>Ga0209156_10000003_pt1 | contig 171066 bp, 154 predicted proteins | sample GraSoiAngelo_124_FD_185881 | JGI IMG/M metagenome (GOLD analysis project Ga0209156, IMG submission 185881) | Grasslands soil microbial communities from the Angelo Coastal Reserve, California, USA - 14_0927_05_20cm (SPAdes) (version 2) | ecosystem: Environmental > Terrestrial > Soil >... | reverse complement strand
CGGCAACCCCATTTTAGAGCGCACAGAAGTCCGTGATGCAGTGGAAGTTTTCCCCAGCCAGTTCCGAAACGAACCTGGAAGTCTCCGTAGTCTTCGATCCGCACTCGGAGACCTAAGGCCAAACGAGCGGAACACCAACAGGCTTCCAAGGCGACCGACCAAAATCTTCACAGAACTAGTACTCTACAAAGGACCTGCAGAACACCTCGAGTTTTACTATATCTATTTGATTCTGAACATCTTATCTAAGCCAGGAAACTCCTCTCCTTTGGCTCAGTGCGTGCCATTTTCTCCGTCCCAGTCCAAATCGAATAGGAGAGTCTCAATGCCATTCCGTACTGCACTCAGCTTAGCCTCAATCTTTATTGTATGCTTGACCTTAGCCTCCTGGGCAACGCCGATCCCGGACCGGATTGTGCCGGCGCGACGCGTTCCGTATCCCGACACCCGGTCGCAATCGGGGAAAATCGCGTCGATCGGTGACGCGCCCTTCTCACTGGAGGTCATGCAAGGTCAAGAACGAAAGACCATCGAGTTCTTGGTTGACGGCAATACCCAGGTGCAAGGCAAACTGGAAGTCGGTTCCCAGGCCACGGTCGAGTATCGCTTGGCCGATGGTAAGAACAACATTGCGATTCGCGTGGTCGTCGCGCCCGCCACGGGCCTGAAAACCCGGTAAACGGCGAGGGAGAACCGATACGTTCGAACGCGGGAAATAAGAATCCTTAGCTCATCACGGCCCGCATCTCCCAGCCCTCGCGGTCCTTTTCATTTCTTGCGTTAAGGAGCTTGACCTAGGTAAGTAGAATGTATGTAAATGCGAGTAATGCTGCACAAAGGACTTAAGACGACCGGACAGGCGGCCAAGTATATTTCCCGGCATCCCAAGACATTGCAGGCCAGGGATCGGGCGGGCGTACTTCCCGCCCGACGAACGGCGAGTGGGCGGCGCTACTGGTTGCGAGCGGACCTGGACCGCTACTTGGGAAGAACAGCGGTGGAGCGACTGCGACGCACGGTGGGCTATTGCCGCGTGTCATCCCCAGCGCAGCGCCCGGATTTGAAGAAGCAGCGGCGGATCGTGGAAGAGTTTGCCATCGCCAAAGGTATTGCCAACCTGGAGTTTATCGAGGAAATTGGCGGTGGCCTAAACTTCCAGCGGCCCAAGTTTACGGCTCTGGTGGATTCCGTTGTGGCCGACGAACTGGCCATGCTAGTCGTGGCCCACCAGGACCGCTTGGCGCGCTTTGGGTTCGCGCTGCTGCAACATCTGTGCCGCAAGCACGGGTGCGAGTTGCTGGTGCTCAACACCGAGCAGGTTTCCCCCGAGCAAGAAATGGTGCAGGATTTGATGGCCATCACGCATTGTTTTTCGTCCCGCTTGGATGGCTTAGGGAACTACCGCCGGGCCTTGAAAGAGGCGTTAAAAGTGATCCTTGCGCATCGGATTGCATTGGACCCTACGGAAAAGCAAAAAGAATACTTTCGGCAAGCCTGTGGCACGGCGCGCTTGGTATGGAATTGGGCCTTAGCGGAGTGGAACTACCGATACGACTTAGGTGCAAACACCGATGCCCGCGAGATCAAGCGGTACTTCAACTCCTTCAAGTACGAGGCGTTCCCCTGGCTGAAGAACATTCATCGGGACGCTCACGCCCAACCTTTTGCCGCTTCAGGTAAAGCCTGGAAAGCCTATTTTAACGGCGAGGTAGAAGGCCGGCCCCAGTTTAAGAAAAAGGGAAAGCGCCGGGATGGTTTCTATGTCGCCTGTGACAAGTTCTCCAGCAGCGGCAAAACGGTGCGTCTGCCAGTCATCGGCCAAGTGAAACTCCGAGAGCCCCTCCGATTCACCGGCAAGATGCAATCGGCAACGGTGAGCCGGGAGGCGGATGGCTGGTTTATCGCCATTGCGGTGGAGATCCCGCAAAGGGAAGTCCACCCGCCGAGCGGGGAAGCGCTAGGCATCGACCTGGGGCTGACCACCTTCGCCGTGTTATCCAACGGGCAGAAGGTGGAGGCTCGGAAGCCGCTCGGGAAGGGCTTGCAAAGGCTGCGCCGCCTCTCCCGCGCCCATTCCCGCAAGCGGCCAGGTTCTCACAATCGCCAGAAAGCCGCTTTGCGTCTGGCGCGCTGTCACCGGCGCATGGCCCATAGGCGCAGAGATTTCCTTCCCCAGTTCACGACGAGGATCAGCAAAAACCACGCGGAGATCTTTGTCGAGAACTTGCACGTGAAAGGCATGGTGCAGAACCGCCATTGGTCCCGGGCCATCCACGATGTTGGCTGGTCGGAGTTGCGGCGGCAACTGGAGTATAAGTCGCTTTTGAACGGATCGGTATTAACGATGCGTGACCCTTTCTACGCCAGTTCGAAGACCTGCAGCGAGTGCGGCTACGTAAGGGAAGTCCTGCCGCTGAGCGTGCGGGAGTGGACGTGCCCGGCGTGCCAAACCACGCACGACCGCGACGTGAACGCAGCGATCAACCTGAAACAAAATACCGTGGGCCACACGGGAATCAACGCCTGGGGACAGGAAGGCTCTGGCTTGGCTGGCACAGCAAGTGAAACCGGCCTGGTCGAACCAGGAACTTTGCAGTGGGTGAATACTCATTTTCACTCACAAGAAAGATAGCAGCTTGGATGCGCACGACTCTGAAAATTGTCCTGCCCCTGATCGTGAGCGTCGGCAGCGTGTCTTTGCTCTTCGCCGGTTACCAGGTGCGCAACCAGCGGCGCATTTTGCGGAATGACCTCGCGCGCCGCGCGGAAATTCTGGCGGACAGCCTTCAGGAGAGTGTGGAGCGGCTCCTCGATCGGGGCCAGGAAAGGAACCTGCAGCGCCTGGTGGAACGTTACGGCCAGCGCGAACGCATCAAAGGAATTGCGATTTACGATGCTGCCGGTCACACGCTGGCAATTACGCCTGGCCTGGAACCTGCCTTGCCTCTGCACCCCACCGCTGAAACGAATGCCATGCGCGAGAATAGGGCCGTCGGTGAATTCCTCCGGCCTGAGGAGACGTCTACACCGCAGGAAAGCGATGCCGTCCCCGAACATTTGTATGCTTTGCCGCTCCACCGAGACGATAAGGTCGGGGGGGCTCTCGTACTCATCCACGACGCCAGTTACATCGAAAGGCAGGTTGCTCTCACGCTGCGGGATGCCCTTCTGAATGCGCTGGTACAAACGCTCCTGATCAGCGCCCTTGCGCTATTCTTAGTGCGTTGGACGTACACGGAACCACTCACTCGAATAGCAAAATGGGTGCGAACACTGCGCACTGGCCAACCCAATCCACTTCCAGCCATGGTACAAGGCGAGATCATGGAGCAGTTGCATCACGAGGTGACGCACCTAGCCAGAGATCTGCATTCCGCAAGAGCGGCCGCGGAAGTAGAGGCGCGGCTCCGCGATTCCAATGCTTCTCTATGGACGGCGGAAAGACTCCGCGTCAGCTTGCGCGATCGGCTTCAGGACCAACCGCTGTTCGTCGTTTCCAATCGCGAGCCGTACATGCACGTATTCGAGGGATCGGGGAAAACTATCAGGATGATCGTGCCTGCCAGCGGCGTGGTCACGGCTCTCGAGCCGGTACTGCTGGCATGTAATGGCACATGGGTCGCGAATGGCTCCGGCAGTGCCGACCGCGAAACGGTCGACATCTTTGACCGCCTGCGTGTCCCTCCCGATCGCCCGAGCTACACGTTGCGCCGCGTGTGGCTCACGGAAGAAGAAGACAAGGGCTACTACGATGGCTTCTCCAATGAGGGCCTCTGGCCGCTCTGCCACGTCGCGCACACGCGCCCGATCTTTCGCCCAGAAGATTGGTTGCAATACCAGAGAATTAACCAGCGCTTCGCCGACACAGTTTTGCAGGAGATGGCCGACGTGGATTCGCCAATTCTTCTGGCACAGGATTATCACCTGGCTTTAGTTCCGAGGATGGTTAAAGAGGTCCGTCCCGATGCGCGTGTAGCGATCTTCTGGCATATTCCTTGGCCCAACGCGGAAGTTTTCGGAATTTGCCCCTGGCAGCGCGAACTGATCGAAGGACTGCTCGGCGCGGACCTCATGGGCTTCCACATCCAAACGCACTGCAACAATTTCCTGGAAACTGTGGACCGCGCGCTCGAAGCGCTCACCGAATGGGATCGCTTTGCGGTAAGCCGGCAAGGTCACGTCACGCGCGTGCGACCTTATCCCATCAGCGTGGCGTCTCCAGAGAATCCCATCCCGGACGTGGATTCGGCCGACCCGGCCGCGCTGCGCGCGGCGTTGTGCAACGAAATGGGAATTGAGGCCACGCACCTGGGCGTTGGCGTGGACCGCGTCGACTACACCAAAGGAATCCTCGAGCGCCTCCGCGCGCTGGAAAGATTCTTTGAGCTGAGCCCCGCCTATCAACAGCGATTCACGTTCGTGCAAATCGGCGCTCCCAGCCGGACCGACATCGAGCGCTACAAGAATTTCCTCGACGAGGTCACCTCCGAAGCGGAGCGCATCAACGCGCGCTTCCAGACCTCGCGGTGGAAGCCGATTGTGTTTCGCAAGAAACACCACTCGCATGAGGAGATTTCCCGGTTCTACCGGGCCGCTTCCCTTTGTATGGTCACTTCCCTGCACGATGGGATGAACCTCGTAGCCAAGGAGTTTGTGGCTTCCCGCGAGGACGAACGCGGCGTGCTTATCCTGAGCACGTTTGCCGGAGCGGCGCACGAACTGACCGACGCGTTGCTTGTAAATCCTTACGACATTGCGCAGCTCGCGCGAGCCATTCATCGCGCCCTGGAAATGCCGGAACAGGAGCAGGCCGAACGAATGCAGCGCATGCGCCACACGGTGCGGCAGCATAATGTTTACCGCTGGGCCGCTCATCTTCTCTCCGACCTGACCGAGATCCGCATCGAATTGGTGGAACGCGCGGAAGCGTAAGCGCGGGCGGCGAATCGATTTTTCCGATGCACTGGTGCCGCATTTGGCACCGGGGCGTCGGCATAAGCATCTAAAGAGGAAGAGGTTTGTTGAATTGAACGTCGCCGAAACACCCTTCGATTTTGTGACCGCCTCCTACCTCACGCGCATCGGAACTCCATCGGCTGGAACCCTCGCGGAATTGCTGACCGGGCTCGAAAACTGCAGCGACGCGTCCATTTTTCACCACACCTTTCAAACCCTGGGCGTCCATCACTTCCTCACCAAAGGTTTTTCCAACGATTTCGCGCAATGGACGCTGGCCTCCGTGAATCGGAATGACCTTGCCGAGCAGCTCGCGGCCCTCGACATCCGCGATTACACTGCGATTGCCGCCCTGCGAAGCGATCTTTGCCGCATGGTCCGGGATTTCTGCGAAGCTCACCCTCAATTCGCGTCGCAGACGGGTCTCGAACGCTTCTACTTCTGCGAGAGCGTGGAAGTGACCGTGCCGCTCGGCCGCAGCGCCCGGACGCTTGACGAGTTTCGCGAAGGGTTGGAACATCTCAGCCACGCCGGCTTTTATTTCCACTTCATCTCCTCGCGATTGCGTCTCCAGCTCCAGACCAATGACTTCTCTATTTGGCTCTCCAGCAGTTTGGGGCTGCGAACCCTTGCCGACAGCTTCAATCACATCGACGTCTATACGAATACTCTAGATAGTGCGCGCGCCAAGATGCTCCGCCTGATCGACCGGGAAAGGAGAAAAGCATGACGGAAGTTTTGGCGGCGAGCCGCATTCCCCTGGAAAACTACGCGGAGGTCGTCGGTGCAGGAGAAATTGAGGAGCTGCGCGCCCTGGCCAAGCCCTTGCGCGGCCGCAGCATCGAGATGATCAACTCCACTGCCGTGGGAGGCGGCGTCGCGGAAATTCTTAATCGCCTGGTACCTCTTGCCGAAGAACTTGATCTCGGCATTCGCTGGGACGTGATGAAGGGCGCCGAAGAATTCTTCGATGTCACAAAATCGTTCCACAATGCCTTGCATGGCGAGCCTTACTGTCCCAAGCCAAAAGACTTTGAGATTTTTCTTTCCTACAACGAGCGGAACCGCGCGAGCCTTCCGCGCGACGCCGAATTCATGGTCATTCATGACCCGCAACCTGCCGCGCTGATTGAGGGGCGGCCACCCGGGACCAATCACTGGGTTTGGCGCTGTCATATTGATTTGTCGCATCCGAACCCAGCTGTCTGGGACTTCCTGGAGAAATTTGTCACCCGCTACGACGCCGCCATGTTCTCTTCCCCGGAGTTTTCCCGTCAGCTCTCCATCCCGCAATATCTCTTCTATCCGGCCATCGATCCACTTTCCGAAAAAAACTGTCCGCTAGATTCAGAATTTATCCAGCAAGTTCTCCAGCGCTACCAGATTGATCCCCAGCGCGCGATTCTGACGCAGATTTCCCGGTTCGACCGCTTGAAGGACCCCGTCGGCGTGATTCGCGCGTATCGCATCGTGAAGCGCTACTTCGACTGCCAGTTGGTCCTTGCGGGCGGCAGTGCGTCGGACGATCCGGAAGGCGCGCTCGTCCTTAAAGACGTTCTGCGCGCCGCCGAGCACGATCCCGACATCAAGATCCTCGAACTCCCCGCTTGGGCGCCCTTGGAAGTGAACGCGCTGCAGCGAGCTTCCACGATTGTGGTGCAAAAAAGCTTGCGTGAAGGTTTCGGTCTGACCGTTTCGGAAGCGCTCTGGAAGAAGAAACCCGTGGTGGCTTCCGCGGTTGGCGGCATTCCCACGCAAATTATCCATAAGCACACCGGCCTTCTCGCGCACTCTGTGGAAGGCACCGCCTATCAAATCCGTTTCTTGCTTTCCCATCCGGAAATCGCCGCAAAGCTTGGAGAGCATGGCCACGAGCACGTGAAAGAAAACTTCCTCATCACGCAAAAACTAAAACGCTACCTAGCTCTTTTCCTAGTGCTCGATCGACGATGAATCTCTGCCCTTCTGCAAGCGGCGGGCTCCAGGCTTTGGTTGTCGACAAAGGGTCTGGCCCCACCCCCTCCTCCCACTTTTCCGTAAGTGTTCTATCGAAATGCGGTGGAGCATAGCGCGCAAGCGGAGTATATGATTCAACTAAGGCTGGAAGGTTCGAGGCGGGGTTGCCGCACCGTAGCCACGAGCACGTGAAAGAAAGCTTTTTCAGCAGCCAAAAATTAAAACGTTATCTTTTCTTGCTGCTGGATTGGCGCCAGTAAATCCTCGAAAACCGGCATCGGACGAGACAATGGGCTGGGCAACTCTGCTCGGCGAATGCTCATCTAATTTCGAAAGCAGAAGCCTTGCCCAGCCACAGGCCAATCCTGCTTTTTTTCAATCCCAACTGCAGTGTCCAAGGAGATCGTGTATGAAGCGTCTTGCTCTGCACTTGTTCTTTGCATTCTTGGCGGGGTCAGGTTGGCTGGTGCCGTTGGCTAAGGCCCAGGATCACTATCAGGCTGGCGCCTACGGCGATTACTTCCGAATCGACCAAACGGGCACGAACATGGCAGGACTGGGCGGGCGCGTGGGTTATAAAGTCTTCCCTTATGTAATGTTCGAAGGAGAAATGAGCTACGACTTCGATCAGGGATTCGTTGAGCGTTGCCTGAGTACGGGTTGCACCGTGACCGTGGCAAACAGCAACCTCAAAGTCCTGCACGGGCTTGCTGGCCCCAAAATCATAGGAGGCCATCACGCGATTCGTCCGTTCCTCACCCTCAAGGGAGGTTTCATCAATTTCCAGTTGAATTCCAAGCCCGCCAGCTTCGGCCAGTTTACGACTTCGGTGCAAAATCTTCGCTCCAACAACGTCAGCGCCGTTTTGTATCCTGCTCTGGGCGCCGAAGGGCACCTCGGCCCGATTGGCCTGCGCTTGGAAGCTGGTGACGAAATGTATTTTGCCGGCACCACGCATCATAACGTGCGCTTGGCGTTTGGCCCATTCCTGCGTTTTTAGGGAGAGCGACCAAGACTTCCGAAAGGTTTGTGCGGATCAAGGGGAGTTCCGATGGAACGGACTCCCCTCTATTTTTTCGGATTTACCTCAATTCCGACTTGGAAAAGCAGCTCCCTCCACCTCAGGCCGCCGAAGAACGGGACCTGAGGGTCCCTTCGACTTCGCTGGAGGGCAGGCGGAGGACAAGGGCTGGGTGTTTTGCGTTAGCTCAAAATCCAACCTCGGCGAAGTTGGATTTCCACGTCTCCCGGCCAACTTTTGCGGGCTAATTTCGGAATTCCGGATTAATTTCGACGCAAGATCAAGCAGCCGGCAATCATGTCGTGCAGCGCCTGTTTTTGCGCCGTGAAACCCGCCATGATGTGACCAAAGGGGTAAATCATGATCGATACCATCTTCGCAAAGTGTCTTCCGGTGGCGCGCCAGAAGCTCACACGATGTCCTGCCATATCGGTTACGACCAGGTCCAGAGCCTTTTTGCCTACCGTCGCCTGCCACTCGGAGCTTTCCATCAGCGCGTGATAGAGCCACGTCACAGCCAGGCTCACCGTAGCAAGCAAAAAGATCGCCGCAAGGATTACCCAGACTCCGGCATCGTTTAAATCTTCCTCCGGATGGACCTGGCTCAAGAGAGTGCCGAGGCCAGTGAGAAAGATCAAAGGAATTGCCACAACAAAAATGCCCAGCGTGATCACCGCGCCATCGATCAGATAAGCGAGAAAGCGCAGCCAGAATCCGCCGTATTCCACGCGAGGGGCGGCAGCAATCGCTTGCGAACTCCTTGGAAGTGCGGGTGAGGCCGCGGCTGAGAATGCTTGTCCGCAAGCCGAACAGAACATCGCGCCATCCGCCATCTGGGCACCGCACTTGGAACAGTACACGGGCGCTCCTTGCTTTCCGCTTTCCCCGGGCTCAGGCCATTGGTGCGGCTAATGCTACTTGCAGGCTCTGTCGTCGGTCAATGGAACTAGTCGCCGCCTCGCCGTTACTTCATCCGCCGAAATGCTCGCGATGCTGGCGCAAGAGAAATTGATCGGTCATGCCAGCGATGTAATCGCAAACGATGACATGGCGCGGTTCGGTCTGCGCAAATTCTTCGTAAGAATCAGGCATGGAGCCCGGCCTCGCCAAGTAGTAAGCAAAAAGTTCATCCAGGCATTTCACCGAGCGGTCGCGGTCGTCGGTGATGGCCGGATGATTGTAAATGTGGGCAAACAAGAATCTCTTCAGCGCCGCATTGTGTGCTGCAGCCTCCTCGCTGAATCCCGCGAGCCGTTTTGGAGTCTTGCGAATATCTTCGACCGAAGAGACGCCAGATGCCGACACGCGCTGTTGCGTGGACACGATAAGATCGGTGGCCAGCAAATCCAGAACGTGCTTCAAAGCCTCGTTGAATTTCAGTTTCTCTCGAGCTCCAGGATGCGCGGCGTCCACCTGCGCGTACGCCCCGCCAAAGAATGGAGCTTCGCGGCACAAAACGCCTAGATCCAAAAGTCCTGCTTCGAGGGCGTCGTCCATGTCGGCGGTGTTATAGGCGATTTCATCCACGCAGTCGATGAGCTGGGCCTCGAGCGGCGGACGCAAATCCAGAAGATATTCGCGAAGCTCGGGAAATTCCTTTTCAGAGTAATCCCGCGAATGCTTGATGATGCCTTCGCGCACCTCAAACGTGAGATTGAGGCCGGAAAAATCCAGATAGCGCTGTTCGAAATGTTCGACGATGCGAAGGGCGTGCAAATTGTGATTGAAGTGGTCGCCATGCGCGCGCATCAATTCGTCCAGCTTGCCTTCGCCGGCGTGCCCGAAGGGGGGATGGCCAATGTCGTGAACCAGCGCGAGCGCTTCCGCCAGTTCCGTGTTCAGTCCCAATGCCCCGGCCACGGTGCGAGCAATTTGCGCCACTTCCAGCGTATGGGTCAGGCGATTCCGGAAATGGTCCGAATAGCGGGTGGTGAAAACTTGGGTCTTGGCCTCGAGGCGGCGAAAAGCGCGGGAATGAATGATCCGGTCGCGGTCCCGTGCATAGTCGCTGCGGTAAGGATGAGCCGGCTCGGGAACACGCCGCCCGCGAGTATCTTTCACGCACATGGCCCACGGGGCCGGAGTGGCAAGGGCTAGGATGGTCCGCTCCATCTCGTTCCGGAAGCTGCGCGGGAATCACCTCGCCGCGCGGTCAGGACTTGGGCGCGATTGAATCCAGGCCGCGGTCGGCCTGATCGGCGATGCTCGAGTCCGGGAACTCTTTCTTAATTTGCTGATAGATGCTCGTGGCCTCTTTAGGATTGGAATTGCGGAGGGCCCCCGCAAGTTCCAGCAGCACAAGGGGACGCGGGACAAGAATGCTGGGCTTGTCCGCCAGAACCCGCAGCAGTTTGACGGCTTCGTCGGTCTTGCCGGTGCGCGCGTAAATGACGGCCATCTGGTATTGCGCCATGGCCGCCAGTTCCTTGTCACTGCTGCCGCTGATTTTCTTCAGCTGTTCGAGAGCCTGGTTTTGCCGATCCAGGTCTTCCAGGCAAAGCGCGGCGTAGTAACGCGCGAGCTTGCCGGGATTCGTGGAAGGATACGTACCGGCGAGTTTCTTGAATTTGTCGAAAGCATCCTGCGCGCGCGCTCTTTCATCCGAATACGTGGGCTCGCTGGGATCGGAGGGATTAGGCGCCCCAATGCGGCCCTGGTAGGCCTTCATGGCCGCGTCGAACCCGGCGGAAGCCTGGGCGGTTTGGTGATCGATGTACAAGTGCCATCCGCCGTATCCGATGGCGATGGCAAGCACGACGGCAACCGCTATGCCGGCAAACTGGCCGTGCGATAGGACCGCTTCCGCGCCGTGCTCGATGGTTTCCTTGATCTTGTCCTGTTTTAGTTCTTTGCGCGAAATATGCTCTGGCACACACGCTCTCCTGAATGGTTTTGAACATGCCATCGTAACACAAGACGCCAACTCCAGACTGATTCCCGCGACTGGCTCGCCGCACGTGGATTTACTTTTCCGGCAGCAAAGCGGAGGGCGATCTTCACAGCCATTCGAACGGTGCTAAGTTGAAACCATGAAGACGGCCTGTATTCATTGCGGCGCTGAGCATCTACTCAAAGATGCGGAGTTTGGCGGGCATTCGAAAGTGCAGTTCAAGTGCTCGAAATGCGGGAAGACCACAATTGTTGAGATCAAGCGGCGCACGGACGCCACCGTAGTGATGACCCCGCTTCCCTCCTTCGCGCGGGCCGATGCCACCAGCTCAAATCTGAATCTGCCTCCGCCCGACCCTGGGTTGAAGCTCCCCGTCAACAAGAAGATTGTTCTCAGCATTCTTTCCGGACCATCGAAGGGGCAGACTCACACGCTTACGAAACCGCGCGTGGTCCTGGGACGCAAGGGAGCAGATCTTGCTTTGAACGACCCGGAAATCTCCCGCCACCACTGCTTGCTGGAAGTGCGCGACACGTACATCAATCTCAAGGACATGGATTCCACCAACGGAACATTTTACGAACAGGAACGCGTGCGCGCGGCGATGCTGGGGGACGGCGGGGAATTTCGGATCGGCAATAGTTTGATTCGCGTTAGCTTCCAGGCAAAATAGATACAATCCAAATGCAACTTAAAGGCGGTCTGTCCTATGGGCCGCCGAGGAGGTGCAACCGATGGCTTTTCGAGTGCTGCGGGGAGAAATCGTGCCACAGCCGGCAGGAAAATTATGATTCGTGTTGGTGTTCTCGGATATGGATACTGGGGGCCGAACATCGTCCGGAATTTTCATGCCCACGAACAGTCCGAGGTCGTGCTGGTCTGCGACAAGAGTTTGAAAGCGGGAGAGCGGCTGCGAAAAGCTTATCCCGGCATTCCTTTCACGGCCGACGAGAATGAAATTCTTCATTCAACGAAGATCGATGCCGTATGCGTGATTACTCCGGTAGCTTCGCATTATTCGCTGGCCAAACGAGCCCTGGAAAATGGCAAGCACATTTTTGTCGAAAAGCCGTTTACATGCAACTCCGCTCAGGCAGAAGAGTTGGTTGAACTGGCCGATCGAAAAAATCTGAAGATTATGGTGGACCACACTTTTCTGTTTACCGGAGCGGTGAAGAAAATCCGCCAGTTGGTGGATGAAGGCGCGCTGGGAAGGCTGTTCTATTACGATTCGCTGCGGGTGAACCTGGGGCTCTTCCAGCATGACGTCAGCGTGCTTTGGGACCTTGCGCCGCACGATCTTTCCATCATGGACTACATCATCCGCGAAAAGCCGGAAGGCGTCGTTGCTGCCGCGGAAAAGCACTTGAATGAAGTGGAAGACATTGCATTTGTTTCGGTTTACTTTCCCGACCGCATTATTGCGCACATCAACGTGAACTGGCTTTCCCCCGTGAAGGTGCGAACGACGCTGATTGGCTGCGAAAAAAAGATGCTGGTGTGGAATGACTTGGACACCAACGAAAAAATCAAAGTGTACGATAAAGGCGTGAGCATTTCGGATGGCAAAGGTCTGCATCAACTGTTGGTGAGCTACCGCTCAGGGGACATGTGGTCGCCACAGATCGAGCAGACTGAGGCGCTGACCGAAGAAACCGCCTACTTCCTGGAATGCATCCTGGAGAACAAGACGCCTTTTAACGACGGCATCAATGGCTTGAGGATTGTGCGCATCCTCGAAGCGGCTGACAAATCCATTCGAAATCGGGGCGTGGCGGTGAACCTGTGAGTGAATTCCAATGCATTGCGCCGGACGTCAAGCTGGGCAAGGGCGTGAAACTTTCGAAGTTCCTCAATCTTTACGGCTGCGAAATCGGAGATGAAACCAAAATCGGCGCCTTCGTGGAGATCCAGAAGAACGCGCGCGTGGGACGGCGCTGCAAGATCTCGAGCCACACGTTTATTTGTGAAGGCGTTCAGATTGAGGAAAATGTTTTTATAGGTCACGGCGTGACGTTCACCAACGATCTCTATCCGCGCGCGGCCACGGCAGACGGCGAACTGCAGACCGAAGCCGACTGGGAGGTGGAAAAGACCGTGGTGAAGAAGGGCGCTTCCATCGGGTCGGGCACAACCATCCTGAGCAATGTGACCATCGGCGAAAACTCCATCGTGGGCGCCGGGAGCGTGGTGACCCGAGATGTTCCTGCGAACGTGATCGTTGCAGGGAATCCGGCGCGCGTCCTTCGTGCTCTCAGCGAAGGAAAGCGCGTGCGGACGTGATGCGTGGACCTGAATGATTGAACTTCGCCTAAAACCGAGCCACCTTAGAGGGAAGAAAGCAGCCGCAAAGCCTGCCTGCGCCAGGCGCGCTTTCGCCTAGCAAGTGAGATTCTAGCGCCGAATTTCTTGTTTATGGGAGCTTAATGACGCGTTTCTCCGTTTGCACAATCACCCTCAATGAAGAGCAGAACTTGCCGCGCGCCCTCACTTCGGTTCAAGGCGTTGCCGACGAAATTGTCGTGGTGGATTGCGGCAGCAGAGACCGGACGCAAGAGATCGCGCGAGAGCATGGCGCGGCAGTTTTTGAGCGAGCCTGGACCAGCTATGAAGAGCAGTGGAACTTTGCGGCCTCTTGCGCGGCGAACGAATGGATCTTTGTCCTGGCGGCGGACGAAGAGTGGAGTCCGGAACTGCGCGCGGCTCTTCTCGAATGGAAGCAACAGGAACCGAAATTTCCCGTTTACGAAATGGCTAGGAAGGCCCGGTATTTAGGCGCGTGGATCGAGCATTGCGGATGGTACCCCGACTATCAGCGGCGGCTTTACCGGCGCGGTCGGGCACGATTTTCGGGAATCATCCATGAAGTTCTGCGGTTCGAGGGACGACCCGGGCGGCTGGGCGGAGATTTGTTCCATTACACGATGAACTCGTTCGCCGAGCATGAGAAAAAAGTCGCGCGCTATACCACGCTGGCCGCCAGGCAAATGTACGAGGCAGGAAAACGGAACTGGCGGGCTGCTATGTGGCTGGCAACGCTTTGGACATGCTTTAGCGTTTTTGTTTTGCGCGGGGGCTTTTTGGACGGCTATCGCGGCTGGCTCATTTCGCGGATGGCGGCCCGGAGCGTGTGGCTGAAATTCAAGAAACTGGGAAAACTCATCGCCGCGGAGAGACACCGTTCTGCCGTGAAAACTTCATGAAAGTGCTCTACGTGGATTTGGAACGGGAGTGGCGCGGCGGCCAGAGCCAAGCGCTACTGACGCTGCGCGGACTGCGCGAGCGCGCCGTGCAAGCGGAGCTCGTGGCCGCGCGAAGTTCCCCGTTAACGATTCGCAGTCGGGAAGCTGGCATTACGGTTCACGAGGTGCCGCGGTTGGGACTACGGGCCTTAGCCGCCGCAGTCATTCATAGGTTATTTGAACGCGACAGCTTGGACCTTGTGCATCTCAACGAGCCTCATGCGTTGACCGCCGCGTGGCTGGCCGGAGCGTGCAAGAGGCCGCCACTTCTTTTGTCGCGCCGGATCGGCTTTCCGTTAACAAAAGGTTGGGTCTCTCGCGCGCGCTACGCGGCGGTCGAACGCTTTGTCGCCAACAGCCAAAATGTCGCGCAAAGTCTGATGGATGGTGGAATCGCCGCCGAGAGAGTCTCCGTCGTGAATGAAGGGGTGGAAATTCCGCTCCTGCCTTCTCTCGAACGACGAACCAGTGCGAGAAGCCATTGGGGCGTAAAGGATGAAGAGTTTTTGTTTGGCTGCGTCAGCGTTTTTGTTCCCGAAAAAGGACAACGGCATTTAATCGAGGCACTCGCGGAAGTGAGAAAGTCGCATCCCGAAGCGCGGCTCTTGCTGGCCGGCAATGGTGCATGTCGCGGCGACCTGGAGGCGCTCGCAAAACGACTAGGACAATCGGAAGCCGTGCTTTTCCCCGGATTCGTGAACGATGTGACCAAAGTGTATGATGCGCTCGATGCCTTCGCTTTTCCCTCCGAATTCGAGGGTCTTGGGACGGCGCTGCAGGCGGCAATGGGCGCGGGGCTGCCATCCATCTCCACGAGCCGCGGGGCATTAGCGGAAGTCGTGGATCCCGAGCAAACGGCGTTGGTAGTTGAGCCAAACGGAAAAGAGTTTGCCGCTGCCATGCTACGCGTGATGACCGACGCGGAGCTTCGCAAAAGGCTGGGAGCATCCGGCCGACGCGAAGTGCAGGAGCACTTTTCCGCCGCACGCATGGTCGACTGCACCATCCGAATCTACGAAGAAGTGCTCAAAAGCCGGCGCACCTCATGACTTCTGTGAAGCCACGCTCAAAAATACTGAAGCGCCTGGTGGTTCGTTTCCGATCCGCCAAGCGCTTCAACTTCTTACAGCCTTTGCGCTAGTAATCTGACTTCTCTTTGTTCCAGGCGTTCGCCTCCGATCCGCTCGCCGCAAATGCGTCAAGCTATTTGGGAGATTAAACTACCCATCGCCCTTTCGGGTTGAGGAACTCCACGCCAATGGCAAAGCCGTCGCCTTGCAACGATTGGCAGTAGGCTACTCGTGCCGAGGAGCGAAACTCTCCGGTGCGCGAGGCGAACTTCAACGGTTCGTCCTGTTCCCAGCGCCGCGCGCTGATTACCCGCGCGCCCCGCGCGCTCACGTTTTCCGTAAAAGTCGATTCCAAGCCGGGCGCCTCGCGATGACCGTCGATCAACACGGGTATTTCCATCAAAATGCGCTTCTCCGCCCGGTGAAAAACGAATTTGGTCTTGAGCGGCATTTCGAAGGGTCATCCTCACAGACACGCGGCAATGTGCGCGAGATTCTGCACGCTGCTCCGGCCCCCGTGCTTCATGATGTACAGGGCGCGGTCGGCGGAGCCGAGAAGCTTTTCCGGCGTGTCGCCGTCTTCGGGAAAAGCGGCAACGCCGGCACTAACGGATAGCGTTGGCGCTTCGGTCTCGGAGGCAAGACGTTCGCGAATGCGCGTCACCACTCGCGTAGCAATATCTTTACCCCCTTCCGGCAGCACCAGCGCGAATTCATCGCCGCCGTAACGCGCCGGCGTATCAATCGCGCGTGAGTGATTGCGCAGAACTCTTCCAATGCGCACCAGCGCGTGGCTACCAGTCAGATGGCCGTACTGATCGTTGATGAGCTTCAGCCCGTCCATGTCCAGGAGAACGACGCTGAACGGGCGCTGCGTCCGACGCGAACGGTCCAGTTCCGCTTCCATCACGCTGATCAGGCGGCGATAATTCGCAAGCCCGGTGAGCGGATCGCTGACCGCCATGGTCCGCACTTGTTCGAACAGGCGAGCCTGGTCCAGCAGTGCGCCGGAGAGCATCACCACATAGCTGAAGGTCTTGCTGAGCTCGGCAAGGAAAAACGGTCCATCGAAAAGCTGTCGCGAAAACGCAGCGGAGACGTGGCAGATGGCGTTCAACGAAGCCACGATCAGCAGCGCATAATCGAACAGGTTCGCGCTGGTTTTCTTATCCTTTTCATTCTTGATGCGCTGGCGGAAACACACCGCCGCGACCAGGTAGAGAGCGGCAGGGAGCAAGTCCCACGGGCGCGAAAAAATATTTTTCGCATTCGCAGCCGGCGCCGCCGGGGCGGCCAGAAACGCAGCGCTTGTCCCATACGCCGCCAGAGCTACCACGAGCAGAACCGCGGCGGTCTCTTTGCTTGGTTTGCGCGCCGTGGGCATGTAGCGTTCCACGGCCAGCGCGGCCAGCAACAAAACGGCAAGCAGCGTTCGGCTGACCATCCATCCTAGCGGAACTTTCGAAAGGACCAGCGTCCCGGTGTTGAGCGCGTCATTGAATCCAAAGTAGCCGATGGTCTCAATGATTCCCGAGAGCGCAAAGCCGAAGGAGAGGATCAGCGCGGTCCGGTCGTGAGTGCCGCGAAAGCGCACCAGGGCGTTCGCCGCGTAGCAGTAGCAAAGCAGTGTCCCCCCCACTTCGAGGTACAGATAAGCTTGGGGCGAAGCTGCGGCCAGGGTTTGCCTTGTGTAGAAGATCCCTGCCAATAGAAGGAGTACCAGGGTCAGGCCAGTGGCGAACAAGAGGCGCCAGCGAAGACTGCGCGCGAAAAGCGCTTGGCGGCTGCTTCCGAGAAACCCGCTAATACTGGCCCAACTTCCCACAAAATCCCCCAAACTACCGAAGAAAAACGGCCAACTGGCAGAGAAAGCAAGTTTGTGGCCTTTCCCGGAACTCAAAATGCCCCTGCCAACTAACTGAAAATAAATGGATTACGGAATAATAGAAAGAGGAGGCGGAGGCGCTTGCCAGGAGGCGAGACAGTACGAAGAGCAACCAGTTTCCAAGTTGGCACGCTATCCCCTTGTGTTTCGTTAGAGTTACCGGGCAAAAGGCCAGTATCAGTGAGACGGTACAGGGCGTCGCAACTTGAGACAGTCTCACGCCTAGAAACCAGCGAGCCGCGCTCTAGCTGGTGCCGCTGTCTTAGATCGTGAAACTAGGGAGGCGACAGGTCAAAGTGGTTTGCGCGGCAAAGTAGGGAGGCCATTTAAGACTTAGGAACCATTCATGGTCATCGGGCCTGTCTAGCGCATTCACGGTCCATTAGCTCGCTGGTTTGGTCTGAGGCGGAGGCAGGTCCCGTGCTTGAACTTGATCCTGAAAGCCGATTTTTTTGTGCGTGCCGTCGCAGAAGGGTTTGTTCGAAGAGTGGCCGCAGCGGCACAGCGACACGGCGGTCTGCCCTGCCAGCCCAAAGGCTTTTCCCTCCGGATCCAGGATTTCAAAATCGCCTTCGACGCGAATGGATCCATTGTTTCTGATGGTGATCCTGGTTGCGGCCATTTCTTTTCTCCTCAGGGAAGGAAGTATGCCTTTAGCGGCGCTTCCTCACAATCAGCAAAATCGCGGCATGAACCTTTGTTCCTCTCATGGGTTCAAGAGTCTCGCGGACCTAGCCAGGATTCCTCGTCCTCTCCGGCTTCTCGGAATGACAGATGCCCCTTTGGTGTCCCATGGACTTCCCAGAGAATCGCACGCAGGATTTCAGAAACGCCATCAACCTAATATTTGGGAACGGAGGGGTCGACTTCATCCGACCAGGCGAGGATGCCGCCCTTCAGGTTGAGAACTTTGCGGAAGCCCGCCTTGCGCAAGAAATCCACAGCCTCGGCAGAACGCTTGCCGCTGCGGCAATGGGCGACAATTTCGCGCGAGGAATCCAGTTCGTGCACGCGGCGAGGCAATTCCCCGAGCGGAATCAAGTGGCCTTTGAGATTGCAGATCTGAAATTCGTGCGGCTCGCGCACGTCGAGAATGAAAAGATCATCGCCGCGATCGAGCCTGGATTTCAGTTCGCGCGGAGTGATTTCCGGCACCTGCACATTGGGCGCGGGAGCTTCTTCGCCGCGCACGCCACAGAATTCGTAGTAGTCCATGAGCTTGTGAATCGTGCGATTCGAACCGCACATGGGGCATTTGGGATTTTTGCGCAGCTTGAGTTCGCGGAAGCGCATTCCCAGAGCGTCAAACAAAAGCAAGCGGCCGATAAGACTGTCGCCGCTGCCAAGGATTAATTTGATCGTTTCCATGGCCTGGATGGAGCCGACAATACCCGGCAGAACGCCAAGCACTCCCCCTTCGGCGCAAGAAGGCACCAGTCCGGGCGGAGGCGGTTCGGGATACAGGCAACGGTAGCACGGACCATCCGGCATGCCGAACACCGTAACTTGCCCTTCGAAACGGAAAATCGAGCCGTACACATTGGGCTTGCCGAGAAGAATGCAGGCGTCGTTCACAAGATAGCGGGTTGGGAAATTATCTGTGCCATCGACGATGATATCGTAATCCTTGAACAGCTCGAGGGCGTTCGTGCTGGTCAATTGCGCTTCGATAGCGTCGATCTGAATGTCGGGATTGAGATTCGCAAGCCGCGCGCGGGCGGCCTGGCTCTTGGGCTTGCCAACATCGCTAGTGCCAAAAGTCACCTGGCGCTGAAGATTCGTGAAATCCACCACGTCAAAATCGACAAGGCCCAGTTTCCCGACACCTGCAGCAGCAAGATACAAACCGAGCGGCGCGCCCAGACCGCCTGTGCCGATGAGCAAAACCTTGGCATTTTTCAGCTTGAGCTGCCCCTCCATGCCAACCTCGGGCATGATGAGATGGCGGCTGTAGCGCAGAATCTCTTCTTTCGAAAGCCCCACCACTTTTCTGCCGGGCTGAGTTTCTGTCGTTGTTGCCATTGCGATTCTCTATCCTTTTTCCTCGAATCCAGTTTACTGCGGGGGGAAAGAAAACGAAGAGAGATTTTTCGCTTCGCTCGAAATGACGGAATTAAGATCGGCAGCCGCCGGCAATGGACGGAATGATGCTGATGGTATCGCCGTCTTTGGTCGCCGTGTTCTCTTTCGCGAGATAGCGAATATCTTCATCATTCACGTACACATTGACAAAGCTGCGCAGCCTGCCGTCCTCGGTAAAAAGGTGCTTACGCAGGTCGGCATACTGGGTCGTGAGACGGCTGAGCGCCTCGCCGACCGTTCCGGCATCGAACTCCGCGGAATCACGCTTCCCGGCATACGGGCGAAGCGGCGTTGGAATCATAACTTTCACGGGCATTGGTTTCTCAATCCTCCTGCTCTTCAATCTAAGAGCTCATTGCAAGAACTTTGAAAGCGTGTCAATTCCGAAGAACTTCCTTTTCCTCGGGAATTCCGGAAAAGCAGATCCCGCGCTTCGCTCGGGATGACACCGAAAAGCTAAACCGCAGCGCTATGACGAATCTCGATTCCCTCGGGCGAGAAAGCGTGCCGATCATCGTTCAGGCGCCAAGAGGTCATATCTTGCTGCGCGCCATGGTGCACGCTGACGATAATGTAGCTGTACCACGGCCAGGCATGGTCCTGATCAAACTGGCTCGGCCGCGCAGGATGATCCGGGTGCGAATGGTACCAGCCGATGACTTCCAGGCCCTGCTGCTGCGCAGCCCGATCCGCGTCCAAAACGTCTTCCGCGGTCACGGTAAAGCGGTTGCGCGGCGATTCGCGATGGCGATTCACTAACGGGAACAGCGCCAACACTTCGCGCGTAGCATTTGAGTGCGTGCCGTCCGAATCGCGACCCAGGAGCGCGCCGCAGCACTCGTGGGGATAGGTTTCCACGCCGTGCGCGCGGATTCTCTCGGCCAAATGCCCACTGATCCAGAGTGTGGTTCCGTTCGCCATGCGTATTCTTGGTTTACTCCTCGTCCCAGAAGCGTTCGTTCAGGTACTTGGACGCAGAATCCGGAAAAACGGTGACCATCACGGCCTTTTGCTGCTTGGGGATCCGCGCGGCAACCTGAAAGCACCCGAGCAGCGCCGCCGCCGAACTGGGGCTGATGAGCAAGCCTTCTTCGCGCGCCAAGCGCTTTACAAGCCGGTACGCTTCTTCCGTGGACACCGACAGGTTTTCATCCGCAAGCGTGTCGTCGTAAATCGCGGGGCGAATGGCTGTCTCCATGTGCTTCCAGCCTTCCAGGCCGTGGAAGGAAGCGTCCGGTTGCAGACTCACGCAGCGAACCTCCGGATTCAATTCTTTGAGGCGCTTCGTCGTTCCTACAAAAGTCCCGCTGGTGCCGAGCCCCGCTACGAAATGCGTTATGCAGCCGGAAGTCTGCGCCCAGATTTCGTTCGCGGTGGTGCGGTAGTGCGCCTGCCAGTTTGCCGGATTGCTGTACTGATCGGCATAAAAGTATTTTTCGGGCTCCGCGGCCACGATTTCATGGACTTTGTGAATCGCGCCGTCAGTGCCTTCATCGCCCGGAGTGATCACCAATTCCGCGCCATAGGCCGCCAAAATGCGCTTGCGCTCGTGGGAAGCGCTGTCCGGCAGGCAAAGCTTGACGGGATAGCCTGTTGCCGCACCGATCATGGCGTAAGCGATTCCGGTGTTGCCGCTGGTCGCGTCAATGATGGTCCTGCCGGGCTTCAGAGCACCGCTGGCGAGCCCTGCCCGGATCATGCCGAGTGCAGGGCGGTCCTTCACAGACCCGCCGGGATTGAACCACTCCGCCTTGGCGTAAAACGCAACGTTCGAGAAGTCCCTCGTGACGTGCTCCAGCCGGAGCAAGGGGGTGTTCCCAATACGATCCAGCAAGGCTTCTCCCAGGCGGCTCGGCTGAGTCGTTGATTCGCGGCCCTTTGTTTCAGGCGAAGATGCAGCAATTTGACCGTTGATAGCCATGCCTCAAGCTCTCCCTGCGGCCCAGACGCCTACGAGATAGAAGTGCCGCAGTCCTTCGTGCCGTCGCAGAGAGATATACGACCATTTTACTCCGAATTGGATGCGTGCGCCTAGCGTAGTGGTATAGGACTGTATAGGACGATTTTAGCCGGGGGTTGCGGCCCCATGATGCCCCTTGATGGGGGACTAACCTGACTAACCTTGCCGCCCTTTACAGAACTGGGCGCAGTCGCTACTCTGAAGAAGCCATGTGGAATGTCGAAGAACGCTCCTCACCAAGGGCCATCGAAGGTTTAGCGGCCCTAGGATTTTCTGTTGGCAGCACGCGCGGAGTGGTGCGCGTGGAGAAGTACGGCTGCGGAGCGGAATTTCGCAAGGGCCCCGACGAGCGCTATCAAATGACCATCGCGCCCAGGATTATGCTGAAGGGCAAGTTCACGAAGTTGTGGGACGCGGGCTATCAGAAGTTTCTGCTGACCGACGAAGGGTTGAAGATTCCCGCGCTGGCCTCGCACCTGCAAAACCTGCGCAAGTTCAACGAAGAGCTGCGCACGGCGCTGAGCGTGCCGACTTTTTACAACGAAGCGCTCGGTTCGGTGAGCCAAGTGAGCGTTTACGATCGCGTACGCGGCCGCAAGGGCGACGTGCCGGACGAAACGGTTGGCGCGCATAGTGCTGACGCTGGGCATTAGCGTCGAAATTTGAAATTCGAAAATGGAAAATAAAAATCGGTCCTAGCTGCTAGCGGTTGAGGGTTTCGAGTACTTCAAATAAAAGACTTTCCCATCGAAGACGCTTCCTGCAATTGCCGACGAAACTGCACAAGATCGACGCGATGCTTTGCGGTCTTGTGTTGGCCGATGAAAATCACCGGGATGTCCCAGTCATAGCGCTCTTTAAGAACCTCGTCTTCGTCGATGTTGACTTCGCGCAGGATCGCGCCGAACTCGCGCAGCAGCGGCCCGATAGCGGCTTTTGCTTCTTCGCAAAGGTGGCATCCGGGACGCGAGTACAGGGTCACGTCGCGCGGGCCGCAGGCCGCGAGCCGCGCATCTTCGGGCGAGTTGCTCGCGATCATATTTCGCGGTTAGGGCTGAGGATTCGAATACTTCATGAACAGGCCGGAATTGGGGTGGAACGCGTGGGCACGGTAGAGCTCTGCAATCTGCCGCAGGTGGCCTAGGTCATGATTGGCCCATTCGTTGAGGAGATGCGCCAGCGTAATCGTGCCAAGTTCGGAGTGGACGGCAGTGCGTGCTCCGGCAGAGGCGGGCAGACCCGTAAGCATCGCAAGAGTGGATCGGCGTGTACGCGTGAAATGCGCCAAGTGTTCACCCGCCGCGCCGCGGGAATAGTCTTCGCGGGCCTTAGCACCATCCAAATCGTATTTCGTGAGCGGGGGAGAATGTTCCGCCATAATGCGCAGGACGCGCTCGGCATAGACCTGCTCGAGGGCTGCGAGATGCGAAAGCACTTCGGAGATGGACCAGCGGTCGGGTTTGGGCTTCCAGTGAAGCAGTTCACCGGCCAAGTCGCCAAGCAGCGTTTCGAGGAGTTGCGGCGTCTTTCCCAAGAGAGAAATGGCCGGTTGAATATCGATGGCAGAGGCAGGTTGCATGCGGCACCTCCCGCAGACATGCTCAGTTTACTCGCAATATTCGGCGGACTGAAGAAGTAGCGCATAATGTTGCGTGCCCAATGGGTGAGGACGGAGATATGGGAAGAGTCGTGGCGCTGGTTGACGATTTGTTTTTTCAGATGAAGCTGGCGGAAACCGCCAAACAGCTCGGCGTGGAGGTGAAGGTAGCAACGAATAGCGACGCGCTCGCGGGCCTAATGGAAAGCGGGCCGAAACTGCTGATCGTGGACCTGAATGCGCGTGGCCAGCCTTTACAGGCAATCAAAAGAGTGCGGCAAACCAATAAAGACATTCGCGTGGTGGGATTTCTGTCGCACGTGCAAACGCAACTTGCGGCGCAAGCGCAGGCGGCAGGCTGCAGCGAGGTCCTACCGCGGTCGAGCTTCACGCAAAATCTTGCCGCGATATTAAGCGCTTCCAAGGACTGACCGAGAACCCGCCAATGGAATCTGTTCCGAATGAAATGACTAGCAACATAAAACGTTGGGAACGACTCATGATCGTGCTCTGCGGCTTCGCGCTCGCCGCCGCAAATTGTTTCGCGCAAGAACCCAGTTCGAAGCCACCGTCTGACGCAGGGAGCACGCCCACCGTAGCAGCCGCGCAAGGCGGGCCCGGCAGCACCCTGGGCAACGTCCTTGCCGCGGCCTGTTCCCAGGATCAAGTGGAATTCACTCGTTTTCTTACAGCTCGCAACCAGGAAGCTTATTCCCGCATGACGCCGGCCGCTCGCGTGGCGCTCCTGAAGCGCTTTGTGCTTCTCAATGAGCCCGGCAAAGCGGCCATTTCCGCGAATCCCTCCGGCCGGCCCATCGTGCGCTGCGAAACTCCGGGCGCGACCACGGAGACGCAGATCGGCGGCGCGGAAATCCACGACCACGTGGCGTTTTTGCCGCTGGAGATCCACGACGTCACGGACTCCACCGGTGCAACTGCGCGCCGCATCAACATGGGGCTGGTACGCGAAGACGGGGAATGGAAGGTGCTTTCTCTTGGGGTGCTTCTTCTGGACCTTCCGGCGCTTGAAACGGAGTGGGATGAAGCCGAAATCGAGGAAACCGAAAAAGACGCTCTCGCGTCTCTGAAGGCTATCGCTGCTGGCGTCGAATCCTATCGCAACAAATATTTGCATCTTCCGGAATTCTTGGCCAATCTCGCGGCGCCTACACGCGGCAAACCCGGCGCCGAGGCCGCCGAACTGCTAGATTCTGAGCTCGCGAATGGCGTGAAGAACGGCTACGTGTTCCGCTATGTGATTGTCGGAGCCAGCGACTTGGGCGCGCCCGCAAAATACGAATTATCGGGAACTCCCCTTCGCTACGGCCGAACGGGGCGGCGGTCATTCTTCCGCGATTCCAATGGCGTCGTGCACGCGGCGGACCATCACGGTGCGGTCGGCGGCGTGACGGATCCGAAAGTCGAGTAGCGCGCCTGAACATTTCACGCATAACCTGGTCTCCTTTGTGCTTCCACGCTCAAGGCGCTACTATCAGGCGACCCATTATGCTGCGCCAATTAAATATTCCTTTGTCTAGTCTGTTGCTGGCACTGTGCTTGCTCGTACCCGCCGGCAGCGCAGCCAATCCACAGAGCAACTACACGGAATCCCAGCTACCCGTGTTCGAATTGCACAGCGGGTTTTGGATCAATCTTCATCACACGTTGTATTACGAGGCGCGGCGGCGAAAAACACTCCTTTCGCGTGATGCGAGCGCCAGTAAGTCCGCCGCCCCAGGCGCCAAGAGTGTTCTGGCAGGAAAGGGCCTGACCGACACGGAACAAAGGGCCTGGGATGATGCTGTCGCTTTTTACATCCTCAATTATGCGGACAAAGACCTGCTTTTCACCACGGAACTGGTTCAGTTGAAAGACCAACTCGGTGACTTCGAGGATTGCGACGAGCTTTCCGGCCGCAAGCGCAAATTCTGCGATGCGGGCCTGCCAGCCAACCTGACGCAGGTCCTGGAAGCAGCCGCTCCTGTCTATCGCTCGCGGCTCTGGCTGGAGCACGATCAAGCCAACCGCCGCTGGATTCTGCAAGTGGCGCCGCTGGTCCGAGAACAGGGCGTGGGGCTGTCGGAACGTCTTGCCGACATTTACCAAACACGCTGGCCGCACGAGAAAATCCGCGTCGATGTGGTGGCCTATGCGAATTGGGCAGGCGCGTATACTACGGTCGACCCCCTGCGCGTCACGATCTCCAGCCTGGATCCCCGCAACGAGGGCCCGCAGGCGCTCGAAGTGCTTTTCCACGAGGGTTCGCACGGCATCGCGGAGCCGGTGCAAGCGGCCATCATCCGCGAGTGCCGGCAACGAGACAAACCCATTCCGCGAGACCTCTGGCATGCTTTGGTCTTCTACACCACCGGCGAAGTGATCCGCACGGTGCTGACCTCCGCGTCGCCAAATCGCGGCGACAAAAGGACCGGCGCTTCGGGAAATGGCTACAACACCTACGCTTTTCGCGAAGGTCTCTATCAGCGGGGCTGGAAGAACTATCTTGAACTTCTACAACGGTTTTGGCAGCCGTACCTCGACGGAAAAGCGACCTTCGACGACGCGATTGCGCGCATGGTGTCCTCCCTCTAGGAATCCGTCACCGGCTTCCGTGACCTTCGTCACAGCCAAGCCGGTTCGACTAGCGCTATTGGATAGCGAATAAGAGCGGCCTACGTGTGCCGAAAAGTTAGAGCCGGCCGTTCTTAATGAAAATGCTGACAGCCTGCCTTCAAATCGCCTTTCAGCTTCGCTCACCGCTTCCCCTCTTCGGCATAGAGGAGTCTTTGGTTCGCCCACGCTCAGCGAACAACGAGGAAAGGAGTTTCCGTAATGGATAAGAAGGTTCTAAGTGTAGTGGATCAGCACAATGGAGCGTCTTACGAACTACCGATCGAGAAGGGCGCGATTCGCGCTGCTGCCTTGAAGCAAGTGAAGTTCGGGCCCGTTAACCTCGGTCTACTGAGCTATGACCCGGCGTTCCTGAACACCGCCCGTGCCAGAGCTCCATCACCTTCATCGATGGGGAAAAAGGAATCCTCCGCTATCGCGGCTATCCTATCGAACAACTCGCGGAGAAGTGCACGTTCCTGGAAGTGGCCTATTTGATCCTTCACCGGGAGCTACCAACCGAACCGCAATTGAAAAACTTCATCGCCGACATCACCCATCACACCATGCTGCATGAAACCACCAAGAGGCTCCTGGAAGGTTTCCATCACAACGCCCACCCCATGGGCATGTTCATCAGCACGGTGGCGGCTCTTTCGACCATTTACCCGGACGCCCGCAATGTGCGTGATCCGGAAGTGCGAAAGCTGCAAATTCACAGGCTGATCGGCAAGGTACCGACCATCGCGGCCTACACCTACAGGAACAGTCTCGGCTATCGCTACGTTTATCCCGACAATGATCTTAGCTACACCGAAAACTTCATGAACATGCTGTGGAGGATGGTCGAGCCGAAATACCGGGCGAACCCGGTTTTGGCGCGTGCGCTGGACATTCTCTTCATCCTGCACGTGGACCACGAACAGAATTGCAGCGCCAATGTTATGCGCGCTGTGGGCAGCTCCGAGGCCGATCCATTCGTCTGGACCGCCGCAGCCGCCGCCGCGCTTTCCGGTCCGTTGCATGGAGGCGCCAACGAAGAAGTCCTGAAAATGCTCGATGCAATCGGTTCGCAGGATAACGTTCGGGCTTACGTTGACAGGATCAAGGCTGGGCACGGGAAACTCATGGGCTTCGGCCACCGCATCTACAAGGACTACGATCCTCGCGCCCGCATTATCGAGTGGGCCGCGAATCAAGTGTTCGTTGCTACGGGCAGAAACCCGAAACTGGATATCGCGCTGGAGCTGGAGAAGATTGCTCTGGAAGACGAGTATTTCATCAAGCGGAAACTCTATCCCAACGTCGATTTCTATTCGGGAATCATCTACCAGGCCCTCGGGTTTTCACCGGAAATGTTCACCGTTCTGTTCGCCATTCCGCGGACCGTGGGATCTCGCACGGTGGGAGGAAATGCTCCAAGATCCGCAACAGAAGATCGCACGCCTGCGCCAGATCTACACCGGGCATGACGCGCGGGATTTTGTGCCGATCGAAAAGCGCGGCTTGCACACGCCGGTTGCAAGCCGGTAACCAAGAACTTCCTGAAGAGGCAGCCGCGGAAACCCGTGGTTGTCCCTAAGCATCACCCCGGAGGTGTAGCAAGGGTGGGGCGTCTAGGCCAGGCACGAACTCCAGGTCGTCGGCGCTCCACCCGAACTTTGACGTAACTCTTTCGCTTCGTTCTTCAGGATGTGGCGTCCTTAATGTCTTCGCGCGCCCGCCGTTCCGCGGTTTTAGCCTCGGCCTTAGCGTCGGCATCGGGGTTAAGTACGCGAATCGCTTTCATCAAGGACAAGGCCTTATCTCTGGGCGGGGCCTCGCATGACTTTACGTCCCCGCTGGGACGGGCCGCGGTCATGTCCCATTTGAGGCAGTTGTATTTGATCTTCAGGTTGCGGCTGACGTGAAGCGCGGCAACGCAATCTTCCAGGCTCACGAATCCGCTGCATGCTTCTCGCAGCGCAGTTTTCGGCGGCAGCAGCGCTTGTAACTGCAGCGTCAGCTTCCGTTCCTCTTCTTTGTTGGCCGCAAGCTGCTCGTTGGCCGTCAACCGCGGGCTCCCCTTGAACCATTTGAGTGGATTGTAGGAGCGCGCGGCGGCTGCGGTAGCGCCAAGCAAAATGCTGATCCCCGCTGCTCCAATAGCCAGCCATTTGTTTTTCATCGTTGTCCTCACTGCGAGGGCGGGCCGTGGGCTGGCTTTAGTAGGCCACGGTGTGAGTAGCTCTTCGAGTGCTGGATAGTGCGGTACTCTCCGAATGCGTTACGTTGGCCTTCTGTTCAGGTTTTGGAGGGCAGGAGCCTGTCCCACAGTTGTCTTTTGTGATTAAGACTGGAGTTCGATTCCTCCGGTATTTCCTTGCGCATTTTTTGCTTCGGGGGAGAATGCACAAAAAACTGTTAATTCCTGAGTGACATTGTCGCGGTCGCGGGCAATATGCTACGCTTCTTCCGCTAGAGATTTTCCGGCCCCGCGTCACGCAAACCCCTGCGACGCGCGCTTATTTTTCCATACGTCCTCGGAAAGTGTTTCCCGGCAACAGGGCCGCTATCGGAGGACTGGGGCCTTGGAAGATGAATTCCAAACGGGGCGGCAATGGCATCTGCCCGTCTCTAAGCATTCGCAGCGGCAATGGCTCTGCAAGAAGCCGAGACTGCCTAAAGAGAAAAGAAGAGGAATCACCAGCCCATGCCTGGCCAACAAGCAGCTTCTGTCGAAATCAAATTGGCGCATTCGCCGGATTCCGACGATGCGTTCATGTTCTATGCCCTGGCCACACATAAGCTTTCCACGCCCGGTTACAAGTTCACGCACGCTCTCTTGGATATTCAATCGCTCAACGAAGCGGCACTCAGCGAAACGTATGACGTCACGGCCATTAGTATTGCCGCTTACCCCGGGCTTCGCGATAAGTATGTTTTGCTCGATTGCGGGGCCAGCTTTGGTGAAGGCTACGGCCCCATCGTCGTTTCTCCTAAAGCGGTGAAGCCCCAGGAACTCGCGGGCAAGCGCATAGGCGTTCCAGGCTTGAAAACTTCTGCATACCTCACGCTGAAACTTTTCGAGCCTAATTTTGAGCCCGTGGTCGTGCCTTTCGACAAGATTATCGATGCGGTTCAGAACAATCTTGTCGATGCCGGCCTGCTTATTCACGAAGGGCAGCTTTTCTTTCCGGAAAAGGGTTTGCACAAGGTGATCGATCTCGGCATTTGGTGGCAGGAACAAACCAGCCTTCCTCTTCCGTTGGGAGGTAATGCGCTCCGGCGGGCGCTGGGGCCGAAGCTGGGGCGCCAAATCGCAAAGACGATTCGCGACAGCGTTTCCTATGGGCTGGAGCACCGCGAAGAAGCATTGAATTACGCTATGCAATTCGCGCGCGAAATGGATACGGAACTGGCGGACCAGTTTGTGGGCATGTACGTCAACAAATGGACGCTCGGCTACGGTGAAAAGGGCCGGCAAGCCGTGAAGGAGCTGATCGTGCGCGGCACCCGGGCGGGTTTCCTCCCAGGACCTCCCACAGTGGAATTCCTCAGTGAAGACTAGTTCTTGCCAGCAGTCGTTGCTTTCATTGGCGTGAGATACAGATCCTGGTAGTCAAAGCTGAAATCCGCAAGCGGCGACACCGCCACCATCGTGAAGTGATCGATGGCGCCGTCCGGTTTCAAGGTAAAAGTGAGGAACGCATCTTCGATGGTGCGGTCCCGCCAATGTGCTTTGAAAGTGCCGTACTGCCAATGCTGCAGGTCCGCAATAGCTTTCGGGGTGTGGTCGAGAGTGAAGACCAGTTTGCCGCTTTCCATTCGAATCGTGACTGGGCCGTACCAGGGATCCGTATAAACGCCGGCGTATTTGTCGAGTGCCAAAGACGGCTTCGAGTCGGCCGCGCGGCCTGCCTCCTGCTTCTTCATGATTTCCGCTGCTGCCGCTTCTTCCTGGTCATCCGCGGCCTTGTGGGCGGCAATCCAGTCGCTTGGCGCAAGACCGAAATAAGAATCGAGAATGTGATAGAGAATGGAATCGAATGCTCCTGCTTGCTCAGCATTGGTCAGGATCACGACGCCAAGGTTTTCCTCGGGAACCAGCATGACGCGCGAGACCATGCCGGCAACACCGCCTGTGTGGGCCACCATTTTTCTGCCGTGGTAATCGGTTAGCCCCCAGCCAAGACCGTAGGCTGCGAACTTGGGCCTCTTCGCCGCCAAGGGAGAAGATCCCGCCCCAATAGGAAGGATGGTCTGCGCGCTCCACATTTCGCGCGATTGTCTTTCGCTGAAAATCCGCTCCTCCCGCCCCGGTATCTTCCCATGATTCAACTGCAACAAAACCCATTTTGCCATCTCAGCGACTGAGGAATTGATCGAGCCGGCAGGCCCGGCGTTATCCAGGTTCACGAATTCAATGGGCTGAAGCTTTCCGTCGACTTTCGAATGCGGCCAGGCGTAGTTATCGCCAGGCTTGAAATCGGCGTTGCTCAAATTCGTGGTGTTCATCCTCAGCGGGCAAAGAATCTTTTCGCGAACATACCCTTCCCAGGATTCCCCCGTGACGGCCGGAATGATCTGGCCCGCGGTCATATACAGCAAATTGTCGTAGGCAAAGCGGCTGCGAAAACTGGAGGCCGGCTTCATGAAGCGCAGCTTGCAGATAATCTCCGCGCGGGTGAATGTGGTGTGCGGCCAGAAGAGCAGGTCGCCTTCGCCCAGGCCCATTCCGCTCCGATGCGTCAACAGGTCCCGTATGGTCATTTCATGAGAGACATACGGGTCGTACATCTGGAATCCCGGGAGGCGCTCGTAAACCGGGTCATCCCAAGAGATCTTGCCTTCGTCAACCAGCGTTGCCAGCGCCGCTGAAGTAAACGCTTTCGTGTTCGAACCAATGGCCAACAGAGTGTTTTCATCTACAGGGGTGGATTCCCCTAATTTGCGAACGCCGTAGCCCTTAGCCATCACCACCTTTCCGTCTTTCACGATCGCCACGGACAGCCCCGGGACTTCAAAAACTTTCAGGACGCGCGTCACATAGGCGTCCAAATCCGCGGGCGGCGCGTTTTGCGCCAGAACGCGTGGGACGGAAACTAGGAACAACAGTGAAATCAAAAACCACGGCCGCAGGCTGAGTTTCATGATGTTCTCCTGGCTTCCGCTGGAAGCTTTCGAGAGATTAAAACACAATTTTGAGAAACTGGCGGATGGGGTGTTCCATTTGGAGGACGAGAGGTCGTTGCCACGGGGCGGAGCTCGCCTTGACGCTCCTCGGCGAATCCCTTAGTGTTTTTCCGGGATGATTTCCACACAGAAAGCAATTCTGCCTTCTTTCTTGGCCCTTGCGGGCGCTTTGTTTCTAGCACCGCGGGGAAGTTCGCAATCTGCACCCAAACCTGCTGCCCAGGCGGAAACTGTCCGGGCCTGGCCAAAGCAAGCGGTCCGCGCGCCGCACGGCATGGTAGTTAGCGACGAAGAACTCGGCTCGCAGGCTGGCATCGAAATTTTGAAGCGCGGCGGCAACGCGGTAGACGCAGCCGTCGCCACCGCATTCGCTCTCGCCGTCGTTGAGCCTGCCGCAGGCAACATCGGGGGCGGCGGCTTCATGCTCATCCGCCTGGCCGACGGCAAAACCACTTTTCTCGACTATCGCGAAACCGCTCCCGGCAAAGCGACGCGCGACATGTACATCGGCAAGGACGGCAAGCTCGACGAAGAAGCTTCTGTCATTGGCTATCGTTCGGTGGCTGTTCCCGGAACGGTTGCGGGCCTCGAATTGGTCTTGAAAACCTACGGCACGATGAAGCTGGAGGACGTCATGGCTCCAGCAATCCGTCTGGCGGAAGGAGGTTTCGCAATCGGCGAAAAATTGGCCGCGGCGTTGCAGGAAGAAAGCCCGGGCTTAGATGCTTTTGCGACGAGCAAGCGGATTTTTCTGAATAGCGGGCGGATGTTCAAGACTGGAGATACGCTGAAGCAGCCCGAGCTTGCGGCGACGCTCAAGCGCATCGCACAGAACGGCGCCGCAGAGTTTTATCGGGGCGAAACCGCGCACTTGCTTGCAGACGAGATGGCAAAAAATGGCGGCATCATTTCTTTGGACGATCTAGCCAGTTACAAGCCAAAGGTCCGCGAAGTGCTGCGCGCCAAATACGACAGCGGCGGCCATTCCTGGGAAGTATTGACGGCTCCTCCGCCCAGTTCTGGAGGCGTGGCGATCATCGAAGCCCTAAACATGCTGAAGGACGTGCCGCTGAAAGGCTGGGGCGACCCGCAAAGCGTGCACATGGTGGCCGAAACCATGCGCCGGGTATTTGCGGACCGCGCCGCGTACCTCGCCGACCCCGACCATTCCAAAATTCCGGTGGCCGGCCTGACGGATCCCTGCTACGCCAAGGAACGTGCGTCAACGATCGATCCCTTCAAAGCCTCTTCGAGCAAAACGGTTACGGCGGGCACTCCTCACGTTTGCGGCGCCGCCAGAAATTCTGAAACTACGCCGCATCTCGTTTCGAGCAAGGCAGAGGGGCGCCACACCACGCATTTCTCCGTGGTCGACGCCGCAGGAAACGCGGTCGCCAGCACGTACACATTGAACGACAGTTACGGTTCGCACGTAACTTGCGCCGCCGGGTTCCTGCTGAACGACGAAATGGACGACTTCACCACGCAGCCCGGCGCGCCGAATTCGCTTTACGAACTGATGCAGTCCGACGCCAACGCCATCGCCCCGGGACACCGCCCGCTTAGTTCAATGACCCCGACGATTCTCCTCCGTGATGGCAAACTCAGCTTCGTCACGGGCTCGCCCGGCGGACCAACGATCATCTCCGTCACCATGCTGAGCGTCATCAACTGGATGCGCCTCGGCATGGAGGCGCAGGCAGCCATTAATGCGCCACGCTTTCATCATCAATGGTTCCCCGACCGCATTCGCATGGAAGCAGAATTTCCCTTGAGCATGGAGCAAGCCCTGCGTGCTCGTGGGTACGAGGTGGAGCGAGGCTGGTATTACACTCCCAGCCTCGGCATCGAGGCCAGGTTGAGCAAGCACATGGGTTTGGTAAATGCCATCGGCATCGACGCGCAAACCGGGGAGCGCCTGGGAGCGGCCGACCCGCGCGATCAGGGCTCGGCGATCGGATATGGAGGGGGGAAGGATTCGGCACAGCAGCCTCGGAGCGCGCGAAAACCCTAGCAAAATAGCGGTAAACTTCTGGATGGGCTGTCCATCCGTAAAACCCAGGAACTAATGCAGAGACTACTTTCGACCTACTTGTTCGTGACGCACAAATTGACGCCGGAACTTCTCGGCCGGGTGGCCGGAGCGGGCTTCCAAGGCGTTGAGATTTTCTGCGCACGTAGCCATTTCGAGTACACCGTTAAGACGGAAGTCCGCGCCATGGCCAGCGCTCTGGAAGCGCACCATTTACAACTTGTGTCGCTTCACGCACCCAACCGGCGTGACATGAGCGCGATGCGTGAGAGCGGCACGCCGCTTTCCATCTGCGAAATCGAGCGGGTCCGCCGCATCGAAGCCATGGACGAACTAAAGCGCGTCATCGACGTCGCCGATGATTTGCCGTACGCGCGGCTCATCTTGCACATGGGTGCTTCTCGCGAAACCGCCGATCCGCGCAAACGCGATGCGGCATTCAGTTCCCTGGAGCACCTGATCCTGCACGCGCGGCACGCCGACGTTACGATTTCCGTGGAAAACACACAGAGTGAGATGGGGAACCCCGACTATCTGCGAGCGTTTGTGGATGAGACGCGGCTCAATGGCTTGCGCTTCAACTTCGATATCGGCCACGCGCATCTTGCCGAAATCCCCGAAGAAGAACGTCTGGAGAAAAGTTTTTCGCCGCTCCGCGAACTGGTTTCTTCCGTCCATCTCCACGACAACCACGGGGAAAAAGATGAGCACCTCCCGCCGTACGATGGCTCCATCGACTGGCCCGGTGCGATTAAATTGCTCAAGTCCACGCCACAAAACGGCGGTCTGCCGCTGGTGCTTGAATTGAAGGAAAAGACCGGCCCCGAAGCCCTCACCATGACCGAGCAACTCGTCGCCGCCCGCAAGTCGCTCGACCGCTTCGAGAAAGCCTGGACGTAAGCAATCTGTCAGCCTCTGCGACAGGCGGTCCCTTGTCCTTCTGTCCTCGAGGAACAACCCAACCCTACTCTGGTAGACTATTTGTTTACCTTGTGGCCGAGAATTGCACCATGACGACGACTACCATTGAGCAGGCGGGAAAACACGACGGGCAGGAAGTTACGCTCAAGGGCTGGCTATACAATCTCCGCGAGTCTGGCAAGCTGCTTTTCCCTATTTTTCGCGATGGAACGGGCATCATCCAAGGCGTTTGTTCGCTCAAGGAAAACCCCGAGGCGTTCGCGGCCCTCAAAGGCCTGACGCAGGAATCCAGCGTCTTCATCACAGGGAAGATTCGCGCGGAAAAGCGCGCTCCCGGCGGCTACGAAATCGGCGTCACGAAATTGCAAATCGTGCAAAGAGTGCCGGAATCCACGCCATTCCCTATCCAGCTCAAAGAACACGGCGTCGATTTTCTCCTGGACAACCGCCATCTCTGGATTCGCACGCCTCGCCAGGCTGCCATCCTCCGCATTCGCGCCGAAGCCATCCGCTCTGCGCGCGAATACATGGATAGCCAAGGCTACACACTCACTGACGCGCCGATGTTCACGCCCGCGGCCTGCGAAGGCACGTCCACGCTCTTTGAAGTGAATTACATCGACGACCAGAAAGCCTACCTCACGCAAAGCGGCCAGCTTTATGGCGAAGCCCTGGCCATGGCGCTGGGCAAAATCTATACGTTCGGCCCGACGTTTCGCGCCGAGAAATCCAAGACGCGCCGCCATCTCACCGAATTCTGGATGCTCGAACCGGAAGCGGCTTATGTCGAGCTAGACGAAGCCATGGCGCTTGGTGAAGGGCTTGTCAGCGCCATCGTGCAGGGCGTCCTGAAAAACAAATCGCGCGAATTGGAGACACTCAAGCGCGATGCGAAAAAACTGGAGTGCGTCAAGCCGCCGTTTCCGCGGATCAGCTACGAAGAAGCCGTTGCCGTGCTCAACAAAAATGGCAATCCCGCCAAGTTTGGCGACGATTTTGGCGGCGACGAGGAAACTATCATCTCCAGTTCCTTCGACCGACCGGTAATCGTGCACCGCTATCCCACCTCTCTAAAAGCTTTCTATATGCAGCCGGACCCGCAGCGGCCCGAGCTGGCACTCGCCTTTGACGTGCTTGCACCCGAGGGTTACGGCGAAATCATTGGCGGTAGCCAGCGCATCCACGATTACGACCTGCTCGTGAAGCGCCTCCGCGAGCACAAACTCCCGGAAGAGGCGTTCGAGTGGTATCTCGATCTGCGGCGCTACGGCAGCGTGCCGCATTCCGGCTTCGGCCTGGGTCTGGAACGCACCGTCGCGTGGATTTGCGGCACCGAACATATTCGCGAGGTTATCCCCTTCCCACGCATGATTTACCGCGTGTATCCTTAGTGCGGGTAGTTCGCGCCGCCGTGGCGCATCCAGCACGCATCGGCACCTGAAAAGGGAATGTTCCGGGCCTCGCGCGTTTTCTGCGCACTCCGTTCAGGTGCGCTTTCGCGGCTCCTCATCATACGGGACGGGTCACGGAACACGAGAGGCATATGGCGCAAAAAGTTCGCATCATCGGCGTCCCCATGGACCTCGGCCAAAGCCGTCGTGGCGTGGACATGGGCCCCTCGGCGCTGCGCGGCGCAGGTTTGCAAACTGCCATCAAGAAACTCGGCCACACCGTGGAAGACATCGGCAACCTCGAAGTGAAACAACCGGAAGAAATGCCCGTTGGCGAGAAGCGCGCCAAATATCTTCAGGAAATCGCGGAAACCTGCCAGGACATCTGCAAGACCGTCGATAAATGCCTGGCCGAGGGCTTTCTTCCGCTCGTTCTCGGCGGCGATCATTCCATCGCCGTCGGCGCGGCGGCCGGCGTAGCCTCCCATTTCCGACAGCAAAAAAAGGAAATCGGCTACCTCTGGCTCGACGCACACGGCGACATGAACACGCCGGAGTCTTCGCCTTCCGGAAACATTCACGGGATGCCGCTCGCGGCCATTATGGGCTACGGCGCGCCCGAGCTTGTGGAGATGGGTGGCTTCAAGCCCAAAGCCGAGCCCGGCAACATCGTCATCGTCGGCGCGCGCGACCTCGATGCTCAGGAGCGCAAGATCGTCAAGAAATCCGGCGTCCACGTCTTCACCATGCGCGATATCGATGAGCGCGGCATGCGCGACGTTATGTCCGAAGCGCTCAAGTACGCCATGGACGACACCGCGGGAGTCGCCGTTAGCCTGGACATGGACTTCGTCGATCCCACCGACGCTCCCGGTGTAGGCACGCCCGTGCGCGGCGGTGCCACCTACCGTGAGGCGCACCTCGCCATGGAAATGATTGCCGACACGGAGTCTATGGCTTCGATGGAAGTCGTGGAGATCAATCCGATCCTCGACGAGCACAACCGCACCGCGTTGCTCGGTGTCGAGTTGGTCCTCTCTGCTCTTGGACAGAAAATACTGTAATCAGTTCTCAGGCGGCCAGTCGTCCGTTCCAGATATTTGAGAGAGTGGAAGGCAAGCCTTTTTTGGGCGACTCTCTTTCTTCCTGAAAGTGAAAAAGTGAAGGCCGTAAACCGATGACTGAAGACTATCCTCCGTTGTCAATTCAGAACGCCATCGAAAACATCCATCACCACATCCTCGATTTTCCCTTATAACTGAAACCTGACGACTCGACGACTGTGAGAAATTGGACCTGTGACGCCTGAGAACAAGAAACGAATCCGGGTTGGCATTCTCTTTGGCGGCCGCTCCGGCGAACATGAAGTTTCTCTGGCTTCCGCTGCTTCCGTGATCCGCGGCCTGGACCCGGACAAATACGAAGCTGTGCCTATTGGCATCAGCAAGGAAGGCCACTGGCTCGTCGGCAGCGCCGCGCAAAAAATGCTGCCCGAAGTCCTGAAGGACGGGCAGCGCGTGATGATGACCGCAGACCCCACCGACGCCGCACTGATTCCGCTCGACCGCAGCGGCGGCGGCCAGCGCATCGACGTGGTCTTTCCTGTCATGCACGGCACCTACGGCGAAGACGGGACCATCCAGGGACTGCTCGACCTTGCAGGCTTGCCTTTCGTGGGAGCCGGCGTGCTTGGGTCAGCCATCGGCATGGACAAGGATGTCTCCAAGCGCCTGCTGCAAGTTGCCAAGATTCCTGTTGTGCCCTGGATTGCTGTGCAGCGTGCCGATTGGGAGCGTGATCCCCGGGAAATTCAGAAGACCCTCGAGAGAAAATTCCACTATCCCTTGTTCGTCAAACCGGCCACGCTCGGCTCCTCGGTAGGCATGACCAAGGTGCATTCGCGCGAGCAACTGGCGCCAGCTTTGAATCTCGCCGCGGAATTCGCGATGAAGATTCTGGTCGAGAAATGCATCGTCGGACGTGAAATCGAAGTCTCCGTCCTTGGCAACCACGATCCGAAAGCTTCGATTCCCGGCGAGATCGTGCCGCATCGCGAGTTCTACGATTACACGGCAAAATACCTGGAAGAAGGCTCGCAGATTCTGATTCCCGCGAAGCTCAAGCCCGCCCAGGTAAAAACCATTCAGGACTACGCCCTTGAGGCGTTCCGCGCGTTGGAACTCAATGGTATGGCCCGTGTCGACTTCTTCCTGGAAAAGAAAACTGGAAAAATTTATCTCAATGAAGTGAACACGATTCCCGGCTTCACTTCCATTAGCATGTACCCGAAAATGTGGGAAGCCAGCGGAATTCCCTTCCGCGAACTGATCGACAAGCTTATCGAACTTGCTCTCGAAATGCACCGCGAAAAAGCCCGCACCAAGTATGAAATCGAACTCCCTGAAGGTGTCGCCGGCGCCCTGGAAGCGTAGCTTCGTGCTGGTGGGCCTGCTTTGAGCCGCGCTGAGATGGTTGCGACTTGGCTCATTTTTGCTGTCGCTGGCTGTATCCAGTGGTTTTTTCTGATGCCTACGCTCGTTCGCTCCTGGCGCAATCGTCGGAGTAAAAGGGCGAAACCAAATTAGAACGCTCTTCCTTTTACTCGGATGCTTCGACTCTGCTACGATTTTATTGCTGCTCAAAGACACAGGGATCTTTCGAAACAAGTTGTACCTTTGAATCCGATGCTCGCGGGACAGGAGACAACTGAATGACGCTGCTGGACCCACCTCCCGTCACATCCCATAAATCACGAGCTATACCGTTCACCATCGCCGCGGTAACCATTGCCGCGATTGTCGTCCTTTATTTTGTCTTCCGTTACTATCCCGAAAAGAAAGCTGCGGAACGTTTCTTCAACGCCCTGGCCGCCGACAACATCGACCAGGCATACGAGCTCTGGAAGCCCGGCCCGAGCTATACGAAGAAGGATTTTCTAGCCGACTGGGGCCCCGAGGGGTATTACGGCCCGGTGAAGAGCTACGAAATCCTAAAGACTAGTTCCCCACACGGCGCCAACGCCGTCGATGTCCGCGTGGCGGTCAGTCCCTTCTCGCCCATGCCCGACGCTTCCGACCCCGAGAAAAGCCGAAAGACCAAAGTTGTCAGCGTTTGGGTCATCACGTCCGACAAGTCCCTCAGCTTCCCGCCGTAGTGCGACCGGGCGTGAACTAGCCGCGGATTTCCTCCAGCGCATACTCCAATTCCTTGGGCGAAACGCTGGCAGTGCCGAGCTTGCCCACGACCACCCCGGCAGCAATATTCGCGAGCATTGCCGCGTCCACAATCGAAGCTCCCGCGGCAGCGGCAAGCGCGAGCACACTCAAGACCGTGTCGCCAGCACCTGTCAAATCAAGAACCTGACGGCCCGTTGCTCCTGGCTCGATGCCCGGTTGGCCCACGCGAGCGTACGTCATCTCAAAGCCGGTCGCGGGAATGCGCACGTGCCCCTTCGAGGATTCCTCGAAAACGTTCATTCCCTTTTCCCCGCGTGTAATCACCACGGCCCCACACCCGAAGTGCGCCAGCAGCGCGTGGCCTGCCTCCTCAAAGGATTTTTCGTCCCCGAGAGATCGCGTCACGTAAAAACCTGCTTCCTTGGCGTTGCACACAATCGCCCGGGCACCGCGATAGGCATACAACCGTGACGTCTTGGGCTTCACGAACACCGGAACTTTCAACTGATGCGCCGCGCTCAGCACGCGATCCGCAAAATCATCGGTGATCAACCCTTTGTCGTAGTCGGAAAGCACCAGAGCGTCGAGCTGTTTAAGCGCGGCAAAAATCAATCGCAACAACTTTGCCTGCGTTTCCGCCCGCAGTGGCTCGCGTCGTTCATAATCTACTCGGGCCACCTGGTGATGCTTCGCGATGATACGGGTCTTCACCGTGGTCAGGCGTTTCGCTTCGGCGAGAACTCCTTTTTCGCCAACGTTCGCTTCCCGCAGACATCTTTGCACCGCTCGCCCCGCTTCCTCGCTCCCCAGCACGCCAAACGCTTCCACTTTTGCTCCGAGCGCCGCAATATTGGCCGCCACATTACCCGCCCCGCCCAGGCAATCATTTTGTCCGACAAGATCCACGATGGGCACGGGCGCTTCCGGTGAGATGCGTGAAGACGTGCCCCAAAGGTAGCGATCCAGCATCAGGTCGCCGAGGACACCGATCCGTTTCCTCCGCAGTCGCGGGAGCAGCCGTTTCAAGCGCGGCACGGAATGGACAAGAGAAGTGGGCATGCGGGCTGGATGAACGATCGTTACTAGCTCCGGTCTTGCTCCGCAATCGTAGCCTCTTCCGGCAGCATCACGGGAATCTCGTCGCGAATCGGATAGACGCGCCGGCAGGTGACGCACTTCAAACCGGATTCATCCGCGAGCAGTTCCACGCGCGTTTTGCACAGCGGGCAGACCAGGATGTCCAGCGCGAATTTCGGAATGGTCAAAATGGTCCTCCCAGGGATTCTTTTGCGATGCAACAAGTAGGCACTCTAGCAAACACCTTCGCTGGTCAGCAACTCGATGTTCTTTTTCGGATTTTCCTTCGAAGGCACGGGGCCTTCTTCATCTTTGACTTGCGGCAAGAGCATCCCTCGGCTTGACTACCACGAAAGCTCCTGCGTCAATTGGCTTGACCCCGATTCTCGCGCATCGTAGCGTTTCTTTAGGGCTTCCCGGAAACGGAGGCCACGCATGCATCACACTTTCCGAACCCTCTTCTGCGCTTTCCTGGCACTGACGTGGCCCGCTGCTGCCTCCTTTGGCCAATCTCAGGCCCCGTCTTCCCAGCAGTCCACGCCCGCGGGACAATCTTCCTCCCAAAACTCGCCTCCTCAAGCGCCATCGCAAACCCAGAGACCCAATCAGGACAAGCAAGACGCTGTGGCCGAAGCCGCTCGCAAGGCAAAGGAGAAGAAGGCGCCAGCCGCAAAACGCAAAGTTTTCACGGAAGACGACCTTTCGGGAATGACCGGTGGTGTTTCCGTCGTCGGCACGGAGAACACAAAGCGTCCCGGCGCCACTCCCGCCGGGAATGCGAACGCGGAGGATGCCACGAACGGCGAAAAATACTGGCGTGGCAAAGCCCAGCCAATTTTGGAGAAGATCACCAGCATCGATCAGCGGATTGCTCAGCTCAAGGAAGACATCAAGAAGTATGGGGTTGGCGGCATCGATGTCACCACCGGAATGAAGGAGGGCGTCGCCTACGTCGAAGACCGCAACGGCCAGATCGCGAAGCTGGAAAAGAGGAAAGCGAATTTGCAAAAGCAGTTGGAGGATCTGGAAGAAGAAGGCCGCAAGGCCGGCGCCGAGCCCGCGTGGTTTCGCTAATCGCGCAGCCGTGCGGCGCTGGATTCTCTCGACGGAACTCTCTTGAAACTAACTGTCTCAAACGCCTTTCAATAGCTTCCGGACAAAGTGGGTACGTGCCCTCGTGTTGTCCTCCGACCCAGCAAGCCTTTGTGCAATACAGCACGCCAACACCAAAACTGGTCCTCGGACCAGTAGTCTTTCGCGACCCTCCCTCCCTACACTAGCAGCGAGAGCTCGAATCCCTCCCTATGGGAGAACTACTGTGTACTGCGATCGCTGTGGACTGAATTTTCTGCCCAAACAGTCCGTGTGCACTCGCTGCAAGAAAGTGCCCACGCGGTACTGGTTTCAACTCATGAGTTTGGTTACCATTTTGGTGGCGGTCCTCTGCAACACGGTGCTCGGATTGTTCTTGTTACCCCGGCTGGCCCAAGGCCATCACGGCCGGTTCTTGTTTCGCGGATGGTATTGGTTCAACCAGCAAGCCGCCCTTTACGGCTGGGTGCCCCTCGCTTTAGGCCTTCTTGCCTGGGACTATTTCATTTGGAAGGAAGCGAGGCCCAAGCTCAAGGGCTGGTTTACGCGCAAGCTGCTCACCTTTTCGCTGGCCGCGGGCGTAGCTCCCATGATTCCCTGGTGGATTCCTGCCGGGCAGCCTCCTGGTCAGTTCCTGTCCATGATCGGCAAGTATCAGGGCCTGCCGGCGATGCTGGCTTGGGGCGTGGTTCTGTTTGTCACCATTATCTTGTGCATCGACCCCGAATCCCGCGACTACCTGCTTGGCCACGGACGAACCCTGAGCATGATCAGCACCGGGATGCTCGTCGTAGTCCTTGCCATGACGCTGATTGGCTGGTCGCTCACCTACTGAGCCCCTAACCGGCGAAATGCTTACTGGTCGTCGGGACAGGATACTCGCAGGAGACACCTTTTCCGCGGAATCCTTGCTGACAGAGGGGCGTCCGCGCTCCAATGGAGTCACGGAGTTACCATGAAAAACCTAAAGACCCAGTTCCTTCTGGTTGCCCTGGCAATTGCCTGGTTCGCAGCGACCTCCTCCGCGCAGCAGCAACGCATCTTCGATTGGCTGCCCGCCAACGACGAAACCGTGCGCCTCGATCCCGCGAACTATCACACGGGCAGGACTTACCACCCGAACGCGGTCGGACAACGCAATCACGTCGATATCAAGGCGCAGAAGCCGGTCACCATCTTCATGACGCCGGAAGCGGATTGGAACCAAGCTTTACAGCATCCCGAAACCATCGGTAACCTGCGCCAGGTTTGCCTGCGGGAGCACGTCGTGGACACGACGTATGTTTGCGAACTGCCGGTCGAGCCAATGACGCTGATCATTCGCGACGAACGCTTCAGCCCGGAGACTCCTGTCTTTGCCGGACTCGGTGCGGTGCTAAACACCATCGATGCCACGCAAAACAATACCGCTCACGCCGTCAGCACGGGAATCGCCGCGGTGCTGAATAGCGCGCGCCAGAGTTCCTCGTCTCGTACCTTCAAAGATCCCAACGACGTACACATCCAGTACTACCGCTGGGATTGCGCCCAGAATTGCATCCAACCCGAGTTTCGATGGATGGAGCAGGTCAAAGAGAAATACCAGCTAACGTCGTTCCTCAAGGTTTACGGCGGCTTTCAACCGGATCATGACGGCGAGCAGGTCAGCATCAAAATCAAGTCCCCGGTGCCCATGGTCGTAGCCATGCTACCATCGCAAATCGCCGATCAGTTGCATTCGCAACCGGACGCGCTGGAGACCGCCCTTCAGAAAAACTCCTGTCAGCAGCGTGGCGTGCAATCCCTGCAGTTCGAGTGCACCTTCAATTTAGCTGATGGCCCGCAGTCGCTTATCGTTGCACCCGAGGCCGGCGAAAAAGTGCCTCATAAGAAAGCCGAAATTGAGATGCTGGCCTGGCGCTGCGTCGAGAATTGCCAGCTGCTGCAAACTGCCAAGGAATAAAGCATGGTAATTGCGGGAATGCAGCGCGGCACTAGCTCCCTTTGGCGCAGGGCGAAATTTATCTGTGGCTTGGCAGCAAATCCCAGATTCCCGTATCCTCCGTGCCAAGCACCCAAGAAGCGAAGCCCCGCAGTCCGCGACCTTTCACCAGCGCGTAGCGCTCCTTGAACGTGCGCGCATCGGTGTAGAAAATCCACTCCCGCTCGTCATCTCGGTAAAAATACAACCACGCCGTCCGGTCCCCGGGATCCCATTCCAGATGCCCGCCGTAGGCCTTGGCCAAGTCCAGCGCGTCGTCCGTGGAAATATAGTCGGCGGTGGGGTTGGGCTTGTCGCCGCTCTTATCCGGAGGCTTGACGGGCGTCCCTGAGAACCAGTGATAGCCATACAAAGGAATTCCAAGGGCCAGCTTCTGCGGAGGCACGACTTTAAGAGCATGGTCGAGATTCTCGACCGTCCAGTTCCATCCGGCAACCGGGCCGGGCACAGTCCACACAGTGTGCTGGTCGTAGGTCATCAGACAAAGAAAATCCACGGCCTCCGCTATGGCTTTAAGGTCGTAAGCGCCCCGCCAATTTTGGTAGATCCAGGCAGAGAACCCGGTTTCCCCTGGATGTCCCGGCGCGTTGGGGATCGTCGCGATGGAAAGCTGGAGATTTTCCTTGTGAAACCCGATCGCCGTTTCGCGCACAAAATCAGAGAGTGCGTCGCGGTCGGTCCAGCTGACGTTTTCGAGGTCCAGCTGGAAGCCGATGTAGCCATTCTCTTTGCTCGCGCGGATCAAGGCCGCAATGGCCTGCTGCCGCGCTTGAGCATTCGCGAAAAACTTGTGAACTTCTTCCTGTGCGAATCCGCCGTTCACAACCAGGGGCATTACAGGAACGTGGTGCTCGCGCGCAATTTCCAACACCTGTGGGTTTGGCCCGCCGGAAACCAAGCCGCTCGAGTCCACGGAATACCAGTTGGGAGAGAGTATGTCGACTTTATCCGCATGCGCCAGGAACGACCGTATGGACTTGGGCTCCCGCGTCATGTAGAAAATGGACTTGGGCTGCTGGGCGCGAGCGGTCACTACGGCAAAGAAAAATGTCGCGACGATGGCCAGGAATACTTGTATTTGCTTCATGGGCGCAGTCTAGCGACTCCAAGCCACCAATCGCAACATGGCAATACATCGCCGCGGGTCCATGGGGGCTTGGCGTCAGCGCTATCAGCGGCGGATCGCCCAGGCCATGCCATCGGGCCCCTTCCCCGTGGGAATGCGCGCACTGACTTCCAGCGCCTTCAAATCCAGCACCGCGACGGTATTCTCCCCCGCAACGGCAACATACGCCCGCGATCCATCGGGAAGGATCAAAATGCCTTCCGGCTGGCGCCCAAGATTGAACCGCTTGATTTCTTTCCGCGAGCTGGCGTCAAGAACCAGCACCTCATTGCCTGCCAAGTCAGAAACAAGCACGATCTTCCCATCGGGGGTGAACTTAAGACGATTCGAGCGTTTTGTCCGCACGTCCAGCGTCTGCACAACTTTCTTCGCCGCAATGTCAATAATCGAGATGCTTCCGTCACCGGAATTCGCGGCCCAGTATTCGCGCCCATCGGGCGAAATGTCTCCTCCTTCCGGTCCTTTTCCGACAGCGATGTTTGTTGCGCCCCAACCAGTCGAGGTGGAGTCGCGCTGCAGCAGCGTGATGCAATCGGATCCAATGTTCGATGTGAAGAGTTGTGAGTGGTCTTTTGAGAAGACCAGCATATGCGTGCCGTTCTGGCCGATGCCCAGAAGCCAGTCGATCTCATTCGCCGCAGGATCGTAGCGCGCGACCAGCCGGTTTTGCTCCGCGGTGAACCACACTTTGCCATCGGCAAATGTGATTCCGTGCGGCCGCCGCAGAGCGCCAAGATCGACGCGGCGCAACTCCTTTTGCGCCACCAAATCCATCACCGAGATTGCGTTGCCGGGAGTGCGCGCGCCGTAGTTGGCGACGAACGCCAGTTTGCCGTCCTCGGAGGCGGTAATTTCGTGCGGCCCTTCACCGGTAGGTATGCGTGCGACCGTTTTCGAGTTTGCCGGATCGATGATGGAAAGCATGTTGTCTTCCTTGTCGAGAACCAGCAGCGCCGGCGAAGGCGTCTGCGCAACGGCATTTAGGCATACAAAAAAGCAAAGGCCAAAAATGCCACGCTTGGTGTTTCTCGTGAAAAAGACAGAATTCATGTGGACCTCCCTCAAGCAACTCAGGGCATGCATATTCTCAGAGCTACTCCCCGCGCAACGGCGCGGTCGCAAGGCATGCACGGGAAAGAGATTGAAAGCCTATCTGGAAAGCAATGCCGAATCCAACCAAAAACTACTCGAGCCGCCACGGCGACCGCTCGGGCCATTGCCGGAGCGCTTCGAGCGCCCAAGCCGTCGACTGATCCGTGTGGCACAAGGTGCAGGGATTCGGAATCTGGCATTTGTGTGTGCGCATACTTTGACGTCCCCGAGCGTGGTCTCAATCTTCGGCATGTGGCATGCCACGCACTGGCTTCCCGTCGAATCTTTCTTGTGGTGCGTGTGCTCCTCGAGCGTCGCCGTGCGCGGGCCGTTGGGAGAGAGTACGCAAAACTGCCTTGTCGCCAAGCACGGCGAGTCGAGAGATAATGTCTCCGGCGAGAGGGATGCAGGAGAGGTTTATGAGTGAAGAAATAAATGAAGAGAAGAAAGAGACCAAAGTTCATGCAGAAAGCGGAACCAAGGAAAAGAAGGGGCTAACCCGGCGAAAATTCCTGAGCAACGTCGCGGCCGGCGGCGCAGCCGCGGCACTTGTACCCAGGCACGTTCTCGGCCGCGGATTCACGCCGCCCAGCGATCTGCTAAACATTGCCGGCGTCGGCATTGGCGGCATGGGCCGCCAGAACCTCATCAACCTGTCGAGCCAAAACATCGTCGCCCTCTGCGACGTCGACTGGGGCTACGCGGACAAAGGTTTCGAGCGTTTGGACTCCGACATCCAAAAGTTGCGGGACCGCCTCGACCATCCTGCGCCGCCTCCTGGCTCGGGCCAGCCCCAACCGCCATTTGATCCCGTGAAAACCAAGGCGCGCTTGGACAACATGATCCGCCTGAAGGCCGAGCATCTTCCCAAGGCCAAACGCTACAAAGACTATCGCGAGATGCTCGAAAAGCAGAAAGACATTGACGCCGTGCTGGTGGCCACCGCCGACCACATGCACGCGCCCATCGCTCTCGCCGCCATGGACCTTCACAAACACGTTTATGTGCAAAAGCCGCTCACCTGGTCGGTCGAAGAAGCTCGCAAAATGGCGCACGCGGCGAAAGAAACCAAAGTGGCCACGCAGATGGGCAACCAGGGCCATTCCCTCGACGACGCGCGCACTGCCGTCGAATACATCTGGGCCGGCGCGATCGGCGAAGTCCGCGAAATTCACATTTGGACCAATCGCCCTCTCGGCTTTTGGCCGCAAGGCGTTCCGCGCCCGGAACCGCTCAAAGAACCCGCCGACAGGCTTCGCTGGAATGGCCAAGGCGTTGCGGAGCGGCTCGCCGCCGCAATGGCTGGCAATTATCCCGTTCCTGACACGCTGGCCTGGAATCTCTTTCTTGGCGCGGCAGCCCCGAATATCGACTATCACCCGATCTACCATCCGTTCAACTGGCGCGGCTGGGTGGATTGGGGGGTCGGTGCCATCGGCGACATGGGCGCGCACCTGATCGACCACTCGATGTGGGCGCTGAACCTCGGTATGCCCACCAGCGTCGAGACGATCTCGACGCCCTTCAACGGCGCCTCGTATCCCCAGGCCACCATGACCTTCTACGAGTTTCCTGCCCGCAGGCCGCTGCCACCCGTGAAACTCACTTGGTACGACGGCGGCTTGAAACCTCACAAGCCCGAAGAGCTGGGCGACGATGAGCTGAGCCAGGAAGGCGGCGCATTGTTGATCGGCAGCAAAGGCAAGTTATTGCACGAAACTTACGGCATGCATCCCCGGCTTCTGCCCAAGTCGCTCCACGATTCCTTGGGGAAGCCTCCGCAAAAGCTCCCCCGCATTCCAGGCGAGGCGCACGAAATGAATTGGGTGGACGCGTGCAAAGGCAAGACCGAAGCTTCTTGCCCGTTCGAATATGCCGCGCGCCTCACCGAAGTGATGCTGCTCGGCATCGTAGCGTTGAAAGCCGGACGAAAAATCTCCTACGACGGCGAAAACATGCGCGTCACCAACCTGCCCCAAGCCAACGACTACTTGCGCCGCGAGTATCGCCAGGGCTGGTCGGTCTGAAGGGACGCACCGCCAAAGCTATAAGCCTCTCTCAGCGCGGAACCGCCGCACCGCAGCAGCGGCGTCCTGGTGCTGCGCATCTACGGTATAGTTAAGCTTCCGAATGTCGCTCGCGGAAAGTTTGCCGCCGAGATCCGCCAGCGCTGCGCGCAGTTGCGGAAACCGCTCCAGGGTGGATTCCCGCACGATGGGCACCGCATCGTACGGCGGAAAGTAGTGAAAGTCGTCCTCGAGTGCCACGAGCCCGAGCGTGTCAATCAACCCATCGGTGGAATTCCCTGCGACCACATCCACCTGATGATCCACGAGCGCGCGATAAATCAACCCCAAGTCCATAACCCGGGGTGATTCCGCAAATTGGAGATGGTAGCGCCTGCTGAGCCCGGCGAAACCGTCTGGCCGCTCCAGGAATTCGTATCCGACGCCCACGCGCCATTGCGGAGCGATGGCCGCAAGACCCGAGAGCGTACGCAGATGCATCTTTTTGGCATCGTCCCCGCGAATCACCATCGCAAACGTATTTTCAAAGCCGAGCGGCTCCATCACCTCCAAATGAAATTTCTCCGCATAAAGTTTCTTCACGCGATTGTAAATGTCCGCGGAAGTACCTTGAGGCGTCTCGTTCAGGACAGTGGTCAGCGCCGTGCCCGTGTATTCCACGTACAGATCCAGGTCGCCGGAAAGCAGCGCTTTGTGCACCAGCAGCGTGCCGCCGAGGTTGGTCTTGCGAATCACAGGGATGCCTGTCTTCGCTTCAATGTGCTGCGCCAGGAGTTCGGCAAGTATAACTTGCTCCGTAAAAAACTTGGAGCCGACCGTGATCCTGGTTTGTGAAGGCTTCTTGCAACCGGAAACGAACCAAGCGACGGTTACCAAGCAGAGGAAGCAAAGAACTGCAATACCGCGGTGCCCAAAAAGCTTGTCATCCCGAGCCGGGCGAGGGGTCTGCTTCTCACCGTCTTCAGAAACTGCAAATAGCGTGAAAACGCGGCGCTTTATCACACGACCCTCAATCGCCGTTCCAGCAGGCCGAGTAGAAAATCTGCGATAAGCGCCAGCACCGCTGCCGGAATCGCCCCCGCGAGAATCAAAGAATCACTGACAAGCGCCACCCCGCGAAAAATGAACGTCCCCAGGCCTCCTGCGCCAATTTCTGCCGCAATCGTTGCCACGCCAATCGTGATGATCGTCGCGGTGCGGATCCCGGCAAGAATCACGGAAAGCGCCAGCGGGAAGCGCACACGAAACAAAATCTGCGTCGACGTCATACCCATGGCTTCCGCCGCCTCCAAAACCGCCGGATCAATCCCGCTCAGACCGACGTAAGTGTTCCGCAAAATGGGCAAAAGCGCGTACAGCACCAGCGCGACAATCGCCGTGCGCCGGCCAATTCCTCCGATGAACGGAATCGGAATGAGCAAGCCAAAAAGCGCAAGACTTGGGATGGTTTGAAAAATGTTCGCAATGCCAAGCGACGCCGCGCGCAGAGCGGGCCGTTCCACGATGAACATACCCAGAGGCACGGCAATGACAATGGCAACCAGCATGGCCATCACCACGAGCGCCATGTGGTCAACCGTGGCTCCGAGGATTTCCCCGCGGTGCTCCGCGAAGAACGACCAATCACTCACCGCCGGAGTCATGCTGGCGCTCCAGAATTGGCTTCTAGCGAAGCCGCGAAGGCTCTCACTTCCGGATGATCCGCCTTAAGAAATTCCTGCGGTGGCGCGACCGCCACAATCCTGCCCGCCTCCAGCAGCACGATCCGCGTGGCCAGCAGCAGCGCCTCGCGCAAATCGTGCGTGACAAACACAATCGTCTTTTGCAACCGCTGTGCCAGCGCGCGAAATTCCCGCTGCAACTCCGCGCGCGTCACCGGATCGAGCGCACCGAACGGCTCATCCATCAGCAGAATCGGAGGATCGGCTGCCAACGCGCGCGCCACGCCCACACGTTGCCGCTGCCCGCCCGAAAGTTCACGCGGGCGCCGGCCTGCAAACTCATCAGGATCGAGTCCGACGAGTTTCAGCAACTCACGAACTCGCTCAGCCGCGCGCTCGCGCTCCCACTTTTCCAGTGATGGCACCAGGCCCACGTTCTCTGCAACCGTGAAATGGGGAAAGAGCCCAGCCTCCTGAATCACGTATCCGATTCCGCGACGCAGCCGAATCGGATCCCAGTCCACGGTCGCTCGCCCTTGCACGAGCACCTGGCCCCGCGACGGCAGTAACATGGCGTTAATCAACCGCAGTAATGTGGTCTTTCCGCTGCCGCTTCGCCCCAAAAGTACCAGCGTTTCCCCAAATGGAACCGTCAAAGAGGCGTTGGAAATTACAACGCGGCTAGGAATATCGTTTATGTGAAACGATACACCGCGAAATTCGATCAAATCCCCCGAAAAATTTTTAGTCTTCGCATTCATTTCGATTGACAGCCCCAACTCCCCGCGGGAACATAGTAAAGTAATTTGCCTCCCGTCGCCGATTTTTGGCGCATCCTTCTTTGGGGCTTGGCATCTAAACAAGGGGTCCACGCCGTGGGAGCACTCGCCGCAACTGCTGTCCGCATTCGTCACGATCTTCATACCCGCTTGCTCAAGGCCCGCGCGCGAACCGATGAGCTTTTCCAGTTGGTTCGCGAAGAAGGCTTATACGACCGGCCGATCGCGGAGAGGCACCGCGTCATTTTTTATGTCGGCCACGTCGAAGCCTTTGACTGGAACCTGCTTTCGCAGCGCGCTTTCGGTCTCCGTTCCTTCCACGCCGCTTTCGATCAGCTCTTTGCCTTTGGGATCGACCCCGTCGGCAACGGATTGCCGGCGGACACGCCGGCAGATTGGCCCACGAGACCCGAAGTGGAACGTTACAACAAGCGCGTCCGTGAAGAACTCGACCGTGCCATCGAGCGCGCTTTGCAGCGGCCGGAGGAAGGCCATCCCCACTTGATGCAGATGCTCCACGTCGCCATCGAGCATCGCCTGATGCATGCGGAGACGCTGGCCTACATGCTCCACCGGCTCCCTTCCGACAAAAAGATTCCTGGCCCCCAGAACATCGCCTGGAAAGCACCGCGCGTGAAGTCTCGCCTCGTGGAAATCCCCGCAGGACGCGCCACGTTGGGACTCCAGAATTCGCAGGCATTGGACAATGCCCGAGAAAATGCTCACGAATTTGGTTGGGACAACGAATTTGCCGCTCATCAAGTAAACGTCCCGGAATTCGCCATTGAAAGTCATAACGTTACCAACCACGAGCTCTTGCGATTTATTCAGGCTGGTGGATACCGGGACCGCTCGCTCTGGAGTCCGGAGGGCTGGGATTGGAGAACCAAAGAGAACATCGAGCATCCCCTGTTTTGGCGGCGCGGGGGCAATCTCTGGGTGTATCGCGCCATGTTCGGCGAGATTCGCCTGCCCTTGGAGTGGCCGGCGTACGTGAGTCACGCAGAAGCCACCGCTTACGCCAATTGGCTTGGGCGAAAGCTGCCCACCGAAGCGCAATTTCATCGCGCGGCCTACGGCACGCCCAATAGCGACCGCGAGCGTACTTATCCGTGGGGCGAGGAGCCGCCGGCCGAGCGCCATGGCAATTTCGATTTTCTCTCCTGGGACCCCTCGCCGGTCGGCGCGCATCCCGCGGGCGCCAGCGCTTTCGGCGTCTACGATCTTGTCGGCAACGGCTGGGAGTGGACGCGCACCGAGTTCAAGCCGTTTCCAGGATTCACGCCCATGCCCTTCTATCCAGGCTATTCCGCAAATTTCTTCGACGGCCAGCACTACGTGCTGAAAGGCGGGTCGCCCCGCACCGCCGGCTGCATGCTGCGCCGTTCGTTCCGCAACTGGTTCCAACCGCATTACCCGTACGTCTACGCAACCTTCCGTTGCGTCGAGGACTGAGAGCAGACCACCAGCTCAAGCCTAGCTCGGGAGACCAATGATGGCGACGCCTGTCCTAGCGACCCAGCACGTGTCGGAATTTGCGGCCGACGTGCGCGAAAGCCTGACCAAGCCCGGGCAAAGAGAACTGCCCTCGAAATATTTGTACGATGAAGTGGGCTCCGCGCTGTTCGAAGCCATCTGCCTGCTTCCCGAGTACGGACTCACGCGCGCAGACACGCGCCTGCTGCAGGAATATTCCGCAGACATCATCTCGCGCATACCGTCGCCCGTGCGCGTAGCAGAGCTGGGCAGCGGCTCGGGAAAAAAAACGCGCTGGATTCTCGAAGCGCTGTCCCGGCGCCAGCTAACGTATTACTACCCCATCGAAATTTCGCCCCATGCCCTCGCCGCATGCGAAAAAGAATTGGCGCAAATCGATCTCGTGAGCGTTGTTGGTTACGAACAGCCCTATCTGGAAGGGCTCCGCTCCGTTGCTGAAGGACGCGGCGAGCGCGATCACGTTTTAGTGCTTTTTCTCGGCAGCACCATCGGCAATTTCGACCGCGATGCTGGCGACACTTTTTTGCGGGAAGTGCGCGCCACCTTGCGCCCCGGCGATGCCCTGCTGCTCGGAACCGATTTGGAGAAGGCCGCCGAGCTGCAACTTCTTGCATATGACGATCCCGCGGGCGTCACCGCCGCGTTCAATCTGAATTTGCTCGCACGGATCAACCGCGAGCTCGGCGGAGGCTTTGACTTAAGCTGTTTCCGGCACGAAGCACGGTGGAATTACTCCGACCGCCGCATCGAAATGCATTTGCGCTCCACATGCCGGCAAAGTGTGCGCATTCCTGCGGCCAGCCTGCGCGTGGTCCTCGACGAAGACGAAACCATATGGACGGAAAGCTCCCACAAATACAAAGCCCAGGAAATTCCCGAAATGGCTGAGCGCACCGGCTTCCGTTGCGAAGCCCAGTGGATCGATCAGGAGTGGCCCTTCGCCCAAAACCTCCTTCTCGCCGAGTAACCGCAACACACCACTGTCATTCCGAGCCGTAGCACAAACTTTCAGGCCTGAGGAATCTCTCTCTGCAGCTCCCGCTCATCCAACCAGAACGCTGACGAACATCATCGAACAAATTCATGTGTGGAAACTTTGGGCACTTCCGTCGCGTCCAAGCTTTGAGGGCTCAGCGACCAAAGGCATAATAAAGAAAGGGTTCCCAGTGAACTCGGCAAAAAAGGCCTCCTGCAAGAAATCCTCGGGCCCAACTCTCTGGAGGTTGGTCTTTGGCAGGGGGAGCCTGCTTCGGGCCGGTACCTGCCTGCCTCCGCTTTGTTTCCTCCTCGTCCTTTGCGCTTTTCCAACGCTCGGGCAATCTCCGCCGCCCCCTAGCATCCCGGACCCAGCCGCCCAAGAGCACGCGCCGGCACCATCATCGGCAGGCACGATCAACGGAACCGTGGTCGATCGAACGGGAGCCGTCATCCCCGGCGCCCGCGTAAAGCTCTCGCGCGGAGGTTCCTCGCTCAGCCAGGAAGCGATGTCCGATAGCGACGGGCAATTTTTCTTTACCGGAGTCGCGCCCGGGCCGTTCCAGCTGACGATTACATCCGCGGGGTTCACTCCGCAGACTTCTTCGGGGACGCTGCATCCGGCCGAAGACTACACCGTGCCGCCAGTTCCATTAGCCGTTGCCAATGTCGCCGCCGAAGTGAAAGTTGCGATGACGCCCGTTGAAATTGCCGAAGCCGAGATCAAGGATGAAGAGAAGCAGCGCGTCTTCGGTGTGATTCCGAATTTCTACGTCACCTATAACTCCGCCGCCGCTCCTCTCCGCCCGAAGCAAAAGTTTGAGCTGGCGTGGAAAGCCACCTTAGATCCGATCAACTTTGGCTTGACGGGAGCGATTGCTGGAATTCAGCAGGCGGCCAATGCGTTTGGCGGTTACGGTCAAGGTGCGCAGGGTTATGCCAAGCGCTACGGCGCCTCCTATGCTGACTCGGCCATCAGCACCTTCGTCGGCGGCGCCATCCTGCCTTCTTTCCTGAAACAAGATCCGCGGTACTTTTACAAAGGAACCGGCTCGCGGCACTCCCGCTTCTTCTACGCCATTGCCAATGCGGTGATCTGCAAAGGGGACAATGGCCACTGGCAAGCCAATTACTCCTCGATGCTCGGTAGCCTCGCAGCTGGCGGCCTCTCCAATCTGTACTACCCCGAGTCGGATCGCGACGTCACCATAACGTTTGAAAATACCTTCATCACCGTCGGCGCCAACGCCGCCACCAATCTTCTGCAGGAGTTTGTCATCCGCCGGTTGACCCGCAACCCCCCAACTTACACGCCGCAGAATTACACCGCGTCTGCCCCAACCCAGCCCTAGCGGGAAGAATCCCAGCCGCGTCACGGCCAACAAGGAAAACGGATTGACCGTGGTTGGGAGGCTTTAATGTCATTCCGATACAACCATGCTATCTTTCTGCGTGTTTCTCAGCCTACCGGGGCCCCTCCGGCCCCGAACAACGCCCGATCCTCGCGCTTTCCCTTCCATCGCTGGCCGCTCCTCCCGCGAATCGAGAAGGAATCTTTTTTGCATGCTTCTGTAGCCACGGTCTCGCTGGTCCTGGTTACCACGCCCACCGTGACAAAAACTGCGTTCTCCTAACCTCTTTCAGATCTGCACCTTCTGAACTTCCCCGTCGCTGTGACGCAGATACGTCTTTTAGAATGTGCATTTACAAGAGGTGCCGGGTGTCACTCGCCTCGTCAGGGCTTTAAGCCAAAGAAACAGACGCAGAATCAGAAGGATTCGAGGCGCCAAACCAGGCGGGTGGACCAGACCTTTTGCGCGGTGAGCGGGGGGTGCCAGACGGCAAGAATCTGCGAGCCTTGATAGACGCGCTCGAAACCTTCTTCGGACTCGGAAACGGTTTCGATCGGCGCGACCCAGAATCCTTCCGACAACGGGGCGTGCAAGGAGACGCGCACACGCTGCCAGCCATCTTCCATGCGCAGGATTGGCGCAGGGAGCGTGCCGCTGAAACGAAGATTCATCCGTCCGGTAGGAGTTTCGAAGAAGCGGTCCGGCTCGGTGGGAGCGAGAAGATTGATGATCGATTCGATCCCGACGGCGACAGGCTTCTCGAGCAGTTCCTTGAGCTTCAGCCGGATTTCGCAGGCGACTTCGAAACCATTCGAAAAAGGGTTGAACGAAAAATGCTTGAAGAGCAGAAGCCTCGGCGCCGTGGCTTTCGTTTTGTCGTGGACAAGAAGGGAGTCCGCGCAGAAAAGCTCGGCACTGAGGGCAGCGGAATTTTTCACCGTGAAGGCGCTGCCGGCAAAGGCGGCGTCTTCGCGCAGTTCAAGAGTCTCGTAGTCGTGCTGCGTGCGCGAAGGATCGAAAATCAGAATGCGGAAAGCGTGGCGCGGCCAGCGGTCATAGCGAAGAAAGCGCTCGAGGCCAGGCTCCTTGACGCGCGTTTGTTCGTGGATGGAAGCGACCGCTCCGGTGGAAGTTGCGCTTGCCGCTTCGCGCAAGCGCGTGTGGTAGGCCTCGGGACGGCGCAAGATGGAATTGATGAGCGTAGCGGCAGCCGGACGAAAATCGAGCGCGGCGATAGTGCCGCCGTCGCCGGGCTTGAGAAGCGCTTGAAATTCCGGGGAGGTGAAAAGAAGTTCGTTCGTGCCGTCCGCGTCGTAATCGAGCATTTCGACGCGAGGCGTATGCGCGCCGGGAGTGAGGCGGTCGGCAATCGCTTCGGCGCGGATAAGATTTCGCGCGGGATCAGTGCGAAGATGCGGCGCATAAATGCCGCCGAAGATGCCGTGCCAGTAAGCGTCGTTGCATTGCGCGCGCAAAAGGAGGTCGCGAGCCTCCGAAAGTTGCTCGGCTTGTTTTTCACGATCTTGGCACGCGGCCGTGGGGGCAGGCGCGGCGGCGATGCGCGCGGAAACGTGGAGCATTTTTTTGTGCAGCAGATTCGATTCCGGATATTTGCGGAAAAAGCCCCGCCAAGAGCCGCCTCGGAGGAAGGCCAGCACCTCCGGGCGCGAAACAAATTCCTGCAGCACGGCGTGGTAGCGCCGGCGCACGCGCGTGGGAAATACCCACTCCATCATCTCGGTGTAGGAAGCGGTGGGAAGATCGGCGCGGCCCAAGGGAGAATGTGAAGCAAGGTATTCGCCAGGCGTGCAGACGTTGAGCCAATCGGAGTTTTTTTCGAGCGCGGCAAAAAAATCTGAGAGCCAGCCGTCTTGGTAGCAAAGCTTGAGGGTGCCGGGCCAAACACCGAATTTTTCCATGTCATCGCCCATGGCCGCTACGCCACCAGGATGAACATTGGCCGCTTCGCGCAAAAAGCCGATTACCTCTTCGACTTTGCCGAAGGGAACGATGTAGCGCAGCTTCTTCTGGCCAGGATAGAGCCACACATTCTTGCCACGGTCTTCGGCGATGTACGCTCCGAAGAGTTCTTCTGGCTCGAAGCCGGCGGCGAGAAAGTGCATGTCGTCGACTAGCGTGTATGCAACGTTGGCCTCCGCAAGAACGGTAGGAAGCTGTGGCTCCCAGACGCGCTCGGCAAGCCAGGCGCCCAAAGGACGCGGCCCAAAGTGTTTTTCGAGGTAGCAAGCGAGACGAGTGATCTGTTCGCACTGATCTTGCGGAGGAATAGAAACGAGAATTGGTTCGTAGAAGCCGCCACCGACGAGCTCAACTTGGCCGCTCTGAACCAAGTTTTTGAGGCGGACAAAGTATTCGGGGCGGTTTTTCTCAATCCAGGTGAGCAGATGACCGGAATAATGCAGGCCAACGTGAACCCCGGGGTATTTTTCGAGGTGCTCCAGAAAAGGCAGATAGGAATCCTTGTACGCCTTCTCGAGAACGTGTTCGAAATTGCCGCAGGGTTGGTGAGCGTGAATGAGAAGGGCAAGATGGAAAGTCTGCGGCATGGGAACGTTTTTTTCTCGTCATTATGATAGCAAGGCGCGGCAATTTATGAATTCAAACCGCGGATGCAATGGAACAAATACTCAAGAGTGACATCAAGCGTCAAGAAGAGGTGTGCTTGAGGATCCAGTCGGAGATGGAGTTGAGGGCTTCGAGGGCTATGGTTTCTTCGATGCCGCCATATTCGGCCGGTGAACCTGTGGGAGCATGCTGGAAAAGATGGTTCAGCCCAGGCAGTTCTTTGGTCTGAAAATCTTTGTTGCCGCCTTCTTGAAGGGCTTTTTGAATTTGCGCGAGATTTTCTTTGGACGCCATCTGCAAATCCCTGTCGCCGTTGAGCGCCAAGACTGGACACTGCGTTTTCTTCAGCGCGGGGACGGGATCGTAATCGAGAAAGAAGCGAAACCAGGGCGAGGTCATCATGCGCGCCTGTGGCTTGAGTGTGGTGGGAGGCAAGGTGGTGCTCATACCGGCGGAGTCGACGAGATCGGTTAACTTGGCCTGCAAGACTTCTGGATCGTTTTCCTTGCGCGCCAGGGCGTAAGACTGCTGGTTGAACTCGCGGGCTTTGGCGATGCGGTCCTCATCGAAGCCGGCGGCCTTCAGAATAAGTTCAGATTGGAGCAGCATGACCTCTTCGCCCTTCAGGCCGGGAGCGGCGAGCAGAACCACCCAGGCTACATCCGAAGAGCGCGAGGCAAGCATAGGAGCAATGACTCCGCCCTCGCTATGGCCGATGAGGCCGATTTTGTGAGCGTCAATTTCTTTCCGGGATTTCAGGTACCCGAGCGCCGCGGCAGCATCGCTCGCGAAGTCTTCGGTGGTGGCCTGATCGAAATTGCCCGTGGACTTGCCGATGCCGCGTTTGTCGTAGCGAAGAACGGCGATGCCTTTGCCCGTGAGATGGTCGGCCAGCACAAGAAACGGGCGATGCCCGGCGATGTTTTCGTCACGATCCTGACGACCCGAGCCGGCAATGAGAATCGCCGTAGGAAACGGACCCGAGCCGGACGGAAGCGTCAACGTTCCGGCGAGCGAAACCTGCGCTTTCGGATTGGTGAAAGTCACCTCTTCTTCGCGGTAGGGATAAGGCTTCGAAGGATTTTGCGGACGCACGAGTTCGAACAATTGATCGGAGCGCTGAAACTTCAAGTTGCGCGTAATACCCCCTTGCGTCCAGGTACCGGTGATGACGGATTTTGCGGGGTTTATCGTGCCTTCGAAAACGCCATCCACCACGGGAATTTCAAAATGAAAGACGGTCAGTTTCTGGCTGACCTTGATGGCCGGGAGGCCGCTGATGCCCAGATCCGGACTGTCGAGTGCGGCAACAAGCTGCTTTTGATCGTCGTGCGAGACGTGGAGCTGAAGACGCAAGCGCAGGCCGTTGGCTTCTAATGCCGCCTGCCAGACGCCTTCGGCGCTGGCGATGGCGTCACCCGGCTTCTTGGCTCCGGCGCCCGCAGCCTGGCGATGGAATGCAAGGGGAAGACCGACATTGCCCTGCGACCATACGCCTTGAATTCCGGAGTAATCGGCGGCGACTTTTCCTTCGAAGAATGCGCCTACGGAGGAAACGCTGAACTTGAGACTGGGGCCGTCCTGCGAGAAAGCGGTGACTTCGATGCCGTAGACACCCTGATCGAGGCTGTCCATGGTGGCTTTGAACGAGCCATGTTCAGCCTTGGTAACGTGCAGGACAAGATGTAGAACGGCGTCACCGGCCGGGAGGGAGCCGGCCCAGTTGCCTTCGACCGTGGCAGAGGCGTGGGGAGGCGATGGCTTGTGACTCGCTGGCGCTTGGGCGCTGGCAGGAATGCCATAAGCGTTGCAGAAAGACAAAAAGGCGAGCGCCGGAACGAAACGCATGGGAATGGCCTTCAAACAAAACCTCCCTATAGGCGGATTCCGTAATAGATGATTGCGCGAAAGAAAGAGTTGGCGCGAAGCGCGATCGAGTTTTCGCCGAAATCCATGCAAAAAGCAGATTCCTCGCTACCGCCTGCCTGCAGGCAGGATGGGAATGACACTGGAGGAGGCTCTTTCGGCAAACTGTTCGTGTGTCTCACAAAAAGAAAAGGCGGCACGCTGAAAACGTGCCGCCTGAAACCTTGACCTAACGAGCTGCACCTACAGGGCGGCCTTACTTTCCGCGCTTGGCGTACCAATCGGCGTTGATCGGGGTGAAACCGGCCCATTTCTCGGGCAAATCTTCGAGAGCGAAGATGGCGGTCACCGGGCAGACCGGGACGCAAGCGCCGCAATCGATGCATTCAGTAGGATGGATGTAGAGCTGCGTTTCGGCGGCGAACTCCGGCTCATCCTTGCGGGGATGAATGCAGTCGACCGGGCAGACATCCACGCAGGCGGTGTCTTTTGTGCCGATGCAGGGCTCGGCGATCACGTAAGCCATTCGAGGTCTCCTTTGTCAAGCTTCAGGCCGGAGCTTCTGTGAGTCGGTACGGCCGGCGAAAAAGTCCTTATACCATGGGGCTACTTACAGCGACAAGCGCCAAGGTCATTGTACGCGGGGGGAATGAGTTTCTCAACCGGGAGACAATGGATAGAATGTGGTGGGGAACTGAGTATGAACTGGAAAAGAAGGCTGGCGCTGTTGTGCTTCTTGGCCGGGACCGCCGCTTTGGCCGCGCCACAAGCGCCCAAAATTGCAGCGCCGCGCGATCCGGAGCTGATTGACGCGCAGGGATACTTGAAAGTGGTGCAGCAATATCGGGGAAAACCGCTGCTGGTGACGTTTTGGGCGACGTGGTGCGAGCCTTGCCGGGACGAATATCCCATGCTGAATGAACTGGCAAAACAATATGCGTCACAGGGATTGAAGGTTGTGGGCGTGAACCTCGATGATGACGGCGACTTGATCCTGATGCGCCGATTTATTGCGCGGTACAAGCCGATTTTTCCAAATTATCGGAAGAAGCCAGGCGAAGAGGGGCCGTTCCGCCGAACTGTGCTGCCGGCGTGGACCGGATCGTTGCCCATTTCTGTGTTCTATGCGAAAGATGGGCGGCAGGTGGGGAGTTTTGTTGGGGAGCGGAACCGCGAAGCGTACGAAGGGGCAATTCGGTCGTTGCTTAACTTGACTCCGAACTAGCGCCTCAGACTGAAGTTCATGCCATAAGTATAGGGCGCACCATTGCTGCGCCCCTACAAAGACTTTCTGTAAGTTTAGTTTGAGTGAGATTTTTTTTCGGGGCGGTTTGTGCTCGGGACCAAGGGAAATCGAATCACGTATTTTGGCCACGCCACGTTTTCGCTGACGACACATTCAGGACAGGTGGCACTCATCGATCCTTGGGTGCTGACGAATCCGTGGGGCCCTGAGGAATTGAAGAGCATGCCGCGGCTGGACGCAATCTTTCTGACTCATGGGCATACCACCACATGGGCGACCTGCTGGCGCTGGCCAAGGAGCACCGGCCCAAAATTGTGGCCACGTTCGAGACCTGCCTATGGATCGAGGGCCAAGGATTTGCGGAGGAAACGTGCCCGATGGGGAAGGGCGGTTCGCAGAAAATCGGCGATTTTGAGATTACGATGACGCACGCGCTTCATTCGAATTCGATCGATGACAACGGCGTGAGGCAGTACGGCGGGGAACCCGCAGGCTATATCATTCGCTTGCCGGACGCGTTCACCGTGTATCACGCAGGGGATACGGCGCTTTTCGGCGATATGAAATTGATTGGCGAGCTCTACAAACCGGACCTGGCGATGCTGCCGATCGGCGACCGCTTCACGATGGGTCCGATGGAAGCGGCGTACGCCATCCGTCTGCTCGGCGTGAAACACGTCATTCCCATGCACTATGGAACGTTTGACTTTTTGACGGGAACCGTGGAAGCGCTGCGAAAAGAGACGAAGAAGATCAAAGGGCTGAAGATTTACGCGCTGAAACCGGGAGAAAAACTATGATACGCAGCGAAAACCTGCGCAGCGGATACATCCAAGACAGCGTCGAAGAATATCTTTACAAACTGCTGCCGGAACGCGATGCGGTGGTCAAAGAGATGGAAGATTACGCGGAGGAGAATCGCATTCCCATCATCGGGCCGGCAGTGGCGCGGTTGCTGTCGCTGCTGGTGCAGGTTTCGGGAGCGAAGCGCATCTTCGAGATGGGGTCGGCAATTGGCTATTCGACGGTTTGGCTGGCGCGCGCCGCGGGAACTCAGGGAAAGGTCATTTACACCGATGGAGATCCGGAAAAGGCAAAGCGGGCTGAAGTGTACTTCCGCATGGCGGGAGTAGCTAAGCGAATCGAAGTAAGGGTGGGAGACGCACTGGCGCTGGTGAAAAAGACGCCGGGCAAGTTCGATCTGATTTTCATCGACGTAGACAAGCAGCAATACCCAGCCGCGTTGCACGCCGCGTTGCCCAAACTGCAGCAAGGCGGATTGCTCATCACCGACAATACACTCTGGTCCGGCAAAGCCGCGCGGCCCGCGGCAGAAAATGACAAAGATACCAAGTGCATCCAGGAGTTCAATCGGTTGGTGTACGCGTCGAAAGAACTGTACGCCGTGCTGATTCCACTGCGCGACGGCGTGACTGTCTGCCGCAAGCTGTAAGCTGGATGTCAGAGAACGTTGTCATCCAGCGAAGCGACAAATTGAATCCCCGGCACAAATTTTCCTAGAAGCCTTTTGTCGTAGGTAAGAAACAGGTCGACGCCCGCTTGGGCCGCCAACGCAAGGTGAATCGCATCCGCAGGTGCAAGGTTCAGGTTACCGCGCATCCGAGCATAGCCGTTCGGCTGTGTTCAATCGTGAAACCTACAACTTTGACTTGCAATACCTAGCACCGCCTTTTCCTAGAAACGAGCAGGTAAGCGTAAGACCACCGGTTCGAACCTATGAGATTGCTCTCTACCGGAAGAGATTGCGCAGGATGAAGCCGACATTGGCGGGGCGCTCGGCCAAACGCCGCATGAAGTAAGCAAGCCATTCATTGCCAAACGGAATGTAAATGCGGAGGCGATAACCATCCTTGACCAAGCGGCGCTGCAGATCGGCGCGCACGCCATAAAGCATCTGAAATTCGAAATCGTCCTTGGAAATCCCCTTTGCTGCCGCATAGCGAATCGTGGCCCCAATCATGCGCGGATCATGCGTGGCAATCGCATGGTAGAAGCCGCTCGAGATAAGCATTTGCATCAGGCGGACGTAATTGCCGTCGACATCGGCTTTCTTCGGAAACGCGACTTCTTCCGGCTCTTTGTAAGCACCTTTACAGAGGCGGATGCGGCAGCCACGGGACAAAAGGTCCGCGACGTCCTTCTCACTGCGATAAAGATAAGACTGGATTACCGTGCCGACCGCCGGATTGCGCGCGCGAATGCGCTTGACCAGATCGACGGTGCGCTGCGTGTAGGCTGAGCCTTCCATATCAATGCGCAGGAAATTATCCAGGCTGGCAGCCCGTTCCACGATCGAGAGAACCAAGCCTGTACAGAATTCGTTATTGATGTCCAGGCCGAGCTGCGTGAGCTTGCAGGAAACGTTCGCCTGCAGCCTTTCTTGGGCGATGGCCTCAAAAATCTCGAGATAGGCATCGCGGGAACGTTGTGCGTCGGAGGTGCTGGCAACATTTTCACCGAGATGGTCGAGGCTGACCATCATGCCGGCCTCGTTACACCGCTGGGCGGCGGCAAGCGCTTCTTCCAAGGTTTCCCCGGCTACGAAGCGGCGCGCCATGCGGCGCGTGGTGCCATTGGAGGTGACCCAGGTGCCGAATTTCTCGTTTTCGGAAAGCTTTAGAAGCGCGGACCGAAGCATTCGAATTTATTATCGCAGTCTGCGCAGAATGAAACTAGTGCCGTGCTTCTGATTGTTTCTTGGACCGAGCAACCTAGCTGCTAGGGCTCGCGCATTTCGCGATGCTTTTCGAAAAGCCGGAACCGCACTAATGTTTGTGCTCTTCGAGGAACTTTTCCGCGTCGATTGCCGCCATGCAGCCGGAACCCGCGGCGGTGACTGCCTGCCGATAGCGGTGGTCTTGCACGTCGCCGGCGACAAACACGCCGGGAATGGAAGTCAGGCTGCCATGCTTGGCGATCAGGTAGCCGTTCGAATCCATTTCTAGTTTTCCTTTAAAGATGGTGGTGTTGGGTTCGTGGCCGATGGCAACAAAAACTCCGTCGAGAGCAAGCTCACGCGTCTCCTTCGATTCGGTACTGCGCAGGCGGACGCCTTCGACCAGTCCTTTGGGCGCGAGAATCTCTTCGACGACGAACGGAGTGACGAATTCGATCTTGTCGTTCTTTTTGGCGCGGTCAATCATGATTTTCGAAGCACGGAATTCTTTGCGGCGGTGAATCACATAAACCTTGCTGGCGTAGCGTGAAAGAAAGTTGGCTTCTTCCATGGCGGAATCCCCGCCGCCGACTACAGCGATGGGTTTGCCGCGAAAGAAATAGCCGTCGCAGGTCGCGCAGGTGGAAACACCGTGGCCGATTAACTCTTTTTCGCCCTTTAACCCCAGTAGACGAGCGGAGGCTCCGGCCGAAACGATCAACGCTTCCGTTTCGTAAATATGTTTTCCAGCAGTGACTTTGAAAGGACGCTGACGCAAGTCGACTTCGGCAACGGCCCCAGCTTTGAATTCCGCGCCGAATTTCTGCGCCTGCTTGCGCATGTTTTCAATGAGCTCCGGGCCCAGGATGCCGTCCGGGAAGCCGGGGAAATTTTCGACGTGCGTGGTAAGAGAGAGCTGGCCGCCGGGCTCATGGCCGTCGATCACCAGAGGTTTAAGGTTCGCGCGCGCCGCATAAATCGCGGCGGTAAGACCAGCGCAGCCACTGCCAATAATCACGACATTGTGCATTCCCGTTTTCTCCAAACATTAGATTCAGCACTGCGCTCGCCGGATACAGCGGCCGTATTGTAGCATTCCCCGCTGGACGCTTTGGAATTCGACGGCAGCCAATTTGGAGAGAGTTCTTGATGGAACGGAACGCCGCGGCGTTGACCGGCGCGAATGCCCGTTTGTATATTCCAGAAAACGCAGTTGCCCGAGGAGATGCTGACGATGGATCCGCGCTACCCCATTGGAAATTTTGAGATGCCTCGGCAAATCACGACCGCGCTGCGGCAGCAAGCGATGGATGAGATTGCAGCGCTGCCCGCCAAAATGCGCGCCGCGGTGAAGGGCCTGAATGAAGCGCAGCTCGATACGCCGTATCGCGCTGATGGCTGGACCGTGCGTCAGGTGGTGCATCACGTTCCGGACAGCCACTTGAACGCCTACCTGCGGCTGAAGCTGGCGCTGACGGAAGACAAACCAACCATCAAGCCATATGACCAGGTAGCATGGTCCAGGCTGGAGGATTCGAAGTCCACGCCAATCGAGGTGTCGCTCGCTTTGCTGAGCGCCATGCACGCTCGTTGGGACCGCATCTGGCGATCGCTGAAGCCGGAACAGTTTGCGCGGCCGCTGATTCACCCGGAGAGCGGCGAGCGCACTATTGACTGGCTGCTTTTCCTCTACGAATGGCACGGAAGACATCACACCGCGCACATCACGGAGCTGCGCAAACAAGAAGGCTGGTGAGTAGGACTTCGAGGCTACGAGACCTGGCAAGGGCTCTCCGTTAGCCGTTAGCCGTTTGCCGTTCTTAGTGCTTCGTCTGCGGTGGCGGCGCACTCCGCGGAGATACAAAACTAAGTCACAGAACCCGTTGGCTGCAAAAAGCTGGCCTGGACGTGGGCCCTAGTGGTTTTGCTCCTTCGCCCTCTGTCTCAAAACCGTAGCGGAGTGGCGTGGCACGATGTGCGTCGTGTAGGATGAATCGTTGCGCAAGGAGCACGCATGAGCCGACCGGCAGGAACGTACGCCATTTTTGAAACTTCGCAGGGAAACATTGTGGCGCGATTGTTTGAAAAAGAAGCGCCCAAGACCGTGACCAACTTTGTCGGGCTGGCCGAAGGCGCGAAGGAATTCACCAACGAAAAGACCGGGCAAAAAGAGAAGCGGCCGTATTACGACGGACTGATTTTTCACCGCGTGATTCCGCAGTTCATGATCCAAGGCGGCTGCCCGCACGGCAACGGAATGGGCGGGCCGGGCTACAAATTCGCTGATGAGTTTCATCCCTCCTTGAAACATTCAAAAGCGGGGTTCCTTTCAATGGCCAATGCGGGCCCCAACACGAACGGCAGCCAGTTTTTTATCACCGTGGCGCCAACACCGTGGCTCGACAACCGGCACACCATTTTTGGCGAAGTCGTGGAAGGCCAGGACGTGGCCAATAAAATCTCGAATGTGCAGCGGGATTCGAACGACCGCCCGCGCACGCCGGTCGTCATCCAAAAGTTGCGCATCGAACGCATCGCCTGATCGAGAGCGAAGGCACGACCATGCTGACGCCAGAGCGGTTCCTGCGGGTCACGATTGAGCTTATATTCGTACTGCTGGGCGCCCTAGTCGCGTGGCTGGCCTTGCGCGGGCATATCCTCGTGGACCGGCACGGCAGAATGTGGCTGATCCTCGGCGTAGTGCTCACCTTGTGGGGCTTGCACGCGTTGTACAAGCCAGGCCAATGGTGGACCCAGTGGGAAAATTGGACGCGGGGCCTCTCACTTGTGCTCCTGGGAATCCTGATGCTGACGATGACCCGTGTGCCGTTTGACTGGGTTGAACCGATGCTGGTGGCAGGCGGCGCGATCCTCGTGCTGCGCGGAATTGTGGCTTCGGCGCTCGTCTTTCGGCCACGCTGAGGGATTATTTCCGCGTGGCCGGCAGATCCATGTTCTTCTGACTCCCCCGGCAACTTCTCTGCTTTTCCTCTCCTGGTTGGATATAATGCGCGCCAAGACGGCCTCTCAAAACCGCGAGAAGCCGCCAGTCACCTTTATTGAAAAAAAGCAAAGGAGAAAGAACGTGCTGAAGGAATTCAAAGAATTTGCCATGCGTGGCAACGTGATGGACATGGCCGTCGGCGTGATTGTGGGCGCGGCGTTCGGAAAAATCGTTTCTTCGCTGGTGGAAGACGTGATGATGCCGCCGATCGGACGCCTGGTGGGAAGCCTCGATTTTTCCAGCTTATTTATCAATCTGGGCAGCAAACCCTATGAAACGCTGGCAGCCGCGAAAGCTGCGGGCGCACCCACGCTCAACTACGGCCTCTTCCTGAATTCCGTCATCAATTTCCTCATTGTGGCCTTCTGTGTGTTCCTTGTCGTGCAGCAGGTGAATCGCTGGACCAAGAAGCCGGCCCAACCCGCCACTCCCACCACGAAAGAATGCCCGCAATGCGCGATGAGCATTCCCCTCGCGGCAAAGCGTTGCGGCCACTGCACGGGGCAACTTGCTTAAGCAGAGAGAAGGAAAGGGAACGTGGTGCGCGGTTTAAGAGGGTGACTTGCGCTTTGTCTCATTGGCTTGGAGGTGCGCACACAGACGATTCACAACGTCGTCTTCGTGGCCATCCTCCAATTCTTTCTTGACCTCTTCGAGGGCAAAATGTACGACGTCGTGGTGGTGCAGTTCCCGAGGTGCAACGGAATCGCTGAAGCGCAGCCACAGGCGATGGAGGAGGTTGATTTCGTTGGCGGTGAGGTTCGGGGCATGGGGACCGAGCACTTTGTAAAGCTTGTCCCCGTTGGGCATGTGGATTTCGAGGTTGAACTGGGGCTTGGAATCGCCCAGCTTTTCCCAGGCTTCGCCGATCAGGCGCGCCTGCTCTTCCGTGCTCTCTCTTGAAGAACGGCCCAGGACAATCGTGCTGGATTGCAACGACGTAGCGGCGCGAAGAATGCCTTCGGAGAGAGCATTTGCCGCAACGATCGCCAAGCGGATGGATTTGCCGCGCTTCTCGGCCATGGCCAGCGCCCGGGAGAAAAGCTGCTGCTCGATGCCGCCAAACAGCTGTTCGGCTTCGAGTTCATATTCCCCGGAGGCCGCACGGCGCAACAAGCGCGCGTGCAACACGACGACGTCGCGGCGGCCCGGTTTAACCCGGTCGAGTACGTTACCGAGGTGATAAATCGCATGAATGTTGCTGACAGGAACGAGAATATTGCCCGGACGAACGCCGACGGCCTCCGGCGTAAGTTCTGCTTCCACTTCAAGGTTGAACTGGTCCATCTCAACATGGGCAGCCCCAACCCTTTTGGCGCGCCGCTCGGAAATCGTAAACACCATGTACAAGAGAATGGAAAACGCGCCCCCTGCCATTGTTGCAATCGGCTTGGTGAACAGGTTCACTACCGCGATCAAAAACAGAGTGAGGGTGATTAAGCCGAGTCCGACGGGGATTTGTATACCGCGGAAGCTAAAATTCAGAGGAACTTGGAATTCACGCTGGCCCGGGCTCGTATAACGCAGGACGAGTACTGCCAGGCCGTTCATCGCAAAACTCCAGACTACTCCAAAGGCGTAGAGGTTCGCAAGGAAAGTAACGTCACCGTGGCTGATGATGATGGTGATGATTTGCAAGCCCACGACAGTATTGATGATTCGATAGCTTGTTCCGAAGCGCTTGTGCGGCTGTCGGAACCATTCGCTAAGCACGCCGTCTTCAGAAACGCGATTCAGTACGCCGTTTGAGCCCACAATCGCCGTGTTCACGGCTCCGGCCAGAATTAAGGTGCCCACGACGACGACAAAGCCATGAAAGATGAGCCTTGCCAAAAACGGCCCCTGCAAATTCATGGCTAGTCCGCCTATCAGATTTTCGAGGAAACCTTGACGGACATCGTCGGGAATGATCATTACCGCAAAAAACGAAACCAGCGACGTGAAAACCAGACTGTAAATGAAGATCACCAGCCCGGCCTTCTTCAGATTCGGAAGCTTGGGACTTTCGATTTCGCGATAAACCTGCGCGAGCGATTCCTCGCCGCTCATCGCCAGCACGGAATGGCCGAGGCCGATGAAGATGGCAATGATCCCGGCAAGGTTTGCGAAGTGCACGCCATAGAGCCATCCCATGGCATTGGGCCCGAGCTTCAAGTTTTTGAGATGGGGCAGGGGGGGCAGCGTGGTATGTCGGAGCGAAATGGTGTACAAACACCAGGCAATCAGGATCACCACCATCACGGTGACGAGCTTCATGATATGCAGAGCTTTTTCGCTGGACTCCGGAATTCCTTTTGTGTTCTCCCACCAGAAGTAAATCGTGACGGCGACGGCAAAACTAGCGGCAACGAGACCGACTTCTCCTGAAGACAGCGGGCCGGTTAGATGGAAATACTGCAAAAGCTCGCTAGTCAGCCCCGCAAGATACCGGCCGGCCGCCACACCGCTGATTGGGCCGGTCAGAATGTAGTCAAACATCAGCGCGGACACGCTGAATTTCGCCAGCGTTCCGCCGAGGGACTGCTTGACGGCGCGATACACACCACCGCGCACGAACATGCTGCAGCTTTCTACATAGACCGCCCGCACGGCGTACGAAAACAACATAATGGCTAGGATGAACCACGGTGCGGTCTTGCCGATGTAGCCTTCCGCTTCACCGCCTGCGTAGTATGCAGAGGATGCCAAGTCGTTTAGAACGATCGCTGCGGCACGCCAGAACGAAATGAACGTGAGCAGAGCTGTAGTGGCAACAATAACGCGCGGAATTGCATTGCCCCGGCTGCCTGCAGCAGGGTTGTTGGGGATGCTGCTCATGTGTGGATTAGGCTACCCAGCAGACTAAAATGCTCGCATTTTTCTAGCATGAAGTCTAGCGCAGGGCAAGCGCGTCGCGAAATGGCCCTTGGGACATGGAAAAACATCCCCGCACTCCTTGACCGGCAGGTTGGCTCTTTCATCGGGGAACTTTGGGACGAGCGGCATTGGCAAAAAAGCCTCGAACCTGCAGGCGCAGAAGAAAGTAAAGGAGGATACCCGCAAGAATCAACCCGATTACGCCCTTAAATGCGCTTCCCAGGATTGCGTTCATTAGGCTCCCTACGACTTGTATCGTGACGATCGTCACTGCCAGGGCCCAGCCCCAGAAGCGCCGACGGAACCAGCCTACGCCCGCACTCACAAGAGTTGCAGCCAGCAGCAAGAAGGCCATGCCGGCCGCTTTGCCATAAGGAGCAAGCTGCACGTATGCGCGTGGATTTAGCGCCCATAGACGGTCGAGTCGGGAGCCGCGCCAAACCAGGGTCACTCCAGCAAGGGAGGCCATGACGGCGCCAAAAAGCAAAAAGATGCCGATAGCCCGGAATCCTCGAAAGGAGTTTGTCGGCGCGGGCATATCGCGAATCCGTGAGGGTTCCTCAAAAGCAAGAAGAATCTAGCCAGCTGCGGTGCGAAATGCTTTGGCGCACTCCGCGCAGGGGCAGATGCTGCGGAGATGGTCGTAGGCATAGATGCCTGTGGAGTGGCCGTCAGTAAAGGTGATTTGGATGGCGTAATTGCCTACTTGCGTGGCGGCCTTTGCGCGTGGCTTGGGCTTGAACATGGGCAGCACGGGAGAGGAGGCCATTCCCGGCGCAAGAGACTTGAAGGCTTCTTTCTTACCGCGCTGGTCATTGCAGGTCGCGCAGGGGCACTCATCCCGCAAATAAGCAAATTCATAGTGGCTCGAATGGCCATCGGCCCAGGTGATGTCTACACCGGCGCCGCTCGATACGTGAATCTTGACGCTGGTCGGCTTTTTCCGTGGATCGAAGGGAATGGGCATGGCAGAAGTTTACTGTCAACAGCTCACAGTCAAAAGCCGAACAAAACAAAAAGAGCAGATGCCTGCAAGAAAGCGTAAGAACAGTGGCAGAGAAGAATCAGAATTTCACGACCTCGATTTTCCGTCGCAGCACTCGCCGGGAGGAATGGGGTTGCCATGCGGGCAGGTTTTGGGGTGGCCAAGGAATGTGCAAATGCGCTGGTCCAGCTCCGGGCTGATGATGTGCTCGAACCGGCAGGCTTGCGTGTGCGCTTCGGTTTCGTCGACGGAAAAGGTGTCCTTGAACAGGCGCTCTGCCAGACGATGGCGGCGCACCACGTCCCGTGCGCGCTGGCTCCCCTCGGGAGTGAGTTGAGCCTCCCCGTCATGAAGGGCAACCAAATGCAAATCCGCCATGCGAGAGAGAACACGCGCGGCAGGTTCTTCGGGCACGGTGGAAAGTTTTCCGGAGGCCCCGGAAGCGCGCAGGCGCGCAACCTCAGCGGGCTTCCCTCCCTCGCCGCAAACCCAAATCTGCTCCAGCAAATGGTCAAAGCGAATCTCGTCGTCGCCCGAAACGGACTTGCAGCAATCGGAAGTGTTCTCCAGGGGGCAATTCAGTGGATGGCCCGGTCCATGCACCGCCGAGTCGAAATACAAATGGCCATGCGCCAACTCGATGCGCCGGTCGGCTTGCCGGGCAATATCCGGATCGTGCGTGACCATCAGAATCGTGTGCCCGGCTTGGTGCAACTTTCGGAAAATCCTTATGACCATGGTTTCGTTGGCTTCGTCCAGATTGCCGGTGGGCTCGTCAGCGAGAATGAGCTTCGGCTGATTGATGAGCGCGCGCGCAATGGCCACGCGCTGCTGTTCGCCGCCGGAAAGCTGCGCGGGCAGATGCGTGAGCCGGTCGCTGAGGCCGACGCGTTTCAGCGCTTCCTGGGCCTCTTTTTCATCGGTGACGCTGTGAAAATACTGTGCCAGCATCACGTTTTCGAGCGACGTAAGATACGGCACCAGATGAAATTGCTGAAAAACGAAGCCCACTTTTTCTGCGCGGTAGCGTACCAAATCATTTTCGTCTAGTTTTGCGAGGTCAACTCCGTCAACGACCACGCGACCGGAGGTCAACGTGTCCAAGCCACCGAGAATGTTGATGAGGGTGGTCTTGCCCGAACCCGAAGGACCCATCAGTGCGACCCACTCGCCGCTGTTGACGGAAAAACTGACGCCGTTGAGCGCGTGGAGAGCGCCGTACTGCTTGATCAAATTTTCGATGACCACTTGCGCCGCAGCGCGCGGCTGCAATTGGACCGGAGCCACTACACTCACGCTTCACCTCGAAACACGGATGCGGGCCGAATGCTCGCCAGCCGCCGTAGCGGGAAGGCGCTCAGGATCGCCACCAGCATCGTCAAACCCACAGCTACAGGATACACAATCAGGCGTGGGCGCGCCGCTACACCAAAAACCGCTTTGCCCAGACCGATAGAGAGCAGAATGCCAAGGGTCGCGCCGAGTAAGCCGCCCGCAAGGCCGAGCAATGCGGCTTCGGCAAGGAAAAGGCGAACGACGCGCCGCGTCGCGCCGCCGATCGCTTTCATCAAGCCAACGTCCATTTTGCGCTCGATGGCCACGTTGGTCATCGCGGCCATCACGCAGAGCGCGGTCAACAACAAAACGATGCCTACCGTTGCCGTCAGCAAACCGCTGATGCGGTTGTAAATCTTCGCCTCGCCTTCGGTGAATTGGCGGATGGGACGGACCTCGGCGTCGAGGATTTGGTTCTGGAGACTTGCGAGGTAATTTTGGATTTCGCCGGGCGTACCCGGAACGGTCAACTCAACCACGCTGATGCGACCGGGCAGGTCAGCCAAGCGTTGCGCTGCTCGCAATCCAATCTCGATGCGATCATCTTCCGACCCGCCGGTCTGGCGAAGTTTGGCAACGCGACACGACTCGCGGCGGTGACCGCTGGTAAGGACTAGTTCTGTATTCTGCTGAGCGCCCACCTTCTCCGCAAATCGTGCGCCTGCAACGCATACGTCCTCCGACGATGAGGCGCGTTCATTCGGGCTGGTTGCGCCATGGGAAGAAAAGGCAGGTGAAACTCGAATAATCCCGAACGGATTGGCGCCGGCGACAACGGCGTTGATAGATTTCACCGACTGCGGGACGGAAACGCTGGCGATCATGTAGAGAGCGGATGACACAGTGACGCGCCCGCTAGGGACATTGACAGGCACCAAATGGGTGATGGATTCAGGCAACGTTCCGGAGCTTGCCCCCGAGGGGCCTTGCGGAACAATGAGAACGTTCGGGCCGAAGGCACGGAATTCGGTAGTGAGGCGGCGCTTGGCGTCGACTTGCAAATTGAGCAGAGCGGAGGTGACCGCGGCGCCGGCTCCTAGGGCAAGCAGCATGACGAAGAGCCGCCCGCGGTTCGCTCCGAGCAAACGCCGGAGAATGCGCCAGAACATATCACGATTGGCGGAGCGTCGATCAGACATGGGAACACACCGAAGCCAAGAAAAAGCACGGACCTAAAGGTCCGCCACTACAAAGAAAATGCCGCAAGCGGTGTTGTAGTGGCCGGTCCTCAGACCGGTTCTTTTGCTCTCCTAAGTGTCTGCTAAACATCATCACTCGCCTCGCAGGATGGGCGCCGGCTCGATGCGCGAAGCACGGCGCAGCGGAATCGCGCTGCCCAGCAGCGTCACCAGTGCCGCCAACCCGAGCACGACCAGAAACACCAGCAGCGTTGGCTCTGGCGCGGCGCCGAAAATCTTTTCACCGAGCAGCCGCGCCAGAGCGATTCCCAGCGCGTAGCCGATTCCGCCACCGACAAATGCCAGCAGCAGCTGCTCCGCCGCGAGCAAGAAACCCACCATGCCAGAGCCAGCACCAAGTGCTTTCATCAAGCCAATCTCCACTTGCCGCTCAATCACCGACGCGGCGGACGATGCTCCCACGGCCAGGGCCGCAGCCAACATTGCCGCAATAGTGACAAGCCAAAGCAGGGTTTGCACGCGCGTGAGAATCTGGCCCTCGCCTTCGGCAACACGGCGGATGACGCGGACGTCCGTTCCCGGCAATTCCTCGCTGATTTGCAGGGCAATCGCGGAAATGTACGGCGTGCAGTACCAGCGGTCGAACTCCACCGGCGTCATCGTCTTCGGATCCTTGCGCGCAAACGCGTCTTCCGGCTTGGTTAGCGCACTGACATACAACTTGCGATACTGCCCCGGCTTGCCGACCAGCTTTTGAACAAGCGATAGCGGCGCAACAATCGCGTCATCCTCCGGGCCCCCGCTATCCAGAATCCCCACAATATCCAGCGTCGGGCCGGGTTTACCGTCGAGAGTGTACGTGAACAGGCCAGCGGAGGCGGGGCGGCTGATTCGATTCTTCCGGGCAAAGTTCCTGCCTACTATGCACTCATTCTTTCCTTCGACGAACCAACGCCCTTGCACATGCCACCACGGATTCGTTTTCTCGATTCCTGTTACAAAGGTGCCGCCATCAGGGAGTTTCACTTCATGATTGACCCAAGTTCCAAGGACCGCGGTAAATGCCGGGATGCTCCTGTAATCGTGCCGATTGTCCATGGGGTACGTTGTTGCTTTGACCCGGGCCTCCAATGCCGGCGCGAAACCCATGATGTTGTTGTGCCAGAAAATGGTCTTGAGTTTTGGCAGGCCGGCTTCCGGCAGATACGCGCCCGCATTCACGGGGCGGTAATCCGCGCCGCCAATTTCGAGCGGCAGCGAATCGGCCTTCGGCGTGACGACTAGATTTGCCCCCAAACTGCGGAATTCTTTGGCTAGGCGGTCGCCCACATCCAGCGCGACACTGAGCGCCGCGGTGGCCACGCCCATACCGAGAGCCAGTGCCGCGCCGGTCAGCAGCTTGTGCCGCGGACGCCGCCCGAAAGAATCGGCCACGAGTCGTAGAAACATCTACTTTGGAATCTCGGTACTCGCCTGGGTGAGCGCGGAAATGTCAATCACAATGTCTCCTCCCTCCACGTGCGCGGGCACGCCGATCGGATTGCAGCCTCCCTCATCCCCAATCGACGGAATATAAATCGCGGACGCGCAGTGCCTACACATGACGTTCTGGCCTTCCTGGCGGTAGCCTTCCGCGCCGCAAATCCGGCAGGCGTCGAGCGCCACGCCCCAGCCGTTCGGCTTCTTGATAACCATGAAGCGCAAGGACTGGATGCCCGCGTTCACAGTGAAAAGGTGCATCGTTCCATCCTGCACTGCGCTGATCGGGACGCGCACAATGTCGCCCATGGGATCAATCGCCTGCGCCGCCGGCGGCGCGGAATTGGCCCGGACGTAGATGAAATCCGCAGTCAAAACGAGAATCACGGCAAGGGAAGCCGTCGCCCCCGCGATCATCCAGCGGCGTTGGCGCCGGTTCTGCGATTCGAGCAGGCGCTTTTCCGCGTCATTCAGCGACTCTTTCCTCGCTTTGGCGTGCGAAGCCGCCTGCCATTCCCGCAAAATCAAAAGCATCGCCGCCCCAAAAATGAAAACGAAGAAGAAAAGCTCGTTGCGAACGATGGGGCCGAGAATGGCCATCTCACCCTTGCTCGAGGGCAGCCAGCGTGCTTCGCTCAGTTCGTGCAAACCGGTCAGCGCAAGTTGGAACGCCACGAGCATGAGAATGATGCTTGTTGCGGCGAAAAAGCGGTGCAGGGGAACGCGCAATGTGCCCTTAAAGAAGAACAATCCCACCGCGACGGCGGCCGCTATCCCGGCAATCGTCCCAATCCAAGTCTCGAAGCCTTCGGTCGAGAGTTCGACGGCGCGCAGAATCAGCGCCAGCTCCACACCTTCGCGCAGAACCATCAGAAACACGAACAGAAAGATTCCCCACCCGGCGGCCTTCCCCGCCCGCCCGGCGTAGGACTCCACTTTTTCCTCAATTTCTTTTCGCAGGTGGCGCGCAGCGCGGTTCATCCATACAATCATGGTAACAACGAAGACCGCGGCCCCTAAGTACATCAGCCCTTCAAAGCCGTCTTCGCTGATGCGCCAGCGCTCCAGCCCGACCGCCACAGCCAGGCTCAGTGCAGCGGCTCCCGCCACGCCATACCAGACGAAACGTGTCAAGTGGCTGTGGGCCGTGCGCGAGAGATAGACCAGGATGATGCCGACGACGAGCGCCGCTTCTACGCCTTCGCGAAGTGCGATAAGGAATGCTGAGAGCACGAGCTGTCCTGCAGGTCTAGTTGTAAGTCAGTTGCAACTACCAGAGGCAGTTTACCCTACCGGAACCCTTTGCGTCAACCGGACTAATTCAGTCCGATTTCCTCATGAACCGCTTCTGCGCAGGAAGAATAGGCTATTCTCTTTCTTGCAAATGGGCGTCCTTCGCCAAGCCTCATCCGTGATTGTGTCGAGTCTCTTTTTGTTTTCCCAAGCCTCTGCTCAATCGCAGCCCCCCGCTTCTCCATCGCCCGCGCAAGGGTCTGCCGAGCGCGCGAAGCCCGACCCGAAGCGCGCGCGCAAAGCCGCCGAGCAGGGAGAAAGGGCCGAAGCGGCGGGCCAACTCCAGGAAGCCTTGGCCGCCTACGAGGAAGCCGCGCGCTATGCTCCCGAGGACATACAACTTGCATCTCGCGCGGAGGCCTTGCGCGCGAAGCTGGTGCGAACTTATGCCGACGCCGCGGAGCGCGACGCCTTAGCGGGAAATTTAGACCAGGCAACCGAAGATCTTGGCGCTGCGCTGGCCATCGACCCCGCGAACGCCATGGTCATGGAGCGATTGCGGCAAGTCAAAAGCATGGGGGATGGAAGCACTCCTAAAACTATGCCGGAGATTCCCGGTCTGCCTCGATTGAAGCCGCAGGAGGGAAAGCGCAACCTCGACCTGCGCGGCGACACAAAGACCGTTTACGAACAACTCGCAAGCATATTTGCTGTGAGAGTCACGTTTGATCCCGATCTGATCGTCAGAAACGTGCGCTTGAGTCTCAATGACGCGGACTTCCAGAATGCCGTCACCATTCTCGCCGCAGAAACCGGAACGTTCTGGCGCCCAGTGAATGCCGGGCTGATGTTCGTTGCTGCCGACACGCCGGATAAACGCAGAGAGTACGACTTGCAAGCAGAGCAGACTTTTCCTCTTTCTTCGGCGGTCAGCCCTGAGGATGCTACGGAAGTGTTGCGCATCGTGCGCGACATCACCGCCTCCACACACATTGACCTCGACGCGCACAATCACAGCATCACAATGCGCGATACTCCGGAGCGGCTGGCACTTGCGCGAGCGCTCATTCAGCAAATCGAGAGGGCGCGCGGAGAATTGATGCTCGAAATGGAGTTGTTGGAAGTCGACCGCAACACGGCGAGGAAGGTGGGCATCGAACCTCCCACGAGCCAGAGACTCGTCGCCCTCCCCCCCAACCTGATCAACCAATTGACCCAGGCAAACAATCTGATTGCCCTGCAATCGCTCCTGGCCGGAATTTTTGGCACTGCGGCCACTGGAGCTAGTGCTTCGGTCAGCTCGCTGATCCCTCCGTTCGTCGCCATTGGTGGGGGCAAATCTACATTTCTCCTGACGCTTCCCTCGGCTGCCGCCGACTTTTCCGATGCACTCTCGCTGGTACAAAGCGGCCGCCAGGTTCTCCTGCGCGCGCAGGACGGGAGGCCCGCTACGTTCTTTATAGGGCAGCGGTACCCGGTCACTCTTTCCCTGCTTTCCGGCAGCCTGGGAACCCCTGCTTTTGCGCCAAATCCCGGCGGAGCCAGCAACCCCTTTCCCAGCACACCATACTCCGCCGGGAAGGGGCCTGCCGTGCTCGTGGCGGCGGATTTTCGGAATAACGGGTCCCTCGACCTCGCCGCTGTCAACGAAATCGATAATTCGGTCACGATTCTGCTAAACCAGGGGAATCAGGGAACATTTGCCCAAGCCGCGGGCTCTCCCGTTTCGCTGGGCACCGCGCGCGTAGCGGCGCCGGCAACCCATCCCGGAATCGCTTCGGCAACCTTTACCAACAGCGGATGCCAGGACCTGGTCGCTAGTGATCCCCTTGCGAACGAGGTGGACGTCCTCGTCAGCAATTGTGACGGCACGTTCCAGAAGCCGGTGGCCATTCCGGCGGGCTTCAATCCCACTGCGATTGCCACGGCCGACTTCAACGGCGATGGGAAACAAGATTTTGCCGTGGCCAACGAAGGAGATAATTCAATTTCCATTTTTCTTGGCGACGGCACGGGGAAATTTACCCCCACGACAAATTCTCCGTTCCTTCTCGCGCGGCAACTTGCTATTAGCACAACAACTCTGCCTGACGGGGTTTTGAGTACCGCCTACAATGCCACCCTGCAATCGACCGGAGGAACCGTGCCGGTTACTTGGGCTCTTGCGACAGGGACGCTTCCGGCGGGCTTAACTCTGAATCCCAGCACTGGGGCCGTCACGGGCACGCCGACGGCGGCTGGAGCCTCGCCGATCACCGTGAAAGTAACCGATTCCGCCAGTCCTCCGAACTCCGTTACCACGGCGCTCAGCATTACCGTCAACGCCGCTGCTCCAACTTTCGCGATCTCCACAACTTCGCTTCCCAATGGCAGCATTAACGCGCCTTACGACCAAATCTTGAGCGTTGCCGGAGGAACCGCCCCGTTTACCTGGAGTATTGCATCTGGCTCGCTGCCAACGGGCCTGAGCCTGAACGCCAAGGCCGGCGAAATTACGGGAACTCCGACAACCGCTGCCGCAGGTGCGAGTTTCACTTTTACGGTCACAGTTACAGATTCCAGCGCCACGCCTTTGACCGCACAAAAGCAGTTCACGTTGACGCCCGTCACTGCCGCGGAGCGCGGCCCCGTCGCCATGGTCATGAATGATTTCAATTCCGATGGAAACCAGGATCTGGCCATCGTGAACCAAGCAACGGACAACGTAACCATTCTTCTGGGTAACGGCGACGGCGCGTTTACCGAGGCTACCGGCTCGCCGATTTCGCCGGGCGTTGGCAACGGACCAGTGGCAATTGCCGCCGGCGATTTAAACGGAGACAGTAAGCCCGATCTTGCGGTTGTAAACCAGACGGATGCCACAGTCAGTGTCCTGCTGAATAACGGCGACGCCACTTTCACGGGGGCCACGGGTTCGCCGTTTGCTACGGCGGCCTCTCCTACTGGTATTGCCATCGCGGATTTTAATCAAGATGGGATTCCAGACATCGCGGTAACAAACGGGGCCGCCAATACCTTCAGCGTATTCGTGGGGCTTTCGCGAGGGGTGTTCAGCCAAGCCTTTCAGCCACCGGCAGGCCCCGCCGGTTCTACTCCAACCGCCATCGTCGCTGGTACATTCGCGACCAGCGGATTTCCGGACGTGGCCATCACCAATGACGTGTCAGGAGCAGCTGGCGACATCACCGTGGTCTTGAGTCCGGCCAGCCTGTTTACCAGCGGTGTGGCGCCTGGAGTTGCGCAGCAGCCTTACCCGGCTTCCGAATATGTAGACCTTGGCTTGAAGATCAAAGCCACGCCCACGCTTCATCCGAACTCGGAAGTGACCCTGCAGTTGGAATTTGAAATTCGCGCGCTCTCCGGTAGCAATGCGAACGGCATTCCCATCCTTTCGAATCGGACGTTGTCGCAAACGGTGCGTGTGAAAGAAAATGAGCCAACGCTCATTACCGGGATGACGGACACCGAAGAAACTCGCTCCATCGTCGGGTTGCCCGGGTTCGCAGAGGTTCCTGGCCTGAGATATGCATTCAGCTCAAAAAGTCAGTCCTTGCAGGACACGGAGCTGATCATTGTCATTACTCCTCGCCGGTTGCGGCTGGCAGATCACCTTACGCGGACGATCTACGCGGGCCGCGGCGATATTGGGCACAGCAGCGCACCTGCATTTCGCGGTACTCCCGCGCCCACACTGCCGCAGCCACCACAACCGCAACCCCAGCCACCACTTCAGCAGCCTCCGCCGCCGCAACAACAGCCGCAGCCGCCGCAGCAGCCATGAGCCAGACGGCAGCGGGCTAAAGTAAGCATCGAGAAGGTGGGGAACGGAATTTCCATGTCGCAAGCCGGGTGGCGTTGGAGCTGTTTATGGCAGCGGTTCGAACACCACCAGCGGCTGGTAGGTCCGCGGCACGACCGCTTCGGCAATGGCAATCAGTTTGTCTTGTTGGTTGAACACACGCAGCCGCGGAGCTTTCGGCGGTCCGCCATCGAGTTCGGTCGTCGCCCCCGGAGGCGGCTCGGAGCGTCCAGCCTGCAGTTGGGAAAGAGAAATATTGAACTTTGAGCCGTGGCGCACGCGCTTCTCGATGACCGGCAGAACATTGATGCGCGGGAAATTGGGCAGCAGGTTTTCGAGCTTGATCAGGCAGTTGGCGAAGCGGCCCGCGCGGCTTGCTTCCGCTAGCTCTTCGAGAGCGATGGCTTGCTCCAGGGAAAATTCTCCCACCGCCGTGCGCGTGATTTCCGCGAGATGTGCCCCGCAACCGAGCTTCTGCCCCATTTCATGTGCCAGGGAACGGATATACGTGCCGGAAGAACATTCGATGACAAAACGCGCGACGCTTCCCTCGATCCGTGTCACTCGGTACTCGTAGATTTCTACCTGGACAGGTTTCAACGCGACTTCCTGTTTTTTTCGCGCCAGCTCGTAGGCAGGACGACCTCCGACTTTCTTCGCGGAGAAGGCCGGCGGTATCTGTTCGAATGGCCCAATGCGCTCTGCCGCAAGCCTTTTCAGCACGCCAGCGTCGAGTGGCGGCGCGGCGTCCGAGCCTTGCGCTTCGCCGTCAGAATCATAGGTGTCGGTTGCGAACCCGAAGCGGAAACCGGCCGTGTAGCGCTTCCTCCTGCCCGAGTAAAACTGCACCAGCCGCGTCGCCCGCCCCAGCAGCAACACTAAAACTCCCGTTCCCATCGGATCCAAAGTGCCTAAGTGTCCAATTTGTCGGAAACCCGCCAGGTGGCGTACCGCATCGACGACGTCGTGCGACGTTTTTCCTTTGGGTTTGTTGATGACGAGCGCGCCGTCAGACGGCGCCGGTTGTGGCTGGCGTGGCATGCGATAAGTTTTCAGTCTTAAGTTCTAAGTTGCAGGTAACGAAAAACCAAGCAAGAGCTCAACCAACGAACGTGTATCTGCGAAATAAAAAGCAACCTGTTCTCAGTCGCAGGTTTTCTTGACTTAGCACTCATGGCTTAGAACTGAAAATTGACAACGGAATACGGATTACTTCCTCTTTGCGGACGGCTCGTCCTGCTTCACTTCTCTCAAGAGCTGCTCGATGCGTTCCACGCGCTCCTCGGAAAGGTCCAGAGCAAAGTGTAATTCGGGGAGTCGGCGAAGCTGCAAACGCTCCATGAGTTCGTGACGAATGAATCCCGCGGCATGCTCCAGCGCTTTGATTGCGTCCGCTTGCTCCTGGCTGGTCCCCTTGACGCTGATAAACACGCGCGCGTGTTTCATGTCCGGCTGCACGCGCACTTCGCTCGCTACAACGCTGCCTTCCAGCCGCGGGTCTTTCAATTCCCCTGCCAGCATGGCGTTGATTTCGTGAGCGATTTCCTCGCTTACGCGTTCGTGACGATGGTTGGTGGAACTCATCTGCGATTCCGCGATGCTTCCTAGATAATTTCTACTGCCTGGTGAATCAAAATTGAGCCGAGAATACCGTCCGCCTCATCTAAGACTTTTTGTAGGACTTCATTCACGTGCTTCTCTTCATTGGAAATGGTCACCACGCCCACGACCGACCTCTGCCAAACGTCGTGATGTTCCAATTCGGCCACTGCCACGTTGAAATCCCGCCTCAGCCGGTCCTTCAGGCCGCGCAGCACTTGCCTCTTGTCCTTCAGCGATTGCGCGTCGGGAATGTGCAGTTCGAGGGTAAGCAAGCCGACTGGCATCTGCGGCTCCGAGGAAAAGCTTAGCGGACTATCTCTTACCGGAAGGCCCACCGGCCTGTACGGCGGCTTCCGCGGCGCTCATTTTCGTGACGCTGAAGCATTCCAGGACGTCACCGACCTTGATATCGTTAAAGTTGGCGACACCCGCGCCGCACTCAAAGCCCGTGCGCACTTCGCTGGCATCATCCTTGAAGCGCTTCAGCGAGCTGAGCTTCGACGTATAAATCACGGTGCCGTCGCGGATCACGCGCACTTGCGCGTCGCGCTTCAGAATGCCGTCCACGACATAGCAGCCTGCCACTGTGCCCGCGCCTTTCACGCGGAAGGTATTCCGCACTTCCGCGCGGCCTAGATAAGTCTCCGTAATGACCGGCTCGAGCAGGCCTTCCATGGCTTTTTTAATTTCGTCGGAGATTTCGTAAATGATGTTGTGTGTGCGGATGTCCACATGCTCCTGCTGCGCCAGGTCCGCCGCTTTGCGGTCCGGACGCACGCCAAACGCGATGATAATTGCGCCTGACGCGGACGCCAGTAGCACGTCGTTTTCCGTGACCGCGCCTACGCCCGACCCGATAATTTTCAGCTTCACCTGCTCGGTGGAGAGTTTTGGCAGCATCTCGCTGAGCACTTCGACCGAGCCCTGCACGTCCGCCTTGATGACAATCGGCAGCTCTTTGACTTCGCCGGCCTTAAGCTGTTCATGCAACTGATCCAGCGTGATGCGCCCGCCGCTGCTCCGCGCCATCGCTGCGTCGCGCTGCTTACTCTGGCGGTATTCCACAATGTGGCGCGCCTTCGCTTCGTCAGCCACCTGAAAGTGATCGCCCGCTTCCGGGATTCCCTGCAAACCCAATACCTCGACGGCCGTGGATGGTGGAGCGTTCTTGGCCGAACGGCCGCGGTCGTCGAACATCGCGCGCACTTTGCCGAACACCGAGCCGCAAATGAAGAAGTCGCCCGGGTTGAGCGTACCGTTCTGTACCAAGACCGTAGCGACCGGCCCGCGCCCTTTGTCCACGCGAGATTCCAGCACCGTGCCGCTTGCCGGCGCATCGGGATTCGCCTTGAGATCGCGAAGCTCCGCAATGACCAGAATCGTCTCCAACAGTTTGTCGATGCCCGTCTTCTTCTTGGCAGAAACTTCGACAAATTCCGTGTTCCCACCCCACTCCGCAGGCATCAAGCCCAGATCCGACAACTGGCGCTTCACGCGCTCCGGCTGTGCTTCGGGCTTATCAATTTTGTTAATCGCCACGACGATCGGCACATTCGCGGCTTTCGCATGGTCGATGGCTTCTTTTGTTTGTGGCATCACACCGTCATCGGCAGCCACCACCAGCACTACGATATCCGTCACTTTCGCGCCGCGCGCGCGCATCCGCGTGAACGCTTCGTGGCCTGGCGTGTCCACAAAAACCACGCTGCGATCGTTTACCACGACTTTGTACGCGCCGATGTGCTGCGTGATTCCGCCGGCTTCGCCTGCCGCCACTTCCGCCTCGCGAATCGCGTCCAGCAGGCTCGTTTTCCCGTGGTCTACGTGTCCCATCACCGTCACTACTGGCGGACGCGCCTTCAAACTCTCTTTGGTCTCTTCTTTCGCAACTTCCAGGACCATTTCTTCTTCGAGTGACACGATGCTCACGATGCCGCTGAACGATTCCGCCAGCGTTGTGGCGGTGGGCACATCCAAGGCCTGGTTGATGCTGGCGAAAACGCCGCGGTCCAGCAGCGTCTTCAGCAGGTCCTTGGCGCGAACGTCAAGTTTTTCCGCAAGTTCGCGAATGGTGATGCCTTCGGTGATGGTTACTTCGCGCGGCGGGCGCGGTTCGGGAGGCGCAATTACCGCCGCGGCAGCCGTGCCGCGACCTGCTCCCTGACGCAGGCGCGTCGGGTGCAGCTTACGCTCTCCCTCGATCTCTCTCTTGTCAATCGCCGGCCGCTGGCGCGGTGGAGTCTTGCGCGCGTAAAGCGGCTTTCCAGGCTCCGCCTTGGGCGGCATCTTGTCCGGCGGTGGCGGTAACATTCCCGGACGGCCGGGGGTGCGCGGTCCAGGACGTGTTCCGGTCGGCAGTGGACCGCGTCGGTGCTCGAATGGCCGCGCAGGTTCTGCACCGGAAGCACCGGGCCGCATTGGTCTGCCTTGCCCAGGCTGCTGCGGACGAATGGGCTGCCCGGGCCGGGGGCCACTTGGACGCTCACGAGAAATATCGGGCAGCGGCCCGCGATTCCCCGTCGGCAGAGGACCTCGCTTCCCCGTGGGCCGTAGGGGCCCCGAGGGTCGAGCAGGGGCTCCGGGGCGCGCGGGCGCGGCGCCCGCCGCAGCCGCTGCTGGCCGTGCTGCAGCAGGTGATTTGGCTGCAGGTGTTGCAGCCGCTGGTCGCGCCGGTGCTGCTCCGGGCTGCGTGGGCGCGGCCGCGGGACGAATGGGTGTCGGCGGCGCTGCCGGTGCGGCGGGCTTCGCGGCCGCCGGGACGCCTTCGGGAGCGGGGGCCGGGGCCTTTGGCACAGTCTTCGGAGCTTGAGGCGCCGCCGGGGGCGCAGCCGCGTGGGTTGCTGGAGCGACAGGCTTGGCAACAGGAGCGACAGGTGCACCGGCAGCAGCCGGTTTTGCAGCTGGAGGAGCCTCACGCGTCTGAGGAGGCGCTGGGGGTGCGGCAGGTCTCATTCGCGTTGCTTTCGACGCAGCTTCCTTGGCTTCTTTCTCCGCTTTGGCAGCCGCTTCCGCCTGAGCTTCTGCCTCTGCAACTCCCTGAATCTTCTTTCTTACTTTATCGGCGACGTCGACGGGAATCGAACTCGAGTGGGTCTTTTTTTCGGTGACACCAAAGCCGGGCAGAAGGTCAATGATCGCCTTGGCCTTGACCTCCAGTTCGCGGGCTAACTCATTGATTCGAACTTGATTCGCTTCGCTCATGCGCTCCGTTGGTTACTCGACCGCTGTTACTCCGACTTTGCCTCTTCCCGCTGGTTTTCTTTGCTCTCCTTCTCTGCGGGCGACACTTCCTCTTGCAGATCTTTCGCTGCCGCCGGCGCTTCTTCCTCCGTTGCTGCTTTCTGCGCCGCCGAGGTTTCCTCTGTCGCTTCTATAGTCTCCGCGGTTTCAGCCGAGCCTTCCTCAGCCGCTGCCGCTCCCTGCTGTCCAGCTTCGGCAGCGAGTTCCCCTTCCGTCGTCTCAGCGCTCGCGGCACCTTCATCGGCAGCGCCTGCTTCCGTGCCGCTCTCATAGAAGCGGTTCACGGCCTGGTAGATCTTGTCCACCATCTTTTCGCCGATTCCCGGAATCTCCATCAACTGTTCCGGAGTCATCGACGCAAGCTTTTCCACAGAATTAATTCCTGCGGCTTCCATCTTCTCGATGGTTTTGGCACCCATACCTGCGAGCGAAGTTAACGGCGTGACGGGAGCCGTGAGCGCGGTCATCTCTGCTTCAATCTCTTGGCGCTTCTCTTCTTCGCTCTTGATGTCGATGTCCCAGCCGATGAGCTTGCTCGCCAAACGAACGTTTTGCCCCTTCTTGCCAATCGCCAGCGAAAGCTGCGAATCCTCGACGATGACTTCCAGCTTTTTGTTTTCCGCGTCGGTAATCTGCACGCGCGTCACTTTTGCCGGGCTGAGCGCCTTCTGCGCGAACGCCACGGTCTCTTCGCTGTAGGGAATGATGTCGATTTTTTCGCCACGCAGTTCGCGGATGATCGACTGCACGCGCATCCCTTTCATGCCCACGCACGCACCTACTGGGTCCACGTCCTTGTCGCGGCTCATTACCGCCACCTTGGTGCGTTCTCCCGCTTCGCGCGCCGCATGCCGGATTTGCACCGTGCCGTCGTAAATCTCCGGCACTTCCATTTCGAAAAGCCGCTGCACCAAACTCGCGTCCGCGCGGGACACGATCACCTGCGGGCCTTTGGCGGCGCGATCCACGGCTTTAATCACCACGCGCAGCCGCTCGCCGATGTTGTACGTCTCCAGCCTCGATTGCTCGCGCTTCGGCAGCCGCGCTTCCGTGCGCCCCATGTCCACAATCAGATCCGGGCCTTCGGCGCGTTTCACGATCACGGTCACCAGTTCACCGACGCGCCCGTTGTATTCGTTGAAAATCGTGTCGCGCTCGGCCTCGCGCACTTTCTGCAGGATTACCTGCTTCGCGGTCTGGGCGGCGATGCGTCCGAGCACATCCGTCGGCTTCGGCGTCAGAATTTCTGTTCCGACCTCTGCGGAAGGATTCTTCTTTTTTGCCTCCGCCAGCGTAATTTCTTTTTTCGGGTCGGTCACTTCCTCGACTACGGTAAGCACAGAGTACACGTCTACTTGGCCGGTTTCCGGGTTGAGCTTGCCGCGCAGGTCTTCTTCGGTCTTGTAGAATTTGCGCGCCGCCACGACCATCGCGTCTTCGATCGCTGACACCACCACTTCGGGCTCGATGTGCTTCTCGCGGCTCAGCATCTCGATTTGTTGGTAAAGCAAATTCGCCATAAGTCCCCTGAATCCCCTGCCCTCAGCCCTAAAATTCCACGACCAGATTCGCTTTGCGAATGGCCTCCAGCGGGAGCTCCACGGTCCGCGCTTCTTTCCCTTTCAACTCCATCCGCACTTTCCCGCCCGCAAGTCCCGCTAGACGCCCTTCAAAGAACTTCGCGTCTCCCACTGGCTCCGTCGTGGTAATCTTCGCCAGCCGACCACGGAACCGCTCGAAGTCCGCGGCCTTCTTGAGCGCCCGATCCATCCCCGGGGAGCTGACCTCCAAGATGTAGCCGGGCCCGGGAACCAGTTCTTCCACGTCCAGAATCACGCTGAGTTGCTGGCTGACCCGCTCGCAATCCGCGTGGCTGATCTTTGGAAACGGGTCGTTCACCACCTTGCCGGCCCCAAGTGTCCCGCCGGCATCGCTAATCACCGCCGCCGGCTTCGCCACGCGGTCGATGTACACGCGCAGGAACCGCTGCTTGCCGATTTTCCATTCGACATCAACGACTTCCAAGCCTTCCGAACGCGCCACGCGCTCGGCGGCCGCGCGGATTTTCTCCAAATCCACTGCAGAGACTCCACGACCGTAGCCGGTTCGCACTGCACTCCGCCCGGCCCCAACAAAAAAGTGGGCTCGCGCCCACTTAACCGTTCGACCCGTTTCAGAGCGAAGCTAAAGTATATTCCCCCCTTAAATCAAAAGCAAGATACGCTCCTCCCGACCTCCCGAATCCCGTATCAGCAAAGGTGGCTAACTCTTCGTGTATCCCCTCGGTTTCAGAATCTTGGAACGGGGCCGAACTTGCCTCTACCTAAGCCTTTGGAAGCCAAGGGATTAGGAAGAAAGCGAAGGGCCTGATTGCGCGGAGAGTCTCGCCCTTTACTCCAACACGTAGATGTTCTTCCGTGCGTAGATGCGCTTCCGTGCGCACATCTCCTTCCGGATCTTCGGCCAGACGCTTACGCTCACCTCTCCCAGGTGCGCTTTTCGCAACAACAGCATCAGCGTCCGCGATTGCCCGATGCCTCCGCCGATACTGAGCGGTATTTCATTCTCCAGAATGGCCTGGTGATAGGGGTACTTCAAAAATCCCACTGCCCGGCCATCTCGAGTTGTTTCTGCAGCGTTTGCCGGTTCACGCGGATACCCATGGAGCTCAGTTCGTGCCTTCTCTTGGTCACGTGATTCCATACCAGGATGTCTCCGTTCAGCCCCATGGATGGAATGCCGGCCGTCCCCGTTTCGGTTACCCAATCATCGTAGTCCGCGGCGCGCATCTCGTGGGGATAACCGTCCGCCAGCGGATACCCGATTCCCACGATGAACCGGGCCGGGCACTCCTGCAAGATCGCCGTCTCTCGTGCTTTTCGGGGCATGTCCGGATACATCTTCAGCAGCTCTTCCGCGTGCAAGAACGTCTGCTTATTGGGAAGGTTCGGCACTCGGTTCGTTTTGAGTTCCGGGAACAATTCCTGGGCGGACAGCTCCGCATCCGCCAGGACTTTCCAGATCTTCCCGACGATCTTCTTCAAAAACTCCAGGTTTCTTTGCCGAGGAAATCACGCGTTCCCAATCCCACTGATCCACGTACACGCTGTGATCGTGGTCCAAGAAGTAGTACTTGCGCACGGCGCGCATGTCCGTGCACCAGCCCTCGCCCAGGTCCATGCCAAACTGCTTCAGCGCCATCCTCTTCCACTTCGTGGCCGCCTGTACAATTTGTGCGTCGACGGGATGCTCGGCGTAATCGCTTGGCAGGATTTTTTCCAGTTCCGCGTAATTTCCAATGCCGGGTCCCGCTAGGTCCGCTGTTTTGCTGCCCATGGCCACACCTCCACTTGTGCACCCTCGCACGCCAGCGACGTGGGGCCAGCACATGCGTCACAGGCCGGGTGTGCCCCTCATCACCCATTCCTGCCAGGCACCCTGAGTAGACCGTAGCGCATCGTCGAAGCTCTCGCTGTTCAACGGCAGAGTTATCGAGTCCGTTCTTTTTTGATCACGGGGAACTAGCTGAAATAGAAGGAAATTACTGCAGGGATTGACAAAGCTCGGTGCTGTGCAGAAATGGACTCCCATCCAGGTGGCCCGCTTCGGGGCCTGGCAATCCTGGCGAGCCTTTCCCGGCTTCGTTGCGGTCCATCTCTGGCCGCAAGAGCTTCCGCAGCCGCACGCGCGCCTTGTGCAACTGGGATTTTGCATTCCCGACCGAGCATCCCAGCAGTTTGGCAATCTCGCTGTGTGCGTAGCCCTGAATATCGTAAAGCACAAACATCAGCTTGCAGCGCGGCGGCAGTTGCTTGATGGCATTCTCTATGGCCACACGATCGATGTACCCCTCCAAATGCAAATCCGGCGCTCCCAGTTCGCGCCTTCGCATGCCAGTTTCTTCGTCGCTTTCCGGGTTCTCGACCAAGGTAGCCTTCGCCAATTTCGATCCGCGAATCCGCATCAGCACCGTGTTCACCGCCACGCGGTGCAGCCAGGTGGAAAACGCCGAAGCACCTCGAAAGCCCTGAATCTTGCGGAACACATGCAGAAAGACTTCCTGAGTTGAATCTTCAGCTTCGTCGGGATTCCTCAGCATGCGCATGCACAAGGCGTAGACTCGCCCGCTATGGAGCGTATAAAGCCGCTCAAAGGCTCCCTCGTCGCCTCGCTGCGCCATCCGTATGACCTTGGACTCGGGCAACTCACAAAGTTCTGCAGTTCTCTGACGATGCACCGCGTACCTCCTCATCCTCAGGCGCACATCCCTGCGCACTTTTTTGGAGATTCCAGTTGTAGGCAGATAGCCCCGCCGGCTAACGCCTGGGCTTGAACGAATCGACTCTTGCTTTTTTCGTAGGCAATCTCGCTGCCATGTCGTAAAATTTTTGTAAATGCGTGGGACAGGCTAACTTAGTTGGCTTTTATCATTCATTTTGCGGATCGTAGTAAAGTACTAGTCCTCGCAAACCTTCCCCAACTTGGTTCCTTTCTTCACAGAGAAGTTTCCCTCATGCTTTTGCAGCAGTATTCACCTTAAGCATGGTGGTAGCGTGACAGAGAATTCCGCCGTTGCTTCCGGCGAGCAGGCACCGCAGGTTGCAGTTCGAAGGTATTGCCAATCGCTGCGGCCACGCCGCTGGGCGATTCCCGATTAGGAATGATCGATGAGGCGATGATGGATGGCGTAAAGAGCCAGTTCGAGGCGGTCGGAAACACCGAGCTTGTCGAAAATGTTGTGGAGATGATTCTTGACGGTTTGCTCGGAGATAAAAAGCTTTTCCCCAATTTCTTTGTTGCGGAAACCCTGCGCGACGAGTTGAACGATTTCTTTTTCACGGTCACTAAGCAGCGGCTTTTCGCGGCGCGGCCCCGCTTCGGAGGATTTCGAGAACGCTTTCATGACTTCCGCAGTCATGCGATTGTCGAGCCAAATTTCGCCAGCGTGCACGCGATGAATGCTCTTGACCAAAAGATCCGTTGCCGACTGTTTCAAGACCACGCCGCGCGCGCCTAGGCGCATGGCTCGAACGACATCGCGATCGTCCTCGGCAGCCGTGAGGACCACAACGCGCGTGGGCAGCGTATCGAAATTGACTTCTTCGAGGACCGCCAGACCGTCTTTATCGGGCATGCGCAGATCGAGCAGAAGGATATCGGGCTTCAGTTTGGTAAGGAGCTTGATGCACTCCACACCATTCTGAGCTTCGCCAACGATGGAGATATCTTCGTCAGATTCGAGGAGTTTGCGTAGACCATCGCGGAAGATGGCGTGGTCATCGGCTAGTAGTACTCGTATTTGCTGTTTTGTTTTTGGCATATTACCCGAGCGGCACTTCGATTGTTAAACGCGCCCCATGGCCCGGATTTGACTCTACAGTCAAAATCCCACCCACCGTTCGAGAACGTTCCTTTATGGAAATGGGTCCCAACCGCAAGCGATCCAGTTCGTCGGCTGTAAATCTGCCGGCAAAGCTAAAACCCTCGCCGTTGTCGTCTACTACAAGTACTAGACGGCTGTCATCCTGCGACAGTTTTACCACGACATGGGAAGCCTTGGCATGCTTTTTTATGTTGTTGAGTGCTTCACGGTAAATCTGGAAAATCTCGCGGCAAACACGGTCCGGGGCCCGCAATTGTGTCGAATCAACCAGCAGGTCGAGGGCAATCGTGGACTCGTTCCGGTACCGTTCTGCAAAGCCGCGCATGAGGTCCACGAGGTCTGCGCTCTGGACGCGGAGGGGGCGGAGGTCGGTTACGGTCTGGCGCAGGTCGGCAGCTTCGTTCTTGACCGTCTGCTGAAGGTTGGCGAGGGCGTTAACGGCCTGTTCCGTTCCAGCTCCAGGGACCTTGCGGCGGAGTACGTCCAGCTGGATTTCGATGCTGAGAAGGGTCTGGAGAATGCCGTCGTGGAGGTCGCGGGCAATGCGGCTGCGCTCGGCCTCGATCGCGCGCGCGCGTAAGTGCCTCAAAAGAAAGATGTTCTCCAAGGCTGGGCCAATGTGCTGGGCAATGCTTTCGAGCCCAGCCAAGTCTTGCTTTTGGAAAGGCTTACGGCCGTTCAAAAGGAAAATCCGGCCGGTGGGCTGCCCACGCTGGTCGAAGGAGACGGTCAACAGAGAGTAGATCTTGAACTCCTGCAAAACCGGACCTGGAAGGCGGGGCAAGTTCTTGATGGTTCCACCATCCCGGCGGTCCCAGCCAAAACCCGAGCCTGGACCAACCAGGGAATTCCAACAGAGCGTAGCGTCCATATCGTCCAGCAAAAAACCGTCCGTCCGAGAAAACGGCAAGCTTTCGGGAATGAGGCGGTCATTTTGACCTGTCTTCATGCGCCACAGGAAGATGCGCTCCAAATCTGCGTCCCGGTACAAGAGCAGAGCTTGTTCCGCATCAAAGGTCGCGCCCAGTTCCTCGAGAAAAAGACGCAAGGACTCGGCCAGCCCCTGATCGACCTGCATGGTGGCGTTGATTCGGGAGAAGAAATCAATTTGTGAAGCAAAACGTTTGTTGCGATCACCCAGAAAAGCCAGACCTGCGCCGCCCGCAAAAGTGGCGGCCGTGAGGCCGAGCCAGGCGACTACACGCATCCAGTGAATTTCGCCTTTTACCGCGGTGAGCAAAACCAGAGTCAGAGACAGAGCTCCCGCCAATGGCAGCGTCAGGTCAAAACCCCAGCGAATGCCCGCGGCGTAACAGATGAACATGTAGGGAAACCACACGGGAACGGTCGAGGGACTGATGAACATAAAATAACCGAGGGCCAAAAGATCAAACGCTAAAGGCAGATGCCAGGAACGGCGTCGGAGCAGGCGCTCGATTTGCGTGATTACGAGGGCTAGGACGAGATAGGCGATCAAGAACGAAACGGAACGGCGTTCCTGACGGGAAGAAGGCTGTTCCAGAGCGGCAAGAAGCGCGAGCAAAACAAATATGGGGCGCGCAAATAGGATTTGCCGCTCGAAATGACTGCGGTCGGTTTGATAAGCACTCATGCGCGGGGACACAGGCCCTGTCTATTTAGTCTAGCAAGATGCGTCCTCTCAGCGGTGCGGCGCGCGCAACGCTGCCACGTAGCAATTACTGGCGCGGCGCCACGAGCGCAATTATGTGCGCTCAGAGCGCCGAAGGGACGCTTTCCGCTGCCGCCGATTTAGCGTAAAATGAAAAGCATTCTAGAGTGGTGGGAGTAGCTCAGCTGGTAGAGCGTCGGACTGTGGCTCCGAATGTCGTGGGTTCAAATCCCATCTCCCACCCCAATTCTCATTTTCCGCAGAAAACCTGCTCGACTCTGTATTTCTCGAAAATGCGATCCGCAGTGAGAAGCACCATTTGTTCCGTGTTCGCTTGTGCAACCAACATTCTGTCAAACGGGTCTCGATGATGTTGCGGTAGCTTTCCAGCATCGATGGCGTGGACGAGACTGATGCCCAAGGCGTGAATGTCCATCGCGCTTAGGACTTCAGGAATATACAATTCCGGCGAAGCATGTAATTTCAGAATGCCCAGGGCGTATTTGATCGCGATTTCCCAGGCCGAGGCGGCAGACAAGAAAAGCTCGGAAGAGTGTGACGATAGCAATTCCTTTGCACGCGGGTTAAGTTTGTGTTCCTCGGCCGTGCTCCACAGCAAGACGCTGGTGTCGACCAGAAACCTCACGTTTTTTTCCGCGGCCGCTTCTCTTTGCCCTCAAAGGCATCCAGGATTTCATCCGGCAGAGGCGCATCGAAATCATCAGGAACGGCAAACTTCCCACGAAACATCCCTAGTCTCCGGCGGGCCCCTTTGCCAGCGCGAACCGGCACAAGGCGCGCTACCGGGACGCCGCGGTTGGCGATGGTGATTTCCTCGCCGGCGGCAACACGGCGGAGCAGCCGGGAGAATTGGGTTTTCGCTTCGTAGGTGTTCACTTCCTTCATAAGGCTATACTAGGCTAGGTCAGAAGACCAGGTCAAGTAGGGCCAGAGACTGGAAGAGACTGGACAGAAACTTTGCATCGAGGCGCACTTCCTCACGAGCGAAGTCCATGTCGACAAGCGATACACCGAACCTGTACTGAAGCACGATGCGTCTTCAGTGACCGGCACTGAACGGCTCGAAGTTGAAGCAAATCAGTTTGCTGCAGCTCTTTTGATGCCCGCCGACATCCTGAACGAAATGGTCGAAGAATCGCCGATGGACATTGAAGATGAGGGCTCAATTGAAGAGCTGGCAAAAGACGTTCTTGTCAGCAAGGCTGCTCTCCAATACCGACTCAGAAATCTTTAATTGCTATCGCAAGGAATTTCGCAGACCGACCTCCGCATGAGCCTGCTAGGCATCGCGCGCATCTACATCCACCGCCTCAGGCCGCGCGCGCAGGCCGAGATCGATTGGTTTGCGCACCAGCCCACGCTTCAAGCGGCGATTACGAAGGCGGCCATGGCCGTTAACAGCCGTGGCGCACGGGCTTTGGGCCTCGACGCCGGTGCAAAGACCCCCGCCACGAAAGATTCCCCTCCGGAATTTCAGGTTCTCAGGCCGCATGAAATTGAAGAACTGTGCGCGTCCGCCCCGCGAACCCCCAGTTTAAGTTTAAGAAGACCGTCACGACGGTTGCGCAAGGCGAGAGTAGAAGCCGCGCGAGTTTGCTTCTTTCTGCCATAAGGCTGCAAGGACAATACCGCTTTCCCGCTTTCCGCCGGAAATGCAAGTGCGAATCTCCTATTTCGAATTTCCCCCTATCTCATTGAGGGCCTTCGGAATAAAGTCGCTGTGCGAAGTTTCTGCGAGACTGGTGGTCCCGGTTACACTGAGGGGATGAACTCCCTCGACTGCCGCGGCTTGCTCTGCGATCTGGATGGCGTGCTGGTAGATTCGACTCCCGCGGTAACGCGCGTGTGGACCTGGTGGGCGCGCAAGCACGGGTTCGACCCGGACAGAACCGTAAGGGAGGCGCACGGAAAGCCCAGCATCGCGACGATTCGCGAACTCCTGCCCGACGCCGACCACGAAGCAGAGAATCGCGAAGTCGAGCGGCGGGAAATTGAGGACGTGGAAGGCGTAATTCCCTTGCCCGGCGCAATCGGACTGCTCCAGGCTATTCCTCCTGAGAGGTGGGCCATTGTAACCTCCTGCACGCGGCGGTTGGCCGAGGTGCGCATCCGCGCGGCGGGACTTCCGAGTCCAAAACACTTGGTCACTTCGAGCGACGTGACCAACGGCAAACCACACCCCGAGCCGTACCTAAAAGGTGCGCGCGTTCTCGGCGTGGCGGCAACGGATTGCGTGGTTATCGAAGATGCTCCTGCCGGAGTCCGCGCCGGCAAGGCTGCGGGGGCGCACGTGGTCGCATTGCGAACCACGGCGGACGACTCCGAACTGCGGGAAGCGGGCGCCGACTGGATTATGAATGACTGCGCGGAATTATTTGTGGATCTGGACGGCCGCAGTAAAGAGTTTTTGCTTTTGCGTCGCCGAAGAAAATAGTCCTATACCTCGTAGAAACAGTTAGAATCCCAAGTTTCACTGAATCAGAAATAAGCATACTTTCAGGAGAAAGTCCATGATCCGTGCGAAGAACCTAGTTGTGTTGCTTGTGCTCCTAACGGCGCAGAGCCTCACCACCGCCAAAATTCGGGCCCAGGAGTCCAAACGCGGGGAGAAGCCAGCCGAGGCGCCTTCAACGCCACCCAAAGAAGAATCTTCCGTTACCGACCACACGATCAAGATCGGTGGCCAAACGATTCCCTACCAAGCGACGGCCGCAACGATTCTCATTAAAAATGACAAGGACGAGCCGGCCGCGCTGATTTATTACACCGCGTACACTCGGGCGAGGTGAAGGACATGAGCCAGCGTCCCGTTTCGTTTTTGCGGCCCGGGCTCGTCGTCGGTGTGGTTGCACATGGGCTCGATGGGGCCACGACGGGTCATGACCATCAATGCCGGCTTAACGCCTCCGGCGCCATACAAGCTGATGGACAATCCGGATTGCCTGCTCGACAAGTCCGACCTTGTGTTCATTGATCCCGTTGGCACTGGTTTCAGCCACGCGGTGGGAAAGGCCCAGGACAAGGATTTCTGGGGAGTGGGTCCGGATGTGAAATCCCTCGCGCAATTTATCACCACCTACATCAGCCGCAACAACCGATGGAACTCGCCCAAGTTTCTGATAGGCGAAAGTTATGGCATGTTTCGCAACGCGGCGCTCGCGAATTACCTGCAAGGTCGCGACAACTTGTACCTGAACGGAATCGTCATGGTCTCTTCGGTGCTGGACCTGGGCACGATTTCTTTCTATCCTGGGCAGGATCTTGCCTACATTCTCTTCTTGCCGAGCTATGCAGCGACAGCTTGGTTCCACAAAACGCTGAAGGATCGCCCGGAGAATTTGAACACTTTCCTCGACGAAGCGCGCAAATTTGCGCGCGGGAATACGCGGATGCCCTCATGAAGGGCGATGCGATCGGCAAGGCAGAAAAAGCGGAGATCGTCAAAAAAGTGGCGCGTTTCACGGGACTCGGTGAAGACTATCTCGACAAAGCCAACCTGCGCCTGCGTTTGTTTCAGTTGATGCAGGAACTGCAGCGCAACCGCGGGTTGACCACGAGCCGTCTGGACGCGCGCTTTGCCGGGCCGACCTACAACCTGATCGGCGAAGCCGCGGATTATGACCCGCAGGATACGGCCATTAGTGGAGCGTTTGTTGGGGCTTTCAACACCTACATTCGTGAAGAGCGGAAGTTTGGCCAGGACAAAAAATACAAGCCGGCGCAGACTTTGACGGAAATCGCTGGGACTGGAAGCACGAGGGCAACGATTTGGCTGTTTCCCCGGCTCCCCAAGCGTCGTGCTGGACCTGGTGCAAGCCCTGATTTCCAATCCGTGCCTGAAAGTGGAAGTCGAAGACGGTATCTACGATCTGGCAACACCGTTTATGGAAGCGGAATACACGGTAGACCACATGGGCTTGCCGGAAAACATCCGAAAGAACATTTGGCGCCAGTATTACGAAGCGGGCCACATGATGTACCTGCATGACGAGGACCTGGCCAAGCTCAAGAAAAACGTGGCCAACTTCATCGATACGGCCTCCAAACGGTAAAGGCCGTTACTCTCAGGCAATCACACACAAAAAGCTTGATGGCGGGGGATTTGCCGGGGCATCTAGAATGGGAATCGTCCGGCAGACGAACGCTCGACTCTTATGAGACGACGGCTCCGCTTCCTCTCATCGGGCCTCGCAACGGTCACACTACAACATGGGAGCACCTACACACACGATGCCACCTCAGTCTTTGCCGGAGCCATCACCGCCGCAGACTGCTGCGCCACAAAGGAAGATTCACACGGCTCAGTTGGTCGCGGCCATGCTCAAGGCCAGCCCGCATGTCAGTGACCTGATTTTTTCCCCTGGCCGCGCGCCACAAGTTGAAGTCAGCGGCCAACTCGTCGAACTGAAATACAAGGGGCTGGAGTGCCTCACTTCGCAAGACACCAACCTCATCGCTAGCGACATCATGGGCAAAAACGAAACGCCCATCCGCAAGCTGGAACAGGACGGATCTGCGGACCTTTCCTATGGCCTTACGGGAGTTGCGCGCTTTCGCGTGAATATTTTCAAGCAACGCGGAAGCTGCGCCATCGTCATGCGCGTGATTCCCGACAAAATCCCTGGATTCGAGGAGCTGAACTTGCCCGCGGCCCTGCGCGAAATTGTGGACCTGCGCAACGGCATCGTCCTGGTAACCGGCCCGACGGGATCGGGGAAATCGTCCACGCTCGCGGCCATCATCGACAAAATGAACGAAGAAAAGTCCTACCACATTCTTACCATCGAAGATCCCATCGAATTTCTGCACCGCCACAAGAAGGCGACCATTCACCAGCGCGAGCTGCATTCGGACACGCCCAGCTTTGCGCTGGCCCTGCGCGCGGCTCTAAGGCAAGCGCCGAAAGTTATCCTCGTCGGCGAAATGCGTGACCGGGAGACCATCGAGATTGCTCTCGAAGCCTCGGAGACAGGCCATCTGGTGCTGTCCACGCTGCATACCATTGATGCTCCCAAAACGATCGAGCGTATCGTGGGAGTTTTTCCCCTCGGGGACCAGCAAGCCATCCGCACGCGCATGGCCAAGGCATTTCGCTTTATCGTTTCGCAGCGCCTCCTTCCCAAGAAGGGTGGTAGCGGACGCATCGCGGCGGTCGAGATTCTGAAATCCACGATGCGCACGCGCGAATACATCGAAAAAGGAGAAGGCGAAGGCAAGACCCTGCTGGATGCCATGCGTGACGGAACCACCGAGGGCATGCAGCATTTCGACGGAGAAATCGAAAGGTTGATTCGCGCCGGAGTCGTCGAGTTCGAAACCGGCATGTCCTACGCGACGAATGCGGGAAATCTTCGCTTGGAAATGGCCGATTTTCCCGACGACAACCGGAGCGGCACTCCTTCCGCTGGCTCGGGTGGAACCACGGAAATCGAGATTGAACGATAAGCGGTCAACAAAACACGGCTCACTGGCCCCAAATCAGTTATCCTGTAGCGGCTCCGGCGTCATGCCGGCAGTCTCGGTCGAAGATTCTTCCTTGAAATGAATCTTTCTGGCAGCGACACGATGCTGCAATTTCCCGGCGAATTTTGCGCGCTTCTTGGCGTCGCGCTTCTGTTCGTTTTGCTTGCAGTGCTTGCGCCGCGGTGGAGCGACGATGCGTTCGACGCCGTCGCTCGGCCATTTACAAAGCTGGCTCAGAGAAGAGTTCTCGTCCTCTGGCTTCTGTTTTTCGCCGTGGTCAGCGTTCGGCTTGCCATTCTCCCGTTGCTGCCCATCCCTGTGCCCGGCATCCATGACGAATACAGCTACTTGCTGCTCGGCGACACACTGGCGCATGGGAGGCTCACGAATCCCACCCACCCGATGTGGATGAGTTTCGAATCGTTTCACATCAATTGGTTTCCAACTTATTGCTCAAAATATCCGCCGGGTCAGGGTGCTGTTCTTGCACTCGGGGAGTTGCTCGGACGGCCATGGATTGGGGTGATCTTGAGCGTCGGGGCGATGTGTGCCGCAATCGTGTGGATGCTGCAAGCGTGGTTGCCGGCGAGGTGGGCGCTGCTGGGCGCCGCGCTGGTGGCGCTGAAGTTTGGAATTGCCAGCTATTGGATGAACAGCTATTGGGGTGGAGCGGTTGCGGCCGCTGGCGGCGCGCTGGTGCTGGGCGCGATGCCCCGCATCGTGTGTCATGCGCGGACACGCGATGCGTTGCTGCTCGGCTTGGGACTCGCAATTCTCGCGAACACGAGACCTTACGAAGGCTTTCTGTTCTCTATTCCTGTGGCGGCCTGGTTTCTCCGGTGGCTTGCGGGAAAGACAAAATGGACGGCGAACAAACGCACTCGTTTGACTCGCGTGCTCACTCCCTTGGCCGTTATTCTGGTATTGACGCTTGTTTTCATGGGCTACTACAACTGGCGGCTCACCGGAAACGCTCTGCTCTTCCCGCATGTATTGAACTCGCGCACTTACCGCACCATGGGGCTCTTCCTGTGGGACCATCCCAAGCCTCCCATGCATTACCACAACCAGCAGTTCGAAGATTTCTACAACGGCTGGGAACGCGAGGATTATCAAAACACCTGGCTGGATGTGTGGAGAGTCTCGGCAGAGAAACTGACAAGGAGCGGCAGCACTTACTTCTGGTGGGGCGCTCTGCTGCTATGGCCAGGACTTGCCCTTGCGTTCCGCGATCGGAAGATGCGCCTGCCTCTTCTTACCCTGCTACTGGTCTGTGCCGGCTTTTTTGCTTCGATTTGGTCCTTCCCTCACTATGCCGCGCCGGTAACCTGCGTAGTTTTCCTGCTGCTCGTTCAAGCGATCCGTCATCTGCGCATCATGCGCCTCGCGGCGCGGCCCATCGGCGTTGCGCTTTCCTGCGCCGTGGTCTGTTTACTTGCAATCGAAGTTTCTTTGCGGGTCGCAGACCGGTGCTGCGATCCACTGGAATGGACGTGCCAGGGAGATCCCAGCCGGGCGGTCATTCAGGAAAAGCTTTCTCATACTCCCGGCAAGCATCTCATCCTCGTGCGCTACGAAGACAACCACAACATCCATGACGAATGGGTCTACAACGGTGCGGAAATCGATTCGGCCAAGGTTCTCTGGGCGCGCGAACTCGATGCGCAACAAAATGCGAAGCTTTTAGCCTATTTCAAGGACCGCCGCGTCTGGCTGGTGGAACCCGACAAAGACAACACCGAATTAATTCCTTACCAGCCGCCATCGCGAGAACAGCAATAGCGGTTCGCTTCCGCGGGCATAAATCGCCACGCGAGGAGACGACTCTCGCGGGATGTCTCACTTCAAATCGTAGTCGCCGATGTAGGTACCGCGGCTGATGCCCAACATGCTGAGGAAAAACGAAGCAAAAATCACCTGGATCCCGAGGAACAGCCACATGGCCCAGAAAAGCACCTGACGCACCTCGTGGAGCGGACCAAACCCACTTGCGGCCCAATGCCAGGTGATCCACGCGCAACCTGCAAACCCGGTGAGGAATAGCGCCCCGCCAAGCAACAACCCGGATTCAAGAGTGACGCGCTTCAACACGCGCTTCAGAGAAACGGAGCCGTGCCGATCAAACCGCTCCGCGTAACTGAACAGCTTCGCGAAGGCGCCGATGGATAGCGTTTGCACTCCGAGCAAAGTGAAGATTACGCCGAAAATCATGGTGTGAACATCCAGGGTCACACGCGGCGAGATCTGGCGCGGCCCGGGAAGCAGCCAAAATACGAGAAAAAGTCCAACCGCCACAAGGGCGGCACCCGGCAAAAGAAAGAGCCAGTTCGGCGCATACAGCAACATGAACCGCAGGCTGCGCCAGCCATCGCGAAAACTACGCAAATGTGGCGGACGCCCGCGCTTATCGGGCCACAGAATGATGGGAATTTCCGAGATGCGCGCGCCGATTTGCGCCGCTTTGATAATCATCTCCAGCGCAAATTCCATTCCCGTGCTGCGCACGTCCAATCGGTCATAGAGAGCACGCGTGAATCCGCGCATGCCGCAATAGCTGTCCCCAATATGCGCGCGGAAGAAGATATTAAGCAGCGCCGTTAGCCCCGGATTGCCCAAATATTTATGGGAAGGCGGCATCGCTCCGGGCTTGATTCCGCCGCGGAAGCGATTGCCCATCACCATGTCGTAGCCTTCGCGCAGTTTCTCGACGAAGCGCGGCACGTCGGTAAAATCATAGCTGTCGTCCGCGTCGCCCATGATGATGAGCGGACCGCGCGCCGCGGCGATTCCCGCGCGTAACGCCGAGCCGTAACCGCGCTCCGGCACCTGCACCACACGTGCGCCGTGTTCTTCCGCGATTTGAATGGAACCGTCCGTCGAGCCGTTGTCGGCGACGACCACTTCGCCAGATAGACCTGAAGCGCGGAACGCCTTCACCGCTTTGTCTACGCAAAAGGCCAGCGAATTGGCTTCGTTGAGGCAGGGGATCACCACCGACACTTCTACGGGCAGTGACGTGTCCATCCGGTCCGACTGCGACCTCTCGGACGCCAAGGTCGTACACATAGACGGCAACATCATAGCGCGCCCTGCCGGACATTTCACGCCAGCGGCTCCCGGCCATGTGGGTTAGGCTCAGCGAGCAATCCACCGCTCGCCTTGAATTGCGTATCCATCTGTGGGAACCTTCGATGGTTCTTTTGGATTGCCCAAGAATGGCGACCGCTTCGACGAAAATGCCCGAACCTCACGCCAAATCCGAAGCGCGGGAAGCGTCCACTCCCGATCCATGGGAAGCCGCTTACTTGCGGTTCGAAACGCCGGAAGAGGAGATAGATAAGTTTATCGGGCGCCTCAAGCGACTCGGCGCGCGCCAGTGGCCTCGCGATGCAGAGATTGTCGAGCTTTTTTGCGGGCGCGGAAACGGCTTAATTGCATTGCAACGCCTTGGATTCACGCGCCTGGAAGGGGTGGACCTTTCTCCCCGATTGATTGCGCAGTACCAAGGCTCCAATTGCATCGTTGCCGATTGCCGCGAACTTCCTTTCGCAGACCGCAGCAAGGATGTGCTCATTGTGCAAGGCGGCTTGCATCACCTGCCGAATTTGCCGGGAGACCTGGATCAGACTTTTTCGGAAATGCAGCGCGTCCTGCGAAAAGGCGGCCGCGTCATGTTTGTGGAACCCTGGCTTACACCATTCCTGATGTTCGTTCACTTCGTTTCCGAAATCCCGCTTGTCCGCCGCCTTTCCAATAAGATGGATGCGCTTGCAACCATGACCGAGCATGAAATCCGCACCTACACACAATGGCTCGGCCAACCGGAACTCATCAAGAAAGTGGCTCGCGCGCACTTCGTTCCGGTTCATGAGTCCTTCGCCTGGGGTAAGTGGAATTTTGTGGGCACACCGCGTTGACGCCGTGATCCTGAAAACACTCCCTTCCTCCGTGCACGAATCCACGTCGTCCGGAGCTTGCAATTTCCGCTCCGCCAGTTATGATGGCCGCCTTGTTGATCCCACATGGACTTTTTTTTAGCGGGGAAAATTGACGACCAGCTCTTTGGCGTCTTCCACTCAGCCTTTCAGCCGCGGCCGGCTGCTGAAAGTTCTTGGCATGTGGTTTGGAATTGCTGCCGCGGTCGGTAACGCCATCTCCGCGGGAATCGTACGCACGCCCGGCAACATCGCCAGCGGCCTTCCGAATGCCTGGCTCTTCCTCAGCGTCTGGATCGTAGGCGGTCTCTATGCATTCTTCAGTGCTCCCGCAATGGCCGAATTGGGTGCGGCCATCCCACGCAGCGGTGGGCAGTACAATTTCTCCCGCCGCGCGATGGGAGAATATGCCGGTTTCGTCGTGGGCTGGAGTGATTGGCTTTCCACCTGTGGCACGGCCGCTGCCGTTGCCATCGTCATCAGCGAATATAGCGGGCATTTCTTTTCCCTCCTGGCTGGGCCGGAAAAAGTAAAAATCATCTCGGTGTCTATCATTGTGGGATTTGGGATTTTGCAATGGCGCGGCATCCGATGGGGTGGCAACACTCAGCTTTTTACGGCAGTGGTCAAAACAATAGGCTTCCTGATTCTCGCTCTCGCCTGCTTTCTGAAAGGAGGCGCAGCTCATCAAGCCGCCATCGAATCCACGGTCTCCCTTCCGGCACTTCCTTTAGGATGGCCGCTCGCGGTGGCTTTTATGCTGGGCCTGCAGGCTGTTTTCTACACGATCGACGGTTGGGATGGCGTCATTTACTTTGGCGAAGAAGTTCGCGAGCCAGGCCATGATGTTCCCCGCGCCATTTTCGGCAGCGTTTTCTCGATCATGGGAATCTATCTCCTCCTGAACCTTTTGCCGCTGTACCTTCTTCCTATGAATGAAATCGCCGGAAACACGTTCGTGCTTGGCACCGTAGCTGACCGTATCTTCGGCAGCCTGGGCGATCCCATCATTCGCTCCATCATGGTCATTTCCATGCTCAGCTGCCTCAATGCCAATCAGCTTTTTTGCTCACGAACTCTTTATGCCATGAGCGCGGACGGTTTGTTCTTCCGCCAAGCCGCAAAAGTAAACAAAGGCGGCACGCCGACGATTGCCCTGCTGCTCAGCACCCTTGCCGGCGTGATCTTCGTGATCTGGCCATTCGAACGCGTGATTGCCATGCTTTCGTTTTTCTTCGTTGCGAATTACACGCTTACCTACACTTCCCTTTTCGTTCTGCGTAAGAGCGAACCGCAGATGAATCGGCCTTACCGCGCGTGGGGCTATCCGTGGACCACCGCAATTGCGCTCGGCGGTTCCGTACTATTTCTGATCGGCTCCATTGTGACCGACCGCGAAAACGCGCCGTGGGCCCTGGCCATCCTGATTTTGAGCTATCCGGTGTATCGCCTGATGAAGTTCGCGTCGCGTCGCGAGGCCGTGTCCGTTTAAAGGCGGCGCTCTGGTCTAGTTCACTTTTTCTGCGATGGATTTCGCTTGAAGGAACAGCAGCAAATAATCTTTCCCACCGGTCTTGGAATCCGTTCCCGACATGTTAAAGCCGCCGAACGGGTGCGCACCAACCATCGCGCCAGTGCACTTGCGGTTCAAATACAAATTGCCGACGTGGAACATCTCCTCGGCCTTGCGGATCTTTTCCGGATTTTTCGTAAACACGGAACCGGTCAAACCAAATTCTGTGTTGTTGGCGATTTCCAGCGCCTCGTCGTAATTCTTTGCTTTGATGACGGCTAGCACGGGGCCGAACACTTCTTCTTGCGCCAGCCGCGCTTTCGGAGGCACATCGGCGATAATCGTCGGCTCGATGAAATAGCCGTGGCCGGCAGCGCGCTTTCCTCCTGCGACCAGCCGCCCTTCCTTCTTGCCCACTTCGATGTAGTCCAAAATCGACTTCATTGCCGACTCGTTGATTACCGGCCCCATGTAGTTGCTGGGATCGTCGCTCGGCCCGACGGTGATCTTTTTTGTGCGGTCGACGAGTTTTTGCAGGAACGTGTCGTAAACCTTCTGGGAAACAATGGCTCGCGAGCAGGCCGAGCACTTCTGCCCTTGATAGCCAAACGCCGCCGCCACCGTTCCTTCCACGGCCGAATCAATGTCCGCTTCCTCATCGACCACAATCGCGTCCTTGCCACCCATCTCCAGCACGGTCCGCTTGATCCAGACTTGTCCCGGCGAAGGCTTTGCGGCCAACTCGCTGATGCGCAAGCCAACTTCTTTCGAGCCGGTAAATCCGACGTAGCGCGTCTTTGCGTGCGTCACCAGCGTATCGCCGACGGCGCCGCCCGACCCCGTAATGAAATTCACCGCTTCCTTGGGAACGCCCGCTTCATAAAGGATGTCAATGAATTTCGCCGCGATTGTCGGCGAATCGCTTGCCGGTTTCAGAACCACGGTGTTGCCGGTCACAAGCGAAGCGACCACAAGGCCAGCCATGATTGCACAGGGGAAATTCCACGGCGGAACCACTACGCCAACTCCGAGCGGTATATACACCAGGTAGTTGCGTTCCCCACGCATGGGGGTCAATTTTTGCGGCTCCGCCAAGCGCAGCATTTCGCGCCCGTAAAATTCGCAGAAATCAATCGTCTCCGCGATGTCCGCGTCCGCTTCCACCCAGGTTTTTCCAACTTCGTAGCAAACCAGCGCATTTAATTCAAATTTTCGTTCGCGGACCATCTGCGCCGCACGGAACAGGGACTTCACGCGCTCCTGCGCCGGCACCTTTTTCCACGTGTCGAAATATTTGTTGGCGGCTTCCACCGCCTGCTTGGCCATGTCTGCCGTGGCATTTTGAAAGATACCGATCACTTCCGCAGGCCGCGACGGGTTGGTCGAATTGCGCTTGCTTGGCGTGGTCACCTTCTGCCCGCCCAGCCACATCGGATACTCGCGGCCAAATTCGGACTTCACCTTTTTCAACGCGTCTTCCATGCGTTTGCGGTTTTCGGGTTTCGAAAAATCAATAAACGGCTCGTTGGTGAACTCCGTCAGGTGTAGTTTCTGTTCAGCGGTGGCCACGGCGCATTCCTCCTCAAGCGAAGTACAAATCGTTCATTGGCCAAAACATTGTACAGCGCCTACAAAGTCACCCACAAGCAGGCGGGCTTTAGGCGTCTTGGACGGCGAACAGAGGATATGGACGATTATTCCACAAAGTGGAACTGGATTTTGACGGTGACACGCGCGGCGACCGGCCTGCCGTTCTCCCTTGCGGGCTCGTATTTGTAGTTTTTCACTGCACGCAACGCTGGCCAGCGCAACGAGGGAGGCCCTGACAGCACTCTCGGAGAGGTAACGTTTCCTTCCGTGTCAATGATCGCGTCGATCACTACGCTTCCGGTTTCAAAGTCCCGCAAATCATCGAGCGAAGCAATCGCTCGCTCCGATTGAATCAGCTTCGGTGGCACAAGGCCGGGAGTCGAGGACGGGGTGGAGATGGAATTGACCGGCTTTGTCGGCAAAGAACGGACGGGCGAGGACCTCTCTATGGAATCCGACGCCGCGCTTCTTTCTTTGACCACGGGCTTCTCTATGGTTCCGGCAGGCAAGGAGGAGCCCGTGACCCTACCGTTCCCAGCCGTACTCTTTATGGCAACTTCACTCGACGAAGTCGTACGAGGGGAGATCTCTTTCACAGTAATGGAAGGATTGTTTCCGGGATTCGCTGTTGCGGTTTGCGTCTCCGCCGACACCGGACGGCGCGGAGATACGGTAGTGGTGACTCCGCCTGCCCAGGAAGAGACCGGTAACTTTCTTGATCGTTGTAGCCAAGGAACCCACCTTTGGTACCAGGCCGTTCCCATCAACGCCACCAGAATGCTGCTCAGAATTGCGATCCGCAGAATTCCTGCTCGAAACCCGGGAGTGAGTTGCCCGCGTGCCCGGAAAGACCGCTTGCGGCCTGGCAGCGCCTTGCGGAAAACCAGCGCCGGCTTGGGCGCCAGATTCTGACTCGGCGCGGCTACCTGGTCGGGCTTTGGCCCACTCTCCGTGGGAAATGCATCAGCCGTTAGTTCCGCCCAGGGAATTCTTTCCGTTTGATAACCAGGTGCCTCAGCCTGTGATGTGTCTGTATCGGAAGGCGCTCGAATAGTTTTGGGAATTGCGGCAGGCTCAGCCTGCACCGACTCCGGTTGTGTTTGAAGCTGTTGCAATTGGCTGCGCAGCGCTTCAATTTCTCTCTTCAGCGATTCCACTTCCTCCGCACTCGGAGGCGGGGCAGTCTCATCGAGCTCATCATCCGTGGTTTCCGCGGATGAGATCATCTCAACGGCTGCAATCACCGTTGCATCTTTGGGCAGCAATGCCGTGGCTGCCGAAAACTCTATGCCCCAAAATCCAGGCGCCGGCTCGGTAAATTCCAGCTCTACGTAGCATTCGGTGGGGCGGTACGCGCGCTTTCGAATTACTTGCGTGACGACTTCACGCCTGGATTCTTCGTTGCTTAAGAAAAGGAGTTGGCCAGGGGTTACCGCGGCGGTTAGCCGGATCACTGCGCCCTTTTCAAAAACCAGCATTGTCGAAGCGGATTCGGAAAAGAGTTCACGTTCTCCCGAAACGTCGCCGCCACGCGCGCCGGTCACCCGCACCCGCACTTCGCGGGCCAGGCCGTTGACTTTGGGAAGGGGTTTCGTTTTCAGCGGGGTGACGGCATCTGCCCCAAGCTCTGCCGACGATGGCTCGGGGGAAGCGCTTGCCTTCGACTCGGTGGAATGGAGTCCCTCGGGCAAAGGGCCATGCTCTGTTCTATCTGCGCCCTGCGGATCGACCGAAAACTCTTCTGGGGCAGAATTCGAAGACGCCCGGGAAGGCAATGCCGTCGAAGAGGTTCTGTCCTCTGCGGAAGACAAATCCGCCGTCCTTTATGCGCTGGGTGTGCGAGGGGGCACCCCTGCGAATGAGATTCTAGACCGTATCTAGCCGTCCAATGACCAGGGCAGCCAAACTAAGCATACTATGCTTTCATCCCGCCTAGCCTACTCGCTAACGTACTGTCGTGCGCAAACTACATACAGGAGACTGCGGGAATATCGCGTAATAAATGCAGCCACTTCAGGTTGTCAAACAGCGGGCAACACGAAAGCCATAGTCTGCGTATTGGAACTCCGGCGGAATGCTGGAACGCGCTGCGTTGCGGCTCACTTTGATGTGGTGCCGCCAGGCGCCGCCGCGCGACGCGCGCCGTTTACCGTCGGCTGGCCCTTGCGGATTACGCTTGGGCGAATAGCGGTAGTAAGCCGCGTCGTACCAGTCCGCGCACCATTCGTGGACATTGTCTCCCATATTATAGAGACCGTAAGAATTGGGAGCATACAGGCCTACCGGCTCCGGCCCGCTCACCCAGCGGTTCGCATAGTCGGGGAGCGACTCCGGCGGCGAATCTCCCCAGGAATAATCCGAGCCCTCCGTCCCGCCACGGGCCGCGCACTCCCATTCGGCTTCCGTCGGCAAGCGATAACGCTTGCCCGCTATCTTGCTTAGCCAATCGCAATAGGCCGTAGCTTCATGCCAAGAAACCGCGACCACCGGCATTTTGGGGTGACCGAAATTCGAGTCAGTCCAACAAGGAGGCGGGGAAGCGCTTGTCCCATCAAGAAAGTGTCGATACTCGGCATTCGTTACTTGGTATGCGGCCAATGCAAAGGAGTCGACCCAGACGCGATGGGTGGGCTTTTCATCATCGCGCCCGGTTTCGCATCCCATGCAAAACCACTGCTCCGGGATGCGAACCATGACGGGCTCGATGAATTGCGCCTCCGCGCCCCCCTCTCCCCTCCTTCTTGTCGAAGCAGCGGTCATGTTCTTGTTTCTTCAAGCGCCGGGAGTTGACCTTTTTTCGTATCCTCAGATGCCGACAATTTTGCCGGAGTCGTCCACGTCGATCGAGGCGGCGCGAGAAATCTTTGGCAGGCCGGGCATCAGCATCATGCTGCCCGAGATCGCCACGACGAAACCGGCGCCGGCGGAAAGCGATGCGTTGTTTACGTTCAGGGTCCAGCCCGTGGGTACGCCGAGACGTTTGGGGTCGTCGGATAGCGAGTATTGCGTCTTCGCGATACAAACCGGCAGCTTTCCATAGCCCCAGTCCGAGAACTGCCGCAGCTTGGCGGCAGCTTGTTCCGAGAATTTCACGTCGCTGGCACCGTAGATGTTCTGCGCCACTTTCTTGATCTTGTCCTCGAGCGGTGCATCGAACGTGTAGAGCGGATGCACACCAGGGGACGGGTTTTTGGCGATGGCCTCGACCACCTTTTCCGCCAGTTCTTTCGCGCCGGACCCGCCTTTCGCAAAACCTTCGGAAAGCGCACTGACAACGTCACGCTCCGCGCAATATTCTGCCAGTCGCTTCAATTCGGACTCGGAATCGTCGGGAAAGCGATTGATGGCCGCGACAATGGGCACAGCGAAATTCTTCAGGATCTCGATATGCTTGGCAAGATTGGGCAACCCGCGTTCAAAGTCACCTTCCCCTTGGTTTTTCATGCTCCGCACCGTTGTGACCAAGACTGCCGCGGCCGGCTCGATGCCCGATTGTTGCATGACGATGTCGAAATATTTTTCTGCTCCCAAATCAGAAGCAAAACCGCACTCATTCACGACGTAATCCGCAAGCCGCAACCCCATCTCCTGGCAAACCACACTGCTCGTGCCGTGGGCGATGTTTCCAAAAGGGCCCGCGTGAACAAAAGCGGGAGTGCCGTCCGTAGTTTGCACGAGATTAGGAAGAATCGCTTCATTCAGGAGCGCCATCATGCCGCCCGTTGCGGACAAGTCCTTCGCGCAGACGGGTTTCCCCTCCCGCGTGACCCCGACAACGACGGCATCCAGCCGCTTGCGAAGACCTTTGCGGTCCTTGGCAAGAGCAATGATGGCCATGATTTCTGAAGCCGCAGTAATGATGAAACCGGTCTGGCGTTTGGCGTCTTCTTTCTTGCTATCGAGCGAGACCAGGATGTGGCGCAAAGCGCGATCGTTCATGTCCATCGTGCGCGGCCAGGTAATCTGTCCGGGATCGAGTTGCAGCCCGTTGCCGTGAAAGAGATGCGCGTCCACCAGCGCCGCAAGCAGATTGTGCGCGGAAGCAATGGCATGAAAATCGCCATTGAAATGAAGATTGATTTTGGAGCTGGGCTCGATTTGTGAGAGACCACCGCCTGCCGCGCCTCCTTTCATCCCAAAAACAGGGCCGAGCGACGGCTCACGCGAGGTGATAATGACTTTCTTTCCGATATGTGCAAGACCCTGCGTCAGGCTGATTGCCGTGACCGTCTTGCCTTCTCCGGCAGCGGTGGGGGTGGTCGCCGTGACCAGGATGACCTTGCCGCGCCGCTTGAACGCGGGATCGGAGAGGAGCTCAAGCCGGACTTTGCCGCTGTCCGACCCAATTTGCTCGAAGGATCTTTCAGGGAGTTCGAGCTTGCGGGCTACCGCTTGAATCGGAAGAAGAGTGTTTGCCATGAAAGTTGTGGGGCTATTGGGCGCCAAAGGATTCTGAGCGCGGGAAAAAAGATTATCACAAATTCTGGCGCGAAGAGCGATTGCGCCCGGCAAGTGTTGCTCTGCAAGACGACCCTGCTAATCGGTGGAATCCAGGCTCAGCTTCTGGATGCGCCAATTGAGCAGCTCCGCGACGAAAAGCTCGTTCTCACTCGGGCAGGCGATTTCGTGGATCCAGCCAAACTGGCCAAGCTGCTTGCCGGATTTGCCCAGGACGCCGACGACCTTGCCCTCAAGAGTCATCTTGTAAATGCGACCTGGAAAAGCATCCGAGGCGTAAAGAACCTGACGGGGTCCGGGCGCGATGCAGATGGCCCAGGGCGCGCCGGGCGCCATCGTGCCCGTAGTGGCGGTAGGCTTATTGCCGATGGCCGGGCGGGCATCGGCAGGAGCAGCCACGTCGATGGTGAACTGCCGAAGAAATTTCCCAGTCGTGTCGAAAACTTGGATGCGGCGGTTGCCGCGGTCGGCGACATAGATATGGTCATGCGCATCTACTGCGATGCTGTGCGGCGTGTTGAATTGGCCAGGTCCGCCACCGGGCTCGCCGAAGGACATCAGCCAGTTGCCGTCCTTATCCACTTTTGCGACCCGCGAATTGATATAGCCGTCGCTGATGTACGTGTTTCCCGCAGAGTCCCACGCGACATCGGTCACTTGACGAAACATCCCGTCCACCGGCGGCAGTGGGGGCCTCACATGCTTTAGCGGCTCGGTGCCTTCGTCCGAAGCTTCCTGCTTGCGGCCGAACACCAGAGCGACGCGGCCTTCGGGATTGAATTTGATCACCATGTCCGAGCCCTTGTCGGTGACCCAAATGTTATCTTCCTTGTCGACTTTTACCATGTGGGCAAAGGACCAGGCATAGAGATGGTGGCCAATCTCGCGGACAAATTTTCCATCGGGAGCGAACTCGAGCAGTTGCGCGGCGGCCGCGGCATAAGCGGGGCCCGTCGTGCTCCCGCGCGAGAACACAAAGATGTGGCCCTTCGAATTCACCGCCACGCCGGTGGCTTCACCAAGATAGAGGTCAGGGGGGAGCTGGAGAAAATCCGGCGCAGAATGGAAGCGGATTTCCGGCGGCTCCTGAGCGAACACGGGAGCAGCGAGCCACAGGACGAGGAGCAATAAAAAGTGTTTCATCGGAACCGGCCTCCTTGGCCGCTCGGCATCATACGCGGATTTGCGACGTCAGTCGCCGGTTAATGCCTTGTACTGCGCTACGGTTAAGGGAACCACGGAGAGACGGCCTTGCCGGACCAGCGGCGAATCGGTGAAGAGTTTGTTCGACTTGATTTGCGCCAGGGTCGTAGGCTTCGCGAGGGGTTTCCCTGCCTTGATGGTGACCACAGGATTCTTGGGGTTCGAAGCGTCCACGGAGACGACGGTCGCGGTGCCGACCGCGGTCTTTTGGTCGCCGGTTTCGTAAATAATGAGCCGTGTCCCCGGCGTCATCTCGCGAAGGTTTCTCCGTGCGACGGGATTGGAGACGCCATCCCACTCCGTGACCTTGTCGCGCTGCAAATCGGCAAAAGAATATTCGGAAGGTTCAGTTTTGAGCAGATAGTCCGGGGGCATAAATTGTGTACCTCCACAAATCAAGGCCCATTATTCTACACAAGAAGACCGAACTAAGCGCCAAGCGGCAGGTCCTCCTTGCTGATTTCTCTTGAAGAGGCTGGCAGGGCAGCTAGTTGTAGTTGTAGAAGAGCTCGGTCACTGCCATCCGAGCAGGTATTCCACCGGAAGTCCTATCGAAGTTCGCGGATGATTTCGCGGGCGGCATTGGCACCGCTTGCGCCCGTCAGTCCATTGCCGGGATGGGTGCCGGACCCGCAGAGGAAGAGCCCGCGAATGGGCGTCTTGTAGCGCGCCCAATCCAGAACCGGGCGCATGGTGAAAAGCTGGTCCAGCGCTAGCTCGCCGTGAAAAATGTGGCCGCCCGTGAATCCGTAACAGGTTTCCAAATCTTCGGGCGTGATGACTTGCACGCCTTCCACTAGGCTCGAAACGTTGGGTGCATAGGCGCCAAGCGTGTTGATCACCGTGAGGCCAAGTTCCCGCCGTCGTGAATCCCAATTGCCTTCCATCAGTTTAAGTGGAGCGAACTGCACGTAAGCGGATAGCACATGCTTGCCGTCGGGTGCGAGGGCCGGGTCGAGAATCGTGGGAATCGTGACGTCTAAGTACGGCGCTTTGGAAATCCCTCCGTACTTGGAATCATCGAAGGCGCGCTCGAGATAATCAATGTCCGGACCAATATGGATTCGTCCGGAAAGCGCACGGAGCGCATGCTCGTTGCTCTCGAGCGCCGAAAAACTGGGCAGACCACCTAGCGCAAGATTCACCTTGGCCACGTTGCCCTTCGCGCGGAAATTCTTGATGCGATTCGCAAAGACAGGATCGAGCAGCGAAGGATCGATGAGATGAAAGAACGTGCGCTTTGGATCGACGCCTGACACAACCGCCTCCACGGCGATTTCTTCTCCGCCCTTGAGCACGACGCCGGTGACCGCACCATCTTTGATGCGAATTTGCTCGACCTCCGCGTCCGTGCGAATTTCCGCACCCGCTTCCTTGGCGGATTCGGCAAGCACGCGCGTGAGGGAGCCAAGGCCGCCGCGCGGAAAAGACGCGGAACCAACGGGATGAGCATCGGCTGCCGCTCGGAGAAGAAGGACCGCAGTAGACCCGGCGGACCAAGGGCCCAGAACATTGCCGAAGATTCCGCGCGCCGCAATTACCGCGCGCAACAACTCCGTCTCAAAAAACTCGGCGACAAAATCCGCAACCGCCATGGGAGACCATCGGAAAAGATTGAAGATGCCTTCTTTGCCTAGCCGGCGAACCCCGCGCCCCGTTTTGAACAGATTCCAGAAATCTTCGGGACTGGGCTTATCAATCGCGGGCGGCGTCATGGAAGTAAGCTGCGTGAGAACTTCGGAAATGGATTCAAGAGACTCCGCGAATTCGGTATATTTCGCCGCATCTTTTTGCGAAAAATCCGCGATGCCCGCCGCAGTTTTGGCGGTGTCGTTGTAGAAAAAGAGTGCTTTGCCTTCCGGCGCAGGAGCGAAAACGCGGGGGTCAGGAGAAAAAATCTCACAGCTAAAACGGTAAAGCTGCATGTCGCGGACGATATCCGCCCGCAACGGGCCGAGCGTATGCGCCAGCGTGGAAGCACGAAAGCCGGGATAGAATTCTTCGGTGATGGCGCCGCCGCCGACCATTTCGCGGCGTTCGAGAACGAGCGGCTTGAATCCGCCCTTGGCCACATAGAAAGCGGCGATCAGGGCGTTGTGACCGCCGCCAATGAGAACCACACGCTGTCCGAGCGGCATATCAGTTCGCCGCCTTCGAACGAAATGCGCCCCTCTTCCAGTCTTTCAAAATGACTTGGCTGGCCAGGCGGCCGTTCGCGCCCATGATGCCGCCGCCGGGATGCGTGGCCGAGCCACACATGTACAGGTTGTCGACGGGAGTGCGGTAATATGCCCATCCGGCAACAGGCCTTAAAAAGAAAAGCTGTTCGAGCGACAGCTCCCCCTGAAAAATGTTTCCCTGCGTGAGGCCGAATTCGCGTTCCAAGTCGAGCGGCGTAAGCACTTGTTTGCCGATAATGATGCCTTTAATGTTCGGCGCATACTCGGCAATCGTTTCAATGACGTTATTGCCGAAAGCTTCGCGCTGCTCGTCCCACGTGCCCGCAGCCAGTTTGTACGGCGCGTATTGCACGAAACAGGAAAGAACGTGTTTGCCCGGAGGCGCCACGCTCGGGTCCGTCAAGCTCGGAATCACCATGTCGATGTACGGGCGGCGCGAGTACTGTCCGTACTTGGCGTCGTCATACGCGCGCTCCATGTAGTTCATCGCAGGAGAGATGGAAATCGCCCCGCGAAGATGCGCGCCAGCACCAGGCAGGCATTTGAAATTGGGAAGCGCGTCAAGCGCGAGGTTCACTTTGCCGGAGGAGCCGCGAAATTTGTAGTGTCGCACGCTTTCGAGAAAATCCGAGGGCAGATCGCTGGGATCGAGAAATTTTTCAAATGTGAGATGCGGGTCGACGCCCGACGAAATCACTCCCGCGGAAATTTCTTCGCCCGACTGCAGCACTACTCCGCAGGCCCGGCCATTCTTCGTAAGAATTTTCGCAACCGGTGCTTTGGTGCGAATTTCCGCGCCAAGTTCGCGTGCGGCAGAGGCGATGGCGTTCGAAATGGCGCCCGTGCCCCCGCGGCTAAAGCCCCAGGAGCGAAACGCCCCGTCAATTTCGCCCATGTAATGATGGAGCAAAACATACGCGGTTCCCGGCGAGCGAATGCCCAGAAACGTGCCAATGATTCCTGAAGCCGACATCGTGGCCTTCAGCACATCGGTTTCGAACCACTGGTCGAGAAAGTCCGCAGAGCTCATGGTCATGAGCTGCACTAGCGTGTACCGCTCGTCGGAAGAGAGTTCGCGAAAGCGCTGCAGCAAAAAAAGAAACTGCTTGAGGTCGCGCGGGTTCAGCGTCGTCGGATCGGGCGGAATCATTGAGAGGATGGGCTTCACGAACCGGCACATGGGCACCATCATCTTCGAAAACTCTTCGTACGCTTCGGCGTCCACGCGCGAATGCCGGCGAATTTCCCGGATGGTCTTGGCGTGATCGTTCACTCGCCAGAGATAATTGCCATTTGGCATCGGCGTGAACGTGCCGTCGAGCGGCAAAATCTCCAATCCGTGCCGTGGCAGATCGAGTTCCCGGATGATTTCCGGCCGCAGCAGCGAAACCACGTAAGAGCATTCCGAAAACAGGAACCCGGGAAAGATTTCCTCCGTCACTGCTGCTCCCCCCAGCACGTGCCGCCGCTCCAAAACGACGACTCTCTTCCCCGCTTTGGCCAGGTACGCGGCGTTTACCAGGCCGTTGTGGCCGCCGCCGATGACAATGACGTCGTAGTGCTGCCCCATGCAGTCAGGCTCCGGTTTGACTCAATAGAAAAATGCGGGACGCAAAACAAAGCATTTTACAGAGACCAGCAATACCGCACAAGAAGCCTGAGGCGGATCGTGAGGAGAGAGTCGCCAAGATTTTCCTGGCAACAACGCCACCCTCGAGCTCGCATAGGTTCGAATTCCCAGAACGAAAACCAACGGTTTCCAGCTCGCCAGCCCATCCCCCTCACCGCTTCCTCGCGTCTTGCGACCGTACTCGCCTCGCACCTATAATTCGGTGTTCTTGCAGCTATTTCTGCGACGTTTAGAACGGAGGAATCGTGCCGGTCGGAACTGCCTTTCATGAGCGCACTTTGGCGCTGTGCGAAAGCCTGAGCTATCGCGAGTGGTCGGGCTATTACACCGTCAGCGTCTACGAAATGCACCACGAGCACGAGTACCATGCCATCCGCATTTCGGCCTCGCTCATCGACATTTCCCCGCTCTTCAAATACCGCGTGACCGGCCGCGATGCCACCAAGTTCGTCAACCGCGTCATCTGCCGCGACATCAACAAAGTCGCCGTCGATCAGGTCATCTACTGCTGCTGGTGTGATCCGGAAGGCAAAGTCATCGACGATGGCACCATCACGCGGCTCGGCGAAAACGAATACCGCTGGACCGCCGCCGATCCCAGCCTGCGCTGGTTTCAGCAAAACGCCCTCGCCCTCGACGCAAAGATCGAAGACATTTCCGAGCAAACTGCGGCGCTCGCGCTTCAAGGCCCCATGTCCGGCCGCGTCCTCCGCGCCGTGACCGACGCTCCCATCGACAACCTGAAATATTTCCGTGTCACACACGGAAAAATCGCCGGAGTCCCCCTAGACATCTCCCGCACCGGTTACACCGGCGACCTTGGCTTCGAAATCTGGATGCCCTGGATTGACGCTGTGAAAGTCTGGGACGCGCTTGTCGCCAAAGGCAAAGCTTTCGACATTCATCCGGCGGGCATGATCGCATTGGACATCGCCCGCATCGAAGCCGGACTTATCCTCATCGAAGTCGACTACATTTCCAGCAAAAAAGCGCTCACAGCATCGCAAAAGTATTCGCCGTTTGAAATTGGGCTGGGCAAGCTGGTTGATTTGAAAAAGGAAAATTTCGTCGGTCGCGAAGCGCTGGCGCAAGAAGCAAAGAAAGGCGCGGAGCGCGCGCTCGTCGGGCTGGAAATCAATTGGAATGAGGTGGAAGCTCTTTATGACAAGCTGAAAATGGCTCCGCAAGTGCCGGGCATGGCCTCGCGCGTGGCCGTGCCCGTGTATCGCGGCGGGCGCCAAGTGGGCAAAGCTACCTCCACCACCTGGTCTCCCACCTTGAAAAAAATGATCGCTCTTGCCTCCGTGAGCCGCGAAAGCTCCGGAAAGGGCACATCGCTCAGCATGGAAATGACCGTCGAAGCCGTGCGCCACACCGTCTCCGCGAAAGTCGTCCCGCTCCCCTTCTTCAATCCCCCGCGCAAAGCTGCCGTCCCGGTGCTTTAGCAGCCTTCCCTGCTGTTTCGTGAAAGAGCATGATTCATTGCACCAGACGGTTGTATTTCCTGAGCACCGCGCGCAGTTTGTCGTGCGGCAGCGCAATCGCCTTGTGATTCTCGATCCCCGTCATCGTCTCCGCCGCCACCATCGCGTTGATAATCGCTTCTTCCGTCGCCTCCACGGTGGCGGCAAACACCGGATTCATCTGGTCGTTCGGCAGCATCGCGAGGTGTACAAGACCATCCGGCTGCGCCGCTCCGGAGTTCGCCGTCGAGAAGGCAATAAAAATATCTCCTGAGCCGTTCCCTGAGATACTGCCGTTTCGCCCTAAGCCGAGCGAAACACGCCGTGACAGCCGTTTCAGTTGATGCGCCACGAGCGGAGCATCCGTAGCTACCACCACAATAATCGAACCGTGATCCGCCTCTGCGAACGCTGAATCCGCGAAGGCATCATCCTCAGGAATCTCCCGTCCCACCGGCGCTCCCGCAATTCGTAAATTCCGCCTTGAGCCGTAATTGCACTGCACCAGCACTCCCACCGCGTAGCTGCCGAGCTTCGTATCCACTTTTCTCGACGATGTGCCGATGCCACCTTTGAAACCATTGCAAATCATTCCCGTTCCGCCGCCCACGCTGCCTTCTTCCACAGGACCGCGATGCGCGGAATCAATCGCATGAAACGCGTGCTCGGGCTTCACGTGAAACCCGTTGATGTCGTTCAGCCAGCCATCCCAGGTCTCCGCCACCACCGGCAGCGACCACCAGTAGCCCGTCGGATCCGGCTGCCCGCGCTGCACACGCCATTCGATCACCGCATCGCGCACCACGCCCACGCTGTGCGTGTTGGTAATCATCACCGGCCCTTCCAGAAATCCCGACTCCTCCACCCAAGTCGTGCCGGTCATTTCCCCGTTGCCGTTGAGCGACCACCAACCTGCAAACACGGGATTCATCATCGAATCTTTTCCGCGCGGAAGAACCGCCGTTACACCCGTTCGCACTGGGCCTCTGCCGATCTGCAGTTTACCTTCGCCGGAAATCAGCGTCGTATGACCGACGGTGACCCCCATAACGTCGGTAATCGCATTCAGCGGCCCCGGCGTTCCGTCAAACGGTACGCCCAGATCGCGCGCACGCGGCTTCGTGCGGCCTTCTTGCTGCGCGAACGCCGGTGAAATCAAAAAAGCTAAACAAAACATCGGCACGAGACAACGTGAAAAACGATCCATCAATTGTTCTTCTCCCAGGAATTCTTTGCCATCCGCAGCAATGCGATGTTCTTTTCGAGCGCCCGTTCGATCAACGCCTCTTGCTCGGCCGCCAGCTTCCAATCGCCCTTTTCCACTGCTTCGGTCAGCCCTGGAAACTCCAGGTGCGCGTACGTGTAGCGAGCCGCATAAAGCAAATGCTGGAACCACGGCCGCCCCGGAATCCCGCCCGGGTCGAGCCAATTCGATTCCACTTGCAAAAGCTCCTGATTCAGCCGCTGCATCTTCTCCGCAGAATCCCCGCCGGCAGCCAGACCTTTTTCGACCGCCTCCCGCAGCTCATTTCCCGCCTTCTGAAATTCCGCGATGCGTTCATGGAGCTTTTTCAACTTCAGCTTATGCGCATCCGGCTTGTTCTTCAGTTCCAGGTCCGTCAGAAAATGCTCCAGCACCATAGCGTTGAAACCGAAGTCATACGGCAGCACATCCGCGTTGGCCAGCCGCAGCGCCACCAATCCCCAGATGTCGGTCAGCGCGACGTGATATTCGAAGGTGGGATCGCCGATGTGCTCCATCCAGTAATGATCGTCGTACATCGAGTGATACACGCCGTAATCACCAGTAAACCCGAGGTTGATCACCGGCCGGCCCAGATGATTCAGAAACACCGTGTGGTCTGAACCGCTGCCGATGCGCGTCTCGACCAGCCCGCTGTCGTGCGGTTGCGCGCTGGCCTTTTCATCGCGCTTGCTCGTCGCCCGCCAAGCTTCATACAACGATTTCCCGGAAGGCGCGCGCGCATCTTTCGAAGCTTCCACAAGCATCGGCGCCAGCGAAGCCACCGCCGAAGGCGAAAAGCTCAGCCCTTCGTCGCCCGCGGTCGTGGCCGCTCCCGCCACGGATTCGTCTACGTTCAGATACGCCACCAGCTTTTTCTTCAAATCTTCCGCGAACTGCTCGCCCCATTCCGTCGAGCCCGTCAGCGCGTACTCTTCTCCATCCCAACTGCAGGCGATCACCGTGCGCCGCGTCCACATGCCGCGCTGCTTCAGTTCGCCGAGCGCCCGCGTCAGCTCCATCATCGAAGCCGTGCCGCTTGAAGGATCGACGCCGCCAAAAACCCATGCGTCGCGATGATTCCCGACCAGCACCCATTCGTCCGGCGACTCACTTCCGCGAATGCGCGCTTCCACCACGGCGTACGGTTGCAAACTCGTATCCATGTCCACTTTCACGTGCGCGGTCACCGCGCCCGTGAGCCGGTACTTGATAGGCAACGCGCCTTGCCAATCTCTCGGCGCCTGCGGGCCGTTCATCTTTTCGAGCAATGGTTTCGCGTCGCGCCAAGAAAGCGGAAGCGCCGGGATTTTCGGCAGCGACCACGCTTCTTCCGGCTTGATGTGCCGTGCGCCCGGAACCGAAGCCCAGCCTGGCGTTGTAGGGTCGCCTGGCACGATATAGTCGTAAGTAATCGCGCCGCGCTGAATGTGGCCTTCTGGCCCCCACGGTCCGTCGGGAAAAACTTTTCCCCGCGCGTAGCCATCCTCCGCAGGATCGGAATAAATCAGCAGCGCCGCTGCGCCTTCGCGTTCCGCCGTCAGCGCTTTGAACCCACGATAGCTGTACGGATTCGAATAGCGCACCAAGACGATTTTCCCTTTGACGCCGATGCCGTTTTTGCGCAGCAAATCATAGTCTTCAGGATTCCCGCTGTGCGCGTAGACCACTTCCGCCGTGACGTCGCCCGAAGCCGAATATCCAAAGTATGCACCGGAAACCGCGGAATTCTTCGTGTCTGGATCCGCGTCAACCGGATCTTCGCGCAGCGACGCCGTGTAATGCGCCGGCGCGGTCATTTCCAGCGAAACGCTGCGCGGGCGCGAATGCAGAACTTCGTAGCGTCGCAACGTCACATCTTCCCAGCCCTGCTTTCGCCACTCATTCGCGATGTAATCCGCGAGTTGGTTGTTGCGCTCGGATGCCGCGGGATGCGGCTCTGCCGTGAACGTCCGGTGCCACTCCCGCGTCTTTTCTGGCGAAGGAATCGCCTGAAATTCTGTTTCGAGCTTGTGCTCTAAAACTGCATGGGGCGGTGTAAAACCTAAAATCGGCGCTGAGGCAGAAGAGGGCGGAGTTTCCTGATGTTGCGCAAGAAGAACGGTGGAAACAAACAGAAGTGTGAGGAAGCTAGCGGGGGGTACAACAGAACATTTTCGCATTCGTAGTTACTCTCCACGAACCGATCAGACCATCTAGCGAATCAAGAAGGAAACACTTTTTTCAGCGCTGATGCCAGAGCGCTCCCAATAAGCGCGCACTCTTCCTCGGAAATAATGAACGGCGGCGCCAGCAGGAGGTGATCGCCGCGATGGCCATCGACGCAGCCCTGCGTCGGATAGGTCAGCACGCCTTCGCCAGCCGCGACTTGGCGGATTTTCTCCGCAACGTTCTCGGATTTTGGAAACGGCTCACGCGTGGCCTTGTCCTTCACGAATTCCATTCCCAGCAGCAATCCCATCCCCCGGATGTCGCCGACGTGCGGATGTGCAAGCAACGGAGCGAGCGCCTCGCGCAAACTCTTCCCCGCCGGGTTCACACGCTCGAAAAGCCGATGGGTATCCAGATAGTCCAGGACGGCGTTGCCCGCCGCCGTGCACACCGGATGCGCCTGATACGTAAAACCGTGCATGAACGCGCCCGATCCTCCTTCGATGGCCCCCACCACGCGTGCCGAAGCGAGCACGCCGCCTAGCGGTGCGTATCCGCTCGCCACTCCCTTCCCCACTAAAATAATGTCCGGCTCGATTCCCCAATGCTGCACCGCGAAAGCTTTTCCCGTGCGGCCCATCCCGGTCATGACTTCGTCGGCAATCAGTAAAATGCCGTGCTTGCGGCAGATTTCTGCAATGCGCGCGACGTAGCCTTCAGGAGGCGTGGCCGCGCCAAGCGTCGCGCCAACCACCGGCTCGAAAATAAACGCGGCCGCGGTCTCTGTCCGGTGTTCGCCCACAAACGTTTCAAGGTCATCCGCGCACGCGAGCTCGCATTGCGGAAAAGTCTTGTTGAATGGGCAGTGCCGGCAGAAACAAGGAGCAATATGCCCCCACTCCGGAATCAACGGCGCATACGGCGCGCGCCGCGCCACGTTTCCGCTGACGGTCATCGCGCCCAGCGTGCTTCCGTGATAACTCTGCCGCCGCGAAATCACGCGGTAGCGCTCCGCTTGTCCGGTTTCCACGTGATACTGGCGCACCATTTTGATTGCGGTTTCCGTCGCTTCGGAGCCGCCGCACGTGAAATAAACGCGCCCGCCGTTGCGAAAATTCGCCGGCGCGAGCGCCAGCAGCCGTGCCGCAAGCTTTTCGGCCGGCTCACTATGAAACTGCGAAGTGTGCGCGAACGCAATTTGCGCGGATTGCTCCGCCATCGCGTGACCAATTTCCGCGACGCCGTGGCCGATGCTCACCACTGCAGCCTGACCCGCGGCGTCCAGAAAGCGGCGGCCGTTTTCGTCCACAATCCAGCAGCCTTCCCCGCGCGCCGCGAGGGGAAACATCTTCTTGAGATTTCGGGAAAAAAGTACGGTCGTCGGCATGGCTGGTCCGGGGAAGATTGTAGCAGACTCGCTTCCCTCGTCGTCGGGATACAATGCGCGGATGACCGGTCGGAAGCACAATTGATAGCACCCTCTAGCGAGCTCGTTCGCACCATCGGCCGCTGGAGCCTCGCGGCGCTCATGGTCAACACCATGGTGGGCGCCAGCATTTTTGGTCTTCCCGCGCTGATCGCGGCCCGGCTCGGCAAATGGAGCCCCTTCGGTTTCCTCGTGGCCTTCGCGGTCATCGCCGTCATCGCCGCGTGCATGGCCGAAGTCGCTTCGCAATTTCAGGACGCCGGCGGCCCGTATCTCTACACGCGCGTGGCTTTCGGCCGTTTTCTCGCCATTCAAAACGGCTGGTTGACCTGGCTGACGCGCATCGCCGCCGTTTCCGCGGTCGCCAATCTCTTCATCACTTATCTAGCTGAATTTTTGCCTGCGGTCACGAAACCATTTGCCCGTGCAAGCGTCCTAACAATTCTCATTGGCTTCCTTGCAGCCGTGAACTATCGCGGCGTCTCTGGCGGCAACCAACTCAGCAATTTTCTCACCGTCACCAAAATCGGTTTGCTCGGCTTCTTCGTCATCGCAGGTCTTGCCGCTCTGGCCTTCCATCCCGACATTCGCGTGAATCCGGCCTCTGTCGTTACCACTTCGTCTGCCTGGTTCGAAGCCGTGCTTCTGATGATGTATTCCTACGCCGGCTTTGACGCGGCCCTCATCGCTTCCGGTGAGGCTCGCAACACGCGCAAAGACATCCCGGTTGCGCTTTTCTTAGCCATCGCGGGAATAACGATCGTTTACATCGCCGTCCAATATCTGGTGATCCATACCATTCCCAGCGCTGGCGCGTCTTCCGCTCCCGTAGTCGACTCCGCTCGCCGGTTTCTGCCGCACTGGGCCGTGCGCACCGTGGCCGCGGGCACGCTAATCTCGGCTTACGGCTATCTCAGCGCCAACATGCTCCATACCCCGCGTGTCACCTTAGCCATGGGCGAGCGTGGCGATTTCCCCGCGTTTTTTGCAAGGATTCATCCTCGCTTCCGAACCCCGCACATTTCCATTGTGATTTTCGCTGTGCTGCTCCTGATCTTTTCCATCGCGGGAGATTTTCCCGGCAACGCCATGCTTTCCATCGTCTCGCGCCTGTTCGTCTATGGCTCCATCGCTGCCGCTTTGCCCGTGCTTCGCAAAAAGCGCCCGAGTGCCGACGCTTTCCGCATCCCAGGAGGAGTTTTCATTTCCGCGCTCGCGCTCCTGGTTACTGCCGTGCTCGTCACGCGCATGCACCGCGGGGAATTTCTTGTGATCGCCCTAACGGCGGCCCTCGCGCTCGTCAACTGGCTGTGGGCCCGCAATCGCACTATTGGATTCGTTCCGGAAACGTGACATCATGCAAAGTTTCACAGAACCCTTCACACTTGCAATCTCACGGGAGAGAGAAAATGAACGGCATTTTTCGGCGAAGCGTTGTCGCTGGCGCAACCATTCTTGCGTGCGGTCTGGCACTCGCCGCTCAGGAAGCGCTGAAGCGCTCCATCACCTTCGAGGACATGATCAAAATGCATCGTATCGCCGAACCGCAAATCTCTCCCGACGGGAAATGGATCGTTTACACCGTTGCCACTCCGGACATGGAAGCCAACCGCAACGCCAGCGACATTTGGCTCGTTCCCACCTCCGGCGGAGCGCCCTCGCAGCTCACGCAAAGCGGGCATGATTCCTCGCCCGTCTGGTCGCCCGACGGAAAAACCATCGCGTTTCTTTCTTCGCGCAGCGGCGAATCCCAGGTTTACTTGCTCTCGCTCGCGGGCGGCGAAGCGCAGCGCCTTACCAAATCGTCGACCGGGGCCGACCTCGTGAAGTGGTCGCCCGACGGAAAAACGATCGCCTTCACGTCCTCCGTCTATCCCGACTGCAAAGACGACGACTGCAACAGCCGGCGCGACGCCGGCAAAGAAAAGAACAAAGTGAAAGCCCACGTCGCCGAGCATCTCCTCTACCGTCACTGGATGCACTGGAATGACGGCAAGCGCGCCCATTTATTCGTCGTTCCCGCGGATGGCAGCGCCGCTCCGCGCGACCTCACTCCAGGCGCGGACTACGACGTTCCTCCCGACGAGCGCGGCGGCCCGGGCGACATCAACTTCTCTCCCGACAGCAAAGAGCTTTGCTTCACTGCCGTAACGGACAAGATGGAAGCCATCAGCACCAACGGTGATTTGTTCACCGTTCCTGTGGCAGGTGGCGAAATCAAGCGCATCACCACGCAGCCGGGCTTCGACGGCGAGCCGGTCTATTCGCCGGATGGGCAATACATCGCCTATCATGCGCAATTGACGGCCGGCTACGAATCCGGCCGCTGGCGCGTGATGCTTTACGACCGCCAGACGGGCAAGATCGCAAATCTCTCCGAAGGCTTCGACCGCAGCGCCGACGAACTCGCCTGGTCCGCCGACAGCAAAACGATTTATTTCACTGCCGAAAACGAAACGCAAAAGCCCGTCTACGCCATGGCCGCGCGCGCTGGCGCGGAGCCAAAGAAAATCATCGCCGATACTTACAACGCCGCAATTTCGTTTAGCGCTGACGGAAAAGCCATGGCCTTCGAACGCACCAGCTTGACCATGCCCGCCGAAGTTTTTGCCGCTTCCAGCGACGGCTCCAACACGCGCCAGCTCACCCATCACAACGAGCCGACTCGCGCTGCTCTAGAAATGAATCCGCCGGAAACTTTCTGGTTTGCTGGCGCCGAAGGCACGGAAGTAGAAGCCATGCTGATTCGCCCGCCGAAATTCGATGCCGCGAAAAAATATCCACTTCTCGTTTTGCTTCACGGCGGGCCGCAAACCATGTGGTCCAACGCCTGGGGCTATCGCTGGAACGCGGAAGTGTTTTCCGGCGCGGGCTACGTCACGCTGATGATCAACCGCCGCGGCTCCACCGGCTATGGCCAGAAATTCACCGACGAAATCACCAACGACTGGGGCGGCAAAGCCTATGTCGATGTGATGAACGGCGTGGACTATGTGCTGAAAAAATATCCGTTCATCGATGGCACGCGCATGGCCGCAGCCGGTGGCTCTTATGGCGGCTACCTGGCCGACTGGATCGCCGCGCACAACGGGCGCTTCAAAGCCATCATTAGCCACGCCGGCGTGTACGACAAAGTGTCCATGTACGCGACCGAGGAATTGTGGTTCGAGGAGCACGACATGCAGGGCACGCCGTGGACGAATCCAGAGAGCTACCGCAAGTGGGCTCCCGTCACCTACGCCGGCGAACTTGGAAAATTCAAAACGCCCACGCTCGTCATTTGCGGCGAGCGCGACTACCGCGTCCCCTACACGCAATCACTCGAATTCTTCAGCGCGCTCCAGCGCCAGGGCGTGCCCTCCAAGCTCGTGGTTTTCCCCGATGAAGGTCACTGGATCCTGAAGCCGCAAAACGCGCAGTTTTGGTACAAAACATTTCTCGACTGGCTCGCGCTTTATCTTCTGAAGTAGTAGTCAACCATACGGCTCATCGCGCGCCGGGCAAACCGAAAAAGGTGGTAGATCAGAAACACACAGAGTACCAATAGCGCGGCAACAAGAATCGTTGTGACCATCGGGCGAACCGTGGCCATCCACGACAACCACACCGCGAGGATATCCTCGCCAAGACTCAACACCCAGTTGCTGAACGGTTCCGGGCTCAAATTGACGGCCGCTCGCGTGCTCGCTTTTGTTCCATGCGAAGTCAGCGCCACGCCGCCGGCAAGCAGCGCCGCTCCCCAGCGCCACGGGGCTTCCGCGCCAGCCCCAGCCGCGTACGCAAGGAAAGCCGCGGCGGGCGGACGTATGAACGTGTGCATGAAATCCCAGATGGTGTCGAAGTATTGAATTTTGTCAGCGAAAAATTCGGCCACATACAGGGCTGCGGCAACGCCGATGACCCAGGGATTCGCCACCGGCTGCAGCGACGCGGGCAGATGGATTACGCCATAACGCTCCAGCAGCCCAAGGGTCGCCACCGTGGCGTACAGATTCAGTCCGGAAGAAAATCCGGCGCCGAGCGCGAGGCCTAGCGTCTGAATTGGGTTCACGCAACCCCATCATAGCAGCCGTCGCTACACGCGTCGAAACGCAACAGGCCCCAAACACCTCAGTACGGGCGGGGCTTGCACCGCCCGCTCATGTGAAATTAAAGGGCTCTGCCCGCACCGGCACGTAACTCCTGCACAGAAAGGCACCGAGGTTCCGTTTGACCGTCGCGGAAAAGCAAGCGATGCTGTTCTTTCCTGGCGGTGCTGAACGAGGCTAGCCAAGGGACGGTCGTCCATGTCCGAGCTGAGACACCTTTTTCCTTCGTGGGGATTTCTCTTGCAGATCCTGGCGATCGTGCACTTCTTCCGGCGCCGCCCCGAGGGCTATTGGTTCTTCGTCATTTTCTTTGGCGGCTTCCTCGGTGCCAGCGTGTACATCCTCGCGGAAATGGTTCCCGACCTCGGCCTCCTTCGTGACACCATGCAAGGATTCGGCCGGCGCTCGCGCATCCAAAAGGTTGAGACTAATATCCTCGATAACCCTTCGCCCGCCAATTACGAAGAGTTGGGGGAGCTGTACAAAGATCAGGGCCAGTACGCGAAGGGCCGCGAAGCATTCACCCACGCCATCGAGGCGCGCAGCGATTCCATCTACACGTTTTATTCGCGCGCGCTGTGTTCTCTGGCAATGGACGATCTCCCCGCGGCGATTCCCGACCTCGAGCGGGTCGTCGCCGGCGACCGCAAGTTCGATTACTACCGCGCCGCGGGATTGCTGGCGGACGCTTACGCGCGCACCGGCGATTTGCAGCGTGCCGAGCCCCTGTTCGCCGAAGTCACGCAAATCTCCACCACGCCCGAGACGCTCTACAACTACTCGAGCTTCCTGAAAACCGCGAACCGCCGCGACGAAGCCCGCGAATGGGCGCAAAAACTCTTGGCAAAGAAGCGTACGCTTCCGCGTTACATGCAGCGCCGCGAACGCCCCTGGTTCCGCAAAGGCAAAAGCCTGCTCAAAGAACTTGCCGCCAGCTAAAACATTCCTCGCCGACTCGCAAAAAACAAACACGGCTGGTCGCCGGACGGCACAAAAGTCGTCTTCGAGTCTGCTGCGAGCAACCTGGTCCCCACCGGCACCAACGGCCGCCAGCACATCTTCTCAAGGACTTGACGGCGGGCGCAGTCACCCTCGTATCCGCAGACGGAAACGGCCAGCTGGGTAACGGTTCGAACTCCTTTCCTGCGTTCTCGCCCGATGGCACCGAAGTGGCGTTCGTTTCTACTTCGATTAAAAAACGCTTGGTTCGCGTGAAGCGAGGACGCCTGGCTCTCGCCAAGTTCGCGAGGCCAGGTCCCACTAGACTCACGAACGGATCCGCCTTGGTGATACTGGATCTTCAGACCTATGCCTTTCTCCGGAATCACTCTTTCCCCTCGCCTTTTCCTGCGGCATAATCCCCCACACAGCTGCAGCCAATTTGGCAGGGATCCGGGGGTAAGAAACGCCGGACTGCGACCGGCGCCACACAATCGAAGGAGGATTCGGTGAGCGAACAAACGGCAGTTCGCGAACGGCCATGGAGTTCCACGGCGCCGCCGGGAGAATTTCAGACCTACATTTCCGCGGAGGAAACGCTCAAGGAATTCACGATTCGCGCGGTGATTCTTGGCGCGCTGTTTGGCCTGCTGTTTGGCGCAGTCAGCGTCTACGTCGGCCTGCGTGCGGGACTCACGGTTTCCGCTTCGATTCCCATAGCCGTGCTATCGATCAGCATCCTGCGGGCGTTTGGCCGCTCGACCATCCTCGAGAACAACATCGTGCAGACCACAGGCTCGGCCGGAGAATCGCTTGCCGCCGGCGTGATGTTCACGCTGCCCGCGCTCATCTTTCTGGGCTTCGGCTCGGAATTTACCTTCTGGCGCATTTTCCCGCTGGCTTTGCTGGGCGGATGGCTGGGCGTCCTGTTCATGATTCCGCTGCGCCGCCAACTCATCGTCAAGGAGCACGGCAATCTGACTTTCCCCGAGGGCACAGCCTGCGCCGACGTTTTGGTTGCTGGGGAGCGCGGCGGTTCGTTTGCCGGACGCGTGTTTTGGGGCCTTGGCCTCGGCGGCGCGTACACCTTCATGATGAACACCATGCAGGCGTGGACCGGCCAGCCGGAAGCGCGACCGCGCTGGTTTCCAGGAGCCTCCTTTCGCGCCACCATCACGTCGGAATATTTGGGAGTCGGCTACATCATCGGTCCCAGAGTGGCGGGCATCCTCTTTGCAGGCGGTGTAATCTCCTGGTTGCTGGTCATGCCGGCGATTCAATTTTTCGGTCAGCTCGCGGGCAATACACCGATCTATCCCTCCACCATTCCCATACCGAAAATGACGCCGGACGATATGTGGCGCCAGTACATCCGGCCAATGGCAGCGGGAGCCGTGGCCGCAGCCGGATTAATCACTTTGATTCGCACGATGCCCACCATCATTTCCGCCCTGGGCGCAGGCTTGAAAGATGTGCGCGCGGAAGGAAATAACCCAACCGCCGCGAATGCTGCCAGCCGCATTGAGCGCGACATGCCCATGAGCTGGGTCATTGCCGGCTCCGCAGTGATCATTCTCTTGCTGTTCGTGCTGCTGACGGTTGCACCCGTCAAGGGCGCAAACACTGCGTGGTATCAGAATCTTCTTGCGGGCATTCTCGTGGTGATCTTTGGATTTCTCTTTGTCACCGTGGCCTCGCGCATTAGCGGATTGCTCGGCAATTCCTCCAACCCGGTTAGCGGCATGAGCATCGGCACACTCATGGCCACCTGCGCTATTTTTCTCCTGGCCGGTTGGACCGCACCAAGCTACGGCGTCCTTGCGCTCACCATTGGCGGATCGGTATGCATCGCCGCGGCCATCGCGGGCGCGACTTCGCAGGATTTGAAGACCGGCTATCTCGTTGGCGCCACGCCGGCGCGCCAGCAGTGGGGCCTGCTGGTGGGCGTAACCGTCTCCACTTTCGCCATCGGCATCACGCTCGGCCTGATGAATAAAGGCCTCGAAAAGTACATCCCCACGCAAATTCCCATCCATCTGCAAGCCTTGCCAACCGGAGTGAAAGTGGAAAGAGCAACCTTCGAACATCTGGGAAAAAACTACGTGCTCATCAATGCCCTCGGTTCCGCTCAGGTTCCGGATGGCGAATATCTCTACGACCCCGATTCCGAGCGGATTGAACTCCAGTGGGCACCAGGGATCGGAAGCGATAAAGCGCCGGCTCCGCAAGCGCGTCTGATGGCGACCGTGATCAACGGCATCCTCAGCCAGCGCTTGCCGTGGCGCCTGGTCTTGATGGGCGTGGCCTTGGTGATTGCAGTTGAAATTCTCGGTATCCGCTCACTCGCTTTTGCGGTCGGCGCTTACCTCTCCATTGGAACCACCGCAACCATGTTTGCGGGCGGACTTGTCCGTGTGCTTGTCGAAGCGACCACGAAGAAAAAGGAAGAAAGCGAAGCCAGCCCCGGAGCGCTCTATTCCAGCGGGTTGATTGCGGCCGGAGGTGTCTTCGGCTTGCTGGGGATTGTCATCAACTTGCTGCAGGATCCGGAGATTCCCGCGCACGTGCCCCATTGGCTTACGACTGTTCTGCGGCTGCCGTGGCGGACAGATCTTTTTGCTTTTGGCCCAAAGATTTTCGGCTCGCTTGCGACCAGCAACCTCTTCGGCTTAATCATGTTCCTGATTCTTGCAGCATCTCTTTTTTATTTCGCCCGCAAGAAACTGGATTGAAGAAAAGTTCAGGGACCCAAAAGTTCAGGAGTCCATCGCCTCTCTTCTGCCCCCGTCTCTTTGACGGAAAGCGTCCTCTCACCGTAGACTTTGTTTATGTATTCTCGGTCGGGAATCAGGAGCTATCGCCTCAGCTTCGACTTTTACGTAACTTCGGCTGTCAAGTTTCTCCTGATCGCCAATGTTGCGGTTTTCATCTTGGAAGCCCTGCTTTTCCGCTTTTCTGGAAGGCTAGCTTATGAAGACTTGCTGAAGCTGTTCGGCCTTGTGCCTGCCGGGGTCTTTCCTGGCCTGCGCATCTGGCAGCCTTTCACGTATTTGTTCCTGCACGACGTCGGCAGCATCTGGCACATCCTCATGAACATGTTCATGCTGTGGATGTTTGGCCGCGAATTGGAACTCGTCTGGGGAAGAAGTCGGTTCTTGCGTTATTACTTCATGACGGGCGTTGGCGCGGGACTCATCAACGTCATTGTAAAAATGGTTCCGGCGCTTTTCGGTCAGGGAATTCCAACCTCGGCATACATTTCTACCATCGGCGCTTCCGGCGCCATTTTCGGAATTTTGGTGGCCTGCGCCATGCTCTTTCCTGACCGGCGCGTCTATGTCTTCCCCCTCCCTGTGCCCCTGAGCATGCGCACGGTTGTGATTCTCATGACCGTCGTCACGTTTTTGGGAACCTTTGGGTTAGGCGCCGACCGAGTAAGCCACCTCTGTCATCTCGGCGGATTATTGGTGGGCTACATTTATTTGCGACGCGGATCTTTTCTTTACAGTTTGCGCAACAGCGTCTCGGATTGGCAACAACGTCGCAATCGCCGGCGCTTTCAAGTTTACATGAGCAAACACCGCAAGGACCCGCCCTCGCGCCCCGACAACTGGGTCAATTAAGGGCCCTTCGCGCCGGCCCGCCGATCACGTGAAACTTCATGAAGTTCGTCGTGCCCCGGATTCCCATGGGCGTTCCCGCTACGATTCCGATGACGTCGCCTTTGCGCACCAATCGTTCCTCCAGCAACCGCTTCTCCGCAACCGCCGCCAAGCCATCGATTTTCCGCACATCCTGAATATTTCGAGGATACACGCCCCAAATTAGCCCCAAGCGCCTTCGCGTTTCCTGTTCGGGAGAAAATGCCACGATGGGCACCAGCGGGCGGTACCGCGAAATCAGCCGTGCCGTGAATCCGCTGTGCGTGAATACGGCAATCACTTTCATGTGCAATTCGCGCGAGGCGTGGCACACCAGCTCGGCCACGGTCCCCGGCACTTCGAGCTGCTCCTGCCGCGCGGGCCGTGGAAACTCCCGCACGCTCCCTTCCGCCTCTTCGATGATACGCGCCATCATGCCTACGGCCTCGATTGGGTACTTTCCCGTGGCTGTTTCGGCAGAAAGCATCACCGCATCCGAGCCGTCGAAAATGGCGTTGGCCACGTCGGAGGCCTCCGCGCGCGTTGGCCGCGGATTCTCCGTCATGGATTCGAGCATTTGCGTCGCGGTGATTACCGGCCGCCGCAGCTCTCGCGCCCTGGCAATGATCATCTTCTGCACCACCGGCACGCGCTCTGGACTCATTTCCACGCCGAGATCGCCGCGCGCGATCATCACGGCGTCGGCGGCGCGCAAGATCGCGTCCAGATTTTCGATCGCCTGAGGTTTTTCCAGCTTGGCAATCACCGGCGTATCTTTTCCCGCGTGACGGATCAATTGTTTCGCCAGTTGAATGTCTTCGGGCCGCCTCACAAAGCTCACCGCGATGTAATTTGCCCCATGCTTTAACGCAAACGCCAAGTCCGCGCGGTCTTTTGGCGTTAGTGCCGGAACACGAAGCTTCAAACCGGGCAAATTGATGCCTTTATGCTGGCCCAGCGCGCCGCCGTTGACGATTTCACATACGATTTCTCGCTCGCGCACCTGCTCGACGCGCAGTTCGATGAGGCCATCCGAAAGCAAGACGCGGTCGCCCCGGTGTACTTCCCGAGGCAGCGCGGTAAATGTAGTGCTGACCCGCGTGGAATCGCCCAGCACTTTGGCAGCCGTGATGATGAACCGCCGGCCTGCGCGCAGCATGACCGGCCCCCCACCTGCCAGCGCACCCGTCCGGATTTTCGGCCCCTGCAAATCCGCCAGAATCGCAACTGGCTTTTCGTGCTTCCCGGAGGCGGCACGAATCATCGTGATGCTTTGCGCGTGTTCTTCGTACGTGGCGTGCGAAAAATTCAAACGCGCAACGTCCATTCCCGCCGCAAACAGGCGGTCGATCATCCCCGGAGAGCAAGTTGCTGGGCCGATCGTGCACACAATCTTCGAGTGACGAAAGCTCATGTTTTTTCCGAGGACGGCCTGAACTTTCCGGCTGTCTATTATTCAACCGGAAGCTTTGTTATGTAATTTTCTTCTCGGATGGTTGCCAGCGACTTTTTGCTCTAGTAACGCGTGACCGCGAATTCCGTCACAATTTTCGTCAGCACATCCACACCCTTGTCGAACGCAGTCAGAGGAATGCGCTCGTCATCGCCATGCATGCGCTTCAAATCGTCATCGGACAACGGAAACGGCACCAGCCCGTATGCCTGCACATTGTGCAGCCGCAACTGGGCAGAGTCCGTTAACCACGTCGATTGAAATGGCAGAGCCGGAGCGCCGCCAAATTCCCGCGAAGCCACGCGGCAAATCTGGTTAAAAAAATCGGATTCCAGCGATGATGGCGGTGCCGCCAGCCCGGCGTTCGGTTGGATTTCCAGCTTCACTGCCGGGTCATTCACAAGCTTGTTCAGGTCATTTACAACTGTGTTGATCGAATCTCCGGGCAAGAGCCGCACATTCAGGTTCGCGCGTGCTTCCGCGGGAATCACGTTGTTAGCTACGCCCGCCGACAGAACCGTCGGCGCAATCGTGTCGCGCATCATCGCATTCCAGAGCGGGCTGGCATCGGATACCACGCGCTGCGCATGTTCGCCGCGGTCTGGTGTGTCCATCGAGCGAATCCACTTCGCGATTTCGTCGTCTTCCAGTGGCGTAATGCCCTCGAAATACCGCCGCACAATTGCAGGGAAGTGTACGGGCGCGGAATATGCCCCAATCTTCGCGATGGCGGCAGCCAAATGGACCACGGGATTGTCCTTTGTGGGTTGCGAAGCATGGCCCGAAGTTCCGCGAGCGATGACCGAGATATTTACAGCCACTTTCTCGCTTGCTTGCACGCCGATGTATTGTGCTTTGCCATTTTTCATGAAGACGTTGCCGCCTTCATTGATCGCAAAGCCCGCCGCAAACTTGTCCCAGTATTTCGCGATGAGCATCCGGATGCTGGCGTCGCCGCCTCCTTCTTCATCCGCCGTCGCCAGGAAAATCACATCGCGGTTGATGTGCGCATTCCTGCGCTTCAGGTCAATGAACACTGCCAGGTTCGCCGCAAGCATGCCTTTATCATCAATCGCTCCCCGGCCGTACAAATACCCGTCTTTGATTACCGCGCCGAACGGGTCGACCGTCCAGCGAGACCTGTCCACGGGCACGGTGTCCAGGTGCGCTACCAGCAGCAGAGCTTTCGAGGGGTCCGGCACCACGGAACTGCGCAGGCGCGCCACCACGGCGCTTCGACCCGGCGCCAAATCCAGAATTTCCGGTTTGATGCCTTCTTTCTGCAGCACCCCGGCCACGTACCTGGCCGCAAGCTGCTCGTTTCCCGGTGGATTGGACGTGTTGATCTTGATCAGGTCTGCAAGCCAGACGAGCGCTTCTCTGCGAACCGCCGTGGCGTCAGCGACCGGCGATATGCTGGCCGTGTTCACCGGTGTAGCCTGCGGGATTCCTTGCGCCGCTGCGGGGACGCTCGCGGCTAAGTGCAAGGCCGCTGCGGCTGCAATCGCTTGCCCCACCACCCAATTCCGATTCACCAATCCACCCTCCTCCGCAAATGGCCTGCATCCGGCCAAGGTGCGGTGTAGGGAGCACTGTTTACAGCAGCGCCTTGACCGCAGAACCCGACCAGCTAACGTTTTGCTTGTAACGTGCTTCATACTAACATGCAGGTATGGGGACCCGGCCCGCTGATTGCCGGCGCATTGCTTAAACTCAACCCGCGGTTCCGAGCCGTGGGTTGCAAGAACACAGAAATCTTGGCGGGCTACATTTCTCCGCCCGTCAACGAGGTTAGGAACGATGAGACGAATTGCTTCCATGCTTTTATTCGCGGCTTTGGCGGCCGCTTTGACGACGTCGCTCGCAGCACGGCCCGCCCTTGCTCAGGCTCCCACAGGCCCTCAGGGCGGCCCCCCTCCGTCTCAACAGCAACAGAAGCCCACGCCCCAGCAGACCCCGCCCCCGGGGCAACAACCGCCCCAGTCCGACGTCAGCATCAGCGTCGATGTGCCCGTCGTGACTCTCGACGTAGTAGCCGCTACGCAGCACGGCGATCTCATTCCCAACCTTAAAAAGGAAAATTTTCGAGTCCTCGACGACGGCGTTCCCCAAGCCATAACCAACTTTGCGCCCACCGAAGCACCCATTACCATGGTTGTGCTCATGCAATTCAGCGGAAATGCCTACGGCTGGTTCGCCGCTTACGCCAGGTACTGGGCGGACGCTCTTTTCCCGAACCTGCAACAAAAAGATTGGGTCGCTCTGGAAACTTTCGACATGAAAACCCGCATCGAGGTTGATTTTACCCAGGACAAGGAGGAGGTCCGCAACGCCATCTACCATCTCTACTTCCCGGGTTTCAGCGAATCCAATGTCTTCGATGCGCTCATCGAGACCACGGAACGCCTTAAGGACGTGAAGGGCAAAAAATCCATTCTCCTCCTTGCTAGCGGCGTGGACACTTTCTCCAAACACACTCTCGATCAAACCATGAAAGCGCTTCGCGGAAGCGACGTGCCCATTTTCTGCGTCGGCTTGGGCAAAACCTGGACCAACTTTCTCGAATCGCGCGGCTCTCTCGGCGCGCATATGGATTATCTGCAGGCGGAAAATCAGCTTCGCACCTTTGCTCAGGAAACCGGCGGATACGCGTGGTTCCCGCAATTCGACGGCGAAATTCCCGACATCTTCCGCAGCGTTGCCGCTTTTCTCCGTCACCAGTACAGCATTTCCTTCACGCCCTCCGGCGGCGGAAAAGACGGGAAATTCCACAAAGTGAAGGTGGAATTGGTCGCTCCCGACGGAGGTGCGCTGAGCATCGTGGACCAGAAAGGCAAAAAGCAAAAATACCAGGTTTACGCGCGTGAGGGTTATCAGGCCACCAAACCTGGCGTTGGCGACTGAGAGACTTCGAAGCACGAAAATCCGCAACGGAAACGCGAAGCTTGCGCCATTGGAGCCGAGTTTCGCATTTCGAATTTGGCGTTTCCTTTAGTATCCCCGTTTCAAATCCACGCGATTGGACATGTCCCTCCCATCGAACCACCGCTCCAGCAATTCCACAAGCAGCGACGTCTGCCGCTTCCAGAGCCGGTCACTTAAAGCACTCGTATGCGGTGTAATAAAGAGGTTCGGCGCTTTCCACAGCGGGCTGTCCCCTGGCAGCGGCTCCGTTTGCGCTACGTCGATCGCCGCCCCGCCCAACGTTCCGCTTTCCAAAGCACGGATCAACGCCTCCTCATCTAACAGGGACCCGCGCCCCACATTAATCAGCCGCGCCCCGCGCCTCATCTTCGCGAGCTCCGCCGCCCCGATGAGATGCTTTGTCTCCGCGGTCTCCGGCGCAGCAATCACCACGTAATCCGCCTCCGGCAACGCCTCGTGCAATTTGGAAGCCGGAAAAATTCGTTCCACATGCTCACCGTCGCCCTCGCCCGACCGCGTCACTCCCCAAACACGCATTTCAAATGCCTTCGCGCGCTTCGCTAGTTCGCGCCCGATCGAGCCGTAACCCACGATCAGCAGCACCTGCCCATTGACTTCGGCCAGGTGTTGCGGCTTGTCCCACAATTCCTGTTGCGACCAGTTGGCGCGATCCTGCTGGCGCACGGAATCCGGAAAATTCCGCGCTAGCGCCAGCAACAATCCCATCGTGTGCTCCGCCATCGGCACAGAAAACACACCGCTCGGATTCGTCACCAGGATTCCCGAATCGCGCAACTCGGGATACATCAGTTGTGCTACGCCCGCCGCCGTGGAGTGCAGCCACTTCAGCTTCTTTGCATCCTTCAATTGCTTCGCGCGCAGCGAATAGCCCACAAAAATATCCGTGTCTGGCAGTTCCTCCGGCAGCTGGTCGTAATCCGTCAGGTGCACCACGCGCATTTCCGGCCAGCGCCTGCCGATCGCCTCCGCCATCAGCGCCTTCGGCCGCCACTCCGTAAACGGATGCCACACGCAAATCACCAGTTTTGTGTCTGCGGGCTTTGTGCGGTTCATGGGCAGGCTATGAAACGATACGCAAGTCCGTCCCGGTCATATCCGCCGGCCGCGGCTGACCGAGCACGCCCAGCATGGTGGGCGCGAGGTCCCGCAGCGACCCGCCCGGCTTCAACCGCAACTTGCCATCCTCGCTCACCAAAATCAGCGGCACCGGATTCGTGGTGTGATACGTATGCGGCCCGCCGCTCGCGGGATCGATCATCGTTTCGGCGTTCCCGTGGTCCGCGGTGATAATCCACGCGCCGCCGCGCGGCTGCATCGCCTGATAAATCCGGGCTAGCCCCGCGTCCACCGCTTCCACCGCTTTGATCGCCGCTTCCAATTTTCCCGAATGCCCCACCATGTCCGCATTCGCGTAATTCATAATAATGGCGTCAAACTCGTCCTTCTCAATCGCCTTCACCACCGTGTCCGTGATTCCCGCCGCGGACATTTCCGGCTTCAAGTCATAGGTCGCCACCTCCGGCGACGGCACGAGTATCCGTTCTTCCCCTCCGAACGGCTTTTCCACCCCGCCGTTAAAGAAATAGGTCACGTGCGCATACTTCTCCGTCTCCGCGGTGCGCAAATTCTTGTACTGCAACTCCGCGAACACTTGCGCCAGGATATGCTCCAGCTTTTCTGGAGCAAGGACGTACTTCAGCCATGGCCAGGTCTTTTCATACTGCGTCATCGCCACAAAGAAAAGATTGTGCGGCCGCTTTTCGTCGACAAACTTGTCGAAGCCCGGCTCCGCCAGAGCACGGGTCATCTGCCGCGCGCGGTCCGCGCGGAAATTGTAGAAAATCACCGCGTCGTCGCTGCGAATCACGCCCCCGGGAACAGCTCCCGCTCCGTCACCTTTCGTGACTGCCATCGGCTTAACAAATTCGTCCGTCACGCCCTGCTCGTAGCTGCGCTGCAGCGCCGCCACTGCATCGCCCATCTTTGTCTCGGCTTCGCCATGCACCAGGCCGCGATACGCCATTTCCACGCGCTCCCAGCGATTGTCGCGGTCCATGGCATAATACCGCCCCACCAATGTCGCGATTTCGCCCACGCCCAATTCGCGCAGTTTCTGCTGCAACTGCCGCACGTAATCGCGCCCGCTATTCGGCGGCGTGTCGCGCCCGTCCATAAAGCAGTGCACAAACACTTTCTCTACTTTTTGCTGCTTGGCCATCTCCAGCAGCGCGAACAAATGATGGATGTGCGAATGCACTCCGCCATCGCTGAGCAACCCCAGGAAATGCAGTTGCCGCTGCCGCCCGCGCTCCATTGCCTGCTGAAACAAAGACACGTTCTGTAGTTGTTTGTTGGCAATCATCAAGTCGATTCGCGTGATGTCCATGTGCACGATGCGCCCCGCGCCGATGTTCATGTGACCCACTTCGCTGTTGCCCATTTGCCCTTCAGGCAAGCCTACGAACGGCCCGGAAGTCTGAATCAACGTGTTCGGAAATTTGCGAAGCAGTTCGTCGTACGCGGGTTTCCGCGCCAGTGCGATGGCGTTTCCTTTCGTCTCCGCGCGGTACCCCCACCCATCCAGCACGGTCAATACAATCGGTCTCGGTCGTTTGCTCATAGCGAATCAGAATACACAGTTCTCTACGCACTGTCATATGCACTCGCCAACAGCTACTAGCACACTCCGAAACGCGCGCTTCGCCGCCTGTCCGTACGAACAGTTACGTTCCTCGCTTCACCTGCCGTCTTCCTCGCAGATTCCCTCCTGACTCACTGTAATCTGAAATTAGGAATGGTGAGGTGCGCGATGCCTATTTTCCCCGACGGAGATGTTTTTGCCTTTTTTTGGACCACCGCTGTGGTTGTTTTCGGAAGTCACACGCAGATTCGCAAAAACACAGCCAAGATTCCCGCAAAATACGATCTCGAGGAAGTCACAGAAACCCAGTTGACACCAGCTCAGAAACAGTATCTGAGTCCAATCAATGCTCAGCTTGAGGCCATCAACTACCGCCCGGACTGCACCTTTCGTGCGACCGACTACGGCCACAATCTCATGCGCCGCTATTCCAACCCTGCCGATCCCGCAAGCTGCGAGCTTACCGTTGTCGAAGTAAAGTCCCGCGTGGGAGACGTAGAAACAGTGGGCAACGTTCACACCGTAGTTTCACCACACGCTTGTCGGACGGTCGCCGGCTGACTACTCGCAACATGCCGCTAAAGACGGTTATGGACCGGCTTCCTCACCAGATCATGCAGGAGTTCCCGAATCTTACCGATTTGGCCACTCTCAAGCGCAAGCATGACTCCCGTGCGGGACAGTTGGGTACTCCTCTTCCACCCCCGCACGGCCGCGAGGCCATTTTCAGCGAGCTGCAAAGCGAGCATGCGCGCTTCTGCGCCTACCAGCTTTCTCGGGGAATCCTTCGCCCTGTATCCGGCGGCAGTTCTTTCGAAATCACCAACAAAGTCGCCAATCGCGGCATCATCAACTTTTTCAGTCCCTTTTCGAAACGTGTTGCGCTTCCGCAAACGCTTCTGAGTGCCTTAATCGGCGCGTTCCTCCCGCTGATTGGAATTCTGAAAATTGCACCCTTCCTTCATGCAAGCGCCGCAAATAGCCCGCTTGCTTTCCAGGCTTCAGTTTTGACCATCACCGCCTGTTACGCGCTCGCGGGCGCGCTCATGGCCCTCATCGGCGGTCCGCAGTCATATGTCTGGATGATGCTGGTCACCTACGTGCCGACGCATTTGTTGGCAGGCTGGACGTTTGGTTGGATACCTTATAGCTGCATTGCCCACTTTGCCCGCCATTGTGTCGGCCAGGTCAAGGCGCGCCGCGGTCTCGTGCTGCAAACCTGAGCACTTTTTTCGTAGTTGAAGCCAACTGCGTTTGCGGTGCGTTTCTTCAAGCAGCAAACTGACTGAGGGAAGAGAGCAGGCGGTCCACTTCTTCCATGGTGTTGTAGTGCACCAAACCGATGCGCAGCACCCCGCCCTTCGGTTCCACACCTAGACGTTCGGAAAGATTCATGGCGTAGAAATTGCCATCCCAGGTAAACAGGCCTCGGTCCCCGAGGAATTTCGCGATCTCCGTAGGATGATGCTCGCCCATGCGCAGAGAAATCGTGGAGCAGCGCTCCGCGAAGCGCTTCGGGTCGGTGATGCCGTAGACTTTCACGCCGCGAATCGTCTTCAACCCATCCAGAAGTTTTGTCAGCAACGTTCGCTCGTAAGGCACCGTCGCGCGATACGCCGCCTCGAATGCCTCGCGACGGCTCTTCGCGCTCGCGTCGCGGTGCCGTCCGAGTTCGGCGATGTACTCAACCGCGGCGCCGATTCCCGCGATTAATTCCTGAACTTGCGTCCCAGTTTCCCAGCAATCGGGGATGGCATCGGTCGCCGGCCGTACTTTGTATGGCTTAAACCGCTGCAGAAGTTCTCGCTTTCCGTACAGCGTACCCATATGCGGCCCGAAGAATTTGTACGGCGAGCATACGAGGAAATCGCAATTTAGCGCCCTCACGTCGATCAGCCCGTGTGGCGCGAAGTGCACCGCATCCACGAACATCAATGCGCCGGCAGCGTGCGCCAGGTTAGTGATTTCCGCAATCGGATTGATCGTTCCGACCATGTTCGATGCGTAGCCCACCGCCACCAGCTTGGTCTTTGGCGTAATCTTTCTCTTCAAATCCTCCAAATCGAGCGTGCAATCGTTTTCCCGAATGTCCACTTCCTGGATCACCACGCCTTTCTCTTCCAACGCTCGCCACGGCGCAACGTTCGCATCGTGGTCCAGCGTAGTCACCACGATTTCATCGCCCGCCTTCAATTCCCGTCCGATTGCCCGAGCCAGCGCAAACGTAATCGTGGTCATGTTCTGCCCAAACACCACCTCGTTCGGATGGCAATTGAAGAAATCCGCCATCGCTGCTCGCGCTGCTGCAATCATCGCGTCGTTTCGCCGGCTCGTCTCAAACGCTCCGTAGGTATTCGCATTCGCGTTTACAAAATAGTTTTCCACTGCCTCGATGACCTGCTTGGGCACCTGCGTTCCCGCCGGTCCGTCCAAAAACGCCGCCACGTGTCCATTCACCTGCAATTTCAGTGAAGGAAATTGCGCACGTACCCAGTCAATATCGAACGCCTCGGTTGTAGTTCCTTGTACCGCCGGGGTACTCATGATCCGCTTCCCATCGAGGATTTGTTTCATCTAGTTCCTCAACAAGTCTCTCATACGTCGCTCATGCATTGTAGGGGCGCAGCTTTATCCCGAGCCGGAACGAGGGAATGATGCGCCCCAAAACCCCATGGTCTCGACGATTGCGCATTTGTTTTTGCATCCTCCCCGTACTCCAATTTGGAGTCCATTTTCTTGCACCACCATTCCATACTTATACTTAGGCAACTTTCGAACGGTCGCGTGATAGCATCATTTCATCTGCATTCACACATGCCGCTGCGGCGCCGGCTATAAATCAAATGAGCCATCGAAAACCGAGGGCTCCGCGTCGCGTTTCTCCATGAGGTGTATCGTGCCCGAAGCAACTCCGTCGACCGAGCGCACGCGCGTGGTGCGCGAGCCGCAACGTGGCGTCTATGATCGTGAAAGCATTTACAAGATTCTCGACGAAGCGTTCGTTTGCCACATCGGCTTTTCCGTTGATGGCCAGCCTTTCGTCATACCCACGCTGTTCGCGCGGGTCGGTGACGCTGTCTATTTCCACGGCTCGGCCGCCAGCCGCATGCTCCGCGACCTTAGTGGGGGAATCCCGGTTTGTGTCACCGTCACTCTTACCGACGGTTTTGTCCTTGCTCGTTCCGTCTTCAATCACTCCATGAACTATCGCTCCGTCGTCGCGCTCGGAAAAGCAACTCGAGTGGACGCACCACAGGAAAAACTTCAGGCGCTGCATGCCTTCACGGAAAAAATCCTTCCCGGCCGCTGGAACGACGCCCGCCAGCCCAACGAAAAAGAATTAAAGGCCACCAGCATTCTTCGTCTGCCTCTTACCGAAGTTTCCGCCAAAGTTCGCTCGGGCCCTCCCATCGACGACGATCCCGACTACGCTCTTCCAGTCTGGGCCGGCGTCATTCCGACTCACATCGCCTTTGACACGCCGATTCGCGACGAGCGCTGCGACGCTTCCATTCCTACGCCCGTCTACGCAGCACACTATGGGCGGTGACTCATGGCCGAATTAACTCCCGCGCCGGTTAAGCCTACTGTCGCGCTCGCCGCGCTCGAAGCGTTGGAGATTCGTTTCGGCACCATCGAGCGCGTGGAAGAAATTCCGCGTTCCGTCAAACTGATGAAGCTCACGGTGAATTTCGGTGACCATTCCCGGACGGTTCTTGCCGGCATCAAAAAAGAACGGCCCAACCCGCGCGAGATCGAAGGTCGCCAGGCCCTCTTTGTCGTGAATTTGGAACCGCGCAAAATGGCCGGAGAAATTTCAGAAGGCACTTCGATATCGGCTATGCCGACGGCGTCACGCCCGTGCTCGCAATCCCCGAGCAGCCTCCCCAACGGCACGCGCGCCGGCTAGATTCCCAACTTCACCCAAGGTGAATCTCGTCCCGAAGCCTAGGTCCCCCGACAGTCATCCCGACCCACAGCTTGCGATCTCCCGTGGCCTGTGGCGGAGGGATCTGCTTCTAGACTGTGCAATCGATCCAAAGCAGCGAAGAAGCTATTTTGCATTCGCCAGCTTTTGCGCCGCCGAGGAAATCAGCGCCGCTTCATTTTCAAGCACTTTTGCCACCACCACGACCGCTTCGTCCGCCTGCTTCCACTGCTTCAGTTCGATGGCCTCGCGCACGGCCGGCACCGTCTTCACCGCATATCCGGTGTAAAAACCCGGCGCATATAATTGATGTTTAAACCACGGCCGGTTCGGCAAGCCTTCGGTGTTGGTTAGTCGTCGTTCGCTTTCGATCAGCAGCTTGTTTACTTCCGCGAGCGATGCTGAAGCCGGCGCCGCGCTGCCCTTGGCGTTCACTTGTTCCAGGGCTTTGCGGTACTCCGCCGCACTGCGATTGAGCGCGTCCACCGCATTTTCCATCGGCGCAAAATTCAAATGCGGCGGCACCGCTTCTGCGGTCGGCGGAACCAGCGGCCGCTTCGGATCGTTGGTGGCCTGGAACACGCCTTCTTCGATCTCGCGGTTGCGTTCTCGAATCTCCTCTTGCGTTTTCTGCGCCAGCGTTTTCAGCTCCTTGAGATACGTCTGCACCGTGTCCGCAAAGTCGCCAAACTCGAACGGCAGCAAATCCGCATCCGCCAAACGCATCATGGCTGTCCCGCCCGCTTGCGCCAGCGCGCGCCCGTAAACGAAGTCCGTATCGCTAAAGTGTGTGAACCAGTAAAAATCGTCGTAAATCGAATGGTAGATGCCACCGCCATCTTCGCCACCAAACCCGAAATTCAGCGACGCCACGCCGTCATGTTGCAAAAACGCCGTGTAGTCCGAGCCTGAACCCAGCGCGGGAATGCGCAAGTCAGCACGCTTGCGTATTTCTTCGCGCTGCTCCGCCGTCTTCGCATCAACGATTTCGCGCAACTGATCGCGCTTCCACACGCTGAGCTTTGTTTCCGGGTCGGTGATATCGCGCGCCACGTCGTTGCTAAACTTCTCGAGCGTGTGTGACCCTTCCACACCGAAATAGCCGCGTCCGTTCGAATCCGAATTGATATACGCCACCGCGTGCGCGCGCAATTCGTCGTAGTGCTGTTCGGCCCATTCCGTCGAGCCCAGTAGCCCGGGCTCTTCCCCATCCCACGCGCAATAAATAACGGTCCGTTTCGGCTTCCATCTGGCCTTCACCAACTCGCCTAGCGCGCGCGCCTCTTCCAGAATCGCGATCTGCCCGGAAGTGGGATCTTCCGCCCCGTTCACCCACCCGTCGTGATGGTTCCCTCGAATCACCCATTCATCGGGAAAAGTCGATCCTGGAATCTTTCCAATCACGTCGTAGACCGGTTTGATGTCCCAGTTCGATTTCACTTTCAAGTGAACTTTTGCCGGTCCCGGCCCAACGTGGTACGTAATCCCCAAGCCCCCGCGCCACTCCGCAGGCGCGACGCGCCCGCTCAGCGCCGCCAGCAGCGGCTGCGCGTCTGCGTGCGAAATCGGCAGCACCGGAATCTTCGTAATCGTCGGCGCTTGTTCTACTTTCAGCCGCTTGGCATCCTTGGTCGCGCCAACTCCCGGCGTCAACGGATCACCCGGATAAAACGGCATGTCCGCAACGCTCCCGCGCTGCACGCCATCCGGCGGCCGATACGGTCCCGTCGGAAACGTTTCCCCCTGGAAAAAGCCATCTTCATGCGGGTCGGAAAAAATCAGGCAACCCACCGCGCCGTGCTCCGCGGCAACCTTTGGTTTGATCCCGCGCCACGAATGGTAATAGCGCGCAATGACAATCTTGCCCTTTACGGACACGCCCATGCGCTCGAGCCGCTCGTAGTCTTCCGGCACGCCGTAGTTCACGTACACCAGCGGCGCCGTCACGTCGCCGTCAATCGAATACGCGTTGTACGTGGGGAGCTGCTCCGATTGCTGACCCGAGGTAGGGTCCACTTGCAGCGCCGGCTCCTGCAGCTTGGCAACCAACTCCGGCCCACCCTCGACGAGTTCCACGGCGCGCTCCTTCGGCGTGGGAAACAATACGTCAAATTGCTCGATGTGCGCGTCCAGGCCAAACTCTTTGAATTTCCCCAGGATCCATTCGGCATTGTCCTTATCGTAAGGTGAACCGACGTGGTGCGGATGCGCCGATAACCGCTGCATGTACGCGCGCAGATTCTCCGGGTTGGGAATCGCGCGCAGCTTTTCTTCCCACTGGCGTTCGCTTTGTGACGATTGCGCGGAAAAGCCATACAGCGGTTGTTCTTCCGCAATGACGTGGTGACCAACAGGCGCAAGCGAAAAGCAAGCAAACAAAATGGAAGCAAGCAGTGTAGGACGAAACACGTTTCCCCCTTAAGTGCGCGCCCGTATTCTGCCTGAAACCGCCCGTCATTGAAAAGTCAGAAGAGACCTGCATGCAACAATTTAGAGGAGACCGACGAAGCGAGACACCAATCACGAGTCGCCAGTCACGAGTCACTAAGTTGTTTGGACATCAGAATGTAGTGACACGGCACTTTGACTGGTACATCCGGAGCAAATGGCGCCGTGCCCGTTTGCGTGTAACCCCGATGCACGTAAAACGTCGGAAGTGGCGTCCGCGGGCTGATGATCCGCAGATCGATGCCGCGGCAACCCGCCGCGCGAAAATAATTCTCCGCCGCATCCATTAATTGGCGGCCCAGCCCCTTGCCCTGCCGCCTCGGCTCAACTCCCAGCAGCCCAAGATACCCGCGTTCTCCACGCAGTTCGACGTAGATACACCCCGCAAGGCTGGCCGAATCTTCGGCAAGCAAAAACTTTCCTTTTTCCATGTACGCGCGCACCCCGGCCGGATCGATCCGCTGCCCTTCGATAAACGGCTGTTCCACCACAAATGCCGCGTTAATCAACCGCGCGAGCGGCTCGACGTCCTCAGGCGCCGCCACTCGAATGTGCGTAGCTTTTTCCAATCCCGGTGATTTGCCACTCTGTCTCATGGAAACGCCGGAATTCTATCTTGGTTCACGAGAAGGTCGCAAGAACGGTCAAACATTCGGTACAATTCGCAAAATGAAGCACCTTAGGCCACAAACCAGATGGCCCTCGCTAATCGCAGCGCTCGCTGCTCCCTTAGTACTCATGGCCGCGGCATCGATGACTCAAACCCACGCGGGTAACACCGCCGCTTGGCAAGACTTTCTAAAAGAGCTCGTGGCTGCAGCAGAAGACAGAACCCATCACACGGTTCGTTACGACCCGGCCTATGTCCGCATTCCCTATCCCGGAGGAGATGTCCCCGAGGATACCGGCGTGTGCACTGATGAGGTGATTCGTTCGTATCGCGCGGTGGGCGTCGATCTACAGAAAGAAGTGCACGAGGACATGGCGAAGAACTATTCGGCCTACCCCAAAGAATGGAGAACGCCAAGAAGCCGAACGGACACAAATATTGATCACCGGCGGGTGCCGAATCTGATGGTGTTTTTCAGCCGCAAAGGAGAAAACCTGGCGATTACAGGCAATGCCGCTGACTATTTGCCCGGTGATATCGTCACCCGGGATCTCGGTGGCGAAGTCCCGCACATCGGCATGGTCATCGACGAAAAATCACCTGAGGGCCGCCGTCACTTAGTCGTGCATAATATCGGCCAGGGACCGCAGATGGAAGATGTGTTATTCGCGTGGAAGATTACCGGCCACTATCGCTACTACGGACCAGCGTTCTAGTCCGTCAAAGAGATGTTCTGAAATGTCTGCACAAAAAACAGAAGAAAATCTTTCAGAACACGACGGGCTTTTGCTGGACTGTTGCCGCTGCGCTAACCGCGATCCTGAGGCCATGTTCAGCTCCACATAGGAATAGACGAGGATAAAAGGGTGGGCTGTCACGGATGCTAGAGAGCGCCTTGTAGAGTGTCAATCGATTGGGGACGGCCAAGGTCGAATTGGTATGGTGAGCTTTTTGTTTCCTGCGGCCTCCCTCCACGCTGGGGCACACAAACCCTCACCCTCTGAGGCCATGAAAAGCGGGAAAGATGTCATTCTGAGCCCATGCGAAGAGAGTAGGCGAAGAATCTCAACCGACAGAACACCAGCTCGTCTCGAAGCGTTACCGCAGTTTTCTCAACTAACTAAATCTCTCACCCCAGCGCGGCTTTGCCATTGAACCGTGCAGCCGAACCGAGCTCTTCCTCGATGCGCAAAAGCTGATTGTACTTCGCGACGCGGTCGGTGCGGCTGGCGGAGCCCGTCTTGATTTGCCCCGCCCCCGTAGCCACCGCAAGATCCGCGATGAAGGTATCCTCCGTTTCGCCCGAGCGATGCGAAATAATCGAGTGGTAGCCCGATTTCCGCGCTAACTCGATCGCGTCGATTGTTTCCGTCACGCTGCCAATCTGGTTGAGCTTGATGAGAATCGCGTTCGCGATGCCCTCTTTGATCCCCCGTGAAAAAATCTCCGTATTGGTCACAAAAATGTCGTCGCCTACTAACTGAATCTTGCTGGGAGAACTCTTCCACCCGATTTTCTGTGTGAGTTTTTTCCAACCCGGCCAGTCTTCCTCGCTCATTCCGTCTTCCAACGACACAATGGGGTATTTTTCAACCCATTTTGCCCAGTACTCCACCATTGCTTCAGGCGCATGCGCGGATTTGTCCGATTTTTTGAAAACGTACTTGCCACCGGCTTTGTCGAAAAATTCACTCGCTGCCGGATCGAGCGCGATGCTCACCTGCTCGCCCGGCTTGTACCCGGCCGCGGCAATGGCTTCGAGGACGATCTGGATGGCCTCTTCATTCGACTGGCAACTCGGCGCAAAGCCGCCCTCGTCGCCCACGGCCGTCGAGTAGCCGTGCTTCTTTAAAGCGCTCTTCAGCGCGTGAAATACTTCCACGCCCCATCGCAACCCCTCCGAAAAGCTCGGCGCACCCACCGGCATGACCATAAATTCCTGGAAGTCCACCGAGCTGTCCGCATGCGCGCCCCCGTTCAAGATGTTCATCATCGGGCAGGGCAGAAGATTCGCGGAAGTGTCTGAGGAATATCGCGTCAGGTATTTGTACAGCGGCATGTTCTGTGCGGCTGCGGTAGCGCGGGCGGCCGCCATCGAAACCGCGAGAATCGCGTTCGCCCCGAGCCGCGACTTCGCCGGCGTGCCATCCAGCTCGATCATGCGCTTGTCCAGCGCGCGCTGATCCGCCGCATCCATCCCGGTAACAGCTCTGGCAATTTCGCCATTGACGTTGCCAACGGCCTTCAGCACGCCCTTCCCGAGATAGTTCGACTTGTCCCCGTCGCGCAGTTCCAGCGCTTCATGCTCTCCCGTGGATGCTCCGGAAGGCACCGCCGCGCGCCCGCGCACGCCGTCTCGTCCGCCTCCCTCAACGTAAACGTCGGCCTCCACCGTGGGATTCCCCCGCGAATCGAGTACCTGGCGGGCATGCACCTTGCTGATCTTGACGGACATGGTCTCGGCGCGTCTCCTTTGCAAAATGTCGATTGTAGCAGGCCGAAAGTCAATCATGACCAAGGGCCCGTTTTCCATGAAGCAGGCGGCATTCAGGCAAAGCCTTGGACAAACCCTGGCGCCTCTCGCGTAAGACAAGGGAGCCTGGCGGCCAGCCCGTTACTCCCGACGCACAAGGCAGGTATTCACCTGATAGTCCCCTGAGGGTTATCTATCCAATATAGGAAACATGTGGAACAATAGCCTCGGGGCAAAAGCCGTGTCCATCCTTCCCGCGCACGAAGCTCGCCGCTCCAAGAGGGTAGTCACCAGAAAGGGTGCCAGCGTGGTGCTCAACCTCGGCTCTCAGCCGCAAAGGGTTCCTTGCCTGATTGTCGATCTCTCTCCCGAGGGGTTCCGGCTCCGGGGCGGTTTCCGGCTAAAGCGCGGACAGGTCGTGGAGGTCATCCCCGGCGACGATCAACTGAATGCCATCCGGTGCAGCGTCGTATGGATCGGCAAACCCGGCTCCAAGCAGGATGGCGAGGTCGGCCTCAAAGCCGTTTAGACCAGCCCTTCAGCTCAACGCACCTGTCGGCTTTTCCTGTCACTTCCTCCTTCCTTCAACCTGCGTTCCTCTTCTATCTATCCCCCTTGTTTTCTCTCCGCTGCGCGCTCTCTGCCCAACGGAGCGCTTACAACTCCTTTGCTATCAAAGAATTGCACATCCTTTTCCATGCAACGGAGAGTGTGCCTCCTTCTTCCTTCCTCTCTCTGACCTTTTGACAACCGAAAAAGAGGATTCCATGAGCCGCACAGAAGAAATTCTCAAGCGCATTCGGTCGATTGTCGCGGGAAGCGCGTTTCGGGACCGGCCGGGCGAAACAACTCGCCGAGGCGGTGCGCCGCCTCGGCCATTGCCGCTCGAGGGGCGTGTACGACGTCGGCAATGAGGCCGTCTAGATCGTTGCCTATAGCGGACCGGGCGCGCCAGCCTATCGAACGTTTCCCGCCGCGCCGCGACTCACCGGCGCGGCCATTCGAGAAAAGGCAACGCTCGTCGTGGGCGACGTGCCAACCGATCCGCGATACTTGATCGTGTTTGGAAGCACGCTCTCGGAAATTATTGTTCCCATCGTGCATCCCCAAAATGGAACCGTGAGACGTGGAAAGCGAGCGCACCAACGCGTTTTCCGCCAACAACCAGAAACTGTTGGAGGAATGTGCAAATGCGGCCTTCCCCTTCTCGGTTTCCTCATTTGCGGGGTCAGGTTGTGCAGGCGCAAAGAATCGTAAAACACACGTGTGCTACAAGATGCGTCGTAGGTGGGAGGCATGGTGAGATGCTCTCGGCCGCTCGATGGAGCGGTAGAGGAGGAAAGAGCTTGGTTAGTCCGGACGAGCGCGGGTAATCCCTCGCGCGCGGAATCGGTTATGACTTCCGCGGAATTGCAGGGATTTCCTTTATGCGTACCGCGCGATGCGCGTGTACCTTATCTACGTACGAAGAAAGAAAGGAGGGCTACCAGTAATGAACGCGAGCTCAGGTCTGGCGAACTTGGCCATAGAACAAGTTCTTGAACTCTCGGCGGAAGCCCACATCGAAAGGCGCATGACCGCCTTGGATTCTCCTGCGTTTCATCGTCTTACAGGGACGATCGTCGCTTATGGGAAAATGCTTACTCTTCTTGTTGCCCTGCAAGAGCGCGAAGAATTCTACGCGATGATCGCGCAACTGGACCTGCCCGCGTCCGTTACTGGACTGGCTCACTGATGATAGATTTGCAGTATGTGGAGAAAGAACTGTCCCGTCTGTAAACAGCCAATGGCGAAGAAAAATCCCACCGACACCGTCCCCTGCCCCTGTGGCAAGTATGTCTGGAAAGGTTAAGTGGACTCCGGCTCTTCGATGAGCGATTCCTGGCGGACGACGACGACGATGCCGGAATCCGTGATGTGGAAGCGGCGGCGGTCGGCCTCCGTGTCGTAGCCGATTTCGGTGTGCTCGGGAAGGCTCACGTGGCGGTCGATGATGGCGCGGCGGATCCGCGAGTGCCGGCCGATATTCACGTGGTTGTAGATGATCGAGTCCGCTACTTCGCAATAGCTGTTGACGCGCACGTCGTAGCCGATCACTGATTTTTGCACACGCCCGCCGGAGATAACCGAACCGCCAGCCACGATGGAATCGAGCGCCACCCCCATACGCTCGGGATCGGCAAAGACAAATTTCGCTGGCGGATACTGGTGCTGCCAGGTGCGCAGCGGCCACTGCTTGTCGTACAAGTTGAAAACCGGCGACACGCTGACCAGGTCCATGTTGGCTTCGTAATAAGCATCGAGGGTGCCGACATCGCGCCAGTAGAGCGCGTCCTTGGCGTTTTCATCCACAAAGTTGTAGGCAAAGACGCGATGCTTGGTGATGATGCGCGGAAGGATGTCTTTGCCAAAGTCATGGCTGGACTTGGGGTCTTCCGAGTCGGCAAGAAGGATCGGAATCATCAGCTGCGTATTGAAAATATAAATGCCCATCGAGGCATTGCAGTGGCCCGCGTGGTGCGGGAACTCTTTGGGCGCAGCGGGCTTTTCCTCAAAGCCGACGATGCGCCAGTCCTTGTCCACTTCGAGGACGCCGAACTGGCGCGCCGCTTGCGCGACAGGAACCTGAATCGTGGCCACGGTGACGTCGGCGGCCGTATCGGTGTGTTGCTGAAGCATCTTGGCGTAGTTCATCTTGTAGATGTGATCGCCGGAGAGGATGAACACGAATTTGGAACGTTCGCTTCCGATAGAATAGATGTTTTGATAGACGGCGTCGGCGGTGCCCTGATACCACTGCTGGGAGACACGCATCTGCGGCGGAATCACTTCGATGTATTCGCCGAGGCCGGCAAGCGGCGACCAGGCGGCGCGAATGTGGCGATTCAGGCTGAGAGCCTTGTACTGGGTAAGGATGAAGACGCGGCGGAGGTCCGAATTGATGCAATTGGACAGTGTGACGTCAATGATGCGGTAGAGCGCGCCGAAAGGAACGGCGGGCTTGGCGCGGTCACGGGTCAGCGGCCAAAGACGCTCCCCCTGCCCCCCGGCAAGAAGTACGCCGATGGCATCCCGCATCGAAGTTTCGGACATGGGCCGGCTCCCAGGACGCTAAATGGAGAAGCGCGCACATTCTAACAGCAGAAACGAGCCCTTGGACAAGCAGAGTCGCCGCCGAAGGGGGCAGAGAGAACCCGGCAGTGGCCCCCAAGAGCGCGAGCAAGCACCTGCCAATGGTTATATTCGCGTTACTATAGTTGCAGAGTGGTTATCGGAGAGTCTTAGTACCTATAAAACCCCGGTACTCTTGTAAACGTTCCTTGACTGTTGCTCGCGAATTGATTAGAAGAAGCCAGCTACCTTTCAGGGTGCACCTGCAAAGCGGCCAATACATGCGATAATGAAACAGGGCGGTGCCCAAAAGAATTTACAGAGCTGGCGGCAGTATAACCAGCGAGAGGCTCCGCAAGTTACCAATCCGAACCGGATTGGGGGTGAATTTATAAAGTGGCGGAAGTCATCATCCAAGAGAACGAGTCCTTAGAAAACGCACTGCGGCGTTTTAAGCGCAAAGTGCAACAGGAAGACATCATCAAGGAGATTAAGAAGCACAGTTTCTACATGAAGCCCGGCGAAAAGCGCCGGGCCAAAGAAGCGCTTTCGCGGAAGCGACTGCGCAAGAAGCAGCGGCGGGAATCGGAGTAATTCCGTAGGGCGGTCCTTCAGGAAGGGCCGCCCTTCCGTTATCCGTCGCAGCCGCCGCGCACAACTTCCGAGAATTAGGCCCCCATTAGGCAGAACGTTTGGGAGTTTTTCGCAGCTTTGTACCCGCAGGCCCAAGGGATCCGCGCCCGGCATCCCCGGATACTGGTCTCCTCAAGCATCTTGGCTCTGAGGTGCAAAGTCGTGCCAAACCTCTGTCCCTACGGGAACCAGGGGAGAGCGCCTTATGGAATACCACGACAAGGTGTTGAAGTGTGCGGAATGCGGTGCGGAGTTCGTGTTCACGGCCGGCGAACAAATGTTTTTCGCCGACAAGGGGTTCAAGAACGAACCGAAGCGCTGCAAAGCGTGCAAAGCGAAAAGGGCCGAAGGCGGCGGGCACGCTGCGTCGGCACGCACGGAAACCAAGACCAATTGCTCACAATGCGGAAAGGAAACCACGGTTCCCTTTCGCCCGACGCAGGGGCGGCCAGTATATTGCCGTGAGTGCTTCCAGCAGCGGCGGGCCATGGGTGCGGCGTAGATTCGAAGTTGGAAGTTAGAAATTAGAGGTTCGAAAGAAGGGCTCGCAGGGGAGAAGGTTTCCGGTGGGACGGGTTGGTTTTTTCCGTCCCGCTTTTTGTTTTTGCCGATTGTTTGCACCTAAAGCGTTTCTAACCGATTGGGATGATCGCACCACACAATCGCAAGAATGCGCTAGTGCTGCGTTGTCCGCCAGGTTGTGCCGCAGCACGTACCCAGCTCCGGGCCGGGTGCGCCTCTACAAATACGGCGGGCTCCGTCACGAACAAGAGTCGAGATAAGCGGAGAATCGCGCGAGGGCTTCGGGCATGTTTTTGCGGCCATAACCGAAGCGGATGTGGTGCGGCTGATCGTAGACCGTTCCCGGCAGTAGCAAGACGCCCGCGTTTTTCACAACGTCCTCACAAAAGGAAAGCACATCGCCTTGCGGCTTGAATCGCGCGAAGCCGATGGGGCTGGCATTGGGCTTGACCCATTCGAAGAGAATCGAATGCTGGCGCAAGAAGGAATCCAGAAGCGGCAGGTTGCGCAAAACGATTTCACGGTTACGCTGAACCAAGACTTCGCGATGACGCAGCGCTAGAGCACTGAGAAATTCGCTCGGAGCGCTGCTGCAAATCGTCGTGTAGTACTTGAATTCGAGGCAGCGCTGCAGGATTTCCGCATCTTTGGAAACCAGCCAGCCGAGCCGAAGCCCCGGCAAGCCGTAGGTCTTACTCATAGAACCCAGACTGACCGCGCGGTCGTAAATTTCGCAGGCGGCCGGAAGACGCGAAGCGGGATCGTGCTCGAGTTCGCGATAGACTTCGTCGCAAAAAACGATGATTCCGCGGCTAGCGGCAAGCTTCGTGACTTGCTGAAAAACGCTCGCCGACATGAGCAGCCCCGTCGGATTGTGAGGCGTGTTGACGTAGATGATTTTCGTGTTGGGCTGAATCAGTCTTTCCAGGGCCGCGAGGTCATGGGCCCAGCCATTCTCATAGCAGCGGCGCCATTCGCTGACTTGGGCTCCCGTGCTGCGCGCCACTTCGAGGGCGCTCTCGTAACAGGGCGTTTCGACAATGACATGATCGCCGGGTGAAAGCAACGCGTGGTACAGAACAAAGATGCCTTCCTCGGTTGCAGCCGTGACAAGGATATCGTCAGGACGAATGCCCTGATACATTCCTGAGATGACTTCTCGCAGCGCGGGCGCGCCGGGCGATTCGGTGTAGCCGCACCGGTGCTTTAAGAAACATTCATGAGAAACGGGCTCGAGATCGAGCAGTTCCTGGATGGTGTGGGACTCCGCGTCGGAACTGGAAAGCAGGTATTTGGCAGTGAATTCGTATTTCCCAAAATACTGTTCGATGCGAAAAGGCTTGATTTGCATGGCAGAAGAGTCTGGCAAGGGCTACGTTCTCGCGTCTAGCGCCAAATTGACACGTTCGAGCGGGACGCGCCCCAACGGCGCATGCTTCGGGTTAGGAACAATCCGAGAGCCGCGCCTAAGGCAGCCCGGATAAAGACGTCACGGGCAACCGCTTCAACGAATCGGGCGTCTTTCTTGAACTAGCTATAGCTAGACGCGAGATGTCGGAAAAGTGCTTTGATTCCGAAAACGCCGATTGCACCACTCGGCCTGCTCCAGAGCTTCAAACGATCTCCTCTTTCTCCGTGTCCCATTGGACCGTGCGACCCTGGCGCAGCGATGCGATCGCCATTTGGCAGGCGATCGCGGAACTATAGCCCAGCTCGAAGGGGCAATTGGGCTGTTTGCGGCTGCGGACACAATCAAAGAAATTACTCATGTGAGCTTCGGTATCCGCTTCATCCGAGCCGACGATGTTGGCTTCGCCCCCGACCGCTGAGGAGGGTTGAGCTTTTTGCGCGGCGTGACCGCTTTGCGGCAGATAGCTCAAATTATCCACAACGCGTAGCACGGTCCCTTTCTTTCCAAGAGCCAGGTCGTTTCCGTCCTCGCCATAGTAGTTGTTGCCGAACATGGAATTCCAAGTGAACAGCAGATTTTCCGGCTGATCCATGCAGACATTCATGGTGTCGGGGACTTCCATGTCCGGGGAAAGATAGTTATAGCCAACCATCGTGACGCGGCGAGGAACCTTGAGCCCCAGCACTTTGTACCAGAACGCTACCTGGTGGACCATATTCTCAAAAACGTTTCCGCCGGAATAATCCCAAAAAAATCGCCAGTTGATGAAGCGCTGTGGATCGAAATCGTGAGGCGCTGCTTCGCCCTCGAACTCTTTCCAAACAACATGTTCGAGATTGCAGTCAGGGGGGATTGCCCGTTTCCATCCCCCGTAAGAACTGTTGCGATAATGATGCGTGTGAACTGCCGTGATGGTCCCCAAGCGATCTGGCGTGGAGAGTTCCCGCGCGCGTCGGAAGGCTTTCCCGCTCACGGACTGGACCCCCACCTGAACCACACGATTCGATCCTTCCATGGCGCGGCGCATACGGCGCGCATGGTCGGGATTGAAGGCCATGGTCTTTTCCTGATAGACGTCTTTGCCTGCCTGAATGGCGGGAACGAAGTTGAGGGCATGCTGGTGTTGGGGGGTCGCGATGAGCACGGCATCGACGGACTTGTCGTCGAGCAAACGGCGAAAGTCGGTGTAGGTCTGAATGCCCGGAGCGATGCGCTTCACTTCGTCCAGGCGGCGTGAATAGACGTCGGCGACAGCGACGGCTTGGGTATCGGGCGCGCGCAGAGCGGCCTTGAAGATATCCATTCCGCGGCCGCCGGCGCCGATGAGGCCAAAGCGGATGCGGTCGTTGGCACCGAGGACGCGAGCCGGCGGCAACATCGATGAGCCGGCGAGGGCGGCGACACCTCCGCTAAGTTGATGGATGAAACGGCGACGATTGAGCATGACTTTAACTCCTATGGGTCACACGGAAGAATATTTCCTGCAAAGGGCTTTGATTTTGTCGACTAGCTTGGGTACGCCCGCGGAGGGATCCTCTTCCCCTTCATATTCCGCGGACATAAAGCCTTTATAGTTGGACCGCGCGAAAATCTGCCAAACGCGGTCGAGGTCCACGGTTTGCCCGTCTGCGAAGCGGTCGCGGATGTGCGTGTGCGTGGCATAAGGCACGGTCGCCTCGATTTGCGCGTAAGCATCGGCGTGCGCGGCGGGGATGAAATTGGTTATGTCGAGATTTATTCCGAAAGACGGGGAGTCTACGCGATGGACAATCTCAAGGCATGTTTCCGAGTTCTGCGTGATGCCCTCGTGGTCTTCCATGCCCAGTGTGATGCCCTTCTTTCCGGCGTATTCGCAAGCCTGCTTCAAGCTATCCACTGTCCATTCCATTGCCTGTTGAATGGTGGCTCCTGCGGGAAGCTTGCCGGCGAAGACGCGCAGGTGAGGCGCCCCAAGAGATTCCGTGACATCCACCCATTTCTTGATTTCCTGCAAGACTTGGGCGCGCTTGCCCGGTTCGGCCTGCACGGTACTAGCTCCAATGGCTGCGCCGGAAAAGCATACACCGTTTTTGAAGGCCAGTTGCCGGAGAGAAGCCAGGTAGGCAGGGTCGGTGGATTTGAACCAATAGGCGGTCATATCCACGCCATCGATGCCGAGCACGACGGCCTTTCGAATGACGTCCTCCATGGTCATTTTGCCGGCGGCGAGGAGCTTGCTGTAAGAGTAGGCGCAGCAACCCGTGAGCAGCCGCGGCGTTGCTGCAGTTGCCGGCTCTGTGTCTGGTATGGGAGCCCAAGTTCGAGCAACGCGGGCAAGTTCCGGGCCCGCGATAACCGCCGGCCCCGCGGCTCGCAAAAAGTCTCTACGGTCGATCCGCTTTGGCGTCATGGATGGAACTCTCCCCTATCATGGAACCGAACTCTCGCCGGAACAAGCCCGGAGCTGCTTAACGGGCGATTCCGGCTATCGGCCGGAGGCGTGCAAATTCTAACCGCCGCGCGGTAGGGTATCGAGCGTGAAGTCCCCGACATGTTCGTGTTTTTACCAGGGGCCAGCGCATGGCTCGTCCCTTCACCAACGACATCGAAGAAAAATTTCAAATCATTGCCGCCCGCGCATTTCTAACGCTTCGCGGATGGCCCGCGAACAAGACCAAAACAAGACCGGGGAAGGAACGGGAAGGGGAGCTGTCCGTTACCGGACACTCGTCTCCGGGTTCGGACAGTATCGGTGCAGCGCGGCCTGGCCATTACCTCCTAAGTTCATGCAAATGCAAAACTTGCTTCACCGACCTATCTGGTAGGCGGACTGCTAGGATGAGTGTAAAGGGACTGCTTGCGTCTGCTCTCACGGTCTGGAGGTGCTTCTGTGTTTGGCTTTGCACAGGGCGTGCGCCACACGTTCCGCCAACTACTAAAATCGCCGGTTTTCACCGCGGTTTCCGTCCTAACAATCACGCTAGGAATCGGGGCCAACACGGCCATCTTCAGCGTGATGAATGCGGTGGTCCTGCGGTCGCTTCCCGTTCCGAATCCGCGACAACTCGTATATTTCCATCTGAAGAATCAGCCGCTAAGTACCTCGCAGACGGGCTTCGGAGATATGTCCATGTCCATGCCGGTGTTTGAGGCCATGCGCACGCGCCAGGACGTTCTCCAGGAAGTCATCGGCTTTGCTCCGCTGGCTTTTGAAAAAGTGGCCGTGCGAGTCGGGAGCGAACCGGAAGAAGTGTTCGGTGAAATGGTGAGCGGCAACTTCTTCTCGGGCCTGGGAGTGCAGCCCGTTCTAGGCCGCGGGTTCACACGGGAAGACGAATCCACGCACGCCCCCGTTGCCGTTTTGAATTATGCGTGGTGGAAGGGCCGCTTTGGCGGCGACAAGAGCGTTCTGGGCAAGATTATCTACGTCAAAGGAGTTCCGCTGACTATCGTCGGCGTCGCGCCAGGCGGTTTTAATGGCGTAGATCCCGTTCATACGAGAATGGACTTCTGGGTCCCGCTGCAAAACCGTCCCGCATTCAATGCCTGGGGAGCACCGCCAGCCGATTACACGCTCTATGGATCGCCCAACTGGCTGGCACTGGACATGCTCGGCCGCCTGCAACCGGGCATTTCGCCAGAGCAGGCCGCAGCTCAACTCACGCCTGCCTTTCGGAACACGCTGGCGAGGGCGTCGCCGGTGGATCCTCGCGATCAAAAACCGTTGCTCGTTCTTTCCCATGTTCGGGGCCTGGAGAACTTACGCGACGACTATGAAGATCCGCTCCGTTTCTTGATGAGCATGGTCGCGTTGGTGCTGCTGATTGCGTGCGCGAATGTGGTGATGCTGATGCTGGCGCGAAATGCCGGCCGCCTCCCCGAGTTTTGTTTGCGTCAAGCACTTGGAGCAAACGGGAGGGCCCTGTTCCTGCAATTGCTTCAAGAGAACGTGGTGCTGGTGGCCGCGGGCGGAGCTCTCGGCTGGTGGTTTGCCGGCGCAGCCACGCAGGCGCTTACGACCTGGTCTGGCGTGGACATTTTGATTCAGCCGGACGGAAGAGTCTTGCTGTTCACCGCCGGCATCGCCGCCGCGGTCGCCGTGGCATTCGGCCTGGCCCCCATGCCGTTCCTTAGCCGGCTGCCGTTGAATCTTGCGCTGCGATCCGCAGCCGGGGCAGTCAGCGCCGGGCGAAACCGGCTTTGGCGCCGCAAGCTCGTCGTGGCGTTGCAGATTTCCCTTTGCATGGTCCTGCTGTGTGCCGGGGGGCTCTTGTACCGGACGCTGCGCAACCTGAAATCCAGCAACCTTGGGATGCGCACCGCGGGCCTGCTCGTGTTTGGGATCAGCCCGCAGTCCAACATCCGCACGGACGCGGACGCAGTCCGCTTCCACACGGCGTTGTTAGAGCGCATGCGCGCGTTGCCGGGAGTGGACTCCGCGACGATCATGGAAGTGCGTATCGGCAGCGGAGACAGCGATAACGACGGCGTGCTCGTGGACGGGCGTAACCCAGCTTCCGACCGTCCGTTTGCAGGTGTACGCGTGAATCTTGTCGGATCGGCCTTTTTGCATACACTTGGAATTCCTCTGCGGCAGGGCCGGGACATCCAGGACTCCGATACTTCCAGTTCGCCGAAAGTTGCGATTGTCAATCAAACCTTCGTCGATCGCTACCTGCACGGTGTGGAAGCTGTGGGACACCATATGGCGGTGGAAGGGGCTCCGAAAACCGAGTACACCATCGTGGGCGTTGCCGGGAATAGCCGCTACACCCAAGTTCGCGAGGCCGACCGGCCCATGGCGTATTTGCCTTTTGCGCAGACACAGGGAGTGCTGGGGATGCAATATGAGCTGCACACGACCGGCGACCCGAAAATGCTCATCAGCGAAGCGGCAAAGGTGGTTCACGACATTGACCCGAACTTGCCGCTGGAAAAGCCCATGACCCAGCAGGATCAGTTTGAGGAGACCATCTCACGAGAACGGTTGATCGCAAACCTGTCTGTCTTTTTTGCCGGGCTGGCCGGCTTTCTCGTCGCTATCGGGCTTTACGGGACGATCTCCTACGGCATCAGCCGCCGCACCATGGAGATCGGCGTGCGCATGGCGTTGGGAGCACAGCGGCATGAGGTGCTTCGGATGGTTTTGGCGGAGAGCTTGACCGTGGCTGCAGTGGGCCTTGCCCTGGGGATTCCGGCATCTCTGGCAGTAGCCCGGACCTTGCGTTCCATGGTGTTCGGCTTGAGCCCCAACGATCCGTTGACCATTGGTCTGGCCTTGGCGGGCGTCGCCGCGGTCACGCTGGCTGCGGCAATCATTCCCGCGCGCCGGGCCGCGTCTATCGATCCGATGCGCGCGTTGCGGATGGAGTGAGCTAGCGTAGCACTCCGCGAAAGTTTTCAATTCACGATAACCATCGTACGCTCACAACTCGGACGGAGCGCCAGCGATTCATCGAAACCGGCCTCGCGCAAGCCTCTCAAGTACGCAGGGGCTCGGGATTGTGCCCCATCCGGCGCAATTTCGGGAGGTAACATGCCACTCCGGCGGCGGGCGTGCAAATTCGGACGCGGGCGGGGTATGATACGAAGCTCGAGAGTCCCCCGGTAAGGTTTTGTCCTTCGAGGGCCTGTCTTATGGCTCACCGCTTCACTATCGGCGTCGAAGAAGAATTTCAGATTATTGATCCCGCGACCTGCGAATTGCGTTCGCACGTCAGCCAACTGATTTCCCAGGCTTCGCCGGACATTGCGGAACAAGTCAAGCCCGAGTTGCATCAATCCATCGTGGAAACGGGTACGCGCATTTGCGACAGCGTCAGTGAGCTGCGCATCGAAATGCACCGCACCCGCAGAGAATTGGTGGCCGCGGCGGAGCGCGCGGGGCTACAAGTAGCGGCAGCAGGGACGCACCCATTTTCGAGCTGGATCGATCAGGTCATTTCTCCGGGGGAGCGCTACGAACACATCGTCGAAGAAATGGGACAGCTGGCGAGGTCGCTGCTGATCTTCGGCATGCACGTGCACGTGGCCATGCCGGACAGGCAGACCACCATCGACCTGATGAACGGCGTGCGGTATTTCCTGCCGCACCTGCTGGCGCTTTCGACCAGTTCGCCGTTCTGGATGGGCCGAAACACAGGGTTGAAATCGTTCCGCACCACGGTATTTCGCCGCTTTCCGCGGACGGGCGTGCCGGAGCAGTTCGAATCGTGGAGCGCGTACGAAAATTTCGTGAACCTGCTTGTCAAACTGCACTGCATCGACAACGGCAAGAAAATCTGGTGGGACGTGCGGCCGCATCCGATGTTTGGCACGCTGGAGTTCCGCATGTTCGACGTCTGCACGAAAGTCGGGGAAGCGGTGGCCATTGCGGCGCTGGCGCAAGCCATTATCGTGAAGCTGCACCGTTTGTACACGTTGAACCAGAGCTGGCGGCTGTATCGCCGGGCGCTCATCGAGGAAAATAAATGGCGCGCGGCGCGCTATGGAATCGACGGCAAACTCATTGATTTCGGCAAAGAAGCGGAAGTGGACATGCGGCAACTGATTCCGGAACTGCTGGAACTGGTGGATGACGTGGTTGATGATCTCGGAAGCCGCGGCGCCGTCGAATACGTTCACACCATGGTGAAAGAAGGAACCAGCGCGGACCGGCAACTGAGAGTTTATCGAGAGACGGGAGATATGAAAGCCGTCGTGCGCCACATTGTTGCGGAGACCCGCGCCGGCGTGACGGAGCCGCGCACTTCGCCGACACACGCCGTGAATTGAAGCGATTCGCACGCGAGGCAGTCCCACAGTTTCCTGACAGGAGAACGCAAATGAAAAAGGTTGGCCTTCTCTGCGGGCGGGAATACAGCTTTCCCCCGGCGTTTATCGTGCGGGTGAACGAGTTGGGCAAGAAAGACGGAGTGGCCGCGGAATTCGTGAAGCTGGGCGGCACGCGCATGGGCGAGCCGGCGCAGTACAGCGTGATCGTGGACCGCATTTCGCACGAAGTCGAGTATTACCGCGGATTTTTGAAACACGCCGTTCTACAAGGGACCTACGTGATCAACAATCCGTTTTGGTGGACGGCCGACGACAAATATTTCAATTATTCGGTGGCGGCAAAGCTGGGAATCGCCATTCCCAAGACCGTGCTGCTCCCCCAGAAGGGTTATCCGAGCGATGTGGACATCACTTCAGAATCGCTGCACAACCTGGAATATCCGTTGGATTGGGAAGGCATGTTGGACTACGTGGGGCGGCCGGCGATTCTGAAGCCGTTTTCCGGAGGCGGCTGGAAACACGTCTACAAGGTCAACAATAAGCAAGAGTTGCTGGCCGCGTATGACCGGACTTCGCCGTATTGCATGACGCTGCAACAGTTCATTGATTTCACGCAATACGTGCGCTGCTTTACCTTCGGCAAGACGGACATCATTCCCGTTCACTATGATCCAAAGGAACGGAAATATCTGGTTGAGCATGCGTACCTAACTTCGGAATTGGGCGTGCGCATTGTGAAGGACGCGCAAACCATCAGTCAGGCGCTCGGTTATGAAATGAATAGCATCGAATTTGCCATCAAGGATGGCGTGCCCTATGCGATCGATTTTCTGAATCCCGCGCCGGATTTTGAACGCGATCGCATCACGGAATTTTATTTTGAGTTGGTGGTGGAAAAGATGGCGCACCTGGTGATCGACCGCGCGCTTCACGGCCAGACTTATTCGTCCTGGCCGCGCTGGGAGGAAATGCTGGGGATGGGCGTGGCCTCGGGATTCACGGGAGCACCCAGGAGCGCGGTTACGGGACAAAAACCCGCAGCGGTTCCCGCTTGGGGCTCCGCGCAGGGGACGTGACGCAGTGACCACGGCTCCCACACCTTCGGTGCCGTCCCCTACACTGGCCGAAGACTGGCACGAAATCTTGGAGCCCCTGCTGTTGCGCATGCCCGGGCTTCCGGAGGATTTGTTTCGACGCATGAGGAAGGCAAAGCTGACCTTTGGCAATCGCGTCCATTGTCCCTTTCTGCGGCCCTTCTTTCTTTCTCCAGAAGATGAACAACGCGTACGAGGCGTGGCGGAGACCGTTGCGGAACTTGGCGAGCGCGTGGTGGTAGCCGCCTTGGCTGACAAACACGTTTTTGATCAATTGCATTTGCGCGAAGAAGAGGAGCGGCTTGCGCGAATTCACGTTGATTTTGGCCCCGCCAGCACGGCGTCGCGGCTGGACGCGTTTTTGTTGCCTGATTCGCTCAAGTTTGCCGAATACAACGGGGAATCGCCTGCCGGCGCAGGCTACGCGGAGACGCTCGCGGAAATTTTTAGTGAACTTCCGATAATGGGCCAATTTGCCAGGAAATATGAAGTGCACCACTACTCGTTGAGCGCCAAACTGCTCGAGGCGCTGCTCCAGAGCTACAGAGACTGGGGCGGTTCGGCACAGAAGCCGCAAATCGCCATTGTGGACTGGAAAGAAGTGCCAACGTGGAGCGAATTTGAGATTCTGCAAACGCGCTTCGAAAAGATGGGGATTCCCACGCTCATTGCCGATCCGCGCCAACTTGAGTGGGACGGAAAATCTCTGCTTGTGGACGACAAAAAAATCGATCTCATTTACCGGCGGGTGCTGATCAATGACCTTGTGGCCAAGCCGTCGGAGTGTTCCGCGCTGGTCAAGGCTTACAGGACGGGCGCGGTATGCGTGGCGAACAATTTCCGCTGCAAGATTCCGCACGTGAAAGCGTTTTTTGCGGTTCTCACCGATGAGCAAAACGGGAGTCTCTTCTCGCTCAGCGAGCGGGAATTAATTCGCAAGCACATCCCGTGGACCCGCGTGGTGGCCGACGTTCAGACAGCGCATTACGGCGAGCATGTGGAATTGCTCGCGTTCATCCGCGAGCAGCGCGAGAACCTGGTGTTGAAACCTAGTGACGAGTACGGCGGGTCCGGAGTAACGCTCGGATGGGAAACCAGCGAAACCGCTTGGGACGAAGCCATCGAGCGCGCGCTAACTGCGAAGAGTGGTGCGTGGATCGTGCAGGAGCGGATTCCTATTCGCCGCGAGGTCTTTCCCTATATTGCGCAAGCGGGCAGAGTGGATTACCGCGACATGCTGGTAGACTTCGCGCCGTACTTGTTCCGCGGAAAGCTGTGCGGCTTTCTCACGCGCCTCAGCTCGACGGGACTTGCCAACGTCACTAGCGGCGGCGGTCAGGTACCTGCGTTCCGGGTCGCGCCCAGAAGCCCGGCAACGACCTAGCCAACCTAGCCTGCAACCAACACCTTGATTCTGACCGTCCATTGGGGCAGTAGAAAGAAAGCCACCGCACGGAAACCACTCCGCTAGAAAATCTGCGAGATTCAAGTAAACTGATTTGGATGGACTTTGGTGCTCCCAATCCTGAGCTGATGCGCGGCGCACGGAACGCCGTTCAGACCTGCCTCGGCGTGCGCGCGGGCGAGCAGGTCGCGTTGATTGCCGATGAGGCCAGCCGCAGTGTAGCCGCGAGCATTTCGGCAGCGCTGGACAAACGCAAGGCGCGCAGGACCGGATTCTTGCTGGAAGCTCTAGGCCCGCGGCCGATGGCAGCCGCCCCAGCGGAGGTCTTGAACGCGCTCGAAACAGCCGACGTTGGCGTGCTCTGCATGACCCCGCAGCCGGGCGAGCTTGCGGCGCGTATGGCCATCGTGAAGGTTGTCGAGCGCCGCCAGATTCGTTACGCGCACATGGTCGGCGTGACTCCGCAGATCATGCAGCAGGGGATGCGCGCGGACTATCGCATCGTGGACCGCTTAAGCGACAAGTTGCGCGAGCGCTTACTGCGCGCGAAAACGCTGACAGTAAAGACCGAGGCTGGCACGCAATTTGCCGCGCACTTCGACCGGCGGCTCGATTGGGTGAAGACGAGCGGGCTCATCAACCCGCGCTATTGGTCCAATCTGCCAGCCGGCGAAGTTTTCACCACCCCTGCGACCGTGGACGGAACTTTCGTTTGCGACGCCACCGCGGGCGATCACTTCAACGGAAAATACGGGGACTTGCAGTCCACGCCGCTCACGCTGACCATTAAAGTCGCGCGGCTCGTGGACGTTGCGTGCGCGCGAAAGGATTTGGAGCAGGAGTTCTGGGACTATTGTCATACCGACGAGAACAGCGATCGCGTCGGGGAGTTGGCGTTTGGAACCAATCTCGGTTTGACGGAAATGATTGGGGTTCTTCTTCAGGACGAAAAGTTTCCCGGTGTGCATCTCGCGTTTGGCGATCCTTACGGCAGCCAGACGCACGCCGATTGGAAATCCACCACGCACGTGGACGTGCTCACGCGCCAATGCGACGTCTGGATCGATGACGACCAGGTGATTGATAAAGGCCGCTATCAACTCAACCACCTTGGGCTAGGGTAAGCCTGCCGCGACGAATTCATTCCGACCCGCGACTGTCCCATGTATGCTTAGGAAGATTTGTGTAATATCACGCGTGGGCAGTGCGTAGTTCTGCTGCAAAACACGACACTCCTGCAAGGAGCCAGTGATGCGAAACCAAATTGTGGGTACGACGATGCCAGTCCTGGAGTTTGTGCTGGACCCCAATGACGCAATCATCTCGGAGGCGGGCCAGCTTTCCTGGATGGGCAGCTCGATTCAAATGACCACGCACACGCAGTTCGGTGGCGGCGGAGGCGTTTGGGGCGCGCTAAAGCGGGTTGCGGGCGGCGGAACGCTGTTCATGACGGAATATCGCGCCCTGGGAGCGCCAGGCGAACTGGCATTTGCCACCAAACTTCCCGGACATATTGTGCCCGTCGAGGTCGGAACGGGCCGTGAATATATGATTCACCGCCACGGGTTTTTGTGTTCCACGCCGCAGGTTCAAATTGGTGTGGGGTTTCAGCAATCCCTAGGCGCAGGGATCTTTGGAGGCAGCGGGTTCGTACTGCAGCATGTGAGCGGACAGGGCACCGCATGGATCGAGCTTTCCGGGGAATTGATCGTGAAAGACTTGCAGCCGGGAGAGTTGCTGCGCGTCCATCCGGGCCATGTCGGGGCGTTCCAAGCCAGCGTGAATTTCCAAATCACCACGGTGCCTGGCATCAAGAACATGATCTTTGGAGGTGACGGAATTTTTCTGGCGTCCTTGAGGGGACCGGGCCGCGTGTGGCTGCAGACTCTGCCGATCGCCAAACTTGCGCACGAGCTGATGGAATACATGCCGATCGAGTCCGCGAGAAGCCCACAAGCCAACGTGGTTGGCGGAATTGTGGGCTCCATCTTAGGAGACTCGGACTAGGAAGCAAGCGCGAGAAAATTCCTTGCGAATTCCAGACAAGCGAAACGAGAGATGAGCCGTGGGAATTTCACGATCTCAGGCTTCCCACGGGTTGACGACGGTCACAGATAGATCTTTGAAATCGGAAGTATTGTGCGTCGCCAGCGTAGCGCGAGAAGCCAACGCGATGGCCGCGATCATGGTATCCCTCAATTCCACCGGGCGACCCTGGCGTCTCCGTAAGGCCATTAGTTCCGCCGCTTGTTCCGCCGCCGCGATGTCGAAAGAGGCGTAGCGCCCTTCAATTTCTTCCCTCAGTACAGCTTCGACCTCTTGTGTCATCTGTTCGCGTCGCCGACCCGGCGGCATACTCTGAAGTCCATATCGGATTTCCATGGGAGTGATGGAAGTGGTCCAGATCGAGGATACTGGCTGGCGGTCAAGCCACCGTACAACCGCCATTTCGGGCTCCGCGCGCGTCAACGCCGAAAGCGCTTTCGTATCCAGGATAATCATTCCGCGAAATCCGGAGGCTCGATCGTGAAACCCTTCAGTTCGGGGAATTCCTCACCTTTTCTGAGCCCAATCCTACGGAAGCGAGATGCGATCCGTGTACCCAGACCTTTGCGGCTGGATCCCTCGCTCTTTGCCGCGTCGCGCAAAATTTCGCGAACTTCTTCTTCCATGCTGCGGCCGTTGCGCTTGGCGCGCCGCTGGAGCTTGCTTTTCACGGCGTTCTCGATATTCCTCACAACCAACTGTGCCATCACCCCCCCCTACAAATCGCGACATCATGATATCTGCTTGCGTGCCGCCGCCCCCCGCACTGCAGGCTTTTTCTCGGCAAGGCCTTCAGAAAAGGCGCGAGATGTATTCGCGCATCTGGTGCCTCCAGTAGGGCCAGTCGTGGCCGCCTTGAGGTCCCCAGTTGTCGAGCGAGTGGCGGATGCCTTTGCTGGACAGCACTTCGGACAGACGGTAGGTGGGCCCGCTGTTCTCCCAGGGGCCTGTGCCCGTCGTGAGGTGAATGTCGCAACTGGCGATCTGCTCGTAGAACCAGGGATCGCCCATGTTGGAGAGGTAATCGACCGGGTTGTTGAAATAGAAATTGTCGTCGTACATGCCGTCCATGAAATTCCGCAGATCGTAGACGCCGGACATGGCGAAGCAGCGCTTGATTACGTCGGGATGCTTGAAGAGCGAATTTGCCGCGTGGTAGGCGCCGAAGGAAGCTCCCATCGTGGAAATGGCGATGCCCTGCGTCTGGCAATTGTTCCAAATGAACGGCACGACTTCTTCCCGCAGGTAGGAATCGAACATCGCTTGCACATAGCTGCGGTGAAACGGATGCGCGCCTTTGTTGTAAAAGCTCAGGCCGTTGATCGGGTCGACCGTGTAGAGCTTAATCTTGCCGCCATCGATGAAGTCGCCAAGCGCGCCCACCATGCCTTGGCCTTCGAGTTCCCATTCGTCGCCAGCGCTCGTGGGAAAGCCAAGCAAAGGCGGGCCCCAGTGGCCGTAGACCACCACGCCAAGCTCCAACCCGAGCCGCTGGGAATACCAACGCTGATATTCGCGTTTCATTGATTGCCTCTTGCTTGCCGCGGGGAGGGAAAGTATGCCAGCATGAGCGGGTTCCGAGCAATGACACAGCAAGACAGCGCGCGCGCCGAAACATGCCGCGGATTCTAGCGTCTTGACTGGCGTAATCACATGCAAAAAATAGGAGCCAACGCTCATGGCCGCAACCACAACGACTTCCAAGCCAAGTCCCGAACGCATTTTCAACACCATGATCGCGTTTCAGGAGACGGAAGCTCTGAAAGCAGCGATTGAATTGGACATTTTCACGGCGATTGCAGAAGGAGCTAACACTGCCGCGGCGCTGGCCGCGAAAACCGGAACTTCCGAACGCGGCATGCGCATCCTATGTGATTACTTTACGGTGAAAGAGTTTCTGACCAAGAAGGGAGAGAAGTACGCTCTGACGCAGGAAGCGGCCACCTTTTTGAATCGCCACTCCCCCGCCTGCCTGGCCACGATGGTCGATTTTCTGGCCAGTCCCTGGAGCCGAAAGAATTTTGGCGCGCTGGCGGAAGCCGTGCGCAAAGGAGGAACGGCGAACGGAACAGGAGACCATACCAAGCCGCATGAAGAGGTGTGGGTCAATTTCGCGCGGTCCATGGCGCCGCTGACGGTGGCTAGTGCGGAGTTTATTGCGGGACTAACAGGCACAGTAGATGGCAAGCCTTGCAAAGTCTTGGACATCGCGGCCGGGCATGGGATGTACGGAATCACGGTGGCGAAGCGCAACCCCAATGCGCAGGTCGTTGCGGTGGACTGGCCTGCAGTGCTGGAAGTGGCCAAGGAAAACGCCAGGAAGCTCGGCTTGGCGGACCGCCATACGACACGGCCGGGCAGCGCCTTTGAGGTCGAATTTGGCAACGGGTATGACTTCGCTTTGCTGACAAATATCTTTCATCATTTCGATGTGCCCACCTGCGAAAAACTAATGCGCCGCGTGCATGCCGCTTTGAAGCCCGGCGGCAAGGCCATCACCCTGGAATTTGTTCCAAACGAAGACCGCGTCTCACCGCCCCACGCGGCTGCGTTCAGCCTGGTGATGCTAGCGGGTACCGACGCGGGAGATGCCTATACCTTCGCGCAATATGAGAAAATGTTCGCCCACGCGGGATTCGCGAAAACGACTTTGCATCCGATTCCGGAAATGCCGCAACAGGTTCTGCTCTCAGAAAAATAGGAATCCCTCATGAAGAAAAAAGCGAAACCGGCACCAAAGAAAAAAGCCGCTTCAGGTAACCATGATAAAGCATTGCGCGAACATCTCGTCTTCCTCTTGAAAGGGGGCGGGGCGCACGTGCATTTCATAGATGCCGTGGAAGGCTTTCCGGAAGCGAAGCGCGGGACATTTATCGCGGGACTGCCGCACACCGGCTGGCAGCTTTTGGAGCATTCCCGGATCGCGCAATGGGACATCCTGGAATTCAGCCGGAACCCGAAGCATGTGTCGCCGGGATTTCCCGAAAGCTATTGGCCGAAGACACCCGGTCCTCCGGATGAAGCCGCGTGGGCCAAGTCCGTTGAGACGTTTCAGCGGGATTTGCAGGAAATGATCGCCCTGGTGAAAAATCCGAAGACGGATTTGTACGCCAAAATTCCGCATGGCGACGGCCAGACGATTTTGCGCGAGGCTTTGCTGGTGGCGGACCATAACGCCTATCATCTCGGGCAACTCGTCGACTTGCGGCGCGCGCTGGGGGAATGGCCTAGTCCATGACTGGGTGAACTTCCGAAAGCACCGTAATGGTGTAGGATGTTGGCTTACGGCAGGCCCCTGCGAGCTAATTTTATTCCGCAGCGAAGCGAGGAAGTTATGATGCACATCGAAAATATCTCCGAAACCACACCAGAATTCTCAGGCACGCGGCGAGGATTCCTGAAGGGCATGCTCGGCGCGGGCGCTTTTGTGCTGAGCGTGCGCTGGATGCCGGAGCAGTTGTTTGCCGCCTCTGCAAGTGTGAATCCCGCGGACGCCATGGGCAAGGCGGTGCTGCATCCCGGCGTTTATTTGGCAATTGATAAGGATGGAACTGCCTATGTCGTAGCGCATCGCTCCGAGATGGGCAACGGCGTGCGCACATCCTTGCCACGCATTGTCGCGGAGGAACTTGATGCCGACTGGGCGCGCGTAAAGGTCGTGCAGGCCACCGGCGATGAGAAATATGGAGATCAAGATACCGACGGTTCGCACTCGGTGGTGAGCTTCTTCGTTCCCTTACGCGAGGCGGGTGCTACCGCACGGCTGATGCTGGTGCGCGCAGCGGCAAAGCAATGGAACGTTCCGGAAACTGAGTGCTCCACAGAATTGCACACCGTGGCGCACAAAAAGTCCGGGAAGAAGCTGGGATACGGTGAACTGGCGGCGGCGGCGGCAAAACTGGAAGTGCCTAAGAAAGAAGAGTTGAAACTCAAGCCGCGCGGCGAGTGGCGGTACATCGGAAAAGACTCCGCAGGTTATGACCTGAAGGACTTGTGCACGGGCAAAGCTACCTTTGGGCAGGATACTCATATGGATGGGATGTTGTACGCCAGCGTGATGCATCCGCCGGTGCTGGGCAGCACCGTGAAATCGCTGGACGACAAGGCCGCGCTGGCTGTTCCTGGTGTAAAACAAACGGCCACCATCGACACTTTCAAACCGCCGGTTTTGTTTCAAGCGCTCGGCGGCGTGGCCGTGCTTGCAGACAATACCTGGGCGGCAATGCAAGGAAGAAGAAAATTGAAGGTCGATTGGGAAGAGAGCTCTCACCGGGTTTTCAACTCCACCGCGTATCGCAGGGAATTGGAGGAGACCGCGCGAAAGCCCGGAAAAGTCGTGCGGGATGTAGGAAACGTGGACACCGCGTTTGCGCAAGGCGGAAAAATCGTCGAAGCCGAGTATTACGCGCCGCTGCTGGCGCATGCTTCGATGGAGCCGCCGGCGGCGCTGGCGGTTTACCGCGACGGAAAAGTAGAGGCTTGGGCGCCGACGCAGAGCCCCGTGGGCGCGCGCGATGCCATCGCCGCAGCCGTGGGGGCGAAGAAGGAAGACGTCACGGTACACGTTCCCTTGTTGGGCGGCGCATTTGGACGGAAATCGTTCCCGGATTACGCGGTGGAAGCGGCGGTACTCTCGAAGAAAACCGGGAAGCCGGTGAAGGTCGTCTGGAGCCGCGAGGATGACATCAAGTTTGACACGTACCATTCCGTTTCGGCGATGTACATGAAGGCCGCGTTGGGCGCGGATGGAAAGCCAACCGCCTGGTTGCAGCGCACCGTGTTTCCTCCGATCGGGTCGACGTTCAATGCCGATGCGGTTTATTCGGACGCGGGTGAACTGGGACTGGGCTTCTCGGACCTCCCGTTCGCGATTCCGAATCACCGTTCCGAAAACGGGCCGGCCACGGCGCATGTGCGGATTGGGTGGTTCCGGTCGGTGGCCAACATCTATCATGCGTTCGCGATTCAGTCGTTTGCGGATGAATTGGCGCATGCGGCCGGAAAAGACCCGCTTGAGTACCAACTCCAACTCCTGGGGCCAGACCGCATCGTATCCAAGAGTGAACTGCCAAAGGACTATGAGAATTACGGCCAACCCTACGAGCAGTATCCGATCGATACCGCGCGATTCCGACGCGTATTGCAGACCGTCGCGGAAAAATCCGGCTGGGGTAAGAAAAAGCAAGGCAATGGATTCGGCATGGGCCTAGCGATGCACCGGAGTTTCCTGACCTATGCAGCATCGGTCGTGCAACTGCACGTTGACGATGCAGGCAAAGCGCACATTCAGCGCGTGGACACGGCGCTGGATGCCGGCACGGTGGTGAATCCGGAAATGGTGCGCAATCAGTTCGAAGGCGCGGCGGTGATGGGCACGAGCATCGCGTTTTATGGAGAAATTACCGCGACCAACGGCGCCGTCGACCAGTCGAACTTCAATGATTACCCCGTGGCGCGAATGAATACGGCACCGCGGGAAATTCACATACACATTGTAGAAAATGACGCGCCTCCGGGAGGCATTGGCGAACCGGGGCTTCCGGCGATTGCGCCGGCGATCTGCAATGCAGTTTTCGCGGCAACCGGAAAGCGCATCCGCGAATTGCCGCTGTCCAAAGCGGGACTGGCCTAGAATTTTCTTTTTGGAAGAACAGACGCTGCATTCGCGGGGCGTGGGTCTACTCGACCAATTGCAGGTTGAGGGCGATGCGCACACCGTTGACGAGCACCATGCTCTCGTCGAGCAACTGCTGGTTGGTGATCTCCGCATTGACAAATTGCTTGAGGGCCTTGCGCGGGCAGATGAATTCGCGAGCTTCCGAAATAGTATCCGAGTAGTAATCGCCACTGGCTTTATCGCTGGTTTGTTCCTGGTTTGTTCCCCTTGACATTCTACTGAAAGCCGTCTATGCTCACTCGCCTAGAATGTCTACCAAAGAAGAACACGAGCGCATCGAGCTGCTCCAGGGAACGCTGGACCTGCTGATTCTCCGCACGCTGTTGCGCGGACCGGCGCACGGCCACGCCATCGCCAAAACCATTGAATTCAATTCCGACGAAGTGTTGCAGGTCGAGCAGGGATCGCTTTATCCGGCCCTGCACCGGCTGATCAAGCGGAGATGGATTGCGGTCGAAGAGGGTACTTCGGAGAATAACCGGCGAGCCAAGTTTTACCGGCTGACGTCGAAGGGCCGGAAGCAACTGAAAGTTGAAATCAGCAGGTGGGACAAACTGGCGGGAGCCATCGCGCGGATTCTCCGGCCAGCGGAGTAGGAGGGAGGAATGCGGCGCAGTAAGCGGCTGTTGGAGGAACTCGACGCGGACATTCGCGAGCATATCGAGCGGGAGACGCAGGACAACATCGACCGGGGGATGCTGCCGGAAGAGGCGCGCTACGCCGCGATGCGCAAGTTCGGCAATGTGATGCGCGTGAAGGAAGAAACGCGCGAAGTGTGGCGTTTCACCTGGCTGGACGAACTGTGGCAAGACCTTCGCTATGGCCTGCGCATGGTGCAGAAGTCGCCCGCTTTCGCCGCCGTCGCCGTGCTTACCTTGGCGCTGGGCATTGGTGCCAACACCGCGATTTTCAGCCTGATTGACGCAGTGATGCTGCGGTCGCTTCCCATCGAGAAACCGTCGCAGATGGTAGTTCTGAGATGGAGCGCTCGGAAGGCCCCGCGAATAAACGGTTACATGTCTTCAGGCGATTGCCCCAGCAATCTGCGCTTTGGGGCAGCGAATCCTTCTGGCTGCTCGTTTTCCGAGCCGATGTTTCGCGAGATCAGGAATACAAACCAGTTCTCGGGAGTGGCGGCGTTTGCCAATGCAGGTCCCCTGGCGCTGACCGGGAATGGTCCCGCGAGCATGATCAGCGGTCAACTGGTTTCGGGAGATTTCTTCGACACGCTGGGATTGAAAGCTGCGGCGGGACGCGTGCTGGAACTGAGCGACGATTCTCCGACGGCGTCACCGGTGGCCGTGCTCAACTATGGCTACTGGCAGAGTTCCTTTAGCGGGGCCCGCGATGCGGTGGGGCGCACGATTGAGTTGAATGGAGTGGCTTTTACGATCGTCGGAGTCGTCGAACAGCGATTTACGGGGATCACCCCGGGGAGCGACTACGACGTTTGGTTGCCGCTGGCAGCCGGGCCACGGATTAGCAATCCGCGAATGTGGGACGACCGGCAGGAAAAAGTAACGTATTGGTGGCTGACCATTCTGGGGCGGCTGAAAGCTGAGACGCCGATGCTGCAGGCTCAGACAGCCATCAGCGGGATGTTCCGGAACGAGATGCTGCACGGACCCATACCGCTTTTCGAAGCGGGAGGAGGAATGCCAGGGCCTCCCAGACCGCAAGGCCGAGGAGGTCCTGCTGCGAGACAACTGGTTATGGGCGGCCCGCGACCGGCTGGAGCGAGAGCGGTGCCGCCGCCACCGGACGGTCCGCAAGGCTCTACAGTAGTTCAGGGCGTCGCGCCTCCGGCGACCGGGGCCCCGGGAGCTGTTAGGGTTCAGTCCGCGCCGGTTGCACAAGGTCAGCCGCTGCCCGATGCGGCGAACGAACCGAGGACACTCTCGAAGCCTGACGACGAACCGACCATCCTACTCGTGAACGCGCAGACGGGACTGACGGGCTCACGCAACCAGTTCGAAAACCCGTTGTACATTCTGATGTCCGCAGTGGCAATTATTTTGCTGATTGCATGTTCGAACGTGGCGGGCTTGATGCTGGCGCGGTCTGCGGCAAGGCAGAAGGAAATGGCGCTGCGGCTGGCGCTCGGTGCCGGGCGCATGCGGATCCTGAGACAGCTCCTGACCGAAAGCATGATGCTGGCTGCGACCGGCGGCCTCCTGGGAATCGTTTTTGCCTCGTGGGGCGCACACGCGATCCTTTCCTTCGTATCGAGCAATCAACGACAACCGCTAGCGTTCGCCGAGGGACTCGACGTGCGGGTGCTGGGATTCACGGCGGCGGTTTCGCTTTTCACGGGAATTCTTTTCGGACTTGCGCCCGCATTTCGCAGCGTACGTGTCGATGTGACTCCCACATTGAAGGAAGGGTTCAGTGCTTCGACGAAAGTTTCTCGTGCCGGTACAAGAAGGTTCAGCATCGGCAACGCGCTAGTGGTGACTCAAGTGGCGCTGGCGATCGTGGTGCTGGTTGGTGCAGGCCTGCTGGTGCGAACGCTGCAAAACCTGCGCAGCATCGACGTGGGCTTTGATTCTCACAATCTCGTGATTTTCGGTATCAACCCGTCCCTGGCAGGTTACAAGGATGCGCAGATCGATACTTTTTACCGTGATATGCAGGGTCGCCTCTCGGAAACGCCGGGAGTAAAGTCTGCAAGCTACTCCATGGTGCCGCTGCTGAGCGGCGCGTTGATGGCCACGATGTTTAACTGGCCGGGAACCCCGCAAGATCGGCAGCTAGAATCCGATGTGCTGCAGGTCGGACCGGATTTTTTCAGCACGATGCAGATTCCATTTGTTGCCGGCCGCGGTTTCGGCTCTTCGGACTACGGAATCGCCGCCCAGGCGCGGCAATCATTGTTCAACGGTAGCAAGCAACCTGCTGTACCGACGCCCGTGATTGTGGACCAGGCGTTCGTCGCAAAGTTTCTTGGAAAAGAGAATCCTTTAGGAAAACGCTTTGGCCAATCCGCGGCAAGCCAGGAGGGACCGGCGAGTCCGGGCTATGAAATCATCGGCGTGGTTCGTGACACGAAGTATAGCGATCTGCGGCGGGAAATCAGCCCGAAGATGTACGTGCCGCTGAGCGCCTTGGCCGCTGCGTTCGAGGTGCGCACGGCGGGCGATCCACAGGCACTGGTTCCGGTGATTCGGCACACCGTGGCGCAACTCGACCCGAATTTGCCGCTGCGCGATGTCACGACGGAATCTCAGCAGATCGACCGGCTGCTGTTTCAGGAGCGGCTGGTGGCGCGGCTTTCAAGCTTTTTCGGTTTGCTGGCGCTAACGCTGGCGTGCATTGGGCTTTATGGCTTGCTGGCGTACGAGGTCGCGAGGCGCACGCGGGAAATCGGGATTCGCACGGCGCTGGGCGCGCAAAGAGGCGACGTTTTGCGGCTCGTGGTGAAGCAAGGATTGTCACTGGCGCTGGCAGGTGCCGTGGTAGGCATCGGCGCGTCGATGGGCGTAACGCGCTATCTGAAGGCGATGCTCTACGATGTGCGCGCTTACGATCCCGTCACCATGGTCGTCATTGCATCACTGTTGATTCTAGTGACGCTCGCAGCCTGCTTCCTTCCCGCGCGCCGCGCCACCAACGTCGATCCCATGGTCGCACTGAGGTACGAATAACTCTGCGCGCGACACCGCAGACTGGCTATTTTCAGATCGCTCCGGGATGCTGTATTTTTGCCGATTCGATCTTCTGGGCCTGCTCGTTGTGGCAGGTATGGCAACCCCTGTCCAGCGCCAGATGCCGGCAGCCTTTCTCCGGCACGTCAACGCCGATCCGGTGACACTTGAGGCAGAGATTACTCTTCTCATCGCCAGAGGGTGGCTTCAGTAACTGAAACTTGTTGTCCGAAGTATGCGGATCATGGCACTTCAGGTAATCGCTCACCCCGGGACTGTGGACTGTTCCCTTCAACGCGGCGGCATTTTTGTCGCTGTGGCAGGTGAGGCACAGGCTGGCGGGAGATGTTGCGATCAGCTTTACTCGGGTAACGCCTCTGCTGACCCGAACTTCGTGACATACATTACATCCCAGCGCTATCGCCGAGTGAACTGCTCCCCTTCACTTTGTTGTTTTCATGGCAGCTGGCACACTTGGCGGGATCCGCATTTTTATCCAGGGGAACCGGATGAACGTCGGCGCGGGCCAATCCGCCACAAAACAGCGTGAGGCTGGTCACCGCCGCGTAGTAACCAGGGTCTACACCCCAGCCGATTGCGCCGCTTTAGAGGGAGAAGCGTCATGACGACCCGCTATATACCTAAGCAGGGCATGGCCCGAAATGGTGCAAAACCACTAGCCCGGGTGATTCCCCCTATGTCTTTGAGCCACAAGGTGTTGCAATTCCCAACACACTGTCGGGAATTGCGACAATCCTTGTCCTACTGGTTCAGATTGGGCTTCCTCCCCAAGTAACTGAGTTAAATCACACAACCAATTCGGAAGGGCTTCGCTGGTTTTTTGGGCAGTTAAACACTCATAGGAAATATGCCGGTTGCACTGGCCCAGAGAACGCCGACGCCGCAAGAACTGCATGAGAAAGCGTTTCGCCGAATTGCGGCTGTCCCATGTACGATCCCCCGCTCAATCCTCTGTATCGCCTACGCCTAGAACGGAAGTCATGAACTATGTCCCGGACCAAAGTACCAGACCGACTGAACTTACGGGCCATTAAAACATCGCGGTTACATGGAGATGATTAGTCAAGCAGACGTCATGTATTCAACCAGTGGACGCCTGTTTCAAATCGGAATGATAGCAATCCATGCGCGATTTTGACAGCCAGTGATCACGCCAGATCCCGGGAGGATAGTTGTGATGAAAAAGTTGGGTGTGTGGGGAAGTGTGACAAACTTCGCAAGTGCGGCTGCATTGTTTTTTGGTGTCCTGTTCTTACTTGGTTTGGGAGGTGCTTGGGACGCCCTTCTCGCCCAAAGTGGCGGAAGTCATTTTGCGGCCGGGAAAGCGCCAGCCGCGAAGGGAGCTCACCGCTGGAGGGAAGCTTACGGCAAGCTTCCTTTGAGCTTTGAGGAGAACCAGGGACAAACGGCCAAGGAAGTCCGTTATCTTGCTCATGGCACCGGTTACGAACTATTTCTCACCGCCCACGAGGCCGTGCTCGCTCTTCGTTCGCGTTGCCACAATGACCTGTCCCCGCTTCATCGCACGGCCTCCCTTCGGGCCATGCGTAAAGCCTGCAAGGCGGAGCAGCTTACCGCGGTGCGTATACAGTTAGAAGGAGCAGGTCCCCATCCCTCAGTGAATGGAACGGGCCGCTTGCCGGGGAGAATGAATTATTTCCTGGGGAATGATCCGAAGAAGTGGCACACGGATGTGCCTTCTTATGCCCGCGTGAAATATGAAGGGGTCTATCCAGGTGTAGATTTGGTGTTCTACGGCAATCAACGCAAATTGGAATATGACTTCCTTGTCGCACCGGGAGCAGACCCGGAAGCCATCCAACTGCGAATCGCCGGCGCGCGCAAGGTGCGCCTCAACTCGAGTGGCGATGTGGTGTTGAGTGTCGCGGCTGGCGAAGTCGAGCTGCAAAAGCCGCTCATCTACCAGCTGATCGGCGGCAAGCGGCGCTTGATTGAAGGCAAATACGTAGTCGCCGCCGATCACCGGGTGAGGTTCTCGGTTGCCGCTTATGACCGCAGCAAGCCGCTGGTTCTTGATCCGGTCCTGAATTACTCGACTTACCTTGGCGGTAGCGGGGAAGATACCGGTTCTGCAATCGCGGTGGACGGCGCGGGTAACGCTTTTGTGGCAGGCACAACGATGTCCACAGACTTCCCTGCAGGAGCCATGGGAGCAGTGGTTCCTCCAGTGACCAATCCGGCCTCGTTCGTCTCGTTCGTTGCAGAGTTGGACCCCACAGGGGCGAATCTGCTCTACTCAACATATCTGTCTGGTTCAACAAGCGGTGGATCTGAAGGCGCGTTCGGCCTTGCGCTCGATTCTTCTGGGAAAGTCTATGTGACAGGAGTCACGTATGCCACCGATTTCCCCACGACTTCGGCGAACGCTTTCAACGCTGGTCCACTCGCTTCCAATGACTACGGTACGGTATACCTGACCAAATTTGACCCGACCGTTACCGGGCCAAGCTCTTTGATCTACTCCACGTATATAGCTGGAACGGGGGGCGATTTTGCGAACAGCGTTGCGGCCGATGCCGCGGGGAATGCCTATGTTGTGGGACTGACTTACTCAGCCGACTTTCCTACCATGAATGCTTTTCAGAGCGCTCCCAGCAACGCC
>Ga0209156_10000001_pt1 | contig 214644 bp, 175 predicted proteins | sample GraSoiAngelo_124_FD_185881 | JGI IMG/M metagenome (GOLD analysis project Ga0209156, IMG submission 185881) | Grasslands soil microbial communities from the Angelo Coastal Reserve, California, USA - 14_0927_05_20cm (SPAdes) (version 2) | ecosystem: Environmental > Terrestrial > Soil >... | reverse complement strand
CATCTCGCTCAGTTCGGGACGCCAAGCCGAATCGACTTTCTCAGGATGCATTTCGCCGTGAGCATATAGGAGGGGAACAGAAAAGTCCAGTACAAACTACAATTGTTTAAGTCTTATGGTCTTAAATGCCAGGACAAATCTACCCTGCACTAATTCACATTGAGGCTTTCTCTTTTCTTCTCCCTGCCCTATGCTATTCGTCCCGTTTCCGGATAGGAGCTTCATGGTCGCCACCGAATACGAACTTCCGCCCTTCGACCTGCGCCGCGCCATGGACACCCTCGCGGCGAAGGACCCGCTTCTCGCCCCGCTGATCAAAGAAACGCGGGAATTCCGCGTGGAAAAAGGCGCTGCCGAATCTCCTTACGAGGTCCTCGTCGAAGCCATCACCCACCAATCCATCTCCGGCAAAGCCGCTGCTACCGTCTTTGGGCGCGTCAAAGCGCTCGGCTCCAATGGACGCATCCCAGCACCGCACGAAATGCTCAAGCTAGGCAAACGTGCCCTCCGCAAAGCCGGCCTTTCCGGTGCAAAAATCCTTGCCATGAAAGACCTCGCTCAGAAAACCATTGATGGCACCGTGCCGACCCTTGAGGAAGCCCACAAACTCTCCGACGAGGAGCTCGTCAAGCGCCTCGTATCGGTCCGCGGCATCGGCGCCTGGACCATCGAAATGTTTCTCATTTTCCGCCTCGGCCGCCCCGATGTTCTTCCCATCCACGACCTCGGCGTTCGCAAAGGCTGGGCTATCACTTACGGCAAGAAGCACATGCCCGCGCCCAAAGACCTCCTGAAATTCGGCGAACGCTGGCGCCCTTACCGCACCGTCGCCTCCTGGTATATGTGGCGCGCCTGCCAGCGCGCTGGCCATGCCGCCCTGCGCAAAATCCGCCCCTACAAAACCAAGCCCCGCATGCCTCGGAACGGCTTCGGCAAAGCACGGCCCGTTCCGGCGAAGCGCAGCAGTCGCAGGTCTTTGTAGAGGCCGAGCTTCCGCTCGGCGGTTTTTCTGTGTAACTCCGCAGCCGAGCTTCAGCCCCGCCTACCATCGTGCATTTTTTGGGGGATCATCATTTTCCTTGACGAGGCCTATACGGATCGATGGTTATAAAGCTCAAGTCAATTTGCGGACTGCGGCAGCCTCGCTGCCGCTTTTTTGTTGTTGGGCAAGCAAGTTCGCCCGCGAGAGGCAGTTTTTATCAAGAGTATTTGCCCGCTCAGGAAGCTATGAGCGTTAACTCCTTCGCCATCAAATAGATAGCCGCAATTCCAGCCAGCAATACGCCACTTTCAAGCGAAACCGAAATGCGATGTAGCCGGCTGAACTCCCCCAGCAGCGGGCTGTCCGCCGCCGTCGCCTGAATCGATCCCATCTGCACCCGCAGCGCAGCCATCTTTGCGCTGACCGTGTATTGTGAGATCGCCGTCAGCGCGATCATCAGCACCACACAAAGCGCGGCGGGAGTAGCCAAGCTGGCAAAGGTCTTTGTCCGCGCCAGCCGCGCCAGCAGCAACACCAATCCGCACATAATCCCGCCGAGGTGCATGATGTTAAGGGAGTGGCCAACTATGGCGCCTGCCTGGTCGCGGCTGCTCAATATCCGAAAGGTCCCGGGCGCCACCACGAAGCTCAGAAAAATATCGCTCCCCAGCCATAGGCTCAGACTTAGAAACTCGATCGCACGAAGCAAGGTTGACATGCCGTGATTTTAGCTAGAATGCTCTTTCGCGCGGAAGCAAAACATGGTGGGCGACAAAGGACTTGAACCTTTGACCTCTCCCGTGTGAGGGGAGCGCTCTAACCAACTGAGCTAGTCGCCCAAGGATTCGACGCGACGCTGTGAAGCGTCGTCGGTTCGTAACATCTACTTGTAGCAGGAAGGGCGCTGGTTTTCAATTGAAAGGATAACCGCGAAGCGGTTCCAGATGCCGACAGCTACTTCTCAAGTCGTCTCGCAACTGCAGCGCAGCATTGCGCGCGCTATTTTCGGCAAAGAAGAGGCCATCCAACTCGCGCTCATCACGCTTCTCGCGCGCGGCCACTTGCTCATCGAAGACGTCCCCGGTGTCGGCAAGACCACGCTGGCCCAGGCGCTGGCCAAATCTTTTCACTGCAGCTTCCAGCGCATTCAGTTCACCTCGGATTTGCTTCCCAGCGACGTGCTCGGCGTCAGCGTTTTCAATCCGGAGAACCGCGAATTTGAATTTCGCCCTGGGCCGCTTTTCGCCAACGTCGTCCTTGCTGACGAAATCAATCGCACCACGCCGCGCACGCAGTCCGCGCTGCTCGAAGCCATGAACGAAGCGCAGGTCAGCATGGACGGCAAAACGCAGCCGCTCCCTCAACCGTTCTTCGTCGTAGCGACGCAGAACCCCGTCGAGCATCACGGCACCTATCCCCTTCCCGAATCGCAGCTCGACCGCTTCCTCATGCGCATCAAAATGGGCTACCCTTCGCATGAAACCGAGAAGGAAATCCTGCGCAAGCGCATCGGCGAAGATCCGCTCCAATCCCTCGAACCGGTCGCAGATTTGAGCGAAGTGCTGGCCATGCAGGAAGCGGTCCATCACATCAAGGTGGACTCCAGCCTGCACGACTATGCTCTCGAAATTGTCAATCGCACGCGCAAAACCGAGCAACTCGCTCTCGGCGTCAGCCCGCGCGGTACTCTCATGTTGCAGCGCGCTGCGCAAGCCCGCGCTTTCCTCGATGGCCGCGACTATTGCTTGCCCGACGATTTCAAGCAGCTCGCGGTCCCGGTTTTCGCGCATCGCGTGGTGGCCAGTTCGCGCCACGCTTCGCTGCAGAAAAAATCGGAGACCACCGAATCCGTTCTTCGCGAAATCGTGGAATCCGTTCCCGTGCCGCTGTGAAGTTGCATCTCGACAGACAAGGCTCTCGCTTCTTACTGACGGCACCCTTCCGAAGGAAGGTCGCTGATGGACAGACGCGTCCCGAGCAAGTAGCCCCAATTCCCTCCACTTTCGCGCAGCTCCTCGCCAGGGCCGACCGCCCAGGCGTCCGCGCGTTTTTTCTCTCCATGACCGCGCTCTCCGGCGCACTCCTCTTGGCGCTCTATTCGAGCGCCGCAGCAGAACTCGGCCAGCTTATTCCCGCCAGTACTTCCGCGCTCGCGGCCCTGGCCATTGCAGGATGGGTCGCGGTAACGCTGGTGCCCACGCTGGCGCGCCGCACGCCGCTGCGCTGGATCGGCTACAAAACCGAATACAAGATTTCGCGCGAAGGCTGGATCTATTTCGGCGGCCTCATGCTCGTGGCGCTGGCCGCGCTGAACACCGGAAATAACCTGCTCTTCCTGATTCTTGCCAGCCTCATCGCCCTCATTCTCATGTCCGGGATTCTTTCTTCCATTAGCCTCTCCGGGATCGAAATGCGCCTCGTTCTTCCAGAGCACATTTTCGCGGGGCAACCCGTACGCGCTCAGGTCGAACTCGAAAACCAAAAACTCACGCTGCCGTCTTTTTCCCTGCGCGTCGAAGCGGCGCAGGCAAAAGATGCGCCCATTTCCGCAATTCTCGACAAGCCGGTTTATTTTCCGTATCTCCCCAGGCAGGAGCGCGTCCAACAAATCGTTCCGATGAAATTTCCGAGGCGCGGGGTCTATCACCAGGACGCTTTTCGCATCGTCACGCGGTTTCCGTTTGGCTTCTTGCAGAAGGCTCGCCGGCTGGACCTGAAAACGGAAGCGCTGGTGTATCCTTCCGTGGACCCTACAACGGAATACCGCGACGTCTTGCCCGTGCTCCAAGGTGCCCTCGAGAGCGTGGTCAAGGGCCGGGGCCAGGACCTGTATGGTCTGCGCGATTACGTTCACACGGACAGTGCAAGACTAGTGCACTGGAAGGCCACGGCTCGTTCCGGCTCCTTGATGGTTCGCGAATTCACGCGCGAAGAGGACTCTCGCGTCTTGCTAGTGCTTGATCCGCATGCAGCGGCGCCAGAAAATTCCGCGGTGAACGCACCATCTACCGCAATCAACGACCGCTTCGAGCGCGCCGTGGCCCTGTGCGCCAATATCGCCTGGCATTTTTATCAAAGCAACGCCATGCTGCAATTTCGCAGCGTGGCCTTTGACACTTCACTAGCTCCCGCGGAAAGAAACATTTTCAACATTCTTCGTCACCTTGCTCTGGTGCAGCCGCTGCCGCTCGATCCTGAGCAAAAGCTCATCGCTGAACTGGCAGCTTCACCGGAACTTTTCAAAATCATCGTCACCAGCCAGCCCCGCGGTTTTTTCCCTCACGCGGTGTGGAGTTCCTCCTTCATCGTCTTCCTCGAAGAGGAAGAGCGATAGGAATTTAATAAGATAGTTGCTCGAATCCTTGGCCACTTGTGGCAGAATCCCGACGCGCCATGCTCAAGAGACGGGAACTCGCAGCCTTCCGGAAGCAACTGCTCGCCTGGTTTCGGCAATTTCAGCGCGACCTGCCGTGGCGCCGCACGCGCGACCCGTATTGCGTGTGGCTCTCCGAAATCATGCTGCAGCAAACACGAGTGGCTGCGGTGATTCCCTATTACGAACACTTTCTCGAGCGCTTCCCGAATCTTCACGCGCTGGCGGCTGCACCGGAAGAAGAAGTGCTGCGGTTGTGGTCCGGGCTTGGCTACTATAGCCGCGCGCGCAATCTGCAGAAGGCCGCGCAGCAGATCGTGGCCGAGCATGGCGGAGAATTCCCGGCGCGTCTGGAAGACGTGCTCGCGCTACCGGGAATCGGAAATTACACCGCTCGAGCAATCCTAAGCATCGCGTTCGAGAAAAAGCACGCGGTGCTGGACGGCAACGTTGCGCGCGTACTTGCGCGGCTCGGTGCGATTCGTGGAGATCTCCGCGCTTCCCAGCAATGGCAGAAATTACAGAAATCTGCGGACGCTTATCTCGATGGGAAATCGCCCGGCGACTGGAACCAAGCCATGATGGAATTGGGCGCCACTCTCTGCGCCCCAAGATCGCCGCAGTGTCTTCTTTGCCCGGTGGCGCAATTCTGTGAAGCCCGCAAACGAAGCATCGTGGACCTTCTGCCGGAGAAGCGCCAGAAACGCGCAACGGTGGAAATCCATCTGGCCGCCGCGGTTTTTGCGGACGAGCAGGACCGGACGCTTCTGCTTCCTCCACCCAAAGAGCGCAACGCGGAACCGCTCGTGGACCACGTTCCCACGCTCGCTTCCAACCTGTGGCATTTTCCGACGATCCCCGTAGATGGAGATCCTCTCGCGAAATTGCGCAGCCATCTCCGAAAGCTCGAAATTCAAAAGCAGAACGGCGTTTTTCATTTCGTCCCAGCGAATAAGGTTCGCCATACCGTGACCTATCGTGCCATCACCGTACAGCCATTTCGCATCAGCGTGAAAAAGCTTCCTCGCCTCAAGGGAGCTGAGCGCGTTCCCCTGCAAGAAGTCACCATTCTGCCCGTTTCCAACCTCACGCAAAAAGTCGCCCGCGCGGCGCTAGCCGCGGCTCCTTCTGCCGAAAAGAACTGCGAACCGATCGCTGAAAAACTCGAAAAAGCAGATTCCTCGGTTTGCCCGGAATGACTCCGGAGGCTTTCTCGGTATCCCGCTAGAGCGTTATCCGTTTGGGCGTTTTCTCCGCCGAACATCCCGCGTCCTCGTCCGCAAATGTTAGGATAAAACTTCGCTATGGCTGTTACCGCCGTAACTCCAACTGCACGGCCCGCCGAGCAATTTTTTCGCGCCTCGCTTTCCCTGCTGGTCCTCGCTTCGATCCTCACGCTGACGAGCACAGGCAAACTGGATTTGCTCACCTCGCTGGTTGCCCCGCTTGCTGCTTTGCATAGGAGCTACCGCTGGTGGCACGGGCACCCGGCCGAACTCTCTCACCGTGCCGCTACCTGGAGCCTGCTGGCGTACCTCGCTTTCTTTCCGGTGGACGCCTTATTTCTTTCCCGATTTTTTGTCGGCGAGGTTGCGAATCCTCCGCTTTTTGCCTTGCTTCTTGCCGTCGTGCATTTCCTGATTTTTGCCATGTTGATCCGTTTCTATAGCGCATCGTCGGATCGCGATGCGCTTTTCCTCAGCATGCTGGCCTTCGCGGCGATTCTGGCCGCCGCGATTCTTACGGTGGACACGCTGTTTTTCACGCTCTTTTTCTGTTTCCTTCTGTCCGGAGTTGCCACGTTCATCGGACTGGAATTGCGCCGCGGAGCGGCTGGAGCGGTCTCGCCGGCCCCGGAGCGTCAGGGATCGGAACGCAAACTGAATCGCGCGCTGAGTTTTGCCGCGGTCAGCGTGGCCGTAGGAGCGATTCTTCTGGGCGGCCTGTTCTTTTTCTTCTTCCCTCGATTCAGCGCGGGCTACCTGGGACGCGTCAGCTTCAGCCCGTCGCTTATGACCGGTTTCACCGAGGATGTCGAGCTGGGCCAGATCGGAGAAATCAAGAAGAGCTCCGCGGTGGTCATGCGCGTGGAAACCGAAAAGCCGATTGGCTACGAATGGTTGCGGTGGCGAGGAATCGCGCTGACCACTTTCGACGGAAAGCGCTGGAGCTCCAACCAGGGCGGCATGCGAAGGTTGCCACCGAGCGCGAACGGTTGGATTCTCACGCCGGAACCAGCGCTGAAAGCCAATGCCTCCGGACAGACAATCCATTACACCGTTTTCCTGGAACCCATAGCCACGGACGCGATTTTTGTTGCGGGAAGAGCCTTATCCCTGCAAGGAAATTTCAGCGGCGGGACGACCAATTCCTTTGCCGCGATGCAGCGCAACTATCTTTTTGCGGATGGGACGGATACTCTGACAAATCCGTTTCACAACTTCACCTCCCTCCGGTACGCCGGCATTTCTCGTTTGCCGCCCCGCGATGCGGCGAAGCTGGGCGCCTCGGGAACGGACTATTCCCGTGACATTACTTCGACCTACCTGCAGCTCCCCCCCGAGCTCGACCCGCGGATTCCGGAATTGGCCCGCGAAATCACCAAAAACGCCAACACCCCCTTTGACAAAACGGTTCGCGTCGAGGCCTATTTGCGCACGCGCTACGCGTACACGTTGAATCTGACCGGAAAACCGGGCCAGGACCCTCTGGCGCACTTTTTGTTCGAAACGCGCGCCGGACACTGCGAATACTTCGCTTCCGCCATGGCGATCTTGCTTCGAACCCTAGGCATTCCGTCGCGCGAAGTGAACGGGTTTCTTCCCGGCGAATACAACGACCTCGCGGGCGACTACATCGTGCGCGCCAGCGACGCGCATAGCTGGGTGGAAGTGTACTTCCCCGGAAATGGCTGGCAAGTTTTTGATCCAACGCCGTCCAGCATGGAGGGCGGAAGCGGTTTTTTGACGCGGTTGGGATTGTACATTGATTGGATGCAAATCACCTGGAATGACTGGGTGATCGGCTACGACTTCACGCACCAGGTGACGCTGGCGCAAAGCCTGCAGCGCAGCTCGAAGAATTGGGGAGAGTCCGCGCGGGCCTGGTTCGACCGGAAAGAAGAAGACGGAAAGCGACGGCTGAAATCTTGGCAGCTCCAGCATGGCTCGCTCGGCTACCTCTTGCCGTTGGCACTCGTGCTGTGGCTCGTAGCTCTGCGCTTCAATGTGCCTGTCGAAGTGATTCAGCGCCTTCGCCTGTTTCTTCGCCTGCGCGCGTCCAAGTCCATCCGCACGGACCCTCAGCTTGCTTCGCGCTTGTATGCTGAATTGCTGAGGATTCTCGCGCGGCGCGGCGTGTCGCGCGGCGAAGCGCAAACGCCGCTCGAATTCGCTGCCGCGGTGAATGCGCCGCAGCTTGCCTCCGCGGTGCAGGAATTCACGCAGCTTTATGTGCACGCGCGCTTCGGTGGCGCGCCGTGCGACAGCACACGCCTGGGGCAATTGCTCGAACAAGTCCGCGCAGCGCTCCGCGGGCGATCAAGACCTTCCCACTAATTTCGGTTCAAGCTGCCGCCCGCACAGACTCAAGGCTGTGCCCCCACGCCTGCATGCTAGAATGAAGAATTGCGTTCAGGGGTAATTTTACTGCGTATGACCAAGGTTGGATTTGTGAGTCTGGGATGTCCGAAAAACCTCGTGGACAGCGAGGTGATGATGGGCATTCTTTCGCGCGGCGGGTACGAACTGACGCCTCGGGCCGATGAAGCGGAAGTGCTGGTGGTTAATACGTGCAGCTTCATCGAAGCGGCGCAAAAGGAATCCGTCGAGGCCATCCTGGAGATGGCGGAGCACAAGAAATTCGGCGCGGCAAAGAAACTGATTGTGGCAGGCTGCCTGGTGGAGCGCTATCGCGAGCAGATTCTGGAGCAAGTGCCGGAAGTAGATGCCGTGGTAGGCACAGGCGAAGTCGAGCGCATCCTCGAAGCCGTGCACGGCGATCTGCGGGTGCTGCCGGCGCAGCCACCGACATTTTTGTATCACGACTTTACGCCGCGCATCGTTACGACACCGAAACACGCTGCGTACATCAAGATCGCGGAAGGCTGCGATCATCCCTGCACGTTTTGTATTATTCCCGGGTTGCGGGGAAAGTTTCGCAGCCGCCGGTTCGAGTCCGTGGCGCGCGAGGCGAAGAACCTGGCCGCGGCGGGCGCGCGAGAGATTACGCTGATCGGGCAGGATACGACTTCCTATGGCGAAGATCTGGGGTTGCGCAGCGGCTTGGCCGAGTTGCTCGCAAGATTGGCACAAATCGAAGAGCTGCTGTGGGTGCGATTTCTCTACGCCTATCCCAATCGCGTGACGCAGAAATTGCTCGATACGATCGCCGCACATCCGAGGCTCGCGAAGTACATTGACATGCCGCTGCAACATGCCAGCCGCAACGTCTTGGCGCGCATGAAGCGCGGGTCGAACGGCGACGCCTTTCTGCATTTGCTGGAGCGCGTGCGGAAGACGATTCCTGGCGTGTCGCTGCGGACATCGTTTATTGTGGGATTTCCGGGCGAAACGGAAGAGGATTTTAAGGAGTTGTGCGAGTTCGTGAAGGCCGCGAAGCTGGATTGGGTGGGCGTGTTTGAATACTCGGATGTGGATAATGCCGAGAGCCATGCACTGGATGAAAAAGTGGACGCAGAGACGATCACTGAGCGGCGAGATTGCTTGATGGCGATTCAAAAGAAAATTTCGAAAGAGAAGTTGCGCGCGAAATATCGCGCGGCAAAGGACGAGAGTTTTGTGGCGCTGATCGAAGGCCCCTCGAAAGACAACCCGCTGGTGTGGGAGGCGCGGCTTGAAGGCATGGCGCCGGAGATTGATGGCAAGCTGTATCTGACGGATATCGAGTTGCCCGGCGGCGAGGTAGCGGAAGCAGGAGACGTGGTGCGTGTGCAAATCACCCAATCCGATGCGTACGACCTGATTGGGCCGGTGGTGGAAATTCTGCCGCGGCCCGCAAGAAAAACCGGCGTTAGCATCGCGCCGACGGCAGAGCTGCCAACTGCAGAGAAACTCCACAGAATTGCTACCGGAGCGGCACTTCGAATCCTGACCTAGATTTAACGGCAAGGTATTTTACGGAGGCAGCGAGAAGCGCACGCCAGCTAGGAAATCTGGTACCCTGCGGGGGGAGACGAATCGAGGAGAGATTTCTCGCTGCGCGCGAAATGACAGGCGACGCACGATGAGGCACAGATGTCCGATTTGCAAAACGGAGACGGATTCGGAAGTACACGCGGATTTTCCGTTTTGCAGCGAGCGCTGTCGAATGCAGGACCTCGGCAACTGGGCCAGCGAGAAGTACGTAGTCTCCGAACCGCTTTTCGACGAAGAAGAAGCCTCCGAAGGTGAGCGGAAGACGATCCTGCACGATCTCGACAAACCCGATGAGCACGAATCTTAGCGCCGCGCCCGCATTGCAAGCATCCCGCAAAAAGCCGCGGCTAGCTTTGGGGCTCGCGACGGTGTTTGGAATCGGCTATATCCCGAAGGCGCCCGGCACGTTCGGCTCGCTGGCCGGCGTAGTGACGGCATTCCTCGCGGCCATCTTCTTTCTGCATCCGAGATCCGTCGGCGACGTGTTCTCGCTGCATCCACTGACGGACACGATTCTCCGCGAAAGCCTCTTTGGAGCGCCGGGAACCAACGTCCACAACGCCGCGCTGGCCTTTCCGTTGTTCATCGCGGGCACTTTGTTGCTGCTGCTTTCCATCCTTGGCGTATGGAGCGCTTCGTCTGTGGCCTCGTATGCTTGCATCGAAGACCCACAGTACGTGGTCATCGACGAAGTGGCTGGCCAGCATCTGACGCTACTGCTGCCGCTGATCCCCATCGCTTTGCCGCACCTGACTGCTCACATGGACTTCTCGCAATACGCCATCTTTTTTGCTTTGAGCCTGGCCAACTGGAAATACCTGCTTTGGGGTTTTATACTTTTTCGGGTATTCGACATCGGTAAGCCATGGCCCATTCGCCGGTTTGAAAAACTGCGTGGCGGTTGGGGCATTATGGCGGATGACTGGATGGCGGGGCTGTACGCCGCAATCCTGTTGCGTGCGGCGTTGTATTTCGGCCTGCTGACGGTTCACATTGGTTCGGTATGAAATTCGGCTTCGGTACCTCGGCTGAAAAGAACGGCATTCCGCACATTGAGAGAGTTGCGCCCGCAGCCGCCATTCCCGGCGGGGAGATGACCATTCACGGGCGCGGATTCGTTTCGCGCGCGCAGGCGCGTCCCGTGGTGCACTTCGGCGATGCGGAAGCAAGCCTGGCTCTCGCCAGCGAAAATCGCTTGATCGCGCGGGTGCCGGAAGGGGCCAACGGCGGAACGGTGCGTGTGGCCTCGGACGGGCGGGAAAGCTCGCCGCATCCCGTGCACATCGGCATACAGATCGCGGACAATTTGCATCCGGTGACGAATCCCGTCGTCGACCACGATGGGAACATTTATGTGACATTTTCCGGGCCTCGCGGGCAGCGTGTTCCGGTTTCACTCTATAAAATTACCGCAAACTACGATGTGAAGCCGTTCCTGACTTCGCTGGTGAATCCCACTGGTTTGGCCCTCGATCGCGAAGGAAATCTCTTCGTTTCGTGCCGGAACGACGGCACGATTCATCGCGTAACGCCCGACGGCCGCTCCGAGTCTTGGATTGAAGGTATGGGCGTCGCCACGGGCATCGCGTTTGACCGCGCGGGAAACTTGTACGTTGGGGACCGCAGCGGAACGATTTTTAAGATTAGCCCGGAACGCGAGATTTTTGTTTTTGCGACACTCGAGCCTTCGGTCGCCGCGTATCACTTGGCGTTTCATCCCAACAGCGACTTGTACGTGTCAGGGCCGACGACTTCTAGCTTCGATCGCGTCTACCGCATCACCCAAGGTGGCGAGGTCAGCGTGTTCTTCCGTGGCTTGGGCCGGCCGCAAGGGTTGGCGTTTGACCGTGATGGAAATTTGTTTGTGGCAGCGTCTTACCAGGGCTGGGGTGGCATTGTGCGCATCGATCCGCAGGCGCATGCCGATATCGCCCTGAGCGGCGCCGACTTGGTGGGTCTAGCGCTGCAATCTTCCGGGCGCGCGATTCTCGCTACGAGCGGCGCGCTGTTCACCCTGGATTGGGACGTGCGTGGCCTGCCACTTTTCGGATCATCAAACTGATGAAAGCAGAGATCATCGCAGTGGGTTCGGAATTGCTGACTCCGGACCGCATGGATACCAACTCGCTCTATCTCACCGAAGAATTGAACAAGCTGGGGATCGAAGTCGTTCGCAAGACGATTGTGGGCGACAACCGCGAACTGCTGGCGGAAGCGTTTCGTGACGCACTCGACCGCGTGCCATTAATTCTGGCAAGCGGCGGACTCGGGCCTACCGAAGATGATTTGACTCGGGAGACCGTAGCCGAATTGCTGTGCCGCAAACTCATCTTGAATGAAAAAATCCTGCATTACATCGAGTGCCGCTTCCGGCAATTGGGACGCGAAATGCCCGCGGTGAACGTCCGCCAGGCGATGGTGCCCGAAGGCGCGGAAGTGATGGAGAATCCGCGCGGGTCGGCGCCAGGCTTGTGGCTGGAGGACAAGGGGCGTTGCATCGCTTTGCTGCCCGGCCCGCCACGCGAGCTGAAGCCCATGTATCAGGAACAGGTGCTGCCGCGGCTGGAGAAGCGGCGTTCGGGAGAGCGCATGTTTCACCGCGAGTTGCGCGTGGCGGGGTTGGGGGAATCGGCCCTCGAACAACGCATCAAGCCTATTTACACGCGCTACTCCGACGTGAATACGACCATTCTTGCAGCGCCGGGCGAAATCCAGATTCATTTGCGCATGTGGACCGACAACACCTTGCAGGCGGAGAAAACGCTCGATGAAATCGTGCAAGGCTTCGATCTGGCGTTGACCGACCGGATTTACTCGAAAGACGGTTCTTCGATGGAGGAAGTGATTGCGCGGTTGCTGATGATGAACAAGGCAACGATTTCCGCCGCGGAGAGTTGCACTGGTGGATTGTTGGCCGAACGTCTGACCAGTATTGCGGGCAGTTCGTCGTATTTTCTGGGTGGCGTGGTTTGTTATAGCAACGACTTGAAGACCTCGTGGGCGAATGTGCCGGCGGAATTGATTCAGTCGAAAGGCGCGGTGAGCAGCGAAGTGGCGAAGTCGCTGGCGGAAGGCATCCGGCGCAGCGTGGGGAGCACACTCGGCGTGGGCATCACAGGAATTGCCGGGCCGGGCGGCGGCAGCGACGAAAAGCCCGTTGGCACCGTGCACATTGCTTTGTCGCACGCAGGCGGCGTGAAAGAACGCGGGGTACGCTTTCCCGGAGACCGCGAAGCGATTCGCTGGCACGCTTCGCAACTTGCGCTGGACATGGTGCGGCTGCACTTCCTCTACAACGGCGGCGAACCACCCCGGCAAGACGTGAAAAGGTCCTGAACGGTGCGCCTGTTCGTCGCCCTGGAAATTCCTTCCGGTGTGCGGGAAAATCTCGCCACTTTGCTTGCTTCGCTGCGCGCTATAACGAAAGAACCACGGTGGGTGCGCGCCGAGAATCTTCACATCACGCTGAAATTCTTGGGAGAAGTTGACGAGGACAAACTGGACGCCGTGCGCAGCGCGCTGGGGAAGATTCGTTCCGAGCAGCCGGTTACGCTGGAATTTCGTGGCTTAGGATTTTTCCCCAATGAGAAACATCCGCGCGTTTTCTGGGCAGGCATCGAGGCGTCAGCGAATTTGAAAACATTGGCTGCGGATATCGAAAGCGCGCTGGAAAAGCTGCGTCCGCGCGAGAACAGGGAGTTTTCGCCGCACCTGACGCTGGCACGATTCGAACGCCCTAAGTTGCCGGGGGCCCTTCGCAAGGCTATCGCAGAAAATGGGCAGCGCGAATTTGGTTCCCTGCGGACCAGCGAGTTTCACCTCATTCAGAGCAAGCTGAAACCTTCAGGGGCGGAGTACACTGCGCTCACGAGTTTTCCGTTCGCCCCCAGCGTAGAATAACACCGCATGCTCGCGCCAAACTTTTCGATGACTCTTCTTGCGATTCCATTAGCCGCTTACTTCCTCGGGTCGATTCCCTTTGGGCTGATCTTGACGCGAGTGTTTGGAGGCGGCGACGTCCGCGGGGTGGGAAGCGGAAACATCGGAGCGACGAACGTGGTGCGAGCGGCAGGCCTGTCGGCGGGCCTGTTTACTTTGCTGCTGGACGCAGCGAAAGGCGCAGGCGCCGTTTTGCTAGCCGAAACGCTTTCCAACGACAGCGCCACGTGGATGATTGCCGCGATTGCCGCGCTGGTGGGGCATTGTTTTCCGGTATGGCTGAAGTTCAGAGGCGGCAAAGGAGTGGCCACGGCGGTGGGCGCGTTTCTGGTGCTGTCGCCGCTCGCCTGCCTTGCGGCTGTGATTCTGTTCCTCCTGGTTGTGGTTTTTTGGCGGTATGTCTCCCTGGGCTCGATTTCCGCTGCCGCGGCAATGCCGCTGCTGATTTATTTTCTTTGGGCACCGCGCCACGCACCATCGCTGGCGGTCACGATGGGGACCTTTGCTGCCGCGCTGCTCATCATCTACAAGCACCGCGGAAATTTGCGGCGGCTCATGGAAGGCGTGGAGCCCAAATTCTCTTTCTCCAAAAATAAGGGAGCGCAATGACGCGAATCGTCATTCTGGGAGCGGGAGGCTGGGGAACGGCGCTTTCGGTAGTGCTGTCACGCGCGCGGAAACCACACGAGATCGCGCTCTGGGCGCGCAACGCTACCCTCGCACAGGCATTGCAAAATCATCGCGAAAACACTGCATATTTGGCGGGAGTCCGCTTACCCGATGGGATTCGTGTAACCCATGACCTGCCTTCGGCGCTGGCAGCGGCGCAGGTGGTGGTTGGCGCGGTGCCCTCGGTGCATGCGCGTGCCGTTTACGCGCAAGCTCTTCCCTGCGTCACGCCAGAGATGGTTTTTGTGAGCGCAACAAAAGGGCTCGAACCTGCGACCCACTTGCGCATGAGCTTGGTTCTCGCACAAGTGCTGGCAAAAGGCGGAGCCGTGGAGCCTTTGCAGCGCATTGCGGTGCTCTCGGGACCATCGTTCGCTGCGGAAGTTGCACGAGGCCAGCCGACCGCGGTGGTGCTGGCCGCGCAAGATGCGGCACTCGCGAGCCTGCTGCAGGAAGAACTTTCCGGGCCGTCCTTTCGCCTCTACACCAACGACGATGTGCTTGGTGTCGAACTCGCTGGCGCAACGAAAAACGTGATGGCCATTGCGGCGGGAGCCTGCCAGGGGCTGGGGCTGGGCTCGAATCCGTTGGCGGCGCTGATCACCCGCGGCCTGGCGGAAATGATGCGGCTCGCGGCGGCGCTGGGAGCGTGGCCGGAAACGCTGAGTGGGTTGGCCGGCTTGGGCGATTTGGTCCTGACCTGCACGGGAGCGCTCAGCCGCAACCGGCATGTGGGAATCGAACTGGGCAAAGGTCGCAAGCTGCCCGAAATCCTCGCCGGCATGCGCATGATCGCCGAGGGCGTGGGTACAGCCTCACCGCTGTTGGCGCTGGCCCGCGAACACGGAATCGAGATGCCCATTACGGAGCAGGTGGACGCCATCCTGCATCGCGGAAAATCGCCGAAAGACGCGATTCGCGAAATCATGGATCGGCCACTAAAGCGCGAATAACGCGAAAAGTCTGCGATTCGCCTGCCTTGGGGGGGCCAATAGTACCAAAGTCCTAGTTGCAGTTGCGAGACGCGCTGCTGCAGTTGTCCACCTGAGGCTTCTTTCCCAACCTAAAATTGAGAGTAAGGATGCCGCCCACCGCTCAATCTCTTTGGACTCTGTGGAAACGCCTGCGCGCAGGCCATGTCCGCATCCTTTGGCTTGTTCTGGGCGCGCTCCTGATGGTCAGCGTCTTGCCTCTGGGACTGTATCACCGGCTGGTTTTGCAACTTAGCCAAGACAAACTGGTGAACACCGAGCGCGTGCAGCAAACCGACTTGGTGCGCTCCCTGGCGCAGGAAATCCAGAACTTTGAATCCAACCTAACACAACAACTGCTGAGCGAACGGCAAATTTTGGACCTCACCGGCCTCATTGACAACGTGGAAGATCCGGCCGCGGAACCCAAGGTGACCCATCTGCTCGAAAATTTTGTCGAAAGCAACCCAAACACGTTCATTTACCTGACCGCCGTGGGCAAGTCCGGCCGAGGCACAAGTGCCTCCCAAGGAAATTTTCGCGCCGAGCAAGATCCGTTCGTAGCCAAGGCGCTGCAGCGCGCTTTCGTCACCTGCCTGCAATCACAGCAACTGCAGGTGACGAAATTTCGCAGCGATCCGCTGGCGCTGGTGCCGGACAATCGGCCGGCGTTTGTGGTAGCGGTTCCGCTGAAGGATATGAACGACAATTTCACCGGCATGCTGGCAGCGGTGGTTTCGCTGGACCCCATTCTAAGGCGATTGCAGGATGCCAGCGTGCGCGGGCGCACCGTTTTTATCGTGGACCGTAACGGCCGCATCGTCGCGCACGATGACACGAAGGATTTCGTTCCCGGCGCCGATGCGCGGGACAACCCCTTGGTCGCGCAAGTGCGTGCCCTCCCTCAGGATCTGCGCAACACCGCAACCGTGCGGTTCGCCGACACCGTCAATAAACGTTCCGTCGAGATGATCGGCACCTACAGCACCTTCCCCGAGCTGAACTGGGCGGTCATTGCGGAGCGGCCCCTGGACAAAGCCGAAAGCGACACGGGAGTCGATGAGCTAAACCGGCAGGCGCTGGCGTTCGTCAGCATCGTGGTGCTGGCGGCCATAGTGGTGGGATATTTCTTCGCGGTGGGCATTAGCGGGCCCATCCGCGGGCTTGCCGCCTCGACCCGCGCGATCAGCCGCGGCGAATTCCACCAGCGGTCCGTGGCTCACGGCGCGTTGGAGATCAGCGAACTCGCCGAGAATTTCAACAAGATGGCCAGCGACATCGAAGAATTCATCGAGAAGCTGAAAGAAGCGGCCGAAGAAAACCGCGAACTGTTTATCGGCTCGATTCGCATGCTGGCCGCGGCCATCGACGAAAAGGACCCCTACACGCGCGGTCACTCCGGTCGTGTGGCGAAGTACTCCACGCTGATTGGACAGGAGTTGGGGCTTTCCGAGGAAGAGCTGGACAAGCTGCGCATTTCGGCGCTGTTGCACGACGTGGGAAAGATCGGCGTCGAAGACCGCGTGCTGAAAAAGCCAGGCGCGCTGACCACCGAAGAATTCGGCTTGATGAAGCAGCACACGGTGAAAGGTGCCAACATCATGCGTCCGGTTTCGCAGCTCAAAGACGTACTGCCGGGAATCGAACTGCACCACGAGCACATGGATGGCCGCGGCTATCCCTACGGATTGACAGGGCCGCAAATTCCCCTTATGGCGCGGATCATCGGCGTCGCCGATACTCTCGATGCCGTGACCACCAACCGCCCGTATCAGACGGCCATGGACTTGGATTTCGCCCTCGAACGGATCCGCAACCTGACCGGCACCAAGTTCGACGCGGTGGTCGTAAATGCGCTGGAATCTGCCGTACAGCACGGCAAGTTGCGGCTCAGCGCGGTGGAAGTCCATGTTTAGCTAACTAATTAATGACGTTAAGGCTCTAGATCACGGGGCTTGAAATGAAAAGAAGCAGAAAGCTGGAAATCTTGCAGACCATCAGTTGTTTTCTGTGTGTTGTGGTGGCATGGTTGCACCTCGACACCCTAGGAGCTTCCGAGTTCATAGGAGGCAAGCTTACAGGTCCTTTGTTTGAGATGGTCGAGAATGGAATTGTTCTCTTCCTCTTGGCAATACTCCTCATGCCTTTCTATCGCCGCACGACAACCGCCATGGCTCTTACCGCCTCGCTCTTGTGCATGCCTTTTTATTTGTACTTCTTAGCTCCAGGTCCCTTTCGCCGAGTTTTTAGGGGCGAATACTCAGTTCCCTTGGTCGCACCTTTCGTCTGGAGTAGTTGGGCATTCATCGGAATCCTGTCCCTGGCATTCGCCATACTTGTAAGCGTTCGCTGCCTTGCAATGACAGACTCCGAGAGCGGGCCCGAGCCAAACACCGGGGTCACCTCATAGTTGGTTGACCGCTTCTGCTACAATTTTGGGTTGCGCTGGAAGCTTGGCGTGCGACCGTATGATCTCCCTATTTGGAAAAAACGAGCCGGAACCGACATTTCTTGAGAAGCTGAAGAAATCCGTCAGCAAAACGAAGGCGGCGCTTTCCGGGACGGTGGATACGATTTTTCTCGGCGAGCGCAAAATCGATCCCGCGATCCTCAAGAATTTGGAAACCGCGCTGCTTTCCGCCGACCTGGGGGTGAAACCCACGCGCGAAATTCTCGACGCCGTGCGCGAAAAATTGGATCGTAACGCGCTCTCGGACGCCGCGCAGCTCAAGGGAGAAATCAAGTCGCATATCGTTCGCATCCTGAGTGCCTCGACGAAACCGGATGTGGCCGACGCGGGCGGCATTCCGGCTTCACCGAACGGTGCTGGAACCCGCGTGATTTTTGTCGTCGGCGTCAATGGCGCGGGCAAGACCACTAGCATCGGCAAACTCGCCAACCGACTGCGGCAGGAAAAACGCAACGTTGTGCTTTGTGCCGCGGACACCTTTCGCGCTGCAGCCATCGAGCAGCTCGAAATTTGGGCGCAGCGCAACGGCGTGGAAGTAGTCAAGCAGAAATCCGGCGCCGACCCGGCTGCTGTGGTTTATGACGCCATGGCGGCAGCCAAGGCGCGCACCGCCGATGTGGTCATCGTGGATACCGCCGGGCGCCTGCACACCAAATCGAACCTCATGGCCGAACTCGAAAAAATGAAACGCACCGCTGCAAAAGTGATTCCCGGCGCGCCGCACGATGTTCTCTTGGTTCTCGACGCAACCACGGGGCAAAACGGTCTGGCACAGGCACGCGAGTTCACTTCGACGGTCGGTGTCACGGGAATCATTCTCACCAAACTGGACGGCACGGCCAAGGGCGGCATCGTCGTGGCCATCTCGCGCGAACTGGGCCTGCCGATTCGCTTTGTCGGCACCGGTGAACAAATCAACGACCTGGTGCCCTTCGACGCCGAAGCGTACGCCAATTCCCTTTTCGACTAAATCGTGAACGAACACGACATTCGCTTCATGGAGCACGCACTCGGGCTCGCGCGCAAAGGCATCGGCCTGGCAAGCCCGAACCCGACCGTGGGCTGCGTCATCGTGCGCGACGGACAGATCGTTGGCGAAGGCTTTCATCAATATGAATGGCGTGACCACGCGGAAATCGTAGCGCTGAAATCGGCAGGAGAAAAAGCGCGCGGCGCGACGTTGTACGTGACACTCGAACCGTGCAACCACAAAGGCCGCACGGGCCCGTGCACGGAAGCGATCATCGCCGCAGGGGTGCAGCGCGTGGTCGCAGCGATGCAAGATCCGAATCCCGTCAATTCCGGCCGCGGGTTCGAACTTCTGGGCCAGACAAGCATAGAGGTGGTAACCGACATTTGCGAAGCGGAAGCGCGCCGCCTGAACGAGTCGTTTACCTGCTGGATTCGCACGAAGAAGCCTTTTGTTACATTAAAGTCCGCACTGACGCTCGATGGTCAGCTCGCTCTGCCACCATCGGGAAAGCGAGGAGCAAAGAACTCTGGCAAGCGCAGCAGGTCCGGGTGGATCTCTTCCGAGGAGTCGCGCGCCGAAGTTCATCGCATGCGTCATGCATCGGACGCATTGCTCACCGGAATCGGGACGATTCTCGCAGACGATCCGCTGCTTACGGATCGCAGCCGTTTGCCACGCCGCCGACGGCCTTTGCGCGTCGTACTTGATTCAATGCTGCGGTTACCGCCGAACGCGCGCATTGTCGAAACGGCCGACGACGACCTACTCGTTTTTACGGCGGCTTCGCTGAAATCACCCAAAGTGCGGAAATTGCAGAATGCCGGTGTCGAGATCGTCCACGCGAAAACAAAAAACGGCCGCATCGATCTGCAAACCGTTTTGGCAGAGCTTGGCCGTCGCGAAATCCTTAGCGTTTTGCTGGAGGCGGGCCCCACGCTGAACGGTGCTGCTCTTGCCGCGGGCATCGTCCACAAACTTTTTCTCTTCTACGCACCGAAAATTGCGGGAGAGAACAAAGTACCGTTCGCGCTGGCTCCCAGTCTCAAGTTGCTTCCACTTCAGAACATCTGCACATACCAGTTCGGCCCTGATCTTGCCATCGAAGGTTATTTGCAGGACGCCTGCAGGAAATAATTCTGTTCACTCCGAAACACGCAAGACCGCGGCGCCCGGAATGGCGTCGTTCTTGAGGGCTTTGAGCGCGCGATTGGCGTCATGCAACGGAAAAATCTGCACGTGCGTCTGAATCGGGACTTCTCCCGCCACGCGGAGGAAATCCTCGCCATCCTGCCTCGTGTTGTTGGCTACACTTCGAATCATCCGCTCCTGGTACAGCAAGTCGTAGGGGAAAGACGGAATCGAACTCATATGAATTCCGCCGAGCACCAGCACGCCGCCTTTCTTCAACGCCTTTAGCGCCCCGGGGACGATTTCTCCGGCGGGTGCAAAGACAATCGCGGCATCCAGCTTCTTCGGTGGCTCATCAAACGTTCCGCCCGCCCAGGCCGCTCCCAATTCCAGCGCCAGCTTCTGATGTCGCGTATTGCGCGTGGAGGCGTAAACCTCCACTTTCCAATGCCGCGCCACTTGAATCGCAACATGTGCCGCGGCCCCGAAGCCATAAAATCCCAGCCTTCCTCCGGGCTTGATCGCCGAAAGCCGCAGCGAGCGAAATCCGATAATTCCGGCACAAAGAAGCGGCGCGGCTTGCTCGTCGGGAAATCCTTTCGGAATGGCGTAAACAAAATTCTCCGGCGCGACGATGTACTCGGCGTAGCCGCCGTTCACACTGTAACCGGTGAACTCCGGAGCGTCACACAAATTCTCCGCTCCCGCGCGGCAGTATTCGCAAGTTCCATCCGTTTTATGCAACCAGGCAATTCCAACGCGCGCCCCGATGGCGAATCGGCGCGCATTTCTGCCAAGCTTCTCAACGGCGCCAACCACTTGATGCCCGGGAATGACCGGCGACTTGCGCGGTGGCAATTCGCCTTCAATCACGTGTAAATCCGTGCGGCAGACGCCGCAAGCATGCACGCGCACTCGAACTTCGCCCTCGTCCGGCTCTGGAACCGCAACGTCGGCAAATTCCAGTGGATTCGTTTCCACTTTCGCCGGCGCCCGCAAGACAGAAGCCTTCATCGCCAAACCTCTGGCAAGAGCTGCCCGGCTACAGTCTAGTGCTAAGTAGCCCTCGACGCGAAATGCTGTACACTCAATCGCAGAGGCGCAAGCAAACGTGTTCACAGGGATCATCGAGCACCGCGGCACCATCGAATCTCTCGATCTGCATCGCGAGGGCGGCCGGGTTACGATTCACGCACCGTCGCTCGGCCCGTCGCTCGCGGTCGCGAACAGCATCGCTGTGAACGGCTGCTGCCTGACCATCGTGAGAATCCACAACGGACGATTCTCCGTTGATCTCTCCGGCGAAACGATTGCCAAAACCTCCTTCGGCGCAAACGAGCGCGGGCTTCGCGTGGGCTCGCGCGTCAATCTCGAGCAACCGCTCACGGCGGGCAGGGAATTCGGCGGCCACTTTGTTCTGGGGCACGTGGACACGGTCGGCTACGTGACGCACTTGACGCCGGAAGGCGAAAACTGGTGGTACGGCGTGCAAGTGCCTGAAGATTTCGCCCGCTCCATCGTGCCAAAGGGCTCCGTCTCCATTGATGGCATCAGCCTCACCGTCGCGCGCTGGCAAAAGAGCGTCGTGGATATTGCTATTATTCCTTACACGTACGACCACACCAACGTGCGCGACCGCAAGCCGGGCGACGCCGTCAACCTCGAAGGCGACATCCTCGGAAAATACATCGAGCGTTACCTGGAAGCCCGGACGGCCCCGATCTCTTCACCGCTTACGGTGGCTCGCTTGATGGAAGAGGGTTTTTAACCTGCAGGGGAGCGCCCAGGCCTTCGCTCACTGGAGTCCCGACGATCTGGACCGCGCGACGCGCTTCTATGAGGAACTCTTCGGGTTGCGTTGCGAGCGATGACAGATTTCGAGCGTACAGCGTCGGCGGTCGCAATAGCATTTCCTCGAATTGGCCACTCCGGGTGTCTGGTCAATCTATTGAACAGCTTTGCGTTCCCCGATTTTTTTGGCGCGCCCCGCGCCAATAGAGTGCCAAGCCCACGGCCAGGGCGCCGGTGACCCACAGAAGCGTTCTGAAAAGGAAGGCACGCCGGTTGGAACTTTCTCCCGGGGGAAACACGGATAACACGATGGAAAGCAATGTAATGAGAAAGGCGACTCCACTGGCAATCCACACGCCGGGAAGCCCCCCGGGAATCAGCACTGCCTGCCTGTTCTCCGCCCGGTCTTTGCGCCGCGAGAGCCCTATTGCCGCTGCAAACATGTACAGAAATGGGATGAAATAAAGAATGATGGCCGCGTCCACCAACTGCTGGTAGGCATCTCGCGTCGACTGATTGATCTGACTGACGAGGAGAATTAGCCCGGAAATAATTGCTTGCACCAGAATAGAGACGTACGGCGTCTTCCAGCGCGAGTGAATTTTCCCAAACGCCGCCGGCAGATAACGGTCGATGCCTACGACGAAAGGAACGCGCGCGATGCCCGCGACGGTGCTGCCCACGCCGCCCGCGTTGCCTACAGTAACGAGCACGGCCGCAAGCATCCCGAAGTAACCGACCTTCAATGCCATCGAGCCGACGGTAATCGCGTGGAAAACCCCGCTGGTCGTTGACACGTCCGCGGCGGGCACGAGCACCAGCACAGCCAGCGTTCCCACAATGTACATTGCGGCGATAAGCACTCCGGCTCCGTACACGGCCCGTGGCAAGGTGCGCTGTGGATCGCGTACTTCCGCGCTCATGGCCGAAACTAGCTCCAGTCCGGTAAATGCAAAAGCAATCTGCGACCAGAAGTTCACCGTGTCCCAGTGCCACACGGGCATGACGTTGCCCAAACTGAAGCCCGTCACCGAGCCATTCCGCATCAACAGCAAACCCGCCACCCCTACCAGCATCAGCAACGGCAAGTATGTGGCAGCGCCGCCGGCGTTTTGCAGCCATTTGCCCACGTTAAGCCCAATGATGTTCAGCACCACCGCCACTAGCAGCAATCCCAGCGATACGAGCAAGAGAAAAGTGCGGTCGTGCTCTAAGCGCGCGCCGCTCTCGCCAATCACATAGGCGCTCATCGAAGCGCTCGCCAGCAACAGTCCCGGAAAATAAAAAACCGTATAAATCCAATAGCACCAGCCCGCCACGAAGCCATGAAAATCGCCAAAGGCTTCTTTGGACCAAACGTAAAGCCCGCCTTCGTGAGGAAAGCGCGAAGATAGTTCGTTGATCACCAAAGCTGAAGGAACAAAGAAAAATACCGCCGCGATGACCCACAGGCTGATGGACGATGTGCCGTTATGCGCGGCCGCAGCGATCCAGCGCGGCCCAAGCACGGTCGCGATATTGAAAAGCAGGACGTCCCAGAACCCCATCTCTTTGCGAAGCTGCCCAATCGGACTGGAAGAGATGAAATCGGAGGAGCCGTTCGCCGGCTGACTCACAGAGTCTTGTCCAGAGCGGGAACCAGTTCGTCCTGTTTGCGAAAGTTCACGATAAATGGGTCGTCTGAGTTCTCGAAGCCGCCCCAAGGCCCGAAGCACGTCACTCGACCTTCTTGCAAAAACACGACGGTGTCGGCCAGCTTCTTCGCCAGGCGCGTGTCGTGCGTCACGACGATCGACGTCTTGTGAAACGCTTCCTTCAACCGCAAAATCAAATCGCCCATGTGACCGGCCATGATGGGATCCACCATGGTTGTCGGCTCGTCGTACAAAATCGCTTCGGGATTCTGCGCAAAGGCGCGCCCGATGGCCACCGCGCGCTTCATGCCGGTGGAAAGCTCGCTGGGCAGCTTGTCGAGAACATCGTCCACTTCGAGCAGATGCGCGATTTTCGCAACGTACTCGTCGATATCTTCGGGAGTCAGCCCGGACTGGCCATCCAATGGAAAGGAAATATTCTCCCGCACCGTCAGCGAGTCAAAAAGCGCGCCGGACTGAAACACCATGGTCACTTTGCGGCGCACTTCTGCAAACTGTTCCTCCGTATAATTTGTCACATCCTCCCCGTCCACGGTGACTCGCCCGGAATCCGCCCGCAGAAAACCCATGATGTGTTTCAGCGTCACGGACTTTCCCACGCCACTGCGGCCCATGATCACGCAGGTCTCTCCGTGCCTCACCGCAAAGCTGACGTGATCCAGCACGGGGCGCTCGTCGAAGGCTTTGACAACGTCGCGAAATTCGAAAAAGTACTGCGAACGTGGATCCACATAGTTCTGAGCTGTCCAATCGCCCGCGTCGTCGCTGGGAAACTTCAGCTTCGTTGGCCCGCCGCGGTTGATTTTCAGTATGTCGGTCATCTTCCTTCCGCTTCCACGAATCGCCGCGCTTCTTCGTACTCCGCCGGAGTATTCATGTTCCAGAAAAGTCGCCCCGCTTCATCAAATCGTGCCCAATCCCTTTCTTCAACAACCTCCATGCTAACGCGTTTCATGGCCTCGGTCACTTTGCGTATGCCGTTCTCGAACGCATATTGCAACTTGCCCGTGGCCCCGGTGTGCCAACACGCGCAGAGTGGCTCGAACCCCGCAGGCGACTGCGGCGCGACTACGCCGGCGTTGCTGGCAACGGCGCGGTCCTTCAAGTAAGTAAGCCACTCGCGCGTAAGAAACGGCATGTCGCAGCCCACAATCAAGCACCATGCATGCTCGTGATTTCGCGCGTGCGCGTGCATCAAGGCGGTGAGGATACCGCCAAGCGGCCCTTGGCCTGGCCAGCGATCGTCCACGATGCGCTCGCCAAATTCGCGGTAGCGACCAAACGGCGCCACCACGCTCGCCGATCCCGTCACCTCCGTGAGTACCTTGCACATCCGCACCAGCATAATCTCGCCGTTCAACTCCGCGCGCGCCTTGTCGAAGCCAAATCGCGTGCTCGCGCCTCCCGCCATGACATATCCGTTTATCGGGGCATTGCTCGCCATTAAAATCCCGGCGCAAACCAAATCAAGTTAAATCCCTTTCCCGTACCGGCAACTAAAACTAACTACTCCTCTTCCATCGGTTCGCGCCCCGGCCGCCGAATCCCTAGCTCGCGCAACTTTTCCTGCAAACTCTGGCGGTGCAGCCCAATGGTCGCTGCCGTTCGCGAAACGTTCCAGCGATGCTCCGCCAACTGTTTCATCAAGTACGCCACTTCAAATTTCCGCTTGGCTTCGCGAAAATCCCGCTCGCCCATTCCGTGATCCGGCTGATCGCCATCGTGCTTCATGGAAATCGCTTCCCCGTGCGCCACTTCCGCGGGCAAGTCCTCCACGCTTATTTCTTCCTTGCGGCATAGCACCGTGCTCCGCTCTAGGGCATTCTTCAATTCGCGCACGTTGCCCGGCCAATCGTATTTCTCAATAGCCGACAGCGCCTCGCGAGTCAGCCGCGCCGTCCGTCCCAACCGCGCGCCGTGCATTTGCAGGAAAGCCTCTGCCAATAGCGCGATGTCTCCTTTGTGCGCGCGCAGTGGTGGCAGCTCGAGGGTGACCACACGCAAGCGGTAGAACAAGTCCTCACGAAATTTTCCGTTGCGAATCTCCGAGGCCAAGTTGCGGTGCGTCGCGCTGATGACTCGCACGTTGACGGGGATCGGTTGCGACCCGCCCAGCCGCTCGATCGTCCGGTTTTCCAGCACGCGCAGCACTTTGGCCTGCGTCACCGGATTCATGTCCCCGATTTCATCCAGAAAAATCGTTCCGCCCGACGCCAGCTCAAACTTTCCCTTTTTCTGCTGCGCCGCACCGGTAAACGCGCCTCGTTCGTAGCCAAACAACTCGGACTCGATTAGCGCTTCCGGCAGGGCCGCGCAGTTCACGGCAACGTAGGGCTTTCCGGCGCGCGGCGACCGCGCGTGAATCTCCTGGGCCAACAAGTCCTTCCCCGTTCCACTTTCGCCCAGAATCAGCACCGTCGAATCCGTGGGCGCCACGCGATCCGCCATTTCGAATGCCAGCCGCATTTCCGCGGAGCGCCCGATCATCTGCCCAAACTGCCCTTCTGTGGCCATGCGCCGGCGCAAGGCGTCATTTTCTTTCTCGAGTGTCGCCAGCTTGAGCAGATTCGCCACGCGCTGCCGCAGCTCGTCCAATTCGAAACCCTTCACCAGGTAGTCCGCGGCGCCAAGCTGTAGCGCCTGGACCGCCGTTTTCGCCGCGTCCAGCGCCGACACCATGAGCACCGGCACTTCGCTCCCCTGCTCGCGCATCCATTTCAAGAACGACAATCCGTCCCCTCCGGGCAGCACCACGTCTAGCAGCACCAAATCCGGCTGCTCGCGCGGCAATGCCTCTCGCGCGGTCTCCGCAGAATCAGCTTCTGCAATTCGATATTTCGCTTCCAGCGCTCGCCTCAGCCCGTATCGCGCCGCCGGCTCATCATCCACAATCAGTATCGTCTTCATGATTTGCTTCCTTACTTCGTTACTTCCTTACTTGGTTTCTTCCATGGGCAATGTCACTTTGAATCTCGTTCCGCGTCCAACTCTCACCGGACTCTCCCAATCCACTTTCCCGCCAAATTCCGCCACACGCCGCGCCACAATTGCCAAGCCCAATCCCGTTCCCTGCGATTTCGTGGTGAAGAAAGGTTGCAGAATCTTTTCCCGCAACGCGGCGGGAATCCCAGGACCATCATCTTCCACCAGGACGCGCAAACTTCCGTTTTCACGCAACGCGCTCACCTTTACCTCTCCCCCACGCGGGGTGGCTTCCACCGCATTCACCACCAGGTTCGACACAATGTCATTAAGCGCCTCCGCACTTATGGCGACTTGCGCCTTCCCCCCGGAAATCGCCACTTTCAATTTCAATCCGCGGCGTTCCGCCTCATGGGACAAGACGCCCGCCACTTCTTCGATCACCGCCGCCGCATCACACCTCCCGGTTCCATTTCCTCCTCGCACTCCAGGCCGGCTGAACTTCAACAATTGATTCAGTTTGTTTGAGAGCCTGCCAATCTCCTCCAGCACCATTTTGGTCTCGCCGCGAATCGCATCCGGAAGCTCCGGATTCTCCAACTGCACTTGCAGAATCGTCTTCATCGAGCCCAGCGGATTCTTCAAGTTGTGCGAAATGCTCGCCGCCAATTGTCCCACCAGCGCGAGCCGCTCCCGCTCCGCCAATTCCCTTTCGAGGCGGAGTTTCTCCTCAATGAGCCGGCACAAATCGAGCGCTCCAGGCAACTGCTCGCACAAGAACTCCAACGCCGCCCTCGTGTCTCCCGAGATGATTGCCCCGTGTGGCTCGATATGCAGGACGCCCTCGCCTTTTCCTCCACCCACGATGGGAAATTCGCGCGGATCGAAAGCCAGCGCCGCCGGGCGTTCACCCAATCTCAACCCGGCCACGCGAGAATTTTCTTCCTCAGCCGGGACCAGCCGAACTTCGCGGAGCTCCAGCTGTTCCTTGATTCTTCGCTCGATAAAATTCACCAGTCTTGCGACATCTCCCTGGCGGGCTTCTTGTTGAATCTCGGCCATCAATTTCTGAACCCGGTCCATCTCCAGTTGAGCCGTCTCCTTCAGGCTCCGGCCCAGGACCCGCTGCAGCGGCTCGATAACGACCACCAGCAAGAACAGTAAAATCGCTGCGGTGGCCTCCGGCGGCAGCACCGGTTCGAGCCACACACCCACTCTTCGCACCAGGCTCAAATACAGCAGCGCAAGAAACGTTACGGTCACCGCATAAACCAGGTTCTTCTGCCGCCCAATGTTCAGGAAATTGAATTTGAGCACCAACCACAGCATGACTGCGAACGGGATAATCGCGGCGATGGCGAGCGTAGTGCTGATTTCCGCTGCCGCGCTTGCGCTTACTTCTTTCTGGAAGATGTGAAGAATCAACACTAAGACCGAAACTAGCAGGAAAAACCTGGCGAGCTGCTTGTGAAATGTCTTTTGGCGAACATCAGGCGCTTCACCGCAAAAGCGGTCTTGCCACCAGAAACTGACTAGCGTCGCCGCGGCCAGCCAAACTCCATAAACGAGCCCCAGCACTCTTCCCGGCACCAACAAATCAAACTTGGCACCCGAAGCGAGCAGCGGGTAGAGGTGCCCTCCGAAATACGCAAGCGGAACATACGCCGCCGCAACGATCATTCTTTTCCCGTTGGGGCGCTGCACTAAGTTCCTGGTGCCGGCGTACTCCAGGTGAAGATGCACCAACGTGGGCGGCACAAGGCACAGTCCGGCAAGCAAAAGCGTCGCTGCAAAGACTTGCACGCCTACAGGGGGGATCGCGTAGTGAATCTGCGCATTCAGCGCCAGTAGCGAGCCGCTATAGAACAGGAACAACGCAAGGCATAGCAAAAAAAAGACTCGTTCAAAATTGCGCCGCCGCCGGTACCCGAGAATCACCACCATCCAGAACAGCTGCAGCAACGTGCCTATCGTGTAGCCGATCAGCCTGAGATAGAGCAGTGGCCCCAAAGTGGCAGTCCAATCCAAAATGAGCTTGGCCGAAGAACGCGTGCGAAAGAAACTCCAGAAAATCCTACTCCCACAGAGAAAGCAAGACAATCACCAAGTGCATGATTTTTCTTGCACTTCGTAACCATCACCAATTAAAGGGGTTACTGGAAATTACGGGCAAGGCGGAAATCTCCAAAACCGCAAGGGAAATCCTTGACACGCAAAGCTTTTATGCTATATTGGCACTCGGTTGCGAGGAGTGCTAACCCCTCCTTCGCTCCCGAAGGCACTTTCTAACGCCGCAAGATCACCTATGGAGGTTTTCCAAGATGGCAGTGCATCTGACCCCGCTCCACGATCGTGTCATCGTGAAGCGCATTGAAGAGAAGGAAACGGTCAAGGGTGGCATCATCATCCCTGACTCCGCGAAAGAAAAACCCATGGAGGGCGAAGTCATCGCCGTCGGTGCTGGCAAGCGCGAGAAGGGAGAGTTGATTCCTCTCGACGTGAAGCCCGGCGATCGCGTCCTCTTTGGCAAGTACAGCGGTACAGAAATCAAGATCGAAGACGAAGAGTACCTCATCCTTCGCGAGGAGGAGATTCTGGCGAAGCTGAGCGGAGCCGCCAAGGCCGCCGGTTCCCGCAAGTAGTTCGTTTCTGGGCTTTGATTTTTAGTTTCGGTTTTCAAATTTCGAGTTTCGATATCAGGAGGAATAACCAGTATGGCGAAGCAGATTGTTACAGGTGAGAATTCCCGCCAAGCGATTTTGCGCGGCGTGAACGCACTCGCCGATGCAGTGAAGATCACCCTCGGCCCAAAGGGCCGCAATGCGGTGATTGAGAAGAAATTCGGCGCGCCCGTCATCACCAAGGACGGCGTGACCGTAGCCAAGGAAATCGAGCTCAAGGACGGCCTCGAGAACATGGGCGCACAGATGGTTCGTGAAGTCGCTTCCAAGACTTCCGACGTTGCCGGTGACGGCACCACCACCGCTACCGTGCTCGCGCAGGCCATCTTTCGCGAAGGTGTGAAGACTGTCGCCGCCGGCGCCAGCCCCATGGCTCTCAAGCGCGGCATCGAGAAGGCCGTGGAAGTTGCTGTCGAGGAAATCAAGAAGCTCCACAAGGACGTCAAGGGCGAAATGATCGCGCAGGTCGGCACCATTTCCGCCAACAACGACAAGCAGATCGGCGGCATCATCGCCGAAGCCATGAAGAAAGTGGGCAAGGACGGCGTCATCACGGTCGAGGAATCCAAGACCATGGAGACCACTCTCGAAGTCGTGGAGGGCATGCAGTTTGACCGCGGCTACCTCTCCCCCTACTTCATCACCGATCCGGACCGCATGGAGTGCGTGGTGGAAGACGTCCGCATCCTGATCCACGAAAAGAAAATCAGCTCGATGAAGGATTTGCTGCCCTTGCTGGAAGGCATTGCCAAGGCCGGCAAGCCTCTCCTGATCATCGCGGAAGAGGTCGAAGGCGAAGCGCTAGCGACTCTCGTGGTCAACAAGCTCCGCGGCACCTTGCAATGCGCTGCCGTGAAGGCCCCGGGCTTCGGCGATCGCCGCAAAGCCATGCTGGAAGACATCGCCACGCTGACCGGTGGCAAAGCCATCACCGAGGATCTCGGCATCAAGCTCGAAAACGTCAAACTCGAGGATCTAGGCCGCGCCAAGAAGATCACCATCGACAAGGACAACACCACCATCGTCGAAGGTGCTGGCAAGCCCTCCGAAATCGAAGGCCGCGTCAAGCAGATCCGCCAGCAGATCGAAAACACCACCTCCGACTACGACAGGGAAAAGCTCCAGGAGCGCCTTGCCAAGCTCGTCGGCGGCGTCGCCGTCATCAAGGTTGGCGCAGCCACCGAGACGGAGCTCAAGGAAAAGAAGGCGCGCGTTGAGGACGCCATGCACGCCACTCGTGCGGCTGTCGAGGAAGGCATCGTCCCTGGAGGCGGCTCGGCGCTGCTTCGCGCCATCGCTGCCGTCGAAAAGCTCAAGCTCCACGATGACGAAGCCGTTGGCGCAGGCATCGTGAAGCGTGCGCTCGAAGAGCCCGCACGTCAGATTGCCCTCAACGCCGGCTTTGAAGGCGCTGTGGTCATTGGCAAGATCCGCGAATCCAAGGAAGAGAACTTTGGCTTCAACGCGGATACCGGCGAGTACGGCGACATGGTCAAGATGGGCGTCATCGACCCCGCCAAGGTCACCCGCCTGGCGCTGCAAAATGCCTCCTCCATCGCCGGCCTGATGCTCACCACCGAAGCCCTCGTGGCCGAGCTCAAGGAAGAAGAAAAGAAAGCCGCTGCCGGCGCTCCTGGCGCAGGCGGCATGGGCGGCATGTACTAACTTCAGTGGCATAGGCTTCAGCCTGTGCTTCCTCTTCGCGGGCCGGCCTCTAGACTGGCCCGCGTTTTCTTTTAGGAAGGGGCGCAGCTTTATCCAGAGCGACAGCGGAGCGACGCTGCGCGCCATCTCTCCATCGCTAATCCCTGTAAGGGCGGGGCTTGTTTACCCTGAGCGAAACGAAGGGCCGCGCCCGCGAACCTACTTCCAAGAGGGCGGTCCGATTCCCCTTTCGTTTCCCATGCTTGTCCGCGCCTAAAGTCGTCCATGCTACGATGTGTTTATCCATCAAGCGATGCGGCAGCGAAGGAGGTTTCCGTGCTCCTTTCTTGCATAGGATTACTGCTTGCTTCGCAGGCGACTTCAACTGCACCGCCTCAAACAGAACAGAACAAACCTACTCAAATGAAGCTGGCCCGGCGTTTTGCAAGATATTTTCCCGAGCGCCCACCTGTGCAACTGGCAATGCCGACGAAAAGAAGGTTGAAGCCGTCGTCAGAGCCATGATTGCCCATTTCAAGCAGGACCTTGACGCGTTGCAAGATGCCGCTGGCAGGTTACCGTCCTCTACCCAGGAGCCGACTCTCTAGATCACCGTTCACGAGCGAAGCGGTTCCCTTACTCTATTTGCCTCCGCAAGCCTCCTCGGCTACACTCTCCTCTGCCTTAGCCGCGGACTCCTCAGGGGGAGTCGGACAATATGCCTGGACTTTTGCAGCGCTTGCTGCCGCGCGAAGAGGGTTTCTTCGATCTCTTCGCCAAACAAGCCGCCAACATCCACGAGGGGGCCAACGCTCTGCTCAAAATGCTTGAGCATTACACAGGCGTTCCAGAGCAGGTGCAGATTGTCAAGGCCTTCGAGCACGAAGGCGACGAAATCACCCACGCCATTTTCACCAAGCTCAATCAGACCTTCATCACGCCCTTCGACCGCGAGGATATCCATGAACTCTGCAGCCAGCTTGACGATGTGATCGACCTCATCGACGCCGCTGCCAGCCGCTTTGTTCTCTATCGCGTCGACACCGTTCGCCCCGGCACGCTTGATCTCATTAAAATCCTGGTCGCCACCACCGTCGAAGTCGAAGCCGCCGTCCGCGCCCTGGGAACTCCCGACAGCGCCTTCAAGCATTGCATCGAGATCAATCGCTACGAAAACGACAGCGACCGCGTCTGCCGCACCCTGATCGCTCAGCTCTTCGACGAGGAAAAAGACTCTGTCCAGATCATTAAGTGGAAAGAGATTTACGAAGTCATCGAAACCGCCGTCGACAAGTGCGAAGACGTCGCTAACGTCATCGAAGGCGTCATCCTCAAGTCCGCGTGACTTCGCCAATGTCGCGCCTCGTCACACCTTCCCGTTGGCAAAAGCCTGTCATCCCGACCGAAGCAGGCCAACTTTTCTTCGCGCCAAGTAGTTGGCCTGGGGAGCGGAGGGATCTCTCTTCCATCTTCAATGCAAACACCGGCGAGGCGTGTCCGTGACTAGTTTCTCCCTCCTCCTCGTTGTCATTTTTCTCACCCTCGCCTTTGAGTTTTCCAACGGCTGGCACGACGCTGCCAATTCCATCGCCACGGTGGTCTCCACCCGCGTCCTAAAGCCTTTCACCGCCGTCGCCTGGGCGGCCTTCTGGAACTTCTTCGCCGCCTTCTTCTTCGGCACGGCCGTCGCCAGCACCATTGGCAAAGGCCTCGTGCACATCGAGATGATCAACCAGCAAGTCATTCTCGCCGGCCTCCTGGGCGCCATCACCTGGAACCTCACCACGTTAATTCTCGGCCTTCCGACAAGCTCTTCTCATGCCCTCATGGGTGGCTATGGCGGCGCCGCTGTCGCTCACATCGGCTATCAAGCGCTGATCCTCCAGGGTTGGGTTAAGCCTGTGCTTTTCATTTTTCTCTCGCCGCTTGTCGGCATGGTGCTGGCCATCCTTCTCACGACGATGACGAGCTGGATTGTGCAGCACCAGCGCCCTCTAAAGGTCGACCGCTGGTTTCGCAGGCTCCAGCTCTTTTCTGCCGCGCTTTTCAGCTTGGGCCACGGCACAAACGATTCGCAAAAGGGCATGGGCATCATCACCGCCGCACTGGTCACTGGGGGGCTTCTCCAATCGAAAGGAGGCAAACTCCCGGTTCCTTTCTGGGTCGTGATCTGCTGCCACTTGGCGATGGGCGGCGGCACGATGGCTGGGGGCTGGCGCATTATCAAGACCATGGGCCAGCGCATCACCAAACTCACTCCGTTTGGTGGGTTCTCTGCGGAGACCGCCGGCGGCATCACCATCGTCGCCAACGCTATTTTCGGGGTTCCGGTCAGTACCACACATACGATTACCGGCGCTATCGTCGGAGTCGGAGCTTCCCGCCGACTCACCGCCGTTCGCTGGGGTATCACGCGCCGCATTATCTGGGCTTGGATGCTTACCATCCCCGGCGCAGCCCTTTTCGGCGCCATGCTCTTCAAGGCCCTAATTCACGTCCTTCCTTAGACTTACATCGGCCAGTTTCCTCTTGCTTCTAAAAACTCTTGGCCTTTCCGCATTGTTTTTGCTACATAGGCGTGGTTCGCCAAAGGAGGTCCCCATGAGCAACGGCACCACCCCGGCACCTGAAAGTTCCTCGGCATCGAATCTCGCTCTTCTCATCTTTCGCGTGGCTTGCTCCCTGCCAGTTCTCTACCATGGCAGCGCCATTTTATTTGGCGCTTTCGGCGGCCCGGGGCCGGAGAATTTCGCCAAATATGCGCATGCTCCCGTCATCGTTGGCTATCTGGTCGGGTTGGCTCAATTTGCCGGTGGCTTGGCTATTCTTCTCGGCGCTATGCAACGCATCGGCTCCGTCTGCGTCATCATCGTCATGATTGGCGCCATCTATCTCGTTCACCTGCCCCACGGCTTTGACATCGGTAAAGGCGGCATGGAATTCGCCCTCACGGTCTTGCTGGTCGCTGTGGGCCTCCTGGTAACCGGTCCAGGATCGTATTCGCTTCGCGGCGTTCTCCCAGGCGGCCTGAAAAAACTCTGAGCAGTTCTGCCCGCAGCCCATTTCGTAGGGGCGGGCTTGCCTGCCGGGGAAGGCTTGCCCCGCCCGCCGAAATGTATGTCGCTCGAGCCAAGCGGGGTGCATCTTGACAGAAAATGCGCAACTTCCTTTCTCTTGGGACGGTAAAAGCTTGCACAAAGCCGAGCCACCTCAGCCTGTAACCTTATTTGAATCAACAATTTGCTTGGAAATTCCTCCTGGTAGCAGGCATGCATCAGTCCCGGCGGCGTGGCTATGCTCATCCGAACGAAATCCGAAGCCGAAACCTTTCAGAGGTTCTTGAACGGGGAGCACCTATGGTCCTGGCCGAATGGCAGGGTTCAATTGGGGCAAAGCTTTCCCGACCTGACCATCATCAATCATCTGGTGAACGAAGGTCTGCTGGATCAAAGCTACGAACCCACGGAGGCCGGACGCTCTGCGCTGCAATCCTGGCTTGAAGCCAAAACCTAGCCTCGAAACAACAACGGAAAGAACTGCCCGCCCATCTTCTCTCCCCGAGGAATCACGGGAACTCCTTCCAGCAGCGGCTCATCCGCATTGGACATCACGCCATCCCGAAAAACGTTGATCACCGTGGCGCGCCGTGGCCGCGGCGTATCGTTTGCGCCCGAGCCGTGCATCGTTCGCGCATGGTGAAACGAGCCTTCTCCTTTTTTCATTTCCACCGCCACCGGCTTGAACTTCTCTTGCAACTCCTCCGGCAAACTCCGCCGGCTCTCTTCCAAGCCACCGGCCAAAACCGGTTTCGGCAGGTCCGGCCACTTGTGGCTCCCTGGAACATAATGCAAACACCCATTTTCGCGCGTTGAATCGTCTAACCCAATCCAGCAGGTCAGGTGTGCCAGCGGCGTCGTCCTCGTCCAATACGAAAAATCCTGGTGCCACGCCACCACTCCGCCGTGCCGCGCCGGCTTGCAGAAAAGCTGGTCGTGCCAGAAACGCACCGGCCCGCCTAGCAATTGCGAAACCGGTACCAAAAACGCGGGATTCCACAACAAATCATGAAACCCCGGAAGCACCCGCCACGCACCCAGCGCATGAAACAGCACGCGATCCGGGTCCGTCGATTCATTGGAGTGATATTCGTGAAATAAATGTCGCCCCGCATGCTCGGGATTCATCAGTTGCTCGAGTTCCCCGCGCAAGACTTCCACTTGCTCGTCGCTCAAAACGCGAATCCCCGTCAAATAGCCGTTCTCGCGAAAGAATTCGACTTGCTCTTCGCTCAGGCGATAACGCTCCCAATCCTCTTCCCGAGAAGCGCTCGCCAGTAACCTACTAATGGGATGATGGTACTTCGACAAGTCTTCAGCCATTGAAATTCCTCGGTGCACGTGAACATTGCGGCATTGAAGCAGGAGCCGTTGACGCAAATTCCCGCGCAGCAGAAATTCTAGCCACTCAGCGCCCAAAAAACACCGTAATTTCCAACCTGCAGCAAAACGTGGAACTCTTTATGGCTATTCCCCATGAAAAACGGGAGCGTACTCCAAGACTCCTCTATCGGGCAAGAGACTTTTCTCGAAAAGTAAATCTCCTTAATCGGCTGGTGGTTCGCATCGAGGAAAAGGACGCCCTCATTGCCCACAATGGTCAGCACCGCTCTTTCGCGGTCGGCTGGCCAACCTACGAGGATTCTGAAATGTTGCCGACGTCCGCCCCGGCATAAAAATCGTGCCTCTCGAATTGTTCTCTCCCCTTTATTACACGCGGCTGTAACTCCTGGTCATTCACTCGTGCGTCGCGTGCAAGTTCCCGATGCGCCCAATGCACCACATAAATTCCTCCACGCGCTAGGATTAGGAAAGCAACAGCAACCGATATCAGAATCTTGCCAAGCATAAACAACCAAAAGGCGTCTCGAAACGCCCTGGATCTAAAGATCTAGCTCCCGGCATCGCGAATCGCTTCCTTCGGCATTCCGGCATCATAACAAACGGAACCCGGAGCAAGACACCGACCACACCGACGAATCGTAACCACCGATGCTTCGCCTGAGCCCCAAACTATCAGTTTGCATTTGAAGGACAGCTCCGGAAGTCGAACAAGATTGCTACGGTTCTTGCTTTGTGGTCATAACTGACCTGCATCTTATCTCTTGAGGCACCGCTGGCAAGATCGGCTGATTTGCTTTGAAAAATTCGTTCAGACGGGACACGTCAAAAATCTCTCCGGGCTTCTGAACCGACTCCATCAATTTCTCTCTGGTCGCACCAATCACGCCCAGAAATTCAATGCTTCCCACACGATATTGCACTTGCTGATCGATCCTAACTGTCAGGTCGACTGTCCCACGAGCCCCATCAACTTCCGCCTCTCGCCCATACGCGCGTCCAATGTTCTCCAACCCGGCTCGCACGCGCTCGGTGCTAAACGGTTCGCCTCTCTGAAGAGGAATGAGGCTGCGCAACACTTCGGGAGATATCGCAAGTAGCGAGTCGGGATCCGCGGACTTGAGTCGGATGTCTCCTGCCCGATACTAAGGTCCGAGGGTAGCCGCGACCGCGACGAGAACACCAATATCTGCACCTTCGTTCCATAATTCTGTCAGTCTTGCTTCCGCGCTCGCTCTAAAATAGCCGCGATCCCGAAGCGCTCCCCTTACGTCTACGTCCGCGATCTCGTTGGCCAGATCATTCGCGTAGGCGCCTGTCGACATCCCGCTGGAACACCTGGCTTCGCAGCTTCGCCGAAATCTCCTCTTGAGCATCTGCGGGAATGCCTTCATCCGGGTCAAACTCCACTCGCACCACATGCATGCTGACCTGCTTTGGGGCCGGTTGCATTTCCTTTATTTCTTGGGCCAATGTGGGATAGGGCAGACATTTCTCCAATCTTTTCGGCAACTGCCCCGACGCACTCCGGAACGCACAGCAAAAAGACAGGCGCAACTTGAAGCCAACAGCGTACAAACATGCAAGAAACATAGGCCCGGGTTTTATAGTTTTCAAGACCCACAGTTTTTGCGGGACACAGGTCACGGGCCACCGAACACGGGTCACCGCCCAGCTTGCTTCTTTCTTTTCTTCCACTTATAACTGAGGATTAAGCGCTTTCCCCTATGACCGAGACCAAATCACCTTTCGCTACCGTCGAAGAAGCCGTCGAAGAGATTCGCCACGGCCGCATGATCGTCCTCGTGGACGACGAGGATCGTGAAAACGAAGGCGACCTCGCCATGGCCGCCGAGAAAATCACGCCCGAGGCCATCAACTTCATGGCCAAGTACGGCCGCGGCCTCATCTGCACGCCGCTCACCGAGGATCGCTGCGACGAGCTGCACCTTCCCCTCATGTCGCCCATCAATACTTCCGTCCATGGTACCGCGTTCACCGAAGCCATCGACGCCCGCGTCGGCGTGACCACCGGCATTAGCGCCGCCGACCGCGCCGTCACCATTCTCACCGCCATCGACCCCAAGACCAAGCCGCAGGATCTCGCGCGCCCAGGCCACACCTTCCCTCTTCGCGCGCGCACCGGCGGCGTGCTCGTCCGTGCCGGCCAGACCGAAGCTTCCGTGGATCTCGCGCGCATCGCTGGTCTCTACCCCGCCGGAGTCATCTGCGAAATCATGAACGAAGACGGCACCATGGCGCGCGTGCCCCAGCTCATCGAATTCTGCAAAGAACACCGCATTAAAATGCTGACGGTGGCGGACTTGATTCGCTACCGCATGCAGCACGAGCGCTACGTGCGCCGCGTTGCAGAAGCGACTCTCCCCACGCGCTTTGGCGATTTCCGTATGATTGTCTATCTGAGCGACGTGGACCACGATCAGCACATCGCCCTGGTGCGCGGCAACTTGGAGGGCAATCCGCCCGCGCTGGTGCGCGTCCATTCCCACTGCCTCACCGGCGACGTTTTCGGCTCCACGACTTGCGATTGCCGCGAACTCGTGCCGCGCTCACTCGAGGCCATCGCCAAAGAAAACCGCGGCGTGTTCCTTTACTTGCATCACACAGGCCGCGGCTTTTCTGTGGATCCCGCCGAAGCGCCCGGCACGCTGCCGCAGATTCATTTTCATAAGCGCGGCCAACTCGACCGCGAGCCCGCTCGGCAGCGCCTGGTCCAGCACGAAAGCGGCATCGGCGCGCAAATCCTGATCGACCTTGGCCTTAAGGACATTCGCGTCCTCACCAACCACCCGAAAAAGGTGGTGGCCCTCGAAGGCTACGGCATTACTATTGCCGATCAGGTCCCGTTGCGCATCGATTCCCCCAAACCCTCCCACCAGGTGCTCTGAAACAGAAAAGACCTGACCATTCGGAAGCTGATATCAGGCGCTCATGACCCAAGAAGGGCACCGACAGGAGGTTTGCACTTTGTTGTTATGGAGGCTTCGCGGAACAGCCTAAGTCGCTGGAGTCCTCTCCGGAGCGGGCTGTCCGACCGCAGAGTAGGTGACCGCCGCGCCATTGCGGCCCTACTGTGCAGCAGATACGTACTCGAATCAATAATTCTTCCGGGAGTGCGCGGACTAAAATGTGTCCATTTCGCCCTGGTCTTTTGCATTCCCGAAAGTAGGATGAGGGGATGGTGGCTGTTGTCAAACAAAGAAATCTTGGCAATAAACTGCAAACTGCTGCCGCGTTCCTGGCGCCAATTGCGGCCCTGGCCCTCATCGTCCTTGTTCCTGGTGTCTTCCCTGCAGCTTCCCCGGCCGCCGCGCAAGAACCGAATGCCAGTCCGACGAAAGATGCCGGCAACAAAACCACTATCAACACCACGGTTCGCCAGGTGCTGCTGGACGTCGTGGTCACCGACGGAAAAAATCATCCGGTCACTGGCCTGCAGCAGGAAGATTTTTCGCTCCTGGAAGACGGCGAGCCTCAGAAGCTCGTCTTTTTTGAAGCTCACGCAGCATCTTCTAACGCATTGGCGGTGAAGCCTTCCGAAGCGCCAACCCTGCCGCCGAACACATTTGGGAACTCCTTTCCCGCGAGCGACAAACTTCCGCTGAACGTGCTGCTCTACGATTTGCTAAACACTCCTACCGACGATCAGCCGTTCGCGCATAAGGAGGTCCTGAAATTCTTGCTGAATCGGCCGACGGGAGGCCGCTTCGCCATTTTCGTACTGGCCGACACCCTTCACTTGCTGCAGGGATTTACCGATGACGACAGGCAGCTCGTTGGCGCAATGCATCGGAAGGAGGCCAGCCCTCATTCCCCGGCTATGCGCGGGTCGTCCGATGACTTTGTTGATCCTTCCGAGCAGCTCTCGGGGAATGCGTTGTTCGCCAATAATCCGCTGGCCCAAGCTCTGCTGGACCGCATGGGGCACATCGAGGCGCTGAGGAGGAACTATTTTCTAAGACGGCGCGTGGGACTGACGATTGCTGCATTCTCAGAAATTGCACAATTCCTGGGCGGATTCCCGGGACGAAAAAATCTCATCTGGCTCTCCGGCTCGTTCCCGGTGAATATTTTCCCTTCAAGCACTGATCCGCTGGATCCCTTCGGCACCGCGATGAACTATACCTCCGATCTGCGGCAAGTCGCCGACCTCTTCACGGTTGGGCAAGTGGCGGTTTACCCGGTGGATATCCGCGGCTTGGCCGTCGATCCGCTGTTCGCCGCGGCCAATTCTCAAACTTACCGCACGAATGCAGCTTTCCTTCAGGCGCACGCAAACTTCTTGGCACAGATCGCGGCCGAACAAGGCACGATGGATCAAATTGCCGACGATTCTGGAGGACATGCTTTTTACAATACAAATGGTCTGGCCAAAGCGATTGCCACAAGCATCGAGGATGGCGCGAACTACTACATGTTGGCATATACCCCCAGCAACACGAATTTCGACGGCCGCTTACGCAAGATTCGCGTGCAGCTCACAAAGAATAGTTACTATCTTGCTTATCGACACAGCTATCTTGCTGACGACAGCGTAGCCGCGAAGAGCGCGAACAAGGCGCCCGTGGAGCGCCTGCAAGCAGCGCTGCGTCGCGGCATGGCGCTCGCGCACGAACTGGTTTTCGAGGCGCATGTCGCGCTCTTGGGACAACCGAGAAAAGCCAGCAAGGCCGAGATTGCTCAGCTCTCTCCGTTTCCCGCCTTCGCCAGGCGGAAGAAATGGGATGGCGTGCAGATTCAACGCTATGCGGTTGACTATGTATTTCCGAGTCCAGGCTTCTCCCTCGAAACTGCTCCGAACGGAACGCTCCGCGGCCGGCTGGAGTTTCTGTTTGGCGCCTACGACTCGAATGATCAGACGATGTTTGGGGACCGCACACCCGCCGAAAGAGCGTTTACTCTGAAAAGCGCCGACGAAGCCCAGAGGGGCGGCTATCACATGCGGCAGGTGCTTGAAGTTCCGAGCGGCGCAGCGTGGTTTCGGCTGGCAGTCCGCGATGTTATCGGGGACCGCCTCGGCTCAATTGAAGTTCCACTGCCGCTGATGCCCGAGAAGGCAACCAGTACCCTTCCATAGGGTAGGCGGGCACCGCTGATAGCGCGAAAAACAGATCCTCCGGTTAATCGCGCGAATTTCCCCTCCGCCAAAGCAGAATGCTCAGGGCTGCAAAACGTTGCCTTGGGCGTCGAAGATTTCGAGGTCTCCGAACAGCGCGGCTTGCGATTCGATTTGCGCGCGGTCGCCGGCAAGGACGATTTGTAGGTTGGCGGAATCGAGATATTTGCGCGCGGTCGTCAGCACCTCTTCGGAAGTAACGGCGCGCACTTTGGCGCGATAGGTTTCCAGAAAGTCGTCTGGCAATTCGTGCTGCGCCACCGTGGCGAATTGCGTGAGCAAGCCATCTTGCGTTGCGAGGCCCAGAGAAAAAACACCACTTAAGTAATTCTGCGCGTCGGCTAATTCCGCCGCAGGCACGGGCAACGAACGAAGCTTGTCTAACTCGTAGAAACTTTCCGTGAGCGACGCGGCCACGACGTCGTTGCGAACGGCGGCCGAAACCGAGAAAAAACCGTGCTGGCGCAGCGGCGTAACGCTGCTGCGCGGGCTGTAGGTGTAGCCTTTGTCTTCGCGAATGTTCATCACCAGGCGCGAATTGAACGCGCCGCCGTAAAGACTGTTGGTGAGTCCAAGCCTGATCCAATCCGGGTGCTTGCGCGTGACGGCATGGCATCCGGCGAGAATTTGCGTCTGCACGGCCCCCGGCATGTGCACGAGATAGACGCGGCGTCCGCGCGGATGCACAGGCGCGGGAAAGGGTTTTGTTTCGGGCTTTTTCCCGCTCCAAGCGCCAAAAACTTTTTCAATGGTCTTCAACATCTCTTGCGGCTCGAAATCACCGACGAGAAGAAGGAGGCCATTCTGCGGCGTGTAAAAGTCGCGGTAGACGGTTTTCAAATCATCGAGCTTGTATGCAGCGACTTGGGCTTCGGTCGGCGCGACGAGCGCGTACGGGTGCGCGCCAAACAAAACTTTGCGCAGCCGCTCGCTCGCCAGAAATCCGGGCTGTCTGCGCTGGAGCTTCACTTCTTCGAGTCTCTGACGGCGTTCGCGTTCGAATTCCGTCTCGGGGAACGAGGCCTCGCGCACCAATTCCTGCACCAATCCCAGAAGGGGCTCGGCAAATTCCGACAGGCCACTGAAGGAGATGGCGCTTGTGTCCGAGCCAGCTTGCGCGGAGAGATCCGCGCCGATGCGACGCAAATCTTCTTCAATCTTGCGGCTGGCACGCTTCTGCGTGCCGGTTCTTACTACGGTTGCGGTCATTTCCGCGAGACCCGGAGCGCGATCCGCTACCCCGGCGTTGCCGGAGCGGAAGAAAAGCTCTCCATGAAACTTAGGAATCGTGTGAGACTCGGCGAGGATAACTTCCAAGCCGTTTGAGAGCCGAGTCTTGGTGCGCTTGGGCCAGGTGACTTCGCGTTCCGGCGCGAGGACGGGAACGCCAACGGCGACTTCCACAGTACGCGAAGCCATTACGCGGCCTCCTTGACACCCGCATCCGCGGTTAGACCCGTTTTCGCCGGCGTACGGAAGACAATCGCGCGTCTTTCGTTGCGGAGGTATTTCTTTGCCACGGAGTGCACCTGCCCGGGAGTCACCGCAAGAAATCCGTCGAGGATGGTATTCACGAGCTGCGGTTCATGGTCGAAAAGCGTGAAACAGGCCAGCAGGTGCATCAAGCCGTATTTCGGCATGTAGTTCCCGCGTCCACCTTCCAGCGTTGCGTAGTAATCCGAACGCCATTTCACCTTGAGCTGTTCGAGTTCGTCAGGGCTAATTCCCTTCCCCTGCACTTCACGAATCAGCGGATCGAATGCGGCCAATGTCGCCTCGCTGGAATACTCCGGCTTGTGGAGAATGCGCGTGGTCATCTGCGACGGTCCGTTGTAGCCGAAGAGGTCATCGATGCCGCCATCTGCCTCCACGGCGATTTGTTTTTCCAAAACCAACTCGCGGTAGAGTCTTCCCGCCCGTCCGCCGTGCAGCGCCTGATCGAGCAGAGCCATGGCGCACCATTCCGCGGTGCGCCGTTTGGGTAGCAAGTAACCGATAGCCAGGGCCGGCAGGGTGCCAAACTTTTCTTCGACGTGGCCGCGCCGCTCTTCGGTTTGTTCCGGTTCGCTAGGATCGGCAAACACCGGCGGGGCTCCGGCAGGAATGCCGCCAAAATGCTTTTCGGCAAGCGCCATGCCTTCACCAGGTTTGACATCGCCGAGGATGAGAAGCACGGCGTTGTTCGGGACATAGTAGGTTTTGAAGAAGGCTTGAACGTCGCCAAGGTGCGCCGCGTCAAGGTCGGCGAAATCGCCGTAGAAATTGTGGGCGTTGGCCCAATTGCGGAACGCGACAGGAGGCATATCGAGCCAGGGAAATCCGCCGTAGGGCTCGTTCATGACATTGACGCGGACTTCTTCCTTCACCACGTCGCGCTGATTTTTCAAGTTCTCGTCGTCGACTTTCAGCGCGCGCATGCGGTCCGCTTCGAGCCAGAGCACGCGTTCCAAAGCGTTGGAGGGAACGGCTTCGTAATAATTCGTCACATCGTAGCTGGTCGAGCCATTCAACACTCCGCCACTGGAGTTAATCAGCTTGATGTGCTGCATTTTGGGGGCATTCGCGGAACCCTGGAACATCATATGTTCGAAGAGATGTGCGAAGCCGCTGCGGCCCCGCGGCTCAAGCCGGAAACCGATTTTGTAATACACGCCTAAGGTTACTACCGGCGCCGTGGAGTCTGGCGCGACAACAACGTGCAAGCCGTTGGCCAGTTTCTTGTGCTCTATTGGAATGTGCAGTCGGTTCACCCGTGTCCCCCTCGAACTTTACCCTTGGTTTCCATGCAATAGCAATCTTTTCCAATTCTGCCCCGGCGCCAGCAGCATCCTGAGCAAGTACGCTGGCGGCCAGGCGGTTAAGAGTTTCTTAGGCTTGCGCGATTTCTTCCTGCGCATCGTGCAACGCGCGCTGATGCGCTTCTACAATCTTATAATCTCCTCGCGCCAGGGGTCCTGTCCACGCCGCCCGGGGCCCCACGCGCTCGAAATTGTCCAAGACTTGGCGGGTCAATGGCAAAAGCGTGCGCGCTGCTTCACGGCGCTTCATCGCGAGCGAGACGAGCAACTGAGTCGCGTGAGTCGCGGCTTCCACCAACGCGAGCACATGCCAGGCGGCCAGTGCCGCTGCGGCGTGATACAGGATTTTTTTTCTCCCGTGATATGCACTGGGGATCCGCCGGAGCGCCCTGGCAATTTGCCTTGCCGCGCGCACGGCGGTGACATCTCCCTCCACCGCGAATACTTTGCCTTCCAGCGGCGGCACGCCGACTCCGCTGAAAGTCTGCAGCGGGTGCATGCTGCCGACGGCGGCGCCGCATTCTTTGGACTAGCGCGAGCGTTCGCGAATCCTGCGCGCCGCTGGTGTGCAGAACGGCCGTACGGTTTCCCTGCGCCGATGAACGCGCGGCGCGAGGAGGCTTCGTTTCGCGTAACGGCCACACCGATTTTCCAGCCAATTGGTGCAAGCGGCGCCCCAACACGCGCCCAACGCGACCCGCGCCAATGATGGCCAACGGCTTTTCCATCTCGTGTTAGCATAACCTGAGGCTAACGCTGAGACCAATCTTCATGCATGTTTTTGGAATCGGATTATTTGGTTTGATCGCGTTATTCTGGGTCACCTACGGTCTCCGGGTTGCCTACGGAGCTACACGTCTTCCCTGGGTCAGGGACTTCCTGCCTGCGCCGGATGCGAACTGCCCGCGGATCTCCCTTCTGTTCGCGGCACGCGATGAAGAAGAGAAGCTGCCCGCCGCGCTCGCAACGCTCATGGAAATTGATTATCCGGAACTGGAAGTCGTTGCCGTTGATGACCGTTCACAGGATGCCACGGGCCGAATCCTGGATGAATTTGCAGCAGCACATCCACGACTGCGCGTTGTGCATGTGGATACGCTTCCCAAAGGCTGGTTGGGCAAGCCGCATGCGCTGCAAAAGGCTTACGAGGCTTCGTCAGGGGAGTGGCTGCTGTTCACGGATGCGGACGTGCGCTTCAAGCCCGATGTATTGCGGCGCGCGATTTCTCTCGTGCAAATGCACAACTTGGATCATTTGACGCTTTTGGGCGACGTCGAAATGATTGGCTTTTGGGAAACGGTGCTCATCACTTTTTTTGGCCTTGGCTTTCACATCGCGGCGAATCCAGCTCAAGCCAGCAATCCGCGATCTTCGCGGTACGTGGGAGTTGGGGCTTTTCAATTGGCGCAGCGCTCGGCATACGAAGCGAGCGGAACACACCGGCGGCTGGCAATGGAAGTGGTCGACGACATGAAATTGGGGAAAATCGTGAAGCAAGCGGGATTTCGGTCCGCTTGTGGTGTGGCGCAGGATTCCGTGGCCGTGCGCTGGCATGCAGGTGCGGGCAATCTCGTGCGAGGGGTGACGAAGAATTTCTTCGCCGGGGCGGGTTACGACTTGAAGGTGGTCGCCTTGCAATTGGCAGGATTATTCATGATGGACGTACTGCCGTTCGCCGGCGCCGTGTTGGGGCATGGATGGATTCGCGGGCTGAGCGCTATTGCCGTTGCGATCGCGATGAGTTTCCATGTGGGCGTGGCGTGGGTGATGCGAGTGTCGCCCCTGTATGCATTGACGCATCCGCTGGGAGCCTTGCTGTTCTCATACATGTTGCTGCGCTCGACGGTGGTGACGCTGTGGCAGGGCGGCGTCGTGTGGCGGGATACATTTTACCCGCTGGAAGATTTGAAGCGCGGCGTAGTGTAGTTGATTGAACAAAATTTCAGGCGAACTTGAAAACCCGCAAGAGACGCCAGGGAGATTCCCGTATCATGGGATTTAAAGAGCGAAAAGAAGGGCATTCCAATGAGCATAAAACTGAAACCCAAGAGCGAATTATCCGAGAGGAAAGCCGGCGCGGCAACTTCCGAAACGCCGAAGCAGGTGTTGGATCATGCTTTAGCCGCGTTGCGCGAGAAGAACTCTTCGTCAAAATCGGACGGCAAGAACAGGCACAAGAACATCGAACAATTTCTCATGGAATCGCCACTACGCCACTAGCCGGGTCTGGTTTGGATTTGGAAAGAAATAAAGGCCAAGGGCGCAACATCGAGTTATGAGCGGTTTTTGTTACCAACGTAATCTCCGAGTTCGCTCGACCTGACAATGAGCCTAACCCGCAAGTCAAGGCGCGGCTAGAGGCCGCGATCCAGATTCCCTCTACGTCAGCATTCTCACTTTCGGGAAAATCCGAAGAGGAATCCATGGCACGCTTGAAGGCCGGCCGGGCAAGTTCTATCCGCTGGCCGCCGCCCGGAAACGTATTTTAATTCTAGCCTGCTGATTCAGAGGGGGCGGGTGCAGGTTCGGGTCGAGTGGAGAACAGACCGGAGAGATCCCGTTGTTTTAGAGAGCGGATGCGGTCGCGGAGCTGGGCGGCGCGCTCGAATTCAAATTTCTTGGCCGCTTCGCGCATCTGCTTTTCCAGTTGCTGGAGCAATTGGGCGAGTTGCTGTTCGTTTTTGATTCCTGCAGCAGCCGCGTCGAGAGACGTATCGTCGACCGGCACAGAGACGTAATCCGCTTCGACGATACGGGCGAGTTCCATGTCCACAGACTTCACGATGGACATGGGAGTGATGTTGTTTTCCTTGTTGAACGCCATCTGTTTCGCGCGGCGGCGGTTGGTTTCGTCGATGGCCTGATTCATCGAGTCGGTGCGGCGGTCGGCATAGAGAATGGCGCGGCCTTCGATATGGCGCGCACAGCGGCCGATCGTCTGAATGAGCGAAGTGGCACTGCGGAGATAACCTTCCTTATCGGCGTCGAGAATGGCCACGAGCGAAACTTCCGGCAAATCCAATCCTTCGCGCAACAAATTGATTCCGATGAGAACGTCGAACTCACCGCGGCGCAAGTCGCGCAGAATCTTGATGCGGTCGAGCGTTTCCACTTCGGAGTGCAAATAGCGGCAGCGGACGCCGACCTCGGTGAAATATTCTGAAAGATCCTCAGCCATGCGCTTGGTGAGCGTGGTGACCAACACGCGTTCGCCCTTTTCCGCTCGGACGCGAATCCCTTCGAGCAGGTCGTCGACCTGGCCTTTGACGGGGCGAATCTCGACTTCGGGATCGACGAGGCCGGTCGGGCGAATGACCTGCTCGACGACCACGCCGCCGGCGCGCGTGAGTTCATAAGGACCAGGCGTCGCGGAAACGTAGATGACTTGATTCATGCGGTGCTCGAATTCCTCAAAGGTAAGTGGGCGATTGTCGAGTGCGGACGGCATGCGGAAACCGTAATCGACCAGCGTTTGTTTCCGCGAGCGGTCGCCATGAAACATGCCGCGCACCTGCGGCACGGTCTGATGGGATTCGTCGATGAACATCAGATAGTCCTGCGGGACGTAATCGAGCAGGGTCGGCGGAGCTTCGCCAGGCAGACGGCCGCTGAGATGGCGCGAATAGTTTTCGATGCCATGGCAGTAGCCGATGGTGCGCATCATTTCGATGTCAAAGAGCGTTCGCTGCACGACGCGCTGGGCCTCGACAAATTTTCCCTGCTTCTCAAGTTCTTTTTTCCACCACTCGAGCTCTTCCTGAATGCCTACGATGGCACGGTCGCGCTGGTCCTGCGGCATGACGTAATGGGTTTTCGGGTAGATGGGCACGCGTGACAAATCTTCGTTGCCAGTGCGGACTTCGCCGGTAAGCGGATCGATCTGGCGCAGCGTGTCGATCTGATCGCCCCACATTTCGATGCGGTACGCTTGATCTTCGTAAGTGGGATAGATTTCGATCATGTCGCCGCGCACGCGGAAGGTGCCGCGGCGCAGGTCTTCGCTGCGCTCGTACTGAATGTCGACGAAGCGGCGGAGGAGGGCTTCGCGCGAAGTCTGGTGGCCTTTCTCGAGCATGACCAGCATGCCGTAGTAGGCTTCGGGCGAACCGAGACCGTAAATGCAGGAGACGGATGCGACGATGACGACGTCGCGGCGCTCGAAGAGCGAACGCGTGGCGCTCATGCGCAGCTTGTCGAGTTCGTCGTTGATGGTGGCTTCCTTGTCGATGTAGAGATCGGCGGAAGGAACGTAGGCCTCGGGCTGGTAGTAATCATAGTAGCTGACGAAATATTCGACGGCGCTCTCGGGGAAAAACGCTTTGAATTCGTGATAGAGCTGCGCGGCGAGCGTTTTGTTGTGCGCGAGAACCAGCGCCGGGCGATTGCATTGCTCGATGACCTTGGCCATGGTAAAGGTCTTGCCGGAACCGGTCACGCCGAGAAGCACCTGATGTTTTTCGCCGGACTCGACACCAGAAAAAAGCTGATCGATGGCGGCAGGCTGATCGCCGCAGGGCTGGTAGTTGCTGTGTAGCTTGAATTTCATCGAGAGGCTCTCCGGCCGGTTCGCCGAGCACGGCACAAACGCTCATTATACTCCCGCAGCCAAGCCCCGTGTTTCTTGCGCGAAAGAGAACAAACCCCAGTTCTAGTGCTGCCCAGACACTTGCGCCTGGGTAAGAAGCAACACTTCCAATTGGCTTTTGGCGTCGACGTGGTAGCGCACGGCGTTGGAGCCATCGGCTTTGGCGACCATCACGTCCATTCGCTGGCTGGCGTCTTCGGTGGCGCGCACAACGAGCCCGGTCGTAAGCGAAATGTAAGTAATCAATTCGTTCGAGCCTTTGGCAGTCCCCATGGTTTTTAGTTGATGGAGCTTGAAATCTTCGGGAGTGGCATCTTTAGGTGAAGATTTTTGCACGAGCTTCGCCGTGGTGAGCAGCACGGCGCAAGTGTCTGTGAGACTGTTTGCATAGGTCGCTTCTCCGGTGACGGAAAGCTGCGCGGGGCTGCAAGGCGCATCGCGGACATAGGAGGAATCGCGCACCCAAGTCAACGCAGCGATGGGAGAGGCGGCCGGCTCGGGTTGCTCGATTTTCCATTTGTCGCCGATTTTGTCGCGCTGCGCGGGAATCGCCCAAGCCATGGCAAAGCGCGCCAGCCACTCTTGCCAGATTTGCTGCTGCTCGGGCGTGAGGGCATCAAGACCGGTGATTTTTTCCGCGAAGCCCTCAGGAGAGATGGTGAAGTCGACGGGATTACCTTCCGGCTGGAGAGGCTGCTCAGATTTCGATTTTCCGCTGGCGGGTTTCGCCGCTGGGACGAGAGCGTCGTCGTTGAGGAATTGGCTTCGGGCGTGAATCGCCAGCTTGTCTCCGGTTTGCTGTAAATCCAGGATTTGAATACGCAGCAACCCGTGGGTGTCGGCCTGTGAGGGTGTAGGAGCCAGAGGAACGACGAGAGTGCTCGCGGTCTTGACGTTCTTGGTGCTGCGGTAGCGGACCAGATAAGTGAGCGTCTGGCCCGGCTGGAGTTTCGGAAGAAGATTGGCGCGCTGGTCGCGCGAGGGCGCAATGGCAACACCGAAAAGCAACAGGCCGACTGCGAGAAGCATTCTGCGTTTCATCAGCTTGCCATCGATATTAAGACAATCGCGAGGATTTTCCTTGTGTCACCTGGGGCCAGGGAAAACCTTGAACCTTCGAAGCTCAGTCCACCACTTGCGGCTTCGGCGTTTTTTCCACGGTCAACTGCAGCCCATCGAGCGGGCCCGAGATTTTCAAAAGCTGTCCTCTTGCAGAAGCCTTTTTTGCGCGCGCCTTGTTCGTTTCTCTGGGCTGGGTGGAGACACTCAGTTCCGCATCTGAACCGAAACTCAGCGTGCCCTCCACCGAAGTCTGCTCGTGCCCCGCAGTCAGTTGCAACCACTGCAAGACCATGCTGCGATTGCGAACCAGGAAGGAGCATTCCCCGGCGGGCCAACGAGAAATTCCTAAGCGAGCGGTGCCGGCGGCAGCGCTGGCAGGCAAGTCCCAGCCTCGAAGCTCGACCTTTTTCAGATTCACGAGCCCGCTCCCATCCAAGTTTTGGAGCAATTCATCCCGCCCGACTCCTTTGGTGGTCAATTGCAACTTCCCGGAAGCAGTGCCGTTCAAACGATCGCCAAGGCGTCCGGTTCCCGGCAGTTTTGTGAGATTGATGCGGTCGAGGTCCGCGCTGATTTCATAACTCGGGCGCGGCAGGAAACTGGCGTTTATTTTGGCGCGAACCTGGCCTCCCGCCCATTGCGCTTTAGAATCCTGCACATCCAGCTTCAAATCCCGGAGCGATCCCCGAGCCACAACGTTCTCCAGTTTGAGTTTCTCAATGGTCAGGCCACTGACGCGGAGCCGACCCTCGGCATCGACACGCCGCACCAGTTCGCTAGCTGGAGTCGCCGGCGTCACTTCACCAAGGAAGGAGTGGAGCAACCGCCGCAGCCAGTTCGGCCTGGCACGAGGGCCTACCCAACGGTCCAACTCGGCGGCATTCAAGTGGTCCACGTTCAAATCGACCTTCCAACTTGGCGTGGTCTCCTCATCGGTTTTTGGCCGTTCTTCGATGCCCCCCGTCCAATTCCCGCCAAAGCCCTCCACCCGCAGCAGGCGGGCGGTGCGGCGCCCGTCGCTCCAACCCAACCTGGCCTCCTCCAATTTCAGGGGCTGGTTGAGACCGGCGACGGTCAACGATCCTTTGTTCACGGAAACTAATCCATTCCAATGGCCTTTGAATGGCTCTTTCCACCCCCATTGCGTAACCGCGGTGGCCTGGCCTGTAAGTTCCCAACCATGATTTACCTGCCGGCCCATGGCAGCCGCAAGCTTCAGAAAGTCTTGGACCTTCGGAATGTTTCCTTCGATGCTGATGTTCCCGGCGTACGTCTTCAAATCCTGTGTGAACGTCAAATCGGCAGCGTTCTCCATCGCCAGGGCCACACGGCGTTTCTTCGGAGCTATGACGTCGTGAGCAACTCCCCCCAGAGCGACACGCACGGGGCCAATGACCAGGCTGGATCGCTCGCGGCCGCCGTTTACAGGACCGATTCCAATAGGCTCAACGAAGCCGGGCACTCTAACCGTGCCTCCATTGCTGGAAAGGGCAGCGGATTCCACAGAAAGCGGCCAGCCGCGCAAAATCATTCCACCGGTAAGATAGGGATCTGCGGTGACGCCTTCGGCGACATCGGGATGAAACGCGCGATACCAGGCAAGCAGGTCCGACGCTTGTACACCCATCGAGTCCACACGCAATTCCATCGGGATCGCGCTTTCCGAGACATAGCGGAACTTTCCCCGCAAGTTCGAGCGCAATCCTTCAACAGAAAATTGCTCGGCGAGCAATGTTCCGGTTCCAACGTTCCACCGACCGCTGACGTCCACATTCAAAGCGGGATTGTCGGCACGTTCGGTCAAATCCCAGCGGTGGATCCTCCCCGCGCGCGCTTGCACGGCATAGGTCCAATCACCCGGACCGTCATCGGACGCCGCAGCGCTCTTCGCCGTAGCGTCCAGAGTGAAAAGCCCACGGACGCCGTAATCTTGGCCGTGCAAAAGACGGAAGGCATCCGCAAGAGAAGCTTCGCTCCAGTGCAAAGTGATCTGCGCCGGTTGCAGGCGCGCCGAAGTGCCGGCGAGGTCACCGAGCACGCGGAGGGTTCCTGTCGATTGCAAAAGAACGCCGCTTCGCCAGGGCTGGGCCTCAAGCTCGAGCCGCCAGCGGCCGGGAGAAACTTGCTCGACACTTCCGGAAACACGCGTGAAAGCGAAAGGCAGTTTTTCCTCTTGATTCTTGAAATTGATTCGTCCTTCATCGAATTCGATTCGTTGCAGGTGATTCACTGGAGGCGCTGGTGAGGGCGGCCCATAAATGGGCCTAGCCTGCGAGGAAGCAATTTTCGCGGACGGAAGCCACCGCTCGAGGTTCCAGCGGCCTTGAAAGTTGTGCACCAAAATGAGGCTTGGCTTGCTGAAGAACAAGGTGCCAAATTCAAAATGGCCACGCAGGAGACCCGACCAGCGCAAACCCGCGCTCAAATGCTCCGCTCGAAGAAAATATTCATAGCCAAATGCGGGATCTTCGCCGACGGTGACTCCGTCGGCATACAGCTGCGGACTCGGAAAGAGGCGCGCATCAAAACTGCCAACGTCGACGGGCCGTCCAAAAGCCCGCTCCAAATGCGCGGCGAGATACGTGTGCACGCGATGAGTTCGCGCCAAGAAGGAGACAGCCACATGCAAGGCCACAAGCGCCAATACGATGGCGAGGCCGGACTTCCACCATTTCTTGAGCTTGCTCATCCCGCTTGGAAGTTTAAGAAACTCTCGCTGAAAAAGGTAGCGTCGGGACGATCGGAGAGCTTCGGAGCAGTTAGTGCACGGTATGAAGCATCCGGCTCCATCGCGTGCGCTTCGGCAAGTGCGCCAGCGTATCGAATACTCCCGCCAGCCGCGACCAAAAAGTGCTTTCGCCGCTGTAATCACTGCTCTTGGCTTCAACCGACCAATAAATCAGGAAGGGCCGCCCCATGATGGCGTCGTGATCCACGAAGCCCCAGAAGCGGCTATCCCAGCTCTGATCGCGATTGTCTCCCATCGCAAAATATTTCCCGGGCGGCACAACAATTTCATCGCCGCGCATATATTTCTTCATGTCGTGCGCCCATTCGGGCTGAAGGCCCGAAGCAATCATCTGACTCGGCGGCGGCGGAAAGTTGTAGTTCAATGGGTCATAACGAGCAGCAGGATCGTGGACGACATACGGCTCGTTGACAAGCTTGCCGTTGACATACACGGTTTGGTCCACGACTTTCACGCGGTCGCCCGGCAATCCGATCACACGCTTCACAAAATGCTGATGTTCCTGATAGGGGAACTTGAAAACGATGATGTCGCCGCGTTCGAGCGGCCGATAAGGGAGGAATTTGTCGTACCAAGCGCCGGTGCCCCCAAAAATGAATTTGTTGACCAGCAAATGATCGCCAACCAGCAAAGTCCCTTCCATGGACGCGGAGGGAATCTTGAAGGCCTGCACAATGAAAGTGGTTCCGAACAGGGCGAGAATCACGGTAACCAGGAGCGACTCCAAATACTCGGAAAAACTGGTTTCCTCCCGATGCTCCTCTGGCTTGCTCACCGGCGTGGTTTCCTGGACTGGTGCCAGTGTTTGTGGTTCAGGCATTCCTTCTCAGCCTTTCACTCCTGTCCGAATCGAGTTGTTCCAGTGCGCTTCGTGCAGCCTGCTGCTCCGCCTCTTTTTTCGTGCTGCCCTCGCCTCTCGCCAGGCGCTCCCCGTTGATCCATATTTCTACGTGGAAAGTTTTCTGGTGATCCGGCCCGCTTTCTCCCGCCAAGCGATACTCCGCCGGCGCCTGCCCGCGTCCTTGAAGAAACTCCTGCAGCGCCGATTTATGGTCTGATTCCGCGATGCGCTCGCCACGTTCTTCCAGCGCCTGCTCGAAGAGAATCCGCTGCAATAATTCCCTTGCAGCACCCAGCCCCGCATCCAGGTAAACAGCAGCTACCACCGCTTCGAACGCGTCTGCGAGCAGCGTCTGCTTCTCGCGCCCACCGGTTTTTTCCTCGCCGCGTCCTAACCGGAGATGCTCTCCCAAGCGCAGGCGCCGCGCCGCCGATTCCAGCGAACCCGCGTTCACAATGCGCGCCCGGCTTTTGGAAAGCTGGCCTTCGGACCACTCCGGAAAGGCGGCGAGGAGGTATTCGCTCGCGAGCAGTTCGAGGACCGCGTCCCCAAGAAACTCCAGCCGTTCGTTGTCGGAGAGGTACGCCGAATCTCCAGGCGCTTCCGCACTCGCGCCGCGCAACTCCGGAATCGCCGAGCTATGGGTCAATGCTTGCTCGAGCAGCTCTCGGTTCGAGAACTTGTGGCCCAGGCGTTCCTCCAACGCCGCATCGGAAATCCGCATCGTCTCTTGCATAATTCGGGCACGCGCGCCGCCCGGTTTACTTTGGCGCGCTCAACTCCGTAGCGCTCTTCTTCTTGGTGTCCTCCGCCTGGGTTTTGCAGACGGCCTGCATCTGGCCCGTTATGGCCGCGCATTTATTGAAAGCCGTGATCGCATCATCAAAATGCGAAGTGCTCTTGTTGGCCATGCCAAGCAGGTAGTAATTCACGGGGTCCGGATTCGGGTCTACTTTCACGGCCTCATCGAGTTCCGTGATGGCTTCTGCATTCTTTCCGCGTCGAATGTAGACCAATCCCAATCCACTATGAGCCATAGCTAGATTCTGATTCTTCGCCGCGGCAAAGGCCTCGTCGCTCAGGTTCGCCGGCTTGGGAATTGTAGGTGTAATCTCGATGGCTTGCTTTGAGTACTTTTCTGCTTTTGCCAGCAACTGGGCCGCATCCGCCTGCGGAATGCCCGAGTGGATGCTCCGAGGAAGGGTCTGCGCCATGAGCGCAAGCGTAGACACGTCATTGGGTACCAGCGCAATTTCCTTCTCCCCGTATTCCTCCATTTTTTGCACTTGCCCGTCTTGCAGGTAGGCAAAAGTCAGCGGGCCGTATACGCCGGACTTGTAGCGCGTCTCCGGGTATTTCTGCAGAAAGGCCTCCCCCGCCTGGATCTTCTGTTTTACGTCGCTCATCGGTATGGCTTGGAACACCTTGAAAGCGGCATCTTCTTCGGCGTTCACCGGAGCCGGCGCATTATCCAGGGACAGAGGCGTGACGTCCGGAGTCTTGGGCTTGTCGCCGGACTGGGCCGGCGGCTGGCTCTGGCCTCCTTGGCTACTTTGCGAGCCCTGGCTGCCCTGCGCCACCGCCATTCCGCAGCAGCCAAGCAGCGATCCGGCAGCCGCCAATGTTCGTAAAGACAGATTCCAATTTCTTCGCATACGTATTTCTCCTGTCGAATTCTCCTTCGATTTCGTCCTTTTTTTGTAGCGGGACAATTCCGGGGGACCCTGTCTGTTCCTTTTCACGTCTTCTGCGGATTCGGGCCGATCGATCCAATGATACGCAATTTATGGCTGCGCCACCGGCTTCTCGTTGGCGGAAGCAGCGAGTTCCTTTTGCGCGGCTTGCCGCGCCTCCTCTGGTCCGCCCTGGACCGCCAGCGCCGATTCATACTCCGCTTTCGCGACGGAGCTGTTCCCTTCATAATCATAAATCCGCGCCAGGTAAACATGCGACCAGGCCAGCACCCTGGGGTCGGACGCGGCGGCGTGCTCACCCGTGGTCAAGCGGCCAAAGACCTCCTTGGCCCGTGCGGCATCATGGTTCAGGTAGGCAACCACGCCCATTCCAAACCACGCGCGTGGCTGGTCCGGATACTTGGTCAAAACTTTTTGAAATGAGGCCTCGGCTGCGCGCGAATTCTTTGCGGCAATCTGCCGCTCGCCTTCGGTGAGCGCAGCGATAACTTCAGCGTCATTGGGAACAGTTGTCGGCAAAGCTCTTTTTTGCCGCGCCACAAGTTCGACGGCAGCATCATCGGTTTGCGTTTCATCGGCGGGGACAAAATGCATCCCCGTCAGGCGCTTGGCCTCCGCTTTTTCGTCGATACTCCGGACCAGATCCGGGAAATAGCGCCGCATCGAGGGTTCCGACTTTTCAAAACCGGCCAGCGCTGTGACCAGCGGCCGCACCAGCACGTACCCGTCCTCATCGTCGCGGCTCAGCGCCGCTTCCCGCTCGCCCGGCGACATCCGCTTCATGCGCAATCCCACGGCGCGCACTGTGCATTCCGCGAAGTAGGAGGGAAAATCATCTTTCAGGTCACCGAGCAGGCGTGGCGCCTTCGCGGCGGTGTCGTAGAGCGGCCGCTTCACCGCAACCACGTGCGGATACATCAGCGGGAGTGGGTCCAGCATAAAGTGCAGAAACGCATGACGCACCACATCGACGGGAACATCTTCCGCGCCGCTCAACACCAACGCATAGTGGTCGCCAAAATTCCGCACGTTGGTGATTCGTCCTACCAGCGGCTCGACAACGATGGTGAACCTGCGCGAGCCGAAAGGGTCCAGAATCTCACGGAGATAGCCGGTCGAGGTAAACACGATGTGCGTCAGTGGCTCATGCAAGCGCTGGATTTCGCGGTTATAAATGGGCTGCACTTGCTGCCAGAGATTCCCGATTTCTTGTTCCTGGTAATAGCTCGAAAGAAGTTCGCTGAATCCCGACAGCGCGATCACATCGGGAGGCAATTCGTCGCGCCGCAAAATTGGCTGAAAAGCAGGTGCAGGTCCGGAAACGAGGCCAAACCACAGGTATCTTGAGAGTGTTGCTCCAGGGTCGCGCAATTCATGCTGACGGTAGAACTGCCGCACCGCATCCACCGCCGGCCCTTGTTGTTGGCGCAAGCGTTCCCGCATCTGCGCGCGGAAGGCGGTCCAATTGTCGGAGCTGACGTTCGATTCAAAGCCCGCGGCCAGCAGCGCGCACATGGTCGTAAACATGGCCTCGCTGCCGTCCACGGTAACCGCGTTGGGCGGAGGCATTTGCGCGCGCGAGGTAGCCACAGGCCCCTGCACTCGGGGCGGCGCTTGAGCTTGTACTTGCGCGGGAGCTCGCGACGCATCTTGCGCAGCGGCTTGCAGAGCCATCGTCACGCATAAACCCATCAGCGCCGTCAGTCGTTTTCCTTTCAGCATGTTCAGTTGCCGCAGCCCTCAGTCGGGCAAGTCGCTTTCTTTGTCTCCACTTTGACGTTTCTCAGCACGGAAGGGAACATCGGGGAGCGGTCAATGTCCTCTCGCAATGCTGCGGCATTCTTTCAATCTACCGTTGCGCCCTGCCCCCGTCAAGGAATCGCAACGATTTTGAATCGCAACGATTTTCTGGGGACTTTCGCGCACGCCCTTTGCGGCAGCGAAAGAACGCGTTTAAACCCTCATCTCAGGAGCGATCCTCGTCCAGGTGCAACGCTTGCCTTCTTTTTTCGCATCTGTTAACAGTGGGGACGAAGAGAAAATCATTCCACGGATCACATTCTTAAGATGCATCACGCGTTGCGCAAAGCTGCCTTTTTCGTGGGAATCGTTGTCGCTCTTGCGGCGCTGCCCTGTTCCGGATACTCCCAGCTTGTTCGTGAAAGCACACCTCCCACAGAGCAGCCGAAGCAAAATAATTCCAGTTCACAAACCCCTCCCGGCAAAAAGCGCGCTTCGCAAGAAGTACAGCTCACCGGCGAAGCCTCCTGGGTAGATACCGGCATCGACGTCCAAGCAGGCGAGCATGTGGTTTTCACTGCTGCAGGGAAGCTGCGTTATGCCGACGCCAAACAAGACAATGGGCCTCAGGGCATACCTCGCGGCTTCAAGGACCTTCTTCGGATTCTCCCTTACAACGAAGCGGGGCGAGGCGCGGTGCTCGGTTGCATCGGCGACAAAGATACCACTCAGCCTTTCCTGGTCGGCGCGCAACGTGACGTGGTGGCCCCGGCTCCTGGTCGCGTTTGGATCGGCATCAATCAAGCCAAAAATGACACCGGCGATGGTACTTATTCCGTGCGCGTCGAGGTTTATACTCCGCTGCAAGGGTCGGTTCACGCTATCGTTGCTAAGCAAACCAAGTCGATTCCGGGAGTCGACCAGAACCTCTTCTCCAAAATTCCTCGCCGCGTTTCCGATAAACAAGGCAACCCCGGCGACATGGTCAATTTCCTGATTCTCGGCTCGGAAGAAGCCATGCAACGCGCCTTCACGACGGCCGGCTGGGTCAAAGTGGACGCCGACGTCACCAACGCGATTCTCACTGGCGTTTTGGAAAGCCTGAAGAAAGAATCCTACCTCACCCTGCCCATGAGCCAACTCTACCTCTTTGGTCGTCCGCAGGATTATGGTTGGGCCCACGCGGAGCCCATTCGCGTTGCCCAGTCCCGCAATCATTTGCGCATCTGGAAGGCTCCCTTTGAAGTCAACGCAGAGACCGTTTGGATAGGCGCCGCAACGCATGACATCGGCTTCGAGCGTGACGAGCGCAACAACGGCATCACCCACAAAATCGATCCCGATATCGACCTCGAACGCGACTACGTCGAGAAAACTCTTACCTCTACCGGGTTAGTGGCTGAAATTTCGCATTTCCTTCCCGACAATCCTCTGAAGGAAGCAAGAACTGCTACGGGCGGAAGTTTCCATTCCAACGGCCAAGTTCTTATCCTGAAACTTGCCGAATCCGCGCCCACGCAATAGGCGCACGAGCACTGTTGAAATTAAGGTTTGTTCCAAGGTGCAACCAGTTGACCCGCCATCGCGACCCTCAGGGTGCGGTCTTGCGCAGCCTGAGGCGGAGAGATCCCTCTTAAACTTCACAACTTGGCAGGCTCCAGTTCCAGCGCCATTACGCGGTCCACTTCCTCAGGTTGCGCTTCCGGCAGTTTCAGCACCAACCCTCCTTTGACCGTGCTGAATTCCACGCTGCTGCCGTCTCGCAATAACCTTGCCGAGCGCACCGCGCGCGGAATCCCCGCCAACGCCAGCACTGGCTGATTCCAGTCCAGTACGTGCACGTAAACCGTCGACCCGCGCTGCGTGGTCACGCCCCAAGGGCCCGCGGCAACCGGCCCGCCGCGCGCTCCATAAATAGAATCACCGTATTGCTTAGTCCACTTCCCTATTTCCGTCAGCCGCTGCACAAACTCCGGCTGAATCTCTCCATTCGGCATCGGGCCGACATTCAGCAGGAAATTCGCATTCATTCCCGCCGCGCGCACCAGGTAGCGAATCAAATCCGCGGTGCTTTTGTACCGATCGTCGGTGATATTAAATCCCCACGAATTGTTCATCGTTTCGCAAGTCTCCAGCGGCAGAACACTCACACCTTGCTCCGCGTTGAAGCCTGTCGTGTGCCCGCCCGGCAAATCCTTCTCGAACATCTGAAAATCCTCCCCCGGAAAAGGATTCTTGTGGTGATTGCTGCCAACCAGCGCCTGCGGCTGCAGTTGGTGAATCATGGCGTACGTGCGCTCAAGATGCCAATCCGCGTCGGGCTTGTCCCACATCCCGTCGAACCACACGCCGCCAAGTTCTCCATAGTTCGTAAACAACTCGCGCAGCTGCCCATCCATGAAGTTCAAATAGGCATCCCAGTTCCCGGAATCCGGCCTCCCCGTGCGATGCCCTGTCCGCCCGCGGGGAAAATAATCCTGCGAATGCCAATCGAGTTGCGAGTGATACACAAACAGCTTGATTCCCTGCTTGTGGCACTCCGCCGCGAGCATACCGATCACGTCTTTTCCATAGGGCGTGCGTGCCACGACGTTCCAATCCGTCAGCTTGGAATTGAACATCGCAAAGCCATCGTGATGTTTTGACGTGATGGTGATGTATTTCATCCCCGCCGCTTTGGCCAAAGTCACCCACGCTGCGGGATCAAACTTCGTGGGATTGAAAAATGCCGGCAGCTTTGCGTAGTCGGTGCGATTGATGGGCCTCGTTTCCATGATCCATTCCCCGTCGCCCAACACGCTGTACACGCCCCAGTGAATGAACAAACCGAACTTCGCGTCCTGAAACCACACGCGCGCTCTTAAATTTTCCGGTGTGGGCGTGTACGTCTCCTGCGCGCTTGCCGATGTAAAAGTGGCGAGCATCGCGCAGACGATCGCGGCCGCGAAACTAACGGATCGAAAACGGAAATGCGCATTCATCGGGGACCTCCACCGATTCTGAGACCGGGCTCTCTTGGAGAGGGAGATTTTAGCCGACAAGCCCGAGAAGGGAAGAAAAATTCAGATCGGAGGAGTTGTTTCCCTCCGAGCCGTCTACTTTTTCTTGCCAGCACCAACGGAATTTGTTTCGCTGAGCTCAACGCCATGCAGCACAGAGCAGTCCAGGATTCCCTTTACAAACCACGGATCAGGCTGGCGGCCGTATCTTCGGCTCTTCTCCGACAAACCTTAGTGCCGACTTGCGTTAATGGCCCGCCGCTGCGGCCACTTCGGTCTTTCGTGATTCGCTCCACAGCTGAACATACGGCTGCAGCTCGCGCATCATTTTCGCGAATTGCGCCAGGTCCAGCGACTGCGCGCCGTCGCTGATTGCTTTTTCCGGCGCGGGATGCACTTCCACAATCAACCCATCCGCGCCAATCGCCACGCCCGCCCGCGAAACCGCCGGCACCAGGCTCCGCCTTCCCGTCGCATGACTCGGATCCAAGATCACCGGCAAGTGCGTCAGCTCGTTCAGCACCGGAATCGCCGAAATGTCGCAGGTGTTGCGCGTCGCTGTCTCATACGTGCGAATCCCCCGCTCGCACAAAATCACGTCCGGATTCCCGTGCGCCACGATATATTCCGCCGACATCAGCAACTCTTTCACCGTACTGCTCAATCCACGCTTCAGCAGCACCGGCCTTCCGCATTTTCCCAGCGCCTTCAGCAGCATGAAGTTCTGCATGTTTCGTGCGCCCACTTGCATCACGTCGGCATACCGCGCCACCAAATCCACGTCGCGGTCCGTCATCACTTCCGTGATGATCGCCAGTCCCGTTGCCTTCTTCGCTTTCTGCAACAATTTCAATCCTTCCTCTTCCATGCCCTGAAAATCGTACGGTGAAGTTCGCGGCTTGAATGCGCCGCCGCGCAGCAGTTTCGCGCCCGCTTTCGCCACGCCTTCCGCTGCCTGCATGATCTGTTTCTCGGACTCCACCGAGCACGGCCCCGCCATTACCACAAACTCGTCGCCGCCTATTTCCGTGCCGTTCACTTTGATCCGCGTCTTCTCCTTGCGAAACTCCCGGCTCACGAATTTGTACGGCGCGGAAATGCGCACCACCTTTTCCACTTGCGGCATGGCCTCGATCGATTCCATGCACGCCGTCACGTCGCCCACGCCCACCACGCCGATGACCACGCGCTCCTCCCCTTCGATCGAGTGCACCTTGTACCCGAAGTGCTTAACCTGTTCACAGACCTCGTCGATTTCTTCTCGCGTTGCATGCAGTTTCATGGAAATAATCATTTCTCTGGCCTCTCAATGAATTTTCGTCCCAAGCTTTCCTTCCAAACTTTGGCGCTCAACTTTTTCCCCGTTTGCCTTGCTTGTCTTGCGGGCGGCAAAAAACAGCACGAACTTGTCATTCCCAGGGCGAGGCTTGCCCGAGGATCTGCTTTCGTTCGTGCCGAACATTTCGCCGCAACTTTTGTCAGCCAATTCACTTTCAAAACGTTCTTGCCCAAAAATAAAAAAACCCACTCGGCTGGCGAGTGGGCTAAAAATCTTTTTCGCTGAATTCGCTTACAAAATCGCCCCCCGCCATCCGGATGCATGCCACGTAAATCGATACCAGCAATACCAGTTGGCGAGTTGCGCGTTCATGGAGTCCACAGTGTAGTCGGTCTTTTCCCCGGTTTCAACTATTTCTTTTTCCACTTTTCAGCTTGGCCGATCCAGCGTTTTCCTTTCGAAGTCCTGTCATTCCTGGGAGCGAAGCGCACTTTCTGCGCTCCGGTCGGTTCTACGGAGCGACGAGGAATCGTGGCTGGATCGATCCAGGTCGCAGACGAATGAGCGTCACAAAGTGCCGGTCCATCTCCTATCTGTCACAGCCTGCAGCGTAAACCTGAGACAAAGCCCGGAGAACCCCTAATTCTCTTACAGGCTCCCTCAATTTTCGCTTTTACCCGCGCACGCGAACCGCGCTGAAGCTCAACACCACATGCCCGCCGGCGGTCGGCCGCCCGAAGCTCAGCATTGGGCTGAAGCGCGAGAACAGCAGCATCTGATCCAATTGCCGGCGCAGCTCAAGGCTCGTAGGCCCGGAAAGAATCTGATAGTAGGTCATGTGGCCTTCCGCGTCGACCGTCACGTCCACCAAAAGCCCATGGGGCAACGAAAGCTCCATGTCGTGCTTTTCGGGCGCCCAGGATTCGGGATAATCGGAAAGCGAAACCAGTTCCGCCGGCCGCATCAGATTGATGGGCACATCGTTTTCCACCGCGCGCACGGTGATCCCCGGAACAATCATCTGAAACACCAGCGCAAAGACCAGAATCGCGGAAAACAAGCCGCCGGTCGCCGGAAGCGTCAGCGGACGAAATGCGTTCTCCAGAACGATTCCCGCATGATCCTTGAACTGCCGGAAGCGGCTTGCCCAATCCTGCGATTGCTGCGCCTGCGCCGCCGCCACCTTGATGCGCACCGCCAGATCCGCGGGCGGAACATTTTTCGGCACGCGCGACAGCAGCACGCTCAGCTTGCGGAACCGTTGCAACTCTTCGCGGCAGCCGCTGCAACTATCCAGGTGCTTGCTAATCGCTGCGCGCTTGCTCACGCGCTCTTCGCCAATCAACGCGTCATCCAGATAACCTGCCAGATTCTTTCGTACCGTGGTGCACTTCATGAGAGCCCCTCTCCCGCGGGATTCACCCGCGGGGCCGTGCCTTGCGATGCAACCGAGACATCCCGCGCAGCCGAAGAGGCATCGCCGTAGGGCGACGGCTGCGACACCACCACCGTTCTCTGAACAAATGCCTGCACGTGTGCCTGTGCGTGAGCACTTACATGGGACCGAACATGGGCCGGCGGAACTTCCAGTCCACTCGTTTTTTCCGGCTTCCGTTCCGCTTTGGGTTCCTGCAACATGGGTTCGAGAATCTCTTTCAGCGCACGGCGCCCGCGCAAAATGCGCGACTTCACCGTGCCGACGCTGCATTCCAAAACTTCCGCCACCTCCTCGTAACTGAGTCCTTCCAAATCGCGCAAAATCACCGCGCTGCGAAACGCCTCCGGCACCTCAAGCAACGCGCCTTGCACCGCCGTCTGAATCTCGTGCGATGCCAACTGCTCGAAGGGCGTGCCGCAACCATCCACAATCTCGAAGCGCGCCTGCCCTTCTTCCGGCTCAGCATCGAGCGAAATATTTTTCTGTAGGTGCCGCTTGAACCAGCGCTTCTGGTTCAGCGCTTCGCGGATCGCGATGCGATAGAGCCAGGTCTTCAGCGAACTGCCTTGCCGGAACTTGCGGATCCCGCGAAACGCTTTCAAGAAAACTTCTTGCGTGCCGTCGGCGGCGTCCGACGTGTCTCCGAGCATGCCGAGGATCAGGTTGTACACCGGCGCGTGATAGTGCGTGACGAGCCAGTCGAAGGCCGTCTCCGAGCCCGCCTGGAGCTCGTGGACGAGTTCGGCCTCACCGCCGCCCCAACTTAGGGCACTAGCCCAATCGGACACTGCCGGCCTTTCCGACCTGAGTCCATCCGCTTGTAGCGGCCGGTCTCTCGCGCTTTTTGCGCCCCAGCTGTTTTTGCCGGGAAGACCGGCTCTTTTCAAACTCCGCGCCGAGTCGTTATCTCCTGCCTCGTCGCGGAACTCAGGTCTCCCTACGATCCCATCGTCCGCCGCTTGCTGAAAAAAGCCTCGCTTGTCGTCCCGAACCCCGCAGTTTTTGCGGGGTGAGGGATTCTGCTTTCCCCAACAAACCTGACGGCCCTTGTAGGGCCCAGCATGCTGTTGCCGTCCTCTGCCATCCTTAGAACGATGTCCCAGGCACGACTTGCGATCGAAGATCCCGTTCTTGTCGGGACCCGGATCCCTTTAACCGGGCGCGGCGAGAGCCGTTGCCGAACCCGCTGTCCGCTCTCCTTCTTTAGACACCGAAGGAAGCGCCTTTGTTTCCCATCGTTTGGCCCTTAAGGAGGGAACCAGTAAAACCTATTCAGCACCTGGCCCAACCTCTGGCCCCAATTCTGTCACTGAGCGACCGCCGGCGCAATGGGACTCGTGGGCCAGAAAGAGGCGAGGAACCAAGGCTTTCCGGTAAGGGTCCGGCATTCCGCCGAGCCCACAGATTCCGAGGACCGCTCTACGGAGCGGGTACGAGATTAAACTTCGCTGACCCTTCCTCATAAAACAACGCGCCTTCGGTCTTATCACCGCCGCTCCAGTGCTTGTGCCACCCGGAGAAAATCTCCCGGTCTCGCACGTTTTCGCCCGCGTCTTTATACAGATAAGCGCCTTTGATGACCACGATCCAGACGTCGTTGGTGTGAATGCATGCCCGGTCCAACCGCCCACTTCCCCTCCAGAGTTCCGTATATTCTTTTAAAGCGACTATCCGACGAGGATAGTCGTCCTGAGCGAGTGCAACGAAGCGAAGGATCTCTGCGCTGTGTTTTCAACAACATACGCACTTTTGCGTACGTTCTAAGTCCTTTTTTTCTCACTCTTACGAAAACTGCCGTGGTGTGGGGTCATTCTTCCCATTTCGGAACGCGCCCATTTCTCAGGCGCCCGGTTCCTCTGGAGGTATGGGAAGATCGTGAGTTCGGTGCGGCAGGCTCCCAAGAGGGTGCCCGGCTGGTGCCATTCGGATTGCGGCCAAACCTGGAGGGGATGGCCAGCGAGGGCGATGTGGCCATCCTTGTAGGCGTAGTAGAGGCCGCAGCACTTCATCTTGAAGGCGATAATGTCGGTAGGGCGGTGGTAGTGCAGGCAGCGCATCTGGCGATCGAGGTTCGGGGCCGTGAACTTCGGGAGGTTTTGCGGGCATGGGGAATTGTACACATTTATGTAGTGCCGCCATCATGGCGGCGGTTGCTTCAAAACCACGGGGCTGAAGATCCGCCACTACAAAGGCGCAGGGCGTCCGGAGTATCATCCTGCCGACCCAAGGAGAGACGCTGATGAGAACACGGAATTATGGCCTACTCGCTTCGATTTGTACGACTACGATTTGCGCGCTGTTGCCTTGGATTGCGCCGGGGAAGGCGCAAGAAGCACACGCGCAGCAGCAGAAGGCGCCAGTGCGCATCTTCAACACGGCGAAGCAGAAGCTGCGCGAGGGCAAGACGCTGGTCGGTGCCACGGTGTTCTCTCCCGACCAGAACATCTACTGCGCCATGGCCAACGCCGGATACGACTACCTGTGGATCGAGATGCAGCACAGCCCGTTGACCTACGAGGATGTGGCCAAAATGATTTGGGCCTGCCGCGGGGCTTCGGCGATGCCGTTCATCCGCGTGCCGGACGCCACCGAGGGGGACATCCAGAAGGCGACCGACATTGGCGCGGTGGGAATTATCGTTCCCACGGTGGACACGGTCGAGAAGGCGCAGGCCGCGGTGAAGTGGTCCAAGTATCCGCCCGAAGGCCGGCGCAGCCAGGGCAACGGGCAGTATGGGGCGCTCTGGGGAAGCGACTACCGCCAAATCGCCAATGACAACATGGTGGTGGTCATTATGATTGAGACGCCCATCGGCGTCGAAAACGCGGAAAGGATCGCGTCGGTTCCGGGGATTGACGTCATCTTCGCGGCTAGCACGGACCTGGGCAATTTTTCCGGCCATCGGCAGGGCGACAAGGAGTATGAGGCGCTGGTTGCGCGCATCCACGACGTCACGCTGCAGCACGGCATCCGGCTAGGCGGGCCACAGGCGTGGAAGGGCCGTCCAGGATTCACGTTTTTCCAGGGACCGGGCGAGACGGAATTGATCCGGGCCGGCGCGCGCGTGAACCTCGCGGGGAACCCTGCTGGCGAGGCAAAACCGGTCGTCGCCCGCGTCGAAGCCGAGAAGCCACCCGGGGGGGAGTAAGACGGTCTTGCCACTCCTCCATCGAGGGAGTAGGAGCTGAATTCCAGCCGGGATTCCTCGCGCAAGAACCGCGCTCGGAATGACCGTTTTGCCCTGGTGGCTGGGTGCCGGCACTATGTGTGGGAACAAAGGAGGCGAAGTTAGTCCGGGCATAATGGCATCAGGGAGATTACCTAATTTACTACTGAAGGCGGCCTGTTGTAGGCTGCGGTTATGTTGATTGGGCAGAAATTGAAGGAGATTCGCGAAGCGAAAAACATGAGCCAGGTCGAAATCGCACAAGCCACGGGGCTGGTCCAACCCTATGTATCCCGCGTGGAGAATGGCCACACCATTCCGGGCGTGGAAACGCTGGAGAAATGGGCCAGCGCCCTCAAGATTCCGCTCTATCAGATTCTTTACGACGGCGAAGAACCGCCTAAGCCACTCAAGCTTTCGGGCAACAGTCATCATGACCTGTGGGGAAATTCGGGGCGGGATTCACACGATCTCAAGCGCCTACGGCAGTATCTCTCGAAGATGAATGATGACGAGCGCGATCTGTTGCTGTCGCTGGCGGGGCGGATGGCGTCCCGGCCGCGGCGAAATTCGACCGAGGCTAAGCAAAATGATTCCGCTGCGGCGGAATCATGATCCGTGAAAAACTTCGCGGCCTTCCTTCACGATGAAAGGCACAAGCGCGAGCGCCGCGATGGGATCGGCCCACGGCGTGTGAAGGATGGCGTTGGCCAACAGTCCGGCCAGCGCAATCAGCGACAAGTAGCCACAAAGAGCCGACTCGGCAGCGTCAGCGCGCAGCGAAGCGCTCGCAAGCTGCGTGGCGAGCTTGCGCTTTTGACTTGCCAGCCAGGGCATGCCCGCCGCGGCAACAGCCAACACCACAATGCCGATGACGCTTGGCCGCGGCTCGCGATGGCCGAGAAGAGAAAATCCGGAAGTGACGACGATGAAGGCCGCGAGCAAGAAGAGCAAAGCCCCGGCGAAGCGAGCGGCAAGTTTTTCGGCCTTGGCTGAATCCGACTGCGTGCGAAATCGCCAAAGAACCTTGACGGCTGAAGCGCGCTCGATGGCGCTGTCGCCCGCGAAACCGAAAAGCGCGGGACTTTGGGCGGTCCAGGCGGCAAGGAGTGTCACGAGCGCTTCGATGGCCATCCACACGACGGTCAAGATTTGCAGGCGCGCGGCGCGACGAAGCAGATCCGGGGCCGCGGTGGCAGCCATAGTTAGGGCGAAATTTTACTACGCAGAGCGGCAAACTTCGGGCGGGCACTGGGGCACATGAATTGGACAAAAATCAGAAGCCAGAGGTTAGAGATTGGAGAGCAGAAAAGAAAGCAAGGCACCGAAACGCCTGGGCATTGTGCTTCGTTCAGGCGCTGACCATGCGCCACTCCAGCCAACGGGGCCAACAGGCAGCGGTTCCGCAACCGACCGTCTTCTAATCATCTAAAAGATTGGGCTGTTTGACCTTTTGGTGCGAGCCTGCCAAGCGGGCAAGTTCGCATTCGATTTTTGCCCTTGACTCCCTCGATTTCTCTTATATATTAACAAGGTACAAGATGAACGGGCCCCTCAACCGCGCCAAACTCTCTGCCGCCGAGCGCAATTTCCGTTCCCGGATTGCGCAGCTGGCCACCGGCCAATGGTTCCTCCGCGGCACGCTCTCGGAGCGAGCGGGTAAGTGCGGGAAACCAAATTGTCGCTGCGCCCGCGGCCAACTGCATAAGTCCTTGTACTTGGTTCAGAGCCAAGAGGGCAAGTTTCGCCAGATTTGTGTCCCGCGAGCATGGCACCAACGCGTTCGCCAGGCGGTTAATGACTATCACCTGATGCAAAAGCGGATCGAAGAAATTTCCGAACTGGAATGGAAACGGGTAAAGCAAAGAAAGGAGTAAAACCGTTTTCCGACGCCTGGTAGGGTATGCGGAAAAGACCTTTGCTCTCTCCACCCAGGGGATCAACCGGGTGACCGATCACCGCTCTCTTCCACGCATCTCGCCTTCCTTGGTCGCAAAAGCCATTCTCGCCGTGTATTGGACCAGGCTCGGGAGCCTGAACGCTCTGGCGATGACTCGGTCAGCAAAATTCTGGAAGAGCTGGTTGGACGGTCCGCTCTGCAGCGCCGACAGTTTGGGACGCATCGTCGCGAGTATCGATGCCGCTACCCTGCGGCAGGAGATTCATCACGTTTATGATCGCTTGAAACGCAACAAGGCCCTACCGGATCTGCGCGGTGGCCGTGCTGGACGGTCACGAGACCAGCGCCAGCTATCGTCGCTGTTGCGGGAGCAGGGAAAGCAGGCTCTCGTGGTTCTCCAAGACGAACGCCGCGATACGTATCAGGATGCCGCCGGTCTAGGGGCGCAGCAGCCACCGCAGCCGGGCAGCTACGATTCCCGGAGTTGTCGGTGGTGGGATTTTCCCGACCTGCTCTCCTGGCCGGAAGTGAAAGGGACCATACGGGTGATGCGCTCCGGAGGAATCTTGGACGGTGAACCGCAGCTCACCAAAGAAGTGACCCCACAGACCACCAGCTGGGTATGGCTGACGACCTTGTCGGTCGCGCAAGCGCGCACCGAGCAGGTCGTCCGCTTAGCGCATATGCGCTGGGATATTGAGAATCACGGGTTCAATGAACTCCTCAACGGCGGGCATGCGAACCACGTCTATCGTCACCACTCCTGGGCCATCGAGTGCTTTCTGTTGCTCGCTTTTCTGGCCTACAACATTTTCCGTGCTTTCTTTGCCCGCAACCTCAAGCCGGAGGTGCGCCGCGGTCGAACGATGGAGTTCTGGGTACGCCTGATCGTGGCGGAAATTTCACGCCCTCCCTCGCTTCTCCTCAGCAGCCGCACCACCCTGACCTACGCCTCGGCCCGCCACACCTTAACGCTTCTTCTCCGATGATTCCCTTAAATAAAGCGGTAGCGTCTCGCTGGATTCGGAAATCGGGCTGGAAGGCGCCGCAAGGAGCCCCCCGGAGAAAAAAGAGGCTATCCGCATCTCTTTCGGAATCGCAGAAACTCTCATAACCCACGTTATCAAGCAAATCCTCGGCCCCTTGCGAGCCGATTGCGGAATCGCTGGCCAACAGGCGCGGGAGTGGTATTCGGGCGAGGGGTGTGTTAAAGAGGACGCGGAAGTGGCCGGAGGAAACATGCGGAGAGAGCGAAATTACGAGTTTGGTGCGCCGCGCTTTGGTATGTCCCGGTTTGGCGTGACCCGGTTTGGTGTGCCTCCGTTGGTTCTGCCGCCGGTGATCTTTGTTTTTCTCGTACTTTTGGCTGCAGTGAGCGTGGCCCCGGTTTATGGCCAGACTGCGGGCTTGCCAGCGGACAAAACCATCGCGGTGTTTGGGCAGGCGATTCACTATTGGGACGTCGGCTCGGGACCTGTGGTCGTGCTGGTGCATGGGCTGGGCAGCCGCAAGGAAGATTGGTTGCCGGTGGTGGAGCCGCTGGCACAGAAATACCGGTTGCTGGTGCCGGACCAGATTGGGTTTGGGAAATCGGAGAAGCCGCTGCTGGACTACAGCGTGCAGACGTACGTGGATTTTCTGAATGAGTTTCTGCGGGAATTGAAGATAGAAAAAGCGAGCCTGGTGGGCGAATCGCTGGGAGGGTGGATCTCGGCGCTGTACGCCGTGGAATTGGTCGAGGGCGGGCATCTGATTCCGATGGACAAGCTGGTGCTGGTGGACGCGGCGGGGCTGAAGCAGGACGCGCCGATTCCCAATCTGAATCCGAGTTCGCTTGCGACGATGCGCGGGGTAATGGAAGCGGTGTTTTACGACACGAGCTGGCTGAATGAGGAGGCGCTGCGAAAGATCTTCACGGACAAGTTGTCCGTGCACGACGGCTACACGGTGCGGAGCTTCCTGGGAAATCCGATGATCGCTACGGAACGATTGGATGACCGCATCGGGAAAATCAAAACGCCGACGCTGGTGATGTGGGGCAAACAGGATAAGTTGCTGCCGATGGCGCTGGGTGAACGCTACGCGGCAGGGATTGCGGGAGCAAAATTGGTGAGCTTCGACAAGTGCGGGCACGTGCCGCCGATTGAAAAAACCGATGAGTTCGTCGCGGCGGTAACGGCGTTTTTGGGCGCAGCGACGGCCACACACTGATAGCCGGGCCTGTATTGCGATACGAAGCCATTCTCGTTCAATGGGAAAGATAGGTCCTCACGGATGAAACGCAAGCCCTGGGTGCACGCACTATCCGGAAGGAGGATCCCCATGAAAACCGATAAGAACCGTTTCAGCGGGTTGGTGTGCGCCTCCGCGCTGTCATTACTCGGCGCAACGACGGCGCGCGGGCAGGGCCCCAACTATGATCCCGGTTGCGCGGTGCCGTTTGCAGAGATAGCCACAACTCCGGATCCGTTCGTGAGCTGCGGCAATTGCGGAGTGGTTCCAACCAGCGCGACCGCCACCCAGGCTGCCGCGAAGGCGGCGGAAAGCAAAGCGAAAAGCAATCTCTGCGGGGACATGACGAAGAAAACGGTGGTGGATTTCAGCATCCTGACCAAAATGCAGGCCTTGAAGATTAACAAGAAAGCCTTAGGCGCCCGTGACAAGCTTAAGAACGTCTTCCCGGTTGGAAGCCAAAAAATTGGCGAGGGAAGCGTGGTGCAGCTAAAGGCCTTTGTCAAAAAGGCGCACATTTCCGACTGCAACGGCGGCGAGGAAGTGAATTGCAAGAGAACCGGACCAGAGGTGAACGACATCCACATCCCGTTAGTGGATCCGGCCTCGAGCAATCCGCAGAACGTAGATGAGTGCAATAGCGTGACCGCCGAGATGATCCCGCACTTCCGCCCGGCAGCATGGTCGGAGTTCGACATGAAAACCCCGCTGAACAATCCAGTACGTGTCACCGGACAGCTGTTCTTCGACAATAGCCACAATCCTTGCGTGAAAGATGCCACGGGCAAGATTACGAAGCGAAACAAACCTGCGCGAATCTCACTTTGGGAAATTCACCCCGTCTACCAGATGGACGTGTGCACCGACAAGGATCCGAACCACTGTGACATTGCGAACGATGCCATGTGGGTGGCGTACGACAAGTGGGTGGCAATGCCGGGAAGTGAGACGGCGCCAAGCGGGCAGCGGATTCGCAAGCAGTGCGAAGACTTACACGGCAAGCCGTCTCCCGCTCCTGGACCAACGATGCCAGCTCAATGTCCCGCTCCAAGCGCCGCGAACGGGAACAAGCCTGCAAAGGGTCGGGGCAGACACAAACACCCCGCTCCGGCTCCGCCGAGCAACTAAGCAACACACGACGATGTAAGGGACGAAGGAGGCCGCGATCTAGCGCTGTCGCTTAAGGGGGTAGTGACGGAATCAAAAGTAGCGGTTAGGAACGTCCTGTTACTAAGAGCGCGGTTCCTCGAGACTGCGAGGGATTGCTTTGCAGAGAGGTGTGGTAAAGTTAGCTTTAGATGAAGATGCGAAGAGTCCTCAGCTTCTTGGTCGCTCTAGGATTGGCGGGCGTCGCGCCGCTGCCGGTGTCGGCTTGCGCTCTGGTGTCTTCGCAACCGAGCGAGTGCGCAAATCTGCAAACAAAAACAGAGTGTGAGCGCATGGGAATGGACCAGGCGGAGAAGCCGCCAGTCACTGTTTCGAATGCTGGCAAGAACTGCTGCGTGGTTTCGGAAGCGCCACTGCCGGAAGCGCAGACCTGGACGGGAAGCTTTTCCGTGGCGACGGCGCCTGCGCCAGCCTCAAGCATAACGATTGCACCTCAATCGGTTGAAAGCACATGGTTTTCTGAAGTAAAGCAGGATTTGTCACCCCCGCCCCTGCGGTCTCTTCTCTGTACGTTCCTGATCTGAATCATTCCCTAGAAACGTTCCACGTCTGCGTGTGTCTTCGGGTGTGCAGCGACCGCAGCCATCGCGGTTTGAACGCGCAAAGCGGCCATTGCTCAATCCAGGTTGCGAAGCGAAAAGCAGATCCCTCCGCCTTCGACTTTGCTCAGGGCGAGCGGGATGACAGATGGTGGTCGCGGGATAGGCGCAAAACCCGAGCTCGGTTCAGGCTCGAAGCTAGAGACGATTCACTATTGGGAAAGGATTAGGTATGAGGCGTAGACAATTATGGCTTTTCGCGACTATTTTGGCTGCAGCGGGTGCTCAGGCGACGTGCGCGCAGGAGATTGCGCCGCCTGGGCGCATTGAAAAGTTAGCCGATTTGCTGAGCGAGGCGGAAAAAAATAATCCGCAAATTCAAGCGGCGCGGCAGAGCGCGGAGTCGGCGCGACAAGTGCAAACGCAGGTGGCCACGCTGCCGGATCCGCAAGTGATGGTGCAGCACTTCAGCGTGGGCAGCCCGCGGCCGTTTGCCGGATACACGAACAGCGACTTCGCATATATCGGACTGGGCTTTTCACAGGATATTCCCTACCCCGGAAAGCTGCGGCTGCGCGGGGAGATCGCCAAGAAAGATGCGGAAGTGATGCAACAGCAAGTCGAATCCGTGCGCCGTTCCGTGCTGAGCCAGGTCAAAACGGCTTACGTGCAACTAAGCTATCTCGCGAGGCGCGCCACGATTCTCGACAGCGACGGGGAATTCCTGAAGCAAGTTGTGCAAGCGGCCGAGGCGCGCTACCGCAGCGGAATGGGGAATCAGGAGGAAGTGCTGAAGGCACAGATCGAACGCACCAAGTTGCTGCGGGAAATCACCATGAATCAACTGGAGAGCGGGAAAGCGCAAGCCGCGCTGAAACAATTGCTAGGGCGCACGCAGACCTCGCCAGATATCGAGAGGGAAGAGTTAGCGGAGACCGGAACGACGCACACGTTCGAAGAATTGCTAGACGCAGCAAAAAAGAACAATCCGGACATCGCGGCCGCGCAGGAAAGCATTGCCAAACAGGGTTTGCAAGTGGACCTGGCGAAGAAGGATTTCTACCCCGACTTCAACGTGCAATACATGTGGCAGCGGACCGATGCCACACAGTTTCGCGCGTATTACATGGCCACGTTTGGCATGCGAATCCCGATTTATCGCGGCCGGCGCCAGCAGAAGGAGCTTGCACAGGCCAAAGCGGAGCAAAATCGCGCGCGCAGCGAGTCCGAGACACGCGAGCAACAGACCGCCTTTGCGCTGCGGCAAGAATACCTGACCCAGGAAAAGTCGGCGGAGCTATTGAAGATTTACCGCGAAGGATTGATGCCCCAGGCGCGCGCGGAACTGCAAGCAGGGATGGCCGCTTATGAGTCGAACCGGCAGGATTTTCAAGCGCTGTTGGCTTCGTTTCTGGACGTGCTGAAGCTCGACGAAGAGTACTGGCAAACATTGGCCGAGCATGAAACAGCGCTGGCGCGCCTGGAAGAAATGACGGGATTGGAAATGCGCGAAAGCGCGAAGTAAAGGATTCGCAGATGAAGAACTATCGCAACGCATTTTATCTGGCTTTGATTGGGAACCTGGCGCTGGCGGCTGCGCTCGGCGGATGGTGGTGGCGTTCAAAAAGAAGCGCCGTGCGCCCACAGCCGATTGTCGCGTCGGCAGCGAGTCCGCAAGAATCCGCACAAGCAAGAAGCGAGCCCACTGCGGCGGCGCCCACCGAGACACCTCTCGCGCCCGTGCAGATTTCGCCGGAAGGGCTGCAATCGATCGGCGTGAAGTTCGGAAAAGTCGAACGAAAGCCCGTTCAAGATGAAATCCGAGTGACGGGAACGGTGGGAATTGATGAACGGCGCGTCGCTTACGTGCAAACGCGGTTCGCGGGACACATCGAAGACGTTTTTGCGGACGCGACGTATCAATACGTTCGCAAAGGGCAGCCGCTGTTCACGATGCACAGCCCGGAACTGGTAGCGGCCGAACGCGAATACCTGGTGGCCAGGCAAAACGCCAAACGACTCTCGAACAGCAGCGTTCCCGATGTCGCAGCAGGAACGCGCTCGTTGTTGGAATCCTCGAAAGAACGGCTGATGCAATGGGATGTGCCGGAAACGGAGATTGCGCGGCTGGAGTCCTCAGGCGAGGCCGCGGAGGCGTTGGAAATTACTTCGCCAGTGTCGGGCTACATCACCGAGCGCAACGCGCTACCGAACTTGATGGTGCAACCGGACACGCGCTTGTACACGATTGCGGACCTTTCGACAGTCTGGGTGCTCGCGCAAGCTTTTCAGAATGACCTGGGACGAATCAAAACGGGCATGCCCGCGACATTGACCGTGGATGCGTACGCGGGACGAACGTTTGGAGGGCGCGTGGATTTTATTTATCCCGAGGTGGACATGGCCACGCGCACGGTGAAGGTGCGTCTGGTGATTGGGAATGAGAATTTGCTGCTCAAGCCGGGAATGTTCGTGAATGCAACGTTTCAAGTTCCGATGGGCACGCAAGTGGTGATTCCGGCGGGCGGGGCGCTGCAATCGGGCACGCGGCAAGTGGTGTTCGTGGACCACGGACAAGGCAACCTGGAGCCGCGCGAGGTGCAACTGGGGCCGATGGTGAATGACCAGTACGTGGTACTGAAAGGTTTGAAAGAAGGCGAAAGAATTGTGACGTCGGCAAATTTTCTGCTCGATTCGGAGAGCCAACTTCAAGCCGCGCTGGGAACGTACATGCCTCCGCCGCCGGGAGCGGGAACAGCAGCGGCTGCGGGCACGGCTCAGGCGTCGATGGAGTTCAGCTCGACGCCGGCTCCTCCACAAAAGGGTGAGAATCAATTCCAAGTCAAGCTTAAGGACGCGCAGGGGAACGCGATCACTAACGCGGAGGTAACCGCAACATTTTTCATGAGCGGCATGCCCGAGATGGGGATGGCGGCGATGCGGGAAGAATTTCGCTTGGCGGATAAGGGCGCGGGAATCTACGCGGGAAGCGGGAATCTGCCAAGTGGAGGGAGTTGGAACGTCACGCTGATCGCGCGGAAAAACGGGCAAGTCGCCGCGAGCAAGCAACTCACGGTGAACGCTGCGGGAGGCATGTGACATGATCTCGCGGCTGATCGATTGGTGCGCGCGCAACCGCTTCCTCGTTCTCGCGGGAACAACTCTGCTTGTGTGCGGCGGCATCTGGGCGTTGCGACGCATCCCGCTAGACGCGCTGCCGGACATTTCCGACGTGCAAGTGATCGTGCACACGACCTGGGAAGGTCAGCCGCCGAACATCATTGAAGACCAGGTGACTTATCCGCTGGTTAGTTCGCTCCTGGCAGCACCGCATGTCAAAGCCGTGCGCGGACAGACGATGTTCGGGGATTCTTATGTATATGTCGTGTTTGAAGACGGCACGGATGCGTATTGGGCGCGCTCGCGCGTCGTCGAATATCTGCAGCAGATTTCCGGGCGCTTGCCGGAGGGCGTGCAACCGGTGATTGGCCCGGACGCGACCGGAGCGGGCTGGGTGTATGAGTATGTGCTCGTGGATCACACGCAGAAACACAGCCTGGCGGAATTGCGGAGCTTGCAAGACTGGTATTTGCGGTACCAACTCGAAACGGTTCCCGGCGTCGCGGAGGTGACGACGATTGGCGGATTCGTGCGGCAGTATCAAGTTTCCGTGGACCCAAACCGTTTGCGCGCGTACGGAATCCCGCTTTCGACGGTGATCGATCAAGTGCGCCAAAGCACGAACGAAGTGGGCGGGCGCGTGCTGGAGATGGGCGGGGCGGAATATATGGTGCGCGGGCTGGGATATTTGCGTTCGCTGGACGATCTGCGCAACGTTCCGGTGGCAACGAAAAATGGAACGCCGGTGTTGGTCCGTGACGTGGCCACGGTTTCGTTTGGCCCGGACATTCGCCGCGGCGCAGCGGAGTGGCAAGGCGAAGGCGAAACGGTTGCGGGAATCGTGGTGATGCGCGACGGGATGAATGCGCTGAAAGTGATCCACGGCGTGAAGCAGAAGCTCGCGCAGATTCAGCCTTCGCTGCCTGCCGGCGTGGAAGTGGTTTCCGGCTACGACCGCTCCGGATTGATCCGCGACTCGATTGCGACGCTGCAGCGAACGCTGCTCGAAGAGGCGCTGATCGTGAGCGTCGTCACGATTTTCTTTCTCTTCCATTTTCGCTCGGCGTTTATCCCGATTCTGACGCTGCCGATTGCGGTGGTTGCGTCGTTCATTCCAATGTACTACCTGGGCGTGAGCTCGAACATCATGTCGCTCGGAGGCCTGGCGCTGGCGATTGGCGTGTTAGTCGATGCGGGCATCGTCATGGTGGAGAATGGACATCGACACCTTTCCGAGTACCAACAGGCGCTGTGGCGGGAAAACGAAGCGGTGAAGGCCGGTCCCTCCAGGAAAGAACGACGAATTTTGCTGGACGCAGCAAAACAAGTTGGCCCGGCGATTTTCTTTTCTCTGATAATTATTGTTGTGTCGTTTTTGCCGGTGTTTTTGCTGGAAGCGCAAGAAGGCCGGATGTTCCGCCCGCTGGCATGGACAAAAACGCTGGCAGTGGGATTTTCGTCGATATTAGCGATCACGTTGGTGCCGGCGCTAATGCCGCTGTTCATTCGCGGGCGTTTGCGGCCGGAATCCAGGAATCCGCTGGCGGTTCTATCACAGGCCGTGTATTTGCGGATTCTGCGCGTGTGTTTGCGCTGGCGGAAAACGACGCTGCTTGCGAACCTGGCATTTCTCGCCGTGAGTTTTCCCTTGGCGTGGAAGCTCGGCAGCCAGTTTATGCCGGCATTGTATGAAGGCTCGGCGCTGTACATGCCGACATCGCTGCCGGGAATCTCCATTACGCAGGCAACGCAATTGCTGCAAGTCCAAGACCGGATCATTCGCTCCTTTCCGGAAGTGGAAACGGTCTTTGGAACCGTGGGGCGATCCGACAGCGCGACCGACAACGCGGACCTGACTATGTACGACACGACCATCATGCTGAAGCCGCCGGGAAAATGGCGAGCGGGCATGACTTACGAGAAACTGATTGCGGAGATGAATGAGAAGCTGCAGTTTCCCGGACTGTCCAACACCTGGACGATGCCGGTGGAAAACCGGCTGGACATGGAGCTGACGGGAATCAAAACGCCGGTAGGCATGAAGATTCAGGGGCCAAGTTTTGACGGGATCCAACAAATCGGCGCGCAGATGGAACAAATTCTGTCGAATATGCCGGAAGTTCGTTCGGTTTTTTCCGAGCGCGTGAGCCAGGGCTTTTATATCAATGTGGAGGTGAACCGGCCGGAAGCGGCGCGCTACGGGTTGACCGTCGCGGACGTGCAGCGAAGCGTCACGTCGGGAATCGGCGGACAAAACATCGCCGAGAACGTCGAAGGCCGCGAGCGATATCCCATCAACGTTCGCTACAATCGCGATTTTCGAGAAAATGTAGAAGCTTTGCAAAGAATTTTGGTAGCGACTCCCAGCGGCGCGCAAATCCCCATTGGCGAAATTGCCAAGATTTCTTTTTCGCGCGGGCCTGCGTTTATTCGCGACGAAGATGCCACGTTGACCGGCTACGTATACCTCGACCTGAAGACCCACGATTATGGAGGATACGTTCAGCGAGCGGACAACCTGCTGCGCGAGAAATTGAAGCTCCCTCCGGGGTATACGTACAAATGGTCGGGGCAATATGAATTCGAGTTGCGCGCGAAGGAACGACTCGAATTCATTCTCCCCATCGTGTTCTTCGTGATTTTTCTTTTGCTGTTCCTCGTATTTCATTCGGTTGCAGAAGCCGCGGTGCTGATCTTCCCCACGTTTTACGCGCTGACGGGCGGCCTGATCCTGCAGTGGTGGCTCGGGTACAACTTCAGCGTCGCGGTGTGGGTGGGCTACATCGCGCTGTTTGGAATCGCCGTGGAAACCGGCGTGGTCATGGTGGTCTATCTGCACGAGGCACTCGACAAGCGGTTGGATTCCGGCGCTCCGCTGGCCGAGAAAGACATTGAAGAAGCTGTGGTGGAAGGAGCAGTGCTGCGGCTGCGGCCCAAAATGATGACAGTAATTGCGGTTCTCGCCAGCTTGATTCCAATCCTATGGAGCAAGGGAATCGGCTCGGATGTGATGAAGCCCATCGCCGCACCGATCGTCGGTGGCATGATTACGTCGAGCATTCACGTGCTCATTCTGGTGCCCCTGTTTTTCGCGCTCATGAAGGAGCGCGCGTTGCGAAAAGGAAGTTTGCGCTCGTCGAAGTTTTCCTCTGGCGAATAGACCAGTTCGGTGTTTTCTTTGGTCTTGTCGCTCTAAGAGAGACGGAAGAGCACGCGGAAGCGGCGAACACCGGGCTCGCTTACATCGGGAAGAATGTCGAACAACACTTCTTCGAGACCGTGAGCCGTGAAGGCAGAGATTTCGGCTCGCGTCAGAGGCCAGGGCGTTTCACCTTCGGGGTCGGAAGGTTCGCGGTGGCGGGCAATCACGAGCAAATGGCCGCCGGGGCAAAGAAACGCAGCAATATTCTTCGTCGCTTGGGGACGAAGCGGGCCGCTATTGCTGTTTCGTGAACGTTGGTATGGCCCAATTCCCTACTCGTCACACAATTGCCGTACTCTTGAGATAAGGATGCCCGTCCAGACCGGGTTGTTCAGCGGAGGCAAGAGTGGAGTACAAAGAAAGACGCCGTGGGCCCAGGTATGCGTTTATCGCGAGCGCGGAACTCATCGAACAGAAGGCCGACGTGCGCATCGCTTCGCGCGTGAGCGAGCTAAGCATGAACGGGTGCTACCTGGACATGATGAACCCGTTCCCTACGGGCACTCTGGTGCTGGTGAAAATTTCCGCAGGCGAAGACCTTTTCCAATCCAAAGGAAAAATCGTCTATTCACAAATGAACATGGGCGCGGGCGTGTGCTTTTCGGAGTGCGACCAAGCCTCGCGCATTGTGCTGGAACGCTGGATGGACGAAGCGCAGAAGGAAGTTCAAAACCAGGCGCGATAGGAAGCACCCAGCCAAGCAAACTACCGCGCCCGGGCCCAAAAACTCCTTCGAAGAAACCTTTTTCTGAATTACAAGCCACAAGAGTCTCAGAAGCTCAATTTGCCCGCGCCAGGATTTCTTTCTGCAGAAGCAATCCCCCTCGCTGGATCCCTGCCTCTTTTCAAAAGGTGTTGCGCTTGAATTCCGACATCAGGTAATCGCAGGAGCGTACGCAGAGCGCCATGATGGTGAGCGTGGGATTCTGGCAGGGGTTCGAAGGAAATCCGGAAGCGTCCATAACAAAAAGATTCTGGATGTCGTGGGTCTGCTGAAACTGGTTGAGCACGGATTTCTTGGGGTCGGAACCCATGCGGGCGATACCCGCTTCGTGAAGCGCCCAGCGCGGCGCGGAAGGATGCGCGTAGGTGCGAATGTTCTTTGCGCGCGCAGCCTCCAGCATCTCCCCGGCGGAATCGCCCATGTCTTGGATCATGGCGCGTTCGTTTTCCCCGTCGGACATGTGAATTTTCAAGACGGGAATTCCGTAAACATCCTTCGCGGTGGGATCGAGTTCGACGAAATTGTCCCAGCGCGGGAGCACTTCGCCAAAGCCGGTGATAGAAATTTTCGTGCGCGGCACGCGAAGCGCTTTCTTGTAAGCGATGCCGAACCCGGGAGCATCCCAACTGAAATCCGTGGAGGACTCGCCCTCATAGCCGTAGCCGCGAAGAAATTTTTTGTACGGCGGCGCGTTGGGTAGGTTGCGGAAGCGGGCAATGTACACACCCATCGGTTTGTGCGGGCCGCCGCCTTCCACAGAAGGTTCGACCCAAAGGAAGGAAATTCGCCGCTGCCGCCGCCACTGCGTACATGCGCGGTCAGGTAATGCCCAAGAACGCCACTCGAATTGGCAAGCCCGTTCGGATACTCGCGCGTCGCCGAATTGAGAAGAATGCGCACGGATTCTTGGGCTTGCGCGCAGAGAATCAGCACGCGGGAGAGTAGTTTCTGGTGCTGGCGCGTGTTGCGATCAATGTAAAGAACCCCGTTCGCGCGATTGTGGGCCGCGTCTACCAGGACTTTGTAGACCATGGCGTTCGAAACGAGTGTGCAGTTTCCGGATGCCAGCGCATCGGCAACAGTGGTAAAGGCCGAATTGAAGTAGGAATGCGTCATGCAGCCGCGTTCGCACGGACCGCAATAGTGGCAAGGGCCGCGGCCGTTCAGCGGCCGCGTAAGATTCGCGACGCGAGCGGACGTAACGGTGCGGCCAAGTTTCTCCCGCACGCGCTCGCGGAAGAGCGTTTCCTGGCAAGTCAGCGGAACCGTCGACTGAAAAAAGCTGTCTGGAAGATGTTCGAGGGTTTCTTCGCTGCCGCTGATGCCGACGTATCGCTCGACGAGGTCATAATATGGCTGGACGTCCTTGTAACAGAGCGGCCAGCCTTCGTCGTAACCATCATGGGCGGCGGCTTTGAAATCCCAATCGCTGTAGCGCAGGCACACGCGGCCCCAAACGTTGGTCCGTCCCCCGGTCACGCGCAAGCGGCCCATCCAGAGGAACGGCTTGTCGGTAGGAGTCGTGTATGGTTCCTCGAGATCGTTGACGAACCAGTCCGCGTTGTATTTGCTGCAGGCAAACCTGGACTGGACCGGCCGTGTCTTGCGCAAAACTTCCGGCCCTGTTGCGGTACTTCAGTTCGAAAGCGGGCTTGTGTCCGGAAAACTTTTCGTCGGACTGCGGTTTGCCGGCTTCGAGAAGCGCGACCTTCAATCCCGCTTCCGCCAAGCGTTTGCACGCCCATCCCCCGGAGGCCCCGGAACCCACAACGATGACGTCGTAAAGGTGGTGTTGTCTTTGGGGCATGTGGTCTCAGTGAAAAACGGATGCTAGCAGGGGGCCTCAGCCGGGTCAATTGAGCGATACTGGAACGACCGTTTGATGATTATGAAAAACTGGGAACCGGGCGTTACCGTGATACCATCCTCGGGCATTGAGAGACGGCAACAACATGACCAGAAATAACGAACAAGGCTTGCCCGTGATCCAAAGCGGAAATGCGGCGAGCAGCCAGCTGACGCGGCGGAAAATGGTGCAGCGGCTGCTGGCTGGCGCGGGAGCGGCGTGGCCGTTCGTGGCGACTTCTCATCCTGTTTATGAGTTGTTGAGAAACCGTGATGCGGTTTTCGCTGACGCGGAGCAGCTTGGAGCCGCGAACTGGAAACCCATCTTCCTGAGTTCGCAACAAGCGGAACTATTGACGGCTATCGCCGAGAGCATCGTGCCCGAATCAACCCGCGCGCACGTGAGCCGGTTCATTGATCTTCTGCTCAGTGTGGACAAAACGGAGAACCGGCGCAAATTCGTGCAATCCCTGGCGGCACTGGACGCCGAGGTTCAAAAACGATTTGGGAAGAGCTTCCCTGCCCTCAATGAAGAACAGAAAAACGCATTCCTGACAGATGCTTCGACGAAACCGGAGATGCCGGAGGATTCGGGAAAAGCTGCGGCGCAAAAGAAATCTTCGCTTTACGCCCACTTCGAAAATCTGAAAGCCTGGGTCAGGGGAGCGTATTATTCTTCGGAAGTGGGCATGCGCGAATTGGGCTGGACGGGAGACTATGTGTATGAAAAGTTTCCCGGCCGCGCGCATGCGGAAGACCATCATTAACATGTTTGGGCAAAAGCCTCTAGCCTGTCATTCCGAGCCTGCCTCCAAAGGCAGGCGCGGCGAGGAATCTGCTTTTAGAAGGAATCGCATTCCTCAGATCTCGCCTGCGGTAGGTAGACAAAGATCAACCTTGAAATAACACTGAGAGCAAATCATGAGTGCAATCACAGGACGCAGGGACTTTCTTCGAGCAGCGGCGCTAACGAGCGCAGGTCTGGCGCTTGCGAAGCGCCTGCCTGCCGCGCAGAAAAAATCCGTCCTCGTATTTACAAAATCCTCGGGTTTTGAACACGACGTGGTGAAGCGCGTCAACGGAAAGCCCAGCATCGTCGACGACACCGTGACCGCTCTCGGCGATAAACACGGATTTCACGTCGGCGTGACGAAGGACGGCCGGATTTTCGACGACAAACAATTTCATTCCTATGCCGCCCTCGTTTTTTTCACCACCGGTGACCTCACGACGATGGGCACGGACGGCAAGCCTCCGATGTCGCCCGCCGGAAAGCAAAACTTGCTGAAAGCCATCGAGGGAGGCATGGGACTTGTGGGTATCCATGCTGCCGCGGACACGTTTCATCCACAGCCGGACCCGAAAGACCTTTCGAACCGCTACATCGCCCACGGGGAGCAGCAGGATCCTTACTTAAAGATGCTGGGCGGCGAGTTCATCATTCACGGAAGCACGCCGCGCCTGCAGGACACTCACTTAATCGTGAACGACCCGCACTTTCCTGGGCTGGAAGGCGTGACCTCGCCCGTCCCTTTTAACGACGAGTGGTATTCGCTGAAAGATTTTGCGTCGGATTTGCACGTGATCCTGACTCTGGACACACACGGCATGAAGGGCGCGTGCTACCAGCGCGCGCCTTATCCCGCTACATGGGCACGGATGCACGGCAGAGGGGGCGTCTTCTACACCGCGATCGGAGACCGCCCCGAGAATTGGAAGAATGACTTTTTCCTGAATCTGCTGGGCGGAGGAATCCGCTGGGCCATCGGCGACGTTACCGCCAACGTGGAACCCAATCTGAAAGAAGCGGCGCCTGGCTACGCGGAAATCCCTCCGAGGGAACCCGCAAAGAACTGATCCTTGCCCCGCTCAGCATCGCGCAACGCTGGGCGGAATAACCCAAAAGCGGGGCCAAAACCCCACGAATCCTAGCCTCACATTCTCTCCCGCCCTGCTGTCTCTTTTCCCATGAGCGAATCCCGCTAAGAAATCCCACTTTTGGTTCGGCCACCGTCATGCACTTTCCAACATGTCTTGGTCTAAGTGTGGGATTTTGCCCCAGCCTTCGGAACCGGACGAGCCCGGCACGCAAGACCCTTCCCCAGATCGCGGCAAACGCAGAACGCGAAACCCTGAACTGCAACTGTGGACACGTAAGAGCAAGACACAACACAGGAAGGGAGAGCGAGGTGGGCAATGAAAGTCTTGGTGTCAATCGATGGTTCGAAGGGATCAGAGATCGTGCTCCAGGAAATCTTGGAGCGCCCCTGGCCGCGGGGCACACACTTCTGTCTCATCACCGTCGTGGATCCTTTCTTCTTCACGCATGCGCCCGCACTGTTTGAAGAAACCAAAGAGGCGGCCGGTGACTTTCTGGAGGAAGCCGCCACAAAGTTCGAAGCCCCCGGTTGGCGAACGAACATAAATGTCGTTCTCGGCAATCCGCGGCGTGCAATCTGCAAATACGCAGACGAATGGCGTGCCGACTTAGTGCTGGTGGGCTCGCATGGGCTGAATGCGCTGGAGCGCATGGCGCTGGGGAGTACCGTGCGCGCCGTGCTGCGCCATGCGAAATGCTCGGTGCAAGTCGTGAGAGCGCCAAAGAAAGAAGCGGCAGCCGGTGAATCCCACCCTAGCGACAGGTCTCAGACCCGTGCTTCTCTTGTAGGGGCCCCCTTAGGAGACGCGCCTCATGTTCTTGGAGCGCAGCTCGCCCTGCGGGGAACATCACATCGGTATCGGCTGATTTAGCCGCGGTTTCACGTACCAACAGGGCGAAAATCCTGAGTGCGGAAACAAGGAGCGTGCGCAAGTGGTGGTCTGCACCGGATTTTGCTGGTCAATTTCGTAGCTGGTCTTCCCGCCTTTCTGCGGAATCGCCAGCACGCGCGGGCCGGTGAACGACTCCAGCGGATCCACCGGTTTGGGATGAAGGAGCCGCGCGCGAAACCACAGCAAGTCGCCAAGATAAGCCAGCCCCAACGCCGCAAGCAGTACGATCAGGATACGTTTGGCAAGCCTTTGCGCCGGAATTGCCGAGCTCACGTTTTCCTCGGCAAGTCGCTCTAGCGGCGCAGCTTGCTGCGCCCGTTCTTCTTTCTTATATACGTTTATAGGACATTTGTTTCTGCATGAAATCGTTCAATCGTTCCTGAAACCAAGACTCTCGTTCGCCCACTGTGATAAACTCCAGGCATTCGTTCAGTGGGGCCGTGGCGCAGTTGGGAGCGCGCCTCGATGGCATCGAGGAGGTCGTGGGTTCGAATCCCATCGGCTCCACCAACTTATCTTTTTGTTTTCAATCCGATAGCAAAAACTTCAAGGGGCACTAAGGGGCATTAAGCCACCTTCGAAGGCAATACGAGGCGGACGACTTTGCCGTGCGCCTTGCGTTTGCTTTCGTCCATGGCTTTGCCGTAGACGTTCATCGTCGTACGGATGTCGGCGTGGCGCATAAGTTCCTGCTGCACTTTCATCGGAGCCCCGGTTTCATCAAGCAGGGTTCTGAATATGTGGCGGAACGAATGCCAGCCGATACGTCCAATACCGCAACGAATGCCTGCGGGAATGAGATGACGCCGCTCTACTCCCCAGGGATACCAAGGCAGCTTGCCTGCCACGTATGGGCTTGCAAATACCCAATCCTCGGGATTTTTGAACCGCGTCTTCCGCCGCCAATTCAAGAGCACCTCGGCCAATGCCGGATCAAGCGGGATGCCTGCATTGGAGTATTTGGTTTTGAGCGGCGTGGCCAAGGCCTTTTCAAGCAGCGCGTTCTGAGAATTGAAATCCGCTGACCAGTGTTGCCCTGAGGAAGTTGGGAACCCAAGACCGATGAGCTTATGTCAAGTGGAAAGAAATCTTTTTAAAGTAGGGCACAACGATTTCGCGAACGACAGGTCTAGTATAGCGAAGAATAAGCGAATATGCTTGGGCCTTCTGTCGCCCTGACGAACAGTTGCCGGACACTCTTCAATTCGGCGGGCATTTGAAGCGCTATAGGCAGTAGTGTGTTAATTTGGTTTTGTATTCGCCCGGAAGGAACTTAGTACATGGCCATAGAGCAACTGCAATTCGCACCAGTCATCACTCCACGGACCCTCGAAGAGCTTGCGCGTATTCTTCACGAGGACGGACGTCCGGAGTTGGCAAGGGTTGTATCTGACCTCATACCAGTCGCGCAGGAAGTAGTCGAAAACTTCTTCAAGCCCATTTCGCAGGTGCGGAATGAGAAGGACTTTCGGGTCGTGTTCGAGACCCAAGCTCGCCAATTCGAACCATATCGACTCTATATCAACTTAAAGTTGTTACAGTCTCTCGATGGCGTCACCTTCCTTAAGTTTTATGGTGAAATGCTACTTCATCTAAACGAAGGCCTGCTTCATTCGGCCGACGCAAAGCACATTCCGGCGCATCGAATCAAAAAAGTTGTCGAAGGATATTTTGCGGCGTTTGCGAAGCTAGTGAAATTCGTAATCAATGTTGAGAGAGTGCAGCTCCCTGGCAACATGGAGGAATTGAATCTCGCTGATTGGGTTCGCAGCTCGACCGATCTTGATTACGGATTGACCAGTTTGTTTCTAATATTGGAAGAGGCTATTTCCACTCCTTCGATGCCGATTCCCGAATTGCTGGTCGTCGCAGCGGAGGATTCTTTGAACAGATTTGTGGATCAATGCGAGATCTTAACTCGCAAGGCTTCCTTCGAAGGACCAACTGGCGACCCTACGAAACGATCTTCCTTACGCTCACGGGAATTACAATGGTTGAAGGAACGAACGTCCGCGCTGCAGGAGTTTGCGGGGAAGTGGATCGTGGTCGAGGGAAATGAGCTTATCGCCAATGATTCCAGCTACGAAAGTGCAAGAGACAAAGCGAATCGAGCAGGGATCGTACGGCCCTTCATCGTTTTTGTCCCGGAATCAAATGAAACAGCCTTCATGGGTATATGAGCTCACCGTTTACGGTTTCCTTTGACAGCGAATTCCAATATAGGTCTGTTCCGGGCCTTGATCCGAGTGTTCTGTTTCCGGCGCTGCCAGTGGGCGTTATTGGTCCTCAAGGCGCCGAAGATCTACTAGCCATCGTCGATACGGGCGCAACATATTTGTTGTTCAATGGGAACCGCGCGAAGTCGATCGGGCTCGATTTAATGCGTGGTAGGTTGATCACTCTGACTGGGCTATCGGGATCGATGCCAGCCAGGATCCATCGGGTCACGCTCGAAATTCTCGGTTCGACCATCGATTGTTCAGCGTTCCTGCGGATTCCGATCAGGTGGTTATGTTTAGTTGACTGCAGGTGGGCATCTGTATTTTTTAACGGGATGGAGTGCAGAGGAAGGGACGGCGGTCCTTGCTGCCCTTGAGCCGCTCAATGAACTGCTTTAGGGTCTTCCTCGCGATGATCCTCACGGTCAAGTCTCAGCGTCGAGCGAGCTCTTATTATACTGGCACAGATCGCTTGCTGCCCGACAGCTACGTATTCAATGCTCACCAACAGAGAACTCGCGGATGCGGTCAGTGGAGTTAGCAGCGGAAGCGGGAGCAAAAGCGAGACCAAGAAATCGCGGTTAGAGATAACCAGCCGTCGCACAACGACCATTCTGCGCCTAAGAAGCCCCGCAGAATCTGTGTCCATTGCTGACTCGCAACTTGCGCAAAAATGCTGTAACTTCTCCATTGCAAACGCCGAAATTCCTAAACCGGGAGCATGTCCTTGACCACGGTGCGAGAAGCCGCTTACCAAGTCTTGCGCGACCTGGGGATGACAAAGATTTTTGGCAATCCCGGTTCAACCGAATTGCCTTTTCTGCGCAACCTGCCCTCCGATTTCAGCTACGTTCTTGCGCTACACGAACGCACAGCCGTAGGCATGGGGCTGGGATACGCAATGGCCCGCGGAAGGGCCGGCTTTGTAAATCTGCACTCGATTGCCAGCGTGGGAAACGGGCTTGCGGGCCTCGTCGATGCCCACTATTGCCACGCACCTTTGGTCGTGACCACGGGGCAACAGGACCGCCGTCACATCCTTGCAGAACCTTTTCTGACGAGCCGCGCCGTCGAGGTAGTCAAACCTTACGTAAAGTGGGCTTACGAGCCGTTGCGCGCGGAGGACGTGCCAGCAGCCATCGCGCGTGGCTTTCACTTGGCGATGCAGCCGCCCATGGGGCCGGTCTTCATTTCCATTCCCATGGACGACTGGACGCACGAATGCCAGCCTCTTCATGTTCGAGAAGTGCACCAGACGACACTGCCGGATCACGCCGCACTCGATGTCGTAGTGCGCGTCCTGAACTCCAGTCAGAATACCGCCCTCGTCGCCGGCTCCCAGATTGAAGAAGACGGAGGCTGGCACGAAGTCATCGCTCTTGCGGAACACCTCAGTGCGGACGTCTATCAGCAGCCGCTTGCTTCGCGCTGGACTTTTCCGCGGACGCATCCGCTCTTTCGGGGCGGCTTGCTCCCCGCTCAGCAGCCGCTTGCAAATCAGCTCGCGGCCCATGACCTCGTTGTGGTATTAGGCGCCCCAGTCTTCCTTTATTACGCTTACGTTCCAGGCGACGCAATCGCGCCGGGGACCCAACTTTTTCAGATCACCAATTCGCCCAGTGAAGCTGCGTCCGCGTTAGCAGGAACCAGCATCGTGGGCAACGCCGCCGCCGCCGCCCGCTATCTTCGCGAGCACACGGAAGCAAGAAAGCGCAATCTCCACTGCGCGCGAAAAGACCCGCCGGAGCCCAAACCCGAATACCCGATCACACCCGCTTACTTGTTCAGCGTCCTTAATAAGGTCATGCCGCGCAATGCCGTCGTCTCCGAAGAATGCCCATCATCGAAAGGAGATCTCGATCGCTATCTCTTGCTGGATCAGCCCGGATCGTTTTACTCGGTGCCAAATGGCATCTTGGGTTTTGGCTTGCCAGCCGCCGTCGGGCTGCAACTCGCCCACTCCGACAGGAGAGTGGTTTGTCCCGTGGGCGATGGCTCAATTCAATATTCTATCCAGGCGCTGTGGACCGCGGTGCAATACAACGCCGCCGTGATTTTCATCGTTCTTCGCAACGGCGATTACTCTGCGCTGAAATCATTCTGCGATTTCACGCATGTGGGCCGGAATGTTCCCGGGATGGAGCTGCCGGGAATTGACGTAGTGAAGATCGCGCAGGGTTATGGAATGGCGGCACAGGAGGTCGACCGGCCGGACGACCTAGAGCCAGTTCTTAGAGAAGCGTTTGCATCGCCTGCCCCGCATCTGATTAGCGTCAACGCCGCCAAGGGCGGACAAACTTGCATGGGCATGGATCAGTCGGTCCATCCGCCAAACTATGGTTGGAGATCTGTTTATGGCTGAATCTGCTTCAAACGAAACCGCACTTCTTGCGCCTGTAATCCTCTTTGTTTGAACAGCTTAGAATGTAAGCTTGGCCGCGAACTGGATCTGCCGCGGGTTCAACATGGTTCTGGGTTGACCGAAACTAGGATTCGGAGAAGCCGGGATGAATGTAAGACCCCCTATCGGGTTGGGAGCAAGACTCCCACCTGGAATCAGAATGGGACCGGCAGGGCAGGCAGCCGTCCCTCCGAGGATGGCGTTCGTTGCGGCGTCCTTGTAGTGCTTGGGTATGACCCCGCCGCAAAAGACCGGCGAGCCGTACACCGGAGTTACTTCGTCCACGTTCGGCCTGTTCAAGAGGTTGAACGCATCCATCATCAAATCCAGCTTCTTGCCCTCTTTCAGATAGAAGGAACGTCCTAGCCGCAGATCCCAGGTGCGCAGCGGATCGCCAAAATAAGTGTTTCTCGGGATCACCGTTTGGCAGCGGTCGACCGAAGCACAGGCGCCAGAACCGGTGGCACCAGAGAAAAACGGCGCACCTCCCACGCGGTCGGTCGCGCCGCCGGCCAGGTCGTTGAAGGTGCTGGCTCCGGCGAAAATGGTGAAGGGCCGCCCAGTCTGAAGGGTGATGATGCTGCTAAGCTGGAAATTCCGGTACCATCCGGTCGTTGGAGCGTCCACCGTAAAGTTGGTTACGAAACGGTGGCGCAGGTCCTGGTTGGAGTTGCTGCGTTCCATCTGGTAATCGAACTGGTTCACCGGCAAATTCACGAACGTGGTGAAGTTGCCGTTGTCAACGGTGTGCGAATAGGTGTAGTTGGCGTTCAGGTTGAATACGCGTCCGATTCTCTGCAGCCCCGAGACCGTCAGGCCATGGTAAGTGGCGTTGGCGATGTTGTTGTTGTAATCAATTAAGCCAGCGCTAATCGTCTGCAGACCACTGCCCAGAGCGCCGCCGAACCAGGGCCCTAGCCCGGCAAGTGCGCCGGTGCCCAGCGTGGGGGTGCCTGCACATGCCGAGAGCCCGCCGGCGGCATCCAGGAGCCCCGGCGTCCATTCGGGTAACGGGTCTGTTGGTGCCGCCGATTTTGTCGTACCCACCGGGCACGGGATGTTCAGATTGTTCCCGCGCACCAGCTTGCGCGCTCCGACAAAGAGGTAGCTCAAACTCATGGAAAAACCTTTTCCGACGTGTCGGTCAATTTCCGCGCTGGCCTGCTGTGCATAAGGAATCCGGGCATTGTGGTCCATCCCTCCGTTGCCAACGCCGCAGGCGCCGGTGGTGAAACACGTACCAGCCATGACCACGTTTCCATTTGGCAGGGTGAACGCATCGTACCCGCCGGTGGAGATGATGCTTGCTGCGATGTTCGCCGCGCCGTTCGGCGTCGCAAAGAGTTGATAGCCTTGAGTGGCCTGCCCGAGATTGGACTGAATATTGGGCAGCACTTGGGCTTGTATCCCCGCACCCTGGCAGGCGGCCGTGACCGACGCTGGCGCGTGATTTCCGCACAGATAGCCTGCCACCACTTTCTGCGTGTTGGGAACAAAGAAGAAGGTCAGATTGTAGCGGTCATCGAACATCCCGAAACCCGCCCGAAGAACGGTCTTGCTGTCCGGGGAATAGGCCAAGCCAACGCGGGGCTGCCATCCCTTGTAGTCCATATTGACGTAGTTTGAAAGTCCAGACTCGTACTCCCACCGCAGACCATAATTCATGGTCAGCCTGCGCGTGATCTTCCATTGATCTTGAAAGAATCCAGCCCAGTAGCCGTGATCAATCTCCTTGCTGTAATGCGAAAAGAGCGATGGCTGATACGCATTGGCCCAGGTTGAAGTGTCCAGGGTATCCCCGCTAGCTTTCGTGACGAGCGGGGCGCAGCCGGTTGAGCATGTGTTGGGATCCGTCGGCAGTGGCACGCCCGCATACACGACCACAACGCCATGGAGGGCCGCCGGCAACGCGCAACCCGGTGCCGCTGCCGCCACGTCCGGCGGGAGTGTTGGACCACCTACCGTGGAGTTATAAAACGCAGCGAAATTCGCCATGCAGTCTATCGGCCCAGCTCCAACGGGCGGGATGAGAAGCCGAACGGGAGTGAAGCCGGGGAAATTGTCCAGGCTCAGAACGTGGTTGCCGTCGAAACCGAACTTCCAGACGTGACTGCCCTTCACCCAGGAGATGGAATCCGAGAATTGGATGCGGCTCTCGTATTTGCGGTCGTCGGTGCCAAAGTTGTGGCCAAGCTCCAAGTCGTTCAATAGGCTGAAGTCGGGCTGGCCGGTCATCCCCGGGTAGTTGTAGTGCCGTCGGGCCCATTGGACCAACACGCTGTTGATCAGACTGGGCCGGATCGAAGTGTCGAGCGTGCCGAAGAGCGACTGGTCGCGGATATAGAGGTTGCGCCCGCCGCTCGGCACGCCGATGCCCCCGCCGTCCAGTGTCTGCCCAACCAGTGTGCCCAGCGACCGCGTGTCCTCAATGTTGTAGCGGATTCCCAGGTGGTTGTTGGCGCTAATCTGGTGATCCAACCGCGCGAACCCCCAATCATCATCACCCGTCTTCAGGAAGCTGTTAAGGTAACCCCGGTACGCTGCTGAGGTCGCGCCGCAACTGCTCAAGCCCAAAAAACAGCCTTCTGGCGCCAGACCCAGCACCGCCTTGGTGTGGTTGATCAGGTCTAGATTGGTGATCAGATCCGGAGGATATACTGGAGACTCCGCGCGCCGCTTCCCCTCGTAATTCATAAAAAAGAACGTTTTATCTTTCTTCAAAGGGCCGCTCAGCGTGCCGCCAAACTGGTCTTGCCGCAACTGGTGCGGGAGCGGCGCCGGCTGTAACATGAAGCGCGCGTCCGTGGCGTCGTTCTGAAAATACTCGTATAGCGAGCCGTGCAGGTCGTTGGTGCCTGACTTGGAGACGATATTAACGATGCCGCCCGCGGCGCGCCCATATTCCGCGCCGAAACTATTGTTCACCACCCTGAATTCCTGCACCGATTCCTGGGGCGGCGTGGAACGCTGCACGCCGGAGATTGTGCTGACAAAATCGGCGCCGTCCACGGTGACCGTGTTGCTGAACGAGCGCATGCCGCCGAAGGAGATTTGTGACGTCTCAAAGTCGGTGAAGGTGGTACCGAGGCTGGTGCGGCTTGTCGCGACGCCAGGGGTGAGCAGCGCGAAATCCGTAAACAAGCGCCCGCTGATTGGCAGCGATTCAATTTGCTGCGTTTGCACAACGTGGCTTATTTCCGTCTTAGTCGGCTCAATTACGGGGGTCTCCGTGGTCACCACGACTTTCTCCACGCCCGAGGCCACCTTCAGTGTTACGTCGATTGTGGCAGTCTGGCCTACGGTCAAGACGATGCCGGTCTGCGTGGACTTGGCGAACCCTGTGGCTTCCGTGGTGAGCTCGTAAGACCCCGGCGGCACGCTGGCGAGCACGTACAGCCCGTTTTCATTCGAAACACTGGTATAGATCCGATTGGTTTCCGTGTTCCGCAGCGTGACCGACGCCTTGGCCACCGAACCACCGCTGGCGTCACGCACAGTGCCATTGAGCTCGGCGACCGCTGCACCCACTTGCGCGTGCGAGGGCTGCCCCCAGGTTCCAAGAATCATGATCGCAAGAACTGCCAAAAGCCACAAACGCAGTGCCATGACCCACCCCTTCTAAGAACGAATTGAACCCGAAACTGCGCCGGCCGAAGATGCTACCCCGCATGGCAGCTTCCCCAAGGAAAATGGGAAGCAGGCATGCCATCGAAAGCCTGCCCACCGGCACAATCTACTCCTGGCTATCTCCCGGCATACTAGTCAAAAGTTCTTTTTTTGCCAGTAGGCACATTTTTGGTACCTGGAACCAAGAAATGACTCTAAGCCCGTCATCCTCGCATCCCGTGGCAATTGGGGCGCATTTCCCACATGGAATTGCGGCTTCCTATTCGCGGTTGGCGTTGATTTTGACAGCTGGCACCTTAGAGTTCGCTTCAGACAGGGGCTTTGGTGCGTAGCCGGAAGCCCCCCTACTTAGGTCTTCGTGCGGCAACAACGCTGCGAGTGGAACTATCGTTGACAGAATATTTCCGGGGCGGCTATCGCGGCCGAGAAAATAATTGACCCACGAACTGGTTCGCTTCAAATCGCGGCGCGGCGGCGGGACATAAGTCTGGAGGTCTGCGATGCGGCCTGCGGATTTTGCGCGTTCGTAAACCGCAACCCAGACGCAAGGCTTGTCGACAACTTCGCACTGACCGTTGTTCGTTCCGCCGCAGGGCCCGTTACGCAAATTCTTGGGACAGGTTTGCGGACAAACATATTCCATGTAGCTGAGCACGCAATTGCCGCAGGCCTGGCAGCCAAAAAGGGGCGATTTGACGGCAAATTCGAATCGCTCCACGGCGTGCGAAAGCCACGGCCTCTTATCAACGATTCGAAACAGGCGAACGAGAAAGTTTCGCAGCAGTCCTTCCTGGTTGACTGGAAAGAGCTTGGCCATCTGGTCGAGTAAGCGTGGGAGCGGTCCGCGTTTTTTCGCCGGAGCAAAATTGCCCTGAAAGAAGTAGAAGCCATTCTTGGGCGCGTAATTGAACTCTTCCTCCAACTCCTGCCATCGAGGATCCAGAGCTTCGGAGCGGCGGATGATCCATCGAACATGGTCAGCTTGGTGATCTCCGCCCAAATAAGCTCCGGCGTAACCGAGACCGCGCAAGACCGCCACCATTCGCGCGGCACGTTCGAGGCGGGCAGCTCTGCCGTTGTCCGCTTCCTTTATCTCTGTGCGAATCTTTTCCAGCAGTTCGGGAGAGACCCAACATCCCGGCGGCTCCCCCTTCGACATCTTCTCCGCTGCTTTCCCGCTCAGCACATAAACGTTCCCCAAGACTGGGCGGTGGATGGCCTTTTCGTCCATGTATCTCTTGAGTTCGCGGAATTTTCGCATGTCGTAGCCGAGTTGCGTGATGACGCAATCGGCACCCGCCGCGATTTTCTTCTGCACCTTCAGATACTGGTAGGCGCAATCCGCTTCCGTGTACTTGAAGGGAGAAACCGCAACAGAAATCCAGAACGGCATCCCGCGCTGGCGTGCTTCATCAATGAGGCGCACGAGCTGGACGGAGTCCAGATCGAACAGCGCTTCCGGGGGCTGCAGCCCCGCCGCCTTGGGGTAATCACCTGTCAACGCGAGAACATTTTCGATTCCCAGGGCATGCAGGTCTTCGAGGGTCCTCCAAGCGGCAGTGCCGTCGCGGCCGACGCAGGTCAAATGAATGTTGGGTGTGAGCCCACGGGCGCGTGCGGCGGTGCCCACGCGGACGGGATCATGGCCGATGGCCCCGCCCGCATAACTGGTGATACTTCCGGCGACAACACCCGGCACTTGCGCCAGCTTCGAAGCGACTTCCAGGAGGCGCGCTTCGCGCGTCAAGCGGCTGGCGACCAGTTCCACGACGTAGCAGAATCGCCCGGCGCTCAGGGATTCGCGGAGTGGGTTTACCACATTCACTTCAGCGCTTCAATTCCTTGCGTACCACACGCGTTCCTTCCACCATCGCGGTGAGCTTTGCAAAGGCAACGTCCCGCGAAAGGTGGAGCAGTCCACAATCGGGCAAAATGAACAGGCGCTCCGCCGGGATCACTTCGAGGGCCTTGCGAATGCGCTCGGCAACCTGATCCGGCGTTTCCACGGCTTGCGTCTTCACGTCGATGACGCCGATGCCAACTTCGAATCGCGGCGGAAGTTCGCGAAAAATTTCCAGATCCTCGCCGCCGCGACGCGCAAATTCCAGAGTGAGCTGCTGAACTTTTGCCTCGAGAATCCCCGGGAGCAAATAGCGATAGCTTCCTTCCCAGGAAGGCTTGCCATAGCGGTTGCCATAGCAAATGTGCACGGCGATTTTCGCGTCGACGCCTTCGATGAGCGTATTCAGGGCCTTGACAGCCCAGGGCAAATCATCGGGAAACCCGGAATAGTTCGGCTCGTCAATTTGAATGATGTCGGCGCCCGCTTTGGCGATGGCCCGGAGCTCGGGATTCATCACGCGGGCGAGGTCCAGAGCGAAGTCCTGTTCGCTCGGGTAGTATTCATTGCGGATGCGCTTCGCCAGAGAATGTGGTCCAGTGACGCAGAATCTTGTTTCGCGATCGGTGTTTGCGCGCAGAAACTTGACGTCGTCCACAAGTCCCAGCGGCCCCATCGGAAGCTTTCCCAGCACTTTGCTGTCGTAGAAATCGTAGTGAAACTTCTTGGAGGTATGATCGATTTGTACGCCGGGAAGGCGTTCCGCGAAGTAATCAATCATGTTGTCACGGCGCAACTCGCCATCGGAGATGACATCGACGCCAGCCAGTTCCTGGTCCTTGATCGCGGCTTTTACTGCGGTGTCGTGAATTTCTTCCAAGTCGCGGCGGCTGATGCGCCGGGCGTAGAATTCGGTTTTGAGCCGCTCGAGCCAGCCCGGCATCGAGTAACTGCCAACCACCGTTGTCGGAAGAAGGGGAAGCGCCATCAACGTTACTCCCGCTGGGTACTATACAAAACGGAGGTTCGCGAGCCTTGGCGGTAGTGAAATGGCGCAAAATGTAGATCGTATCCTGCGCGTTCTCCCACTTCGCGCAGCAACGCGCCATTTACCCAGTTCACGATCGAGCCGTCCAGCTTTCCCGGCCCATGAAATCCTATCCGGTACTCATTGAAATTTGTGACAAAAATATCCTGCACCTGCAAGAAACCGCGCGGATGAAGCAAGGGAACCGTGTTTTGAAAACTCTCGAGCGCGCCCGAGCTCAGATGAAATCGCACGTCGCTGGGCGCTTCCTCGAGAACTTCTTCTAACTGCTCCTGATGCAAACCGAGGGGCAGGACTATATCAGGCAAGTCTTCCAGATGCACCAGGCGTTCCTCGAGGCGCAAGGCTTTCCAGATTTCCTGCCAAAAGGCTACGCCGCGTTTCCGGTCGACGAGATAGTCCGGACCGCCTTCGAGCAAGCGATCCACGGTCTTCGGGATGTCGGCTGCGGGGATTTGAAATTGCTCGCTGATCCGATGCGCCTGTGGCGCCGGGAGATAGGCACGGACCTGAATCGAATAGAGCCTGCCGTCTCTGCGGGCGAACTCTTCGTCGGGAAGGTTGTCGTATACGTTGGTCAAATGAATATGAAGAATCTTGTGCCGCAGAAATGCGAGACTTTTCATGGGATTGAGGGCATCCAGAACGATGAAGCTGCAAACGTTGAGATGATTCTTGACCGCCGGCCGCGAGCGCTCCAGAGTGGCTAACGAATAATCGCCCAAGAGAAATTTCAGCCGCAGGTAATATTTGGTTCCACGCTCTTCATCGAGCGCGCGGAAGCGGTCCATCCAAAGGCCCGCGCGCTTCCCCATGCCCACCCCGATTTCCAGGACGAAGATTTCTTCCGGCAATTGTTTGCGGCTCTCCAGATCCCGGAGCAGGGTCCAAAAATCCGCAACACAATCGGCCACGGCCGCAGGATGATTCGCATCCGACTTTCCGCCGGGCAATGCCTGCTCATATCCCCGCCCCGTGAACTCCTCCCAATCCGCCAAGCGATGCCAATAAAGGTTGTTGAATTTCCACGTAATGCTTTCGCGAAAGGACCGCAAGTCTTCCAGGAACACGCGGCCATCGTCTGGCGCGGGCGAATCTTCGCCCGTCATCGCCCGCAGAATCTCAGCCCGCAGCGCGCCCGGCGTCACCTGCCGCAGGTCAATGTACATGTCGATGGGAGAAGGTTGCCCGTAAGGATCCCTCTTGACCTTCGGCGTCATGACGCATTCCCGGAAATTTTTGTGGTACTGGATCCAGTCCAGATGCACTCGCATGCGCGCAAATTGTTCCTGTTCGAGACGGCCTTCTTCCAGCAAACTGTACAGCGTGTCAATCACTTCCTGCATAGTGCTGGCGGCAGGCTTTCGTTGCAGATAGTTCAGTTGCAGAATCATGTCCGACAAGCCGCGCGCACGCTTTCACCTCCCGGCCGCGGGAACGCCTCCGCTATACCGCTGCCAGCTGCTGCGCGAGCACGGATTTCACCGCGGCCACAATTTTCTCTTCATTGGGCAGCACATAATTCTCAAGGGGCTCGCTGAACGGAATCGACGTGTCGAGCGCAGTGACCATCTTCACGGGCGCCTTCAAGGCATTTCCGCGGTGCTCGGCTATTTCCGCTGCAATGATGGCTGCGGCTGAAGCATGCCGCGTACCCTGATCCACCAGCACCAGCCGCCCCGTTTTCTTGACCGATTTTAAGATTGTCCCGACATCCAAGGGCGTAAGTGTGCGTGGGTCCACGACTTCGGCGCTGATGCCCTCTTTGGCGAGCAATTCTGCGGCCGCGAGGGACTTCTTCACCATCCAGCCGGTCGCCACGATGGTGACATCCGAGCCCTCGCGCTTCACGTCGGCCACGCCGAATGGCACGAGGTGCTCGCCTTCCGGAACCGGCCCCTTGTCCAGCGTGAGCATGTAATGGTGGAGATACACGACGGGATTGTCGTCGCGAATCGCTGCAGCCATCAATCCTTTTGCATCCGCCGCCGTGGAAGGCAGCGCAATCTTCAATCCGGGAATCCCCATCATCGCGTGGTACACGCAGTTCGAATGTTGCCCCGCCCAGCCTGCCGCGAACCCGTAGCCTGCCTTGAACACCAGGGGCACCTTCACCTGCCCGCCGGACATATAGCGAAGCCGCGGCGCCTCGTTGATTAGCTCGTCGAAGGCCACAAGCATGAATTCACTCATCCACAACTCGACGATTGGGCGCAGCCCGGTGATGGCCGCGCCCACGGCTACACCCATCTCCGCGGTCTCCGAAATGGGCGCGATTCGAACGCGCTTCTTGCCGAACCTTCTCAAAAAAGGGTCGCGTTCGGTCATCGCCAGGTTTTGCCCGTAAAACACCACGTTGGAATCACGCTCCATTTCCTCGGCAATGGCCGCCGCAATCGCTTCGCCGTACATCATTTCGCGCGCCATGAACACCCTCCTACGCGTAGACGTGCTTGACCGCTTCCGCTTCGGCGGGAAGCGGGCTTGCTAAGGCAAATTGCACCGCATCTTCCATTTCTGCCCGCGCTTTTTCCTCGATGCGTTGCGCGTCTTCTTTAGTAAGAATTCTCTTCCGCAGCAACGACGCGCGAAATTTTGGAATCGGGTCATTTTTTATTGCGGCCGCGAACTCCGCCTTCTTCCCGTACACTTCCACGGCTTCATGTTCCGGGAATTGCGTGGGCACAGGCGGCACGGTAATGGCGTTGCCATGTGCGCTCAAGCGATGGAATTTCGCCTCAATCAGACTCGGCCCCTTTTCGCTTCTTGCCCGTTCCACGGCCTTCTGGACAGTCGCATACACTTTCAGTGGATCGGTACCGTCTACTGTTACTCCGGGGATACTGAAGGCCTGCGCTTTCTTCGACAGCGGATCGCCCGCGATGTAATTGGCGTCCTCCAGGCTGACGTGCGTATAGGCCTGGTAATAGTTGTTTTCCAAAATGTAGACGATCGGCAGCTTCCACACTGCGCCAAGATTCAGCGATTCGAAGAACGCGCCCTGCTTCGTGGCGCCGTCTCCAAAAAAGCAGTAGATTACCTGGCCCGTGTCTTTTACTTGCGCCGTGAGCGCCGCGCCGGTCGCGTGAGTGATGGCCTGACCGATGATTCCTGACGTGCCGGGGAAGTGATGCTCGGGGTCGGCCAGATGCATCGACCCGCCAAAACCTCCGCACAGCCCGTCTTTCCGTCCGTAAATTTCCGCCATCATTTTTCGGGGCGGGGTGCCAAGCACCAGCGGATACCCGTGACAACGATAGCTGGGCATCGCCAAATCGTCGTCTTGTCGAGTGGCCAGTGCGCCGACAATCGTGGCCTCCGCGCCATCGCCAAGATGCGTGTGACCGCGGATCACGCCGGGATGCTCGACGAACGTTCGCTTGACGCGGCTCTCGAACTCTCGAATCCGCACCATCTGTGTGTACATCCAGATCAAGCGGTCCGCCGTCAGCCCCTTTTTCTTTGCCATCGCGAACTCCCCTTGCCTCAAAGTTCAGACAATGTTTCTCCTCGTTCCCCGATGCAAGCTAGCGGATCGCCGACGGGAACTTCGGCGTCCGCACGCGCGATAATTTTCAAGATTACCCCGGCCACCGGGGAATTCAGCTCGTAATTCACTTTGTCCGTCTCTAGCTCCACAATTGGTTCGCCCTGTCTCACCTTACTGCCCTCTTTCTTGAACCAGCGCACCACGCGCGCTTTGGTGGTTGGGATGCCGCCGGATTTCGGTACTCGCAGGATGGTTACGATGTCAGTGCTCTCCTCGAAAGCTCCGTTGCATTTCGTCAATGAACCGCACGATCCGCCTTCGCCCAGTATGGCTTTCGAATGGCCTTCTTGTCGGTCTTGCCCGCAGGCGTCTTGGGAATCTCGCGCCAAAATTCTACCGACTTTGGCACCTTCACGCTACCCAGCCGCACTTTGCAGTGCGCGATGATGGCGTCTTTCCCCGCCGCCTCTTGATCCCGAAGCACAACTATGGCCTTCACCGCTTCGCCCCATTTTTCATCGGGCACGCCGATCACGGCGCATTCACGCACTTGCGGCAGTTCCATCACGCAAGCTTCCACTTCCGCGCAATACACATTGAAGCCGCCGGTAATGATCATGTCCTTTTTACGGTCAACGATGTAGAAAAATCCGTCCTCGTCACGATAGCCCACGTCACCGGTGTGATGCCAGCCAAACGCGCGAATTTCTGCCGTCGCTTCCGGCAAATTGTAGTAGCCACCGGACACCAGAGGTCCGCGCGCCACAATTTCACCGGTCTGGTGCGGCGGCAGGAGCTTGCCATGGTCATCCATAATCGCCAGCCGCACCGCCGGAGTGGCCTTGCCGCAGCTCCGCAAGCGCTCGGGATGGTCTCCGGCTGCGGCGGCGGCTACCGTCTTGGTGTCCAGGTACGTCAGGTACATGGGCGCTTCCGTTTGCCCATACGACTGGCAGACGCACGGGCCAAAAACTTCCACAGCTTTCTTCAATTTGTCTGGCGACACGGGCGCGGCTGCGAGCAGCATCCTTCTCAGGCTGGAATAGTCGAATTCGCTCGCTTGCGGATGTTCGAGCATCATGTAGAGCGCCGTGGGAGGCAAAAAAATGTGCGTCACGCGATAGCGCTCGATATTCTGCAAAACTTCCAGGGCGTCAAAGCCGGGCATGACCACATTGGTTGCTCCCAACGGAAACATCGCAAAGGCCACGACTCCGGCGGCGTGTGAAAGCGGCGCAGTGCTGAGGCAAACCGGCAGAACGTCCTCGCAACGCAAACACAGGTTGGCGGTCTCGACCATCGTGCCCCAGGAGAGACTTGTAACCATCACACCTTTCGCAGGTCCAGTAGTCCCTCCCGTGGGCACGAGTCCCACAAAACGTTCCAGATTTCCGTGCGCGTCGCCCCACTCGATCTCTTCGCCCTCCAGGCCTTGCTGCATGAAGGAATCGAGGGACGTGTCGCCGTCGATGTCCGCGTCCAAACAAACAAAATGTTGCAGGGAAGGCACTTGCGCCTTCATCTCCCGCACTTGCTCGCGAAACGCGCTGTGGTAGAAAAGCCAGGATGTGCTCGAATAGTTCAGAAACTGCACATTCGCGTCTAGCGCGTTCCGGAAGTTGATGGGCACCCACACGCCACCGGCCCGCATAATGCCCACCATGCAAAGCAGGATCCTTGCGTCGTTCGCGGAAAAGATCGCAGCACGCCCCTCGCCGCGTAATCCGCGGGCCCACATCGCGCGCGCGATCTTATGACTGGCCTCTCGCATTTGGCGGTAGGTGTATTGCGTAGCGCGATCGATGATGGCCACGCGGTCGGGAAATGCTTCCGCACCCTTGTCGAAATAATCGATGGCGCGCATCGATTCCCGCCTTCTATGAACTGAACTGTGCGCGCGAGAGGCCATGATTCTCGAGCGCTTGAAGAAGCTCTCGATGGCCGAAGGCTTCGCACGGCGAAGCAAATCCAATCTTGCGCGGCGGGGCGTAAGCCAGATGGTGCGCCGCAAACGCCTGCACTAATCCCGTTTGCCGGTAGGCGCAGGTTCCAAACATGGTGCACTGTGTGAACTTCATGCTCCCGCGCCCCAAAACCACGTCGATCGTACGGTGCAACTTGGTGTTTTCGCGGGGCGGCGTGCCCGGCTGCACGGAGCTGGCCATTTCCGAGAGGCGTCTTTCTTGCTCCTGTTTGGGCAAAGGCCGGATATTCTCTTCAAAATGTTTTTCCGTCGCCGCCACCGTTTCCATGATCTGCCGGTCCAGCAGCCCTCCAAGCGTTCTTACATTTGCCACCCGGGGATCATTCTTGAACCAGACGGGATGCGGGAAACCACCCCATGGAAGCGCAAGTTGCGTCTGGATGCAGCTCGGCGCAACCACCTCATAGGCTTTTGCTCGCGGCCACGGCTTGTACTGATTTTGCTCCAAATAATACGCTTCCGTGGAAATACCCGCGAAAATCGTCTGCGTCGAGCCAGATGTCGGTATGCCCTTGAACATCGACAGAATTTCCAGTGTGTCGATGCCTCCTACCTCCAGGCAAAGACGCACCGCGATATCGCTCGCCGAAGACATATACGCAGTCGCCGGCGCAGCAACCAGCCCCTTCTCGGCGAACTTCGCGCCCCAATTCTCCGCTACCTGCCGGACCCACGTTTGTTCCCCGCTAATGTCCAGGTAATGGCACCCGGCTCGCAAGCTGGCCTCAATTACCGGTAGTCCATAGTAAATGAGCGGGCCGACGGTGTTGCATACCACCTTCGACCCGCTGAAAAGTTTTGTCAGTTCCTCGACCGTTCCCTGAACTTCCGCGACTTCGTAGTCTGCCGTCTCGATCCCAGGCACGCGGCTCAACACTTCTTGAACTTTTTTCTGATTCCGGCCCGCGGCAATAAAGGGCACGTTGTACTCCCGAAGGAACTCCGCAATCAGCCGGCCGGAAAAACCGCTCGCGCCACAAACAACCACGGGTCTTTTACACATTTGCGCCGTTTCCTCGCACGGATCTCCTTGACGGTTCATGACACCCTGGATAGCCAGGCGATTTTAGGCTAAAGTCTCTTTTTTGCCAGTAGGCACCTTATCGGTACCAAGGTACAGGAGTGGCACGATATGGATTCCAAGAATTGCCCCGTAACTCTCACCACGCACGTCATTGGGGGCAAATGGAAACCCTCCATCTTGTTCTACCTGGAGCGGCGCGTCTGCCGTTTCAGCGAGCTGCAGCGGTTTCTCGCCGGGCCCACGAAGAAAATGTTGACCCAGCAGCTTCGTGAGCTCGAGCGCGACGACATCGTCCGCCGCAAGGTCTACGCCGAAGTGCCGCCCCGCGTCGAGTATTCCCTCACCAAACATGGCCAAAGCCTTCGCCCCATCCTTCGCCTCATGTCCGCGTGGGGCAAAAAACATCGCGCGCGTTACTGCGCCAATGGGAATCAGCGCCCTTGACGTTTCCCTACAAGAGAGCGCCCATTTCTTTTGACGCTCAGTGGAATCGTTTACAGCGAAGGTATCATTGAGGGAATCGCCCCTTTGATGGACATAACGAATGCATCGAATGCATACGTCGCCTTGACAGGAATTTATGTGAGGGTTAGATTGCGCGTCGCGGGGCGGAAGGTTGCGCGAGCTAGCACGGTGCAGCTAGACGAACCCATCACAATCCGAATTCAGCCCTGCGGAGCAGCGAATGACGCACATTGCGGGATATCGCCGGCCTTACCCTGGAACGCAACCGAATCACTTGCATCCCCCGTACGTCTCGTCCATTAAACGCGCTCCGCTTCGGCCTTTGGTGCGCATCCCACACACGCTCACGGAAATAACCGGCCCGCAATTTGGAAGCGAATCGGTTGATCCTAAGGATTGTGACTTAACCCGGCAGCATGCGGGCGAACCGCTCGGCGAACGAATTGTGGTGAGCGGGCGTGTGCTCGATGAAAATGCGCGGCCCGTCCCGCAAACGCTTATAGAAATTTGGCAAGCCAATGCTGCGGGCCGCTATTTGCATAAAGTCGATCAGCATGATGCTCCGCTGGATCCGAACTTCACCGGCTGTGGCCACGTTCTTACCGACTCGGAAGGGCGCTATCGCTTCGTCACGATTCGGCCAGGCGAGTATCCGTGGCGCAATCACTACAACGCTTGGCGACCCGCGCACATTCACTTTTCTGTCTTCGGGCCGGCTTTCGCCGCGCGCTTGGTCACACAAATGTTTTTCCCCGGCGATCCCTTGCTTCCGTACGATCCCATTTTCAACTGCACAGCGGACGAGAAAGCCCGCAACCGGCTGATCTCCGTGTTCGACTGGGAAACCACCATTCCGGAGTGGGCCCTGGGCTATCGTTTCGACATTATTCTCAGCGGCCGGGAAGCCACGCCCTGGGAGGAATAACGTGAGCGTGCAAGCCACCACATCGCAAACTGTGGGACCTTATTTCTCCATCGGCCTCACACGGCTGAAAAAAGTGGATCTTGTGGGGCCGGGAGTTTCCGGAGAGCGGATTACCATCGCTGGTCGTGTGCTCGATGGCGACCGCAAACCGGTGTCAGACGCCATGATCGAGATCTGGCAAGCGAACAGTCACGGAAAATATGCGCACCCCGAGGACGACCAAAAGAAGCCGCTGGAGCCTGGCTTCCAGGGCTTCGGAAGAATTCCCGTTGATGAGCGCGGGAAATTTTCTTTTACCACGATTAAACCCGGTGCCGTTCCGGGACCGAACGGAAATCCGCAAGCTCCGCACATTGCAGTTTCCGTATTTATGCGCGGACTGTTGCGCCGTTTGGTGACGCGCATTTATTTTCCCGACGAGCCCGCCAACGCGGGCGAATTTGTCTTGAATCTCGTTGAGCGGGAGCGACGCGCGACGCTGATCGCAAAAAAAAACGTAAATCAGATCGGCACGCTTGAATGGAACGTCATTCTGCAAGGACCTGACGAAACCGTCTTTTTTGACATCGGCCTCTGAAGCGTGTCCGCGCCGCGCAAGGCAGATTTCATGACAGAGCCTGGATAAGTCAGGCGCTTACGACGGCTGCTCCGCCCCAAACGCGGCGTGCCGTGTTCACAACCAACTTCAACTTCGCCCATTGGCGATCTTCGCTGATCAAGTTTCCTTCCGCCGTGGAAGCAAAGCCGCACTGCGGGCTCAGCGCCAAATTCTCCAGCGGAACATGCTGCGCGGCTTCCTGGATGCGCTTTTCCAGCACGTTGGGATCTTCCATTTGTGGAACCTTTGAGCTCACCAACCCCAGTACAACCGTCTTTCCTTTGGGGATGAACCGCAGCGGCGCAAAAGTGCCAGAACGTTCATCATCATACTCGAGCAGGAAACGGTCGACCTCGAGCGTTCCAAACATTTTCTCCGCAATTGCATCGTAGCCGCCTTCCGCGTACCAATGGCTGCGATTGTTGCCACGGCAGAGATGAATAGCGAGCATTACGCCTGGACGCCGCGCGGCCTTGAAGCAGGCGTTATCGGCTTTGATCGCTTCGTCGAGAGCCGCTTCCGGGTTCATCTTTAGTTCCGTGCGAATCCACTCGCGCCATTTGGGATCCATGTAATAGCTGTAGCGCGGCGCATCAATCTGAATGTAGCTCACGCCTTCTGAAGACAGCTTGGAAAGATCGTTCTTCATGATTTCCACGATGTCCCAGAGCAGCTCGGAATGATTTTTGTAGACTTTGTCGGTGACGCCGGATTTGAACGAGATGGCCGGGAATTGCGTCGCGCTCGGAAGAGTCATCTTGATGGCTGCCGTGCAGTTCTTTTTCAGGAAAGGCAGCTCATGTCCGGTGAGCGGCCGGGTTTGGCGCAGCTTCCTGGTTACAATGCCTGTCACGCTCGCGACCGGAGCGGCTTCCTTTTCCCCAGCTTTCCACTCTCTTGGCACCGCATCGCTCATATCGAAGCCTTCCACAGCGTCGGTAAAATCACTCATAAAATTGCGCCGGCGCAGTTCGCCATCCGTGGCAAGCGCAAAGCCTAGCTCTTTCTGTTTGTCGAGGACGCGCTGTATGTGCATATCCTCAAGGCTGCGCAACTGCTCTGCATCTAGTGGCGTATTGTTCCGGGCTTCGAGCAGTTCCGCGGGCCGCAAAAAGCTTCCCACGTGATCGGCGCGAAATTGGGCTGACATTTTTCCCTCACCTCCTGCGAAAGCGCATCATACAAAATATCGATCTCCGTTTCACCCAGTCAAACAGGCAAGAATCAAAGGGAACCCTTGCGTAACCCGCTTTCCTGGGCTTGCGGTCAAGGAACAAAGCCAGCATTTGAATGGCTTATTCATGGTTGGTACCCTTACTGGTAGTTGAGATTTCTGTTGAGCCCACTGCTGGGCTCGATTGACACCGAGATACAAGGAGAGTAAGCATGTCCCAGGCCGGAAGAAAATCCGGCGCGCGACTCCCACCGCTCCGTGCTGGAGGTTCTGACGAATGGCTGGGCTCGTTGTGGTTTCCTTTTGCTCGGCGCAAGCTCCTGCCAGCGACAAGCGTGTCATTGCGACAGCAATTGAACAACGAGGAGTGTCGGCGAAGAGCCCGAGGTTGATGGGCCCAGTATGACCGAAACCAAATCTTTCTATGGCTGGAAACTGGTCGGCATCCTCTGGTTTCTTGATTTTCTCAACATGGGATTCCCCTACTACGGGGGAACCGTCGTCAACACGTACATGCGAAATGACATCGTCATGAGCCGCAGTATGTACGGACTCGGATTCACGCTGCTGAATCTCTTTGTGGGCCTTCCTTCCTTGTTGGTTGCAGCCGCGATTCTTCGTTGCGGCATCCGCTGGACCTTTGCGCTTGGTTCTTCTCTAATTCTCGCTGGAGCTCTGTGGCTCTCTTTAGTCGCGACGCGGCCGTGGCATTACCTTTTGGGCTTTGGAGTGCTCGCCGGAACGGGAATCAGCTTTGGCACCATCGTTCCCGCGGCCACTGCCGTCACCCGCTGGTTCGTGCGCTACCGCGGCAGGGCCATGGCGGTAACGCTGAGCGCCTCGGGATTCGCGGGCTTCTTCGGGGCGCCTCTCATCAACCACATCTTGGCCGCCACCGGGGGAAACTGGCGCCTCGCTTGGCTCGTTGTGTCCGGGGTCACCATTCTGTCTGGCATCCTGGCCTTGCTCTTCGTGAAGGAACGCCCGGAAGACTTGGGCCAAGTTGCCGACGGCCGCATTATCCCGAACAGGTCCGTCAGCCCCATAGCTGCTTCTTCGCTGGTTACGACATTCCCGTGGACCACGCGCCAGGCGTACGGCACCCCCGCTTATTGGATGATCGTCATCGGCGGCATCGCTTCGCAGTTCCCATTCTTTTTTTTCGTCGCCCACGGGCTCTTGCACCTCAAAGGGGCGGGCATTTCATCCGGCGATGCCGCCTGGGCAATGGGTTTACTTAGCATTGCCGCCGTAGGCGGCCGTTTGATCGGCGGATGGCTGATGGACCGCTTCACTGCGCGCTTGGCTTTTGCGTTAGGGCTAGGCTGCTACCTGATTGGCTCCGCCCTGGCGCTCCATGTTAGTCCAAACGCGCTGTGGATCGCTTTCCTGGCAGCCATTTTTTACGGCACGGCATTCGGCTGGACCTTCATCTGCTTGAACACTTCCACAGCGCACTTTTACGGCCCCGCGGCTTTCCCCACGCTGAATGGCACGGCAATCCTCCTCACGGCGGTTTTCTGCTCACCCGCAGGCTTCATCGGTGGAAAGCTGTTCGACCTTTACGCAAGCTACACGGCGGCCTTCGAAATCAATATGATCCTTGCTGGTGGAGGAATCGTTGCGCTGCTCTTCGCCACCATGCCATCTCCCCCGGAACGCGCCGCAAAAATCCCTGACGCCGAAGTTGCACCTGCGAGTTGAGGGAGCCTTCCCGAAACCGGGAGTTGCCACGCATGAAACAAGAGATCGAGCTACTTGCATCCTATTGGACCCTTGCCGGCGAAGCTGAGCCTCACTCTGACCGCGAATATAGCGCTTTCGAATTCCGCGATCGCGTGGAAGCCGCCGCGAGAGCGGGTTTCAAAGGCTTTGGCATCTGGCATGCCGATTTGTATCACACATTGGAAAGCAGAAGCCTCGAGGAGATGAAGCAAATCCTCGACGATAACGGCATGAAACATATCGAGCTCGAGTTTCTGCGCGATTGGTTTCGTGACGGCGAAGAAAAGAAACAATCCGATCTCGAGAAGAAAAAACTTTTCGAAGCCGCCCGTGTTCTCAACGCCCACCACCTCAAGGTCGGCGATTTCGAGCGCAAAATCACCCCCATGCCGCGTCTGATTGAATCTTTCGCCGCCTTGTGTGCGGACGCCGCGGAGCAAGGAATCACTATCGGCTTCGAAGTCATGCCTTTCGCCATGATCGATACGCTCAAAGACTCCCTCACCATGATTGAAGGGGCGGGCGCAAGAAACGGCGGCATCATTCTCGACCTCTGGCACATTGCGAAAATGCGCGTCTCTTACGAAGAGCTATCCCGCATCCCTGCGACATCTCTTGTCAGCGTGGAACTTAACGACGGCACGTTCGAAGCGCCTTGGAACCTGCACGAAGACACGATCAATCACCGGCGGTTTTGCGGCGAAGGCGAATTCGACGTGAAGGGCTTTATCAATGCCGTGCAGAAAGCGGGTTACACAGGTCCGTTTGGAATCGAAGTTCTCTCGCAGGAACTTCGTCAAAAATCTTTGGAAGAAATCGTCACGAGAGCCTTCCAAACCACCATCGCTCAATTCCGCAGCTAGACCAACTCCCTCCGTCTCGCCAACCTCTAGCGGTTCTCCGCGTTTATCTCCGCCGCGGATTGATTTGCGCGAAAAATCACGTACGCGCGAATCGCTTCGGCGTCTGGCTTCGAAAGCTCTTTGGAGAACGAAACCATGCCGAAAGATTTCAGCGAGCCGCCAAGGATCACCTCCTCCCACCGGGCGTTCTTCAGCGCCCCGGAATAGCGCAGATCGGGCAGCACACCACCGCTTACGCCCACATCGCCGTGACAACCGGAGCAGTAACGCTGGTAAAGTTCCTCGCCTTTTCGCACGACCGCTGTGCTCGCTGTCGGGCGCGGCGGCTTTAATTGCGGTTGCGCAGCCTGTGGCAGCGGCGGCAGGCTCTGCTCGCCATCCAATTTAAAAGCCAGCACGCGGCTGACGTTCTGTGCTCTTCCGGATTTCAGCGCAATTTCTCCGCCCGCTAAAGGAAATACGCCTCCCCAGCCAACGACCACAGCAACGAACTGTTCTCCGCCAACGGTATACGTGACGGGCGCGGCTACGACTCCGCTCTGCGCGTCAGCCGACCAGAGCTTCTCACCGGTCGTGGCGCGATACGCTTCGAGATTTCCTTGCGCCGTGCCTTCAAAAACAAGACTCCCTGCTGTCGAAAGAACTCCGCCGTTCACAGGACTCGTCCGTTCCACGCGCCAAACTTCTTTCTGCTGCACGGGATCCCACGCCGAGAGGTGACCCTTGATGCTGTTGAGGATGTTCCTCTTGACCTCCGGCTGCTGCGGCAAGCCGGCTGCGACAAAATCAGTCGCCGTATTAATCGCCAATTCCTTTTCTTGGAAATGCTCATCGGACTTGTAGAAGAAACCTGCGTCCTGCACAGGAAAGTAGACCAATCCTGTCATCGGACTGTACGACATCGAGTGCCAGCTATGCCCGCCCAGCGGACCTGGCGCCATTGCGACTCCCTTGTCTCCCTTCTTATACCGCGCACCCGCGCGCTCGATGGGGCGCCCTGTCTTCAAATCGATTCCGTCTGCCCACTTGACCTCCGTGTACGGCCTCGCGGAAATCACTTCGCCCGTCGCGCGATCCAGCACGTAGAAGAATCCGTTTTTTGGCGCATGCAGCAACACTTTTCGCGCAGCGCCGCCAATCGAGAGATCCGCGAGAACGATCTGCTCCGCCGAATCGAAGTCCCAAGTATCGCCTGGCGTTTCCTGATAATGCCAGGCGTATTCGCCTGTGTCTGGTTTGACCGCCACCACCGAAGAAGTGAAAAGGTTGTCCCCGCCCTTCGGGCTTCGCGCGCTCTGGTCCCAGAAAGTTCCGTTGCCAGTGCCGAAATACAGCAAATCCAGGTCCGGATCGTGGGCCATCGATTCCCAAACCGTTCCTCCGCCACCGAGCTTCCACCAGGTTCCCGTCCAAGTCTTCACAGCCTTTTCGAGGATTGGCGCTTCGAACGGCTCCGCCGGATCGCCCGGCACGGTGTAGAAGCGCCACGCCAATTTCCCGGTTTCCGCATCGTACGCAGAAATGTAACCCCGCACTCCCATTTCCGCTCCGCCGTTTCCGATCAGCACTTTGCCTTTCACAACGCGCGGCGCGCCCGTGATCGTGTACCGAAATTCTCGGTCAATCGTCAGTGTTTCCCACACCACCTTTCCCGTCGCGGCGTCCAGCGCCACAAGACGTCCGTCCAAACTGCCGACAAAAACTTTTCCCTGCCAAACCGCCACGCCGCGATTCACGACGTCGCAGCACGCATTCACCGCCCACTCCGGCGGAACCTTGGGATCGTAAGACCAAAGCTTCTCCCCGGTTGCTGCTTTCACCGCAAAAACCTTGCTCCAAGCCGTCGTGAAGTACATCACGCCGTCGACGACGATGGGCGTCGATTCCTGACCACGCCGCACGTCGAGGTCCACGTACCACGCCAGTCCGAGCCGCCCCACGTTTTGATCATCGATCTGCTTCAGTGGACTAAAGCGCTGCTCACTGTATGTCCGCCCATGGCTCATCCAGTTCCCCGGCTCTTTGTCCGCATGCAGGATTCGTTCGCTGTCTACACTGGCCGGAGATTTCGCCGCTCCTCGCGAATCGCCAGCTCCTAATTTCGAATGGCAGCCCGCAACGCTCAACAGCGTAAGGCCAATCATAACAACCGAAAATTCTCTTCGACTCATGCTCTCTCCAGACCACCTGCGATGCGCCCAGCGTGTTTCGCGCGGTCCTTGTACCGGCGGGTTTATCCCGCCATCTTGCTTACCGCAGGGCAGTACACTTTAGCCCTGAGTGCGGTCGAAGGGACGCTCCTTTCCCACCTCGGCAGTCAGTCTGTACTTAAATCCCGCACGCGATGCGTTTTGAATGGCTATTTCTGCCCGTAGAATACTTCTTCCGCGATACGAAATGCAGTATTCGCCGCAGGTACGCCGCAATAGATCGCCGTTTGCAGCAGGACTTCCCGAATCTGCTCGCGCGTCACACCGTTGTTCACCGCCGCCCGCAGGTGCATGCGAAGTTCTTCTTCGCGGTTCAGCGCCACCATCATCGCCACCGTAAGCATGCTGCGCGTCTCTCTTGGCAGGCCCGGCCGCGTCCAGATTTCTCCCCATGCGTACCGCGTGATCAATTCCTGGAACGCCTCGTTGAATTCGTTGCGGTTCTTGAGCGCCGCATCCACGTGGGAATCGCCGAGCACCGCGCGCCGCACTTTCATCCCCTCTTCATAGCGCTGGCGTTCGTCCATCGGCCCTCCTCACGCTTCGAGAAATGCGTTAACTTCCCAGTAGATTGACTGCATCTTTGGCGAGCTGATCAATCGAATACGGCCCCCCGCGTCACCGAGCTTTGTCCGTGTCCGCGCGTGTCGTAGCGCAGGATTCGAAACTTATTCGCCCATGAAGTCGCTTACGGATTCCACATCGAATAGTCTGCGCCCAGCGAATTGGAAAACACCACCACTGGCGCGGCTTCCGGACCTTCCAGACGGTAATGGATTCGCGCGTCCCCAAGTTCAGCAAAGGGCATAGCGTCTATTTTCTTCTCTCGGAAAGTGCGCTCCGGCTCGCAGCAACCACTCGTCGGACATATTCTTCTGCCATCCCCAGATATTTTCGTGGGTCAAACAAGCGGTCCAACTCGGCCGCCGAAAGCAGCCCCGCGATCTTCGGATCGGCGCTCAAAGCGTCCCGCAAATTTCGCCTTTCGCGCACCGCCCGGACGCACGCCGATTGCACGATTTCGTGGGCCTCTGCTCTGGCCATTTTCTCGGCGAGCGCCATGCTTACCGCTTCTGAATAAATCAAGCCGTCCGTCAGGTCGAGATTCTTCTTCATGCGCTCCACGTCAATTTCCAGTTTTGGCGCGATGGTGGCCAGGTGGTGAAGCGCGCCAGCAGTCAGCTGCACAATTTCCGGCAGCGGCTCCCATTCCGCATGCCAACCGCCCAAGCCGCGCTCCTCCTCTTGCATCATCGAAGCAAGCAAGCCGGCAACCAGGGCCGGCACTCGAAGCGCCGCTCCGAGCATCACCGCACAGCTCACGGGATTGCGCTTGTGCGGCATCGTCGAAGACCCGCCCCGCCCTTCTTCCGCAGGTTCGAAAATTTCCGCCACTTCCGTTTGCATGTGCAGCGCAAGGTCGCGCGCGATTTTTCCCACAGTTCCCGCGAGTATTCCTAAGGTTGCGCCAATTTCCGTTATGCGATCGCGATTGCTGTGCCACGCCAGCCGCGGCAACCCAAGTTTCAGTTCCGCAGCGAGTGCCTTCGCGACCTCCAGTCCGCGGCTCCCCAGAGCGGCGAGCGTACCAACCGCTCCCCCAAATTGCAGCACCAGACAGCGATTTCCCGTTTCCTCCAGCCGCTGGCGATGCCGGAGCAAAGCGTCGAGCCACGCCGCAATCTTCGCTCCCAGCGTAGTGGGCAATGCATGCTGCATCCATGTGCGCCCGGCGATGAGAGTGGCACGATGCTGCTCGGCTAATGTGGCAAGCGATTCGACCAGCCCGTTTAAATCGCCCTCGAGCAATTTGAGCGCTTTCCGCAACTGCAGGACCCGGCCCGTGTCGACGGCATCCTGGCTGGTGGCGCCCCAATGCACAAAGCGCGCCGCTTCCTTGTTTTTCGCGGCAACCAACGTGGTTAGTTGCTTCACCAGCGGAATCGCGAGATTTCCGGCGCGCGCCGCGCCTTGCGCCAAAGCGGCGTGATCGAACAGCTCCGCTTTACAGTGAGCCGCAATTGCCGCTGCTGCCTCGGCCGGCATTACGCCAGCGCGCGATTCCGCCCGCGCCAGCGCGGCCTCAAAATCGAGCATCCCTTGCAGCGTCGCTGCATCTGAGAATACCGCGTCAACCGCCGCCGACCGGAAGAGAGAATCAAGCAGATTCATGCGATGAGTGTACGCTCCCGGCAGTGGAACAGAAGCATTTCCGAGTTTCGGCCAAAAGATCCGGAACGTAGCGGCGTACCTTCAGGCCGGTCGCCGCTATTTGCCAATTCGCGGTAAAGAGGGTAGCGAAAACTCGCTTGACAGTACAGACGCCTCTTCCTAACATCGCCCTTGCCGGAATGCGACAGAGCCGCTCTCTGTCAGCGAGAACATCGCTGCGAACCGGTATTCGCGCGTCTTTTTTCTTTCTGTATGGACGAGCTTGTTCACCTCAATCGCCGCAAACTCCTCAAGACTACGACTGGCTTCCTCGCTGGCCTGGTCATCCCGGGAAGTCCATTGGCCAGGATCGCTCGCGGCCCCGCCTGGGCCGTCGACCTGACCTCGCTTACTAGCTCAGAGGGCGCGACGCTTTTGGCCGTGGCTCGAACCCTGATGCCCCATGACGAGCTCGACGACGCTGCCTATGCTCTCGTGATTCCGGCCATTGACGCCGACGCAAGCAAAGACGAGAAACTTCTTAAGACTCTCCGCGAAGGCATTGCCAATCTCGGTCCGGACTTTGCAAAGAACTCAGAGAGCACACGCATTGAGGTGCTAAAGAAATTCGAATCTTCGCCCTTTTTCCAGACAATGCGCCTGAGAACCGTCCAGATCCTCTATTCCTCTCCTTTGGCCTACGCCTACTTTGGCTACGAAGGCGAAGCATTTTCAAAGGGCGGCTATCTGCTTCGCGGCTTCAATGATTTGCGCTGGCTGCCGGAAGTGCCGCTAGAAGACAGCGGTCCCATGCCGGTTGGCGTGACTCGCGAGGAAATTAGAGATGGCGAGCATTGATCTTCTTGACCGCACCCCTGTGGTTATTATCGGCTCCGGCGCGGGCGGCGGCACGCTCGCCCACGAATTGACTCGCCGCGGAATCAAAGTCGTTCTGCTCGAAGCGGGCAAGCGGCAATCGCTCGAAGCGTTTTCCCAAGTCCCCAGCGAAGCCTTCGGTCAACTCACCTGGCTCGACGCTCGAACGCAAAGTGGCACTTGGGGCGTAGCACGCGACTTTCCCAACCTGCCGGTGTGGCACTGCAAAACCGTCGGGGGCACCACCGTCCATTGGACCGCGTCGTGCCCGCGCCTTCAGGCGTGGGAGCTCCGCGCAAAAACTATTTACGGCGACATCGCCGGCACTTCGCTGATTGACTGGCCGATCACTTACAAAGAACTTAGGACATATTACGAGATCGCGGAACGCCGGCTTGGTGTCACTCGCCGGAATGGCGTTCCGGGCCTCCCCGCTTCGAATAATTTCAAGGTCATGTATGCAGGTGCGAAGAAGCTCGGCTACCAGCAAGTTCACACGGGCCATCTGGCGATCAATTCGCGCGCATTCGACGGGCGCAGTTTTTGCATTCAGCAAGGCTTTTGCGTGCAGGGCTGCAAAATCGGCGCGAAGTGGAGCGCGCTCTACACGGAAATTCCCCGCGCCGAAGCCACCGGCAATCTCGACCTGCGCGTCGAATCTACTGCCATTCGAATCGAACACGGAGACACCGGGCGAGTAAACGCCGTGGTCTATCGCGATGGCCAGGGCCGCGAACAGCGGCAAAAGGCCCGCGCTGTTTGCGTCGCCGGCAACGCCATCGAGACCCCTCGGCTCCTGCTGTTTTCTTCCTCCTCAAAATTTCCGCAGGGTCTCGCTAACTCTTCCGGACAAGTCGGCAGGAACTACTGTCACCACATCACCGGATTCGTTTGGGGATTTTTTGAACAGCCGGTTTACTCCTGGCGCGGCGCGACCATCGCGGGCGTCGTCGAGGACGAACTCATCAACGAACCGAAACGCGGCTTCGCCGGCGGTTATCGCATGGAGCTGGTCACGCTTGATCTGCCGACCTTTCCTCTCGTTGGCCTTCCCTACGGTTGGGGCCGGGACTTTACTTCCATTGTCGAAAACTACCGGAACATGGCTGGCATGTTCATCAATGGCGAGGACCTGCCGCGGTCCGACAATCGCATCACCCTGGACCCTGTCGTAAAAGATGCATTTGGTTTGCCCGTCGCCCACATCCACGTGGACGATCACCCTAACGATCAAGCGCTCCGCAAGCATGCACAAGCACAAATGTCCAGGATGTACGAGGCGATTGGTGCTAAGCGCATTGTGCTCGGTCCTACTCCACCGGCAACGCACAACATGTGCACGGCGCGCATGAGCGCAAATCCGCGCGACGGCGTAACGAATGCATGGGGCCAGACGCACGACATCAAGAATCTGTTCATTTCCGACGGCAGCGTCTTGAGCACCGCCGGCGCGGCGAATCCCACGCTGACCATTGTGGCTCTGGCGCTGCGCCAAGCAGAGTACATCGTGCGCGAGATGAAAGAGCACAACATCTAAGGCCGGCGGATTGCAGAGCTATGTCCCGTGGAACTTGGTCCGAAACCCTATCCATGTTCCATCGTTCGAGGACTCACAGCGGAGAGTCGCGCGCGACACCATCCCAAATATTCGCCGGAACGAGTACTTTGCCGCGGAATAGCGCGCGAGCTGTGCGAATGAGGCTTGAGCGGACTACCTTCAAACCGCCGCTTCCTTCCTCCACCTCAATTTCAAGCGAAAACTCGCCGGTGGGGTGCTCGACCGAGAGCCGCTTCACGGGCCCCTCAGGAATGGACACCATGCCCCGGGCGACCGAACCGGGTAGCACACAGGCGGTTCCGACCGTCACAGCACCTAAAACTCCTATGGCCGCGTGGCATTTGTGCGGGATGAAGGTGCGCGTGGCGACGTGCCCGCCGCTCTGCGGTGGCGCGATCAAAGTCATCTTTGGAACAACCTTTGTGCGCACGTCGCCCAACCCCATGCGTTCGCCCACAATAATGCGAATTTCTTCGAGACGCGCCTTGAACTTCTTATCGGCATCGAGTTCGGCGGGAGTCTCATACCCGGATTTCCCAAAATACTCGGCACGCAAGACGGCCACAGGCATGCCGTTGTCGATTAGTGTTGCCTCCATCCCGTCAAGCTCATCAAGCGAGCGGCCTGTTGGCAAGAGCGCGCCGCACACCGCACCGGCGGTATCAAGAAAGTCGATACGGATTGCGGCCGAGGTGCCAGGCACGCCTGCAATGGTAGCTTCGCCTTCGTAGGTCGCAACGCCGCTAGGGGTCGGCACGTGCGCGATGGCGACGTTTGCCGTGTTCACCATGTAGATTCTGACAGGGGTGACCGGATCGCGCGGCACGACGAGACCTCGCTCGATCGCAAAGGGGCCAACCCCAGCGAGCATATTCCCGCAGGTCGGAGTCACATCAACAAGCGGCCGGTCGATGGAAACCTGCGCAAAGAGATAATCCACATCGATTCCCGGCCGCGCAGAACGAGATACGATGGCCACTTTGCTGGTGAGAGGATCGGCGCCGCCAATGCCATCGATCTGCCGCACATCGGGAGAACCCATTACCGCGAGCAACACGTGGTCTCGCAACTCCTCCTCGCTCGGGAGGTCGCTTGCAACGAAAAATGGTCCCTTGGAAGTCCCGCCCCGCATTAGCGTACAGGGAATGGAAGTTTGCGATACCCGACCCATGGGGTCACCTCCCTTCACGCGTACTCCAGGCCAAGTTCCTTAACCTTTGAACGCAGGCCGTAAATGTCCAGGCCGAGTTCCCCGCGCGCAAGGCGCTCACGAGTCGCTTCTTCTTTGCGAACCCTCGCCTCTGACGCGTCAGCTACTTCGCGCGCGACGGCCCGCTTCACCACCACGGCTCCGTCATCGTCAGCGACGATCACATCGCCGGCCTCGATGAAGGCGCCCGCGCACACCACGCCCACGTTCACGGACCCCAGCGTAGCCTTGACTGTTCCTTGCGAGCTCACGGCGCGGCTCCAGACGGGAAACTTCATTTCTGTCAGCAACCGAATATCACGACATCCCGCCTCGATGATAAGCCCCTTCACGCCGTGCGCCCGCAGAGAAGTAGCGAGCAACTCGCCAAAATAGCCGTCTGTGCACGGGGACGTCGGTGCGACCACAAGGATATTTCCCGGGCGGCAGACTTCAACCGCAACGTGGATCATCAGATTGTCCCCCGGCGGCAGCGACACAGTGACTGCTGGCCCGGCAATTGCCGCCCCGGGAAAAATGGGACGCAGATAAGGCGCAAGCAATCCGCAACGCCCCTGCGCTTCGTGAACCGTCGAAACGCCATACTTTTCGAGCGCCGCTACCGCATCTGAGGGAGGCTGCTCCACGTTCCGGACGACCACGGGTTTGTTCATCGCAGCTCCTCCGTAACCTGCGGAAACACACGCTGGTATGCTTCTCCGTACTTGATGTTCTTATGCGAGTTGCGCGCGGCCTGTGCGCCGCGCTGTAAGGCCACGCGCTCGTAGTAGTGCCAGAGATGTTCCTGAGCGTTCATTTCCTGAAATGCGGCGTATTTCTTGGGCCACACAGGAGTGATATCGAGCAGCACTTGCGGCTTCCATTCGCACTGCTCGGGTTGATGCGGCTCGAACAGAAAAACGGGTGGCGCGCCGATTACAGGCGTGCCCGGTTCGTGTCCGTGAGCCTGGGCCACGATACGAGCTTCCTGCGCCACATGGGAAGCAAGCGGATGGTCGAAATTGTAGGGATCTTTCAGCGAGTGCGTGAGAATGAATTCGGGTCGAATTTTCCTGTAAAGCGCCGCCAGTTCATAAAGAACGCTGTCTTGTGCTCTCATAGGGTAGTCGCCCACGTCGAAGAAAATCGTCTTCGCGCCGAGTACTTCCGCCGCGCGTGTAGCTTCTTGTTTTCGGTCGGCCTTAACCTTTTCCATCGTCATCCCCGGCTGCCGCCAGAGTTTCGCCGATTCGCCTCGTTCCCCGAAAGAGAGACAAACCACGGTGACCTCCCAGCCGCGCTCCGCGTATAGCGCGATTGCCCCTCCGGCTCGCCAGACAAAATCGGCGGAGTGCGCGCTTACGACCAGGGCCGTCTTCTTGTCAGACATGATTCTGCGCCTCTTCGCTGTAGGTATTAGAAAGGCTCGTGCGAGTGCGCCAGCAAGGTCGCGACGTAACGCCGTAGCGCATCTGTCCCACGCCAGAGTCGCCCGCGATCTTCATACCTTGGTGACCACTTCCACGGGAGGCGTGCCATAGGTGTGAAACGATTCAATCGTCTGGAGACCCCATGCCTGACCTTTCTTGCGTTCCGCCTCGCTCCAGCGAATCGGCTTCCAGTCCGGGGCAAGAATCAGCCGCGCGCCGGCATTGGCGATTTCCACGCGATTGCCGCCGGGCTCGTAGACATATAAGAAGAACGTCTGCTGGATGGCATGCTTGTGCGGACCGGTCTCGATAAACACCCCATTCTCCAGACAGATGTCTGCTGCTAAGAGCACCTCTTCCCGGCTGTTGACCGCGTAGGTGATGTGATGCAGCCGCCCCTTGGTGCCTGTATGGTCGCGCGTGTAGGCAAAGTCGTAGCTCTTGTTCGTGCAAGTCATCCAGATAGCCGCTTCCGAGCCGTCATCCATCACGATTTGCTCGGTCAAGCGAAAGCCGAGGTATTTCTCGAAAAACTCGCGATTCGCCGCGATGTCCACGGCGAGACCGTTCCAATGATCCAGGCGGCGCACGTTGGTGCCGCGCGCCGGGAACCGCTGCGCCTGGTTTTTCAGCGCTGGACGCAACTCGGGTGGCGGTTGATACCACTGTGTTTCGTAATAGAGCTCGATCTTATGCCCGTCCGGGTCCTCGCAGAGGAATGCCGGGCCGTGCGCCAGGTCACCGTTCGTCCAGCCGATGTCGAAGCCCGATCCTTTTAAAGCGGCTACGCGGCGTTCGAGGGCTTGCGGGCTGCGGGTACGATAAGCCACGTGGCCCAAGCCTGGCAGCCTTGACGCCGTGAGCTTCAAGGAGTGGCGCTCATAGTCGTCATAGGCATGCAAATAAACGGAGTCGCCTTCCCGGCCAGTTTCCGTCATGCCCATCACGTCGACAAAAAATCGCAAGCTCTCTTCCGGTTTTGGCGTCAACAATTCCAAATGACCTAAATGGGCCACGTCCATGAGCGGTTCGTTCTGCATGCGACACCTCTGTGGGAGAGTTCCTTCCGGAGGCGGCCCCTTAAAACGGTCGACCAGATTAAGACGCGGCAAACTCAGTGACTGGAGACTCCGCTCACACCTGTGCCGTGCGCCAGCCTTTTGCATAAGCTTCCCGTACCACTTTGGAGTAGGGAACGGGACTCACAATGGCGCGCAGTTCCAGTTGCCTGTGACGCTCGACCGTCGTTTTCCTCGAGCCGCCACCCGTTTCCCCCCACACGATTCTGACTTCTGCGCCCGTTTGCACTTCCGCGTCCACGACTCCAAGCGACAGCATCGACCGCTCATTGTAGCTATAGCCGCTGAACATCGAAAAGCCCGCCGTTTTTCCGCCGCTTACCACTCTGTCGTAGGATGCCGACGCATAATTCGATAGCGGCAGGTCAATATACTTGTAAAGGTCTCCTGGCTCGAACATGGACGCGAACACTTTGACGACATCCGCGGGGTTCCAAGCGAACGTTACCTTTTTCCGTTGTGGCTTTCCGGCCATTTTCTCGAGTGCTTCCCTGCCAATAAAGTCGTGGTCGAATTTCACGAATGGCCCGTAGCCCAAAGCGTACGGTGTCATGTAGTAGTCCTCGATGTTGTGCGAGTCGAAACTACCGCCGAGCGAGCCGGTACCCTCATAGCTCGTGGCTGGCAACCACTGTCGATAAGCTTTCATCTTCTCGCCCGTGTAAACCGCAGGAAGTGGCGATGGAATCCATCCGGACTCCAGCGTGTTGGTGGCGTACGCTCTCGAGCCCACTTCGCGAAGACCAAAGTCCTTGCCGGCATCCACGATTGCGCCGCGGACTTCCTCGCGTTCTTCGTAGGGTCCCCAGATTTCCAATCCGGGAGCGCCCGCCATTCCGTGCCGCAGCGCTCGGACCTTGCGTCCGGCGATATTGATGACATCCATGTGGAAAAATTTGATTTCCGGAAGCGGCACTCCGTTCAATTTCTCGAGAATCTGCGGAGCATTGGGACCTTGAATTTGGTAACGGTAACAAGTGCGCATGACCGCTTTCCCTTCAGGGTTTGAGGGAGATCTGTCATCCTTTTGAATTGTGACTTTATATCCGCCGGTCTCTCCGTGGAATTGAATCCAATTGGCAGCCGGCGCGCGCCCAACGAACACCAGTCGATTCCCCTCGAGATGGAAGAGAATGCCGTCGCCAATAACGTAGCCATCGTAACTGCAGGGGGCGAATTGTTTGGCTCGATTGACCGGAAAATTTGCGAAAGTGTTGGTGGCGAGATAGGAGAGCATTTTGAGCGCGTCGGGACCTTCTACGTATACGTTGGCCATGTGGTGAGACTGGTCAAAGAGAACGGCCGTCTCCCGCCAGGCGCGCTGCTCGTCGCGCCAATTGGAGTATTCGGCCGGCACCACCGGATAGACGTACGCGCCGATCTGCGAATGGCGCAACAAGGACACGGGGTTCCCAACGGCTTGCAGGAGATCTTCGAGGCTTTTCTCTGGCATCCCGGCTCTCACCGTGACAAAGTGCGCGTCCCCTGGCAATTCGCTGTTCAGCATACGGAACGAGGTCCTATTTTGCAATCGTATTCAGAATGACTTCGTTCGCACACTTTTCGGAAATGAAGTCCAATAGACCTCGGGGAAACGCCAGGAGCAACCTCAGGCCGTAGACAAACCGAGGAGCTTCACCGCATTGCCCTTCAGAATGAGCGGCCGCACATCGTCCCGGATGGAAATCGTTTCGAAATCGGCGAGCCAGCGGTCCGGCGTGATGAAGGGATAATCCGACCCAAACAGGACTTTGTGCTTGAGACGGGAGTTCGCATACTGAACCAGCGTGGGCGAAAAATATTTCGGCGACCAGCCGGAGAGGTCGATATAGACATTCGGTTTATGCAAACTAATGGAAATCGCCTCGTCCTGCCAGGGAAACGAAGGATGGGCCATAATGATGGGCATTCCAGGAAAGTCCACGGCCACATCGTCGATCGGCATCGGATTTCCGTACTTTAGCCGCACGCCCCCGCCCCCGGGCATGGCTGTGCCGATGCCGCTGTGTCCGGTATGAAAGACCACCGGCAAGCCCGCAGCAGCGAAAACTTCGTACAGCGGGTACGCCAGGGTGTCGTCCGGAGAGAACTGCTGCACCGGCGGATGGAGCTTCAATCCGCGGACGGCTCCAGCGGACACCAGCCGCTTTGCCTCCTCAACTCCTTCCTGCCTGCGATGTGGATCAATGCTGGCAAAAGGAATGGCGATGTCTGCGTTGTCCGCAGCAAACTTCACAACCTCTTCGTTCGTGACCTGCCGCCGGCCGGTGAGCCGCTCATCGACGGCAAAAACCACAAAGGCGATTTTTCGGGAACGATAATAATCCGCCAAAGCGCGCGGGTCGCGCGGCGCGCCGCTCTCGCCGAAATACTTTCTGGCCGCCGCGTCCGCGGCCGTAGCGTCGCCATCCGGTTCGAGATGCACGTGCACGTCAATAGCGCGGATGGAGCCAACATCGATTTGTGGCGGCGAGGTCATACCATTCTCCAAACAGTTCTTGAAACCCAGGCTGGACAGACTGCGCAGACAGCTCATCTCATCAACCCGCGGGTTTTTCGATAGGGCTTCGCAATTTGTCTAGCCCCGGGTTGCGGCCCAACGAATGCTCAAGATCTTGAGGCGAAAGCCGGCGCAAATGATTCACGCATTAGCGCTCTTCCATTTATCGCCCGCATCGGTGTTGTTGTTGCACGATCTATCGAATCCGCGGTCGAGCGGGGCGCGGCTTTCCTTGTTGTTTAAGTGCACGAATTTTTTCAAGAGACTCAGAAAAATTCTTTGTTCTTCTTTGTTGAGTGGCTGCAGCAGGCGCCGGTCCAGCACATGGCCTAATGGTACGAGCTTTTTCAGAAGCACGGTTCCCTCCGGCGTGAGTTGCAGCAAACGAAAGCGTCTGCTTTTCACCGGCATCATCCGCCTGACGAGTCCACGCTCTTCTAGCCGCACCGCCAGGTCTGCCGCCGTGGAAGTATCTAGAGCGCAAAACCGCGCCAGCGTGACCTGGTCAATTCCCGGGTGGTCCTGGAGAATTCGCAGTACAGCATACTGAACGGGTGTCACTTCGTAGCCCATGGTCGAATAAAACATCGCCACGGCGATCTGCTGGGCGCGGCGAATTAAGTGACCAGCCTGGTCGTAAACATCGGTCGATAATTCATCCTCGCGTTGGCCGGTGCTGCTTGATGACGCTATCAGGCGACGATCCCTGTTTCGTACTCCGGCGAGATTTCTTTCACTCAAGAAGTTCTCCTCTGACTCCGAGCATGAGCTTAGCATAGCCCTTGCCGCAACAAACTTCATCGATTAAGCTTCGGGCATTGAGTACACTCAACGAGCAACGCGCTTTCCAGAGCGCGCCCTTGCGGCCGGTGCGCTTCTTCTCGCCCGACGTTGCGCTGACCCGCCGGGCCGATGGCGCCTATCTTATGCGATCGCTCGAGCCGCTCGCGGACTACGACAACCGGATCGGGGACTGGCTGGACCGCTGGGCGCAGAAAGCTCCAGACCGTACCTTTCTCGTTGAACAGACAAACAGCGGCGAGCGAACAATCTCCTACAGCGAAGCTCACGAGGAAGCGCTGGCTCTTGCCGAAGGCCTTCTCAGGTACGAACTTAGTCCGGACCGGCCGCTTGCGATACTCGGCACAAACAGCATCGATCACGCGCTGGTCATGCTGGCTGCACTTTACATTGGCATTCCCATCGCACCGATCGCACCTGCCTATGCGCTGCAAAGCACCGACTACAAAAAGCTGTCTCACAGTTTTCGGCTCCTGACTCCGGGGCTCTTGGTAATTGAAGACGGCGCGCTCTATCGCCACGCAATGGAACAATCGCTGGAGCCAGATATCCCCACCATCGCGCTGCGGAATCCGTCACCGAAAATGCGCACTGTTGCAGGGCTGCGGGGCGACGGCAGCCGGCGGGACGCCGTGCGAGCAGCCGCCGCCCGGGTTGGCCGGGAAACTATTGCCAAGTACCTCTTCACCTCCGGTTCAACCGGAATGCCCAAGGCGGTGATTAACACCCACGGAATGATCTGCTCCAATTCCCAGATGAAGCGGCAAGTTGCGCCCTTCCTGGCTGACGAGCCGCCAATAATGGTGGACTGGGCTCCCTGGAACCATACCGCGGGTGGCAACAGCAACCTCAGCATCATTCTCCACAATGGTGGCACGCTCTATATCGATCCCGGAAAACCGACTCCTGCATTGTTTGGTCTGAGCCTCGAGCTGTTGAAGCGAGTATCGCCAACCCTTTATTTCAACGTGCCCAGGGGCTATGAACTATTGATTCCCCAGCTCGAAGTCGATCGCGCACTGCGCGAACATTTTTTCCGGCGTCTCAAGTTTCTCTGGTATGCCGCGGCTTCGATGCAACCGGCGACCTGGTTTGCGCTTGAGCGCCTGGCAGTCGAAACGGTGGGACACCGAATCCTAACGGTCGCCGGCCTCGGCATGACCGAAACGAGTCCCATCGCACTCTTCGGCAACGTGCACGCAAGCGGACCTGGAGTGGTCGGCATACCTGTCCCCGGTGTAGAGCTGAAGTTGATACCGCACGAGCATAGCTTTGAGATCCGCTACCGAGGACCCAATGTCACTTCGGGGTATTGGCGAGATCCCGCAGCCACAAAGACGGCCTTTGATGAGGAAGGCTTTTTGCGCTCGGGTGACTTGGTCAGTTTCATTGATATGCAACGTCCCAAAGCTGGTCTCCGTTTCGATGGCCGGATTCATGAAGACTTCAAGTTAAGCTCTGGCACCAAAGTCAGCGCCGGAAAGCTGCGGCTTGACGCGCTCGATGCTCTGCGACCACTCGCGCATGAAGTTGTGGTTGTGGGAGCTGACCGCAAAGACGTCCGCATCCTTGTCTTTCCCGACTGGGAGGTATGCGCCGCAACGGTGGGCCTGAATCATACGGTTAAACCGGCCGAGTTAGCTGCCGACAAGGCGCTCCGGGCGATCTTCCAGGAACGTTTGGCCCAACTTGCTGCCGCTGGAGCAGGCAGTTCGAACCGCATCGTCGCGGCGTTGCTTGTCGAGGTCCCCCCGTCTAGCGCAGCAGGCGAGTTGACGGAGAAAGGCACGGTCAATAGTCGCGCCCTTCAGCGCAACCGCCCCGAACTGCTGGGCATCCTGTTCGGAGACAGGGACGAAAGGGTATTGCGGATTGATTCCCAAAACTTGGAGAGTTAGCATCCCTGGACATAACCCGAGCTGACCTATTGGGGTGTAGCGATGAGCGCGAGCGTCAAACCTACGGGCTTTCCCCTTCCGAGTTCGCTCCAAGTCGTACCGGGAACCGAACGCGCTCAGGCCGCCTACCCCTATTACATGCAGTTCACTAAGGAAGATGACGAGCGATTCTGGTTCTACAACTCCATGCATTTCCCCGAACCGATGAGCCCTTTCGACGTTACCACCGCGGAGGCCGCCTACTGCGCTTTGGGCGCAGCGAACACGCGCGTGCACTGCCTGCCAACGACACTAGGCATCGACTACCGGATCATCAACGGACGCATCTATATTGGCGGCAACGCCGTAACCGATGCGGCCGAGATTGCGCGTCGCACAAAGGAGTTTCAGCAGCGCGCCTTCTATTACTACGCCAACTGGGAGCGCTTGATCGCGCAATGGAAAGACAAGATGATGGCGTTGATTCGCGAGGCCCAGACCTTGCGCAAACTTGCGCTCCCCGAGTTCGAGCCCTTGGAGCATGTCCACGCCGGCCGCGGCATTGCCTCAAACCACTATCTCCTCGATGTCTACCAAAAAACCTTGGAAGGCTACTTCCGGATGTGGCACTACCATTTCGAGTTTCTGCTGCTCGGTTACGGCGCCTATATGACCTTCTTCGACTTCTGCAAAAAGGCCTTCCCGGAGATCAGCGAGCAGACCGTGGCGCGCATGGTTTCTGGCATGCAGGCCGAGATCTTTCGTCCCGACGACGAACTTAGAAAACTCGCCAAGCGGGCCATTGAACTGGGTGTCGATGGCGTTCTTCGGGAGGGCGCATCGCCGGACGACATCATCAAGGCGCTCGAGCAACTCGGCGAACCTGGCAGAACCTGGCTCCAGGAATTGGCGGTCTCCCGCGACCCGTGGTTCAACATCAATGTCGGCGACGGCTTCTACCATTACCACCGCTCGTGGAACGACGACCTCTCCCTTCCCTTCAGCGCCCTGCCCGGCTACATCGCCAATGCCAAGGCCGGTGAGTGCATCGAGCGGCCCATCGAGAAACTGATGGCCGAGCGCAAGCAGCTCATCGAGGATTATCGCGAGCTCCTAAACATTGATGAGGAACGCGCTGCCTATGACCAGATGATCGCGCTGGCGCACCGCGTGTTTCCTTATGTCGAGGGCCACAAATTCTATTGCGAACATTGGTATACCAACTTGTTCTTCAACAAGATTAGAGAGTTTGGCGCGCTCCTGGCAGAGCATGGTTTCTTTCAGGACACTGAGGACGTTTTTCAACTGACACACTACGAGATTGAGGCAGCGATCATCGACCTGATGACCGCGTGGTCCAACGGCTCGCCCCCTCGTGGCCCCGCGCGCTGGCCCGCCATAGTGCAGGAGCGCAAGGCGGCAATTAAGGAATGGGCCGAGCACGAAACTCCGCCCGCGCTCGGGCCTGTCCCCGAAGTGATCGACGATCCCGCCATTGTGTTGCTTTGGGGCATCACCCGCGAGCGCCTCGATGCGTGGCTGGCTGCCGGCGGTCAAGCGGATGCCAGCGAAATCAGGGGGTTCGCGGCCTCAAGTGGCGTGGCTGAGGGCGTGGCCCGCGTGGTGAAATCGGTGGAACAGATAGACCGTTTGCGCCACGGCGACATTCTGGTTTGCAGGGTCACCAATCCAACGTGGGCGCCAATCTTTCAGAAGATTGCTGCGGCGGTGTCGGACATCGGCGGCTCGATGAGCCACGCTGCCATTGTTGCGCGCGAATACGGGCTGCCCGCGGTGGTCGGCACGGGCACGGCCACGCAAAAGATCAAAGACGGCCAGCGCATTCGCGTCGATGGAGGCCGTGGCGTGGTGACCATCCTGCAATGACGTGGGACCGCAGTCGGGGAGTTCACCGAATAAGGAAAAAGCATCCCATGCTTTACAGGAAAACGCCGGCCCCGATAGCGACCGTCTGAACAGGCTTGCCATGCGCTCATCCGAAAGCATCAGCTGGTTTGCCGATATCACCCTCAGTGATCGCCCAGCAGTTGGCGGCAAGGGCGGCTCGTTGGGCGAGCTGGCGCACGCCGGAATAGCGGTTCCCCCTGGCTTTGTAATCCGCACGACCGCTTTCGAACGCTTTATCGCCGCGCTGGAAGAAGACGGCCCAATCCGGGCGGGAGTGGCAGAATTGGAGGGTCACGATCTGAATGGGATCACCGCTCTTTCCGAAAATCTGCGCGCGCGGTTGGAACAAGCGCCATTGCCAGATAGTGTGCACATGGAGATCGTCGGGGCACATACTGACTTCTGCGGCGAGAACAACTGGCCTCTAGCGGTGCGCTCCTCCGCAACCACCGAGGATGCCGAAGGCCGCAGTTTCGCTGGCCTGCAGGACACCTTTTTGTGGGTTATGGGGGCCCAGGCAGTTTTGAATCGCGTACGCTCCTGCTGGGCTAGCCTTTATTCCGTCCCGTCCATCGCCTATCGCCGCAAGCACCGAATACCGGAAAACACAGTGGCGATGGCTGTCGTTGTGCAGCGCATGGTCGACGCGCGCTCTGCGGGAGTGATGTTCACGCGCAGTCCGCTCACCGGGGACCGCTCGGTGGTCACCCTCGAGGCGACTTGGGGCTTGGGCTCAGCGCTGGTCAGCGGCGAGGTCACGCCGGATCGCTTTGTCATTTCCAAGATAACCGGCGAAATCTCCGTGCGCCACATCTCGGACAAGCACATTCAGCATGTGCCCGGCGCTGGCGGCGGCACGCGTGAAGTGGACACGCCAGAAAATCTTCGCCGCGAGTCCTCCGTCAGTGATCAGGAACTAGCCGCTCTGAAGGACATCGCCCGCAAAGTCGAGCGACATTACGGCCAGCCACAGGACATCGAATGGGCCATTGACCGCTCCGGCGAAATTCTAGTGTTGCAAAGCCGCCCCGAGACAGTCTGGGCGGCCAGGGACCAGACCCCTGTCGCCAAACCCACAGAGAACCCCCTCCTGCACGTCATGAACATTTTTGGAGGCCGCCGTTGACTCTCACGGCCAAGGATGTAGCCGAGATTATAAAGCTGCTTGAGCAATCGCGTTTCGACAGCTTGTCGCTCGAAATGGACGGCATGAAGCTCAACCTGCAACGCAGCTGCACGGTGCCCGTGTCGCAGACCCACAATAATGCGGCGGCGCAAACAGCGACAGGCGTCCCTCCGCCGCAGCCGACCTCAAAGGCCAGGCCACCCTCAAAACCGGGCCTCTTGGATGTCACCTCTCCCTTTCTCGGTATCTTTTACCGTACTCCAAAGCCAGGGCAGCCGCCTTTCATAGAGGTGGGCTCCAAAGTAGAAGAAGGCACGGTGATCGGCATCATTGAGGTGATGAAACTGATGAACTCCGTCCCCGCCGGTGTGAAGGGCGAGGTCGTCGAAATCCTGCCCGAGAATGGCTCGCTGGTCGAATATGGAGAGGTTCTGTTGCGTGTGCGCCCCGAGCCTTCGCCATGACCATCCGCCGCATCCTCATCGCGAACCGTGGCGAGATCGCCGTGCGAGTGATCCGCACCTGCCGGGCGCTCGGCATCGAAACCGTGTTAGCGGCCTCGGAGGCCGACTTGGACTCCCCGCCGGCGAAGCTTGCGCACCGTGCCTTATGCATCGGGCCGGCCCACCCCTCCGAAAGCTATCTCAAAGCCGACACTATCGTGCAAGCTGCGCTGGGCGTGCGGGCCGACGCCATCCATCCAGGTTACGGGTTCCTGTCGGAACATACTGCCCTGGCTAGACTCTGCGAAGAGCAGGGCCTGATCTTCATCGGTCCGACATCAGGCCAGATCGAAGCCGCAGGTGATAAGCTCCGCGCGCGAAGCGAAGCAGAAGCCGCTGGCGTACCGACCGTCCCTGGTGACCCGGTGGAAACAACCGGTGAGGCCCTGGCGCTCGGTCGCGAAATCGGCCCCCCTTTCTTGATTAAGGCTGCTGGCGGGGGTGGCGGTCGCGGCATGAAGAAGGTCGACCGCCTGGAGGATCTGCCCGAAGCCATGGAGCTCGCCGCCGCCGAGGCAGGCTCAGCCTTTGGCGACACACGGCTCTACTTGGAACGGTTCATCACCCGTGCTCGTCATGTGGAGGTCCAAATCTTAGGAGATGGCCAAGGCAACGTGGTACATCTCGGGGAACGCGACTGTTCGGTCCAGCGCCGATATCAGAAGCTGATTGAAGAAACGCCGGCTCCGGCTCTCTCCGAAGACTTTCTTTCTCGCATCCGTGCCGCCGCGGTGCAGTTCGCCGAACGCTTGGCCTACCGCAGCGCCGGAACGGTCGAATTCCTAGTCGATCTGGAACGAGACGCCTTTTACTTCCTTGAAATGAACGCCCGAATCCAAGTCGAGCACCCGGTCACCGAGGCCGTGACCGGCTTTGACCTTGTGGCCGAGCAAATTGCCGTCGCGAATGGCCAAGGCCTGCTTCTGCAGCAAGAAAATATCCGGCCGGAAGGATGCGCCATCGAGTGCAGACTCAACGCCGAAGACCCCGCCCATAACTTCCGTCCCAGCCCGGGCACCATTCGCTCAGTCGTTTGGCCTTCTGGTGAAGGAATCAGGGTCGATACGCATATTGGCCCTGGCGCATGCATCCCGCCCTTTTATGACTCACTGATAGCCAAAATAATCGTCCATGCCGCCGACCGTGCCTCAACCCTCGAGCGCCTCCGCCTGGCAATCGCCCAAACGCGCATCGATGGCGTCGCCACGAATCTTCCTTTCCACGCCGAGATATTGGCCGATCCTGAGTTTGAAAAAGGCGGTGTTGACACGTCCTACTTGCCCCGATTTCTGGAGCGGCGCCGCGTCCTGCCGGAGGCCTGACCGATGGCTAACATCCAGCTCGTTGAAACCTCGCTGCGTGATGGCAACCAGAGCCTCTGGGCAGCGTTAGGGATCGACACCGCCAAGACTCTAGGCGTCGCGCCAATCATGAATCGGGTAGGTTTCAAAGCCATTGACTTCACCACGTCCACTCATATGGCCGTTGCCGTTCGCTACAAGCGCGAAGACCCCTGGGAGCGCATCCGCCTGACCGCCAAGGCAATGCCAAACACGCCTCTGCAGTTCCTTTCCACTGGCTTCCGCTTTATCTCCTGGGAGACGGCAAATCCCGAGTTCATGGCCCTGGCATTCCGAACCCTCGTGCGTCACGGAATTCGCCGCTTCGCGCTGGCCGACCCTATGAACAATGCCGATTCCAACCTCGCCTGTGCCCGCATGATCAAGGAGGCCGGCGGCCAATACGTCGTCACTGCTTTGGTGTTTACAGTGAGCCCCATTCACGATGATGCTCACTACGTTGCTTGCGCTCGCCAGCTTGCCGCCAGCCCGCACGTAGACGCTCTCTATCTTAAGGATCCCGGCGGCCTTCTGACGCCGCTGCGTGCCTCCACGCTCATTCCGGCGATCAAGGCAGTGATTGGCGATAAGCCTCTCGAGCTTCATTCCCACTGCACGATTGGCTTGGGTGAATTGGTGTATATGAACGCGCCGGAATGGGGAGTGAGCGCTGTGCAATGTGCCTCAGGTGCGGCCAGCGATGGAATTTCCAACCCGCCTTCCGGGCGAGTGCTAGCCAACCTACGCGAGTTCGGTCATCAAGTGGATGTGGACGACCAAGCTCTCGCCGAAGTGGGGCGCTACTTTACTCGCTTGGCAGAAGCCGAAGGATTACCGGCGGGTCAACCACAAGCTTTTGACGCAGGCTATTTCCATCATCAGTTGCCAGGGGGAATGGTGGGCACCATGCGACGACACATTGCGGAGGTCAGGCTTTCGCACCTCGAGCCCGCTGTGATCGAAGAGCTGGGCCGCGTGCGCAAAGAGTTGGGCTGGCCTATCGTGATGACGCCGTTCTCTCAATTGCTTTTGGCCCAAGCGGTCATCAATGTCACCGCCGCGGAGCGCTATGGCACCGTGCCCGACGAGGTCATCCGTTATGCCTTGGGCAGGTTCGGAAAACCGAACATCCCCATCGCGCGGGAGGTGATGGACCGCATCGATTCCTTGCCGCGCACACGCGAACTTCGCCAGGAGCCTGGGATGCCGTCTCTGGCCGAACTGCGTCGTCGCATCGGATCCCTCCTCTCCGATGAGGAGCTCCTCCTTCGCGTCACCATGCCAGCCGAGCAGGTGGATGCAATGAAGGCTGCAGGTCCTGCGCCGCAGACCTACGATCCCGACGTGGTTCCCGTAAAGAAGCTGATCCGGTATCTTTGCTCCCGCCGTGACATCTCACACATCTCCGCGGTCAAGCCAGGCTTCCGGCTGGAAATGACCAGCCGGTCAACTTCGCTGGGGGCCACCGTACGACGATGAGCGGTTCACGGAACAGCTCGAAAAAGTCTTTGGGACATGTTGCGGGCTTCCTGTTTGATCTTGATGGCACGCTCGTCTTAACCGACAGATCCCTGGACGGCTACCAGTTGCTCCCCGGCGCCATCGAGGTGCTGACCGACCTGAAGGCCCGCAGTATTCCGTTCGTGGTGTTCACAAACGGGACCGCCTATCCTGCAGCCGAGCAAGCGCCCAAGCTGCGCGCTCTTGGCCTGCCCATCGCTGACGAGGCATTGCTCACTCCGTCCAGTGTGGCGGCGGATCTGATGCTCCGCCGAGGGGTAAAGCGGGCCCTGGTTCTTGGTACCCCTGGCGTCGCTCGTGTCCTGGTGGAGGCCGGAATCCAAACCCTCGTCACCGGCCAGGACGGTGCCGAGGAAGCAGAAGCGGTCTACATTGGCTGGCATCCGAACTGCTGCATGAAAGACATCGAGGCGGCCATCAGGGCCATTTGGAACGGGGCCGAACTCTACGTCGCTTCGGACGTTCCGTTCTTCGCCACGGCTGGCGGCAAGACCATGGGCTATTCCCACGCCATTGCCACTGCCGTGCGCAAGATGACACGATCGCCAATGATTCTCACCGGCAAGCCTTCTCTTCACGCGCTGCGGTTTGTCGCCCGAAAACTCCGCATTCCCATGCGCAGAATAGGCGTGGTGGGGGATGATCCGCTCGTGGAAATGATCATGGCTCGCCGCGGGCGTGCCATCGGCTTCGCAGTCACCACCGGCATTACCAGTGCGCGGGATTGGAAGGCCCAGCCCCTCAGCAGGCGGCCACACCGCGTATTGCGCCGTCTTGGCGAACTTCTGCGGCTGTCTGCGAAACCGTAAAGAAAAGCCCGCTCTCCGTCGGTAAGAACAGGCATTCCTGCCTGCCCTCTCCGAACGCCCTAGCCTCACCTGAGATTTCGCTCTCATTGGGCAAGACGGACGGACCAAATCAATATACAATCGTAAAATTCCCTTGTTTATCCGCGAAGACGCTGTGGAGTCCCAAACAGGAATGCCCGGCGTGTGACCTCCTGAGCCGATGAGTTTTCCGCCATTATCAAAAGAGCATCAGACTAAATAGGATGCGTTTTTGAAACGGCATGCTTCGATTCTAGCCGTTTGCTCACACTTGTGCCCTGTGTTCAATGGAAAACCACCTTAGCACTATCGCCTGATCCTTAGCCAATTCGGAGGTGATCCAGCTTGCCTGGGCGAGTAGCGCGGCGGAGTTTCACCCCCCGCGCCCTCTCAGAACCAGACGTGAGCCTCTCAGCTCATACGACTCACCAAGGGTCCTAGAGGCTATTCGGCTGTAGCGGAGACCAGGCCTTTGCGTTTCACGGTTTTCCATTGGTGGTCGCCGAGCAGGTACTGCCAGAGTCCTTGCAAGCACCAGACCATGTGTAATTGCCGGTAGGGAAAATGCTCGAAGAAGCAGTAGCTCACGAGCCGAACGACGTCTTTCCAGTCGTTGTAGCGTTTGTAGGTGATTTCTTCTTGTAATACCGAACCGATGGAAATTACGGTGGCGAAGGCGTACCCGAAGATGAGGAATTGCAGAAAAAACTCCCTGCTGAGAATGTTGAGTGCCGCCGCCAGGACAATTGTTGCGATACCGAGCGTTTCCATAATCGGCGCGAATAACTCGAAGAGCCATAAATAGGGGAACGCAAAGCAGCCGATTCTGCCGTAGCGCGACCGGAAGAGCATGTCCCGGTTGGACCAGAGCACGTCCAGCAAGCCCTTCTGCCAGCGCGCGCGCTGCCTTGCGAGCGAGCGAAGATCAGAAGGTGCCTCGGTCCAGCACATAGGATCGGGCACAAACCGGACCTGATAATCGGCCCCTCTCCTCCGCATGTGGCGGTGCAACCGCGCCACCAGATCCATGTCTTCTCCGATAGAGCTTGCGCGGTAACCGCCAATCGCACGGACGAGATCCGTTCGAAACACGCCAAACGCGCCGGAGATGATCGTCAGCATGTTGCCCTGCGCCCAAGCCTCACGGCCAATCAGGAATGCTCGGAGATATTCGATGACCTGGATGGCTTCGATGCTCTTGCGGGGCATGCGCACGCGCCGCAATTGTCCTTCAACAAGTTCCGAGCCGTTCAGGACGCGGACGATGCCGCCCACGGCCACCACGCGTTTGGGATCCTCCAGAATGGGCACCATGATGCGCAGCAAAGCGTCGCGTTCCAGGACGGAGTCTGCATCGACGATACAAACATAAGGCGAGGTTGCCGCATTCAAACCTGCATTGATGGCGTCGGCTTTGTTTCCCGCGGCAACCTTGTCAATCACCATCAGATTGGAGTGCACATCGCTCCGATACAATCCGCGCACGGGGGCACTCTTGGTCTCGGCAACATACACGGCCCGCAGTCGCCGTAAGCGAAACTCCTCGCATAATTCTTCCAGCGTGCGGTCCCGGGAGCCGTCGTTAACCACGATGATTTCCAGCTCAGGGTAATCCAGCTTCAACAGGTTACGGATGTTCACGCGAATCGAAGCCTCCTCATTATGCGCAGGTACAATGAGGGTAATTGGCGGCGTCATCGGCATTTCTTTGAACCAATTGAGCCGGTGACTTTCGAGCCTGCGCTGATGCATGGCGCTGGTTTTAAGCGCGGTAATCAACATCAGGAGGTACGCAAGATTGCTGGCCAGGTAGTACCAGAAAAAGGTGTGATTCGAGATTTCCAGGAATCGGATCATTGCCGTAGCCCTGCCGGGTTAAGAACGTCTTGTGTTGTCAGCCTGTCCTTCAACGGCATGGCACCCGTCTGCAGCACTTTCAGCAAAACGCCTTTTTGTTCACCCATGATTTTTGTGTTGTTCTGGAGTTGCGCCTCGAGCTTTCCGCGCAAGTCGCCATTCTCGATGGCAGTGAGATAGGCGTGGAGTCCGTAGCGGTCCCGCAGTTGAACAACTTGCCGAAAAATCGGAACCATCTCCGCCCGGAATTGCACCAGGGCTTCCGCAGCCCGGATTCGAACCAAGCGGTTTGAGTCGGTCAGTGCCGTCAGCAGTGTGGGAAGCGCGCGCGGGTCTGCGAGCTGGCCTAGCCCGATGATGGCTCGCAAGCGCACGAACCAGGTACGGTCTTGGGCAAGTTCGGCAAGAGCGTCCAAGGCCAAGCTCGAGTCCGCTTGCGCCATGGCACGCGCCGCGGCAGCTCGCAGTTCTTCGTGTTCGTCATCTACAAACTGCAGCAGCTCAAAGCCGAGCGCGGGCGTTGCCACCTCGCCAAGGACTCTTCCCAAAATTTCCCGCAACGTTCCTTCGGCTCTCTTCACGAAGGGCAGAAGCAGCTGAGGCCGCTCCGTACAACACTGGATGAGGGCGCTTTGCAGTGGCAGCGCAGGCACCTGCAATCCGGCTTCTCCCACCCACGCCAGTATTTCCTCGGCCGCCTGCGGACATGCGGTCCTGCCCAACCCGCGGAGGGCTGCAAGTCTCACTTCGAGATGACCATCCCGCAGGGCTTCAGCCAGCGCATGAACTCCTTCCGGGGCGCGCGTTCTGCCGAGCGCCACGAGCGCTCGCATGCGCCTCCAGCCCTTCAGGTTTTGCGCCTCGAAGATGCGTTTTTGGATGAGCCCGCTCGCACGCATGAATTTCAGCAGGCGCGCGGATTCCTCCGGCCCCGCAGCTTCGAAGGCATCTAGCGCGAGGGCCTCCACAATTCGTCTGTCGAATGTTTTCCTTCGCCATGTTTCATAGGGAATCTTTCCGGAGATCAGCGCGTCCCATTGAAGCCGAAACTCGAAAACGCGCGCATCGCGCTTGGCGAAGAATCGTCTGCGGTAGGTTCGGCGCAAGAAAATGAACGCGAGGAGCAGGGCATCCGCAGCGATAGCCACAAGGATGGCTTTGAACACAAGAGCCGCAGGGCTCAACCTCCAGAGTTTTTCAAAAATAGATGTCATAGCTCAGTCCGAAGGCCATGTCGGTTCGGTTTTGCGTGCGCTTCTGGTATCCGACAAAACTGGTCACGTCTTGCCGAGTGGCAATCTGATACCGCAATCCGCCGCCGTAAGTTTGCGAAGCGAAACTTCCGATTTGGTCGACAATCGCGAAGTTTTCCGTGCCGGCTGCGAAAAACAGGTTTCCCGAAAGCCTTCTTTCTCCCCAGCGTGCCAGGGGAAACCCCAAGCGCCCAATTCCGGAAGGCTTCCATTCTGCGCCCGTACCGGTGAAAGCGCTTCGTGCGCCGGTCGCTACAACTGAAAAGGTCCATTCTTCTGGAAAGTAAAGAACGGCCGTGCCGTTGAGTGCCAAAATTCGCGCTGACTGATACCAATACCAGTGCTGCGCATAATCGAACTCCACACCCCGCACAAAACTGAGCTCGCCCGTTTTCCAGCCACGGTCGACATCGAAGAACGCCTCGCTCTTGGGAATCACTGCGTTGTCGTGCCCGACTGCGCCGCCCGCCGTAAGCGCACCCCATTTCGGCTGTCTCCGAGTAATGCTGCCGGTACACTTTCCTGCTGCCACGCCCGCGCGCTGATAGAAGTTTCCCGCGACGCTTGTGGTCCAGTGCGAACTCCATTGCGATACCACGCTCACAAATTCATCGTGAAAATCCGCGGAGTAACTGAGCAGGTCGTTATCCTGGCCGAAGCGCAATTCCTGTTGTGTACCCCGTCGGACGGAGATCAATCCATCGCGCGCTTCCGTGTTTTCCGGATCCAGGCGCAGCGCCGATTGGAATTCCGAGCGCGCTTCGTTTCGTTGGCCGGCCACCCGCAGCGCACGCGCACGGGCCGCATGAATATCCGGTCGCTTCGGATCCAGTTCTTCGGCTACGTTGATGGCTTGCAGTGCTTCGCGGATGTTTCCTTGGCGCAAGTAAACATCGGCGAGCCCCATCCAGTTGTCTGGATCCGTTCGCGAGACTTGCAGGATGGCGAGATATTCTTTCTCGGCTTCAGGCAGTTTTCCTGACCATGCCAACACGCGTGCCCGCCACGCGCGCACGTCCATATCCTGCGGCGCGCGTGCGATTTCCTGCTCCACAAGCCGCATGGCCGAGTTCCAGTCCCTGGCTTCGGCGTACTTGCGCACTTGCGTCTGCCAGGCAGGCACTCGGCTCCAACCATCCGCAGGCGAGAAAGCCAAGAGCAACACGATGGTCATACTGCAAATGACCGCTCGGAAGACGCGTCCGCGGCGGAAGCCTTGTGCTCCGAGTTTTTTTACTACCTGCAAGGCGAACCTCCTGTAAAGATCGCGAACAGCTCTTGCACCGAAGAATCAGCTCATGCTTCAGCAAACGGGCGCAGGCGTAAATTCAATCCGATTTCGCCCAGCGCGTTTGGCCGAGTACAAAGCGGCATCCGCCAGTTGCCGGAGCGGACCGAGAGCAGACGCCTTCTGACTTCCTTCAAAGCCTGCCAGTCCGAAACTGGCTGTCACTCCGACTGTGCATCCGCCGAATGTGACTGGCGTGCTCGATAACTCCAGTCGGATGCGATCGATTACCTTTAGAGCGTTCTCTTTGTCCGTGTGGGTTAAAACAAGCAGAAACTCCTCGCCACCAAGGCGACCACAAAGGTCGCCCCTCCTCAACGAACTCTTGAGAATTTTTGAAAATCTCTTCAGGACTGCATCCCCGGCGTCATGCCCGAATGTATCGTTGACTTGTTTGAAGTGATCCAAGTCAGCCAGAGCTACCCAAAAGGGAAAGCCATGCCTGGCGGCGTTGCTAAGTTGGCTTGCTGCCCAATCCTCAATCGCGCGGCGATTGGGTAATCCAGTAAGAGCGTCAGTGAGTGCGAGTTCTTCCAGTTGTTTGTTCTTCGCCTCTACCTGTCGATGCAGACCCGTGATCCGGGCGCCTACCCCGACCCGCGCGAGAAGCTCGCCCCGGTGAAAAGGCTTGGTCAGATAATCATCGGCCCCCAATGCAAGCGCTTTTACGAGATTCTCTTTGCCAGTCTGCGCGGTGAGCACAATAACGTAGGCATACGAGTCTTGGGAACTCGATCGTATACGCTGACACACCTCCTGCCCTGATAGGTCAGGCAGCACCCAGTCTGTAATGACGACGTCGGGTCTGTGCTTCTCGAATAGCTCAACCCCGCTCTGGCCGCTTGTCGCCAAGAGGAGCCTATATCCCTTCTCCAACAGCGGTAGCTCGACCAGCTTTCGAGCGACTGGTGAATCGTCGATGATGAGTACCTTGAATCTCTCTTCAGCCGGGGACATATGCTCCTCCAGGCAAATCCTGTTTGAGTGTGAGTTCGGCAAGGACAACAGCAACCGCCTGGCCAACCTTAGCGACCATCTATCTCCTTCTGTTTCAATTACATACAGGAAGGCCTCGTTAAGGGCTCAATTTTTCGCGGGGCTCAAGATGTCTCGAAGACAGACAGTTGTCTGTAATCAAGCCAAGACAAACAATGTTCCGAAGAGAGGCAATCGCAGAGGAGGCCTACAACTCTTCATTTTCTGCTAACGTGCGTGATCCAAGCGAATCACGTCTGCATTCATGCGGGCCGCTAGTCCGACGACTCGCTGCGGTCGCCAGAGGCGGTGGTCCCCTCGGGCGTGTCGCATTCTCCCAAGATGCGATAGAGTTTCGCCCGACTTACCCCAAGCAATTCTGCCGCGCGCACTTTGTTTCCACCTACACTTTGCAACGCCCGCAGCGTATGGGCTCTTTCCACCTCTTCGAGCGTAGAAAGGACGTCGCCATCTTGGGTTCCAACTGACACATCAACTTCCTGTCTCTCGCGGAGGTATTCTGGAAGGTCGTCGACGTCGATGATGTCCCCCTCAGTCATCATGCAGGCACTCCCGAGCACATTCTCAAGCTCTCGCACATTTCCGGGCCAGGAGTGTCTAGCCAGTAAGACGTCAGCGCGCCTGGTGATTCCACGCAGCGGCTTGCTGTATTGCTCGGCGAACCGCTTGATGAAATATCGCTCAAGCAGCGGCAGATCCTCTTTCCTTTGTGCAAGGGGCGGCAGTTTAATCTGAACCATGGAGAGCCGGTAGAAGAGGTCTTCACGAAATCGTTGATTTTTGACCATTTCCTTGAGGTCCCGGTGCGTCGCCGCGATTACTCTGACTTCCACCTGCCGGGCCACAGGAGAGCCTACCCTCTGAATCTCCCTGTTCTGTAGCACGCGCAACAGCTTTGCCTGCATGGAAAGAGAAAGTTCACCTACTTCGTCCAAAAGGACAGTCCCTCTGTTCGCTGCTTCAAACACGCCGACGCGATCCTGGACCGCTCCGGTGAAGGCTCCCTTGACGTGGCCGAACAGTTCGCTCTCTGCGAGAGTCTCGACAACTGCCGAACAATTGCAAGTCACAAATGGCCCGGAGCAAGCCGGGCTCAGCCTATGCAATGCTTGGGCGGCAAGTTCTTTTCCTACTCCCGTCTCGCCGGTTAACAGAACCGTACGGAAATGCGGTGCAACGCGCCGGATGCGGTGGAACACTTCGAGCATCGCGGCGCTATGTCCCACCATGGATGCGAACTGGGAGTTTTCGAGAAGCTCGTGTTCCAACTGCAAGCAACGCTGTCCCTTATGCAGTTCCAACAACAGCGCTTCCACCCTCTTCTCGAGCTTCTCCACGTTAACCGGTTTGGTCAGGTAATCAGCGGCGCCTTTCTGGATCGCTTCCACGGCCGATTCCGTGCTGTATTGTCCGGTGAGTAAAACCACTTCAATCGCAGGGTCGAACTCGACAATCCTTGCAAGCGCCTCCAGTCCGCTCATCCCCGGCATCACCAAATCGACCACAACCAGGTTCGGGCGTTCTTTATAAACCTGTTCAAGGCCCTCCTGAGGACTCGTGGAGGTATAAACCTTCACGTTTTCGCGGGACAGAACTCTAGCTATGAATTTGAGGTGTTGCTCGTCGTCATCAATCGCGACAACTCGCAGCGCCGAGTCGGGACCAGCAGGCATTTGGCTACCTTGAAGACCGAAAAGATGGAATTTCGGATGTTGACCCTATCCCTCATTGTAAGGCTCCTCGCACCGTGCAAACAGCCCGTTGCGGCTGAAATGTTCCAGAATATTGCAAACGTGTTAGAGCACAACCTTGAAGCGATTCGATAACGCGGCCTTGGCCTGACCGCATCTGCCCGAGCGCTTGCAATGGGAGGTTTGGCTCAATCCCGGACAGATGTTTGTTATCCAGACATTTTTGGATCTTTTGGGAAAATCCAGCTTTAGGCTAAATCGGCTCGTATCTCATTGAAAGGACATAGATAAGCGGCTTGCCGAAACTGGCCAGACGAATGGCTCGTTCCTTGCACAGCTTTGGACGAACTGCAAAAGACATCCATTTTCAGGAGGTTCCCTTTGCAAGCGTTGGAAGAACTCGCAGGGCAACACTTGCGGCGAAGCAGCCGCATTCCGAAAGAGATCGCCATTCTTTTGACCGGCTGCGACGCCAATGGCAAGCAATTCATAGAAAGGACAAAGACGGTAGTCCTGAGCCGTTGTGGCGCTGGCATCGTTTCAAAGCACAAGCTCGTGATCGAGCAAGAGTTGATCCTGGTTCATACGGAATCCAATAAAGAAGCGGACATCCGCATCGTCGGACAGATTGGCTCCGCCAGTGGCTCCTACACCTACGGCGTTGCTTTCCTCCATCCCGACATCAACTTCTGGGGCGTCGAATTTCCTTCCTTGACAGGGGCAGAAATCTCAGCGAGAGGCATGCCATTTCAATGCACTACTTGTGGTTGCCGCGAAGTCCTCGATCCGGAGGCTCTCGAATTGGATGTCTACGCTATCCACGGCGCAATTCTTCGCGACTGTAAACAATGTGTTAAGTCGACCATGTGGAAGAAGGCTTCGGTCGCGGGTTCGGAGTCCGCTCCATTGTCCGAGACTGCGCCTGTTCGATCGAGTCAGGCAGTTCCTTCCGAAGCGCGGCCCGCAGCTGTCCCTTCCAAGAACAGACGCAGGCATCAGCGCATCAAAGTGAACTTCACCGCGTGCGTGCGCAATCCTGGCTTTGAGGACTGCCTCGTTCATTGCGAGAATGTTTCGCGAGGCGGACTTTGCTTCAAGAGCAACCGGCGTTACTACGAGGCCGCACGCATCGAGGTCGCCGCCCCTTACTCTCCGGGATCTCCATGCATTCTTGTTCCGGCCCAAATCGTCCGTGTCCAGGAACTCCCTGAGGAAGGAATGTTCCGATGCGGTGTTCAGTATCTTGATTTGACGAAGGATCCGCTCGCGGCGTAGCCCTCCTAATCCAAAACCCAATGACCGACCTTCTCGGTAAGCCGGCAAGCATATCGAGGGTAAGGAGTCTCTTCCCATTCCGAACGAATAACTTGCGCCTTCCCGACATACTCGTCCCGTGCGCCTACAAGATAGACGTCCACTAATCCCCCAACATTGCGACTGCACATGCACATAAGAACGCGCTCCGACTTACGTTTTCCGTGGTCGTGTGAACCTCAAACGCCTCACGATTGTCGTCTGTTCCAGTGATCCTGAGCGGAACCCTCAGGCGTACCCGCACTTCGGAGCGCCGCTCTTTTCGCCGGGTCTTCAAGAAATCAGCAAGTTGCCCACGCAGTATCATTTGCGCGGAGCTAAACGATGTAAAGGTCTGGCAGAGTTCAAAGCCAGAGTACTTCGGCATGCGCAAATCCAACAAAATCGCGTCTGGCTTGTGCTCCAGCGCCAGTGCCAACGCGTGTTCCGGCTCCCCCGTACCGATGACCTCCTAGGTGTCCGCGAGATTCATCCGCATCACCTTTCGCATGGCATCGTCATCGTCCACCACCAAAAGCTTGCTCATTTCTTTTCTCCCCCTTGACCTGGGTTATTGTGGTCTTGACCGACACTCTTGCCGTCCAGTACCTCGCGCATCTTCTTTATCAGCACTTCTTCGGTGAATGGTTTATGAAGAAGAATCATCCCTTGCTCCAGCACTCCATGTCGGGCAACAAAGTTGTCCGTGTAGCCCGAGATATACAGGACCCGCATGGCAGGCTGTCTTGGCAGCAATCTCTCTGCGAGAACTCTTCCATTTATGCCTGGCATCACAACGTCCGTCAGAAGAAGATCTATTTTCCCTGAGTGCCGAGTCTCCACCTGTAAGGCTTCCTCTCCGTTCTGGGCTACGAGCACCCGGAAGCCATGTGATTCGAGAAACGACTGGGTCAACTTTCGAAGCGGTTCAGAGTCTTCCACCAACAAGATCGTTTCGGATCCACGTGTGGTTTTAACTACGGGTGTCCTTGCAGTGACCTCGGTGGCAGGCTCCTCAACTCGCGGCAAAAAGATCTGAAACGAAGCCCCCTTCCCTGGCTCGCTCTCCACCCAGATGTAACCGCCACTTTGTTTGACCACACCATAGACGGTCGCGAGACCCAATCCCGTACCCTTTCCGACCTCCTTGGTTGTAAAAAATGGTTCGAAAATGTGAGTGATAGTGTCTGGATCGATGCCGGTTCCCGCGTCGATGACGGCAAGCATGACGTAATGCCCAGGCTTGGCTCCCGGATGCTGCCAGGCATATGCCTGATCCAATTCGACATTTGCGGTCTCGATTCTTAGCGTGCCGCCTTCCGGCATGGCGTCCCGGGCGTTGACAGCAAGATTCATGATCACTTGCTCGATTTGGCTTTGATCTGCCTTCACCATTCCCAAGTCCGAGCTAAGGGATGTGTTGACGGCAATGTCTTCCCCGAGCAGCCGGGGGAGCATTTTGGCCATGTCCAAAACAAGGTCGTTCAATTTTAGGATTGACGGCGTAAGGATCTGCTGGCGGCTAAAGGCCAGAAGTTGCCGCGTTAAGGACGCCGCGCGCTGTCCTGCTTTCTCAATTTCTTCGGCACACTCAAGCAGGTCATTCTGAGAACCTAATCTTCGTTTAAGGACTTGGCCGTAGCCGATAATGACACCAAGGATGTTGTTAAAGTCATGAGCAATTCCGCCGGAAAGCCGTCCGACTGCCTCCATCTTTCCTGCCATCCGAAGCTGACGTTCGAGGATCCTCCTTTCTGTGACATCCTCGGCAAACACATCAAAACAAGGCACGCTCTCATGTTCCTCTTTCACTTTTCTTCCAGTACAGCGGACGGTGATGGGCGCCCCATCCCTGCGCTTCAATTCCACCTCAACGTCCTTGAACTCGTTTGCGCTCTGCAGGAGTTCCTTGAGTCCGTTAAAGTCAGAATGATTTCTGAAGACATCTGTAGGGAGGCTGGCATTGAGCAGCTCGTCCAACTTTTCGTACCCTAGCATCTTTTGCAGCGCGGGATTTGCTCTCAGAAGTTTGCCGTCAACACCAGCACGGTAGATGCCATAAGGGGCATCTTCGATCATGGACCGAAAGCTAGATTCAGACACATGAAGGGACTCTTCAGCCTCTTTCCGTTGGGTGACGTCCCGGTTCACAATGACCAATCTTTCGGGCTCTCCCGAACGGGATCGAATGACACTGGCCGTGGATTCCAATACGCGCCAGGTACCGTCTTTGTGGCGCATGCGATATTCCAGAGGCTTGCCCACACCTGTGCGCCGTGCTTCCATGGCGGCCGCTCGAACGCGATTGCGGTCATCCGGATGAATCTGTTCGAAAGAGGACGAACTCTGTAATTCTTCCGTCCTGTAGCCAAGCACTCTGTGATATGAGGGGCTGTTGTACAAACGGTGGCCCTCCATATCGACAACGGCAATCATGTCGGCCACGTTTTCAGTGATGAGCTGAAAGAGTTCCTCTCGCTCATACAGCCGCCTGCGAGTTCGGTGGAGTTGCAATTGCTGGTAGACCGTGTAAACGTCGAAGAGGAGCACAATTCCTAAAAGTCCCCACATGGCGCGCCGCAGATCGAATACGGCCCCCGTCTCTCCTGAACGCAAGATCGAGGGCAGGAAGGAGAGCATTCCAGCTGTCAGCAACAAGGTAATAATGACTGCGGTGGTCCAAAGCCACCACTCTCGTCGTTCAATGCGACGCAGGTGGCTCTTGGTTGCGATTTGTCCTTCTCTGTGGGTTTGACTGCTGTGGATGCCAGGCTTGATCTTATCCGCCATGTTCATCTCCGGAAGGCCCCGGATCTCGACTCTCCTTCTATGCGTCCGCGCATGGCGTCCACGGCGCTCACGCAAATTCGGCCTCTTCGAACGTATTGCCAGGCAGCTATAATTCTCATCCTATGCAGCATCTTGTGCGGGCAAGATTCTTCATTGGTTCCCAAGTTTTTGCGCAAAAGCTTAGGCAGAACACGCCCCTTTAACCGCCGAAACTCATTTCTGTTCGGAATTCCGAACAAGCGGGTGCCTCGCGCCAAATGGCTAGCTGCAAGCCCAGGCAATCATCCACCCCTCCCTAAAAGAGGGTGCGACTCCCGTGTGGCCTGCCAAGCCACTGTCACGGCACTTTCGGCCCATTTCGTAGCACGCGAAACTGAGGCAGGAGATTTGCCGAGGACTCCGGCGGCCAACTGCTCGTGGCAGTGCGGGGCTTTGCCCGGTAAAAGGGCTGTTTGGTAACCCGAACAAGAATGCATTGAGCATACGAAGCGCGTGCGACGCGATCCATCATTGGGCGCTGCAATGACCTGTCAGGGGACGCTTTCGGAAAGAGGAGAAAAGCGTGGGACATGGTGGTGTCCAACAGATTCGACCCGTGAGACTACCGTTCGCTGCTGAACTCCGAGCAACCGAGTTGAACTCTGGAAGGGAGATTTGGGGCGCCTCAACGAATCTGAGCAGGGGTGGATGTTTCGTGCGTACCAGCGAATCATTTCCACAAGACACGCTGCTGTTCATAGAAATAAGGAACCATGGAGTCCGGTTTGTGACGGATGCCAGAGTCGCTTACGCTCTTGAGCGTGAAGGAATGGGCCTCTCTTTCTTGAATATTCCGGGCAACCAGCTCCGCGTTCTCGAAGACTGGCTTGCCTCCGCCGCAGAAAGACAATCAGTGCAACCTTCATGGGGAACAGCTAAATGACAAGATCGAGAGGAGATGTCTCGAACACTTCGGAAACCAGCAAAAACGTCGCAGCCACGCTCCAATAATGATGTTGTCGTCGCAACTGTAGGGTTCGTGAATCGCCAAATCTCCGAATTTAGCGGTCAGTCTCTTCTTAGGGTGTCGTTGAGGATTGATCGATAGAATGACAGAGTGCTTTCCACTTCTCACCCGCCAGAAAGGCGCTAACAACTTGAGAACCATAGCGCTGACCCGCCCCGCTGCGAATCTCTTCCAATGCCTCTTCGAAGGATAGTGCAGATCTATAGGCTAGAAAGCACGCTGACGGTGTCAGATTTCTTCTCTAATCTTGCGAGGGCCAATCGGGTGCCGATCTTGCCGCGTTTTTCTCGTGTTTCCTCCACCCCCACCAGTCTTTCATTAGTAAAAAGATGGTCACCAACCCGAGAGCAAAAAATAGAGCCCCACCAATGACCTTGGCTGTTTGGGACACGTCCGAAACGGAAACGGCATCGTAGAGAAGCACCGCACCCAGCAAGAGAGAAGCCAGCGCAAAAGCCAGACCCAGTTTGTCTAACATGAATTTGACCTTGACCTCAGCCGATGCCGAAGCACTCAAGTCCCCATGGACCTATGCCTTCGTGCGAAACAGGGGAGCTAGGATTTCGCGATCCGCATCGCGGTTTGTAAAGACAGGTGGGCTGTAAGGCTTCTTCATCTCCGAACCGCAACAACAACTGAGCCCAAGGTCCCCCTCGACTGAATCCTTCGTCACCTCAATCTCAGCTGCACAGTCACGGTTCTGGCAACGATATCGCTGCCCCTTTTTCAATACCATGCTCGGTTACCCCCGAAGGACTACTCGCGCAAATGCTACCTGCTGTCACGAATCAACAACCTCTTCCAGTTGTTTGTTCGTTTTCCCGAACATATTTGGACCTTAATTAAAACTGGTGAGGCTACACATCGCTACCGCCAGCTGAAATGAAGGAAGGGATAAATTGCTAATTCGAATCTCGAGACAAAAGATGAACGCAGAACAGGTGTCCTCAAATCATTGCTCAGGCTCATGTTAAGTCGTTTGTTGTGGTGATAGCGAGTTCAGTCGCCACCTAACCAGCCATCCTCAGAAAGTTATGAAGGGTCAAAGGATGGTCGTAGCACGCTCCTTCCTGTCGGCAGCAGGTCTATCGCTCTTCTTCTCCCGGGTGAGGTCTGGAAGAGCGAAGTTTGTTCGGGAAACCGAACAAGGCGGGAAAGCCAATCGGCGGCTTTCACGCATTTCGTAACCTAGCGGCGGGTTCTCGTTCACTGGGATCCCAAATTTCATTTCAGGAGAAACAAAAATGACTTTCAAAAAGGTGATCTGTTTCTTTTTGTTTATAACTGCCGTATTTCTGCTCGCAACAGCACGTGGTCCATTTCAGCTCGAGAATCTGAACAAGATTCGGGCTGACGGGACAGAGCCGCCTCCTCCGCCGATACCATGGCCGTCACGAACAACCACCGTGCCGTCGTTCACAGCTGATGGTACCGAGCCCCCACCTCCTCCTATCCCTTGGGGCCAAGCCGTCACTGAGGGTAAATTCCAAAAGGTTCAGATTGCTGATGGGACAGAACCTCCTCCACCGCCGATGCCTTGGCCAAAGAGCCCACTCGGAGTCGCAGCATAGCTGATCCCAATCGGGGAGAAGATTGCCGGAATCTTCTCCCCGATTTGTGTTACGCTCCACGGAAACCTTGAGGGGTTCAAGATGTTGTCCTCACTGTTTTGGGTAACCGGGCTCGTGCTTGAGAGCGTCCTGTTGGTACGGGCACTGCTAGGGAACTTGCTGAAGTATTACAGTCTTTTCTATTTGTATTTGATTTCCGTTTTTCTCCGGTCAGCTTCCCTTTTTGCGGTTTACCACTTGTGGCCAAACTTCTACTCGCCTGCGTATTGGTTCACCCAGTTCTTGAACGTCCTTCTGGGATGTACGCTTGTTTGGGAGGTCTACAAGGTTGCGCTTGCACAGTATCTCGGTGCGGCTCGCATGGCACGCAACGTGCTCGCCTTCCTCTTCATCTTGGCATTCACAAGAATTTTCGTGAAAGCATGGAACAGCCCGAACTGGATCCCCGGAAGGACGACGCTAGAAACGGAACGTGATCTGCGGATCGTGCAGTTGGCGCTTCTGATCGGTTTGGTTGGTCTTTTTGCCTCCTACGCAATTCCGCTGGGCCGAAATCTCAAAGGGATTATCTATGGCTACGGCCTGTTTACCGCCACTAGCGTCGCTCACTTGACACTTAGGGATTATCTCGGAGACGGCTTCCAGCGCGCCTGGCAGTACATACAGCCCATCTGTTACCTCGTTGTTCTTGTGGTGTGGTGCTTGACTCTGTGGTCCTATGCGCCAATTCCACAACCCACAAACGAGCCGCGACTCGAAGCCGATTATGAATCTCTGGTTGCCGCAACCAAGAGGAAAGTGCGCTCAGCGCGAAGTTATGTCCTCAGGGCCATGCGACCATGACGGCGCTCGCGTTTTCCCTGTTGGCGACAGTGATAATTCTGGCCGTTTGCGTTTTCCTTTCAAGGCGTGGCCGGCGTCGAGATTCCGATGGAGAAGTATATGGAATCGAGCATGAGACTGCGGGTTCTTTCGAATGGGATCCTCTCACTTCAGAACTGAGTGGACGGATTTTTGACCGGAAAGATTCGGATTTCGTCGCAAGTGAAAGCTCTCGGCAAATTACACGGCAGTTCCAGCGCGAGCGTACTGCGCTCGCGCTGGACTGGCTGCGGGCGGTGCGTGACCAAGTCAATCAGTTGGTGCGAGCTCATTTCAGAGCCTCCCGCGAAAACGATGCCCTCAAACCGACCGATGAAATAAGGCTGTGGGTCGAGTTTCTTCTTTTCCAGCTGACGAGCGGAATCCTATACTTGCTGATCTGGGTGTGCGGACCTTCCCGGACCGCAGCCCTTTTCGGATATTCACTGGAGCTGGCCGCACAACTGCAAAAGGTCACCGAAGATATCCTCCCGGCGGGTCGTCAAGTGACTGCGGAGCTCATGAACAATGAACAGGAGCCGAAGAACGGAGACGCAGCAGGCTAAGGACGCGCATGCATGGCGAACTAAAACACGAAGATGTCGAGGCCGCTCGCAGAGATCTGGCGGAGCGGACCTTGTCGAGGATACGTGGGGACTTTGCCCGCCTGATCTATTTGGCTTCCATGCGCAATTACAACACGGGCGAGTACCACCACGAGGGATTGGCATGCATGTTCACTGAGAGCATTGCCGGACGGGCCATTGCGAGTTGCCATCGTGACGTATTCAGGCGCTTGGTTCTCTGCCCGCTAAAGGAGTTGGTCGAGCAACTTGAGCTTTATGCCAGTTCGAATTGCTCTACACCCTCTGAGCTTGTTCGAATTTGGGAAAGGCTCCAGCCTTACAGAGTGACAGTCCCATTGGAGTGCAGTCCGCTTGCCGCTCGCTTTTTTGTCTCAAATATCAGGACCGCCTTGGCAATTTTGCAGTCTCGCCACTTGCGGGCTCATCGGGAGGCACTATCCGCATTGCCAGACCGGTGACGCGCCCGACGATCTCAGCTTCGGCTTCATATTTGAATTGGCGAATCACGCAACCCGATCCTGGATGCGGAACCAGAATGAGCTGAGTTCCTTGAAGTTCGCACCAGGAACACACGTAGCCGTTTCGCAATTCGACAAAGTAAATAGGCCGCTCATACTCTGTCTGCCATTTGAGCGGCAGGATCTTCTTGATGCCCGCGTCAATCTGCACGAAAGAGCCCGGCCGCAAAAGTGGATAGAGCGTCCTGTCTTCCAGCCCGATGTAGCCGTACATACTACGCCGAACGTCCAAGTGTTGGATGACTCCTATCGGCACTTCGCCCCAGATTTCCACCACGCGCGATAAGAGGTTTGTCTTGCCTCTATCGAACGCTTGGTCAAACCGAATCGGAAAAGTGACTGTTCCGGTCTCGTCAAAGACTTCCACCGATGTCAGATGGGTTTGGGGAATCTCGGACTGCAGCTTGTTGATCTTCTTGGTATCCACCCCATAGAGCTGAAGAAAGTCGCTGAATTTTAGGTGATAGATGATGCTCAAACTATAAAGCTTGTAAATGCTCGGGACAGAATCCGAGTTCTCAATCTCGCTGAGCCACGTGGTGGAAACGCGAAACTCTTCATTCCCCTCAGAATCTACAACCTTCTGGCTTAGATCGGTCACATCTCGTACGGTCATTCCTAGCCGCAAGCGAAGTCCTTTTAGTTCTTCGCCCGCACGCAAGATAGATTTGTTCTCCGGCATATTATTTGAGAGGAGCGAAAATGCCGTGGGCCTTTTCCACGTCGCTGCTTGGCGTGAGTTTTACCCGCTGATATTAAATGCCGCTCGGCGCCGCATCCTGTAGAGACTACTTGATTCTGCGTAGATTGCAAAGCTTCCGCGACGCGGGTTGAGTCCAAACTGGCCTAACGTGCGCTATTTTGCATAAGTAGTCGACAAGTCGGAAGTAATCGCAAGGTGTGCACGACAAAACTGGTTGGGATAGAGCTCCCGCGCGCCAGCTGTAGGTGGAGGGATACCGTCCTTGCTCTTTCGATTGCAAGGCGGGTTCACAGTTCACCCTGGCCACGTTTCCGGAGGCCCCGATAATCCCGGACCGCCAGTTTTCCCGGGTCCGGTTCGAAGTCTTGGCCATGTTTCTTCCTTGGACCTTCCCAGGCTCAGCGAGGTTTAAGCGCTGATTCGCATCCTCCCCGACACTTGCCTGGTTTGCCCAGGGCCTAGTTTCATCTCTCACGCAAGGCTCTTGGCCGACTCTGCGTCCGGCTGACCGTGGATCAATGAAACGACCAAATACCCAGAGTCCCTTTGCCCAATGTCGGCGTTACCTTCATTGGAGAGACGCAGTCGTCTCTTCGGAGGGCGTTACCCCTCGTTCACCGCTCTTACGGACTCATGCGCCGATCCCGCAACCTCTCCCCGACTTCGGCTTTGGCTTCGTTCGCGGAGTCTTCGCAGGTTGCCATCTGCCCCTGCTGCTCACGGGACCTATTTCGTGGCTGCAGCTATTCCTTTATGTTCAGGCCTCCGAGTTTGTTTGCCTCCCGGGTCGCTCCTACCGCTGCAAGTTCCCTTGCAGGGCAGCTGAGGCGTTTACATCCGAGCAGAACGTGCATCGTTACCCTTTGCACGCATCGGATATGCTATCCGCCCGACTACAGGCAATTGGCGGAGCGAGGACTTTCACCTCGCAAGATTCATAGCATTGTCGACTGCTCCTCTCACTCTAGGTCTAGGGGTTCACTCCATTTCCGATTAACGCATGCTAAAGGCGTAGGTGCTAGGCGGATCGTCGGCCCTTCCATAACCAATTGTTTCGCATGCGCGGCGACTCGGATTCAATCCTTGGCGAGGTTCTCTTGAGCAACCCGAGAAAAGAACTCCTCTTGTGCCTGATTCTAAGGGCCGCTAGAGTACCACCTAGCCGACCTCCCGCTCCGAACGGACACACAAAGAAAATGAGCCACGTCAAACCGCCCTTACGCCTTTTTACCTCGCTACTATGATCTGCTGTTCCCGTTTCATCTTCCTTGGTATGAAGAGGTGCAACGGCGCCTGCTTTGGGGAATCGTTCGAAAAGGGCGATCAGCGTGCGACCTTGCTCGCGGCACGGGGACGACCGCAACCAGCGTGCCACGTCGTTCTGCGGTGACTGAGCCCACACTCGGTGTGGCCGCATCGTGTTCCGATCCTGAGAGCTAACTAATTTTGCAAGGGCGAGTCGAAAATCTTCTGCCTCTGAAGGAAGCTGCTTGTAGCGAACAGCCTTGTCAGCCTGTTGGACAAGAATGTAATCGGACATCTCACGTCCAGTCTGTTCGTAGTACACCCTATTCATGTCGGCGCGAAAGGCGCCGACAATTCTCGGCGCCCACTTCTCAAATGCTTCCACCAACCCTTTACCGGCCAATCTCTGTTGTCTTAGCACGCCGAGCAGGATCTTGCCTTCCCAAAGGGGCGAAACGCTCTACCTCCCGAGACGACGCGGTTCTGCTGGTCCTCCCTGCGGCATTGCCTCGTTCGCGGTGCTCACGACGGCGCCCTCCAACTCGGCCTCGACGCGTTGCTACCAATTCGCGCGCAAGTCTTGTCGCGGCCTGCGCGCGACCAATTGCGTACTGGTTCATGGTGGCCACCTCGCGCACCCGTAGCCCACTATATACATAGCACCATGATGAAAAGTGGAATCTTCGGTGCAAAGACCCGCGCCAGATAGTCGGTTGTAACGCTGCAAACGTCCGAGCGACCTTACTCCGCTTGCCACGGTGTGCCGTTATGCCTTGACCCTGCTCTCAAAATGCGTACAATTGCTCTCATTATGAGAGCGAAAGCTGGCGCGTTGGCAGATGTACTGTTCGGGAAGGCACGCGGAGCGATCCTGGGCCTCCTCTACGGTCACCCGGATCAGTCCTTTTACTATCGACAAATCACGCGCCAACTTGATCGCCTGAGCGTTGGCACGCTGCAACGTGAGCTGGACACCCTTTCTCAACTGGGGCTCATCGACCGATCGACGGTCGGAAAGCAGGTTTTCTACCGCGTTAATCGCAATCATCCGGTCTTCCCGGAACTGCGCGCACTAGTGGCGAAGACCGTAGGGGCAATTCAGGTGCTTCGTTCAGCACTCGCACCACTGGCGAACCGCATCTCGCTCGCCTTCATTTACGGATCAATGGCGCGGCAGGAGGAAAGAGCCGAAAGCGACATCGACCTGATGATCGTCGGCAAAGTAACGCCCGACGATGTGCTCGCGCGTCTCGGTGATGTCGAGCCGTTGCTTGGGCGGGCGGTCAATCCCACGGTTTATTCTGTGGCAGAATTTAAGACGAAGCTCTCGAGTGGAAATCACTTCATTAATTCTGTGCTGCGTCGCGAGAAGGTTTTCCTAATTGGAGACAAAGATGAGCTTGGAAAAGTGGGCGGAATACGGTTGGCTGAAAGCCGAACCGACCAGTCGCGATGAGATCAAGAGTCTACTGACGATTGTCGGTCGCGACCTGAGGGACGCGAACGGCAATCTCCGAGGATCGGCGATTCGAGGCGGCGTTTAGTGCTGCCCGCACGGCCGCCACTGTTGCCTTGCGAGCGTCGGGCTATCGCACGTCAACTCAACTCGGCCACCACATAAAGACGATTGAGTCTCTCGAATTGACCATCAAAGCTGATTCCAAGATGATTCAGAAAATGAAGACTTTTTCGAAGAAGAGGAACGTGACCAGTTACGACTCTGCAGGCAATGTCTCGAAGCAGGAACTAGAATTGGCAATTAAGACCGCCGCCGATTTGCACCGCGAAGTTGTTACCTGGCTGGAGAAAAACCATCCCGAACTCCTGAAGGACTGACAGTCCCCTCATGGTCTCTCGTGGTCAAGCCGTTCGCTTTCGCGCGCTGGAGCGGTGCTGCCATTTAGACCGTGTTTCCTTTTTGCCACCGCGTCCAAAGGTCTCGCGCTAAGTATTCTGCGAAACGCTCCGTCGATCAGGTTTCCGGGCGCCACGTTGTCTCTTTGCAAGGGTGCTATTATGGCGGTGCGAGGTCACTGAGTTCGACATTAAAAAAGACATTCAGGCGATGACGACATTTCGGCGCAATCCGGGAAATTTTATGAAGCATCTCAAAAAGACGAAGAAACCGCTGGTTCTTACAATGAATGGAAAAGCGGAAGCGGTCGTGCAGGATGCGGAAATCTATCAGCGCCTGCTCGACATTGCCGCACAAGCCGATGCGCTTGAGGGAATCCGGCAAGGCATCGAAGACATAAAGAAGCTTCTTGTGCGTCCGGCGCGCGAAGCTCTGGAAACGTTCCAGCGCAACCATGCCATACCTCGTTAGACTGGCCGACTGCGCCCTACCGGATATGGAGGTCGGTCTTTTCTTTATTGGCGAAGTCGTGGATGTCACCGACCATCTCGGCGGCTTCAACTTCCAGTGGGCTTGGGCCTCCGGCCGGCTGCAGCGTGTGAATCGAGTACGAATCCTTTACCCTGTTCCAGCTCCGCCCAACGCGCGTACAACGCATCCACAATCTTCTGCGCCTTGCCCATTTCCGCCAGCACGTTTTGTAGCCGCACGTGATCGCCCATCACCTCGGGATCCTCCAGCGCCTTGTGGCGAATTTGCAACTCCTGCTCCGCCTCGGTGATCCGCCCCTCGATTCCCGCCAATTCCCTGCTCTCTTGATAGGAAAGCTTCTTCTGCCCTGTAGCAGGCGTCTTGCTCCCGTTTCCCGCTGCCTTTGCCTTTGACCGCGGCTCATCCTTCAGACCGCTGATTTTCTTTGCAGCTTTTTGTGCACTTTGCCATTCTTCCCATTGCGAATAATCCGCAAACCGCTCGGTCTTGCCCATTCCATCCAGCCCCAGCACCACCGTCGAAACACGATCCAGCAGGTAACGGTCGTGCGTTACCAGTACCAACGCCCCGCGATATTCCAGCAGACTCTCTTCCAATATTTCCAGCGTCGGAATATCCAAATCGTTCGTGGGCTCATCCAGCAGCAGCACGTCCGCGGGTTGCAGCATCATCTGCGCAATGAGCACCCGTGCCCGCTCGCCGCCAGAAAGCCGCCCCACCCACTGATTTAGCTGCTCGCTGGCAAACAAAAATCGCTCCGCCCACGACGCCACGTGAATCACCCGTTCCTGATAAATCACCGCGTCGCTGTCCGGCGCCAGCGCCCGCCGCAGCGTAACTTCCGGATCGAGCTGGCGGCTCTGGTCGAAGTACACGATCCGCAAACCGTCCGCCTTGCGAATTTTCCCCTTCGCCGGCTCGATATCCCCGCGCAGCAAACGCAGCAGCGTCGTTTTCCCGCTGCCGTTCGGCCCCACCAGCCCCACGCGCATTCCCTGCGTGACAATAAAGTGCAGCCCGGCGATCAGCGTCCGCTCGCCAAACCCGTAGGAAACGTCATCCAGCGTAAGCAACTGCTTGGTTTTCCGGCTGGTCGCGGAAAAATCAATCTCCGCCGCGGGAGTCCGCGTCCGCGCCTTCATTTCCGCAAGCTCGCCGATCATCCCGTGCGCATCGTCGATGCGCGCCTTCGATTTCGTGGTGCGTGCTTTTGGCCCTCGCCTCAGCCAGGCGATTTCTATGCGCACACGGTTTTCCAAGGCCTGTTGCCGCTTTTGCTGCGCATGCAGGTACTCTTCCTTGGCCTCCAGGAACTTGCTGTAATTCCCGGACACGCGCAGCGCTCCGTCTTCGTACGCGCAACTGATTTCCACCATTTCGTTTGCGACATTTTCCAGGAAATACCGGTCATGGCTCACCACCACGCATGCAAATCCCGCGCCTTGCAGCACACCTTCCAGCCAGCCAATTCCCGCGAAGTCCAGATGGTTCGTCGGTTCGTCCAGCAGCAGGATATCCGGCCGCTGCACCAGCGCTTCCGCAATCGCCAGTCGTTTCTTCCAGCCGCCCGAAAGCTCCGCCGCCAACGCATCCAAAGCGGTAAAACCCGCCCGTCCAAGCGTCTCCGCGAATTCCGAAGCGTGTTCCTCTTCCGGTACGCGCGCTCGTTCCAGTGCACCCTCAATCACGCCGCGCACCGTCACGCCCGGCGAAAACTCGGATATCTGCGTCACGCAGCTCATCCGCGTCCCCTTGCGCACGGCGACATCCCCGCCATCCGGTTTCACGCGGCCGTAGAGCATCTCGATCAGCGTGGATTTGCCGGACCCGTTGGGTCCAATCACACCGATCCGTTCCCCTTCCGAAACGGTGAAGGAAAGATTCTGGAAAAGCGGTGCGCTTCCATATCTTTTGGAAAGTCCTTGTGCGCTAATCAGCGGTGCCAATTCTGCCGTCTTCTCCTGTTATGTCGCTCTTCTAGCATAACAGCAGCCGCCCCGCTCAAAATCTTGGGGGCAATAAGGGGGCACTAGGGATTCTGCTGTATTCCTTTCAATGACTTAGAAGGCCAAGGTGCGCCACAAAACTCCTTTGTTTTCATGCAGTCAGCGGATTCGAATCCCATCGGCAGAATTCGGGCCACGTTCCTGTCCCTCGCCTTCAATCAGCGGATACAGTAGCGCCAAAGTATTGAGCGAAGTCGTAGTTTTGTAAAAAGGTTTGTCGTTGTTACCGCACCAGAGGTCACTGCCGGCGCATTGATTATGCGACCACATTGTTCTAAAATGTAGCTACTTTGCGGAGTATTGCTGAATGGAAAAAGTTGGTATTCGCGAGCTGAAGACGCATTTAAGTCGGCACCTCAAGAAAGTGCGGTCGGGAAAGCGGTTGCTGATCACCGAACGGGGTCGCACGATTGCGACCATCAGCCCGGTGGACGCACCCCGTGCTCTCGACTGGGCCTATCGCATGGTCGCCGAAGGACGCGCACAGTGGAATGGTGGGAAGCCTAGCATTCCTAAGAATCCAGTCAAGTTAAAAGGAAAGAGGACGGCCGCTTCTGTCGTGATCGAGGACCGGCGGTGAAGCTCTATCTCGACACCAGCAGCCTGGTCAAGCTGTTCATCGCGGAAACAGGTTCCGCAGCGGTACGCGAATTAGTAAACAAGACAGACACTGTTTGCACCTCACCTGTCGCCTACGCTGAAGCCAGAGCCACGTTCGCCAGGCTGCGCCGGTCCGGCCAGCTCGGCGCATCCGCATTCGCGTCCGTGAAACGGGAATTTGAGGCATATTGGCCGACATATTTGACCGTGAATGTGACCGATTCTCTTTGTCGTGAAGCTGGTGAGCTAGCTGAGCAGTTCGGCCTCCGAGGTTTCGACGGAATCCACGTCGCATCCTTCGCTCAAGTGGCTGGGGAAGCTGGAATTCAGGAAACCAGCTTTTCCAGCTTCGATGACCGTCTAAATGAAGCGGAACGACGTTTAAGGCGTATTCTCGCCCGACGTGGACGCTGAGAATTTGTCCAAATTCTTTTGGGGGCAATGGGGGCACTAAGGAGTCCCTCCGTTTCCTTTGAGTTCCTTAGAAGGCCAAGGTGCGCCGCAAAACTCCTTTGTTTCCATGTAATTGGTGGATTCGAATCCCATCGGCTCCACCAACTTCTTTGGGTCCGGCCCTGTGACATGGGTCACAGCATCCCGCGCAGGCTTGGAAGTTTGAAATAGAGGCTTGGGAATCTGCGGCAGCGCGAGGTGCAACGTGCCTTCGGCCGGGCAAATCCACGCATTCGAGGCAACCCGTGCATTCGGCGGACTTGATGGTAATGAGCTGGTCCACCGGCAGATTTGACGGGCAAACTTTGGCGCACTTGGCACAGTCGATGCACAGCTCGGGCTCGCGCCGGATGCGCCTGCTAGACGAAATCGGTAGAATGGCAGGGCTATGGCGAAACTCACTTTTCTGGGCGCGGCAGGTTGTGTAACCGGATCGAAATATTTGCTGGAGGCGGGCGGCAAACGACTATTGGTGGATTGCGGGCTGTTCCAGGGGACGAGCGAACTGAAAGACCGCAACTGGAAGCCGCTGCCGATTGATCCCAAAACGATTGACTACGCCGTGCTGACGCACGCGCACTTGGACCACACGGGTTGGCTGCCGGTGCTGGTGCGGGACGGCTATCGTGGGCCAATTTTTGCAAATCCCGCGACGATCGAGCTGACGGAAATCCTGCTAAAAGACTCCGCGCACTTGCAGGAAGAGGAAACGAAGCAGGCCTGGAAAAAGAAATACAGCCGACATGAGGAGCCGCGGTCGCTGTACACGCCTGAGGATGTTGATCCCGTATTGCAACAGTTGAAGACCATGCCGCGGAGCGGGGGGTTCGACATCAGCCCGGAGTTCCATGTGGCATCGTTTGACGCAGGACACATTCTGGGGTCGTCGAGCCTGGAACTAACGATCAACGAAGGCGGAAAGAAAATTGTCGTTGTTTTTTCGGGCGACATCGGCCGATACGGCCAGCCCATCTTAAAAGAGCCGACGACGCCACCGTCGAGCGCGGACGTGCTGATATGTGAATCGACTTACGGAGACCGCGAGCATCAGGACGGGAATCCCGAGGAGTTGCTGGCGCAGATCGTGAACCGGGTGGTGAAGCGCGGCGGGTCGATTGTGATCCCGGCGTTTGCGATTGGGCGCACGCAAACGTTTATGTACTACTTGCGGCAGCTGGAAGACCAGCAGCGGATTCCGCGGGTCCCGGTGTACGTGGACAGTCCGATGGCCCTGAGCGCGACGGACCTCTATATGAAACACAAAGAGGACCACGACCTGGAATTTGCGCGGGAAGAAGGCAGCGACGGCAAGGGCGATCCGTTGAGCGTGCACGAATTCCATTTGACGCGTTCGGCGGAGGAGTCGAAGGCCATCAACAAGGTGAAGACGCCGTGCATCATCATTAGCGCGAGCGGAATGGTGAGTGGCGGGCGCGTGCTGCATCACCTGGCGCTGCGGTTGCCGGACGCAAAGAACGCCGTGATTCTGGCGGGCTTTCAGGCGGAAGGGACGCGAGGCCGCGCGCTGCAAGAGGGTGCGAAGACGCTGAACCTTTTTGGGCAGGCCGTACCGGTCTGCGCCGAGATTGTAGAGATGGGGCAGTTTTCGGCGCACGCGGGAAAGAGCGAATTGCTGCGGTGGCTGAGCGGATTCCCTGCCACTCCGAAGCAGACGTATTTGACGCACGGCGAGCCGACGGCGGCACAGGCGCTGCAGGGGGCTATTCAGGAAAAATTCAGATGGGAGGCCGCCTGGGCGCGGTACTTGGACACGGTTCCGCTGGGTACGTAGCCTGAATTTTGCGCGAGCCTATGCCCCGAAATGGTAAACATTTCGCCTCGCAAGATGGCTCCCGCGTACTGAAGATGCCTGTCGGGGTTTGATGGTTGTGAGGAGAAATTTACAGAGTTCAGGAAACTATTTTGGGGCTGGAATCGTCTATACCAGTAAGACCACTCGCGGGGTAGGAGGCTAACCACCACAGGGCAACCGACCGTCAGTCTCCTACCCCTAAACGCCCTGAAGCTCATGAAAGCGCAAGATTTAGATAGCCTTTATCTAAGGGGGGCCTGTTTATGAAACCTAAATCTTGGACCCAAACTTAACGCCAAAGGCAACCCCCCAAAACCCCGTTACCTAGCTCCCACCGAAACGCTCTTTCCTGGGGTCTGCCGGGACATGGCGGGGACTTCTGTCAGTTCCAATCCGGCTACAAACATCGGTAGTGGTGCGCCCCGGCCCCAGCGATTGAGTTCCCAGGAAGCACGAATGAATTTGATCTCGGCCCGCAGCGAAAGGTCGAGGACCATCTTGGTGTGGCCGCGATAGAACTGCTGAGGCAGCTTGAGGAGGGGCTTGGGGGTCCAGGTTGTGCCATCGGCGGAACCATAAATCGAGACGTCGAGAGATTCCTGTTCGAGTTGGTCCGAGACAGTGAGAAGACAGAGGAAGGTTCGCGTGGCGCTCGCGGAGATATCAAAGGAGGTACCTTGGCCATTTGATTCCATTTTGGTATCAGGCGGGATCAGAATCAGTTTCATAAATAGAGTGCTCGACGCGGGGATTCTAGCACATTGTCCTAGTGACTGGTGACTGGCAATTCCTCGTGCGCTTGAGCTTGTAGAGAGTTATTTTCAACGCGCCATCAGGAAATCTCGCAACGCAAAGTAGGGAAAAATCCGATTGTAGGACGGCCACTTACGGCCTAGTGTGCTGCAACCGAATTCTACGCAAGTGACCCCCAGTCAAGTGTGCTGCTACCCCGTGCCGCTGCATACCTGTCGCATGCACGAGTCGGCCATTACGCTTCAACTACCTCAAGGAGAGTGCACATGAACGAGAAGCGAACGTCGATGATCGCGATCTGTCTGACAGCGGTTCTGGCTTTTAGCCCAGCCGTCAGCTTTGCACAAAGCGCAACCACATTCAGCGGTGAGGCTGTAGCACTGAAAGCAAGTGCGGCAGGGGTCTCACTGGCTCTTGCCGATACCGGACCGCTGCCATCGAGCGGCGGGAATTTGAGCACTTCGGTGGCAAGCGTCAGCGTCGCCGGGATAGCATCGGCTGACACGCTGAGCAGTTCCACCTCGGGGAGTGGTGCGACCAGTCAATCGCAATCGACGCTCCAGGATGTGAACCTTGTGAACGGACTCGTGGCGGCCACAGCCGTGAAATCCAACTCCAGCGCCACGTGTAGCAATGGACGGGCCGCCACTAGCGGGAATGCGCAGTTGGTGGGGTTGACAGTCGCGGGGCAGTCGATCCTTGTTTCGAATCCGAACTTGTCGATCTCCCTGCCGGGTGGAATCAGTGTCATCATCAACCAACAGACTAGTTCGTCGGGCGGAACGAGTGGATCGATGACGGTCAATGCGCTGCATGTTACTGGACCAGGCATCGACGTCGTGGTTGCTTCCGCGCAGTCCGATATTACATGCTCATGAGGATGTTCGTGTAGACATGAGAGCCACGGTTCAATCCAACCGTGGCTCTATTTCATTAAGAACTGCGTTATCCGCACAGAAGAGAGATTGCTGGTGCCCTAAGCGTGCAATTTCGAGAGGCGCTCTTCGGCGGCAGCGAGGGTTTCTTCTTTCTTGCAGAACGTGAAACGGACTTGCGAGGCGCCGTGGCGCGCATCGTTGTAGAAACTGGAGCCGGGGACAACGGCCACGCCGATTTTTTCGACGAGGTATTTCGCGAAGCGGACATCTTTGGTATCGGCGGGAAATTTGGCCGGGTCGGGATCGGCGAAACGGGAAATGTCGGTCATGACGTAGTAAGCGCCGCGCGGCTTGAAGACGGTGAACCCGGCGGCGGTGAGAATTTTCAGAATGCGCTCGCGCTTGGCGGCGTAGGTAGCGGCAAGTTTGTCGTAATAACTCTGCGGGAAGTGCAAAGCGATCGAGCCGGCCTGCTGGAGGGGCGCGGCGGCGCCGACGGTCAGGAAATCGTGAACTTTGCGAATGGGCTGCGTCGGGCCCGGCGGAGCGAGAACCCAGCCCACGCGCCATCCGGTGACACTGTAGGTTTTCGAGAGGCCATTGATGACGATGGTGCGGTCGCGCATGCCGTCGATGGCGGCCATGGACATGTGCTTTGCGCCGTCGTAAAGAATGTGCTCGTAGATTTCGTCTGTGATGCAGTAGGCGTTCCAGCGGATGCAAAGGTTGCGGATAAATTCGAGTTCCGCGCTGGTGAAAACTTTGCCGGTGGGATTGTTCGGCGTATTCAGAATGATGGCTTTGGTGTGGGGACCGAAGGCGCTGGAGAGTTCTTTTTCGTCAAACGACCAGTCGGGCGGGCGGAGCTTGACGAATCGAGGAGTGGCGCCACTCAAAATCGCGTCGGGACCGTAATTTTCGTAGAAGGGCTCAAACACGACGATTTCATCGCCGGGATTGATGACCGCCATCATGGCGGACATCATGGCTTCCGTCGAGCCGCAGCAGACGGTAATTTCGCGTTCGGGATCGTAGCGCACGCCCTGAGTGCGGGCAAATTTTTCGACCACGGCATCGCGCAGGGGCTTCGCGCCCCAAGTAATCGCGTACTGATTGATGTCGTCCGCGATGGCTTGGCGCGCGGCCTCTTTGATTTCCTCCGGAGCGGCAAAATCGGGAAAACCCTGAGACAGATTCACGGCGTGATGCTTCATGGCCAAGCGCGTCATTTCGCGAATCACGGATTCCGTGAACTGCTCGGCTTTGGCCGAGAGCATACGGCGCGAGATTTGAGCCATGGTGGAATCCGGGGCTGTCATTGCACCTTCCTATTGCACCCTGCTTAAATCACGCACGATCTAAAGCAGAAAAAGCAGATTTCTCGCTTCGCTCGGAATGACAATTGAGGCGGCTTTTTCCGCAGCGCTAAGTCCGTGCAGCTTCAGCGGGCGTGGCCGGAAGACGCTTGCGTGGCCACCGTGGGCTGCCCATAAATCATCCGGTAGAGTTGGGCATTTCGCAAGACGATTTGCACGTATTCGCGGGTTTCGGTGAAAGGGATCGATTCAACGAGTTCGGGAATCTCTTCGTAATTGCGCTCGCCCTTCCAGGCAGAAATGCGGTCTTCGCCCGCGTTGTAAGCGGCCGCGGCGGCCTCGGGAGAGCCAAACTGTTGAACGAGGTTGGCGATGTACACCATCCCGAGTTCGATGTTGTAGTCGGGGTCGAAGAGCTTGTTCTTGGCGTACCTGACTTTGATTTGTCTAGCAAGGAGCCGGCCCGTTTTGGGAAGCACTTGCATCAGCCCAATGGCGTCCTTCCGGGAAACCGCATCCGATTGGAAGGTGGACTCCTGACGAATCAGGCCGGCAGCGAGCATGGGATCGAAATCGTTCTTGGCCGCCTCGCGGCGCAGGGCTGCTTCATAGGGCAAAGGGAAAAGCGCCTTCCAGACGTCGATGGGAACATCGCTGAATTTGCGGGCGTCCACATTGGGGACGGCGGCACGTGCGTAGGTCATGCCCGCGCCAAAGTGCCCTTGATCAAAGGCTGCTTGCGCGGCTTCCAGAAGGAACCGTGGGGAAGGGCTGGCAAAGTAAGCGTTCTTGAGTTCCTGTTCGGCAGAAGAGTCAAAGGCAATCGCGCGGAGTGCCTGCGCACGCTGCCAACGCTCCTCGGCGGCAATGGGAATCGGCTCATCAAATGGACGAAGGGTGGGCGCAGGTGGAATTTTTTCGAGAAATTCGGCAGGATTTTCTTCGCCAGGACCAAGTTTGGCAAGACGAGCGGCAGCAGCGATGGCGAAATAAGTTTCGGGGAAACGCTCGACCGCTTTGTTGTAGAAGCTGCGGGCATGCGGGATATTTCCCGCACGTTCCGCGCTCCGCCCCAACCAGTAAAGAGCGTCGACGGCGTTCGAAGAAGTGGGATTCTTCACCAGAAAATTGGTCAGGCGGTCGTCCGCATCGGGTTGATGATCGAGGTAAGCGACCCAGGCAATGCGCCATTCGCAGTTGTAAGCGTGCCTGCCATTTGGAAACGAATCCAGGGCGTGTTGATAAGCAACCACGGCTTTCTCGCGTTCCAATTCCACCCAGTGGTAATTCCCTGCCGCCATCAGGCCGTCTTCGTTCCATTTGCTGACGGGGTACGTTTGCGCGAGGGTGTTCAGCGCATTGAACATTTCGGTCTCTTTTTTCGCGTCGCGGTAAGCCTGCGACAATGCGTACAGCCGTTCCGCGTCGACGTCGAGATCCGGGGTCGTTAGCGAGGCAATCAGCGAGGGGGAACCCTTCAACCGAACTTTGCACTCCGCAACGCGAAGCTGTGCGCGCTGCCGCACCGGATTGGCGGGGTCTTTGAGTATATTGAGCAGCTTCTCAAATTCCGTGCGGGCCTCTCGCCATTTGTGTGCGTCATAAAAAATCCGCGCGCGCTGCTCCTGCAGTTCGACGCCGGGATAGGAATACTCCTTGCCGAGCGCATGCATGATCGGAGCGAGCGCGGCACCGGCGGGCTTGGCTTCGTCGGCGAGGGGGAACTTGTAGAAGATGGTTTGAAAGTCCTTGGCGGCGCGAGGGAGTTGGTGAGCGGCCTGATACGCGCGGGCGCGTTCGATGAGAAGCTCCGGCTTAGAAGACGTACCCGCATAGGCGTTGAGCGCATCAATGGCTTCCTGCGGGTGTCCTAACTGAACAGCAGTGGGCGCAAGAGACTGCAAAAGTTGCTCGCGCAAAGCGGTATTGGGATAGTCGTGTTGGAGAGTCTGAAGAACCTTGTAGGCCTCGGCTTTACGACCCGAATTCAGTTGCGCCTGAGCGGTCCAGTACAAAGCGTATTCCCGGAGAAGAGCGTCGCTCTGCGCCTTCAGCAGCCAGCCCAGGGCCTGCGCCATACGGCTCTTGGAGAAGTCTTCGTAACCGAGAGCGAGAGCCGCGCGCGCGCCCCAAACATTGGTGGTGTTTTTTGCCGCAAAGGCCGAGAGCTTCTCATAGGCGCCGGGCGCACGGTTGCGAAGATCACGAGCAAGCTGGGAAAGTTCTTTGAGCGATGCACCGTCTTCGGGAGTCTCCACGGCAACTTGCGGCGGCGCGGTTTCCGGCTTGCAACCGTCGCGGCAGGGCGGCGCAGGGGGCTTTTTCGATTTGTGCTTGTGCTGGGTGGGCCGCGCAAGGAGGTCAAAGGAGCTGCCCAGTGAAAGGACGAACGCGAGCACCAAGGCAGTCAAGGAACGAGTCATAAAGAGACACAAGGACCAAGCATCTTCGGACCGGCCACAAAAGCGATTCGTGCCGGTACGGTTAGTGATGGCGCGCCGGCGTCGAATAAGGATACTCGCCCAGGGCGTGTGGATCGCCATCAGCGAGGATTTCCACCAACCAGCGATAAAAATAGTCCACCGGATGGTCCATGATCGGTTTGAAGCGGCGGTCGTATTCTCTATGGGCTTTTTCAATGTCATCTTTCAGTCGGATGCAGAGATCTCTGTTTTCGCGGCCCAGCCGGACTTGCTCCGGCCGAAGCATCTTTATGTCTTGCATCGAAACTTTAGCAACGCGATTCGCGCGGCGGTGCAGTTCCTGTTCGTCCGGCGAGAGGCGGTTGACGTCGAATTCTTCGCCCCATTCCGTTCCCGCGGCGGGCTCGACCAACTCGAGAGTTTCCGCTTCTGCCTCTTCTTCATAGGATGGAGCCGGGGGCGGCTGCACTCTGGGAACGGGCGCAGCCTTCGAGGCCATCGGCGTTGGCTGAGACGGTGCGGGGCGCTGCCGGGCGGGAGCCGGCTCGGGAGCCGCTCGGCCAACCAAATCCGTGATCTGCGCTTCGAGAGGTGAACGAGGGCCGGTTTGAAGCGACAAGGCAACAAATCGCGACAAAACTTCCAGCGCGGCAGTGAGAGCGGCAGCCGAAGTCTGCGCACGAAGCAAGGGGGACAGCGCATTCGTCGGTTTGTTGCTGGCGCAGGCGGAGACGACATCGTTAAGGGCATGATGAAGTTCGCCCGAAGTGCGCTGGATGCGCTCGAGGTTGTCGCGAAGCGCTCGCGCGATGGCCTGCTCAACAGCATTAGGTTCCTGTGCCATACCAGCTTTCGACGGCAATTCCCCCGCAAGATCACCCACCTTGGCATTTTCGGAGCTAGTTGAATTTGAGTCAACCGAGTCGCCAGAGTGGTGTGCTCAATTGTTGCTTATCGAAGGAGGGAAAGCCGCCGAGGAATCGAACAAGACGCAAATAACACCAATAAAAGGGTCAGGCACGGCTTACAAAGATTCTACTTTTGCCTGAGTGCTATAATTGGCGGAGGGGGCGACACGGTTTCGACGGAAGCTGTCGCGACCCGAAGGCATGCCGGGACCCACCTGCCCGTAACTTGGTGGAAAACCAGAACTGCCAACAACAACTTGGCACTTGCTGCCTAATTAAATAGGCGCACGTCTCCCCGGGCTTTGCTCACGGGCCTGGCAAGAGGCGTCACACAGTGAGCTGGCCCGAACCTTTCGGTCCGTAAGGCTCGGGCGAGATTCATCGGACTAGCCAGCTGCGTTTCTTGCTCATTCTGACCGCGGCGGGCGAACCCAAGCGAATTGAGCTAAGCATGTAGGCTTCGGGCCGTAGCGCTTTTCGGACGGGGGTTCGACTCCCCCCGCCTCCACCATTCTTAAAGCATTTACAATCAACTTATTACAGCCACTTTAAGTGCGCCTGCGTTCCAGATGAGTTCAACTGCGCTTGCAAGTGCTGGAGGCGGGGGAGTTGGTATTACCTCCACTTTGCGGCGAACGATTGTCTCCACCTTGTCGCGACATTCCAATCGGCGAAGAACTGACCACACACGGTCCTACTACTTTCCACATTGCTCATGACGGCTAAGATGCTCGCCATAATCAAAGAAATTGCGCTCGTCTTTTTGTTTTGGCTTCAATAGCACAGGCCGCGAGAGAGTTTGGGATTGACGCCCTCTTGTATAATAACCGGTTCGAAGTGGGAAAATGCGTCGTCAAAGAGTTTATCGAGAATCGGGACCAGAACGACATTGGGGTCACCCTAAAACCAAGGCGTTTCTGCTCAGTGTGCTGTGTTTGCTGTTTGTCACATTGTGTGTGCCAGCGATTGCAGATGAGCCCGGACCTCCCACCCTGCCATTAGGGGCTTCGGCTCCGGATTTCTGCCTGCCGGGCATCGATGGCCAGACCCACTGCCTCAAGGACTATGCAGGAAGCAAAGTTCTGGTAGTCGCATTCACTTGTAATCACTGCCCGACCGCACAACTCTATGAGAGCCGCATCAAGCAGTTGGCCGCTGATTATCGTGACCGCGGCGTAGCACTAGTCGCGATCCAACCGAATAATCCAAATGCTGTCAGGCTTGACGAGATGGGTTATACGGACGTCGGCGACTCATTCGAGGAAATGAAGTTGCGGGCTGCCTATCGCCATTTCAACTTTCCTTATCTATATGACGGCGATACACAAAAGGTCTCGCGTGATTATGGGCCGTCCGCAACTCCGCATCTTTTCATCTTTGATGCCGAGCGCAAGCTTCGCTATCAAGGACGCGTCGACAACAATCCGCGCGAATCATTGGTTACCAGCCGCGATGCCCGAAACGCAATCGACGCGATTCTGGCCGAAAGGCCCGTGCCCGTATCGAAGACTCCGTCCGTGGGTTGCTCAACCAAATGGCTGTATAAGGAAGAGGGGCGCAAGGAAGAGCTTGCGGAGATCGAAAGGAAACCCATAAAGCTTCAGCCGGTGAGCGCGGAAGAGCTGCAGGCCCTACGAAAAAATCTGACCGGTAAGCTTCTGCTCGTGAATTTCTGGGCCACCTGGTGCGGCCCATGCCAGCAAGAAATGCCGGATTTCCAGGCGATTTACCGCATGTACGGTCACCGGGCCTTTGAGCTTGTGACTGTCAGCATCAACTATCCCGATGAAAGGGCGGGTGTGCTTTCTGCTCTGAATCGACTGCACGCCACCAGCCGGAACCTTATCCTCGGTTCTACCGATATTTATTTGCTGCTGGCAGCGTTTGATGCCGATTGGAATGCTGCGGTACCTTACACGGCATTGCTTCGACCTGGCGGAGAGGTCATCTACAAGCGTCAAGGAACGATCAACCCGTTAGAGATGAAGCGGCTGATCATCTCGAACTTGGTCGACGATGACTACATCGGGCACCAGGCGTACTGGCAGAACCATTCTGAGAAATGAAGCACCAGCCTCATCACGCCCAGATAATCTAATCGGGCAAACTTAAGGCACAGAAATGACCTTGACTTGATAAGTGCGAGTTTTTGCGATTAGTATGTACCCAATGAATTTGGCTTGGGGGTGCCCAGATGTTTCAGAATCAAATCCATTTAATTCAACGAAGAGCAATTCGGCCACTGATTTGTTTCCTTTTTATCTATCTAAATTTGCTAGTTGTAGCGCCAACTCAAGCTCAGGTTTACACAGGCTCGATAACTGGTTTAGTTCAGGATCCCTCTGGCGCTGCCGTTCCTAATGCTTCGGTCGTCCTGACCGATATCGACAAGGGTCTGAAGTATTCCACTACGACGGACTCATCCGGGCGTTACGTCCTTCGGGCCTTGCCACCCAGCACGTACAGCATCCGCGTGGACGCTGGTGGATTTCGCGGAGAGGTTCAGAACGGGATCGCTCTTGAGGTAAATCAGAACCTGACCCTGAGTGTATCGCTGCAAGTGGGCGCAGCACGCGAAACCATTGAGGTCACTGGACAACCTCCTGTGCTCTCCACCGAGGATGCCGTCACCGGGCAGAACCTCGACAGGACCTCCATCAATGACCTCCCGCTTGTCGGCCGCGGAGTGTTCGACCTGGCGATGTTGACGCCTGGGATCAACCAGCCTGCCGGGAACACGTTCGGTCCTAACAGTATGGCGAACAACTGGATCTCCAACGGCAGCCGCAATGCGCAAGCCGATATGCTAATTGATGGCGTCAGCACAGTGGGAGTAGAGCAGAACACCGCCATCGTGAATCCCCTCTATACACCTTCAGTCGATGCTGTGCAGGAATTTAAAGTCCAGCAATCAAATTTCAGTGCGGAAATCGGGTTTAGCGGAGCGACTGTGGTGAACGTCGTGACCCGCTCTGGAACCAACGACTTTCATGGCAGCGCTTACGAATTCCTGCGCAACGACAAACTAAACGCAAACAACTTTTTCAACAATGCGGCTGGCATAAAGATTGCACCTGTTCGCTGGAACGATTTCGGTTTCACGGTGGGCGGCCCGATCCGGAAGAACCGTACATTCTTCTTTTTTGACTATGAGGGTAGTCGAGCCAGCACGTCCGTTACGAGAACTGCCGGAGTGCCCAGCGCAGCGGAGCGCACCGGAGACTTTAGCGAACTGTGCGGCTATCAGGGCGGCGCGTTCAGTGCTAATGGCCAATGCTTAAATGCGGACGGCAGTCCCTCGGACGGTCAACTCTGGGATCCATACACGGGCGTTTATGATCCCAATCAGGGCGGCCCAGTTCGCCAGAACTTTATCCCCTTCAATAACCTGGCTACCTACACGAGCCCAGGTAATCCGAATCTAGCCACCGTTCATCCGATACCAAACGCGCCCGGCAACCTGATCGATCCTGTTGCTTCTAAAATGATGCAGTTGTTTCCGCTACCTAATTTGAACGTGGGCACAAGTGCGTATGACCGGCTGAACAACTGGGTTGGCACAGGCGCCGACAAGAACGTAGGCGATCAAATTGATATAAAAATTGACCATCGCTTCACTGACTCCACAACGCTCAGCGGCAAATTCTCGTACGGCACTGGCTACACCAAACCGGCCAACCTGTTTGGAAACGTAGGCGATGCTTATTCTTCGGGCCTGTCTAACGGCGGCCCCAAATTGCTGGCGATCAACTTGACACACACCTTTAGTCCGAAGACGCTGATGACCGTCTCGTTGGGGCTAACGCGTGCGTTTTCCTTCGATCACGGTGGCTCCGCGGCCGATTTCCCGAATTTCGATCCCGTGAAAGATCTTGGATTGCCGAGTTATATAGAAGACGCCGGCATCCGCGCCGCACCATCCATCAGCGTGTACGGGGGTTATTCCGCGGAGGGCGGGAACAATTCAATAGGCACACAGGCGTGGACGTACCTGAAATATGGCCAGGAAACACATCACCTGATTGGCACACTTAGCCACACAATGGGAGCTCACGAGCTCAAGTTTGGCACTGAGGGGCGGTTGCGGCGTGTCGACATATTTTTCCCGGGAATCCCCGCAGGTACGTACTCCTTCGACTACAACACCACCTCACAGCAACCTTGGTCGGGAGGTGGCGACGCCATGGCGGGCCTGATGATCGGTGCCGGCGGACCGGGCAATTGGGGAGCTTATGAAGTCGACTACGCTGCCGCCACGCAGAACTGGAACATCGGAAGCTTTGTTCAGGACAATTGGCGGGTCACCCCCAATCTGACATTGAACATCGGCCTCCGATATGACCTGGATCTACCGAGGACAGAACGCGCCAATCGAATTAGCTGGCTTGATCTGGACTCACCTTCGCCTCTGCAAGTGCCAGGAATGCCCAACTTGAAGGGAGGTTTACACTACGCTGACGGCAACAATCGTTCGCCGTATGAAAACAACTATAACGGATGGGGTCCGCGATTTGGGTATGCGTACCAATTTAAACCTCATACTGTATTTCGCGGCGGTTATGGGATTTTCTACAGCCAAAACAAAGGAGCCGCAGCGGGTACGGGCATCAGCGACCAAGGCTTCGTCGAGCAGACGAACTGGCTCAACACGTATCAGAACGACGGTGCCACGCCGTGGAGTTTCTTAAGCGACCCGTTCCACGGCGGACCGAGGCCTCCAACCGGCGCCAGCCTAGGACTCCTGACGGATGTCGGCTTCAGTATCGCCGGGCCTATTCCGAGTCGAAACGCGCGGCCCTACGAGCAGGAGTGGACGTTCGGAATCCAGCACCTTTTGCCTGGCGGTGTCGTGGTGGACAGCACATACGTGGGCAAAAAAGGAACACACCTCTATTTCGGGAATGCCGGGAACGTAAACATCTTCACGCCGGCACAGGCCGCCGCTTTCGTTGCGGATCCTAATTACTACAACACCTATGTATCGAACCCATTTGTAGGGATCATTACCGATCCGAGTAGTCCGCTATCAGCGCCCGCTGTGCAGCGTTTGCAGTTGATCCTGCCGTATCCGCAGTTCACGGGTGTGACCGCGACAGACCCGCCGTGGGCCAACTCCATCTACCACGCATTCCAGTTGCGAGCAGAGAAGAAAATGTCCAACGGCCTGGGATTCCTTTTCACGTATACCAACCAGAAGTCCATCGACGATTCTTCAGTGGGAGGCGGGGGCCTGACCTGGCTCGGCGGGTCGCTGAACAACGTTCTTCAGGACCCGAATAATCGCAAAGCGGATCGATCCCTATCCCAGTTCGATATTTCCCAGATCCTTCAATTCAGCTATGTCTACGAACTCCCGGTTGGGCGAGGGAAGCGTTTCGGCGGCAACATGAATCCAGTGGTGAACGCGATTCTTGGCGGCTGGCAGACAAATGGCATCTGGCGCTTTGATACTGGGCAGCCGGTCATCCTGAGCCTGTCGGGCGGGCATAGCATCCCGACTTACGGCCCTCAGCGTCCTAACCTGACAGGCACGCTGAAGAGGGCGAGCGGCCTCAATCTGAATCAGTACTTCGCAAATCCGGATGTGGCCGTCGTGCCCGACCCTTATACGATTGGCAACGCGCCCAAGGTTCTCCCGAACCTGCGCATGCCAGGGACGAGAACGGGGGCACTGTCTCTCTTCAAGGAGTTCGGCCTCGCGGCACTCCGGGAAGGTTCGCGCCTCGAGTTTCGTGCTGAGGCGTTCAACGCCTTGAACCATCCGCAGTTCAAGGGTCCAAATGCAACGGTGCATACGGACAATTTCGGCAAAATCACTGAACAGGCCAACTCTCCAAGGCAGGTGCAACTGGCGCTAAAGCTTTATTGGTAGGATAGAGCTCCGGCGCCGCTCGCCAAGAACGGACAAGTCGTTTCTGGCAGACGCCGGGATTCCTTTTCGGCTGTGAAAACACTTTCTTTGAAATCTATCGTCCTAGTACTCTGGATGTATTCGTGCGCGGGTGGTGTCTCTCTCTTGGCGCAAACCGAATCTCGCGACGCTTACACCGAGGCCGCTTCCGCGTTCCAACAGGGGCGACTCGACGAAGCGGAACGAAGGTTAAAGAGTGCCATTGCTATCGAGCCGGACCGACCAGATCTGCTGGGTTTGCTGGGTGTTGTTCTTGACGCGAAGAAGGAATACGAACAGGCAGAGGTGTTTCACCAGCGGGCGCTAAATCTCGCACCGCGCTCCGCAGGCTTGTGGAATAACTTCGGCAATCATTACCTGGCGCGCGGCAACGACGATCAAGCTCGGAAAGCATTTGGCCGAGTTTTAGCCATCGAGCCCGGGCATGCAAACGCTAATCTGCAACTCGCCCGAATCGCCCTCTCACACAAGCAGGGAGCCGAGGCGTTGAGTTACCTGGAAAAGCTGAAGCCCTCGGATCAGAGTGACACAGCAGTCCAGCTCCTCCGCGCACGCTGCCTCCATTCGGCGGGACAACTTGATGCGGCCATGGCTATTGTCAATCGGCTCGAGCAAGACGCGCTTGGGGACGCTCGCCTGGCCTTTTCATTGGGTGTGATACTAGCAGAGTGGGAGAAATACGGACGAGCCGAGGATGCATTTTCTCGGGCCCTCGAGACGGATCCGTCCAACGTCGAAATCCTCCACAACGTGGGGCTCGCAGCGCTTCATGCCGGTCACTTGGACCGCGCGCAAAAAGTGTTCGAAATTGCAGTTCAGCAGCGCCCCGATGACGTAGAGTCGATTTTCAATCTCGGCCGAGTACACGCGGCAAAGGATGAAAGTGAAACCGCTCTCGTTCTGTTAGCCAGAGCTCGTCGCCTGGCTCCCGGCCGACCGGATATTCTCGTTTACCTAGCCAGGATGTATGCAGAGGCGGGTTTTTTTAGTGGCGCCGCGGAGTCCTATGAAGAATACCTGAAACTTCAACCCGACGATCACAGCGCGCGACGTGAGCGGGGATTTAGCTATTGCCGCTTTGGCAGAACCAAAACGGCGCTCCCGGATTTGAACTGGTATGTGAAACAGTATCCGCTCGATCCCACTGGGCATTTCGAGCTAGGTCTGTGCGAATCATTGGGCGATACCATCCAGGCGTTGCGACACCTTGACGAAGCCTTACGTTTGAAACCGGATTTTCCAATGGCGCAGCAGGCTCGCGGATGGCTATTGCACCGGGAAGGAAAGTGGACCGAAGCGCTGCCTGACCTGAAATCTGTAGTCAAGCGTGAGCCTAACAACGCAATGGCGCTGCTGCAATTAGGGGAGATCTATCTGGAATTGGAACAGCCAGCGCAGGCCGTCGAATTTCTCCGCCGCGCACAAGAGGTGGCTCCAGACCATAGGGGAGTGCTCACCCAACTCCATCGCGCACTGCGAAAGTTGGGACAGAATCAAGAGGCGGCAGCTGTACTCGAGACACTGAAAACCGCTGAGCCTGATCCTACGCCTTTGAAGGCCTCGGCACAGATCTTCGATTATTTGGGTCTGGACCCTTCGGAACAACGAGAACGTTTTCGGCGTAACCTGACCAATGCCATAGCAGCCAATCCGTCTGATCCAGAATTGAAAGTCCAGATGGGGGGGCTGCTCCTCTACGATGGCAAGACCGAGGAGGCGTTGGCAGCCTTCCGGGAGATTCTGGAGCTGTCGCCGGGGCCCCGAGTACTGAACGAGGGCGCGATGACGCTCCTTGAGCATAAGCAGCACGCCTTAGCTCGGGAGTTTCTAACTCGACTCGTTGCCACGGATCCTTCCGTGGAGAACCGTCTAGAACTTGCGGTGGCTACATTTCATGCACTTGGCCCGGAGGCCAGCCTGGAGGAAATCGAGAAGATCTCTGTCGCAAATCGCAACGGCGATGTGTACCTCTTGAAGGCTCAGGTTCTGGATGCGTTAGGTCGATTCGAGGAGTCTGTGGATTCCCTGAACGCCGGTTTCCGGATGGAGCCGAAGCGCGCTGATTTGTACTTATGGGCCTCGCTGTTCTTGCTAAAGCACAAGAGGGACCAACAGGCTTTGGCGTTGTTGGAACAGGCCACGAACATCGTGCCGGACGCTGCAGACCTTCTGCTCACTAAAGCCGTAGTTCTGGAGCTTGTCAGAAAGACCGAGCAGGCGGAAGATCTCCTAAAGAAGATTCAGTCACGATGGCCCGAATGGGGTCAGTGCTATTTGATTCAAGGCATCATCCAAGCCACTCACCGAAAACCCAAAGAAGCTTTGCAGTCTCTCCGGACAGCGATCGCCTTAGGGGAAAGAACCGCGAGCGCATATTACTATCTGGCGGATGCAGCTCGCATGTCGGAGCCTCAAGACAGGAAAGAAGCTTGGCAGGCCGCCTCAGAGGCCCTACGGCTCGATCCTAATGACGCCTCGGCTCATGCTCTGGCAGGGAAGATTGCTCTGGAAGAGGAAGAGCCGGTGAAAGCCACCGAGCAACTGAAAGAAGCGATCCGATTGAAGCCAAACCTGGCCGAGGCTCATTATTCTTTAATGATCGCTTACAGAAAACTAGGGCGGGCAAACGAGGCTATGGTGGAATCGGACATCTTCCGGCGAATCCGTGAGCAAAACCCGGAGTCGGACGACGACACTGCAGGGATCCGGCAGATGTTGTTCGCTAGCGACGCTCCCCGGTAACAACCTCCACACGTCTCCATCTCACTCGACGATTCGGTCCTTCCCGCTTCTGATTGAGAATCGAAAGCTATTTGCGCTTTCTCCCGGCCGGCTCATTCACAGTAGGTTCGACGACCTTATGATATCGCTTCAGTTCAAGCCGCGAGAGCTGCTGTATCGTTCCGCTGGGCCAGCGGATTTCGGCGTTCACAGCCACCGAGCAATCATCGCCTACGCCTATGACCACGCGCTTGTCGTGCGAGGAGAGATAGCTCGCACCCCCGGTGATCCAACGCACTAGTTTTCGCTTTCCAGTCTCGACCGTGATCTTTGCTCCGATCGCATCCCGGTTGCTTTTGGTTCCCTGTAGCTGCAAGCCCAGCCAGGAGTCGTTCTGTCCCACGTTATTGTGCAGAAGGACAGGCCTGCCATCGAGTCGAGTAAAAACAGCGTCAACACCGCCGTCGTTATCGAAGTCCCCGATCGCGAGTCCGCGGGCACGATAAGCGGACTGGAATGCCGAACCAGCTTCCTCCCGCATGTTTCGGAAAACACCCTTCCCGTCGTGGTGGAGGAGCAGCGGAGGCTCTTGGTACTTCACATCCACGCGCGTCGTCTCAACTACCCGGTTGATGTGCCCATTGACGATCAACAAATCCAGGTTTCCGTCATTGTCATAATCGATGAAGTGCGCGCCCCAACCCACATAGGATTTTGTATATGCCGCCAATCGTGATCTCACGGTCTGGTCAATATACAAGAGGGAAGAGGTGCTGACGAACAGCGAATGGTATTCGTCGTTAAAATTCGTAACTACGAAGTCTGGCTTACCATCTCCATTGACATCCCCAGCGTCAACTCCCATACCCGCCTTCGCCACACCGCGGAGGTCGTAGGCAACGTCGGCATCGATCGCGGAGTCTTCAAACGTGCCATCCCGTTTGTTGAGGAGAAGCAGATTCGGCGACGCATCACGCGCAACAAAGAGATCGGGCCAGCCATCGTCATTCACGTCGACGGTTACTAGGCCGAGAGCGCGCCCGACCAGTTTTGCCAATCCGCTTTTCTCGCTCACATCGGTGAACGTGCCATCGCCGTTGTTGTGATAAAGCGTAAGTGGCATACCCGGATAAGCCTTCTGTTCACAGTAAGTGCGCACTCCGTTGAGTTCGCACTTTTTGATCTCGTCGAATGAAAAGCGCGCATAGTTCGCTATGACGAGATCCAAATAGCCGTCTCGGTCAAAATCAAACCATGCTGCACCTGCCGCCCACCTCCCAGCATTCTTGACTCCTGCATGGTGTGTAATATCTGTGAAAGTTCCATCGCCATTGTTATGGAAGAGCGCGCTTGAAGGAAATCCCGTTACATACAGGTCAGGGAATCCGTCGTTGTCAAAATCTCCCACAGCAACCCCCATTCCGTAAAACTCCAGGCGATCAACTCCAGCCTTAACCGCGACGTCTTCAAATTTTCCATTGCTGAGATTGTGGTAGAGCGCATTGCGCACGGGAACGTCACTTTTGCCCCGCGGCGTCTCGCCGCCATTCACAAAAAATAGGTCCTGTAGACCGTCGCCGTCGAAATCCATGAATGCAACACCACCGCCCATGGCTTCAATCAAGAAACGGTCTGACGATTCCCCGCTGAAATGGCGCCATACAATACCAGCTTGTTCTGTCGCGTCGGTGAAAATTTCCGTGCGCGACGACGGCGCATGCTGGAAAAGAGCCAGCGAAGTAACCGAAAAGAATCCCCCAAGAGAAATGAAAAAAAGTTGACGCAGAGCTCGATGACACTTCTTATCGGTTGGATTGTACGATGAACGAAGCGGCGGCCTAACCACGCAATTCCTATTCTTTCAATTTGCCGAAAAGACTCGATTCCTTCGCTGCCTCCTGTTCTCGCCCCAACTGCCGGTAAGCACGTGATAATGCAAAATGCGTCCTCGCATCTGATGGAGCTAGTTTTGCAGCCAGTTCCAGGTGTATAAGCGCTCTGGACGCTTCGCCGCGACGGAGGGCGAGTTCTCCGAGCTCGTAATGTGCCTCAGCAAGCTTGTTATCGCGCGCTAGCGCAGAATGGAAGAGTTTTTCGGCTTTGACTTCGGCACTTTTGTCACCAGTTTCAGCGTCTTTCAGCAACAACTGGCCCAGTTCAAGCTCAAAGCGGGCTTTTTCAGGAAACCGTCCGATGGCACCATAAAGAATTGCCTTCGCTTGCTCCGTCATCCCTGCGTTGGCCTGCGCTCTTGCAAGGCCAATCGCGGCGTCCGGACTGGTCGGTTCGAGCTGAGAGGCGCGAGTGAAAGATCTGACAGCATCCGTGAAGTCACCGGCACCAAGTTCAGCCGATCCTTTTGAGAGGAACACACGGGACGAATCCGGAAACGCTTTAGCCATCCGCTGTACAAGCTCCATAGCCGGAGAAACCCGCTTTTCAGCGAGAAGGATGCTTGCTAAATCTAGATAGCTCGCCTCGTTGCCAGGATCAAGCTGGATGGCCTCTTGAAGCGCATGGATTGCTTCCTCGCGGCGGTTCAATGCCCGAAGGCACGATGCGAGCAAACGATTTACGTCACTCGACTTGTGACCATCTTGTAGGAGCTCCTGAAGGATTTGCCTGCTCTCCTCAAACCGCTGCGCATGGAATTTCACAAGGGCCAGCCGGTAGCGTAGATCGGTCTGATCGGAATAACTTTGCGCTACGGAGGACAACAGCATTTCGGCTGTGGTGTAATCCTGCATTTCGTCGGCGATCTGTACTCCAAGCAATGTAGCCTGAACTCCGCCAGAGTGGTTTTGGAGCTCTTTGAGCCACGCTCGCGCTTTCTCGGTTTCGCCGATGTGATAGTAGCACCGCGCAAGCGCGGCGATCGATTCCGGTTGCTCACGCACTAATGTGGGTACGGACGCGAGCGTCTTGGCAGCCGTGGCATAGTCTCTGATGTTCTCGGAAACCATGCCAAGGAGCAGCAATGCCTGGGGATCGCCCGGATTTGCATTAAGAAGTATTCGGAGATTTTGTCGAGCCTCTGTATAACGGTGTAACTGCCAAAGATTAGCAGCGAGGTAGCGGCGAGCTACCAGGTCTTGGGGATCGATTTTCAGCGCTCGCTGGAAGTAAGATGTTGACTCGTCAAACTTCTTTTCCATTGCGAGAACGGTGGCCAAGTTTTCGAGGAAACCCGCGTCAGCTGGCGTCAGAGCTACCGCCTTCCGGAGCTCCACTTCCGCTGATTGAAGATTTCCAGCCTTTGCGAGCGCGAGCCCCTCTGTCGAGTGCGCTTTTGCGTCGTTATTTTGTTTCGTATTAGAAATGATTTGGCTCATGGAAAGGACGGAGCTAGTAGCAAAGAGAAGCGCAAGCGCACATAGCCTGCGACTGAGAGCGCCAGAGAGCCGGAGCCTAGGCCGGGCTATTCTCGTCCGCGTCACCGTTTTCCTCCGTAGTGTTGAGCGCCGAAGCCCTAAGTTTACTCTGAGCCAGGAGTACGCAAAAGCTGTTTGCCTTCTCTCCTCGGGGGCCATCGCTCGAGGCTAGTACAGCCGCACCAGCCGTTCGGGATCCTTAAAGGGCAGGGGCTTCAGCAGAACCGAGCGTACGACCGTAAAGAGCGAAACATTTGCCCCAATGCTGGTGGCGATGATCACAACCGCAATCAGCGCAAATCCGGGCGTGCGAGCGAGCGCATGTTCTGACGCTAGACTCTGACCCAATTATTCGAGCCAGAGCCAGCCCCAGGTGTCGCGGGTTTCTTCTTTCAGAACGGTGGGTTTGCCGAAAGATCGCATGGCGGCGTAGCGGGCTTCTTCGTGACTCATGCCGGCGGCGACGTTCTCGGCGATCTGCTGTTCGAGATGGAATTGAATCTCCGTGTCTAATTGCTGAGCAATCTCTTCGCGGCGGAACAAAGTTTGCAACCTTAGCCACAATCGTCGAGCCCACAACATGAACATCACCTTCCAAACCGTAGTCATTCGTACCGCAGCGCTACGATCGGGTCCACTTTCGTCGCGCGTCGCGCGGGCATGTAGCAGGCGGCAAGAGAAATCCCCATGAGCAGCAGGGCAACAGCCACAAATGTTGGCGCGTCGGTCGGACGAACTGCGTAGAGGAGGCTTTGAAGGTAGCGGCTCAAACCCAAAGCGCAGGCGATACCGGTTGCAGCGCCAACCATGACGAGCACGATTCCTTGACCCACGACAAGTCGGAATACATCTCTCTTGTTTGCGCCGAGGGCCACGCGAATACCGATTTCCCGCGTGCGGCGAGCGACGACGTAGGCCATTACGCCATAAAGACCCACGCAGGCAAGCAACGCGGCGAGCAGGCCAAACTCCGTCGTCAAAAAAGTCAGCAATCGTTCGTCAAGCAAGGTGCTGTTCAACTGCTCCGTGAGCGTTTGGAAATGGGCCGCGGCTACGCCCGGAGCAGTTTGAGCGGCGGTATTCCGCAACGCGGGGATGATCGCGGAGGGCGGCAACGCAGTGCGGACGTAAAAGAAGGCGGAGATGATGTGCTGCCCGCACGGGAAATAGACGGAGGGGCTGGCCGGCCAGCGAGGGTCGTTTTGGCGGATGTCCGCTACGACGCCGATAATTTCGATGTGAGGGACTTCGCCACCAAAACCTACATGGAAGCCGATGGGGTCGCGACCGGCAAAGTATTTCTGCGCCGCCGATTCGCTGATGATCGCCACCTTGGGACTGGGAAGCGAATCGGTTTCGCGGAAATCGCGGCCGCGCAACAGTGGAATCCCCAGCGTAGAGAAGAAATTCGGCGCGACACGGCTTACCCAGGGATTTATGTCCTCGTCCTTCGACGAATGGTAACCTTCGAAGTTGACCGTATCTATTTCCATCCCCCCTGCCAGTAGCCTTTGATCGCTCGCGGTGACGGCACTGACGCCCGGCAGAGCGGCCAGTTTTTCGCGCAGTCGATTGAACAAAGCCCCTCTTTGCGCGGGAGAATATCAACCCCGGCGAGAAATCGAATTGCATAATCTGGTTAATGCGCATGCCAAGATTGACGCGCTCGGTGCGGATGAGGCTTTCGCCGAAAAGCGCAGCGGCGACCAAGAGCGCAGCAGTCATGGCCACTTGAGCCACGATCAGCGATTTCCGCAAGCGAACGCTACCCGCTCCGCCGGTGGCATTTGCTCCCTGATCTTTGAACGCGGATTGCAAGCTTGCGCGCGAGGCGCGAACGGCTGGAAGCATGCCGCAGAAAATCCCGCTGAATATCGCTGCAGCCGCAGTAACCGCATCAAGGCTGGCATTGAGCGCCGATGTGCCCGGATCGGGAGGCATCAGGGCTATCAGGCCTGCCAGCGCCGCCCAGCCGAGGAACTGGCGACGGCGTTGATCGACCTTAAAGAGTATCCCGGCCACTTTGAGCCGCTCGCTCGCACAAGGTGACGCACCTTTCTCCGTCCTTGCTAGATGCTAGACCACACTCTCTTGATGGTCCCCAAGCTACCGTCTGTCCGCCGATTCGAACTGTCGCCTGGAGAAAGCGCCTCGGCCAAATCCACATCGCAATCCGAGCAGCGGGTGAAACCGGGACGATATTCGGCCTTGCATTCAGGGCAAAACATAGGACGGTCGAGTGTATACACGGCCTGAGAACTTTCTGCTCTGCACTTGCTCTGACTACCGCGGGGGAATCTGCTCTGGGTCCACAGTTTGATCCAGATAAATCCAGAGGACGCGAGAGAAAAGCGTGATCGTAGGTGCCACGGGCAAGAACAATACGACTGCCACAATGACATCCTTCGTCAGAGCCCAAGCCGTGATCGACCACACCACTACGCCGAACACTGCAACAACTCCCAGGCCAACGACGTAGCTGATGTACATAGCGCCCAGGAAATATCCTGGCTCCCGGGCAAATAGCAAGCCACAGACCGGGCAGCGCAAATGCATCTTGGGCCAGCCACGAAAAATCGAACGGTGGAACATTGTTCCTAAACGGCAGCGCGGACATCGCTGGCCCAGTATGTCTTGCAACGTTAGCCACGCGCCTCTTCTCGTTATCACAGCAGCCACCTTAGCGCTTCTCTCAATCCTTCCGCATCCGAGTCTACACCCTCGGCGACCGTTCCTTTTCTGCTCAAGAATGCCTGAAATTGTGAACGATTCGATTAGACATGTCGCAGTGTAGGTGACACAGCGCACGGGCCGCTGCTTTTGGCTTGGTCGGTATTGCTACGAGCGTAAAAGCCAGAGCGACGCGCCCGCGAATCACACTTTGCAGGAAGATAAAAATAGATGGCTGCAGCCCTTCTGCTCAGGGGTCAGGTCGCCAGGGCTGCAGCCTCTTCGGAGGTAATGCGCAACGATAGCTTTATAAGATTAAAGCCCTGCTGCAACTGGCAATAGTGACAGGCGGGCGATGAACGGCCGGGTTAGTGGCAGGAAACGGCGGAGTGCTCCGCGCAGAGGCGTGTCAATCGAGAAATTTCCACCGGGAATCGAATGAACGTCATCACATTGAAAACTAGGCGATTTTCTTTGACCATTCCGGCCCGTCATTGTCTAGGATCAAGCCATAGGTTGTAGGTCGTGCGATTCCGAGAACCTGAGCCAGTTCACAGCTAAGATTACGATGCACTTTTCTGGTCCGAAAAATCTCGACAAGCCCTTGTCGGGGCATTCCCAAGCTTGTGGTTTGCCTGGGCCAGCATCACCTAGTTTGCTGTTCCGGGAGATGAACTGCGCCTGCTTGTCAATCGCGAAACCCCTGCGAGATGATTCCCGTCTTGTGCTAGGGTGGAACCCCTGGCCAAGTCCCCATGAGTTTGAATGTATAGGCCGAGGCTACCAAGAGACACCAGAAATAATAGATCTAACGAAGGGTTTGGAGGGGGAGTGTCGAAATTCTTTGGAGATTGCTCGAGTCGATTTGCGGCAGCCGCGGTTTTCCTTTTCACGGCGGTGATGTTTGTGCCCGCCACACAGGCACAAGCACGGCCTTCGCCAACTCCGCAGGCTCGAAAAAGGATGGTTCGTGCGGTAGACAAAACCTTGCAAGAAGGCTTGCCTGCCAAGCTGCCGCCCCATCTTTCCACTCTGCTGGGCTTAACGAAGGAAGAAGAGCGTCTCGTCAAGCAAGGCGTGATACGGACCGGGAAGGTAGTGCAAGGGTTTGATGTTTCGACGGCCAACACAAACGACGTTGTTCTGTTTGTTGTGGATGAGACGACAAACGATCAAACTCTCTTTTTGACTTCGCGGCAAGGCGTGCTGCGGAAAGTGGTCTCGGTTAAGCAGGGCGTGGGTGAAATTCGACGCATTACCAGCGAGGATAAGAAAGCGTTCGAGAAAGAAAAGCAGTTTTGGCTGGATCGCTTAGCCCCGGCCAGTGCCTCAAAGTAAGAACGCCAGCGCGCGCTTGCGGAAGCTCTCAACTCCCGGTAACCCAGCTTACCGGCAACAAATTCAGCATTTGCAGCATATGGATGCTTCTCCTGGCTTCGTAGCTTACCCAGGCGCAATAATCGTCAGACTTCCCCTCCCTGTGCCAATTCTCTTGCCGCCTTATGTCAGACGTCCGCTTACGCGGGCGAGTTCCTAAACGCCAGTACTGAGGTGGGCACATATGCCGTATGTGCCAATTGCCTCTCGAAATTGGAGGCCACTATTCTGAAACTGCAGAAAGGCGTCCTCGAAGCGCTGACAGCGAAATCTTTTCAGATAGCCAAGCCATTGTCACGCCCACATGGGAAGCGTGGAGCCTGATGCGTCGGGGCAAGCCGGATGTGGCGCTCCGCCAAAGAAAGAATCGAGTGACCGGAGTGGGTCCAAGGAGAAAGAAAGTGACCAGAGTCGCCTCCAAAGGTTTTTTTGTCGCGTATCTACTCATTGTATGTCTAGTGGTTACAGCCTGCAGCGGCGTAAAAGGAGGTACCACCGGTGGGAGTGGTGGCAGCGGGGGGAGTGGAGGAACTGGCGGAGGGGGCGGGACCGGAGGCGGAGGAACGCCGTCTGGCCCGTTCACGATTGGAGGAACGGTGGTTGGCCTCACGGGGACCGGGCTCGTGCTCGAGGATAATGGCGGCGACGACCTGACCATTACAAAGAGTGGCGCCTTCACGTTCAAGACCGCGGTCGCCGGCGGCGCGACTTATAAAGTGACGGTGAAAACCCAGCCAGCCACTCCGTCACAGAACTGCAGCGTGACTAACGCCGGCGGTACGGCCACAGCTAATGTAACGAACCTGCAAGTTACGTGCGGGAATATCTTTACGGTAGGCGGGTCCATTTCCGGATTGATGGGAACGGGAATGGTATTGCAAGACAACGGCGCGGACAACCTCACCATTAACGGCACTGGCAATGTGAACTTCACGTTTGCGACGCCGCTCCCCGCTGGAGCCACTTACGGCGTGACGATTCTGACTCAGCCTTCCAGCCCGGCGCAAACCTGCACCGTGCTCAACGGAACAGGGACGCTCAACACCAGCATTACGAACGTGCAAATCATTTGTCCGCAGCCGTCTTTCACCATTGGCGGCTCCATTGTCGGGCTGGTTCCCGGCACAGGGAATACGGCGGAATTGCAGGACAACGCGGGTGACGATCTTTTCGTGACCGGGAACACAAGCTTTACGTTCCCCACGCCGGTTACGAACGGCGGCATTTACAACGTTTCGGTATTTCTGCAACCGACGAGCCAGCTGCAACCGTGCAACGTGTTCAATTACACAGGCATTGCAACCGCCAATGTGTCGGACGTGTTGGTGGATTGCCAGCACAACGACTGGAATTGGAAATCGTGGTATATCGCCAGCACCAACAAGGCCGACAACTATGCCACGGCGAGCGTGCCAACTCCTCCTAGCGCCGATCTCAACACGCCGGGCGGCAGGGATTTCGGGATGACTTGGAGCGACAGCTCCGGAAGGAAGTGGCTGTTTGGCGGCTTTGGATTTGCATTGAAATCGTCTGTAGGTGCCCAAGTTCCGGGACTCCTGAACGACATGTGGGTCTGGGAAGCGGGATGCCCCGTCCTGGGGACACCTGGGCCGTGCTGGCTTCCGGCAAACCCCGGTCCTGTCGTTCAAAGCACCTGGCCAAACCTCGAAGTCGAGAATATGAACGGCGTTTACGGTACCCTGGGCACCGCCAAACCGACAGTGAATACGCCCGGTTCCCGGTGGGGTGGCGTAACCTGGACCGATCCATCTGGGAACTTGTGGATGTTTGGCGGCCAAGGATTTGCTGCCAGCGGGTTGGACCCGGAACTGCTGAACGACGTGTGGGAATTCGTTCCCGGCGGCTCGGTCGGTGATGGCAGCTTCGCCGGCGACTGGGTATGGCAAGGAGGGTCCAGCAACTTCAACCAGAGTGGCGCCTATGGCACGCAGGGGACAGCGGCTGCTACCTGCACTGGTAGCAATTCTCCTTGCAACATTCCAGGCGGACGCTGGGGAGCTGCAAGTTTCGTCGATGCATCCAGCAATGTTTGGCTGTTTGGCGGCCAAGGCGTAGATTCCGCAGGCACGATCGGTTTGCTCAACGACCTCTGGAAATACAACATTGCCAGCGGCCAGTGGACGTGGGTCTCCGGAGCAAATACCGCTAATCAGAAAGGCACTTACGGGACACAGGGCACGGGGACAGCGGGCAACGTGCCGGGGGCACGGCAGAACACTGTTCTCTGGGTCGACTCCGCTGGAACTGTGTGGCTGTTCGGTGGTTTCGGCCTCGATTCAGTCCCCACGGGGTCTCCCGCAGGGGCCATTCTTAATGACCTGTGGATGTTTAGCGGTGGCCAGTGGACTTGGATTTCTGGCAGCAACACCGCTAATCAAAACGGAACCTATGGCACGCAGACGGCTGCAGCAGCTGGCAATGTGCCCGGGGCACGCTGGGGGGCTGTGGGCTGGGTCAATCCGGACGGCGATCTCTTCCTCTTTGGAGGCTGGGGATACGGCTCTTCCATTACCCAGCCGACCGGATTCCTAAACGACGTGTGGGAGTATCAGAGCAGCAACACCAAACAGTGGATTTGGTGGAAGGGCACCAGCAGCGTTAACCAACCAGGCCAGTATCTCACGAATGGCATACCCTATGTGAATAATGTGGTTGGCGGACGCCGTGGGACAGCCATCTGGCCGCTTGACGTCAACGCATGCACTTCTTCCGGTAACTGCTATTTCTGGCTCTTTGGTGGAGAGGGCTATGATTCTACTTCCGGAGCCCCCCCAGGCTACTTGGATGATCTTTGGACCTATTTGCCCTTCCCATGAGACGGGCGGTAGGCACCCCTAAGGAATATCGGGACGGGAGCCTTCGCGGATTCTGTTGTAAAGGAGAATCGGCTTAAGCTCCTGTCCACTTTTAATCGCAATTGAGAAAAGGTCGCTAGCCCCTCAATCCTGCAGGACGTCCTTCACGTTTCTTACTGTCCTAATGCCGTGTAATGCCCTTTCCCCTGGGCTCACCGTTTTAGGGCGAACATTCCGCCCGACAAAATCAGCTGTGAAATAATGCCGCCCTTCAAGTAGCAGAGCACTGGTCTCTCTAGCCCTCGGTTCCAGGAATAGTCTGTTCGCTGACACGCCTAACCCCACCTTCACGGTAACTTCATGTTAAAGCAAGAGTTAGCGTGACCGGGAGACGCTGGGGATTTGATGTAAATGTGCCGTAGGAGATTTACCTATATGGGGTTTCGTGTACTCACCGGATTGTCGATTCGGTCTCCTCTTCCTAGGCTGGGTGCCGTCTGCAATGAATGAAGGTGTGCAGACTCGGCGTGGAACTGCGGTGTGCTTCGGGACCCGCACGACCTAAGGTCATCGAGGTGGTGAGATGAACCCTGCCTATTTTCCTAGGCAACCCGCGAAATTCTTAATTCGGACCCTGGCCCTAGGCGCCGTCATGGGCGCAAGCGCAGTGGGCCAGCAAAGCAACCCACACCCGGCAACCCGCACAGAACCAAGTTCCAAGGGGATCATCCGCGCTAACAACACGCCCTCAAACACCGCCGGTACAAAATCCTCCTACGTCATTGGGCCCGGGGACCTACTGGCCATCAATGTACTTCACGAACCAGAAGTCTCGCAGAAGGTTCCGGTGCGGATGGACGGCAAGATCACCATGCCGCTGATCGGGGAAATTCAAGCCAGCGGAATGATGCCTGACAACCTTCAGGCAACGATTGCGCAGAAACTTCACGATTACATCAAAGACGCGGAAGTGACGGTGGTCGTTGAGGAAATCAAAAGCCGCCAATTCATTGTGATGGGCGAGGTAGAACACCCCGGATCCTTTCCCTTGGTCAGACCAACCACCGTCCTGGATGGTTTGGCGCTGGCCGGAGGTTTCCGCGACTTTGCCAAGGTCAGCAAAATCCGTGTGCTAAGAAAGACTCCCCAGGGAACCACGGTGACTTTTCCCTTCAATTACAAGCAGGTGTCAAAGGGCCAGAATGACTCGCAAAACATCGAGTTACGGCCGGGGGACACCATCATTGTGCCCTGAGGGTTGCACTCATGGACTACGCGAAAAGATCTTTGCTGAGACTCGCAGCTTCCGTCACGCTTCTGGGAGCGCCGCTTGCCTTGCAAGGACAAGAGCGGATAGCCGCCCCCAGGGAACCCGAAAGCAATTCCCACTACGCTACCGAGCAACCTGAAGACAATGGCTTGGCCGTCGAGCTGCACAGCGCCTCGAGTTGGGACAACAACATTCTTGGGGATAACGCGCACCGCATCCACGACTACGTCTTCGAGGAGGGAGGGCTGCTCAGTATTTGGGCAAAGAAGCCTGACTGGAGCCTTGGACTGGATTACCGCCCGAACGCCTTGCTTTACCGAACCGCCAGCAGCTTCAATCAACTCGACCAACGTTTGGACTTTAACAACGAATTACACTTGGCCAGACACCTCTTTTTCCGTCTAAGAGATTCCCTCGATTATGCAACGGGCGTGCTGGAACCTCAGACGAATGGAAACATCTCTCTTCCCGTAAATGGTTCTCCCAATCTGAACAACACGGTGTTCACGCCGTTTGCGCGGCAATTTGCCAATGCTGCTTCGGGAGAAGCCGCGTACGACGTGAGTCGCCGCGGTTCCTTTGGCCTTTCCGGCGGGCAGGGGTTCCGGCGCTTTTCCAACGTGGGAAATGCGAATCCAAATGCGGTCATAAGTCTCTTTAACACCGTGAGTGACTTCGGTGGAGCAAGCTATAGCTACCGCATGACGAGGCACTTCACCGGGGGGTTGGAGTATCGATTCCAGAATTTTCGCTATAGCCAAAGTTTTCATGACGAGACCCACGGAGGGTTTGTGAAAGTGCTGTGGGAAATCAGCCCGAATGTCACGCTGGGCGCGTATGGAGGCGCGGAATACTCGCACTCCCAGGGGGATTTCCTGGTCCCCTCGACAAATCCAGCGCAGCCGAGAAACGTTCTCACTTCGCTGAGAACCAAGCAATGGAATCCCGGAGGCGGCGCGTCTCTGACACTTCGTTCCAATCAAACGGTGATTCGCTTGACCGGCCAGCAGCTTGTTGCCGACGGCGGAGGATTATTGCCGGCCGTTACGAACTCTTATGAAGGCGCAGAGATTCGGCAGCGAATGGGCGGGAGATGGGATGTCGCCCTCACCGTATCGAACGCCAGGTCTTTAGCCCTTCAGGGGCCTGCGGGCAAGGGAAAGATAAATACGCAGACGGCGGAAATGGCCATCGAGTACGCGCTGGCTCAAGCACTAAGCCTGCATCTCGGATACAACTACGTTCGCCAACGCACGAATCAATTTACGCCGCTTGCGTTAGACGCCGACAGGGACCGCCTTACGGTAGGGCTTTTTTTTCGCAGCCATGATTACAGATTCTGAAAAAAGAATGCGGGCACAAATCGACGAGAGGGCGCGAATCGATAAGCTCACGGACCGCGAACCATTTGGGGGATTTCCTTTAGGCGTTCTTCAGGTGTTTGCGCCTATCCGGATGGGGAAGGTTACCGATTGCTCCGAGACGCATGGTTCATTAGGCTGCCCTCCAAGGGAGAGCCCCCTTAAGAAAGGCTCAAACAGTATCCGGGGAACTGTGCCACCGGAAACGGTCTTATCAAGAAATTCGCAAGTGAGCGGCGGTAGCCCGTCAGAGGCGTTTCTTCCTGGCGGCAGTTCGTCAAGCGCCGCAGATTGATGGTACGGCTAACCGCAAGGTGTGGCGCCGAGGTTAGAAGCGTGACGAAAGACGTGGAAGTCCATCGCCAGATGAGCACAGAGGAATTTCTGACGCTTCTGCTTCGGCGGCGCTGGTTACTCCTTCTTACGGCCGTCCTGGGGGGTGCGGCGGGCTTCCTTTTGGCAGTCGTGATCCCACCGCAATACACGTCGCATACCATGGTCCTGGTTGAAGAACCCGTAGTGCCGGACAGCTATGTCAAGCCGGTTGTCAGTGAAGACGTGAACCAGCGCCTGGCAAGCATGCAGGGACAAATCCTGAGCCGCACGAGGCTGCAGGGTCTGGTGGAGAAATTCGCTCCGTTTAAGAACGAAGCGGGGCGCGTCCCTACGGAAGTAATGATCGAACGGCTAAGGAAATCGATCAAGGTAGCGCCGCTGAACCCGATGCCGGGCACATCGTCGCACGAACTGCCGGGCTTCACCGTGGACGTGACCCTTGGAGACGCTCACCTGGCGCAAGCGATTTGCACGGAAATCACCTCTATGTTCATGAACCAAAACATCCAACTGCGTCAGAAGCAGGCCGAGGACACAACGGAGTTCTTGGCCAAGCAACTGGAGGAAGCCAAGGCAAAGCTGGATGAACAGGACGCGAAGCTAGCTGCATTTCAAAGCAAGCACATGGGAGCTTTGCCCGAAGACGAAAAGACGAATGTCACTTTGCTGGCCGGCACAACGACGCAACTCGAAGCGGTCACGCAAAGCCTGAATCAAGCGCGGCAGCAAAAGGCCTTCGTGGAATCGCTCCTAAACCAACAACTCGCGGGATTAAGAGCAACTTCTTCCGGACAGACTTCGCAGTCGTTGGAGCAACAGCTCAGCGAGATGAAAAATCAGCTTGTCGAACTTCAGAAGAAATATACGGACAAGCATCCTGCGGTCATCCAGCTCAAACACGCGATTGCCCAACTCGAAAAACAAATTGAGGCGAAACCTGCCCGAGATCAGAGCGCAACCGCAGAACAGAAGCTGGCAATTTCCGTCCCTGAAACGCCGCAGATCCAACAGGATCGCGCCCAACTCCGCCAGTTGGAGATAAGCATCAACCAAAAAGTGAAAGAGCAGGAAGACCTGCAAAAGCAGATCCGCGTGCTTCAGGGACGGATTGAACTGAGCCCTGTGATCCAGCAGGAATTCAAGGCGCTAACGAGGGATTATCAGACAGCGCTTAATTTTTACAACGACCTGCTCAAGAAACGGAACGAGTCGCAAATGGCCACGACGCTGGAAAATCAGCAGCAAGCGGAGAAGTTTCGCGTGCTCGACCCTCCGAGTATGCCCGAGCGCCCTTCCTTCCCCAACCGGCAACTGTTTACTCTCGGAGGAATTTGCGCGGGGCTGGCCCTTGGAGTCAGCATCGTCCATCTCTCGGAAGCTCGCGACAAATCCATCCGCACCCAGCGTGACGTGGAGATTTACCTTGGAGTGCCGACACTGGCTCTGATCTCGCATACAGGGAGGGCGAACAAGGTTCGCGACTTGAACAAAGCGGGAAATCGAGCGAGGCCGTTCGAATTGGGTCTGACGGCATCATCCTGGAAAGAGTGAAAATGTATCAAAAGTTTTTTGGCTTGCGAGAGAGCCCCTTTAAAGTTAATCCGGATCCCCGGTACTTGTTCTTGACGCCGGGAATTCAGGAAGCATTGGCCAGCCTGGCCTATGGGATACGCGGCCGGCGAGGCATCATCCTGCTAACCGGCGAAGTAGGCACCGGAAAAACAACTTTGCTCAATATGGTGCTCGACTGGCTTCGCCAGAACCGCGCCGCCACTGCTTTCATTTTCAACCCTCACCTGACCACTTCTGAGCTGTTCGAGTGTTTGATGGGAGATCTGGGAATCTCCTGTGAATCCCACTCGAAGAGCGAAATCCTGATGCGTTTAAACCGCTGGCTCCTGGACCGGTACAGCAATGGGCAGACGGCGGTGCTGATTGTCGATGAGGCGCAGAGCCTTTCCGATCAGGTGTTGGAAGAGATCCGTTTTCTCACCAATCTTGAGACGTCAACCGAGAAACTGCTGCAAGTGGTGCTGTCGGGGCAGCCTGAATTGGAGGAAAGACTCAGGCAGCCTCACCTGCGTCAGCTTCGCCAACGGATTACCGTACGGTGCCGGACGAATCTGCTGTCGCTGGAGGAAACGCAAGGCTACATTGCGGAGCGCTTACGAATTGCGGGAGCGAGCAACGGACCCATATTCTCGCCGGATGCTGTCGAAAGCATCTATCGTCATGCAAAAGGAATTCCGCGGGTCATCAACGTACTCTGCGAGCATGCTCTCATCAACGCTTTTGCCGATCAGCAAAAGACAGTTACACCTGCACAAGTTGAAGGAGTAGCGCATGAATTTGAGCTGGACAATGCCGGGAGCGCCGCGCCGGTGAGCACGGAACCGGAAAACCTGGAAAACCTGTTGTCGGTTGAAAAGGTGTTGCGCGATTTGTCCACAGTTCTCGAACGAATGCGGCAACCCGCCTCCTTTGCTGTCGGCTCCGGGAAGGGAAGCTAATGAGCCGGATTCATGAAGCCTTGAAGCGAGCGGAAGAGCAGAGGCCTTCCGCTTGGAAGCCTGCGGAACCGACTCCATTCGGCGTTGCCGGCGGAGAGGGAGGCTCGGCTTCGGCGGTTTCCAGAGCGTTGTATTCCCCAAAATGGGGAGAAATTCCTGCGCCGGGTCGCCGCCTGCGACTTGAAGAATTGCGCCAGCGGAGCTCAAAGCCCGGTTGGAAGTTGAATCCGGACTATGATGCCTTCTCCCCTCAACACTCATCCGCACTATGCGCGGAGCAGTTTCGGACGCTGCGTTCGCGCCTCTATCGACTGAAAGAAAAAAGCCCCCTTAGGACGCTCGTGGTGACGAGCACGTTGCCAGGGGAAGGAAAAACTTTTGTGGCCCTTAACCTGGCGCTGGCGATCGCGCGGCAGCACGAAAGACGCGCCCTGCTCATCGATGCGGACCTGCGAGCTTCGAGGATTCACGTGGGGCTAGGTGCGCCGTCCGCACCAGGCTTGAGCGACTATCTCAGCGGCAAAGCCGATGAATTTTCTATTCTCCAGGCAGACCCCAAGGTGGAACTGTTTCTAGTTCCCGCCGGCAAGCCGGTACCCAACCCTTCGGAACTACTCGCAAACGGAATGCTAAAAAGCTTCATCGATGGAGTCAGCCCGGTGTTTGAGTGGGTCATTGTAGATACCCCTCCGGTTCTAGCAGTGGCGGATGCGGGGATCATTGCAGAATTCTGCGATGGAGTAATGGTCGTGGTACGCGCAAATAAGACGCCACACGATCTGGTTAAAACCACGTTGCAAGAATTTCGCGGGAACAATCTTCTCGGCGTTGTGCTGAACGACGCCAGCGAAGGAGCGAATTACGGCGGATATTCATTCCGTGCCGGATTCGGAACGGACAAGAAGTAACGTCCCTGCTGTCCAGTCCCTGCTGGGCGGTGTCCTGCGTCAAGGCCCATCCCTGATGTTCTAGAGTCACTCCCTTGGGACTCTCAGGGCGGTAGCATGTCTCATTTCGAAAGATTCGCAGTCCAGCCGTAGAACCCCACAATGATCGAGTCGAGCAACTCCTCTGAGGCTTATCCCTGGTTTGCCGTGCAAACCAGGACGCGGTACGAAAACTTTGCGGCCAAGCAACTGGCTGGCAGGGGCTACGAATTCTTTTTGCCCTTTTATTTGTGCAAGCGGCGTTGGTCCGATCGCATGCAGGAATTGGAGATGCCACTCTTCCCAGGTTATTTGTTTTGCCGGTTTAATGCGCTGGACCGGCTACCCATTCTTACGACGCCTGGAGTGATTCAGATTGTTGGAATCGGAAAAACACCGATTCCTGTCGACGAAGAAGAAGTAAACGCGCTCCAAACGGCGGTCAGGACCGGCGTGCCGAGGCATCCATGGCCGTTCCTCAAAGTGGGGGAACGAGTCAGAGTCAAAGATGGACCGCTCAGCGGGCTGGAAGGAATCCTGTTGAATTTCAAGAGGCGCTACCGCCTGGTGCTGTCCGTTTCCCTGCTTCAACGATCGGTAGCAGTTGAAGTGGACAGCGCATGGGTGAATTCCGTTTCCCAACCAACTGGAGGAGCAGTTCCTCTAAGCTCTCCCTGTACTTAGCTACTAGGCAGCGGGCACGCAGACGATCTGCGGGAGTTCCGCACTTCGTGATTCTCCGTGCGTTGGTCGAAGTGACTCTCGAGTGGCGGGAATTATGTGCGGCATAGCGGGCATCGTTGGCGTTGAACCTGGATACTCAGCCCAAGCGGCGGAGGTCCAGCAGATGTGCCAGACCATTGTGCATCGCGGCCCGGACGATGAGGGAATTTACGTGCACGGCCGCGCCGGGCTAGGCATGAGGCGCCTGAGCATCATTGACCTGTCAACGGGCCATCAGCCGATTCACAATGAGGATCGCCGTATTTGGGTCGTCTTCAACGGCGAAATCTATAACTTCCCGGAACTGCGCCCGAAGTTGGAAGCTCGGGGCCACCGCTTTTACACCAACTCGGACACGGAAATCATCGTCCATCTGTACGAGGAATATGGGGCCGAATGCGTGAAGAAACTAAGGGGAATGTTTGCGCTGGCAGTCTGGGATCAACGCGGAGAGAAGCTGCTACTCGCGCGAGATCGCTTCGGAAAGAAGCCGCTGCACTACGGGATGGATGGCGGACGGTTTCTATTTGGATCGGAAATCAAGGCGATTCTAGCTGCGGCGCCAAGACTTGCGGAAGTCGCTCACCACAGCCTGTTGGGCTTTTTGCACTTTGGCTACATCGCCGATCCATATACCTGCTTCAAGAGCATAAAGAAGCTACCGCCCGGACACCTCCTCGAATTTTCTGATGGGCGGGTCCGCGTTCAGAAGTATTGGGATTTGCCAGCTTATGGAACCTATGAACCGCAATCCGAGCAAGAATGCCTGGAACAGCTCGAGCATCGGTTGGCTGAAGCGGTTCGGGTGCGGCTGATCAGCGATGTCCCGCTGGGAACGCTGCTGAGCGGAGGAGTGGATTCCTCCATCGTCGTGGCGCTCATGGCGCGCTTCAGTTCTCACCCGGTCAAGACGTTTTCGATTGGCTTCCCCCATGAGGACTTTAATGAAAGTGATCACGCCCGCGCCGTCGCGCGGCAATTTGACACGGAGCATCACGAACTCTACGTGGAGCCCAATATCGAGCAAACCGTACACCTGCTCACAGGCATTCTCGAAGAACCGTTCGCGGACTCATCCATCGTCCCGACATACCATGTGTGCCGCTTGGCTCGACAGCACGTCACGGTGGCCCTGACGGGGGATGGAGGAGATGAACTTTTTGCGGGGTACGATCGGTACGGGTCTTATCTGGGACGCAGAAGAATTCGGCCGTTTTCCTTCGCCCTGGGACGATGGTATCGAGAGCACGTACACCCGATCATTCCGATGCATTGGCACGGGCGCAGACTTGTTTACAACCTTTCGCTGCCCCCGCGGGAACGCTATTTGGATGAGATATCGACGTTGCCCACCAGTTGGCGGGAAACAGATATTTTCTCCAAGGATTTCCTCGCGTGGGCCAACAGGCAACCCTCGCCCTATGAAGGGTTCCGGCAATTGCTAGAAAACGGTCCCGCTACTGACGCTCTGAGCGAAGTGCAGTATCTCGACGCAAAAACGTATCTCCCCGGAGACATCTTGACCAAGGTCGACCGCATGAGCATGGCAAATTCCTTGGAGGTACGAGCGCCGTTTCTGGATCATCCCTTAGCCGAGTGGGCAGCGATGTTGTCACCGCGTTGGAAGTTGCGCTTTGGAGAACTCAAGTATGTCCTGAAGAAGCTGGCAGAACGTCTGAACGTTCCCAAGCAAGTGCTGTACCGACACAAACAAGGTTTTGCGATGCCGCTTCTGCATTGGTTCCGTCAGAATCCTGCCCCGGCACTGCTGGACATTCTATTGGAGCCAAGGACGCTCCAACGAGGCTACTTTGACAAGAATGGTGTAACGCAAAGGTTGTTGGAACACCGGAAAGGGATTCGGGATCGCTCCTGGGAGCTTTGGCAATTGCTAATCCTCGAGCTTTGGCATCGCAATTTCATGGAAGAGCAAACTGGCGTCAAACCGACGTTCCAACGGACACCGGGACGATCGCTTCGTGATGCAGCGGTCGGCCAGAGCATACCGGAACTCGCGCGGGTGTAGCGACCGCGCCCGAGAAAGGAATTTGCGATTGAGCAGACGGCCATGATCAAGGATCCCCGAGCAAGAGACCAAGAGGAAATCCACGGGAAGCGCTTTCTTTCTTCAGGACAAAAAGGCACACGCGTGTTGATGTTCATCCAATCTCTGGAACTGGGCGGGTCGGAAACGCAATGCGTGGAAGTCGCTCGCCAGCTCAAAGCGGAAGGATATGGCGTAGCGGTAGGCTGCCTCCGGGCTGGCGGCCCACTGAAAGCAAGGCTGGATGAAGCCGGGCTTGAATGCGTGGAGTTTCCGGTTCGCACGAGCCTCCTTCGCCCAAACACGATCTTGCAAATGCTAAAACTGGTTGCCTTTATCCGCAGGAGGAAGTTTAGAATCGTTCACACCAACGATCTGTACTCGAATCTGTTTGCGGTCCCTGCAGCCTGGCTGGCAAGGGTTCCGGTTATCATTTCGAGTCGAAGAGACTTGGCGCGCTGGTGGTGGTATACGCCGGTACGGCGCAAGATTCTCCGTAAAGTTCAGGGACTCTCAACAAAAATCTTGGTCAACTCGGAAGCTGTGCGCCAAGACCTGCTGATAAAAGACGGCTTTGCCCCTCACAGAATTCATGTGGTCTACAACGGAATCGGCACCAAGAAATTCGTGCTGGCAAAGGCAGACCGCGAAAAGCTGCTTCCTGGAATCGCTTCAAGCCACAAACTAATCATCATGGTCGCCAATATGCACGCCGGCGCAAAGGGGCACGGTGATTTGATCGAGGCAGCGGGAACCGTGCGAGAAACATGCCCGGAAGCGCGATTCTTGCTTGCGGGCGATGGTGAGATGCGCCCGTTTTTCGAGGACCAAGTCCGGACACTGGGTTTGGCCGAGATTTTTGTTTTCTTGGGGCATCGAACGGATATCCCACAGTTGTTGTCCTGTTGCGACATTGGCGTGCTTGCCTCGAAGTCCGAGGGACTTCCCAATGCGGTGCTGGAGTACATGGCCGCTGGTCTGCCGGTGATCGCTACTACCGTGGGTGGCGTGCCAGAGATCATTGAGAACGAAGTTCATGGCCTGCTGATTCCTCCTGAAAATCCTGCCGCTCTGTCCAGGGCGATCCTTCGGCTGCTTAAAGATCCGCAATTGCGCGAAAGACTGGGAAAAGCGGGGCGAGAACGCGTGCGGGCACGATTCACTTTTTCAGAAGTCTTGGCCAGCCTGCGGCAGATCTACGAGTAGCCGCATGCATCCCTCAAGTCTCGACCCGTGATTTCTAAGAGTTCTTCCCGTCAGGCGGACAGCAACGCAAATCTCCAGTTGTAGCAGTGCGCGAATTCTTCAGGAAAACTGCCCACAATAACCCCCAGGAGCAGCAAAAAATGGCTCGCGTAAGTGTGTTCGGCCTAGGTTACGTTGGCGCGGTGACAGCCGCTTGTTTGGCCCATAAAGGTCATGAAGTAGTGGGAGTGGACATCAATCCGGCGAAGGTGAACATGGTGGAATCGGGCAAGGCGCCCGTGCTTGAGCCGCGACTGGAAGAATTAATTGCGGAGGGTCGTAGATCCTCCAGGTTGCACGCCACGACGGATGCACATGCGGCGGTGCGGAAATCTGATATCTCTTTCATTTGCGTGGGCACACCAAGCTCGCGCAGCGGCGGCTTGGACCTAAGCGTTGTGAAGCGCAGTTGCCAGGACATTGGGGAGGGGCTCCGATCCAAAAACACGTTTCACCTGGTTGTGATTCGCAGCACTGTTCTGCCAGGAACAGCAAAAACAGTGGTAATTCCTCTGATCGAAGAGGCGAGCGGAAAGCGGGACGGGATTGCTTTTGCCGTGTGCTCGAATCCGGAATTCACGCGCGAGGGATGCGCCGTCGCTGACTTCCTGAATCCTGCAATCACGGTTTTGGGAGCCGATGATCCTTCTGCTCTTGACGCCCTGCGCGACCTCTACCGGGATATCCCGGGCCAAATCTTTGAGGCCTGCTTAGGCGAAACCGAGATGGTCAAGTACGTATGCAACGCTTTTCACGCTTTGAAGGTAACGTTCGCAAATGAAATTGGAGCTTTGTGCGCACAGCTGGATTTGGATGTTCGCACGGTAACAAACATTTTCACCGCCGATAAAAAACTGAACATCTCCAAAGCCTATCTGGATCCTGGTTTTGCGTTTGGCGGATCTTGTTTACCCAAAGACATTCGCGCGCTCACGTATCATGCGAAACAGCTTGATCTGGATTTGCCGTTACTACGAGCTGTCCTGCCGAGCAACCAAGCGCACCTCGACCGCGCGGTCGAAGCGGTCTTGGCGACGAAATGCAAAAAGATTGCAGTTCTCGGTTTGAGCTTCAAGTCGGGTACGGATGACCTTCGCGAAAGCCCCTCGGTGCAACTGATCAAGCGACTCCTGGGCGAGGGCTGCGAAGTTCAGGTTTGGGACAAAGACGTTTCCATGGGCCACCTCACAGGATCCAATCGGCAATTCATTCAAGAGGAGATTCCGCACATCGGCGCTCGTCTCTCCACCAACTTGGAAGGTGCGGTCGCGCAGGCGGAAGTCGTCGTTGTGGGCACTGACACGCTCGACACTGAAACGTTGCAAGCTGCCATCCGGCCGGAGCAGTTAGTCGTTGATCTCCGGCCTTCGCGCGATCGTTCTTCTCTTGGAAGATCGGCAAGCCCCGAGTCTGGTATGAGTCAAAAACGGTGGCAGCCCACCAGTAATATTCGTTAGCTGTCGGTCACAATCAAGAATGGCAACCCCTACCACTCCCTCCCATCCGCTGGCTGCAGTCGACCGGCGGTGTTTGCCCTTGGCCGACCGGCCGTCTCGGAAGTTCTCAGGAACTGACAGTCAGGCCATGCAAGTATCGGAGTATTGTTCCTGGGAGCAACTGCAAGAGCAGATTCCCTCTTGGGAAGCCATCCTGCGGGATAACGCGTCCTTATCCATCTTCTCCACACCGGAATGGCTCGGTTCCTGGTGGAAGGCGTTTGGGTCGAGCAAACGAATGCATGCCCTGGCTTTTTCCATCAAGGACAACTCGCTTGTGGGCCTGGCTCTATTTTACTTCGACGAAATCCATAGCCCCGTCTTCGGCAAATTGACACGGCTCCGCCTGGTCGGCGATGGCTCGGGAGACTCCGACAATCTCGATTTGATTTTTCAGCCAGGCTTCGAGAAGGCTTGCTCGCAGGCTCTTGTGCATTGGCTGACCAAACACCGAAACTGGGATGTCTGTTCTTTGAATACATTTCCAGAAAATTCTCAGGCGGCCGCAGCCCTGATACGGGAAGCCAAGAGAGTCAACTGGATGTGCGTGTCAGAGAATTCTCCGAATTCAGCCATTCCACTGCCGGATTCGTGGCCGCTTTACGTGGAAAGCCTCGCACCCTGTTTCCGTCCTTTGGTAACGCGCTACCCACGCAGACTGGGGCAGCGACACCAAGTCCGCTTCCGGCGCTGCGAGAATGCTGACGATCTTTCGGGAATGCTGGAGATTCTCTTCTCTCTTCACAAAAAACGATGGAATTTGGTGAATCAGCTAGGCAGCTTTGGTTCCCGCGAGCGGAGAGCATTTTACTTTGAAATGGCACAATCTTTCCTCCGCAAAGGATGGCTGGAATTTTGGCTCATGGAATTGAACGGCGTGCCGGCAGCCACGCAATATTGTTTCCGATATCTCGATACGGTTTCCATTTTGCAGGAAGGATTTGATCCGAACTTTGCGACCGATAAGGCGGGTTATGCCCTGCGGGCGGCAATGCTTAGGCATTTCATCGAGACCGGAGCAAAACGGTACGACTTTCTGGGAGGCCTCGCTCCGCACAAGCAAAACTGGGGAGCGAAGCCCGGCTCATATTTAAACTTGTGTTTCGCGCGGCCCGGGAGCAAGGGAAGCATGTATCTCTCCTGCACCAATAGCATGGCGAAAAGCAAGGAATGGCTGCGAAACAGTCTGCCCGCGCCTGCCTGGAACGTCTTGCACCGGATAAAGCTCAGCATGACAGGTCCGCAAGCGAATTCACCTTCAGTCTAGCCTTGAACATTTGCAAAACGAACGAGAGCAATCTGTGAAAATCCTGCAAATCGGGAACTATCCTCCGCCGGCCTGCGGCTGGGCCATGCAAACGAAATTGCTGGTCGAAGAAATTCGTCAGCGTGGGCATGTGTGTCAGGTATTGAACATCAACGAGAGCCGTAAAAAGAAGTCGCGTGAGTACGTCGACGTTCAAAACGGTTTCGATTACCTCTACAAATTGGTGCGCTTTGCCGGAAAAGGCTATCAGTTCCAGATGCATGTCAATGGCCAGTCCAAGACGGGTTATGTGTTAGCGCTGCTGGCTGCCTTGGTGGGCAAACTTAGCGGTCGTCCCGTATCCCTGAGCTGGCAGGGCGGACTGCAACAAAGGTATTTTCCGAGACCTAAGGGTCAGTTCCTACGAGAGGTGTACAGAATGCTTTTCTTGCTGTGCGGGAAGATCGCTTGCAACGACATAAAGATTAAGAAAGCGATTGAGAGCTATGGAATTGCGGGTCACCGCGTTGTGGCGATTCCCGCCTTTTCCCGACAAAACTTGGAGTTTCACAAGATGCCGCTGGACCCGGGGATTGAATCTTTTCTGGCCAACCACCATCCAGTCTTTTTTTGCTACGCTTCGTTTCGCCCGGAGTATCAACTCCCGATGCTACGCGTCGCGATGGAGAAATTCCGTCTACGATACAAAAAAACCGGATACGTTTGGCTGGGTTTCCCCTCCAAGGAATTTCCTGCCGTCCAAACATTCGTAGCTACGTGGCCACACCCGGAACGAGAAAGTTTGCTCCTGCTAGGAAATTTAAGCCACGACGCGTTTTCGACATTGCTTGCAAGCTGCTTCGCGTACATCCGCACTCCCGCCTGCGATGGCGTCGCCGCCTCCGTATTGGAGTCTTTGGCGCTAGGCGTCCCCGTCATAGCCAGCGAAAACTACCATCGGCCGCCGCAAGTGACAACCTATCGCGAAGACGATCCCGACGATCTGTGCGAAAAGCTCACCTACGTCGCAGAGAACTATCAGCAAGTGAAAGAGCAAAGCCGGTTGACCGAAGCGGAAGACAATATCGCGCGAACCGCAGAGTGGTTGTTGGAATCTTCTCTGAAAGCAAGCGAACCAGCGCAGGACTTCGCCAGTGCGGACTAGCAATCAGTGGATCAGGCACTGCCAACGGCTCACGGAAATGAGCTGGGGCGAGATTCGCGTGCGAACTCGCCAAGCGTTTGCAAAGCGTCTTGATCTCGTGATGTTCAGAACGGGCATTGCCGGTGGAAAAGGCGGCCGCGCGGAATGCCTGGACCGTAGAGGCCGCTTCTTCTTTCAAAAGGAAGAGTTGCCGGAAATCCTTTCTTCTCTCTTGAAACTACTTCCGGAGACGGCCGAACAGATTGTCGAACGCGCGGAGCAAATTTGCCGGCATCGTTTTGATTTGCTCGGGTACCAAGGCGTGAACTACGGCCCGGTAATTGACTGGCACCTGGACGCGGTGCATGACAGGCGCGCTCCTCTGCGTCCGTGGTTTCGCGTTCCGTACTCGGATTTTCGCCAGGTCGGCGATTCTAAAGTAACCTGGGAGTTAAACCGGCACCAACACTTAGTCACACTTGCGAAGGCTTATCGCTTGACCGAGGAAGAACGATACGCGCAAGAGCTTTTCCAACAGTGGTATCAGTGGCGCGACGAAAATCCATACCCAATGGGCATTAACTGGGCGAGCAGCCTGGAGGTGGCCTTTAGAAGTCTGTCCTGGCTTTGGGTATGGCACCTGCTCGAAGGTTGCTCGGTTGTGCCGCAGCAATTCCCTGCTGACCTATCGCATGCCTTGGCTCTGAGCGCGGGCCACATCGAGCGCTTTCTCTCTACCTATTTCTCTCCGAACACGCATTTGCTCGGTGAAGGCGTTGGGCTGTTTTTCATTGGCTTGTTGTGCCCGGGTCTTCCTGCGGCGGGGCGTTGGCTGGATTGCGGCTGGAACATCGTCTTGCAGGAAGCGCAGCGGCAAGTACGGCGGGACGGGATGCATTTCGAGCAATCCATGTATTACCACACGTATGCCTTGGATCTCTTTCTGCACACGCGGATCCTTGCTGGACTAAACGACCTAGTAGTCCCTCAAGACTTCGACCATACGATTGAAAAAATGCTTGAAGCTACCTGCAAGTTTGCCGCTGCCGGAAACCTGCCGCAATTCGGAGATGACGATGGGGGCCGCGTTTTTGACCCAAGCCGCAACCGCCATGAACACCTGCGCGACCCCTTAATCCTTGGCGCAGTGCTGTACAGCCAGCCCGATTTCAAAGCAGTGAACAGCCACTTGACGGAAGAACTGCTCTGGTTGCTTGGCACAGGTGGCGCGAGCCAATTCAATGAATTGCCGGCTCGCGAATCTAGAAAAATTTCGTTCGCCATGGAGCCAAGTGGAATTTACGTGATGCGCAGTTCAGGCTCGGCGTCGTACCAGCTGGTAGTAGACGCAGGGCCGCAAGGCGCGGGGCGCGCCGGCCACGGTCATGCGGACGCATTGAGTGTGCAACTATCGGAAAATGCCAAGCCTCTGCTGATTGATCCGGGCACATTTGCCTATGCAGGTCCTCGTGGCGAGCGGGATTGGTTCCGCGGTACCGCAGCGCATAACACCATACACGTTGACGACTCGAGCCAAGTTGCCCCGGCAGGCCCCTTCGGATGGAGTGGGAGAGCCAATGGCACAGTGGACTCCTGGATAACCGGCAAGACTTTTGATTTCTTTGCTGGCTCGCACACCGGGTATTCCCGGCTGTGCTCTCCTGTCCAACATCGTCGTCTCGTCTTTCATCTGAAATCGCGTTTCTGGTTCATACGCGACGTTCTTGAGGGTACGGGATTGCACAAACTACAAGCCTCCTGGCATTTTGCGCCGGGTTCTTTGGACGCGATTCCGGGAGGCGTCATGTTCGTTAGCGATCACCTCTCTTCCCTTGCCTTGTTGTTTACCGCCGATAGCAACCGGAGCATGGAAATATCCCAAGATTGGTACTCGCCCGTATATGGAAGAAGGGAGCTATCTCCTACTTTCCGCGTGTCCACCCGTGCCCCGTTACCCGCAGAATTCGCGACCTTGTTGGTTCCCGGCTCGGAGACGGCCGCACACCTGGGGCTCTTTCGGTCCATAGAGTCAGGTCACAGAGGCCCTTGCGTTCGAGCGTTTTGCTATTCCACTGAGAATACAGAGGATCATCTTTTTTTCGCAGAAAAATCGGAGAATTGGCATCTCGGCCCTTGTGCCAGCAATGCAAAATTCCTGTATTGCTCGACGGATTCCAAGAAAAGGGTGAGTCAGTTTGTCGTGTGCGGAGGCAGCCACTTTGCATGGAATGGTCGCCGGCTATTTGACACGAATTTGCCCGTAAAACACATCGAATGGAGCCGCAATGCAAAGGAGCAGCAAGTCTTGCAGCCCTTCGTCCCGGCTGTCAGCCACGAACCTGTTCCAAGTGGTATTAGGCAGTAAGAAAGCCAGTTCGTAAAAAATGAGTTTGACACCCGCCGCTTCAGTAGAAACAAACATCGCTAGAGTAAGTACAAAACAGATCTAGCCTCGAAAACGGACTATGTGTGGAATCTGCGGAATTCTCGATATGCGGGGGCACAGGCCCCCCGCAGAGGAGCTGGAAGCCATGTCGCGCGTGCTGCGCCATCGCGGGCCTGACGAGCAAGGAACGTTCTCTTCCGGTTCCGTGGCGCTCGCGTTCCGAAGGCTGAGCATTGTGGATATACTCGGTGGCCATCAGCCGATGTGCAACGAAGAGCGGAACGTTTGGATTGTGTTTAACGGCGAGATCTATAATCACGCCGACCTTCGTCATGATTTGGAAAAACGTGGTCACCGCTTTGCTTCTCACAGTGACACCGAGACCATCGTCCACCTCTATGAGGAATATGGCGAAGATTGCGTTCACCACCTCCGCGGCATGTTTGCCTTTGCAATCTGGGATGCGCGATACAACCGGCTCTTCTGCGCCAGAGACCGCTTAGGGATCAAACCCTTCTACTATGCAATTGCAGGCGATCGATTCGCCTTTGTCTCGGAAATCAAGGCGCTCTTCGAATTGCGGGACTTCAAAGCGCGGCTCAATCGGAGTGCCCTTCCCGAGTTCTTCACGTTTGGTTATCTCTCGGCACACGAAACTCTCTACAAGAATGTGTACAAGCTTCTGCCAGGGCATCATCTTTGCCTCGACCTTGCCACGCAGAATGTCCAGCCACAGATCACTCGCTACTGGGACTTGGATAACTCGTTGCCGCAAGAATCGTTCAGCGAAGCGGACTACGTCTCGCAGTTCCGCGAACTTTTTACAGAAACGGTCCGCGGCCATCTCATGGGCGATGTTCCGCTAGGTGTTTTTCTGAGCGGAGGGCTTGATTCGAGCTCCATCGCCGCGGTGATGGCCTCTCTCACGAAAGAGCCGATTCAAGCTTTTTCCGTGGGGTACGCCGAGAATCAATACAGCGAATTGCCTTATGCCCGCACCGTCGCGAAACATATCGGCGCCGAATATAACGAAGTAATCCTCGGTCCCGGTGATTTCTTGAGCAGTTTGCCGCAGTTGATTTGGCACGAGGATGAGCCGCTCGTCTGGCCCTCCAGTGTCGCTCTATTTTTTGTATCGCGCCTGGCGGGCGAAAAAGTAAAGGTCGTGCTGACGGGCGAAGGAGGAGATGAGCTTTTCGCAGGTTATTTGAAGTACCGCGTCGCACTATGGAACCTGCGCGGAGCCCCCCTTTACAGAAAGGTTGTTCCGCGATTTCTCCAGCAGGCGGTACGTAAAGCGCTTTCCTCGAGGCTTGGTCCGGATTGGGCGACGCGCAAGTTGCGTCATTCTTTCCTCTATCATCCAGATAATTTTGAACAAATCTATTTCGATAACTTCTATGCCGCGTTTCCTCAGCACGAGCAGCCGCGACTTTTCACACGCGCGCTTAACAACGAGCTTCGCGACATCAATGCCTACGCGAATTCCATGCAGTACTTCCCTACAGACGGGCTGAATGGGAACGCCCTGAATCAGCTGCTGTATATGGACATAAAAACTTATCTCCTCGAACTGCTCATGAAACAAGACCAGATGAGCATGGCCGCGTCCATCGAAAGCCGCGTTCCCTTCCTGGATCACAAGCTGGTGGAGTTTGCGGCAAGCCTTCCCGCTCGATATAAGCTGCGTTTTTCTTCCGGCAAGTACCTGCTGCGCGAGGCCATGGCCCGTCAACTGCCGCCTGAAGTCTTGCAACGCAATAAGAAGGGCTTCCCCACCCCGATTCGCCCGTGGCTAAGGAATCAGCTTTTTGAACAACTCAAGGCGATTCTTACGGACGGGCGCATGGCGGAACGAGGGCTCATCGAGTCAAGCTACGTTCAACCTCTGTTGAACGCGCATCGGCAAGGCAGTTCATCCGCCACCGAAGCTTGCTGGCGGCTCCTGAATTTTGAGTTGTGGTGCCGAATCTTCCTTGACCGTGACAGTGGAGTTGCACTGGCCCCGTCGACCGACGCGCAACCCGCTTTTTACAAATCAGACGTGGCCGCGCTCTCCGAAACGCCTCTGCTTTCTTAAGGTTGTGACAGCGCATAAAGACAGCGTACAAAGATGAAGATATTGCTGACTCTGCGACAGCCACTTTTCCCGGCCGACACGGGCGGGAAAGTGCGTTCCTTGAATATCTTTTCGCGCCTGGCAAAGCGCGCCACGATTCATGCTGTTTCTTTTGCGGATCCCGTCGCCGATGCCGCGCACATTTGTGAAATGCGAAATCTATTCCAGAGCTATACTCCAGTATCCTGGCAGGAAACGAAAAAGTACTCGCTTCGTTTCTACGGGGAGCTTGTCACCAATCAATTCAGCGCTTTGCCTTACTTTCTCGCGAAATGCTGCTTACCGAATTTCCGTTCCACCGTCGAAAACCTACTGGCAAGAGAGCCTTTTGACCTTCTCTTCTGCGATTTCCTGCAAACCGCAGTCCCGCTTCTGAAGTGCTCTTTTAAACCCAAGGTCGTTTTTGAGCACAATGTCGAGTTCCAGTTGCGGAAACGAAAATGGCGGGTCGCAAAGCACCCTCTGCGCAAGATGGTGTTTAACACGGAATGGAGAAAAACGCGACCCTTGGAAGCTCGCGTCTGCCGTTTGTTTGATCACGTTCTTACAGTGTCTGAGGAAGACCGGCAGATGATTCAGCAGGAATTAGGAGCCAATCACGTTTCCACACTCCCCACAGGGGTAGACACGGATTTCTTTTACCCGCTTGGAAATCCTTGCCAGCCGGGAAGGTTGGTTTTCGTAGGCTCCATGGACTGGGACCCCAACGAGGATGGAATCGTGTGGTTTTTAGAAAGCATCTATCCCCTCATTCAGCAGTCAGTGTCCAATGCAAGTTTCGTTGTTGTCGGGCGAAATCCCTCTCCTCGGTTGCTAGCGATTGCCGCCAAGTGCCCTTCCGTCGAAATCATGGGATGGGTTCCCGATGTTCGCCCGTATCTTTCGCAGGCGGAAGTAGTGGTAGTTCCTTTGCGAGTCGGCGGTGGGACGCGCGTCAAGATTCCGGAAGCCATGGCTATGGCAAAGGCGGTGGTTTCCACACCCATCGGAGCAGAAGGACTGCCATTTGAGAACAACAAACAGATTCGCGTTGCGGAGCGTCCCCAACATTTTGCGGAAGCGGTTGTCGGACTTCTTAAAAACGCAGCAATCCGGAAGGCCATGGAAGATGCGGCACGCAAAGAGGTTAGCGGCAAATATGACTGGGAAGCCGTGGTGGATAAAGTCGAAGAACTGCTCAACCGCGTGACGTCGGGCGAGAGCTTGGAGCTCGCTGACACAGCAGCTCGTCAAACTGCGCTGGTGACGTCGTGAATGAATCCGCTTTATACACGGGCTACGAGACAATGGCAGAGCCAAGCCTCTCTCGACCAGGAAGCCGCCGAGCGAGTCTGAGCTTCCTTTTTGTCCTGCTCTTTACCGTCGCTATTTACGCAAGGCCCGAAGACGTTGTTCCTGCCATCGCCCAATTCCATCTAACTTTTGCTCTCGGTCTATGCGCGGGATTAACCTACCTGGTAGCGTATTTATCAGGAAACGCTCCTTTTGTCTGGACGAAGGAACTGCGAATCGTGCTTCTTCTCACATGCTGGTTTATCGCCGGTGTGCCCTTTGCTTACTGGAGAGGAGGAAGCTTTCAGGTTCTGACAGAAGTGTGGTTCAAGACGCTCATTGTATTCTTCCTGCTGACACAAACTCTGGTGTCGCTCGAGCGTATTCGCAAGATTCTCTGGGCCATTATTCTGAGTGAACTTTTCGTTTGCGCCTACTCGGTGATGCAATCGTCCCACGTCATATGGCTAGATCAACGTCTACTGGGAGTCAATTTAGGGATTCTTGGGTGGAATTTCCTGGGTCTTGCTGCCGCTTTGACCATTCCCTACATCGCGGCTATTTACGCGACTCAGCCGTCATTGCTCAGGACGGGCTTGCTCATTTCTTCGGTTCTATTTCTGATGTGGATGCTAGTGCTCACCGCATCACGCAGCGGCACGCTGAACGTGCTCCTGTCCATCATCTTAACGTGCCTGGTGGTCTTGCGAGGCACCTCTCGCGGAAAATTTATCGGCGTCGGCCTCGTGCTCATTGTCCTTGCAGCCATTAGCCTGGCGCCTGGCGTTTTTTGGCAGAGGATGGCAACTGTGTGGTCAGGTTCTGAAGGTTCGCAGAGCGAAGTCGCCCTGTCCGCGATGAGGTCCGAAGAAGATCGCTTGGGCGCCTTGAAGCGGGCGATTCAATACACCCGACAGAATCCCCTTTTTGGCTTGGGGCTTGGAAACTTCGAGGTTGCCAGCGGCACAGAGCTTGCCAAACCGGAGGCTTGGTTAGGCGCTCATAACACATTTGCCGAAATTTCTTCCGAAGCGGGAATTCCAGCCCTCGTGCTCTTCGTTGCCCTTCTCTGGACGGCCGTCCGCAGCCTGAAAGCATTGGGTAGGACAACGGTCAGCGACAGGGAAAGCTTTGAGCTCAACGTCATGGCCCGCGCAACTTTCGTCAGTTTGCTGTCCTTCGTTTTTGGAGCATTGTTTGCGCACATTGGTTATGAATATTTTCTCTACTATCCCGTCGCAATCGCTGTCGGTGTTCAGTACATTGCCCGGCAGATAGAGGCATCTTCCGACGCCGTGCCACAGCCTTTGCCTCCGCAGTTACGAGCCGCTGAGATGAATTGGGGCGCATAAATATGGCCATGTCCAACTCCGAATTGCTCTTTTGGATTTGTATCGGCCTGGTGGCTTACAACTATGTTGGCTACCCGTTAGTTCTCTTCATGCTTTCGGTGCTATCTCAGGCCAAGTCTGATTTGCAGTTCCTGTTTCACCGGGGCGGCCGCCGTTGTACGCCACCAGCACAATACGTGCCGCGAGTCGCGGTTCTGATGTCCGCCCATAATGAAGAAGCCGTAATCCAGGCAAAAGTCAAGAACACGCTCGAAGCCGACTATCCAAGCGATCGACTGGAGTTCCTCATCGGACTGGATGCACCTTCGGACTCGACGGCCGATCTTTTGAGACAGATAACGTTTGGCCCGTTTCGTGTAACGCATTTCAAAGAACGCCGAGGAAAATTAGCCGTGCTGAGAGCCCTCGCGCAACAAACCTCTGCTGAGATCCTGGTGATTACCGACGCCAACACGAGACTCGAACCTCATTGTATTCGCAACTTGGTTCGCCACTTTGCGGAACCGCGCGTGGGTGCTGTCAGCGGTGAGGAGAGGCGCGTGACCTCTGAGGGATGCGACCCGGCCGCCGAAACTCTCTACTGGCGCTACGAGTCCGCTCTAAAGCTCTTGGAAAACCGTTTGGACTGTACGATGGGGGGCAACGGCAGTGTATTAGCCGTCCGCCGGTCGCTTTTCCGGCCCCACAAGCAAACCATCATCGAAGATTTCCAGATTGCACTGGAAATTCGCTTGAAGGGCTATCGCGTCATTTATGATCCTGAAGCCGTGGCAGTCGAGGAAATTGCCCCAACGCTGTCGACTCAATTTGCTCGAAGAGTCAGAATTGGCGCCGGCAATTACCAAACGCTTTTTGCAAACCTGGAATGCCTCAACCCCCTGAAAGGCATGTTGGCATTCTGCTTCTTTTCTCACAGAGTGCTTCGCTGGCTCGCTCCGTTTCTGCTGATTATTGGATTTGGCTGCAGCCTGCTGCTGGCTGGACACCGCGCCTATGCGATCCTGCTTGCCGCCCAGAGCGCCTTCTATTTGGGCGCCGGCGCCGGTTATTTGTTTAAGAAGTTGGGAACACGCGTTCCCCTCTTCTCCCTGCCTTTGCATTTCTGCTCCATGAATTTAGCGATGCTCCTGGGATTACTCCGATATGTGAGCGGTGAACAGAAACTCACGTGGAGTTCCACGCCCCGCCGACCTTCCGAGTTGCCATTGAGCGACAGAGACAGCAAGAGGGCAGTTCCTGCGAATACCGCAACGTGTCATGCTGCCACCAATGATTCCGCCGGCGAACAACGGGCCTTTCAGAGCACCTAAACGGCAGAGGTCAGCCTGGCTTTCCTCAAACCAGAGCAACTCTACTTCGATTTTTGAGAACGCGCTGACGCCAACGCACTAGCCATGAGAAGGTTTGTCAACTTTTATCATTTCTACCTCCGCATCGTGATCTACTCCTTGCCCTTCCTCTCTTTTTCCGTTGCCGGATATGCGCGCATCTTAACCGGTCATGCTGATGTCATTTCCGGGATCAACCCTTACCTTTACTTCGACCTGGTTTTGCTTACGACTTTCCTCTGGGCCATCATTGCCGAGCATTTTGGAATTGCGGCCGTCCAGACACTATTTCAGGAACGCACGGGAATTCGAGCTGCTTTCCCAGCCTGCGTCCTTACTTATTCTTTGGACATCGGACTACTCTTCTTCTTTCATCGCTACATGAACCTGTCGCGCATGTTTTTTGCGTTCAGCGGCGTCTCTTTGTTTCTAATGACGCTGACGGTGCGCGCCGTGTTCCGGCTCCTGGCCCACAGTCATTCCGGGCTCAGGAAACCGAACCGCATTCTCGTTGTTGGGTCGGATCGCTTTGCTCGGCGAGCAACGCGCCGATTAATCCGCGGACCACTTTCTTTCTGCCGGGTCATAGGCTATGTAAGTCTTCCGGAACAGGCTGTTGCCGTGGATGACGCGCCGGTCTATCCCTTGCAGCAGGTAACAGAACGAATTAGCCGGAATGAAGACATCGATGAAGTCATTCTCGCCCTCCCACCCACACGCTTTTCCGACATCCCGTACTTTATGAAAATGCTCGAGCGGTTTTGTCTGCCGGTCCGCGCCATCGTTGATTTGGGTGATCACACGCTGGTTCGTGAGAGATTATTCCAGTTTGGGCGTCTGCAGATTTTCGATCTCACCGCGACTCCCACGGATTCCATTGCGTATTCCCTGTTGAAGCGCGCGTTCGACATAGTATTTTCCACCTTCGCCATCCTGCTGACGGCTCCTCTGATGGCGGCAATCGCCCTAGCCGTGCGCCTGACATCCCCCGGCCCGGCCCTGTTTGTTCAAGACCGTGTGGGACTGAACGGAAAGGTCTTTCGCATGTACAAGTTCCGAACTATGAGAGTCGCCGATTCCCGCGAGAGCGACCGGCGGCACACGACGCCAAACGATCCGCGCCGAACTCGTTTGGGAATTCTTCTTCGAAAGATGAGTCTCGACGAGCTGCCCCAGTTTTTCAACGTATTGAAAGGTGATATGAGCATTGTGGGTCCACGTCCGGAGCTCGTTCGCTTTGTTGAAAAATTCCTGCAAGAGGTGGCCAGGTACAACAATCGCCACCGCCTAAAGGTAGGCATCACCGGTTGGGCCCAGGTCAATGGCTGGCGCGGCGACACATCCATCCGAAAGCGCGTGGAACACGACTTGTTCTACCTGCAAAACTGGAGTTTTACTTTCGATTTGAGAATCATTTTCCTTACGCTTTTTCCAAAATACCGCAACAAAAATGCTTACTAGAATTTCTGACTCTTAAACTCGCATTGCTTTTGCCGCATAGCATTTTGTATCGACCACAAGCCTTTTGCCCGTCATGAAGACCTTTCGCATATTAATGGTGTCCAACGTTCGGCCCTCGCGCACCTGGAATTTCGCAAACAGAATCCTCAGAGAAGTTCCTGGTACTGAAATTTGTGGCATCGTCCAGCGGTCGACACGCTCAATTCCTTGGGTCCAGCAGCTGATTGCTGCGGGCATAACGCGGAAAATTCCGGATGTTCCTGGGTTTGGATGTAAAGTGCGACTCCTCATTGCTTCAGCGTTCGACAAGATTGCTGATCGCCTCCTCTGGCTTGTACGTGGCTGCCCCGCCCCATTGAACAATTCGCGATTCGCGGTCGAAAGCCTGATTCGAGAGTGCTCTAAAACGGGATGGCCCCTTGCCGTCACCGGCGAAGGGGAAGAAGCAGGCGCCGCCACCCGCATCTGCCACGGAGATGTCGATCTTGCCATTTTGCTGGGAGACTTTTCTGCAATGCCAGAATTATGGGCCAATGCATCAAGCGGATGCGTGCGCACTTGCAACTACCGCCTTAGCAGCGAGCGGGGGAGCGGCACCAGGGGCACTTTGCTTAGTATCGAACACTTGGCGGCCGGCACAGGAATACCCTGCAAAATTTTTTCTCTGGTTCTCCCTTGGCAGCCTCTCGACGGCCTCCTGGGGTTTACTTTGAAAAGCGATTTGATTGCGGATGATTTGCTGTTGCAAACAAGTGTGAGTCTGCTGTGTGGCGACCCGGCAAGTGCATCAGCCGCGGTATTACAATGGGCCAATAAAATTCTCACACCCTCCGTTACACAGTGGAAAGGCATTGAGCGCCACACCTCTCAGACGGAACCCAAGAGAAAGCGTTGTCGGTCTACCTGGAAACTGTGTCTTGATACGTTGCTGCTTTTTTCCCCAAGTGTCATAGGGCGCAATTGGCGTCGCCGCATGAGCGGTCGATATCCAGTGCTTATCCTTGCCCATCACTTGGTCTCGGACCGCCCGCACCGAATGGGCGTGCCTACGGAAATCTTTTGGCGGCAAGTCCTTTTTCTGCGGAAGCATTACCGGATTGCGAGTCTTTCCGAGGCGGTCGAACTCTTGCGTTCCGGTCAAGTACGCGTCCCAACCGTCGTGCTCACCTTCGACGACGGCTACGGGGATAATTTCTTAAACCTTCGCGCGGTGGCTCATGAAGCGGGAATTTCACCTACTTTGTTTATTACCACTGCCCCAGTAGAAACTCACCGGGAATTTGACCATGACCTGGTGACCGGCACGACTGGCTTTCTTCCGTTGACGTGGGATCAAATTCAATATTGGAACGCCCGTGGAGCGGAATTTGGTAGTCACACTCGTACGCACTTCGATTGCGGTTTTGTTGATCCGGAAAAATTGAGGCCGGAGATTGTTGGTTCGCGGGATGATCTGGAAGCTCAACTCAAAAAGCCGGTGGAGTTTTTCGCCTTCCCCTTTGGAAAACCTAAAAACATGTCCTCGGAAGCAATGGACATGGCGGCATCCACGTACCGGCATTTCGTTTCTTCCTTCGGTGGAGAGTCTTTCCCCAAAGCCGGCGAACTTCAGAGTCATCTGCATCGAAAGAAATTCTATAGCAGCCAGTGGGAGCTTGAGTTGGAATTGCAATCTGTATTTGACTTCGTAGATGCCGCGAAAGAGCACCTGCATCCCCAGGTGACCCAAGCTCTTAAACACTCAGACAGTGCTCAAAGGAGGCAAGGGTATGCTTTCGAGCAAGGAAAGCTTGAGATCGGCGCTTCCATCGGAAACTCGCAGGCCCGTGTCCCGCGCGAACCTCGTTGCTCGCATTAATACGGAGAGGCCCGTTGAGCTTTTCTCCACCTGCCCGCAATCCCTTGGTTTCGACAAACAATCGTATGCCCGCCAAGTCCGGAAAGTAGCTCGCTGGAGCGAGCGCTGCGGTTGCACGGGAATTTTGGTTTATACAGATAACTCGCTCTTGGACCCTTGGCTCGTGTCTCAGATTATCGTCGAGAGCACTCAGAAATTAAGTCCACTCGTCGCTATTCAGCCCGTCTACATGCACCCCTATTCGGTGGCAAAAATGGTGGCTTCTTTCGGTTTCCTTTATCATCGGCGGCTCTATTTGAACATGGTCGCCGGCGGCTTCAAGAACGATTTGGTTGCGTTAAATGACCCAACGCCCCATGACAAGCGATATACACGCCTGATTGAATACGCGACCATTATCAATCAGCTCTTGTCTACCTCGGCGCCCGTCACCTTTCACGGCGAGTTTTACAACATCGATCAACTGCGAATGACTCCTCCCCTCCCTCCCGAGCTTTTCCCTGAGACATTTGTCTCGGGATCGTCGGAGGCCGGCCTCGATGCGGCAAAAAAACTCGGCGCGACCGCCGTAAAGTATCCCCGCCCGCCAAGCGAGTGCGAGGCTGAACCTGCAAGCAATATTCTAAAATCAGGGATTCGTGTGGGAATCCTTGCGCGTGAAAACGAAGATGAAGCTTGGGAGGTCGCCGAGGAACGATTCCCTGAAGACCGCAAAGGCGAACTCACTCACCAATTGGCGATGAGAGTTTCCGATTCCCTATGGCACAAGCAACTCTCGGAGACGGCAAACAAAACGCGAGCCATGCGGAGCACTTACTGGCTCAGGCCCTTTGAGCAATACAAGACTTTCTGCCCTTACTTGGTGGGAGGCTATGACTCAGTCGCCCATGAATTATCCCGCTACCTCTGTTTGGGTTATCGCACGTTCATTCTGGACATACCGCCCGAGGAAGAAGAGTTACAGCACGCTGGCGCCGCGTTCGAACGAGCGCTGGAACAAATCGGCTTATTCGCTTGAACCTGCCCACGCAGTCGATTCTCCGATGCCGCAATGTAACCGGCGCGTGCCCGAACAACATCGATGACAGCACAAAATTCATCCCGAAACCTTATCAGCGGATTCCTCGAATCGGCTGAGTGCTTCCCTGACCGAACGGCTCTTGTTGTTGACGGTGAGTCTCTGACCTATTCGAGCCTGCATCGAAGGGTCCGCCAAATCGCCTGGGCAATTCAACAAAATGAGCAGAAGCCCTACCCGCTCGCTGCTGTTTGGGCCCACCGGAGCCACACGGCCTACATTGGAATCCTGGGCTCTCTTGCGGCCGGCAAGGGATACGTGCCGCTGAATCCGAGATTTCCCCTCGAACGCACCTGTCGCATGCTTGCTCTTTCCGGGTGCGACACTCTCATTGTCGGCAAAGAGTCTCTTCCTCAGTTGTCCGCGCTACTCCAAACAGCCGATCGCTCTTTGACAGTCATTCTGCCGGAAGTTGCCGCGTCAGAGGATCTGCAATCGAAGAATCGGCGTCATCGATTCCTTTTTGCCGAGCAATTACCCAGCGGAGAAGACTTCTCTTCTGAAAAAACCTCCACTCCCGCTTCGCCTGCTTATCTTTTGTTCACGTCCGGAAGCACGGGCATGCCCAAGGGCGTCCCCATCAGCCAGGGAAATGTGCGGTCGTATGTTGACTACATCTGCCAACGCTACAACGTGAATGAACACGACCGCTTCTCTCAGCAATTTGACCTCACTTTCGACCTGAGCGCACACGACATGTTCGTCAGCTGGGAACGCGGCGCTTCTTTGTATTGCGTTCCCGAGAAGTCCGTCATGGCACCGGCCAAATTCATCCGCGATCACCAGCTTACGATGTGGTTTTCTGTCCCTTCCATAGCGGGCCTGCTGGCCAAACTGCGGCTGCTCTCTCCCGGCTGCTTTCCCTCGCTGCGTTGCAGTTTATTTTGTGGCGAACCTCTTCCGGCGGCCTATGCCCATTCCTGGCAGGAAGCCGCTCCAAACTCCATCGTCGAAAACCTCTACGGCCCGACGGAAGCCACCATCGCCATCGCCCACTACCGCTGGAATACTGAGAGATCTCCAGCGGAGTGCGTGAACGGTATCGTCCCGATCGGCTGCGTTTTCCAAGGGCAACATTTCCGCGTAACAGGCGCAGAAAGAGAGAGCGTCCCGATCGGAGAAGTTGGCGAACTCTGTCTCTCCGGATCACAAGTCGCCTCCGGTTACTGGAGCGATCCCGCGAAAACTCAGAAGCAGTTCGTGCGTCTACCCACTGGAGGCGAACGGGTTTGGTACCGGACTGGTGATTTGGTAAAGCAAGTCGCGGGCGGCAATCTCTGTTATCTGGGTCGGATCGATCAACAGGTCAAAATCCGGGGCTACCGCGTGGAGTTGCAGGAGATTGAGGCGGTATTGCGTCACGCCTGCGGAACCGAGCAGGTGGTTTCGGTTCCCTGGCCGGTTCATGATGGCAGTGCCGACGGTGTCGTCGCGTTCGTCTCCGGCGTTAAGTCGTTCGATCCGGATCGCGTTTTGACAAGCTGCGGCAATGTCTTGCCCGATTACATGGTCCCAAAAAAGATCTATTTGATCGACCAGTTGCCCTTGAACCTGAATCAGAAAATCGATCGTGCAAAACTCTCAAGCCTGCTCGCAGGGCTTCAAACATGAAATCCGTCGCAGAAAAAGAACTCATCGATTTGGTGGTCGGTTGGGTCAAAGAGAATGGGCTCAAGGGCAGAAGCCACACGGAGATCTCCGAGAGCACGAATTTGCTCGAAAGCGGCCTCTTGGACTCGTTCGCCTTTGTCGACCTTATTCTTTTCATCGAAAATCACACGCAAGAGAAACTCGATTTGATCGACGTTGCCCCGGAAGAATTCACTGTTGTGAAGAGTTTATGCCATCTGGCCCTGCGGAATGGCCACTAAGAGCCGCCATTCCCAATCCATAGCCTGATCCGGGACGCTGGAGACTAACCTTGCGCAAGCTTATCAACCAAGTGAGCGGGAGCGCGTCAAGGCCTTTAGCTTCGGGGTTCATCCCGCCGATTTGCAGTACTTCCAAGAATGTAGCAGCGCTATCCAAGGCGGGCTGCGCGCAAAATACCTATGCTCATCCAAAAAGAATCCGCCCGTTTACGCCCGACGATATTCCCCAAGTCGTGGATTTGCACCGGAAGGTATTTCCCGAAAATTCCTTTTCTGCGGCGGAGCTTCAGACCCATTTCCGCAACCTTTTCTTTGAGAATCCTTGGTGCGACGAGGATCTTCCTTCGCTCGTTTATCGTGAAGATGCCGGAAAGATTTGCGGTTTCTATGGCGTGATACCGAGGCGAATGCGCATGAACGGCCGGCCGATTCGCACGGCCGTCTCCAGCCAGTTCATGGTAGATCCTTCCGTCAGAAATCGTCTGGCGGCTGTCGAGCTCCAGAGCGCCTTCTTTGCGGGTCCCCAAGATCTGTCTTTCACCGACGGAGCCAACGAAGCAAGCCGCAGAATCTGGGAAGGCCTGGGCGGGATGACGGCTTTTCCTTATAGCGTCCACTGGACACGCCTCTTGCGGCCCTCGCAGTATTTTCTCGAGCGCTGGAAAGAACGCAGACTCTTTTCCCCCTTGCAATTCGCGGTCGGCCCAGTGTCCGCCATCATAGATTTTTTCGCGGCGCGGCAACGCAGCAGCCCATTCCATCAGACGGAGCAGCCTCCCGAGGAGAATTTCACCCGGGAAATCCTGCTCGAGCAATTGCCAAAATTCGCCGCAACAAAGTCCTTGTGCCCGGATTACGACGAACGCTCCTTGCGCTGGCTTCTGGAACAGGCGAGCCAGAAGAAACATCACGGCAAGCTGCGCAACTCATTAGTTCGCAATGATTGCGGGCAAATCGAAGGCTGGTACATGTATTACGTTAATCCAGAGGGTATCAGCCAGGTTTTGCAGATCGTAGCCACTAAAAATTCTATTCGTCGCGTTCTCGATCAACTCTTTTTTCATGCCTGGCGGTCGGGATCATCGGCAGTCTCCGGACGCATGGATCCCGAATTCACCACCGCTTTTTCTGAAGAACGTTGCCTGTTTAGCTTCACTGGCCCCCGCATGCTCCTGCATTCCAAGCGAGCAGATCTGCGCGAAGCCGTTCAACAGGGTGATGCGTTCCTTACGCGATTGGAAGGCGAATGGTGGATGCGCCTGCAAGGCGGCTAGCGGCCGTTGCCGCATAAATAAAAACATCAGGAAGCGACAGGTCCACAGAATTGATCCGCCCAAGCATCCTAAAGACGCAGCGTTGCTGAACGTCAATCCCTGCCATTTGGAGATTGCATCGATGGTCATTCTTGGAATTAGCGGTTTCGAGGGGTCCATACCTTTCAAAAAAGCTCATTGGCCCAACCTGGAAGATCGCGAATATCGCATCTCGCAAGGGCACGACTCCGCGGCTGCCTTGTTCATTGACGGCGAACTGGTCGCTGCTGCCGCCGAGGAGCGCTTCAGCCGGGAAAAACACACGGGCGATTTTCCCATCGGCGCCATTTCCTACTGTCTTAAAGAAGCAGGCATCGCACTCGACGATGTGGACGAGATCGTGCACGCTTTCGACTACGCCCCGCATCGCGCCGTCTACTCTCTCGATCCAACCACCGCCGCGCTCTACAAGAATGTCTACTCCCGTGACGCTGTTCTCACACAAGTCATTCGCTACTTGGACGCTTACCCTGCTGACCGCGTCCGCCACGTCGATCATCACCTGGCACATGCGGCTAGCGCCTATTTTTGCTCTGGATGGGAAGAGTGCCTTGTCCTGGTCACCGACGGCATGGGTGAAGTTCAAAGCGCTTCGCTTTATCACGGCCGCAACGGCAAACTAGAAAAACTGCAGGAAATCTCCGCCCGCGATTCCATCGGTATTTTTTATTCCGTGGTCACCTTGCATCTCGGATTCGACTTCAACGCTGATGAGTACAAAATCATGGGCCTTGCGCCCTACGGCAACCCCGCGCGCTTCCGCTCCTTGTTCGAGCAAGCCGTCGAACTGCGCGAAGATGGCACTATCCGCATCCCGCTCCTTCGCTTGAACCGCACTCGCGACGAACGCGAAAACTACCTCGCCACGCGGAGATTCCTGACCGAACACTTAGTCAAGCCGCGATATCCGCATGACGAAATCACTGACGAGCACCGCGACGTCGCGGCCGCTCTCCAGGAGTGCCTCGACCGCGTCATGCTGCACATCTGCAAGCACTTTGGAAAGTGTACTGGCTTGCGCCGCCTTGCCCTCGCCGGCGGCGTCGCTCTCAATTGCACCGCCAACGGAAGACTGTTGCAGTCTGGCGTCTTTGACGACATCTTTGTACAACCAGCCGCGGGTGACGACGGCTCGGCTCTGGGAGCAGCCGCCTACCGGGCCGCTCAGAACGGCGGCGTTCGTAACACCCGCTTTCCCGTGCCTTTCTACGGCCCGGCTTACTCCCACTCCCGGATCGAAGAAGCCCTCAAAGAGTTCGACAGCCGCATCGACATCCATTCTTTTGAAAGCCTCTCGGACACATGCGCGGAAGCCGCCCGGCTGATCGCTAACGGGTGCGTCGTCGGTTGGTACCGCGGCCGCATGGAGTTCGGGCCACGTGCCTTGGGCCATCGCAGTATCTTGGCCGACCCCGGCCACCCTGAAATGCGCGATCGCATCAATGCCATGGTGAAAATGCGCGAAGCTTTTCGCCCATTCGCGCCCGCCGTTACGCTGCGCGAAGTGGATAAATGGTTTGACGTGCCCGCGCGCGCCGAATTTCCCTACATGATTACCACCGTAAATGTCCGCCAAGAGCATCGCCGCCGCCTGCCGGCCATCACTCACGTCGATGGTTCCGCGCGCGTTCAAACCGTCTCCGCTTCGGACAATCGGGAATTCCATGCTCTCTTGGAGGCCGTGGGGAAAACCACCGGACGCGAAATGCTTTTGAACACCAGTTTCAACGTCAAAGGCCAGCCCATCGTCAACACCCCGCGCGAAGCCCTCGAGACTTTTCTCTATACGGGCATCGAGTTCCTATTCCTCGAGGACATTCTGGTTGCCCGCCGCTCTGCGGAGCGCGGCAGCCAATTACACGGAAACATGCAAATCGCCGCCGGCGTGGGCGCCAGTGAGGGCGCCTCTTCAAAATAAATTTCCGTCTCATTCATTCGCGTTGCACGATCTGTTCTCTGTTTCTAATTTTTCTGCTTCAACCCAAGCCCGCTCACAACACCAGGTCTGAGGATTCATGCGCCTCTCTCTCATTCTGAGAGCAGTCACGACGAGTTGGGTTGCGGTCATCGCCAATGCTTCGGTCGGGATCTTCCTGACACCCTACGTCCTTCACCGCCTAGGTGATGAAGCCTTTGGCGTCTGGATCCTCACCACGAATCTTGTGGGCTACTACGGCATCTTGGATGCCGGCGTCCGCTCCGCCATCATTCGCTATGTCTCACGCCACAAGGAACTCAACGAACCGGACCGCGTCAACGAGGTGGTTGCCTCAGCCTTCTACTATTACCTCGCTGCCTGCTTCTTGATCGTTCTCGCCACCCATCTTTCGGTCAATCCTATTTCCCACTTCTTCTCCATTCACCGTGACGTCCTCGGGCCGTTTCGATCTCTTTTCCTCCTTGCCGGCCTCGTCCAGGGCCTCACTCTGCCGCTGCTGGTCTTCGTCAGTTCTTTGGAAGCTGCCGGCCGTTTCGACCAGGTCTATCTCACCACCGTCACCTGCCTGGCCCTTCGCGTTGCCGCAATCATTTACGTCTTGCACGCGGGTGGCGGCCTGTTCGCCGTAGGCGCCACCACCATTCTTTCTCAACTGCTCGCCTACTGCATCCAGGTGCCTCTCGCTCTCCGCGCACATCCGGGCTTTACCCTTCACCCCAAGTGGATTCGCATGGCGGTGTTGCGAAATATGTTTCGCTACGGCTCCATCAGTGTGGGCGTGGGCATCGCCGAGAGGATGCGCACCTATGTTTACCCCATCTTGATCGCCCGCATCCTTTCCCCTATCGCCGTGACCATCTTCGCCCTGCCCATGAAGATTCTCTCCTTCCCAACCGACGGCATTGGCACCATGACTGAAATCATGAATCCCCTCTCCAGCCAGCTGGAAGCGCGCAACGACTTTGCCAAGCTTCGCGAACTCATTCAGATGAGCGTCCAGAGCGCATTCCTCGTACTTGCCCCTTTCGCCGCGTTCCTTTTTATCTTTGGCCGCGAACTGCTCACTCTTTGGGTCGGCCCGCAATACACCATTGCGTACCGTCTCCTGGCTTTTCTCACCCTCGGCGTCGGCGTCGCCGCCACGCAGTGCTGCGTTCAATCCATGCTTTTCGGCATCGAAAGGCACAAGCAGCTGTTCTGGTACCGCCTAGGAGAGGGAATTTCGATTACCGCGTTCGGTGCAGCGGCACTAAGAATTGCTGGTCTTCCCGGGCTAGCCAGCGTCATGGCCGCCACCTTGCTTCTCACTAGCCTGTTCCTTGTCCCACGCCACTTGTGCAAGATTTTGAATCTGCCCCTGCGTCGCTATTTGCTTCACGGTTGTGTAAAGCCGTGCCTCTTGTCTCTCCCCACAGCCGCCACGTTCCTTGCCTTGCAAATCCTGTTCCGGGTGGACAGTTGGCCGGATCTCCTCGCCGTTGCTCTGGCCGGCAGCTTTGTATACGCACTCACTCTCTTCTTCGTGTGGCGCAATAATTCCAAGCCGATATTTCGTGCCTTGCGCCTGGATGTGCTTCAAGTCTTGGGACGAAAAATCTGGCTCGCCGCGCAATCCAACTAGCAGCCATCCCACAAATCGACGATCATATCGTTTGGGTAAACGTATAGGCCGCGGCAGCCGTGCTGCCGCTTTTTGGTTTTAGGCGAAACCTCAGGGCCGGCCCGGGCTTTATTGGAACGAGGGACGGTGCCGGAGAGGCGCCCGGCTTTGCACCATTCTTGTGCAATCTAACCCCTTTAGAGTGGTCAACCTAACGCCGCTAAACGCAGCTGAGATCGTTACCTGGTTCAGCAGACATGGGACCGCGCGGGTGTCCATGGTGAACCTCGCATTGGTAGATCCGGCTGGCACCGTCACATTTGCTGGTACCCTTGCAACCGCGGGGTTGCTGCTCGAAAGCGCCACGACCACCCCTTCGCTCGGGGCTGGCCCGCTCAGGGCAATGGTGCCCGTGGAGGAGCTGCCCCCGGTCGCACTGGAGGGGTTCAGCGCCAACACGGCCAAGAATAGGAGGTAGGACTGTCAACGTCGCCGTCTGTGTCACGCCGTTAAAGGAAGCCGAAATCGTGATTGAAGCGGGAGTAGAAACCGCTGTGGTGACCACGTTGAACGACGCGCTGGTTCCTCCTGCGGGAACGGTCACAGAGGGCGGCACGCTCGCTACGGCGGGATTGCTGCTTGCTAGCGAGATCGTGGTTCCGCCCACCGATGCTGCGCCACTCAGGGTCACGGAGCTTGTCGCGGAGTTCCCTCCGGTCAGGCTCGGCGAGCTTAAACTAAGTGAGGCCAAGGAAATAACAGGCGGTGCGGGCGCTGCACCGCGGTCGAAAAAAATATCGCCATTGCCAGTACTGACGACTTGCGACCAGACGGTATAAATGTTGCCAGCGGAGTCCACAGCTGCGGTCAGATTCTGTGCTCCCATGCCGGCGATTTGCTGATGAGGTGAAAAGGTTTTGCCCGAATCTGTAGACCTGGTGAAAATCACGCCGCCCGGGACGCCAGGCCCGCCCCCTTGGGTCCACACAATGTCGATGTCGCCGCCTGCATCCGTGACAACGGAGGCAGGACCGGGGTTGGCGAAGTTGTCTCCCTCGAGGGTCTGCGTCGTAAAAGTTGCCCCTTCATCCGCGGAGCGCGCAAAATGGAGAACCGGATTTTGTCCACCGGAATTCCAAACGACGTTGATGCCTCCCTGCGAATCCACAGCCATTGCGCCAAATGGAAAGGAGTCACTGGGGCCGCTTTGAAAATTCTCTGCCGCAAACGTCGTCCCTCCGTCGCTCGACCGGCTGAGAAAGGTGTTCTCAACGCCGGCATTGGAGGCGGTCCACAGCACATGAATGTTTCCGGAGCCATCTACGTCAAGCGCATTTACGCCAAACAGGGTTCCCGCCGAACCGGTCACCCGTGCGGGCACAGAAAAACTCGCCCCATTATCCGTGGACCGGCTGAACAGAATAAGATTGGGACCTTGCGGCGATGCGCTCTCGGTCCACACCACGTTTATGTTTCCGTTAGAATCCAGTGCAAGATAGCCGGGCGTGCTGCTCCCAACAGAAGACGTGTTCACTCCAGTCGCGGAGTTCGAAATGGTCAGGTTGGAAAACGTTGCGCCCCCATCGTTGGAGCGGCTGAAGACAACCTGCGGAACGCCCGAGCTATCGTTTGCGGCCCATAGAAGGTAGATCCCGCTCGACCGATCGACGCCCAGAAAGATGGGCCATCGCACCGCGGGCCCACTGAACGACGGAGAAAATGTGGTTCCATCGTCCGTCGACCGGCGAAAGAAAATGCTCGGGCTCCCCGAGTTGCTGTCGAACCAAACAACATAGATGTTGCCGCTGGAATCCACGGCAATTTGCGGGAAAAGCGCCGACCCTCCCGGGTTGTTCGAAAGGTTGACCGGAGCAGAAAATGTTGCGCCACCGTCAGAAGATCGGCTGAAGAAAACAGAAGAATTGCCGGGGCTGTTGTCCCGCCAGACGACATTGATATTCCCACGGCCATCTACGGCAATCTGGGGGACCTGCGAGTTACCTGCATCATTTGAGACATTCAGGGCGGGAGAGAAAGCTACTTGTTGCGCCTGCGCTGCCAGCGCTGCAATACCCAGGGCCAACACCCACAAGCTTACTCGCTGAAAGCGCTGCAACCCGCGACCCCCGAATCGCCTCATGAGATCCCCCCTTGTCCCCAATTTTCATAGAACTGCAACCTGGAAGGCGGGATTCCAGTCGGCCCTGCTATGGTTCAGGCCCCCATGCGGGCTTTGCTCGCTGCTCTGGAGTCTTTGACCCTCAAAATGACGAAGCCCCAACGGCCACACGGCGTGCAAGGGTATGGTGATTCAGATGTCGCCACAATCAGGTGTTTTGCTGAACTTCCAGGCGGGGCGCGCATGAGGTGCTGGTGGGTGGATTCTCCGCGATAAGTGACCGCCCGTCGGACTGCCGACTTTAGGCGGCAGGTGAGGGCGTACAAGTACTTGAAAAATAGATAGGCGCATGGCAGGTTTATAACATAGAACTTAAGCCTCCAAAAGACAGTCGTTACGTCAAGAACGCCGGAGCCGTCTTCAACCTGTCGTACCACATCGTGTTCTGCCCGAAGTATCGCCGCAAAGTTCTTGTCGGTGAAGTGGAACAACGGCTCAAGCACGTTCTGTATGCCACGGCACAGCAGTACGGCGTGCTCATCGAGACTATGGAAGTGATGCCAGACCACGTACATCTGTTTGTCACATCTGACCCGACTCGATGTG